>ENA-ORCS01000028-ORCS01000028.1-marine-metagenome-genome-assembly--contig:-NODE-28-length-195422-cov-7.496291_pt1 | contig 195422 bp, 197 predicted proteins | sample MGYA00237781_ERZ508513 | MGnify/ENA primary metagenome ERZ508513 (study PRJEB26184, sample SAMN06268793) | marine metagenome | isolation source: Eden Landing Ponds, San Francisco, CA, USA | place... | reverse complement strand
CCCCGCCAGCACGGCGCCGAACAGCGACGACGCGACCGCCGGGAGCATGAACACCGGGTGCACCTGCGAGGCGAGCGCCCCGGCCGCCGCAACCGGGCCGTCGCCGTCCGTAGCCAGCGCCATGATTCGGGCTCCGCACGGGGCGAACATAACTGTGGCCCCACGGTCGGGAGCGACCGACGGCGATCGCTCGGGCTCTGCTCAGAACTCGGCGGCGACCGACCCGACGATGTCCAGGGCCTCCTTCAGCGTCTCCGTGTCCGTGGCGTAGGACAGTCGAGCGTAGCCGGCACCGCGCTCGCCGAACGCCTCACCGGGGACGACGACGACGCCCCGGTCGATCACCTCGTCGACGAACCCCTCGGGGACCTTCGGCATCGCGTAAAACGCGCCGGCGGGCCGGGGCGTCTCCAGGCCGGCGTCCTCCAGCCCGTCGACGACGATGTCCCGACGGTCCTCGAACGTCTCGACCATCTCCGCGACGGGGTCCTGTGGTCCAGACAGCGCCGCCTCGGCGGCGTACTGTGCCGGGGCGCTGGCACAGGCCTGGACGTACTGGTGGACCCGGAGCATTCGCTCGATGCGCCGTTCGGAGGCGGTGACCCAGCCCAGCCGCCACCCCGTCATCGAGTAGGTCTTCGAACACGCCGAGACGACGACGACGTTGTCGCTGTCGGCGTAGGTCATCGGCGAGTGGTGTTCCCCCTCGAAGACGATGTGCTCGTACACCTCGTCGGAGAGACACAGCACGTCGTGCTCGTCGGCGATGCGGGCGAACTCCCGAACGTCCGCCTCGGACTGCACGGCACCGGTCGGGTTGCCGGGGCTGTTGAGGACGAACGCCGCCGTGTCCTCGGTGATGGCGTCCTCGACGGTCGCCGGGTCCAGCGTCAGGTCGTCGCGCAGGCCGACCGGCTTCGGCGTCCCGCCGGCGACGCGGGTCAGGGCGTCGTACGCGACGAATCCGGGATCGGGGATGATCACCTCGTCACCCGGTTGGACGTGGGCCTCCATCGCCAGGTGCAGCGCCTCGCTGCCGCCCGCCGTCGCGATGACGTCGTCGGGGTCGACGTCGAGGTCGCGGTCGGCGGCGTACCGGTCGGCGATGGCCTCCCGCAGCGCCGCAGTGCCCTTGTTCGAGGTGTAGGCGTCCGCCTCGCCCGCCGCGATGGCCTCTCGCGCGGCCTCGCGAGCGTGCTCTGGCGTCGGGAAGTCCGGCTGGCCCAGTCCGAGGTTGATCGCATCCTCGCCGGCCGCCTCGAACACCTCGCGGATGCCGCTGATCGACACCTGCTCGACCCGATCTGCAAACTCCGTCATACCTCAAGCCGCGGCGGCAGTCGGGATAACTGTTGGCCTCTCGGCGCGACCGGACGCTTTTGCCGTCACCGGGCGTACCGGCGGGCGTGCTGACCAAAGAGCTCCTGCGGGTGTCCCGCCGGGGCGGCGGCTACCGCCCGCAGTTCGTCGGGAGCGACCCCGACGCGGAGGCGCTGGCGGCGCGCGTGCTCGGTGTCTACCAGGGCCACGTCGGCGAGTCCCGCGGCGACCTGGCGGCCGCGCTGACCGACCTCGAACGCGAAGCCGCGGACTTCAAGCTCGTTCGCGGGTTCGCGAAGCTGCTTGAGCGCGAGGCCACCTTCGAGGTGCGGGCACCGATCGATCCCGAGCGCGTCCGCAGACACGCTTTCGCGGTGGCGGAGGATGTCGGCGTCGTCACCGACAGCGAGCGCGAGCAGGCGCTCGCCGCGACCGCCGAGCGACTCGGCGTCGCCACCGACGCCGTCGAGCGGTCGCTGTACGCCGACCTCGAGGAGCGGGAGGTGCTGGCGTCGTTCGACCCGCGGTGGTCGCCGGCGGCGCTGTGCGCCCAGTACGACCTCTCGCTGGCCCAGACCGCGCTGTTCGACGCGACGGCGGTGCGCGTGCGCTCCTCGGACCCCGCAGGGCTCGTCTCGGCGGTCAAGCGCCTGGGCCTGCTGTACGAGGTCGAGCGGACCGACGAGGGCCGCTTGCTCGTCGTCACCGGCCCGGACTCGCTGTTCCGACGGACCCGCCGGTACGGCACCCGCTTCGCCGAACTGCTGCGGACGGTCGCCGGGCACGAGTCGTGGCACCTCGACGCGACGGTCGACGACCGCGGCCGCGAGCGCCGCCTGACGCTGAGCGACGACGACCCTGTCGCCGTCCCGGGCGCCGAACCGATCGTCGGCGACGAGTTCGACAGCGATGTCGAGGCCGACTTCGCGCGGCGCTTTCGCGCGCTGGACCTCGACTGGGAGCTGGTTCGCGAACCCGAACCGCTGGAGACCGGGACGAGCGTCATGATCCCCGACTTCGCGTTCGACTACCGGCCGGCGGGCGACGCCGGCGCCGGGGACCAGGACGAAGACGCCGGGAACGACGACCCGTTCCGCGTGTACTTCGAGGTGATGGGCTTCTGGACCCCGGAGTACGTCGCGAAGAAGCTCGGCCAGCTGGAGTCCGTCGAGGACGTGGACCTGCTGGTGGCCGTCGACGAATCGCTGGGCGTCGGCGAGGACGTGGAGGCTCGCGACCACCGGGCGATCACCTATCGCGAGTCGGTCCCGATCAAGCCCGTCCGGGATGTCCTGCGAGAGTACGAGCGCGATCTGGTCGCCGAGAGCGCCGCGGCGCTCCCCGCGGAACTGATCCCCGACGAGGACGCCGTCACGCTCGCGGCGCTGGCCGAGCGCCACCGCGTCGCGCCCGCCGCGCTGGAGGACATCGCGTTCCCAGAGCACGAGCTGGTCGGCCGGACGCTCGTGCGCCCGGCGGTCCTGGACGACCTCGCCGAGACGGTCGAACCGGGCCAGTCGCTGGCGACCGTCGAGGACCTGCTGGCCGAGCGCGGCATCGAGGACGCGAGCGCGACGCTGTCGCGACTGGGCTACCGCGTCGAGTGGGAGGGGCTGAGCGGCGGCACGGTCCGCGAGGCCGAGTGAGTTGGCGACTCTGGAGGGAGCGAGCAGGCAGCGCACTTGGCGACGGTAGCGGCTCACCGCCGCCGAGTACCCGGGACGCTGCGCCGCGCGACCGCTGGGCGTCCCGGGACGAGACTCAGGTCACGACGGTGCTGGTCGCCCGATCGCACTTGAACCCACGTCGCGCTTCGGTGATACTGTTCAGATGAGAACGTCACCTGGGATGGCGACGACACGACTGTCTTGGAAGCCCCCTCGGGCTCGGGGGCGCTGACGAAGTAAGCACCACAGCGAACGAAGTGAGCGAGGAGCATATCGAGTCAGCGCCCCCGACCCCTCGGCCCCTTCCAGTCCCACCCCGCGGTGGATTCCGAAGGCAGCAGAATCCGGGGGATCCTCCTTCAGAGCTCGCGCCGGCGGCCCTTCGGCACCGTCGATTTGAGCGTGTCGTAGGTGTACAGGCCGACACCGATCGGTTCGGTTCGGCCGGCGATCTGGTGAGCGACGATCAGGTATCCCCAGTCGCCGTCCCACTCCGGTTCCAGTTCCTCGCCGGCGAGGAACCGGCGGGCCGCCGCGTCGTCCAGTTCGATCACGTTTCGCGTCGCGTGGCGGCCGAACCGCTGGACGGCGTCCGTGGTGGGCTTCCAGTGCTCCTGGCGGGTCCGGAGGAACGTCATCCCCAGCCCCTCGACGCCCTCGGTGGGGTCGGTGGCCTCGCCGGCGAACAACCACACCTTGCCGGCGCCCTTCTCCCACAGCGTGTGGTCGGCGAACGTCTCGGGCGGGACACCGAACCGCTCGTCCCACCAGTCCAGCGCCTCGGCGCGCGTGGCGCGTTCGGGGTCGGTCCGCTCGGCGTCGGTCGCCGGCAGGCGATCGAACTGCGAGCCGTCGTTGCCAGCGTCGCTCACGCGCCCACCTCCAGTTTCGCGACGAAGAAGCCGCCGGTGTCGTTGTGGTGGGGGTAGATGCGGGCGGCCCGCGCGACCGAGTCGTCGAAGCGCTGGCCGTCCCACTCGGTGACGCCGGGGGCGTGGGTCAGCGGCAGGTCCAGCGGGGCGAGTCGGCAGTCCTCGGCGTCGAGCACCGCGTCGAGGACGGCCTCGTTCTCCTCGGGGGCGAACGTGCAGGTGGAGTAGACGACGGTCCCGCCGTCGCGGGTCGCCTGGACCGCGCGCCGGAGGATGTCCGTCTGGAGGGTGGAAATCTCGTCGAGATAGCCCTCGCCCCACTCGGCCAGCGCGTCGGGGTTCTTCCGAATCGTCCCCTCACAGGAGCAGGGAGCGTCGACCAGCGCGCGGTCGAACGCGTCGAACGCGAACGGTTTCAGGGAGTAGTTCCGGGCGTCGCGGTTGGTGACGACCGGCGAGGTCAGCCCGAGGCGTTCGGCGTTGAACCGCAGGCCCGACAGCCGTCCGAGGTTGCTGTCGTTAGCGACGAGCGTCCCGCGGTCGTCCATCAGCGCGCTACACTGGGTCGCCTTCCCGCCGGGCGCAGCACAGGCGTCCCAGACGGCCTCGCCGGGCTGTGGGTCCAGCACGCGGGCGGGGACCGCGGAGACCTCCTCTTGGCCGTGAATCCAGCCGTGGACCGCCGCCCAGGTGTTGCCCGGGCGGTCGGTGTCAGTCCGCAGCACCGTGTCGCACCAGTCGGCGCGCTCGACGCCGACGCCGTCGTCTTCGAGTGCGGCGACGGCCTCGTCGGGGGTTGCCTTGACCGTGTTGACCCGGACGGCCTTCGGGAGGGGGCGCTCGCAGGCGGCCCGGAACGCCCCGTAGTCGTCGACGATGGGGCGGTACCGAGAGAGTGGGTCGTCCATCGACGCCCCGTTCGGCACCGCCGCGTTTCCGCGTTTCGGAGCGACGGCGACGACCGACGGATACTCAGGTCGCCGGACGAATCCCGAGATATGACCGAGATCGACGTCGAGGCCGTCGACGACGCCGACGGCGAGACCGACGCCGCGGCGACCGACGAGCGGACGGCGGACGTCGGACAGGAGGCGGCCGACGACGCCGTGCCGGCGACCGTCGACGCGCCGGAGTACGTCCTCTACGGCGGGAAGGGTGGCGTCGGCAAGACCACGATGGCCGCGGCGACGGCGCTGGCCAGCGCCCGCGCGGGCACCCGGACGCTGGTCGTCTCCACCGACCCCGCCCACTCGCTGGGCGACACCTTCGAGACGGAGATTCCGCCCGCGCCGGGGCGCATCCGCGACGACGTGCCGCTGTACGCCGCGGCCATCGACCCCGACGCCGCGCTGGAGGACAGCGCCGCCTTCGGTGACGGCGGCCCCCTGGGTGGCGCCGACGGGGAGTCGACGGGCGCCGGCGGGCCGCTGGGGGGTTCCGACGGGCCGCTCGGCGCCCTCGCCGGCGGGGCGGGCGAGGACGGACCGATGGGGGCGCTGCTGGGCGGCGCGATGCCGGGCGCCGACGAGGCCGCCGCGATGCAGACCCTGCTCGAGTACATGGACGACGACCGCTTCGACCGCGTCGTCGTCGACACGGCCCCGACCGGCCACACCCTCCGGCTGCTGGAACTGCCGGAGGTGATGGACACGATGGTCGGGCGGATGCTGTCGCTGCGCGAGCGACTGAGCGGGATGATGGAGGGCCTGAAGGGTGCGTTCGGCGCCGAGACCGGCGACGACGACGGGATGGACGACCTGCGGGACCTGCGCGACCGCATCGAGCGCCTGCGGGCGGTCCTGCGGGACCCAGCCCGGACGGACTTCCGGGTCGTGATGGTGCCCGAGGAGCTGAGCGTCAGCGAGTCCAAGCGCCTGCTCGACCGCCTGGCGGAGTTCGAGATTCCGGTCGGCACCGTCGTCGTCAACAGGGTGATGGAGGACCTCGCGGACGTCGACGGCGTCGACGCCTCGGCGTTCGTCTCGCCGAGCCACGAGGACTGCGAGTTCTGCAAGCGTCGCTGGGACGTCCAGCAGTCCGCACTCGCCGCCGCCCAGGAGACGTTCGTCGGCCACGACGTCCGGCGGGTCCCCCTGCTGGCCGACGAGGTCCGCGGCGAGGCGTCGCTGGAACTGGTCGCGCGCTGTCTCTCGTAGGCCCGCGACCGCCGCGACTCCTGCGGCCGCAGCGGCGTCGCCAGCGTCAGTCGACCAGCGCCACCACGAGGTCGTTGACGTTCGTCCCCGTCGCTCCGGTCTCGACCAGCGCCGCCCGGTCGCAGAGGTAGCCGTGGGCGTCGTTGTCCGCGAGCGCCGCGCGGGCCGCCTCGCGGTCGTCCGCACCGTCGACCGTCCCCGCGTCGATGACCGCGCCGGCGTACTCCGTCCCGCCGTCGCGGCCGTCGGTGTCCAGCGCCGCCAGCGTCCACCCCTCGGCGTCGCAGGACAGCGCCGCCGACAGCGCGAGTTCGGCGTTCGGGCCGCCAGCCCCGTCGCCGCTGACGGTCACCGTCGTCTCGCCGCCGGCGACCACCGCGGCGGGCGGGTCGACCGGGTCACCGCTGGCCCGGACCTCCGCGACGACCCCTGCCAACGTCCGCCCGACTTCCCGGGCCTCGCCGCGTAGTCGCGTCGTCAGTTTGAGCGGCTCGTACCCCGCGGCCGCGGCCCGCTCCGCAGCGGCGTCGACCGCGCGACGACTGGTCAGGATGCGGTGGGTGGTCACGTCCTCGAAGGCGGGGTGGTCGGCGGTCGGCGTCTCGGGGTGATCGCCGTCGCCGGCCGCGTCGGCCCGGAGGTGCGCGCGAACCCCGTCGGGCACGTCGGCGCCGGCGCGCTCGACGGCCGCCCGCGCGTCGTCGTACGTCGTCGGGTCCGGGACGGTGGGCCCGCTGGCGACCGTCGCGAGGTCGTCGCCGACGACGTCCGACGCCACCAGCGCGTGAACCGTCGCGGGCGCCGCGGCGACGGCGAGCTGGCCGCCCTTCAGCGCCGAGAGATGCTTGCGGACGGCGTTGATCTCGCGGATGTCGCTGCCGGCGGACAGCAGCGCCTCGGTCGTCGCCCGGAGGTCCGACAGCGTCAGGTCGTCCGCCGGCGCCGGCAACAGCGCCGACCCGCCGCCGCCGACCACCGCGAGCACGAGCGTCTCCGCGTCGGCACCCTCGGCGGCCGAGAGGACGCGCTCGGCGCCAGCCAGCCCAGCCTCGTCGGGCAGCGGGTGGCCGCCGACGACGACGTCGACCGGACCCGCGTCGACGGCTTCGGTCGTGACGACGACGCCCGCGACGGGCACCGAGTCGGGCAGGCCATCGACGAGCGCGCGGGCCATCCGGCCGGCCGGCTTGCCGCCACCGACAACGAGGACCCGCTCGACGCCCGCCAGGTCGACCGTCTCGTCGCCGACGCGCAGGTCGTCGCCCGCGACGGCGACGGTCTCGCGAACGGCGCGCTCGGGCTCGGCCGCGGCGATCCCCGCTGTGAGCGCCTCGATCGCCGCCGCTCGGCGGTCGTCGGTCGCGAGGGCGTCGGCGTTTCGGATCGGTGCGTTCGGCACGGCGTGGCGTTCGGGACCCGGTGACGAAAGCGTACCGTCGCGTCCTCGCCGGGACCGAGCACCGACGGACCGTCGGCGAGAACGCTTATCACACTCGCTCTGGGACCGGGACGCGTGTTCGACGACATCGAACGCCGATCGTATCTGGGGGCCGTCGCCGGCGGACTGAGCGCACTCGCAGGCTGTTCTGGGACCGACGACGACTCGACCGCGACGACGACCGGAGACAGGACGGCGACCGAGGAGACGAGTCGGCCGACCGACGAACCCGCCGAGACGACGGACGAACCACCCACCGAGGAGCGCGATCTGTCGGTACACGACCACTCCGGCCCCGACGCGGGCGGCGCGGACCTCTCGCCCGCGTCGGTCACCACCGAACGGCTCCTGAACGACGTCGACGACGCGGCCATCCAGGCGTCGTTCGACGGCCTGGTCGTCCCCGTCGCGGAGGGGCTGGGGATGGACGCCGCGGTCGACCCCTCGGAGACCGACACGCCGATCCAGGACGCCATCGACGCCATCGACCGCGAGTACCCCGCCCCCGGTGGTGCCGTCCTGCTCCCAGCGGGCCAGGTCGAGGAGGCCGGCCCGCTCCTGCGGACGAAGTACAAGCGCTTTCTCGGCTGGGGAACCCTCGCGACGGAGGTGAAGTTTACCGACCTCGACGAACCCGGGATCGCCCAGGATCCGGACGTTCAGGGGGACGCCGCCCAGACGTACTGGGACGGCATCCGGTTTCTCGGCGGCGACCCCGACATCGGCCCGGGCGACCGCACCGCGCCGTGGCTCCACCTGGAGGACCACGGCGACTCGCCGAACACCATCGGCGGGTTCAACGTCGGTCGGCTCAGGCTCGACTACTGGGGCGACCCCGTGATCCACTTCGACGGGAACTTCCTCTTCGAGAGCCACTGGGAGTGGTTCGAGACGAAAAACAGCATCTACGGGCGGTCGATCCTCTCCGAGGAGGCCAGCCTCGGGGGGTCGGGCTGGTCCTGCGGCAAGCTCAACCTCCGCCGGAGCGACGCCGGCCGCATCGTGGACGGCCGGACGAACCGGGGGGGCATCCTCACCGTCCAGAGCCTGCACCTCATGCACACCGAGCAGTCGGCCGGCCAGGACGTCCCCGCCGTCGACGTCCAGACAATCGCTGCGAACAGCGACATCCACGTCAACAAACTTCACTACGAGTCTTCGTTCCGGGACGACTACTACCGACTCCCGTCGGCCGTCCGCGCCGAGGGCGGCACGGGCCGGGTCCGCATCGACGACCTGACGACGCTGCGGGGCTCGTTCGACCACCTCGTCGAACTGACCGGCAGCCTCCAGCAGGCCCGCATCGGTCGCCTCGACTGGTCCGGCTCGGAACTGACGGAGACCCCGCTGCTGCTCACCGGCTACGAACCGACCGGGTGGACCCAGCGCGGCAACGTCCTCTACGAGGGGCCGTCCGAGCACGTCACCGACGAGACGGGCAGCCGACTCGGTCATGTGTACGCGCTGGGCGACCAGCGTGTGGTCGACCCGCTGTTCGGCGACACGGTGGTCCACGAGGCGGGCGGCGAGACGCGGGTCGTGCTCACGACGCCGGGCGAACACGGGGGACGCGAACTCCAGCAGTTGACGCCCGCGGTGCAGACGCTCGAACCCACGACGATGCCCGACGCACGATTCGGGGTCGACCACTGGTTCGAGTGGCACCCGAACCGCGGCGACGGCGGCGCCTGGGCGCTCGTCCTGGAGTGGCGCCGCGACCCTGGCACCGACGTCGAGTTCGACGTCGAAGTCACCGCCCGCAGTGCCGACGGCCCCGGCATCGACTTCGGCGGCCAGTCCTGACGGCGGTCGACTACCCCAGCACGCGCAGGGCGAGGCGGTAGACGCGGTCGCGCCAGCGGTCCGGGAGAAAGCGGGCCAGCGAGGTCACCTTCGCGAGGCTCCCGACGGGATACCGCGGCGCCGGGTCCGTGCAGGAGGCGGCGTTGACGACGGCATCTGCGACGGCGGTCGGCGAGATGGAAGCCGGGCCTGGACCCCCGATCGCACCGTAGTCGTCGATGACCTCGTACAGGGAGTCGTAGGCGTCGGTGCGGGGCAGTCGCTCCGCCGAGTCGGTCGCGCGACCCTGGAAGCCGGTGTCGACCGGGCCCGGTTCGACGAGGACGACGTTCACGTCGAACGGCGCGACCTCGCCGCGCAGGGCGTCGCTCATCGCCTCCAGCGCGAACTTCGAGCCGGCGTAGACGCCGCTGCCGGGCGTCGACACCCGCCCGGAGACGCTGGAGACGTTGACGACCGTCCCGCCGTCGCCCTCGCGCATCACCGGCAGCGCGGCCCGGGTCAGGCGGTGGGGGCCGTACACGTTCACGTCGAACTGCTCGTGAACCGTCTCGACGGGCACATCCTCCATCGGCCCCAGCTGGCCGTAGCCGGCGTTGTTCACCAGGCAGTCCAGTCGCCCCTGTTCGTCCGCGATGCGATCGACGACACGGGCGACGTCGCCGTCGTCGGTGACGTCCAGTGCGGCGGTGTGACAGCCGTCGTCGGCCAGCGCGGTCAGGTCGTCGGGGTCGCGAGCGGTCGCGTAGGTCGTCCACCCCTCCGCGCGAAACGCCGCCGCCGTCGCCCGCCCGATCCCCGAGGAACAGCCGGTGAGCAGCACCGTCTCCGGGCGGTCGGTCGTCGCGTCGTCGACGGCGCTCCCGGGCCCCGTCTCGTCGTCGCTCGGTAAGTCGGCCTCGCTCATCGACGGCGCTTCGAGGGGCCGCCACTAATAGCTCGGTCGTCTGCGCCGGCGGTCAGTCCTCGTCGTCGTGTTCGACCGACCGCATCAGGTCGACGACGGTGTACCCCTCGGCGGGGTGCAGCATCGAGTGCCCGCCGAACAGCACCACGTAGTCGTCGCCGTGGCGCACCCGGGTAACGTACAGGCGCAGTTCGACGGTTCGACCCTCCACGTCCTGAGTCGTCCGGTAGACGGCGATGTCCGTCTGCTTGCCGAGCACCGTCACGTCCTGGGTTCGCGGGCCGACCTGATCGGGCGGTACCTCCTCCAGTTCGCCGCTGGCTTCGAACTGCGAGTCTTCGGTCTGATTGGTCAGGAACTCCAGCATGTCCCGTCCGGTCATGTTCCCGATCGGGTTCACCGGGCGCTCGAACACGTCGACGACGGGCGTCGAGACGACCGCCACCGACGCCAACCGCTGTTCGTCGGTGTTGATCGTCTCGTTTTTCGTGTAGATGCCGGCGTAACTGGTCACCGAGATGGTTCGGTTGATCCCCGAGCGGTTGATCGTCTGGTTCTGTTCCAGCAGCTGTTCGTCGACCAGGTCGAATCCGGCCCGGTCCTCCTCGGCGACGGTCGCGTTGTTCGCCTCGTAGACGAGCGGCTCCTCGCCGAGGACGAACCCGATGCACCCGGCGGTCGCGAGCAGTGCCATCACGGCCAGGATGGCCCCGGCCGGACGGAGGGCCGACATGGATTGAGCCACTTCGTCGGCGGGCAAATGCCTTCCGGCCCGACCGCGAGTCTCCGTGGTCCCCCCTGGTCCGACCCCACGGGGCGGATCGGGACCGGCAAACCCGTCGTGTCCCCGGCCGAGAACGCCCGTTTTTTATGAGTTGGTCGGGTACGTGGACAACAATGTCGACCCAGACCTACGACATCATCGTCGTCGGGGGCGGGACCGCGGGGTGTTTCGCCGCGGCGACCGCCGGGCGTGAGGGGCTCGACGTGGCCCTCCTCGAGCGCAAGTCCGAAGAGGAGGCCGGCCACATCGCGTGTGGCGACGCCATCAAAGGCAAAAGCACGTTCCCGAACGTCATCGATCGCGACTACCTCAAGGAAGAGGCGTTCACCAACCAGAACATCAGCCGAGCGGTGTTCCTGAACCCCGACACGGGCAAGGAACTGGACATCCCGTTCGGCGACACGAACGGTGCCGTCGTCGACCGGAAGCGCTACGGCGAGGTGCTGCTGGAGGAGACCGCGCGCCAGGGCGCGGAGCTCCACTACGACACCGTCGTCCAGGACATCCGCCAGAACGACGACGGGCGGATCACCGGCGTCCGCGCCGTCCGGGAGGGCGACCCCGTGGACTACGAGGCGAGCGTCACCGTCGACGCCGCCGGCGCCCTGTCGATTCTCCAGGACAAGGCCGACCTCTCCGGGGCGACGTTCGACACGAACGTCGACTACTCGCAGTTCTGCTCGGCGTACCGCGAGATCGTCGAGGTCGAGGAGCCGGTCGACTACGACGACGCCATCGTGTTCAAGCCGACCGAGGAACTGGGCTACCTCTGGTACTTCCCACGCACGGAGACGGAGATCAACGCCGGCCTGGGCTTCCAGATGAACAAGGACCCGATGGAGCTGGTCGACGTCCTCAAGCGAGACCTCAACCAGCGCGAGGAGTTCCAGAACGCCACCGTCAAGGACAAGCTGGGCGCCGCCCTGCCGACCCGGCGCCCGTACGACTCCGCGACCGCGTCCGGCTTCGTCGCGGTCGGCGACGCCGCGGGCCACGTCAACCCCACCACCGGCGGCGGCATCCCGGGCGCCGCCAAGGCCGGCACCTGGGCCGCCGAGGAGGCCATCGAGGCCGTCGGCGACGAGGACCTCGGCGAGGGGCGCCTGTGGGAGTACAACCAGCGTGTGATGCAGGACTTCGGCAAGCGCTTCGCCGCGATGGACGTGTACAACATCTTCGGGAGCGCCCACGAGGTCGACGACCTCGTCTCGGTCATCTCGTCGCTGCCCGGCCAGCAGCTCGTCGACGCGCTGGGGACCAAGGGCACCTCCTCGATGTCGCTCGGGCTGAAGCTGAAGACGATCGTCAAGACGTTCGGTCACTGGGACCTCCTGTACGAGCTGTACAAGGTCCACAACAAGGCCGCCGAACTGAAGGAGGTCTACGACGACTACCCCGCCAGCCCCGACGGGTTCGACGCCTGGCAGACCCGCCGGGACGCCGTGATGGACGACATCTACGAGATCACCGGCGCCGATCCGAAGTACTGACCGCGGCGACCAGTTCCGGTCGAACGCCCCCCCTGTCTCCAGTTCCGACGACTACGAGTGGTCGTCGATCCACTCGCAGAACGAGTCGAAATCTCGTGCTCCGGCGCTCTCGGCGATGTTTCTGAGTGTCCCCGGACGGAGTTCGTCGTGTAGGGGAACCGTCACTTGACGGCGGTCGTCGTCGTTTGTCGGGTAGACGTAGTACAACTGGGCGTGGTCTCCGGTCGTCCGTCGCCACTCGAACCCCCCGACGTTGACCAGCACCTTCACCACCGTCATTCCGGAGGACGTTCGCCGACCCATCTCTTAGTCAAGTACGTCCGGCGGCTCCCGATCACCGGCCGTGTTGTCCGCCGGATCGATCCCCGTCGCACGGAGTTCCTCGTCGGTCGGCGTTCGCCCGGCCTCACCCGTGTGGACCGCGACGGCGTCGTCGAGATTCTCGAGGGCAGCCGCTCTGGACTCCCCCTGAGTCGTCACGCCCGTCTCGACGTCCTCCGCGATCCACCAGCCCTTCTCTCGCCAGAGACGAATCTCGTCGTCCCTGGCATCGCCGTCGCGGGTCGAACTGGCCATCGTGTCCTCACCTACGTGACGGAAGGCAAAAACGTTCGGCATCACCCCCGACAGACCCTCGCCGCTTCCGCAACCCGTTTGTCCGCGGCCGCCGTCTCTCCGACCATGTCACAGCAATCAGCGACTGGTGGACCCCGCGCGAGCGGGATGCCGCGACTCGGACTGGGAACCTGGGAGAACACGGACCCCGAAGAGTGCACCGAGGCCGTACGGACGGCCCTGGAGATGGGGTATCGTCACGTCGACACCGCACAAGCGTACGGCAACGAGGACGCCGTCGGCGAGGGCATCGCCGCCGCCGACGTCGACCGCGAGGACGTGTTCCTCGCGACGAAGGTGTGGATCGACCAGCTGGCCTACGAGGACGTGATCCACAGCACCAAGGAGAGTCTCGACAAGCTGGGCGTCGACAGCGTCGACCTGCTGTACGTCCACTGGCCGGCCGGCGAGTACGATCCCGAGGACACCCTCCGGGCGTTCGAGCAGCTGTACGACGACGAACTGATCGACCGGATCGGCGTCTCGAACTTCCAGCCCGAACACGTCGAGGAGGCCATCGACGTTCTGGGCGTGCCGCTGTTCGCCAACCAGGTCGAGTGCCACCCCCTGCTGCCCCAGCGCGACCTGCGGGACCACGCCGCGGACCACGACTACGAGCTGGTGGCGTACTCGCCGCTGCTGCGCGGGGCGGCCCCGGAGGTCGACGTCCTCGCCGACATCGCCGACGACCACGGCGTCAGCGCCCACGCAGTGAGCCTGGCGTGGCTCCGCCAGACCGGCGCCACCGCCATCCCGAAGGCGACCAGCGAGGCCCACATCCGGGACAACTGGGCGTCGCTGGAGCTGGAGCTGACCGACGAGGAGATCGATCGCATCGACGCCATCGAGCAGCGTCGGCGAGAGGTCGATCCGAGCTTCGGCCCCTGGAACTGAGCCGGGCGTCACTCAGCGTCGCCAGAGTGGGGACGCGAGGCCGAGCACCACGACCACGGCACCGCCGCCCATGAGCAGTTTGTACAGCCGACTGTTCGACTCGCGAACGAGGAAGGCGCTGCCCGGTTCGTTCTCGTTGACGTAGACGGTCACCTGCTGGCCGGCCTCGTACTCCTCGGTGTAGTCTTCGGCCTTGCTCCGGGAGCCGAACGACTCGTCCGGCCCCGGGAACAGACTCTCGGAGGTGTAACTCTCGCCCTCGTACTCGTACGTGTAGCGCACGACCGGTTTGTAGTCGCGCTCGGTCTCGCGGATGCCGTCGTCGTCGCGGTCGCGGCGGGTGACGTCCTCCTCGATGTCGACCGACTTGATCTGGCCCTCGTGCTCGATGGCGTTTTCCAGGTCGGCCTGCTCCTCCTGATACGAGTACCAGCCGAACCCGGCCAACCCCGCGCCGACGACGACGATGAACACCGCGGCGACGATGCGGTTCAGGTTCATGAGGCCCAGTGTTCCGGGAACCAACATAAGCCCGGTGCCTAAGTGACTCGTGACCCCCGCACGGGCGTGCCCGGCGACAGTTCGAGCGAATTTGGGTCAGAGTTCGGAAATGCTTCAAGCGTGTCCGGACCGCCGAGTCATCTGGAGGCACCGCCGGCGGCCCCGACTCCCGCGCGACCCGGACTCGCTGGCGGGGCCGGGTCCATCCCCTCGCTCGGACCGGGCCCCGCGACCGCCGTCGGCGCCTCCGCCCGCTCCCCACCATCGGCCCACCACCCACCCCTGGACCGCCCATCCCGGGTCCGCTCTCTCACTCCCTCTCCACCCCACCTCCATCCCGAACGACGAGCTCCACATGCGACCGTCTCGCGGACGACGAACGAGGTACCTTTTTGCCGCCACCGCGAGCACCACCACCAGACCATGGACTCTCTCAGCGACGTCGACGAGGTCGTCCACGAACCCTCTCGGGAGTTCGTGGAGTCGACCAACGTCTGGCGGTTCATGCAGGAGCACGACATCGACGACTACGAGGCGCTGATCGAGCGAACGACGAGCGAGGTCCCGGGCGTCGAGGCCTCGGGCGTCGACTGGTTCTGGGACGAGATCGTCGACTACCTCGACGTGGAGTTCTACGAGGACTACGACGCCGTGCGGGACGACAGCGGCGCCCGCCGAGCCGGCGACGACCCCGAGAAGACCGGGCCGCAGTTCACCGACTGGTACCCCGGCGGCGAGCTCAACATCGCGCACAACGTCCTCGACCGCCACGCCGCCACCGAGAACGAACGGCGCAACAAGGTCGCCTGCATCTTCGAGGGCGAACCCGGCGACGTCCGGGAGGTCACCTACCACGAACTCCACCGCCAGTCGAACAGGGTGGCCAACGCCCTGGACGAACGGGGCATCGGCGTCGGCGACACCGTCGGCCTGTACATGCCGATGGTGCCGGAGGTCATCTCGATCCTGTACGGCTGCTTCAAGGTCGGTGCCGTCGCGGTGCCCATCTTCTCGGGCTTCGGCGTCGACGCGACCGCGACCCGCATCGACGACGCCGAGTGTGCCGTGCTGTTCACCGGCGACGGCTTCTACCGCCGCGGCGACGAGATCGGGCTGAAGGAGGGCGCCGACGAAGCCATCGAACAGGCGGGCCACGTCGAGCAGACGATCGTGTACGACCGGCTGGGACGCGTGCCGGAAGACGTGCCCTGGAACGACGACCGCGACGAGACCTGGGAGGAAGCCGTCGAGGCCCAGGCCGACGAGTTCGAGACCCGCTCGCTCCCGAGCGACCGGGAGTCGATGCTGCTGTACTCCTCGGGCACCACGGGCGAGCCGAAAGGCATCGTCCACACCCACGCCGGCGTGCTGACCCAGTGTGCCAAGGAGATTCACTTCGGGTTCGACCAGAAACCGGGGGACCGGTTCTTCTGGGTCAGCGACATCGGCTGGATGATGGGGCCGTGGACGCTGATCGGCAACCACCACTTCGGCGGCACCGTGTTCATGTACGAGGGCGCGCCGGACCACCCCGGCCCAGACCGCTACTGGAAGATGATCGACCGCCACGGCATCACGCAGTTCGGCATCTCGCCGACCGCGATCCGGGCGCTGCGCGAACACGGCGAGGAGCCCATCGAAGCCCACGACCTCTCCAGCCTGCGGCTGCTGGGGTCGACGGGCGAACCGTGGGACCCCGAGTCCTGGAAGTGGTTCCACGAGCACGTCGGCGGCGGCGACACGCCCATCGTGAACATCTCCGGCGGCACCGAAATCTGCGGCTGTTTCCTGATGCCGATGCCGATCCAGTCGCTGAAGCCCTGCACGCTCGGCGGGCCCGGCCTCGGCATGGACATCGACATCGTGAACCGCGACGGCGAGTCCATCGCCGACACCGGCGAGCGCGGGTTCCTCGTCGCGCGTGACTCCTGTCCATCGATGACCAAGAGCCTCTGGCGCGGCGACGACCGCTACCTCGAGGAGTACTGGTCGACCTGGGAGAACCTCTGGGACCACGGCGACTGGGCCCAGAAGGACGCCGACGGCTTCTGGTTCCTCCACGGGCGGGCCGACGACGCGCTGAACGTCGCCGGCCGGAAGGTCGGCCCCGCGGAGGTCGAGGGCGCGCTGATCGACCACCCCGCGGTCACCGCCGCCGCGGCGGTCGGCGTCCCCGACGACACCACCGGGACCGCCGTCGTCACCTACGTCATCCTCGAACCGGGCTACGACGAGAGCGACGACCTGCGCGCGGACCTGCGCGCACAGGTCGGCGAGGAACTCGGCAAGCCGTTCCGCCCGCGGGAGGTGCTGTTCGTCGACGAGTTCCCCAAGACCCAGTCCGGGAAGATCATCCGCCGGGCCATCGGGTCGGCCTACCGCGGCGAGGACTTCGGCGACCTCTCCTCGATGGAGAACCCCGAGGCCCTCGAGCGACTGCAGGACGCGCGGTAGGCCCGCCGCGGATCGCTCACAACTCCGGCAGCGCCACCGCCCGCGGCTCCGGCGGGTCCGTCCCGCCGATCGCCACGTCGCCGACCGCGTCGTCGCCCGGGAACAGCAGCTCCGCGCCGGCCGACAGCGGCGCCAGCGCGCCGGCGATCGCGGCGGGGGTTGACGGCGGCGCGCGCAGGCACGCGGTGGTCTCCTCGTCGAGCGCCGCCCGCTCGGCGGCCGCGCGAGCGCCCGACAGCACCGCCGCCTGGCTCGCCGTGCGCTGGCCGTCGGTGACCAACGGCGTGTCGGGGGCGGGCGCCTCCGGCGGCATCGTCGGGTTCTCGCTCCAGACGCCACCCTCCCAGTGGTCGACGGCAGGGTCGTCGGGGTCGTCACCGTAGGCGATCCGTCGCGCGCCCGGCTCCAGGTCGAACCCGGCGATCTCCTCCAGGGGTGCGACGACCGCACGGCCGTCGAACGACTTCGGGGGGTCCAGGTGGACCGCGGCCCCGAGCAGCCCGACCCCCAGCACCGTCAGCAGCGCCTTCGGGTTCGGGTCGGCGGCGACGCCGACGGTCACGCCCCCGCGGACCCCCTCGTGGCGCAGGTAGTTCCCGACTTTCCAGGCGGTCGTGTTGAATCGCCGGTAGTCGTAGACGTGGCTGGACTCGCCGACGCGACAGGCCGGCGCCGCGCTCCGTCGCTCCCGGGCGAGCAGCTCCGCGACCGTGTCCATGCCCGGCGGTTCGGTCCGCGCGGGCAAAAGGGGTCCGTCCTGGCCCACCCGCACGCCTCCGAAAGCGGTTTGGCTCGGACGGGAGACCGAGGCGCCATGGACGAGCAACGACGCGTCGCCGCGTTCCTGGCCGAGCACGACCTCTCGACGTCGCCCACCTACCGCGTGCTGGACCTGGTCTCGGAGGTCGGCGAACTCGCCAAGGAGGTCGAGACGTCGACCGAGTACGGCGCCGACCCGGAGGCCGTCGCCGTCGCCGAGGACGAACTGGGCGACGCGCTGTTCGCGCTGCTGGCGCTGGCCGAGGAGAGCGGTCACGACGCCGGCGCCGCCCTGGAGACGTCGCTGGCGAAGTACGAGCGTCGCGTCGCCGAGTCCGGCGACGCCGGCAGCGGCGACGCCTGAGTTCACCACCTTACGCTCGAACGGCCGCGATCGAAGCAAGCAGCTGAATCGCGGAGTGCGATCTGCGGCGTGCCACCGGCCCGAGATCGTCGAGTCCGAGCGACGCCGTCGCGAATCGCCACCCATTCCACACCGCTCGACGATCGACCTGCGACGGATCGTCGCGAAACGAACGTCTGAGCCACCGATCTCTCAGTACTCGGTCCCCTTGCGCGCCCCCTGGCCGTCCTCCATGGGGTGGACCTCCTTGCGGACGTTCGTCAGCAGGTCGACGTTGCCCGCCAGGTAGTCGGGGCGCTCGTGGCCGCCGGTCAGGACGAGTTCCAGGCCCTCGGGCTTGCGGTCGAGCAAGTCGAGCACGTCCGCGGGGTCGAGGAGGTCGCGGTTGGCGGCGTAGAGCACCTCGTCGAAGATCAGCATGTGGAGGCCTGCCTCGGGGTCTCCGTCCAGCGGGACCGGCGTCGTCGGGTCGGCGTCGGCGGCGGCGTCGAGCAACTCCTTGGCGCGAGCGAGGCCGCCGGCCGCGCGGGCGGCGTGCTCGTCGTCGTCGCTGCCGTCGAGGAAGCCGTGCCAGCCGTAGTGGCCGGAGTTCTCGTAGGTGAACCCCGGCGTCGCCGCGATGGCGTTGTACTCGCCGCGGACGTCCTCGACGGTGCTCGTGCCGCCCTTCATGAACTGGAGCATGTGGACGCGGTAGCCGTGGCCCACGGCCCGGAACCCCATGCCCATCGCGGCGGTCGTCTTTCCCTTGCCGGTGCCCCAGAAAGCCTGCACGAGGCCGAACTCCGGCGGCGCCGCGGGTTCGATCGGCGCCGGATCGATCCGCGCGCCGTCGTCGTCGTCGCTCATCGAGCGTCGGTTCGGTCCCCCGCCACAAAGCGTGTTCGCTCGAACGCTCAAAACGCCGTTTCACCGTTCCGGAACTGTTTACGGCTGGTGGACGAACGCCAACCCATGCGACGACGGAGTCTCCTGACGGCGCTGACCGCCGGGACGGTCGGCCTGGCGGGGTGCTCGTTCCGGTGGGGCCCCGAGGACGAGGACGCCCAGCCGACGACCCTCGACTCGGCCGGCGAACCGACGCCGCCGGAGACGACGGCGACGACGACCAGGGAACCGGCCGAGGGCGGCGAGATCGACGAGCCCGTGCAGTCCCCCGGCGGCCGGGTCGTCGACGTCGCCGGCGGCCCCCGAACGGTCGCGGTCGATCCGCGGAGCGTGCGCTACGCCGACCGGGTCCACGCCGCCATCGGACTCCTGGCACCCGAGGAGGCGCCGACGCTCCTGGGGGCGATCCTGCAGAACATCCGCGACCACGAGGTCGTCGTCGAGACCGAACGGTTGCCGGTGATCGGCCGGTCGTTCGCACGACTCGACACCCGCAGAGACGCCCTACCCGGGCTCGTGTTCGCCCCGACCGACCGCAACGAGCTGGCAGAGCGTGTCCCCGACGTCGAGCGGGGGCCCGAGGGGTACTGGCGGCTGGCCAGCGACGCCGCGGACACGCCACCGTACCCGGATCGGTTCCGGCTGCGCCCCGGCGAGCGGGTCCGCGCGGACTGCCATCTGGTTGCCCCACCCGACACCACCGGGTGGCCGACCGGCACGTACCGGAACGTCTGGGACGGCGGGAACGTCACCCTCAACGTCTGGGACAGCGAGCGCCCCGGCCCGACCGCCGCCTCGCGGTTCGGCGACCGTTCGGTGCCGCCGCTGGGCGACGACGGCATCACGGTCACATGGTACCACGAGGCCGGCCCCGAGACGACCGCGTACGTCGTCCCCGAGACCGAGCGGCTCGACCTGCCCGGGAGCGTGACGTTCACCGCGGTCAACCACGCCAGGTCGCCGCTGGGCTGTGGCTACTGGCGGCTGTACAAGCTCGTCGACGGCGCCTACTACAACCTGAACCCGAGCCTGCGGGCCGACACATGTATCCAGTTGCTCCCGGGCCAGCGCACGAGCCACCGGCTCCACGCGTTCACCGACGAGGCGGTCGGAGACGACGACGCCACCGACGAGCAGGTCGTCGGACACCTCGGCGGCGGGGTCTACGCCGTCGCCTCCGGGTACGCGCCGCGGGGCGAGCTGGTCGGCGCGCTAGTCGAACTGGACGCCCCGCCCGCCGAGGTCCGACCGACCGACGACGTGATCGCGCGCCGCGAGGGGTCGACGATGACCGTCGACGACCCGCGCCGGTCGGACCCCGACACCGACCCCGCCACGGCGACGCTGACCTGGACCGATACGGCCGAGCGCACGCTGATCCCCGAACAGATCGCCCAGCCGTGGAACCGGGCGCTCCGGAACACCATCCCGTACCTCGACGGCGACGTCGAGCGAGTCGTCCTGGAGACGGCGATGGACGTGGTCGCCCGCGCCGTCGAGTTCGGGATCGCCGACTACACCTTCGCCTACCGCGGCGACGCCTACCGGCTGACCGTCGAGCGCGACACCTGACGGGCCCGTCTCACACGGTTCGGTCTCACGGCTCGAAGCGCTCGGCCCGAGTCGTCGTCGCGACGCCGTAGCGGGCGTCCTCGACGGCGCCGCTCGCACCGTCGGGCTCGTCGCCGTAGCGAGCATCCAGCGCCGCGTCGACCGCCGCACGGACGCAGGCCCGGGCCGCCGCGCCGACCCGCGTCGCAGCGCCGGAGAACTCGGCGAGCGCTCCCTCGGGGTCACAGGCCACGACCACCGCGTCGCTGGTCGTCGCCGGGACGCCGACGCGCTCGCGCAGCGTCGTCGCCCGGGCGGTCGCCGCGACGTTCACGAGGTTCGCCAGCGCGCCCGGTGCCAGTCGCCGCTCCGTCCCGACGACGACGTTGACCGTCCCGGCGCTCCGTTCCCCGTCGGGCAACCCCTCGCCGGTCGGGTCGGGGTCGCCGGAGGGGTCGACCGGCAGCGCCGCGGGGTTCGACAGGCCCGCGGTGGCGTACGCCTCGACGGGCCCACAGCGGGCACCCCGACAGTGGCGTGCCGCGACCCCCGTGAGCAGCACCGGCCGCGAGCGGTCGCCCACCGCGTCGTGAAACTCCGCCTCGGCCAGCCGCTCGTCGACGTACCCCGCGAGGTCCTCGGCGTGCCACCCCTCCGCCACCGTCAGGCTGTACAGCGCCGGCGCGACGGACTCGCCGCCGCGCCACCCCGTCGACAGCCACCGCGTTCCGGGACGGGCGATGCGAACCACGTCGTCGCGTCGGGTGGTCGCGAACAGGCGGTCGTCCGTCTCCGCTGCGCGCGGCTCAGTCACCCGTCAGCACCTCCACCAGGCGGTCGTTCTCGGTCCGCTCCCGAACCGCGACCCGGACGTGCGAGTCCAGGCCGCGGAACGTCCGGGCGTCCCGCAAGATTAGCCCCTCGCGCTCGGCGCGGGAGAGCAGGTCGTCGACGTCGCCGTCGACGGAAAGCAGGAGGAACGGCGCGTCGGAGGGAGCGACGCCGTAGCCCGCCGCCGACAGCGCATCGCGGAGCCGCTCGCGCTCGTCCCGGACGCGCTCGCGGGTCGCGGCGACGAACGCGCGGTCCCGCAGGCAGTGTGCGCCCACGGCCGCCGCCGGCGCCGAGAGGCTCCAGGTCTCGCGGGCGGCCACCAGCCGCTCGCGGGCGTCGCCGTGCGCGACTGCAAAGCCCGCCCGCAAGCCGGGCAGTCCGAAGAGTTTGGTCAGCGAGCGCGCGACGACGACGCCCTGCTGGCCGGCGACGCTGTCGAGATCGGTGAATCCGAGAAACGCCTCGTCGACCAGCAGCGTCGTCCCCGCCGCGGCACAGCGCTCGGCGAACGCGCGCAGCTCGGCGGGGTCGTGGGCGGCGCCGGTCGGGTTGTTCGGCGTGCAGACGACCGCCAGGGCGTGCGGTTCGGGGTCGGCGGCGAGCAACTCGTCGTTGGACACGAACCGTGGTTCGGCCCCCTGCAGGCGAATCTCGCGGGCGTACTCGCCGAACGACGGCGTCGGCACCAGCGCCGTGTCGCCGGACGTGAGGTGGGTCGCGATCGTGAGGCGGAGCGCCGAGAGGCCGCCGGCGGTCGGCACCACCGCGTCGGCGGCGACGCTGGCGTCGACGTGCGCAGCGGCGGCGTCGCGAAAGTCCGGATAGCCGTCGTCGGGATAGCGCCGCGCCACGTCGAAGGCACCCTCGTACGCCTCGCGGGCCCCCTCGGGAACACGGGGGTTGGTGTTCGCGCTGAAGTCGATCGCCTCGGGGTCGTCGCTGCCGCCGTGGGGCACCCGATCGGCGTCGGCGACCGCCTCACGGTCCACGGTCGTCACCGTCCTGATCGGGACACAGCAGGTCCGTCGCGACCTCGGCGTCGACGAGTCGGTTCACGTTCACCGCCATCCTGACGTCGTAACTCGGGAACTGGGCGTCCGAAACGGTGTCGGTGACGACGTTGACGCCGGCGTACTCCCAGCGCCCGTCGCCGGCGACGCTGCACCCGAGTCGGCGCTTCAGCGCCGCCGGGACGACCACCGTCAGCGACTGGTCGTCGTGGGCCGCGAGCACGCGGTCGAGCGGGTCGCCGGCCAGCAGCGGCAGGTCCGCGGCGACGGTCAGCACCGGCTCCCCGACGCGGTCGGTCGCCGCCCCGAGGTCGGCCACGTAGCCGTCGCCGGTGCCCTCGATCACCGCCAGCCCCAGTTGGTCGCGGACGTGGGCGGCGGTCGCCGGCGCGTGCGGCGAGACGACGGCGTGGACCTCGTCGACGCTGCTCTCGTGGAGGCCGTCGACGACGTGGTCGATCATGGGCTCGCCACAGACCGGCAACAGCGGCTTCTCGACATCGGCGTCGAGTCGGGTCCCCTGCCCGCCACACATCAGGAGAGCGTCCACGCGACCACCCCCGCGTGCAGCGCCGCCGCCCGTCCGAGTTCGTTGCTCGCCCCCAGCGCGTCCCCGGAGGCGCCGCCGAGTCGAGTGTGGGCCCAGCGACCGACCAGCGCCGCTGCCAGCAGCGCCGCGCCGAGCACCCCGCCCAGCGCGACCGCGAGCGGTCGCGGCGCGGTCCCGAGGCGACGAGCGATCGCCAACGCGACCGTGAGCAGCGCCAGCGCGACCACGAGCGCCGCCCCGCCGGCCGTCGGGCCGCTCGGGCCGACGACGCGCTCGCCGAGGCCCTCGTGGGCGGGCGCCCCCAGCGCCGCCAGCAGCGCGATCCCGGTCTTGGCGGCGACCTCCGCCGCGACGACCAGCGCGACCGCGGCGACCGCGGGCAGCGCAGCGACGGCCGTCAGGCCCAGCGCCAGGCCGGCGACCGCGACCGCCAGCGCGGCGGTGCCCCCGACCCCGAGGTCGGCGTCGGACAGCACCGCGCGGCGATCGTCGGCGTCGCCGTGGACCACGGCGGCGTCGCCGCAGTCCGCCAGCCCGTCGAGGTGAGTGATCCCGGTCGCGCCGTAGCAAACCACGAGTGCCGCGGCGGCCGCTGTCGGCGCCGGCAGCGGGAGCGCCACCGGGACGGCGATCAGGAGGCCGATGGCGGCGCCGGCCGCCGGCATCGTCCACGGCGACGTGCGAAACGCCTCCCAGGCGGCGGCGTCGTGGCCGACCGGGAGCCGCGTCAGGAAGCCGACGGCGCCACGCAGCGCGGCCACGGGACCGCGGTCGCTCAGGGCCACGCGGCCACCCCCGCCAGCGCGACCGCGAGCAGGCCCGCTCGCCCGACCGTCGCGACGCCGCGCTCGGCCTGGTCGACCGTCGGCAGCGCCTCGCCCAGGCGCAGGTCGTACGCGCCGGGCTTCTCCAGACGGACCGCCAGGGCAGCCGCCAGCGTCGCCATCGGCCACCCGGAGTTCGGCGAGGCCGGCTCGGCCGCCGGAACGCGGGCGGCCCGCAACGCGCCGGGCGCGAGCGCGGCGGCCGCGAGCAGGCCGGCACTCACCCGGGCTGGCACCCACATCACGAGGTCGTCGAGTCGCGCGCTGGCGGTGCCGACCGGTTTCGAGCGGTAGCCCAGCATCGAGTCGAGCGTGTTCACGCCCTTCACCCACGCCGCCGCGCCCGCCGCCGCGGCGAGGGTCGCCGCCAGCGTCCCGCCGGCGAGGCCGGTCCAGGCGGCTGCGACGGCGAACGCCAGCAGCGACGCGACCAGCCCGTCCGCGAGGTTCTCGGCGGCGCTCTCGACGGCGGCGCTGCGGACCTGCGGCGCCGACAGTGCGTCGGCGTCCCGGCCGGCGAGCGCGCGCAGTCGCTCGCGGGCGGCGGACAGGTCCCGCTCGGTCAGGCCGACCACGTCGCGAGCGACGCCCAGCAGCATCCGGAGACTCGTCGTCGTCCACAGCGCCAGGCCCGCCAGGACCGCGCCCGCGAGCGGCGACGCCACCGCCGCCAGCGCGACGACCCCGCCGACCACACCGGCGGCGGTCAGCGGGAGCGCGAGAGCGGCGACGGCGCCGACCAGTCCCGGGCGGGACCAGGCCCGATCCAGCGGCGCGACGGCCCGGCCGAACCACGCCACCGGGTGGGCTCGTCCGGGTGGCTCGCCGACCAAGAGGTCCAGCGCCGCCGCCAGCGCCACCGACAGCGCCGCCAGCGGCGGCATCAGGGCTCTCCCCCCGTGGGACTCGCGTCGGTGTCGGTCCCCTCGTCACCGTCGGACAGCGCGGTGGGCAGCGCCGGCAGCGGCGTCTCCGCGACGTCGACGAAGCGGCCGCCGACCGCGCGCACGCCGCCGTCAGTTCGCTCGTCGTCGCCGACGTGGACGAGGTCGTCGGGCGCGACGCCCAGTCGGTCGGCCACGGTCTCGAAGATTCGCGCGTCGGGTTTTCGCCAGCCACAGCCGACGCTGCTGACGACGGCGTCGAACCGGCCGCGCAAGTCCGCCCGGACCAGCGTCCGCCCGACCAGTTCCGGCACCGCGCAGTTCGAGCAGACGCCGACGGGGCCGCGCTCGGCGGCCGCCGCGACCGCCTCGTCGGCACCAGGGCGACGCTCCACGTCGGGGTCGAAGGCGGCGACGACGGCCCGCCGCGCGGCGTTGCCGGGGGCGTCGACCCCCCGGTCGGCCAGCGCCGCGGCGACGTGCGCCGGGAGGGGGACCTCGGCGCCCTCCGGCGCGTCGACGTGCGGTTCGCGGTACGCGGCCGCCCAGTCGTCGGGGACCGCCACGCCGCGCTCGCGGAGTTCTCGGGCGACCGCTGCCGCGGGGTCGTCGGGACGGTCGGCGTCGACGAGCGTCCCGAACAGGTCGAAGGTCACCGCCACGGCCCGGGGGTGGGCCGAGGCGCGCTTGAAGCTGACGCTCCCCGCGGTCAGTCGAAGTCGGGGTCGAACACATCCTCGACCGCGCAGTCGAAGTGATGGGCGATCTTGAACGCGAGTTCCAGCGAGGGGTCGTAGCGGTCGCCCTCGATGGCGTTGATCGTCTGGCGGGAGACACCGACCGCCTCGGCGAGCTCCTCCTGGGTGATCTCTCGCTTCGCCCGCCAGACGCGGATGTCGTTGTTCATGGACGCTGCTCGTACTGGTAGTACAGCTGCAGGCCGACGTCGACGCCGAGGCCGACCAGAAACAGGCCCAGCAGGCCGCGGTCCAGTTCGCGGTCGCGGACGAGTCGCCCCACGAGCAGGACGAGGAGCCCGAACAGCAGGACGCCCTGCGAGGTGTACGCGCTACGCCGGAGGTTCTCCCGCAGGCGCTCGTCGAGCCCGGAGTCGTGTGGCTCCTCCTCGCCCGGCGGGGAGATCGTCCACCCGCCGAACGAGAACGTGCCGTCGTCGTCGCTCATCGCCGGTCCCTCCACTGGTGGGACAGCTGGAGTGCGACGTCGGTGCCGTAGGCGAGCGCGAGGACGCCCAAGAGGGTCGTGTCGGCGCGGCCCGACAGGACGAACGTCCCGGCGAGCAGCGCCAGGAGACCGTACACGAACAGTTTAGAGACGGTGCTTCGGCTGCGTCGAACGACTGCCGTCGCCCGCTCTCGCTCGAATCTCGGTTCGCCGTCCGCGACATCGATCGGTTTCGTGCTCATCGTGTGTCAATACTCTACCTCATTTTGTAAAAAGTCTTTTCCACCAAGTCAGATATGTTCGACCTTATGGAAAACTCCGCGGACAGAACCGCTGACGGCCGAACCGCCGCCAGCGGCGCCGCTCGGCGGGAGCGTCTCTTCGAATGGGACCGCGACAGGTTGGCGAATCGGGCTACCAGATCGCCGCGAACACGCGCCGCCAGTTGCCCCCGAGGATGGCCGCCAGGTCTTCGCCCCCGAACCCGCGGTCGCGCAGGGCATCGAGGACGGCGGGCAGCCCCGTCGCGTCGCCGACACCGTCCGGGATGGTCGCGCCGTCGAAGTCCGTGCCCAGCGCGACGTGCTCGACGCCGACGAGCTCGACGACGTGCTCGACGTGGTCGGCGACCAGCGAGACCGGAGTCTCGGGGTCGTCGGCGCCGTCCGGGCGCAGCTGCGTCGTCGCCAGCGTGATCCCGAGCAGTCCGTCCGAGTCCGCGATCCGTTCGATCTGCTCGTCGGTGTAGTTGCGGGCGGACGGCGAGACGGCGTGGGCGCCGCCGTGGGAGACCACCAGCGGGTCCGTCGAGACGTCGGCGGTGTCCGCGAGCGCGGCGGCGGTCATGTGCGCGCCGTCGACGACGATGCCCCGCTCGTTGCACGCGCGGACCAGTCGCTCGCCGGCCTCGGTGAGCCCCGGGCCGGTGTCCGGCGTCGCGTCGTGAACCAGCGGCACGCCGTGGCCGAAGGCGTTCGGGCGGCTCCACACCGGCCCGATCGAGCGCACGCCGGCGGCGTACAGGAGGTCGAGGTTCGCACAGTCCGGGTCGACGGCCTCCGCGCCCTCCAGGTGCAACACTGCGCCCAGCGCGTCGCCGTCGAGACAGGCGTCGAGGTCCGCGACCCTCTTGACGATGCGAAACTCGTCGGACTCGTGGGCCCAGCGGTGGGGTAAGGCGAGTTGCTCGTAGGTCTCGCGGCGGGCGACGACCGCGTCCAACCCCGGTGCGGGTTCGTCGGCCGGCGTCGCCCCTAGCGATCCGCCGGCGCTGTTCGGCACGAACGTCGCCAGCGTGACGACGTCCAGGCCGCCGTCGCGAGCGCGGGGGAGGTCGAGATGCCCCTCGTCGGTCCGCTCCAGAAACGTGCGACCGGACCCGTGACAGCGCAGAATCGCGTCGGTATGCCCGTCGACGACCGCAGGATCGGCCTCACCGTCCGCCGCGGTCCCGTCCGCGTCGGCGGCGTCGGACTCGCCCGCCATCTCAGGGCCGGATCACGTTGCCCGCGAGGTCCCGCGGGAAGTAGGTGAGTCGGTCGGTGCCGTCCTCGGTGATGGCGACCGTGTCGGAGTGGCGGTAGCCGGCGTCGTCCGTGTAGATGCCCGGCTCGATGGTGTAGACGTGGCCGGGCTCCATCGTCGCGTCTGCGGGGCGCATGTCGGTGTCGCCGCTCTCGCAGTGGGCGCCCCAGCCGCGGTCGATGTACGGCGGTTCGTGGCCGCCCATTCCAATGTTGTGCCCGACGTGGTGCTGGGCGAGGTCGGTCACGCCCTGCTCCTCGAAGTAGTCGAACACCTGCTGGTCGACGTAAGAGAGTTCGACGCCGGGACCCAGCGCCTCGATGGCGATGGTCTGGGCCTCCAGCATCAGTTCGAAGTAGTGTTCCTGCTCGTCGGTCGGGTCGCCGACGAACATCGTCCGCTCCAGTTCGGAGTAGTAGCCGTCGACGTTCGCGGAGGCGCCGGTGACCAGCACGTCGCCCTCCTGCAGGCGCCGGTTGGCGGTGTGGCCGTGGGGCAGCGCCGTCTGCTCGCCGCTGATGAACCCCGCGTGGACGGGCCCGTCACCGCGCGTGCGGACGGCGTACTCCTCGCCCAGGGCGTCCAGCATCGCGCGCGACCCCTCCATGGAGGCACGCTGGCTCACCGTCGCGGGATGCGCACCGACCTCGGTGTGGTCGGCGAGGTAGCGGTGCGCGAGGTTCGCCCAGCGCGCGGACTCGCGGATCAGGTCGACCTCCGCCTCGCTCTTGGCCCAGCGCATCCGGGGCACCCACGACTGGTGCTCGACGTCGACGAACGCCGAGAGATTAGGGCCCTCGTAACCCATCACGCCGGGTGCGCCATCGGCGTCGGCAAGCACCGCCTCGGCTCCGAGGTCCGCCAGCATCGCCGCCGCCGTCTCGATCGGATCGCCGCCAGGGTAGTCGAAGTAGTGGTGGACCGCGTCGATGCGGGGGTTCTCCGCGACGCGCTCGACCTCCAGGCGCGGGACCGTGATCTCGACGCGCTCCTCGGTCACCGCCAGCACCACCGGACGCTCGGTCTGGATGTGCGCGAAGCCGGTGAGATACTCGATGCTCGTCGCGTCGAACCAGACGCCCGCGTCCGCCTCGTCGTCGGCGATGCGCTCGCGCACCGTCGCGAGACGGTCCGCGAACTCGCTCGCCGGGAGTCGTGTCGGCATGTGCCCTCGCACGGTCCCCCCGACCAAAAGCGTTCACGCGGCGGCGAGTCGTACGGTTCGGTTTCATCTATTATCGGTGAGCACCGGCACACGGGTGCTCGGCGGTAAACAGTGAAACCGAACCGTATCAGAGGGGTTCGATCGGCCGCACCTGGGCTGCGACCACATACGAGCGAATCGCAACGCCGTCGGGCGATTGAAACGGTCTGAAACGTCTGACGGTATTATGTCGGTGAGTCCCCTGCATCTCGATGGGGTCACATGAGCGTACTCGGGAGGATACGCGACGCGATCCGCGCCGACGACGCCGGCGACCGCGACTTCGAGTGCGACAGTTGCGGTGCCGGGTTCGATCTGCAACGCCAGGAGTGCCCGCACTGTGGCTCGTACTCGATCGACAGCGCCGCCTTCGACGAGGCGGACGAGCATCGATAGACGGCCCCGCGACACGGTTCGGAGGGATGGCTGCGACCGCCGCCGACTGCGGCGACGGCCCCGCACGCCGACCGTACCCCTACCCACTCCACGACCGTCCAGCGGCGGGGCCGGACGACATTTCAGGGAGGCCACCGAACGGCCGACAGGATGGTCGAGGGCATCGAGAACGACGCCACCGTGCTGGTCGTCGACGACGAACCGGACGTGGCCGACGTGTACGCGTTGCGACTCCGCGGGCGGTTCGACACGCGCACCGCCTACGGCGGCCGCGAGGCGCTCGAGGCCGTCGACGACGAGGTCGACGTCGTGTTGCTCGACCGTCGGATGCCCGTCGTCTCCGGCGACGAGGTGCTGGAGACGATTCGCGACCGCGAGGTCGACCCCGCGGTCGTGATGGTTACCGCCGTCACGCCGGACCTGACCGTGCTGGACATGCCGTTCGACGACTACCTCTGCAAACCGATCGACAGCGAGAGCCTCGTCGAGACCGTCGAGAAGCAACTGGAGACCGCCGCACACGACGAGGCCCTGGACGAGTTCTTCCGCCTGGCGTCGAAGTTGATCCTCCTCGACCAGGAACTGTCCCGGACGGAACTCGAAGACAGCGAACAGTTCCAGCGCGTGAAGCGACGCACCGTCGAACTGCGCGAGCGACTGCGCGCGGAGATGGAGGACTTCGACGAGGTCGCACAGCGCTTTCTCGACCTCAACCGCATCGAACGCGCGTGAGCAGGGCGTCGCTACGACTCGTCGACGCACAGGCGCTGCGCGCGACTCACGGGCTCGAATCGGCTCGCGATAAACTTCTGACTGCTCACTATCGTTCGCAGCAGAATGCTCGCGGCGTCACCGCTCGCAGTATCGAGGCCCTCACTCCGTTCGGCCCTCAAAGTCCGCCCTCCCCGGTTTGAACTCACTCGCAAATCGAAGATTTGCTCCCTGCTCAAATCGGCTCGGCATAAACTTCTGACTGCTCACTGTCGTTCGCAGCAGAAGTCCGCCCTCCCCGATTTGAACGGGGGGCTGCGGCGGGATAACAGGGCGGCATCGGGCCATCTGCTCGGCTTCCCCGACCGCTGGCGTGGGTTCGCGGAGATGACAACCGATGACCCAAGACCTCGAACCCATCGCACCACGGAAAGCAGTAGACCTCTACCTCGCACAACGCGAAGACGACGCCTCTGAGAGAACCGTACAGGCCCACAGATACCGTCTCAAGCACTTCGTCCGCTGGTGTGGAGAAGAAGACCTCACCAACCTCAACGACCTCACTGGCCGTAGGTTGTACGAGTATCGGCTCTGGCGGAAGGCCGACGGCGACCTCAATCCTGTCTCGCTCCGAACCCAACTCTCTACCCTCCGTGCCTTCGTGCGGTTCTGTGAGAGTATCGACGCCGTCGAGTCAGGCACGCACGAAGAAATCCTGCTCCCGACTCTCGATGCCAACGACGATGTGAAGGACGAAATGCTGGACGGAGAGCGGGCGGAGAAGATTCGGGAGTACCTCGAACGGTTCGAGTACGCCTCACGGAAGCACGTCCTGTTTGAGATTTTCTGGGCGACCTCGATACGGATGGGGACCCTGCACTCGCTCGACCTCGAAGATTTCCGCTCGGACGAGCAGGCACTGGCAATCCGCCATCGGCCCGATGAAGGAACGCCCCTCAAGAACGGCGAGAGGGCAGAGCGAATCATCGCCTTGCCAGAGCGTACCTGTGAAGTCGTGAGCGACTGGATTGCCCACACTCGTCCCGATGTAACGGACGACAACGGACGAGAGCCGCTCATCACTACGGAGCAGGGGCGTGTCAGTCAGAGCAATATCCGTGCCCTCGTGTATCACATCACTCGCCCCTGCTACTACGGGGAGTCCTGCTGTTGCGACGAGAAGTACCCCTACTCCTACGCCAGCAAGTGCGAGCAGTCACGGAGTCCACACTGCTTGCGAAAGGGAAGCCTCACCCATCTCCTGAAGAACGACGTGCCGAAGCAAGTCGTCTCAGATAGGGCAGATGTCTCCCCCGATGTTCTCGACAAGCACTACAACAAGATGACCGAGGCAGAGAAGATGGAGCAACGGAGGGAGTACCTCGATTCGATGTGACCGCCCGATTGTCATAGGTTACATATGAAGGAAAGAAGGGAGTAGTAGACTACCCCTCTTTGAATGACAGACAGCAGGGATAACACAACGGGGTTTAAGAAGGTAGAAACACATCTGGAGTTCCCGAAATCACTATACTGAGCGGCCCTAACTGCTGTAAACAGGCGTTAGTTTTCGCCGGTATCTTTAAGTACGATGCTAACCAACAATAGTGTAAGGAAGTCAGTAAGGTATCGCTCGCTGAGTAGCCACTTCTCCTGCTGAGGGGTGTCGTGTAGACGGTGGTCTGAGCAGTGGGTCTGGCAGTCGTGGGACTGTGCAGGACGGCTCTTGAGCGACGACTCTGGCTTGCGAGGTGACCAACTATGCCAACAAACAGCAACGACTCTGGCAATCAGGAGAACAGAGAAGCGTCCGAGAAGGACGTGGATACAGATACAGCGACAGCCGTAATCGATGGAGGGCAGCCAGTCGCTATGGAACAAGGCGATGGTGCGAAGTCGTGGGGAGATGCGCGGAGGGACAAGTGGTATCTCCATCACCGACCGAGTTTCCCACCCTGTACGAGCGCTCGCACGACCCTGCACGCACGGGATGCAGACGACGAGGACCGGTTCAACCTCCTGTTCTGCCTCCATCACGGTCGCCAACATCCTGCGGAACGACGACCGAACGGATACAGCGAGGGATGGGACGGCCAGAAGGTTCGACAGGAGAACGTGGCGGATTTCTGCCGAGCACACGCCATCCTCTCGCAAGCCGGTGTCATCGACCCGTTCAAGAAGTGGGCCGCCCAGAAGGCGATGCAGGAGAACCTCCAAGGGTTCAGTCGGCACTATGAGGGTATCGACGGAGCCGTACTCGGCTTCGCAACCCTCTGCAAGTACGACGATGTGGAGATGGCGAAGAACTCCTATCTGGTCGATGAAGCCGAGGAGATGCTCGGTGTAGATGGCGAGAAGTTGGTGGACTACGTCTGGCGGAAGTACGGAGGTGACGTGCAGTGAGTCGCTTCACTTTCCAGCAGGACAGCGAGGATAACACGGGTGGGGTTGACCAACTCCCCAGTCGCCTGAAAGACCACGACCAGTGGCTCGTGACACAGGGCAAGAAGCCGGTCGCTCCGTCGAAGGGGTGGCAGAAGTCGGTGAATCTGCTCACCTTCACCGAGGCACGGGACAAGGCCGAGCAACTCGGTGGGGAGGTAGCCTTCGTCTTCACCGAGAGCGGTCCCCTCGTCGGGTTCGACCTCGATGATGTGAGGTTAGACGGCGAGTTTACTGACGAGGCACTCGGAATCGTGCGACGGCTCGACTCCTACACCGAGGTATCGAGTTCAGGGACAGGGTTACACGTCCTCGCGGAAGGGAACCACTCGGACGACCACAAGCACCGAGGCGACTTATCGGAGGCAGGCCACCTCGAAGTGTACGACGAGAGCCGGTACTTCGTCCTCACTGGGGACGTGTACGACGGCTTCACGTCGGTCGAGAGTAGGCCCACAGTCGTCCGAGAGGTACAGGAGGCCCACTTACCCGAAGACCGAGAGTTCTCCTTCACAGGCCAGCAGAAACCTGTGAGAGAACAGGAGTTCGACGGAGGGCAAACGGATGCAACCCCCGAGCAGGTACGTCGGACGATTCGAGCCTGCGTCAAGCACAGCGAGTGGGACGTCGACCGAGAGGCACTCCGCCTGTGGCAAGGGAGTGACGAAGGGCGACCGTCTGCATCGGAGGCAGATATGGCCTTCGTGAAGCAACTCTACTACTGGTGCGAGGGCGACCAGCAGTTGATGGACGGATGTTTCCGAGCCTCTGGTCGGATGCGTCCGAAGTGGGACGAAGTACACTCCTCTGACGGAGCCACGTATGGGGAGATGACCATACGGAAGGTCTGTCGAAGCAACAGCGAGACGTTTGGAGGGAGTTACGTGGAGAGAGGATAGGTGTTCGAGAGTGTGGTTACTTCACCCCCACCTGTGTTATCTCGTCGGTCATCAGCAGAGGTGCAAGGGGACTTTCTCATATGCGCTATATCTCGTCCAACCCCTCCATATAGTCCTATGACAATCGGGCGCTCTGACCACTTAGTTTGAACAAAAGGCTCCAACTATGGTAACCTATGACAGATGTTTTACCCAGAGGAGATGCCTGCCATTCACTCGAATGATGAATAAACTCGGCCGCTGTCAAAATGGTATGTATTTATACCTCAAGCCGGCGTGATTAATTCTGCGTCTCTCTGGGAACAGGGGGGCGTGTCAAGGGGGAGAGGGGTTGGGACCCGACAGTTGGGGGCTGTCCGGTCCCGACTGCGTAATCAAGGGGGAGAGGGATTGGGACCCGACAGTTGGGATGTCTGGTCCCGACAGCCTACCTCCAGCCCTCGGATGAGAGCGTGATACTCTGCCTCGTTGTTCGTGGCTTTGCCGAGGTGGTCACTGCCCTCCTTGGTCCAGTCATCGGTCTCTACGATGTACCCGATAGCCGCAGGACCGGGATTGGAAGGACGAGCGCCTCCGTCGAACTTCACGACAGTTGGTGTGGTCATCTTGATACCCCACCTGTGTTATCTCGCCTGTTCATCACTCGATAGGTAGTACTCTGGGTTTCGGATTGCATCATCGACTCCTCCATATGTACCTATGACAATCGGGCGGATTCGTGAACCCTGACCAAAGCCCATACGCCTGACCGCATAGCCAGCACATCTCTTGAGTCGGGGTGGCCTCCTTATGTGGAGCGAGGGTTTACGCGCTCTTTAAAAACACGCCGCTCAAGGCTTGTACGTCCGACTGAGCGCAGTACGCGGTTTCGGGCCGAAAGTTTCTAAGTTCCCCGATACGTTCGGCTATACGCGAACGCACGACGGCGGTCACCCGAGTTCGGTGACCTGTTCAACCCAAACGGGGCGAGATGGAATCGCACGACGGCGCGACTCCTCTCGGCTCCGAATCGTTCGGTGAGAAAATCCGCCCTCCCCGATTTGAACGGGGGACAAGTCGATCTACAGTCGACTGCTCTACCAGTCTGAGCTAAGGGCGGACGCGTTCGACTGTACGCCGGGTGGCAGACTTAAGGATTGTTATCTCCACCGCCGCCGGCGACGACGACGGCGTCTGACGCCGGTGTCACACGGCCGGCCGTGGTCGATGTCACACGCACGACGGACGGCCGTCTGACGTGGTGGGAAGATACTTAACGGTGTCAGACGGTATGGGAGACAGAGGCTGGCCCGATGAGCAAGATCACCTTCCGCGCCGACGACGAACTCATCGACGAACTGGAGGCGTTCGACGCCTCGAAGAGCGAGGTGATGCGTCGGGCCCTGCGAGCGTACCTCGACGAGCACGCCGACGAGGGAGCACTCGACGAGGACGAACAGAGCGTAAACGACGCCGAGGCGGCCGTAAACGCCGATTCGATCGACGAACTCATAGTCGAGCGCGTCGACGAGCGCGTCGAGCAACTGCTCGACGAACGGCCGACACCCTCCGAACGCGGCCGTAAACGCCGATCCGAGCCGCAGGATATCAACGTAAACATCGCGCTTGATGGCGATTCCGTGTCGACAGATTCAGCTGGCCAGGAAGAGCGTAAGACAGCCGCCGACACTGACGAGGGCGCGTCGGACGCGAGTCGTAGTACGTGTCCCCAGTGTGGCGAAAACGTGGGCGAGAGCGACGTTTACTGTCCGAACTGCGGCACCAAGTCGTCACACAGAGTGTTCTGCGAGTGCGGCGACGAGATCAGATCCGACTGGGCATTCTGTCCGAGCTGCGGTCGACGGACCCCAGCAGCGGACGTTCTCGACGGAACGTAAGTCCCCGTATACGCCGTATTCGCAACCAACAAAGCCGCAAACGGCCGAAATGGCCCTTTGTCATACACCCGTCGGTAGTTTTATTATGTGTGACCCTATGTCTTGGAGTGCGTAAGACGGTCGTCTTACAGAGCGAGCCGCCGACGCGCGAGGGTCTCGCCGTCCGGTGGTTTCGAGGTGTAAGACGGGGTGCGTGTGCCCCAGGCCGTCTTACCCAACGGGGAAGATCAACCATGGAGCGTGTGACACTGCGAATCCCGAAACAGCAGATCGAGGAAGTCGAGGAGATGGTCGAAACTGGCGAGTTCCCGAACCGGAGCGAGGCGATTCGCTCCGCGGTGCGGGAGATGGTCAGTGAACAGACAGAACACGGCGACGGTGACTCCAGCAAACGCAGCTGGGCGAAGGTGTGACGATGCAGGACATCGTTCAGGACGCCCTGGAGAACGCAGAACAGGAGTCCCGCGAGATGGACGCCGACGGCAGCGAGTTCGGCGACCCGCGCATCGTCATCGTCGGCTGCGGCGGCGCCGGCAACAACACCGTCAACCGGCTGTACAATATCGGTGTCGACGGCGCGGACACCATCGCGCTGAACACCGACAAGCAGCACCTCAAGATGATCGAGGCCGACACGAAGATTCTGGTCGGCAAGTCTCTCACCAACGGGCTCGGGGCAGGGGGCGACCCCTCGATGGGCGAACGTGCCACCGAGATGGCCCAGGGGACGATCAAGGAGGTGCTGGGCGACGCGGACCTCGTGTTCGTCACCGCCGGGATGGGCGGCGGCACCGGCACCGGCGCCGCACCGGTCGTCTCCAAGATCGCCAAAGAGCAGGGTGCGATCGTCGTCGGCATGGTGTCGACGCCGTTCAACGTCGAACGCGCCCGCACCGTCAAGGCCGAGGAGGGCCTCGAGAAGCTGCGCGACGAGGCCGACTCGATCATCGTCCTTGACAACAACCGTCTGCTCGACTACGTCCCGAACCTGCCGATCGGGAAGGCGTTCTCGGTGATGGACCAGATCATCGCCGAGACGGTCAAGGGCATCTCCGAGACCATCACCCAGCCGTCGCTGATCAACCTGGACTACGCGGACATGACCTCGATCATGAACCAGGGCGGCGTCGCGGTGATGTTGGTGGGGGAGACACAGGACAAGAACAAGACTCGCGAGGTGGTCAACGACGCGATGAACCACCCGCTGCTGGACGTCGACTACCGCGGCGCCAGCGGCGGCCTGGTACACATCACCGGCGGCCCCGACCTCACGCTGAAGGAGGCCGAGGGCATCGCCGACAACATCACCGAACGGCTGGAAGCCAGCGCCAACGTCATCTGGGGCGCACGCATCCAGGAGAACTACAAGGGCAAGGTCCGGGTCATGGCGATCATGACCGGCGTCCAGAGCGCCCAGGTGCTGGGGCCGACGACCCAGAAGCAGGCCGACCGCTCGCGAGCGAGCATCGAGGGCGTCGAGGACGTCGACTTCGACGCCAGCCAGAACGTCGACGGCGAGGGTGACTACGGCCGCACCCAGAGCGACGGCGGCCGCGACGAGGTCGAACAGCAGAACGGTCTCGACGTCATCCGCTGAGACGGCGACGTGTCGACGACGATCCGATGGCGACGACGAGACGACGGCGACGAACTGCCGACGACGATGTGCCGGCGACGGTGACGAGACGACGGCGACGACGTGTCGGCGACGCTTTCTGTCGGCCTCTACTCCCCGAGTGACGACACCGTCTCCCAGTGGTCGAGATCGGCACGGAGTTTCTCGCGGACGTAGGTCGCCGCGGGCAGCTCCGTGACCCAGGTGGCGTCCGTGATGTTCTCGTCGGCGATGCCGGGGTCGTTGGCCGTCGCCGTCTCGGTCGCGTCCCCGGCGAACAGCACGAAGTGCCCCTTCGAGGTCCGGTCGGCGGTGGGGTGGACGAACGTCTGTTCGGCGACCGACAGCGGGCGCTCGACGGTGGGGGTGACGCCGGTCTCCTCGCGGACCTCGCGGACGGCGGCCTCGCGTGGCGTCTCGTCGGCCTCGACGTGGCCACCGGGAACGGCCCACTCGCGGCCGTCGTCGTCGCCGTGGCCGACGAGGAGGAGTCGGCCGTCGTCGTCTCGCACCGCGACGCCGGCGTACTCGCCCGCGACCTCGTGGCCCTCGTCGTCGACCGACACGGTGTCGGGGTCAGCCCAGTGGTCGGCCGGCAGTTCGTGAGACACCTGGTGGACCAGAACGTCCTCGCGGGCCCGGAGTCGGTCGACAGCGTCGGACACCATGGTCGGCGGTTCGCCGGAGGCGGTCGAAAAGTCACCGGTCTCGGTCACTCCGTCTCACGCAGCACCGTCTCGTAGGCGCGCTCGAAGGCGGGCGGGTCTCGCAGGCAGTCGCGGGCGACGCCGAAGACGTTGACCGTCACCGCCTCGTCGCCGTAGACGACGACCGCCCAGTGGCCGGGTTCGGTCTCGACCCAGGCGGCGTCGGCGCTCGCGACCAGCGTCTCGCCGAGGTAGCTCCCGACCGTCGCGACCGGCGCGGGATCGTCTTCGTCGTCGCGGGGCTCGTTCCGGCGGTCCGCGGCCGGCAGTCCCTCCACGACATCGTCCAGACGGGCCAGCGAGGCGGGGGTGTAGTCGAGGGCCGCCGCGGGGACCTGCTCGACGAGTCGCTCGGCGAGCGTCGCGAACCGCGCGGGCGAGTCCGGCGTCGGGGCGTCGTCGGGGCGCACTGTGCGAGTCGTATGCACGGGAGCGACAAGTGTCCGGCGGCGACGAGGCCAGGACTCTTGGTGTCCGCGGCCAAGGTGGGCCCGTGAACGAGACCGCACTCCGGGCGGTGCGCGCGGTTGGTCGCCGGGCCGCCGCGGGTCTGGCCCTCGCCGCGATGGCCGGCACCGCCCTTGCCCACGGCGGCGAGGAGTCCTCGTCGGGGCTGGACCTGCTGCACAGCCGCGCGGTCGCCGCGGCGCTGTTTCTCCTGGGCGTGGTGGTGCTCGGGGTGAGCATCTACCTGGACTACGTCGACCGTGCGGGGCGGCGCGCGACCGACGCCGGCGTCGCCGTCGGCGTGCTGTGCGTGCTGGGGTCGGTCCTCGCGCTGTGGCTCTAGGCCAGCGCGCCAAGCAGCGAGCACTTCCGACAGCGCTCGTGGGTGGTCGTCGCGCCACACTCGACGCACTCCCGCAGGTCCGGGCCACCGTCGTCGCCACGGTAGGCCTCCGCCGCGAGGGCGGCGAACTCCTCGTAGCCCGAGAGGATGGAGTGGCGCGTTCCGGGGTGGCGCTCCTCAAGTTCCAGCAGGAGGTCGCGAATCTCGCCGCGGTAGGCCTCGCTGGCGTGGGGACACTCCGTGATGTGCGCCGGCAGGTCCCGCAGGCGAGCGTACAGCGCCACCTCCTTCTCCGGGACGTCCCGCAGCGGCTTCGCCCGGGGGACGAACAGGTCCTGCTCGGGCCGGGCGCTGGCGGCGGGGTCGTCGGGTCGGTCGGAGAACGGCCCCAGCGAGGCGTCGTAGTGTTTGGCCATCTGGGCGACGTCGCCCTCCAGCACGTTCATCAGCGCCGTCTGGGCCTCGTCGTCGAGGTTGTGCCCGGTCAGCAGCTTGTCGGCGCCCAGGTCGTCGGCGTAGGACTCCAGCAGGTCCCGACGGAACACCCCGCAGTACGCACACGGCGCCATGTCCTCGGGGTCGTCCTCGACGACATCGTCCATCCGCACGCCGAACTCCTCCTCGTAGCTGACGAGTTCGTGCTCGATGTCGCGGTCCTCGGCGAGTTCGAGGCAAGCGGCGACGCTCTCGTCGCGGTAGCCCTCGATGCCCTCGTGGACCGTCAGCGCGACGAGTTCGACGCGTGGGTCCTCGGCGAACGTCTCCGCGAGGACGTCCGTCAGGACGACGCTGTCCTTGCCGCCCGACAGGCCGATCACCCACGTCTCGGGGTCCTCGGGCGTGGCGTCCCGCGGGAGGAGGTCGTCGTCACGGACGCGAGCGCGGATGCGGCGCTCGACCGACTCCAGGAAGTGCGGTTCACAGAGGTGCGCCCCCGAGTAGGCGGCGTGCATCACGGCGGGGCGGTCGCACTTCGTGCAGTCGGTCATCTCGGCGGTCGTTCCCGCTCGCCGGGCAAGGGGGTTTCGCTCCCGCCGCCGTCGAACGACGGTCGGCAGAACCACTCGTTTCGCGACGGACCCTCGCGATCGCATCGTCGACCGCCGAGATATCCTCGGTCGGCGACCGCGGTGGGCCGGCCGTCCGTCAGTCGAGCGCAGCGGCGCCCGACTCTATGGTCGCCAGCACGGTGTCGAGGTGCCGTTCGCGGCTCGTCGAGGAGAACAGCTCGTGGCCGCCCTCGTAGAGGACGACGTTGTCGGCGTTGACGCGGGCCCCGATGGCCCTGAGACTCACGATCTCGTCGGTCAGCGAGGCGAACACGACCGCGTCGTCCTCGACCTGCCAGTGAGGGTTCGGCAGGTCCGGGTTGGGGACGACGCCGCCGGCGTCGGTCTCGTCGCCGTCGTCGCTCGGCGTCGGCCGACGGACGGTGTCGGCGGCGGCGGCCAGTTCCACGTCGGCCGGCAGCAGTCGTGCCTGGGCGTCCCTGGTCTCGCGGACGAACGCCGGCGAGACGAACCGTGGAACGTCGGCGAGTTGGCGACTGGTCGCGTAGGTACCCAGCATCGACGCGTCGTCGACGTTGCTCGGGACGAACTGCGCGGCGGTCGGAATCTCGCTCACCAGGTCCAGCAGCCAGTCGGGCATGTCCTCGGGGTAGCCCCACCAGGGGCTCAGGTAGACGTGCTCGTCGGCGCCGTCGATGGCGGTGCCGACCAGCGCACCCGCGCTGTGACCGACCAGCGAGAACGACTCCAGGTCCCGGACGTACTCCGCCAGCGGCTCGACCCAGTCGGCGCGGAAGTCGGTGATGTTGGTCTGCAGTTCCGCGGTGTGGACCGTCCAGCCGGCCTCTGCGACGCCGTCGACGAACCACCGGACCGTCTCGTGGGCCGCGGTGTTGCCCCAGCCCATCACGAACAGGCAGTCCCGATCCCCCGACTCGTTGAAGGTCCTGAAACGCATGCGAGACGGTTGACAGCCACCGCACAAATACCCCGCCGGTTCCGACCGGGGGTGGCGGTCCCGGCGAGCGTCGAGTTCGGGTGCGGTGCTCGCCGGGGTGTGGTGAGCGCGACGCCTCTCAGGCCCCGCCGGCCCGAGCGCGACCGGTGGTCTCGGATCGACGGCTCGCCCGCGGGAGTCGCAGGTCGACGCGAGTCCCGCCGGTCGGCCGCTCGCCGATGTCGATCTCGCCGCCCAGCCGCGTGACCACCCAGCGGACGACCCACAGGCCCAGGCCGCTGCCGTGTTCCAGGGGCGTCTCGTCGCCGTCGAGCACCGCCGCGCGGTCCTGCTCGGGGATGCCCGGCCCGTCGTCCAGCACGGAGATGGTCAGCGGGTACGTCCCGTCTGGCTCGTACCTCGCCCGAAGCTCGACGGTCGGCTCCGCGGCATCGTTGTGCTCGACGGCGTTCTCGACGAGGTTCCGCAGGGCGTGCTCCAGCAGGTAGCCCGACCCCTGGACCACCACGTCCGTCGGCACCGAGCGCTCGTAGGTCGCGTCCGGGTCTTCGGCGGCGGCGTTGACGAGCACGTTCTGGGCCAGCGGCGCCAGCGGCACGGCGTCGCCCTCCGTCTCGGCGGTGGCCATCAGTCGCTCGATGCGTCGGGCCTTCTCTCCGATGGCGGCCAGCTCGTCGGCCACCTCCACGATGGCGTCGGCCAGCGGTTCGGGCTCGTCGGGGTCGTCCGCCAGCAGGTCCGAGTAGCCGACGATGGCGTTGACGTCGTTGCGGAGGTTGTGCCGGAGCACGCGGTTGAGCACCTCCAGGCGCTGCTCGCGAGTGTTCCGGGCGGTCACGTCCCGCAGGACCACGGCGTGCCCGAGTCTGTGGCCGTGCTGGTCGGTCAGGTCCGACACCGTCGGCTCGAACAGCCGTCGGCCGGTCGCCGCCTGGAGCTCGGCCGTGTCGGTCTCGCGCAGCGTCGACAGCGGCGCCTCGAGCACCGTGGTCACGTCCGCGCCGATGGCCTCGACGGCGCTGGCCCCCAGCGCCTCGTGAGCGGCGTCGTTGAGGTCGACGATCGTGCTCTCGTCGTCGACCACGACGACCACGTCGTCGAGCTCCTCGATGACCGTCGCCGGGCCGACGGCGCCGGCCGCCGGGACGGCGTCGAACAGGCGCAGTCGCGTCACCGTCGTCAGCGCCGCGACGCTCCCGACGAGCGTCCCGACGGCCATCGCCGCCCCCAGCGCGCGCGGGTCGAGCACTCCCGCCTGGAACCCCACGACCGTCGACAGCCAGGGGACCGTGCCGGCCGCCCCGAGCGTGGTCCCGGCGAGGGGGCCGAGGTGCTCGTAGCGGTAGAACGTCCACAGCAGGAGGCCGCTCCCGACCAGCACCAGCGCCCCGGTGTACAGCAGGGCGAGGGTCTGGACCGTTCCCAGCACCGTCACGAGGACCGACGCTCCCCCGGACGCCGCTTCGGCGACCGGCAGGTCGGCGGCGACGAACAGCGTCAGTCCGATCACGCCTCCCGCCGGGAGCGCGCCGATGGCCGCCGCCGCGCCGGGCGAGACCAGTTCCGTCCGGCCGGTGTACTCGAAGCTGAACAGCACCCACGGCACCGGCACCAGCAGGCCCGTGCTTCCGGTCACCGCCAGCAGGAGGTTCAGGGGTGCGTCGGCGGCGACGGCTGTGGCCACCGCGAGCGCCCCGGCTCCCGACAGCCCGGCCACGAGCGCGAACATGTCCGCCGCCGGCGCGTCGCGGCGGCGCCACGCCAGGACCGCCGCCGCGCCGAACAGGAGCCCACCGGCGACGAGCGTGCCCGACACCGTCGTCTGCACCCAGCCGTCCATCGGAGAGCCGTTTCTGTAGGTGACGGTTCAATCTGGTGGCCGAACGGCAATCGTTTACCGCTCCGGCCCAACACTCGGACGATGACGAGACGTCCGACGGCCGTCGAGTCCGCCGTCGTCATCTCCGGCGTGACGAGCATGGGGATGGAGATTCTGGCTGGACGGCTGATCGCCCCCTCGTTCGGGTCGAGCATCTACACCTGGGGCGCCATCATCGGCGTGTTCCTCGCGGCGCTGACGGCGGGGTACCACCGCGGCGGCAAGCGTGCCGCCGACGCCAACCGCGCGACGCTCGCGCGACTGTTCCTCGCGACGACCGCGTACGTCGCGTTCGTGATCGTCGCCGGCGAGTACATCGTCCGTGCGGGGCTGGGCGTGCCCGTCCCGCCGCGGTTCGGGCCGCTACTCCCGGTGACTGTACTGTTCGGGCCGCCGGTGTACCTGCTGGGGTTCGTCAGCCCCTACGCCGCCGAGCTGTCCGACCGGACCGACATCGGCGCCGCCGCCGGCAACGTGTACGCACTGGGCACGTTCGGCAGCATCGTCGGCGCGTTCGGCGCGACGTATCTCCTCGTCCCCGAACTCACCATCACGCAGGTCGGCGCCGTGTTCGGCGCCCTCCAGGTCGGCGCCGCCGTCGCGCTGACCGGCGTCTCCCCCTCCCGGCGGCAGGTCGCCGTCGTCGTGGTCGTCTGTGCGATGCTAACCGGCGCCACCGCCGTCGGGTCGCTCGGGCCTAACCCCGCCGGCGACACGGTGTACGGCACCCAGACCGCCTACCAGGAACTCGCCGTCGTCGACGACGGCGGCGTCCGCACGCTGTACCTCGACGGCCACCGCCACAGCGCGATGGACTTGGACGACCCCGACGATCACGTTTTCACCTACACTCGCTACTTCCACCTCCCCTTGCTGGTGCGCGAGGACCCCGACATCGAGCGCGTCCTGTTCATCGGCGGCGGCGGGTTCACCGGGCCGAAGGCGTTCGAGTCTCGGTACGACGTGGCGGTCGACGTCGTCGAGATCGACCCCGAGGTCGTGCGGGTCGCCAAGGAGTACTTCCGCGTCGAGGAGGGGCCGAACACGTCGATCACCGTCGGAGACGGCCGGCGGTTCCTGCGCTCGACCGACCACGAGTACGACGTGGTCGTGCTCGACGCCTACCGCCAGGACAAGGTGCCGTTCCACATGACGACCGTGGAGTTCTTCGAACTCGTCCGCGAGAAGCTCTCCCCGGACGGCGTCGTCGTCGCCAACACCATCGGCGCGCCGACGGGCTCGGGATCAAAGTTCGTCCGCGCGGAGTACGCCACCATGGGAGAGGTGTTCCCGCAGGTGTACGCCGTCCCGACGACCGACGGCGGGAGCGTCCAGAACGTCGAGCTCGTCGCCACCAAGTCCGCCGACAGGATCGACCGCGAGACGCTCCGGGAGCGCGCCACCGCGCGCGACGTGGGCGTGCCCCTGTCCGACGCCATCGACCGCTGGCGGACCGACCTCCCGACCGGCGGCGTCCCGGTTCTCACGGACGACCGCGGGCAGGAGCTCCGCCTGCTTGACCCGCTGGCCGGGAGCAAGTACGTCATCGAGGAGAACGGCAGCGGGACCGCCGGGGCGCTGTCCGAGCCCGGAGCCGCCGCCGTCGACCGACCCGTCACGGCACCCACCGCTGGGCCGCCGTTACACGAACGGGCCGGCGAACGGATCACGGGGACAGCGGCGTAACGCGGCGGACCGCGACGTGGCTCAGCAGGAACCGCCGGCCCCGGCAGCGGCGCCCGCTGCCGACGAACAGGCCGCCGCCGCGCCAGCCGAGGAGGCCGCACAGGCCGCCGCGACGGCGGCGGTCTGCCCGCTGTAGGCGCCCGACCCCGAGACGTCCTCGGCGTCGAAGCGCTGCCAGTCGACCGGCGGGACGCCGTCGTCGCCGTCGTCGCCCGCGGCGACAGCCTCGCGCAGGCCCGCCAGGTCCAGATCGCCGTGGCGGTACCGCTCGACCAGTTCGGGCTGGACGGTGATCCGTCGGTAGACGACCGACTCCTCGTCGGCGTCGGCGTAGGCGAACTGCAGGTCGTAGTGGCGGACGTGGTGATCGGCGAAGGCCGGGGGCACCGCCCGCAGCGTCTCGCCGACGACCTCCCAGACGACGTCGCGGTCCGGTTCGCCGGAGTCCTCGAACAGCACCGGCACGACGGGCACGAGGACGTCCTCGCCGTCGCGGTGGACGTTGACGCAGTTGACCTCCGCAACCTCGGGGGTCTCCGCGATCGCCTCGGGCAGCGGGTCGAACCGCGCGGCCAGCGCGTCCTCGGCGGCGCGGTGCTCGTCGCGGTAGTCGGCGGTCAGTTCTTCCAGTCCCAGCCGGTCGAGCGTCTCCGCGATGCGTTCGCGGAGACCGTCGTCGTCGTCGGAGGCCATGCGCGACGGGTGGCACGGGGCGACTTGTAAATCTCGTGGGACGAGAGCGCCACCCCCGGCGGCGACGTTCGAACGGGCCGCCGTGACGGCAGGGTTTTCCACGGCCGGTCCCAACGAGGCGGCGATGAGCGAGTTCTCCCGCGCAGCGGCGGTCGACCGGGCCGTCTCCATCGTCGAGACGGTCGAAGAGGAGCGGCTGCCGGTGCCGGTCCGGGAGGTGTGGGTGTTCGGTGACGTCGCGCTGGGCCTCGACCCGATCGACCGGCTGGACGTGTACGTCACCAAGGACCTGCTGTTCGACGGCGACGACGACCGAGCCGGCGAGTTCGTCGACTCCCACGGCATCCAGGGCGTCGGCGAGACGGTTCGAGCGGACTGGGCCGACGAACACCCCCAACACCTGCGAGCCAACGCCAACGGGTACGCGGCCCCGGAGAAGTGTCTGGCCGCCCAGCTGCTGCCCGAGAACGAACCGGTCCACCTGGAGGTGTGCAACACCGGCTTCGAGGACAACGTCACCCAGCGCGCACGCGGCGCACAGGCACGGGAGACCTGGTCGGAGGTGCTCGACCCTCGCGGGGTGTGCCTGTGGGTCGACGACGGCGACGGCGGCGTCCGTAGCGACGAGGCCGTCCGGAAGCTCCGGGAGAGCGAACTCGCCTTCCCGACGCTCCCGGACGCGCTGGAGATGCTCGGCCTCGACGAGTCGGAGGCCGAGACGGCCGCCGACGCGGTCGCTGCGCGCCGCGCGAGCCAGGCTGGCGCCTCCGTCCGTGGCGACGTCGTCTGATACGGGTTGTTCTCGGCTTCTCCGGGGGCGCGGCGGGACGCGCTCGCCGGAAAACAGTGAGAACAACCAGTATGACGACGCCACGGCTCGACGGGAAGCGACGGCGGGGGAGGGGGGCCCCGCCCGGAATGCCAGACGACAGACGGGTAGTGAGGGCGAAACCGGTCCGGTCAGCGTCGCGCGGACAGCGACGATACCACGTCCGACTGAATCCAGGCCGCGTCGTTCTCCACGTCGTAGATGACCGTGCTGTCCGTCTCGATGTCGAACGCGCCGTAACGGGCGTCGTCCCGGGGGCCTGCCCCGGCGGCGAGCGAACCGCGGGACGCGTCGTCGTTTGCACACATGTTCCGGACCCGTTTATTTCTCGGCTGTATTTTCGAATACAGCCCAAGATGCCAAAGAAACCGAGGTAAATTAAGTATTTTCCATCTCGGAACGAGTTTCTCGGCGTTCACTTCGGGCGGCGTTCATTCGTCAGCGTCGCCGGGCAGTTCGCCGACGGTGACGAAGAACGGCACCGTCTCCTCGCGGCGGTAGTCGCCGTCGGCCATCGCCGCCACGACCGCCCGTCCCATCGCTCGCCACTCGCCGCGCAGGTCGTCGTACTCGGCCGGGGTCATCGCGCCGTCGAGCATGGTCTCGCGGTCGTCGGCCAGCCCCGACCCCGTCGCCTTGCGCCGGGCAGCCGCCAGCTCGGGATCGTCGTAGGGAGATTCGACGGTCCGGACGTGGTCGTACCGCCGGGTTCGGACGTCGACCAGCCCCGCGGCCCGCAGCCGCTCCGGGACCGCCCCGAGCGTCACGTCGGTGTCGACGCCGTCGAGGTAGGCCGCCCGGGCGCGCCGTTCGAGGTCTTGCTCCGCCTCGACGGTCGAGGTCACCGACACCGCGGCGTTGTCCGGTTCGACCGTCGCCACGCGGCGCCTGGCCACACGCGCGAACTCCGAGAGCGCACGCGCCGGGTCGGGAAGGTTGATCAGCAGCGCCTGACACACCACCAGGTCGACGGTGTCGTCGGCCACCGGGAGGCGCGTCGCATCGCCGACGAAGACGTCACCGACTTCGTCGCCGCGGCCCGCCGCGAGCAGGGCCGGATCGGCGTCGACGCCGTACACGGTCGCTCCCGTCTCGGCAGCCAGGACACGGGTGAGTTCGCCGGTGCCACAGCCGACATCCAGAACGCTGTCGACGTCGGACAGCTGCAGCGGCGCCAGGGCCTCCCGGGAGTCGTCCCACATGCCGCGTCGTGTCGCCTCGAGGTACTCGGCGTCGAACCGTCGCACTGGCCCGTCTACCGGCGCGAAGAGAAAAAGCGTCCCGAAACTCAGCGCCGCCGAATGCCGATCACCAGGAGGCCGAGCGCGGCGAGCACGGCGACCGGACCGAATCCGGGGAGACCGCCGCCGTCGTCCTCTTCGGTCGCGGTGGCCGTCTCGTTACCGCTCATCGTCGTCGCCGGGGGCACCGTACCGTTGGGGCCGACGACGGTCGCGGTCACGCTCGTCTCGATGAGACCGTCCTCGCTCCCAGCGGTGATGACGATCGGGATGTCGTACTCGCCGGGGTCCGTGTCTTCGGGGACCGCAATCGTCAGCGAGCCGGCCGCGCGGGTGGCGGACGGGACCGAGCCGAAGTCCCACGTCGACGCCTGGGACTGGAACGTCCCGTCGTTCGACGAGTTGGAGACGACCTCCCAGCCGTCCGGCAGCGGGCCGACGCCAACCTCGACGCCGCCGATCGCGGTGTCGCTCGGGTTGGGCACGCGGATCAGCAGCGTCATGTTCTCGCCGGGCGCCGCCTGGCTGGCGGTCAGCCGCGGCTCGATGCTCTCGAAGGTCTGAATCTCGAGATCGGCGGTCGTGCCACCGGACTCGACCTGCACGCCAGTCGAGACGGCGGCGGTCGCCCCGTCGGACGCCGCGACCGCGTAGGTACCCGTCGACGGGACGGTCAACTCGTAGCTCCCGTCGTCGCTGACCTGGGTCGAGTAGATGTTGGCGCCGCCAGCACGCGCCATGTCACGAATCTCCGTGGCGGTGCTGCCGGTGATCATGCTTGCGTTGGCCGACGGTACTGCGATGACCCACCCCTCACCGAAGCTCTCACCGTCTGTCGTCTGAACTGTACCGCTGAGCGTTTCTTGTGCACCAGTCGCGGCCGCCGTCTCCGTCGCCGGAGTGGCGGTCGGCGTGTCGACCGCCGCCGTGGCGGGCACCACACAGAGCGCGAGTGCGACCGCGACCGTCGCGAGAACCGATATCCGAGACATCAGGGAGTGTATGATACGGACTGGTAAAAAAACCCACCGGAACCAGCGACGGAGAGCTAATAAACGAACGCGCTCGCCGCCCCACCAGTTGGAGACCCGGTGGTCGCGCACTTGCGGTTCAGTCCGCGCGCAGCTCCCGGACGCGGTCGACGTTCCACGCGAAACTCTTGCCGTCCTCCGTGGGCGTCTCGAGGACGAACGGCACGTCTCGCAGGGCGTCGTGGTTCACGATGGCTCGCATCCCGTCCTCGCCGATCAGTCCCTCACCGACGTGGGCGTGCTCGTCCTTGTTCGTCCCGCAGTCGTGCTTGGAGTCGTTGAGGTGCAGACACGCGAGGTGCTCCAGGCCGACCACCTCGTCGAACTCCGCGACGACCTCCGCAACCCCCTCGGACGTCGAGAGGTCGTAGCCCGCCGCGAAGGCGTGGGCCGTGTCGACACAAATCTCGAGGTCCTGCTCGGATCGGTCCAGGACCGCCGCGAGGTGCTCGAAGTCGCCGCCCAGCTTGGTGCCCGAGCCGGCGTCGGATTCGACCAGCACCGTCACGCCCTCGGGGATGTCCAGTTCGTCCAGGGCGCTGGCGGCGTTGTCCAGTCCCGCCTCGACGCCCGCGCCGGTGTGGGCCCCGAGGTGGACGTTGACGTACTCGATCCCGAGTTCGGCGGCGGCGTCGACCTCCTCCTGCATCGATGCGATGGACTTCTCGCGGAGGTCCTCTTTCGGCGTACAGAGGTTGACGAGGTAGGAGGAGTGGATCACCCACGGCCCGACGTCCTCCTCGTCGCTGACCGACCGGAACCGGTCGGCCTCCTCGTCGTCGATGTTCGGCGACTGCCAGACCTGTGGCGAGTGGGTGAATATCTGGCCGCAGTTGCCGCCGTACTCCAGCTGTTCGTCGACGGCGTTGGAGACGCCGCCCGCGATCGAGGTGTGTGCGCCGACGCGTACCATATCCGCCTGTCGGCCCGGCCCCGGCCTAAAGGGTTCGATACCGGCGGCCGCCGGTATCGCCTACTCGGCGCCCGCCCGGGGCGCCTCCCGGTCGCGCACCCACGAGTCGGCACCGTACTTGGTGGCGGCCAGCTCGCGGGCGCGGTCGAGTTCGCCGTCGGTCCAGCCGCCCTCCTCGGCGTCGGCCCACTCCGCGAGCGTCGACTCCAGCACCTCGACCGCCCGCTCGCGATCGATCCCGCTCTCCTCGCGGATGCCGGTCACGCGCTCGCGGAACCGCTCCGCCGAGACTCCGGGGTCGGCGAAGACCGCGAGGTGGGACGCGGCGTCGACGGCGTACGACAGCGAGCCGTGCTGGATCACCGCGTCGCGCTGGCGGTACTGCGCGTTGCCGGCGATCTTCCGCCCGCCCGCGAGCACGTCGTGAGCGGGGTGGATACCCCGGAGGTAGCACGACGGTTCGTACAGCGACGGGTACTCCTCGTCTGCGAAGGCGGCGTCGACGCCCATCCGGTCGAACGCCGTCAGGATCGGCTCGCACAGCAGTTCGTAGCAGTCCATCAGGTCACCGGGCAGCTCGTCGGCGGGCGCGACGATGGAGTACGAGAGGTCACCGTGGGAGTCGTGGTAGATGCCGCCGCCGCCGGTCTGGCGGCGAGTCACCGAGACGCCGTTCGCCTCGCAGGCCGGCCAGTCGACGGTCGCCGGGTCCTGGCGGTAGCCCAGCGACAGCGTGCTGGGTTCCCAGCGGTACACGCGGACGGTCCGGACCCCCTCCGTGACGGCCGTCTCGGCCGCCACCTCGTCCAGCGCCATCTGGAGCGGCCCGTCCCGGGCCTCCTCGCGGATCAGGCGCCACTCGCGGTCGGCGTGGGTGGGCATGCACGCCGGTTCGCACGAGGGGACCTAATGGGTTGCCCATCGTGGCTATCCCCCGCGGGTCGTTACAGCGAGCGTGAGCACCGACGACCTCGACCTCCCGGCGGACGTGGAGACGACCCTCGCACAGTTGCTCGCCGAGGGTGCCGACGCCGCCGAAGCCGGTGACGGCGACACCGTCGCCGCCATCGTGGGGACGGTAAACTCGGTAACGCGGAACAAGGTCCCGGACAGCGAGCTCCGGAGTCGCCTGCTGTTCGGCTGCGAGGCGGTCCGCAGGCTGCTCGACGATCCGGACCCGTCGGCCGCGACCGCGAGAATGCACGTCGCCGCCGGGTACCTCCGGGCGATGCGCGAGCGCGTCGCCGGCGCGTGACGCCACACTCGTCTCGACCGACCAGCGGCGGCGCCGTGCGGTCGGGGGAAGATTCTGTATAGCACTCGAAGATTTATTACTTCAATCGCGGCGGACGCGAGTCCCTTTTGACCCTCCGCCCGCTACGACTCGCGCATGGTCCAGAACGTCGCCGGCCTACTGGCGGAACTCGAGCCAGCGGACTTCTACCTCCTGTCCGGCGTCGAGCAGGGGATGCGTTTCTCGAAGTGGGTCGACCGCGAGACCCTGCCGGAGTTCGCGGACATCACCGCCGAGGAGGTCGACTACCGGCTCGACCGGTGTCTGGACCGGGACCTGATCGAACGCAAGACCATCCAGTACGAGGGCTACCGACTGACCTTCGAGGGGTACGACGCGCTGGCGCTGCACACCTTCGCCGAGCGGGGCTCCGTCGAAGGGTTCGGATCGCCGCTGGGCGTGGGCAAGGAGTCGGACGTCTACGAGGTGCAGTCGTACCGCCCGATGGCCCTGAAGTTCCACCGCGAGGGCATCACGAACTTCCGGGAGGTCCGGCGCGAGCGGGAGTATACCGCCGACCGCGAACACGTCTCCTGGATGTACACCGCCCGGAAGGCCGCCGAGCGGGAGTACGAGACCCTCGAGGCGCTGTACCCGGACGTCTCGGTGCCACAGCCGATCGACCAGAACCGCCACGCGCTGGTGATGGAGAAGATGGACGGCGTCGAGCTCTCCCGGACCAAACTCACCGCCGCGCAGGTGCCCGGGGTGCTCGACCTCTTGGTCGAGGAGATGACGACGGCCTACCACGAGGGGTGGGTCCACGCGGACATGAGCGAGTACAACGTGTTCGTCGGTGAGGACGGGGTGACCGTCTTCGACTGGCCCCAGGCGGTCTCGACCGACCACGAGAACGCCGACCGACTGCTCGAACGCGACATCGAGAACCTGCTGGGGTACTTCCGCCGGAAATACCCCACCCAGACGCCGGACGTGCAGGTTGCGAGCGTGGCCGCCCGCGTGCGCGCAGACGACTTCGAGTCGTTGCGGGACGTCTGAGAGGTCACCCCCGAATTCGGTGGGTGATGGGCGTCGATCGCGGATTTTGTCGCCGAAGAGACGACCCAAGATGCGGCCCGTGCGGAATACATAAATCACATATCGCGATATCAAATTCGGCAGCCGGCGCGAACGCCGCTCCTGCTCGGCGGGGAAGGGAGAAGCGAGCGCCCTCGGGCGAAAATCGCGCCTCAGGTGACGTCTGCGTCGAGGTCGACGGCCTCGTAGGCCCCCGATTCGACGACATCGGCGAGGTGGTCGACCGCGGCACGAACGTCGGCGTAAGAGGTGTACAGCGGGTGCGGGCAGATGCGGATCACGTTCGGCGGGCGGTAGTCGACGATGACGCCGCGGTCACGCAGCGCCTCGCTGATCCGGTCGGCCGCGTCGTGCTCGACGGCGACGTGTCCGCCGCGGCGGTCGGGGTCGCGCGGCGTGCCGACGGCGAAGCCGTGCTCGGCCAGGCGTTCGTCGACGAGGTGCGCGAGGTAGCCGGTGAGATCGATGGACTTCTCGCGGACGCGGTCGATGCCGGCGTCCTCCAGAATCTCCAGCGACCCCGCGAGCGGCGCGGCGCTGAGGACGTGGATGGTCCCGATCTGCCAGGCGCCTGCGGAGTCGGCCGGCGTGTACGTGAGGTTCATCTCGAACTGGCTGGCCTTCTCGTGACCCCACCACCCCGTCAGCGCGGGGACCAACCCGTGGTGGGCCTCGTTGACGTACAGGCCCGCGACCGCGCCGGGTCCCGCGGAGAGGTACTTGTAGGAGCACCACGTCGCGAAGTCGACACCGTGGGCGGCGAGGTCGTGCGGGACCACGCCCACCGAGTGGGCGAGGTCGAACCCCGCGAGAATCTCCCGCTCGGCCGCTGCCTCGGTGATACGCTCGACGTCCAGCAGTTGGCCGCTGCGGTACAGCACCGAGGGCATGAACACGATGCCGACGTCGTGGGCGTCCATGGCGGCGACGACGTCCTCCGCGGCGACGGTCCGGCCGTCGCGGCTCTCGACGAGGTGGAGGTGGTCGTCCGGGTCGTACCCACGAGCGCGCAGTTGGGCGCGGATGGCGTAGTGGTCGGTGGGGAAGTCCAGATCGTTGACGAGCACGCCCGGCGGGCGCTCGCCGGCGGTCTCCGCGTCGGCGGCCGCCGGGCCGACCCCGGGGTGGTCGAGGAAGGTGCCGATCAGCGTGTGGATGTTGACGGTGGTCTGGTTGGCGACGACCACCTCGTCGGGCGCGGCGCCGACGAACGGCGCGAGGCGATCGCCCAGTCGCTCGCCCTGCCAGAACCACGGCGGCTCCGCGTCGGTCCACCCGCGGATGGCCAGGTCACGCCAGGCCGCCATCGTCCGGTCGACGGCGGCGACCGCGGCGTCCGAGACCGGCCCCAGCGAGTTGCCGTCGAGGTACAGTTCGTCCGGCACGGAGAACCGGTCCCGGAACGCCGACAGCGGGTCCGCTGCGTCTTGCTCGGCGGCGAACGCCGGGCCGGTCCGGTAGTCGCTGTCCATGCCGAGCGATGGGGGGCGACCCGTTTCAACCTCGGGGTTGTCCTCGCGGTGACCGCCGTGGGTCGGAAGCGAGAGTTACTTTGTGATCGCCGCCGATCCCGCGACCGTGAGCGATCTCGACCCCGAGTTGCGGTCCGCCGTCGCCGACCTCGCCGCCCGACTACCGGGCTGGCACACGCTCCCCGTCGCAGAGGCCCGCCGCCTGGAGGACGAACTGTTCTCCGCCGGCGACGGTCCCGCGATGACCAGCGTCGAGGATCGGACCGTCGAGGCTAGGGACGGCCCCGAAATCCCCGTCCGGGAGTACCAGCCGGAGGAGGTGGCGACGGAGGTACCGCTGGTGTACGCCCACGGTGGCGGGTTCGTGCTCGGGACGCTGGACTCGACGGACGACATCTGTCGACACCTGGCGGCCCGACTCGGCTGTCCGGTGCGGTCGGTCGACTACCGACTGGCGCCCGAACACCCGTTCCCGGCCGCCGTCGAGGACGTGTGGGCGGTGACCCGCGCGACCGCCGCGGAGATCGACGGCCGGGTCGCCGTCGGCGGGGCGAGCGCCGGCGGCTGTCTGGCGGCGCTGACGGCGCTGCGGGCCCGGGAGACGCCGGTCGATGTCGCCACGCAGCTGCTGCTGTACCCGATGCTCGACCCCGACCTCGACCGCCCCGCCCACGACGAGCACGCCGACGGCCCGCTGCTGACCCGGGCGGACCTCGCGTGGTTCTGGGAGCGGTACCTGCCCGACGGTGGGCCGGAGGCGACGGACGCGGGCGTCCCGGCGACGCCGCTGGCCACCGACCCCGCGGGCGCGCCACCGGCCGTCGTCGCCACCGCCGGGGTCGACCCGCTACGCGACGACGGCCGGACGTACGCCGACCGCCTGGCCGCTGCCGGGGTCGACGTCGCCGACCTGCGGTACCCGGCGCTGTGCCACGGGTTCGCCAGCCTGGGCGACCGCGTGCCGGCGGCCGAGCGGGCGCTGTCGGAGATCGTGGTGGCGGTCCGCCAGCGGCTGCCGTCGCGCTCCGTCTCCGGCCGACCACCGGGGAACGACAACAGTTTTACCGGAAATCGTTGACGCTAGCGGTATGGACGACTCCGACGACGACCGCGGCCGCCGTCGCTTCGCGACGCGAGCGGTCGCGGCGGGCGAACACCACGACCGCGCCGGCGGCGTCGTGACGCCGATCCAGCTGTCCTCGACGTACGCCGTCGACGGCGTCGATCCCGACCGGGGCCTGCCGAACGACCCCGCGAACGGCGAGTTCGTGTACGCTCGGATGGGCAACCCCACGCGGCGAGCGCTGGAGGAGCGACTCGCGACCCTGGCGGGTGGCGACCACGCGCTGGCGACGGCCTCGGGGATGGCGGCCATCTCGACGGTGGCGATGGCCACCCTGAAACCGGGCGATCGGGCCGTCTGCGTCGCCGACTGCTACTCCGGCACGCGGGCGCTGTTCGAGGACGTGCTGGCGGCGCGGCTGGGCGTCGACGTCGCGTTCGTCGACGCGACCGACCCCGACCGCGTCGCGGCGGCCGTCGACGACGAAACAGAGTTGATCTGGCTGGAGACCCCGACGAACCCGCGGATGCGGCTCTGTGATATCGCCGGCGTCGCCGAGCGGCTGGCCGACGACGGGCCCACCCTTGCGGTCGACAACACCTTCATGTCGCCGTACTTCCAGTCGCCGCTGGCACAGGGCGCCGACGTCGCCGTCCACTCGACGACCAAGTACGTGAACGGCCACTCCGACTCCGTCGGCGGCGCCGTCATCACGGACGACGACGACCTCGCCGAGGAGGTGGCGTTCCTCGCGCAGGTCGCGCTGGGCAACGTCCTGCCGCCGTTCGACGCCTGGCTCGTCCTGCGGGGCCTGCGGACGCTCCCGGTGCGGATGCGCCAGCACGAGGCCAACGCCCAGACCGTCGCGGAGTTTCTGGCCGACCACGACGCCGTCGCCGCGGTCCACTACCCGGGGCTTCCCTCCCACCCCCAGCACGACCTCGCCGTGCGCCAGACCTCGGGTCACGGCGGGGTGCTGTCGTTCGAGCTCGAAGGCGGTCTGGAGGAGGCCCGCCGGTTCCTCGACGCCCTGGAGACGTTCACCGTCGCGGTCAGTCTCGGCGGCGTCGAGAGCCTCATCGAGCACCCCGCCGGCATGACCCACGCCGAGGTGCCCGCCGAGACACGTCGCGAACACGGCATCACCGACGGCCTCCTCCGGGTGTCGGTCGGCATCGAGGACATCGAGGACCTGATCGCCGACCTCCGGCGCGGATTCGCCGCCGCCGAGCGGGCCGAACCCGCCGACGACTGACCGCGTGCCTCGCCGCCGAGCGAGCGGCGTCGGCCCCGGCAGCGCTCGCCGGCAACTTTCGGATCGAAACTCGTTTTCGTCGGGGTCGCCGTCGCTCCACCAGTGAGCGAGAACCGTCGGGCGCTGTGGGCGCTGTATCTCACCCGCTTCGCCGCCGGGTTCGGCGTCATCACGCTGCTGACGCTGCTGCCGGAGTTCGTCGACGCCTTCGACCCCACCGGGCTCCAGCTGGGACTGTTCACCGCCGGGTTGACGCTGGCCCAGACCGTCGCCGTGGTGCCGCTGGCCCACTGGGCGGACGTCGGCGACAAGCGCCGCGTGCTGCTGGCGAGCCTGGCGGTCAGCGTCGCCGCCTACGTCGGCTTCACCCTCGTCGACTCCTCGTGGAGCTTCATCGCCGCCCGGGGCGCACAGGGCATCGCCATCACCGGGACCGGCCTGCTGAGTCTGGCGATGGTCGGCGAGCTGTCCCCGCCGGGCGAGACGGCCAACACCATCGGCAAGGCCAACGCCGCGCGGTTCCTGGCCTCGATCGTCGGCACCCTCGCCGCCGGGTCGCTGTTCGAGGCCTACGGGTTCGACGTCGTGTTCTGGGTGCTCGTCGCGCTGCTCGCACCGGCGCTGGTGGCCGTGTGGCTGTTCGTCGACCCCGACGAGAGCCGGGCGGAGGGGTTCAAGTTCGACGATCTGGCGCTCAACCGCCGGATAATCACGCTGTCGACGTTCCGGGTGCAGTACGCCTTCGCCGTGACGATGGTGCGGACGTGGGTTCCCATCTACGCCGGCGTCGAGGCGACCCGCCGGGGCGGGCTGGAGATGGGCGCCGTCGCCGTCTCCGTGGTCATCGCCGCCGAGAAGGCGACGAACATGGTGTGTCAACCGTACACGGGGCGGCTCTCGGACCGCTTCGGCCGCGGCACCTTCGTCGCGGTCGGCGGCGCGGGGTACGGGCTCGTCGCGCTGTCGATCCCGCTGGCGCCCGACGCCGGGACCGCGCTCGCGGGTGCGCTCGGCGGCGCGCCGTCGGTGCCGCTGGTCGGGGCGCCGCCCGCCTCCTTCCTCCCGCTGGTCGCGCTGAACGGCCTGCTCGGGGTCGCCGACAGCTTCCGCGAACCGGCGAGCATGGCGCTGTTCGCCGAGGAGGGGACCGACGCCGGCGGCGTCGCCAGCAGCTTCGGCGTACGCGAACTCGTCTGGCGGCCCGGCAGCGTCGTCGGGCCGCTGGTCGCCGGCTTTCTGACGACCGGCGCGGGCATCGTCTGGGTGTTCGTCGTCGGTGCCGCCACCGCCTTTACCGGCGTCGCCGCGTTCCTCGTCGCATCACGGGTGTTGCTCGGCGAGCGCTCCGTGCGAGACTGGTGACTTGCGACGGTCGGCGCCCGCGCAGCCGCGGTCAGTCGTCGGCCGAACCCGGCCGTCCGTCGTCCGCGGCGCTGGCCGGCAACGCCGGCAACGGGTCGGGTTCGGCCAGCTGGTCGCCCGGCTCGGGGCCCGGCGAGACGGCACGGGCCGCGGCGCCGACCGTCTCCAGGTCGACCGCGTGGTCGGCGTACGCCTCGCGGGTCGCCGCCGGCAGCGACTCCCACACCTCGACGAGGCGGGGTTCCTCGGGCGACCGCGTCCAGTCGGCCAGCAGCGCCTCGCCGTAGGCGACGGCGGCCGCCGGGCCGGTCGACAGCGCGAGGCAGGCACCGCGGGCGTGTTCGTTGCACCGACTATCCGCGCCGGCGTCGACTCGCTCGGTCAGGCGCTTGCGGAGCCACACCTCGCGGCCGGTCAGCGGGACGCGCTCGACGGCGACCCGGGGGTCGGCCAGCGGGGCGGGGAACTGTGCGGCGTCGTCGGGGGTCGCGTACGGGCGGTCGAGATCGCGGGGCTGCCGGGCGCTGAGGAGGTCGTTGCAGGACTCGCACAGCGCGACCAGCGAGTCAATCGCCCACTCGGGGTCGGCGACCGAGTAGAGGTAGCCCAGCGACACCCCCTCGTCGGGGTCCGAACGGTCGACGGGGGTCAGACAGCGGCCGCAGCGACCCCCGTAGAAGTCGAGGACTGCACCCCGGCGGGCGTGGTAGTCCGGCGGTGCCTCCGCGGCGGGGGCGTCGTCGTGCGATCGGTCGACATCGTACTCGCGGTACAGGTGCGAGCGGTCGGTCGTCTGGAGGGCGGTACCGTACGGTCCGTCGTCGGCGGGCTGTCGCGTACACATCGTGGAGGGACCTGGCGGCGGGTGGTTCCGGCCCGGGCGGCGGGCCTGTGCGACTGCGGGCGCGAAGACGGTGGAGGGCTTCGCGTACCACGACGTAGCGCAGCCGGGATTAAAAATACTCGGTCACTATCGCGCATAAAACTGGAATCAGTTATGAGCGGCGCCGAGCGGTTCGCACCGCCGACGCCACCGATCCGAACGGCTTAAGACCGCGAGCGTCGAATCCCAGGCAACTCGCTGGCGGACACGGGCACCAGCGGGCACCCGTCTCACGACGGGCTGGAATGTGGGTGCCTCGCACCTGAACCGTCAACGCCCGTGGGACCAACCATGGCACGAAGCTTCTACTCCCACATCAAGGAAGCGTGGCGCGACCCGGACGACGGCAAGCTCGCCGAACTCCAGTGGCAACGAAAGCAGGACTGGCGCGAGCAGGGCGCCATCGAGCGCGTCGACCGCCCGACCCGCCTTGACAAGGCCCGCGAACTGGGCTACAAGGCCAAGCAGGGCGTCGTCGTCGTGCGCGTCTCCGTCCGCAAGGGCACCGCACGCAAGCAACGACACAAGGCCGGTCGGCGGTCGAAACGGCAGGGCGTCAACCGCATCGGTCGTCGCAAGAACATCCAGCGCATCGCCGAGGAACGGGCCTCGCGCAAGCACCCGAACCTCCGCGTGCTGAACTCCTACTGGGTCGGCGAGGACGGCTCCCAGAAGTGGCACGAGATCATCATGCTCGACCCGAACCACCCCGCCATCCAGAACGACGACGACCTCGGCTGGATCTGCGACGACTCGCACACGAACCGCGCGTTCCGCGGGCTGACCAACGCCGGCAAGTCCAACCGTGGCCTCAACAACCGCGGCCAGGGCGCCGAGCGCCAGCGACCCGCGAACAACAGCGGCCGCGACGGGAAGTAAGGTCTTTCTCGCGGTTTTTTCGATCCAGAACTACGTCGACAGTGGCGGCCGTGCGAACGTCGCCCCGCAGTCGCTGCAGACGACGAGCGTCTCGCTGGCGGGGGCAGCGCCCGGGTGGTCGCCGGACATCGTCCGCGACCCGGACGCCACCTCGTCCCGGAGCGTCACCCGGAGGTCGTCGCTCCCGCAGTCGGGGCAGGGCGTCGGAACGTGCGCGCGGTCACAGTCCGGACACCGGAACGAGAGCCCACCGTCGGTGTCGAGTCGGAGAGTACCCCGACCGCAGGCCCGGCAGGCAACTGGGAGGCACACGTCGTCGCCGTCCCGAGGCGCACCGAGCGCCAGGACCACGAGGTCATCATCGCCGGCGTTGTGACCGGACTGGAACTCGCCGGGGGCGAAGCGAATCGCCTCGCCCGCCGCGACAGCCACCGTCTCGGCGGTCCACTCGCCGTCGTCCTCGCGGAGCGTCTCGAAGCGGGCGACTCCCTCGCGGACGACGAACACCTCCTCCTGGTCGGCGTGGGCGTGCAGTCCCGCGGGGAGACCCTCACCGGGCAGGACCCGGTAGCGGTTGATCGCGAGGTCGGTCGTCCCGAGCGGATCGGAGAGGCCGCTCCGTCCGACCTGGCCGCCGGTCGCCGCGTCGTCGACGGAAATCTGGTCCATGCGAAGGGCGCCGACCCCCGACGGTAAGTCGCTTGTCCCGGCGGTCGGGTTCGCGACGACCGACACCGCTTTGCACCGACCACCCGAGACTCGACGCATGACCGAACGGGGCAAGATCGGTGGCGACATCTTCGCCGACACCATCGCGCCGAACCTCGGCGCCGACCGCGCGGACGTGACGCTCGGACCGAAGTACGGCGTCGACTTCGGCGTGCTCTCGGTCGGCGACCGACGACTGCTGTGTGCGACCGATCCGCTCTCCGTGCTGCCGGGGCTGGGCTGGGAGCGGGCCGCGCGGTTCGCGCTGGGCGTGGTGCTCGCCGACGTCGCCGTCGCCGGCGTCACCCCGACCCACCTCGCACCGAGTTTCGCGTTGCCGCCCGAGATGGCCGACGACGAGTTCGCTCGGCTGTGGGAGACGATGGACGCCGAGCTGCGCGACCTGGGCACGGCGGTGCTGACGGGCCACACCGCCCGCTACGACGGTGTCACGTTCCCCTGGGTCGGCGCGGCGACGGCGATGGCGGTCGCCGACCCCGACGAGTTCGTTCGCCCGGACGGCGCGCAGCCGGGCGATCGATTGCTGGTGACGACCGGTCCCGGCGTCGAAGCCGCGGCGCTGTTCGCGGCGCTGTTCCCCGACGAGATCGCCCTCGACGACGCGACGCTGGACGATGCCGCCGCGTTGCTGCCCGAGACCGACCACGTCCACGCCGCCCCCGCGGCCGCCGAGGCCGCACCGGTCACCGCGATGCACGACGCGACCGAGGGCGGAATTCACGGCGCCCTACACGAACTCGCCGCAGCCGCCGGCGTCGGCATCTCGTTCGACCCCGACGCCGTCCCGTTCCCCGACCCCGCCCGGGCGGTCGCCGAGGCGCTGTCGTTCGACCCCTGGGCCGCGACCAGTTCCGGGAGCCTGCTGGTGACCGTCCGCCCCGACAGCGTCGACGCCGCGCTCGAAGCGCTCCGGGCGGCCGGAATGGACGCCGCCGCGGTCGGCACCGTCCGAGAGGGCGACCGTGTGATCGCCGACGGCACGCCCGTATCCGACCCGGACGGCGACGCCTCGTGGCCGGTGTACGCGACGCTGGCCGACCACGGGTGACGCCGACCGACGACCGAGACCCCCACGACCCCGATACGGCGGCGGCCCCGAACCCACGCGACGGACGATGGAGCGGCGGCCACACTTTAATTTCTATCAAATTTTCTCCAAAAGAAGTTAGTTTACGGACGACCGTGAGAGTACACAATGGCAGGAGTCGTGTTGCTCGCCGTCTGGCTGGGGGCGGCGAGCGCGACCGCTGGTGGAGCGTGGCTGGTCGCCGCGCGCCGCCGGCACGGCGGGGAGGCGTCCGAGGAAGACGAGACGACGGCGAGCGCGGAGACGCGGGCGCGACCCGACCGGATCGACCGCCGGACCGTGCTGGCGGCCGCCGCCGCCGCCGCGATCGGGTTCGAGGCCGGCGGCCGGTACGTCGGCGACCCGACGGCGGGGGCCGCGCTCGCCGCCGGCTTCGGCACCGGCGGGTTGCTGGCGGTGGCCGTCCCGAGCGGCCCGGACCGCGAGGCGGTCCGCTCGCGAGTCGGCGACCTGCGGTCGGTCCGCCCCGCGGACCTCCCGCGGCCCTCACCCCCGTCGTTGCCGGACGTCTCCGCGCTCGGCGGCGACGAGGCCGAGACCACGGACGCCCCGCTCCCGGCGACCCCGGAACAGGTGGGCGACGACGGCGACGAGGCGACCGCGGCGACGACCGAGACGACCGAGACGACCGCCGACCACGCCACGGGCCTCCGCCCGGACCCCGGCGACGACCCGGCGGCGTCCGTCGACGTCCCGACGACGGTGTCGCTGTCCGACGGCGCCCCCTCAGAGCGCCCGGATGGACCGGTCCTGTTCGCCGACGGCGCGGGGCCGGGCGAGGAGTGCCGCAACTGTGGGACGAGCGGCGCCGGCGTCCGCCAGACGCGCGTCGCGACGGTGCCGGACCGCGAGAGCGACACCCTCGCGCTGTGTGACGACTGCCGCATCGCCGCCGCCGCCCGCGAGGACGACCCCGAGGACTGCGCGACGATCGCTCGGCGCGTCCAGCACGTCGGCGGCGACGACGGCCGCTGTGACAACTGCGGGTACATCGGCCGGCTGTCGGCCCACGCGGTCGTCCCGCTGTCGGACGCCGGCCAGCCCCACCGGGCCAACGCCGTGGCGCTGTGTGAGACCTGCCACGACGCCGCCCACGGCGTCGGCACCCGTACCGAGGACGAGCCCCGCCCCTGACGGTTCCCACCACCGTCCCGCCCTCGTATCACCACCGATTAGTACAACGGGGTGTTACCCGCGGGTATGCCACGCCAGCCCGCACCCAGCGAACGGCCGGTCGCGCTGACCGTCGCCGGCAGCGACTCCGGCGGCGGCGCCGGGATTCAGGCCGACCTGACGACGATGGCCGCCCGCGGCGCACACCCGACCAGCGCCGTCACCGCCGCGACCGCCCAGCACACCCGCGGCGTCGAGTCGACCCACGTCCTCCCGACCGAGGAGGTCGCCGCACAGATCGACGCCGTCCGCGACGACTTCGCGGTCGGCGCCGCCAAGACCGGGATGCTCGCGACAGAGGAGATCGTCGCCCTCGCGACCGAGCGCCTGGGCGACGCGCCGTTCCCGCTGGTCGTCGACCCGGTGATGGTCGCCGCCTCCGGCGACCGCCTGCTCGACCCGGCCGCCGAGGCGGCCTACGAGGACCTGGTCGGGGTGGCGACGCTCGCGACCCCGAACGTCGACGAGGCCGAGGTGCTGACCGGCCGGTCGATCGAAGACGCCGCGGACGCGCGGGCGGCGGCCCGCGACGTGGTCGATCTGGGCGCCGACGCCGCGCTTGTCACCGGGGGGCACCTCGACGGCGACCGCGTCCGGGACGTGCTGGTCACCGCCGAGACCGAGCGCACCGTCGAGCACGAGCGGATCGCCGACGCCGCGACCCACGGGTCGGGCTGCACGCTGTCGGCGGGCATCGCCGCGCGACTCGCCGACGGCGACGACCTCGAACGCGCCGTGACCGACGAGCTGTCCGCGATGACCCGGGCCGTGCGCTACGCCACCGACGTCGGCCAGGGGCCCGGCGCCGTCCAGGGGATGGCGCCGCTGCGGACCGACGCCGCCCGCCAGGGCACCGTCGCGGCGGTCCGGAACGTCGTCGATCGACTGGTGGCCGCCGACGTCGGCGAGTTGATCGCGGAGGTCGGGACGAACGTCGCCGGCGCGGTGCCGTACGCGGAGGACCCTCGGGAGGTCGCCGGCGTCGACGGCCGACTGTCTCGGACCCTGGACGGCGTCGCCGCGACCGGCGCGGTCCGGTTCGGCGCCTCCGACCACCTCGCGCGGTTCCTGCTGTCGGCCCGCGAGCACCACCCCGAACTCAGGTTCGCGATCAACCTCCGCCACGACGACGCGACCCGCGCGGCGCTGTCGGCGCTCGACTGGGACACCGCCACCTACGACCGCACGGACCAACCCGCCGAGGTCCGCAGCGAGGAGGGGTCGACGATGGCCTGGGCGGCCCGCGAGAGCCTGGCCGACCGCGTGGCCCCGCCGGTGGCAGTGACCGACCCCGGCGCCGTCGGGAAGGAACCGATGTGCAAGCTGCTCGCGACCGACGCCGAACGGCTCGCCGACCGGACGCTCGACCTGCTGGCGGCTCGCCCCGACTGATCCGGCCGGCTCGGGGATCGGCGACCCCGGTGCGTCGCCCGTCCCGGTCCGTCGAGATCGGCAACCCTCGTGGTCGAACTCCCAGAAGCTTATTCACCGCAGCCACGCTACGTGTAGCGAGTACGTGACCGCCCCGATCCGTTGTCTCTGTGTCGCGCCGGTCGGCGACCGACCGGACCCGGGCGAGCCCTTCAGTGTCGTGAACAGGCCGACAGTCGCCGAGGCCGAGGACTACCTCGACCGACACCACACGGGGCTGGACTGCGTCGTCGTCGCCGACGACCCGCCCGAGATCGACGCCCCGACCGCCGTCGAGCGCCTCGTCTCCACCCACCCCGAGCTGACCGTCGTCGGCCGCGCGGATGGCGTCGACCGCAGGGACCGGCTGGTGACCGCCGGGGCGACGGACGTCGTCCGCCGAGACGCCCCGGCGGCGACGCTGCGGGCCCGACTGCGAAACGCCGTCGCGCGGCGGCGCACCGTCGGCGACGAGGAGGGGAGCCGCGAGAAGATTCGACGGCTGCACGACACCGCCGCGAAACTGGAGCGGTGCGAGTCCGAAGACGACGTGTACGACCTGATCGTCGAGACCGCCGAGCGCATCCTGGCGTTCGATCAGTGTTACGTCGGCACCGTCGAGGACGGAGAGATACGACCCCGGGCGGCCAACGCCGACCCCCTGCTGGCCGAACCGGTGATCATGACCGTCGAGGAGGGGCTGGCCGGCAAGACCGTCCGGGAGGGCCGCACCTACGTCGTCGGCCACCACTCCGAGGACCCCGACGCAAACCCCGTCGACGACTCGTACCTCTCGGCGCTGTCGATCCCGCTCGGGAGCATCGGGCTGTTCCAGGCGGTCGCGGCCGAGCGGGACGCGTTCGACGACACCGACCGCGAGCTGGGCGAACTGCTGATGAACCACGCCGCCAGCGCCATCGAGCGGGTGCGCTACGAGTCGGCGCTGCGGGGCCAGCGGGACCGCTTCGCCGCGCTGTTCGAGAACGTCCCCGACGCCGCGGTCGGCTTCGTCTTCGAGGACGACCACCCGGTCGTCCGGCGCGTGAACCCGGCGTTCGCGGAGACGTTCGGGTACGACGCGGAGACGGCCACCGGCGAGACGATCGCCGACCTGATCGTCCCCGACGAGGCCGCCGAAGCGGCCGATCGCATGCGCCGTCGGGTCGTCGACAGCGAGCGCGTCGAAGCGGAGGTGGTCCGCGAGGACGCCGACGGCGACGCCGTCCACTGTCTGCTCCGGACCGCCCCCATCGACGACGACCACATCGACGGTTACGCCATCTACTCCGACATCTCCGCGCTGAAGGAGCGCGAGCGGCAACTCAGCCGCCAGAACGCGCGCCTCCAGCAGTTCGCGGGCGTCGTCAGCCACGACCTGCGTTCGCCGCTGAACGTCGCCACGGGCTACCTCGACGCCGCCGTCGAGGACGACTCGACGGAGCACGTCGCCGAGGCGCGGGCCTCGCTGGCGCGGATGGACGACCTCATCGACGACCTACTGACGCTGGCCAGACAGGGCCAGTCGATCGGCGACCCCGAACCGGTCGACGTAGAGACCGTCGTCGACGCCGCCTGGACCACCGCCGGCCCCGACGATGTCGCTCTCGAGCGTGGGTCGCTGCCGACCGTCGAGGGCGACGAGAGTCGCCTCCGGGAGCTGGTCGAGAACTGCTTCCGCAACGTCGGTGAGCACGCCCCCGAGGCGACGACGGTCCGGGTCGAGCGTCTCGACGACCGACAGGGGTTCGCCGTCGCCGACGACGGGCCCGGTATCCCGCCCGAGCGCCGTGAGACCGCCTTCGAGACCGGCCACACCACCGACCCCGACGGGACCGGCTTCGGGCTGGCGATCGTCGAGGAGATCGCCGAGGCCCACGACTGGACGGTCGCCATCGAGGAGAGCCGTGGCGGCGGGGCGAAACTCGTCTTCGAGACCGAACCGTCCCCAGAGTGAGACGGCGCCGTCCGCGTTGGGCGTCGGCTATTTGATCCCCGGCAGCGAACGGACCTCCGATGCGGCTCCGGACCAAGTTGGCCCTCGCGTTGCTCGTCGTCGCCGCGCTGCTGACCGGCGGGGTCTACGGCGCGACCGAGTGGGTCGAGCGCCAGCAGGTCCAGAGCACCGAGCAGCAGACACAGGACAGCGCCGAGCAGGTCGCCGACCAGCTGAACGGGACGCTGGCGGCCTACCAGGACACGGTGGGATACTACGGCAATCAGTTCGGGAGCCCCGACGACGGCGAACTGCTCACGACGGTCGTCGACGGCAACCGCTTCATCCGCGGCGGAACCCTGATCGCCGCCAACGGCACCGTCGTCGCACACCGAGGGGTGCTGCCGGAGGCGAACGACGGCGTGCTCCGGACCGTCGGCGCGGACGTCGGTGACGCCCCGGTGTTCGTCGAGCCACAGGGCGACCTCGGGGGCAGGAACGTGTACGTGAGCGATCCGAAACCCATCGAGTCCGCCGACCTCGACAACACCACCAGCGAGTACACCGGGACGCACTACGTCGCGCTCTCGACGGCCAACGTTGACGAGACCGGGACCGTCCAGCGTGTGTTCGTCGCGTACGTGCCGATCGGCGACCGCACGGGGTTCGCGGCGCTGAGCGCGCTGAACACGTCCACCCAGTCGGCGGCGCTGCTCGCCGGCGACCGCCGGGTGTTCGAGGGCGGCGCGCGGTACGAGCGCAACGTCACCGGTCGGGCGACCGTCGCCGGGACCGGCTGGACCGTCGAGGTGACCCAGGACCGGACCCCCCTGGAGCGAACCCGCCGGCAGCTGGCGTTCGCGCAGGCGCTCGGTGTGCTGGGCGTGCTCGGCATCGTCGGCGGGTTCGGCTTCTGGGAGTATCGGACGAACCTCCGCCAGACCAGCCGCCTGCTCGACGCCTTCGAGCGGGCCGAGGGCGGCGACTACGACCACGAACTCGCCCTGGAGAGCGGCGACGAGTGGGAACGGATCGGCGAGGGGTACAACGACCTGACAGAGGGGCTGGCCGAACGCGAACAGGCCCTACGGGAGCGCGAACAACGCCTGAACGTGCTGAATCGCGTGCTCAGACACAACCTCCGCAACGAGATGACCGTCGTCGTCGGCCACGCCGAGTTCATCGCCGAGGAGAGCGACGACCTCCTGGCGAACTCCGCGGAGTCCATCCTCTCCTCGACGGACGACCTGACGAGCCTCAGCGAGCGCGCCCGGGAGATACAGGAGATTCGGGGGACCGCAGACGACCGGACCGTCGCCGACGCCGCCGACCTGGCCGGCGAGGCCGTCGCGGACGCCCGCGAGGCGTTCCCCGACGTCGAGGTCGACCTCGACACCGAATCGGCTCCGTTGCGTGCGGTCCCCACCGTCGCGCTGGCCGTCGAGCACGTCGTCGACAACGCCTGCCGCCACAACGAGGGCGACCCCCAGCGCGTGCGGGTGTCGACCGGCACCGGCACCCGCGACGGCGTGCCCGTCGCCTGGGTCACCGTGCAGGACGACGGGCCTGGCCTGCCCGAACAGGAGCAGACGGTCCTCCGGGAGGGCCGGGAGACCGCCTTGGAGCACGGCAGCGGCCTCGGCCTGTGGGTCGTCTACTGGGTCGTCAGGGAGTCCGACGGCACCCTCGGGTTCGACGTCCGCGACGGCGAGGGGACGAAGGTCACCCTGGAGTTCCCCGCCGCCGAGAGTCCCGAACTCGACGACGGCGACGACCGGGAGACCGACGACACGGACAGCTGAGTGACCTCAGCGGCGGTCGTCGGCGTCCGTCTCGTCGCCGCCATCCGTCTCGTCGGCGCTCCCGCCGGCGTTCTCGTCTGCGGGGTCCTCGCCGCTGGCCGTCTCACCGGCATCCTCCCGCCGTCGGTTCGGTCGGTCGTCCCGCTGCCAGTTCTGCCGGTCATCCTGCCGTCGGCCCTGTTGCTCGTCTCCGCGCCGCGCCTGTCGCTCGTCGCCGCGCCCCTCCTGCTGGCCGTCCCAGTCGTCGAACTCCGTCCACTCGCCGTCCGAACCCGATTCCGCGGGCGCTTCGCGGGCCGTCCCCTCGCGGGCGTGGTCCCCGTCGTGCGACGCTTCGGCGTTGCCCGGCTGTCCGGCGTCGGCACCGCCGCTCCGGGGCGCTCGTCCGACCGGGCGGTCGTCGACATCGCCGCCGCCGTCGCCGCCGAGTCGGCGGTACGCGATGCCGGCGCCGGCGGTCACGACCAGGCCGACGGCCAGCAGCGGCAACACCGGGATACCGCCGCCCGATCCGTCGGAGGAGGGCGCCGCGCCGGCAGCCTGTTCGGTCGGCGCTCGCGTGGTGGCGGTGCCGGGTGGGGACGTCGTCTCCCCCGGTGGCGCCTGCACGGAGAGCGTGTCGACGGTGCGGTTGTTCACGTCGATGCGGTAGTCGCCGGCGGACTCGTACGAGCGCAGGAACACCAGTCGGACGGTGCTGTTGGGCGGGACCGTCGGGCGACGGCGGTCGACCCGTTCGCCGTTCTCGAACAGCTCCACGTCGTAGATGCCGTCGGCGCTCCCGACGTTGGTGATCAGCACGCGGACGGCGACGCCGTCGCCGACCTGGACGGACGAGACGTTGATTTCGGCGCCGCTGATCTCGAACCGCGGCTCCTTGCGGCCGATGGCGAACTCCGACAGGCCCGGCGAGATCGACTGGAACTGCCACCCACCCTGAACCTCCCGGACCGGGTCGGTCTCCAGTTCGACCCACTCCCCGTCGACGAACCGGTACAGCGCCACGTCCTCCGGCTTGGGCTCGCCAGTCGTCGCGTTCGTCGGGAGTCGCTCGTCGGGCACGGTGTAGGTGAACCCCACCGAGTCGATGTTCTCGTCGGGCGTGGTGTGGTTCACGCTGAGGTACCCCACGTCGAAGGTGGCGTTGCCGCGGTCGAACGCCGGCGACGTCGACAGCGCCTCGTCGCCGGTGGTCACGTTCAGCGTGAAGGACTCGCCGCGATCGACGTCGATGGCGACCTCCCGGAGCGCGACGCGCTCGCTGGTGTTGACGTCCGTCGAGGTGTCGACGGAGACGGTGCTGTCGTCCGCGACGTCGGTCACCGACGCGTTCACCCGCTGGCGGTCGGCGTCGACGCTCCCCTCCACGTCGAGGCTCGCGGTGGCCCCCTCGACGACCCCGCGCACGCGTCGGCGGACGACCGGCCGGTCGGGATCGTCGCTCCCGATGCGCAGCGTCGTCGTGACGTTCGCGTCGCCGGTGTCGTCGAATCGCAGCGTGACCTCCCGGGTCTCGCCGGCAGGCACCTGCAGCGGCGCCCCGAGCTCGAACGCGAACGGGCCCGGCGCCGTGAGTTCGCTCACCGTCAGCGGTCCCTCGCCGGTGTTCGAGATGGCGACGGTCGTGGTCGGGTCGTCGGTTGTCAGGCGGTCGTCGCCGACCGTCACCTCGATGCCAGGCGCCGTGCCGACGCCGGACAGCGACACCTCCCGCTCGGTGACGCCGCCGTCGCCCTCCGCGACGACGATCAGCGATCCGCCGGCCTCCCCCGCCTGCTCCGGCGCGAACCGGACCGTCAGCGTCCGAGACTCGCCCGGCGAGACCGTCGTCGGCTCGGCGTCGACGACCGCGAACGGCCCCGAGACGTCGGCCGCACCGATCGTCACCGCCTCCGATCCGTCGTTGCTCACCCGGACGTCCCGGGTCGCGTCGTCGCCGACGGCGACCGTGTCGAACGACAGCGTCGCCGTCGACAGCGAGACGTTCGGCCCCGAGACGTCGGTCCCCGCCGTCCGGCCCGTGAGGTCGATCTCGACGGGGTCGCCCGTCGACGGCGAGAGCGTCAGCGTCTCCCGGGCCAACGTCGAGACCGAGGGGTCGTACGACGCCCGCACGACGTGGAACTCGCCGGGCACGAGCGTGACGGTGCCGCCGCCCGCGACGACATCGAACGCTCCGGAGAGGTCACCGACCGACACCTCCAGCGTGTCTGTGCCGCGATTCCGGAGGTACAGCGGAAGGGTCGATTGCTGGTCGACGGTGTCGGCGGTCACCGTGACGTTCTCGGCGACGACCGCCAGCGGGTCGTCGGCGGCGGCGCGGACGCCGCTGCCGGAGACCGACACCGTCAGCGGGTCCGACAGCGACGGGGCGTCGAGGACCACCGTCCCGGTCGTCTGCTCCTCGGCGCCGGGCGCGAACACGACCGGGACGAACGCCTGGTCGCCCGGGGCGATCGTGAGCTGGCGCCGATCGAGGTACAGGTCGCCGGGACCGGCGTCGACGGTTGCCGACGCCGAGAGGGTCACCGTCTCCTCACCCGTGTTCTCGACGGTCACGAAGTCCGGCTGGAGGCGGTCGAGCGGCACCGAGCCGAATGAGAGACTGGACTGAGACACCGAGACCTCGCCGCCGTCGACGCCCTCGCCGCGCAGGTCGACGTACCGCGGGTCCAGCGAGTCGTCCTCGGGGATCAGCTCGATCTGTGCCACTGCGGCCCCCGCCTCGTCGGGCGCGTACGCCACGGTGATATCGTGACTCCCGCCGGCCGGGACGGTGAAGGTGCCGCCGCCGTCGACGATACGGAACTGGTCGGTGTCGGTTCCGATCAGCGACGCGGTTGCCGTGATGTCTCGCCCGTCGGAACCGGGGATGGTCACCGTCTCCGTGACCGTCTCGCCGACCGGCACCTCGCCGAACGACACGTTCTCGACCACGTCGGCACCGCTGCTACCGCTCGTGTCCTCCACGACCTCGCCGGAGACCGGCGTCTCGATGGTCCCGTTCGCCTCGTCGATCACGAGCGTCGCGTTCTTCGCCCCGAGTTCGTCCGCGCCGAAGGAGATGGTGATGTCCCGGGACTCGCCGGCGTCGAGCGTGAACGAGCCGCCGCCAGAGACCACCGCGAACGCGTCGGCGTCCGTCCCGGCGACGGACACGTCCGACACCGTCCAGGGCTGGTCGGGCGAGAGCGTCACCGTCCGCTGCGTGGACCCGCCCGGCTCGATCTCGCCGACGTAGATGCCGTCCTGTGCGACCGTCGCGCTCGTCCCGTCTTCCCCACCGAGACCCGCCGCCGCCGGCGCGAGCAGCGACGTCACCGCCAGCGCCGCCACGACGACCGCGAGTCGCGAGTTGGATTGTCCCCGGAGCATGGTGGTTGACCCCCGTTCTCCCGCCAGAGATCGGTCGTTACCCCGACGCTCTCGGGACACAGGTAAAATAACTCCGGCTAGGCGTTTCGCCCCGGATCGAGGCGTCGCGAGTACCCGCACGAGCACCGGTGGCCCAACACCTAGCGAGTACACTTATCCGCGGTCGCGGCGAATCGCGACCGAATGCGCGAGGAGTCGTCAGCCGACGCGACGACCAACACGGCGGGCGATCCGTTCGCCGCGGCGCCGGACCCCGCGGTCGGCTGTACGGAGATCGAGGAGGGGTGGGTGGTCCGCACGACCAACGACGCCTTCGACCGAGCGTTCGGCGCCCCCGTCTCCCCGGGCGACCCAGCGAGCGACCTGCCCGGCGCCGCGGCGTTCGGCGACGGCCTCCCGACCGGCGAGCCCCGGACGGTCGAACTGCCGGTCGACGGCGAGGCGCGGACGTTCCGCGTGCGCGCCGCACCCGATGGCGTGGTCGTCTACGCCGACGTGACCGACCTCCATCGGGAGCTGGAACGGACCCGCGCCCAGCGGGATCGACTGGACGACTTCGCCGGGTTGCTCGCTCACGACCTCCGCAACCCCCTGGAGGTCGCGATGGCCCGGACGGAACTGGCCCGCGAACTGGGCGGCGACGAGCACCTCGCGAAGACCGAAGCGGCCCTCGAACGTATCGAGGACGTCGTCACCGAACTGCTGGAGCTGGCCCGCGAGGGCGCCGTCGTTGGCGAGACCGAACCGACGGCACTGTCGACCGTCGCCCGGGACGCCTGGGACACCGTCGCCACCGGTGACGCCACGCTGACCGTCGCCGACGACCTCACCGTCGAGGGCGACCGCGGGCGGGTGCGGGAACTGCTGGAGAACCTGTTTCGGAATAGCGTCGAACACGGCGGCGACGCCCCCGCCGTCACGGTCGGGGCGGTCACCGACGACGGTGAGCCGATCGGTCTGTCGGTGGCAGACGACGGGCCGGGTATCCCGCCCGACGAGCGCGAGGACGTGTTCAAGCCGGGGTTTTCGACGGTCGACGACGGCACCGGTTTCGGGCTGACGGTCGTCGACCGGATCGCGGCCGGCCACGGCTGGGAGGTGACCGTCGGGGAGAGCGCCGACGGCGGCGCGCGTTTCGAGATCGTCGACCCCGCTCGTGCGGCGTTCAGCTCCGACTGAGCCCGCGGAACGCCTGGTCGAGGTCGTCGAATTCCGTCACCGCGTCGTCGAGGTCGGCGGCCAGTTCGTCCTCGCGCGCGACGAGGTCCTGGTACTCCGCGCTGTCCGCGAGTTCGGCCTCGGTCTTCTCGCTCTCGAGGACCCCGATCTTCGCCGCGACGGACATGTACTCGGTCAGGCGGTCGTCGTACTCGACCGACCGGAGCTGCTGGTCGATCGCCGACAGCATCGTCTCCTTGTCGATCGGCTTGCAGAGGTAGTCGTCGAACGGCATCTCGACGATGTCCAGGTCCGGGTCGACCGCCGTCACCATGATCACCCGGCAGTCGAGTTCCTCGGCGCGGATGTTGTCGAGCACGCCGTCCCCGGAGATGTCCGGCATCCGGCGGTCGAGCAACACCACGTCGACGTCCTCGTCGACTTCCTCCAGCGCCTCCTGGCCACCGTAGGCGACGCGGGTGTCGTAGCTCCCGCGGAGTCGCAAGGCGTACACGTCGGCGACCTCCTCCTCGTCGTCGACGACCAGCACGGTCGGTCGCTCGGTGTCATCTCCCATCGCCTCCACTGTTCCGGCGACGGTGACATATACCTTTTCGCAGACGAGCGGCCGGGGCGAGCCGCCGTTCTCCCGTCGCGCAACCCCGTGCTGGCAAACGTTGCACCGCACGGAAGACTCATACGTGTGCGGGGGCTGGTGAGAGGTACGATGCCACGGCACACTCGCTCCGCGATTGCGGCACCCCGACCAGCGGGTCCCGTGGGCGACGTGCGGTTCGTAGGGGCGCCCTAGCCCCGCACACTCGTCCTCACGACCGGAACCACCTCGCCCACCAGCCGACGGTGGCGCGACGGAGACGAATCGGCCGACGACCACCGACGCGAGTCGACCCACGCGACCAACGACACACCACCGACCACAGATGACGAACGACACAGACCGAATGCGAGACGTCGATCACACGCACCCACACGGCGGCGACGCCACGCGACGACTGTACGAGCGCGGCAACGAGGGCGTACCCGACGGCGACACCGCGGACTGAGCGGCTCGGTCACCGCTTCGCTGCACAGCCCGGACGAACGCTCACCGAGACGCACCGCCGACCGACCACCTTCTCGCGGCGACCACCCCGCCCAGCCCCGGCGTAGAGATGGCAACCCTCAAGCGCCCGCCACGACCAGGGACGTGCATGGACATCATCGAGGCGGGCCGGGCGCTGCTGGCGACCGGGACGGTGTGTGACACCTGTCTCGGGCGCCCGTTCGCCGAGCGCAGTTTCGGGCTGACCGACGGCCAGCGCGGCCGGGCCGTCCGGGTCGCCGTCGCGCTGGCCGACGACGAGCCTCACGACCCGCCCGACCCCGACGACTGCTGGGTGTGCGAGGGGTTGTGTGCGACCGCCGAGGAGTGGGCAGAACGCGTCGCCGAGGAAGCCGACGGCGTCGACTTCGCGACGTACCAGGTCGGCACCCGCGTGCCGCCGCTGATCGAGGAGAACGACCGCCTGCTCCGGATCGACGCCGGGCTGGACCCCGAGGTCGGCGAGACGTTCAAGAGCGACTTCAACCGCGAGGTCGGCAAGCGCGTCGGCCCCCTGACCGACGCCGAGGTCGACTTCGATCGCCCGGACGTGCTGGCGCTGCTCAACCTCGAACGCGGTGACGTGGACCTCCAGATCAACCCCGCGTTCGTCTACGGCCGCTACCAGAAGCTCGAACGGGACGTCCCCCAGACGGAGTGGCCCTGTCGGGAGTGTGGGGGGTCGGGCAAGCAGCTGGGCGACGGCGGCGAGGTCGACTGCGAACACTGCGGCGGCAGCGGCTACATGTACCCCACCAGCGTCGAGGAGGAGGTCGCCCCGCACGTCCGCGAGGCGATGGCCGGCGAGGACGCGGTGTTTCACGGCGCCGGCCGCGAGGACGTCGACGCCCTGATGCTCGGGACGGGGCGGCCGTTCGTCGTCGAGGTGAAACGCCCCCTGGAGCGACACCCGGATGTCGACGCGCTGGCCGACCAGATCAACGAGAGCGACCGCGTCGAGGTGACGGACCTCCAACTTGCCACCCACGAGATGGTCGAGCGCGTGAAGGAACTGGACGCCAGCAAGACCTACCGTGCGACCGTCGCGTTCGACGCCCCGGTCGACGCCGACGCGCTGGCCGCGGCGCTCGACGAACTCCGGGGGACGACCGTCGAGCAGTACACCCCCCAGCGCGTCGACCACCGCCGCGCGAGCACGACCCGGACCCGCACCGTCTACGACATCGACGGCGACCTGGCGGACGACGGGACGGCGACCGTCGAGATAGACGGCGAGGGTGGCCTGTACGTCAAGGAACTGATCAGCGGCGACGACGGGCGCACGGAGCCGTCGCTGGCCGGCCTCCTGGGCGTCGACGCTGAGGTGACCGCTCTGGACGTCCTCGCCGTTGAAGGCGAGGACGAACCGTTCGCCGACCCCGAGTATCTGCGCTGAGCGGCGATAGTCGCAGTCGTCGGGCGCTTACTCCACCGGAAACCGCAACAGCGCGCCGACGCCGTCAAACGCCCGGGCGAACCGCTCGCCGCGGTCGGCGTCCGTCGAGACGACCACGACCTCACCGCCCTGGCGGTCGACCGCCGTCGCCAACTGGGCGCGGCGCTCGCGGTCGACGCTGTCGGCGACCAGCAGTTCGTCGACGGCGCCGTACTCGATGGCGCGGTCGATCGCGTCGGCGCCGTACGTGACGCGATCGCCGTCGCGAACGCGCTCGAAGAACGCGTCGAGTCGCTCGCGAGCCCGGCGGCGCTCCGCGTCCAGCAGGTCGTCGCCGGCGGCCTCGACGAGCTGGTGGAGGCCCCGCTCGGTGGCGTACTCGACGCCGTAGGTGCCCAGCAGCCGCTCCCGCAGGCGGTGGTCGAGGTACCCGTCGTCGACGAACCGCCGGGCCGTCGAGAGCGTCCCACCGACGACCACCCCCTCGACGGGGTCGGCGCCGAGGAACGCCTCGCGCGCGACCGCGCCGACCTCCTCGTAGAACTCGTGGGCCTGCCGTTCGCGCTCGCGGGCGAACCGCTCGGCGGACTGCCCGCCGGCCCGCGAACTGCGCATCACCCGGCTCTCGAACACCCGGACGGGGACCACGCGGTCGCCGGCCAGTCGACCCACCGCGGCGCCGCCGCGCTCGACGACGAGGAGCCCGAACCGCTCGCCCGGGTCGACCGCCTCTCGGACCGGGTCGACGTGGAAGTGGTCGTCACAGCGGTACGCCGAGGTCGTCAGCGGGGCCGGGAACTCGTCGAGGACGTGGGCGACGAGGTCACCGTCGACGACCCCGACGAAGACGGCGAGGCCGTGCTCGGGCGTCTCCGCGTACCCCCGGAGTTCGCGCTGGACGCGGTCGAGCGCTCGCCGGACGCGCTCGCGGGTCCGATCGCTCCTGATGTTGGCCGCGCCGGCGTGCTCGTCGGCGATTCGCTCCCGAACCGAGCGCAGTGCGGTGTCGGGCGGGACGGTGAGCGTGACGAGTTCGGTTCCCTCGCCCTCGCGGGCGGCGATGCGGTCGAGTCTGTCGCGGATATCGTGGACGTTGCTGGTGTCGCTGGTGTCGGACATGGTGGAGCGGTGGCTGGGCGGGTCGTTCTCCCAAGTGTCGGCGAGATCGACCCGGACACGGGTGTGGTCGGGAGTCGAGACGAACCGCCGCGGGCCCGCGGCAGACCCAGCCGCTCGCTACGAGAAGATGGAGGTGACGCTGGTCGGCGAGCGATCGACGCCGCGGACGACGGAGAGGCGTCGCATGAATGGAGACAGTCGCTCGCGGCACAAGAGCGTTGTCCCGCCCTGCAAAACGGTGACGCAGCCCAGGACGCTACTGGTACCGACCGCGACCCTCGACCTCGGCGAGGTGGTCGACGACCTGCTCGTCGCCGCGCTCGGCGTAGGCCTCGCAGACCGCCGTCCGTAGGCGGTCGGCGTCGTCGGCGGTGCCGTCGAGGCTCCCGCAGAAGACGTGCAGGTCCATCGCGTGGGCCTCGACGTCCTCGGCGTGGTAGCCCAGGCCGAAGTCGACGAGGTGGGTGCGCTCGGCGCCGACGCGGACGTTGCGCGTCGTCGGGTCGCCGTGGACCAGCCCCGCCTCGTGCAGCGTCGCGAGGTGCCGTCCCACGTCCCGGACCGCGCGAGTCGCCCGCGCCGAAGACTCCCCGTCACCCAGCAGGTTCCGGAGGTCGTCGTCGCCGACGAACGCGAGGGTCAGCGTCGTCTCCGCGAGGTCGACGTCGCGCACGAGCGGCGTGGGCACACCCGCCCGCCGGGCGTCCCGGAGCAGACGGGCTTCCGCCCGAGTGCGCTCGCGGCGCAGGCGCGTGTCGAGGTCCGGGTGGCGGTAGGCCTTCGGCAGGCGGCGCTTGCGGACGGTCTCGGGCGGGTCGCCCTCGAAGGAGACCTCGGCCTCCGCCCCCTGGAGCACCGACTCCGTCCCCCGCCGGACGACGCTCTCGTCGTCGCGCCAGGTGACCGGCACCTCGTCGGGCCGGAAGTCCGGGTCGATCCGGGAATCGGCTATCTCGATCGTGTCGCCGGCGCGGTACATCTTCGCGCCGAGGACGGCGATCATCCCGGCGTTGTCCCGCAGGAACCGCGGTTCGGGCGCGAAGAAGTCGGCGCCGCGAGCCTCGCACATCGTCTCCAGCATCTCCCGTAGACGGTCGTTCTGCCCGACGCCACCGCCCAACACGAGTTCGTCGCTGCCGGTCAGCGCCAGCGCGCGCTCCGAGACCTCCGTCAGCATCGCGAAGATCGTCTCCTCCAGGCCGCGACAGACGTCCGCGACCGGGACATCTTCGTCGACGGCCTCCTTGGCGGCGCTCATGATCCCGGAGAACGAGAAGTCCATCCCCGTCACGACGTACGGCAGTTCGTGGTACGCCCCCTCGCGAGCACGCCGCTCGACCTTCGGCCCGCCGGGGTGGGACCACCCCAGGTGGCGGGTGAACTTGTCGATGGCGTTGCCGACGCCGGTGTCGGTCGTCTCGCCGAGCACGCGGTACCGCCCGTTGCGGTACCCCAGGAGGTGCGCGTTGGCGCCGCTGGCGTTCAGACACACCGGGGAGTCGAATCCCGAGCGCTGGCGACCGATCTCCAGGTGCGCGACCATGTGGTTGACCCCGACCAGCGGCACGTCCAGGCGACCCGAGAGCGCCCGCGCCGCGGTGCCGACGATCCGGAGACACGGGCCCAGCCCCGGCCCCCGCGAGAAGGCGACGCAGTCGACCGGCGGGCCGTCGTCTGTCCGCGAGCGGGCCTCCGCGAGGGCCCAGGCGACGACCTCGGGGATGGCGTCGCGCATGTGCTCGGCTGCCTCTCGGGGGTGAATGCCGCCGCTGTCGGGCTGGTAGGCCTCGGTTTCGATTAGAACCTCGTCGGCGTCGGTGTCGTACACCGCCGCGCTGGCCGCCCACGCGGTGCCCTCGATGCCGAGAACGCGCATCTACGGCCCGTTACTTCCACTCGGTGAACCCGCACTCCCCACAGTGGAAACGGTCGTCGTGCTCGGCGAGGAAGGAGTCGCCACAGCGGTCGCACTGCCGGCGCTCGGTGGTCCCGTCGTCGTCGTACAGTTCGTGGCGCGCCATCTCAGGCTTCCTCCGTCTCGGCGTCGGCCTCGGCCTCGTCGGCCTCGATCTTGTTGCGCTCGAGCATGTGCTCCTGTTCGACGTCGCCGGCGTGGTCGGCGCTCTCGTACACCTTCGCCTGGCCGACGGTCTTGCGCATCCCGAACTTCGTGTCCAGACTCCGGACGACGACCTCGTCGGAGTCCTTGTTGAGCTTCGCCGCGAGGCTGTCGCGCACCGACAGCCGCGACGGCGTAGCGTCCTCGTGGTGGATTTCGAAGGTCACGTCGGTCCGATGCAACATGGGGTTCTCGTCCTCGGAGATGATGTCGACGTCCATGGTCTCTCAGTTACCACTCACTTCCGCCCGAGCGCTCTAAAAGGGTTTCGAAGTCGGGGACCCCTCGACGGCCACGCCGTGCCGACGTGACCGTCGGAGCGCAGGCGGGCGAGAACTGACTCTCCCGTGACCCGCCGGCAGGGCGGCGAACGAGGTGAGATCGAAGATTCCACCACTGACGCGTCGGAAAGGTTGGATTTCCCCGACCGTAGCCGATGGCTTTATTTTCGAGTGGCGCGGGGTTCGTTCGTATGATCGGCCTGTTGCGGCAACTGGTGCCGACGTTCATTCGCCGGCGGTACGCGCTGAAGTTCGGCATCGCGCTGCTGATACTGGCCGTGGCGGTGGGTGCGCTGGGGCTCACCGCGACGGCGACGATCGAAAACGAAGTCCAAAACAACGTCAACGACAACATCGAAGACATCGCCGGCCAGCAGGCGGCGACCGTCGAGGGGTGGAACGCCCGCAATGGCGAGACCGTCAAGATCACGTCGACGAGTCGGACCGTCCGGCGCGGTGACCGTGCCGAGGTTCAGACACTGTTCCAGAACAGACTCGCAGAACTGGAGGGTAGCGCCGACGCGTTGTACCTCGTCGACGCACAGGAGCAGCTGTCGCTGGTGAGTTCCAAGTCCGACGCGGACCCCAACGCGTCCACGCCACTCGACGAGATCCCGGGCAACTGGGGATCGGCGCTGTCCGAGGAGAGCCCGGACGAGTACATCTCACAGCCCTACCAAGGTGAGGAGGGCGAGCGGCTGGTCGCCTACGCGTCCCGGACCGACCGCTTCACCGGCGTCGCGAGCGCCTACGTCGTGCTCGTCGTCCGGGTCGATGGATTCGAGAGCACCGCGCTCGGTGCTGGGTCGTCCACCGAGGGCACCAACACGATGGTGCTCACCCAGAGCAACCAGATTCTGATGAACACCGGGCAGGCCGCGGCGATGGAAGACTACCCCCACACCGGGGCGTTCGACGGGACTGCGAACGTCACCACCATCGATAGCCCCCAGGGCGCACTGCAGACGTCGGTCGGCGGGCCCGACAGCGAGTTCGGCAGCGCCAGTTACGTGATCGCCCGCGCCCAGGTCGACAACTCCCCCGGGTGGACGCTGTACTACCACACCCCGCAGAGCCAGGCGTACGGCTTCGTCAACCAGGTGTCCCAGGCCGGACTCCTGGCGACGATCGCCGGCGTCCTCCTGATCGGCGTGATCGGCGCGGTGCTGGGTCGCAACACCGCGACGGCGATCGACCGCCTGACGACCAAGACCGAGCAGATGGAGAAGGGCAACCTCAACGTCGACTTCGAGACCCAGCGCATCGACAACATCGGTCGCCTGTACGACGGGTTCGGCGAGATGCGCAACGCGCTCCGGGAACGAATCCAGGAGTCGCGGGACGCCCGCGAGGAGGCCGAGATGGCCCGCGAGCAGGCCGAACGGATGACCGAACATCTGGAGACGAAGGCCGATCAGTACCGGACCTCGATGCAGGCCGCCGCGGACGGCGACCTGACCCAACGGCTCGATCCCGACAGCGAGAGCGCGGCGATGACCGAGATCGCCGAGGAGTTCAACGAGATGCTCGGCGAGATCGAGACCACGATGGAGCAACTGAAGAACTTCGCCAACGAGGTGGCGACCTCCAGCGAGGAGGTGACCGCCTCCAGCGAGGAGGTCCGCTCGGCCTCCGAGCAGGTGACCGAGTCCATCCAGGAGATTTCCGACGGCGCCGAACGCCAGAACGACAGTCTACAGTCGGTGTCCCAGGAGATGGACAGCCTCTCGACGACGACCGAGCAGATCGCCGCCTCCTCGAACGAAGTCGCGGACCTGGCCGAACGGACCGCCGAAACCGGGCGGGAGGGCCAGGAGCGCGCCCAGGACGCCATCGAGAACATGTCCGACCTCGACGAGCAGAGCCAGGTCGTCACCGACCAGATGAACGAGCTCGCCACCGAGGTCAACCAGATCGACGAGCTGATCGACTTCATCTCCGAGATCGCCGAGCAGACGAACATGCTCGCGCTGAACGCCAACATCGAGGCCTCGCGGTCCGCCGGCGGCTCCGGCGAGGGCTTCGCTGTGGTCGCCCAGGAGGTCAAGGACCTCGCCGAGGAGACCAAGGACGCCGCCAGCGACATCGAGGAGCGCCTCGAGCGCATCCAGGAGCAGACCGGCGACGCCGTGACCGGCGTCGAGCAGGCGACCGCACAGATCGGCGAGGCCACCGACGCAGTCGAGGGCGCGGTCGACGCCCTGGAGGAGATTTCCGGCTACGCCCAGGAGACGAACACGGGCGTCCAGGAGATCAGCGCCGCGACCGAACAGCAGGCCGCCTCCACCCAGGAGGTCGTCGCGATGGTCGACGAGGCGACGACCATCTCCGAGGAAACGACCGCTGAGTCCGAGAACGTGGCCGCGGCCGCCGAGCAGCAGACCACCGCGCTGACGGAAGTGTCCCAGAGCGCCTCCGACCTGGCACAGCAGGCGTCCCAGCTGTCCGAGGCGCTGGACCGGTTCGACACCGACGCCGACGCCGGGACGTTCGACCTCGGCGCCAGCCAGGCGGAGATGTTCCCCGACGACGACGAACCGGCACCCGGCGAGAGCGCCGACGACGCGCTCGACGAACTCACCGCCGGCGACGAGTTCGACGAGGAGTTCGACGACGAACCGGTCGGCGACGGCGAGACGGACGACGCCGACGACGAGTGGGCGCCCGACGACGAATCCGCCGAGGCCGCCACGAGAGCAGACGACGGCGTCGACGAGGCGGTCCCCGCCGACGACGTCCTCGAGGGCGAGGAACCGGAGACGATGGACGCAGCCGAGAGCCAGCCGCCCGAGCCGGAGCCGGCCGGCTCGGACGACAGCGCCGGCGAGGACTTCGACCTCGGGGGCGACCCCGACGAGGACCTCTCGCTGGACGACGACGTCGACGCGGAGGACCTCTCGCTGGACGAGGAGGGCGACAGCGACGAGGACGACGAGCAGGAGATGTTCACCTTCGACGACGACGAGTGACCCGACGGTCGCGACCTCGACGACGTTTTTCGACCGCTGTGAGGATCGTTCTGCCGTGGTACCCGCGAATCAGTCGAGCAGTTCCCAGAGCCGCCCGTGATCGCCGTCCATCCGCGAGAGGAGGTCCCGGGCCCGGGCGCGGGTCTCGGCGTCGACGGTGACGGCGACCATCCCCTCGCCGGGCTGGCCGTACACGACGGCGGCGCCGTCGGGCGCCAGCGTGATCGCCGGCAGCGTCGCCAGGTCCTCCTCGCCGTCGACGTGGAGGGTGCGCCCGTCGCCGGCGACGACGGCCGCCCGCAGCGCCGTCAGCAGGTCGGCGGTCAGCGTCCCCGCGGGATTGTCGACGTGGACGGCGTCGTCGACGACGACGGCCTCCCGGACCGCGTCGTCGACGGCCTCGCGTTCCGTGCGCTCGTCGACGACCGCGACCGCCGGCGTCGTCTCCGCAGCCAGCAGGTGGTAGGTGACGACGTCACCGACGGCGATCAGGGGTCCGTCGACCGCCGACAGCAGCGCCTCGGCGTCGGTGTACACCGGGCCCAGCGGGTCCTTGAACGCCGTGCGTAGCGACTCGGGCAGCGAGAGAACGACTCCGGCGGTGCTCATCGGTTCGCAACCTCGCCCATCAGCGGACCTTCAGCGCGTACTTGCCCGGCTCCGTGACCTCCATCTCCGCGGCGATGTCGCTGGTCTCGGGGTGGGCGATGATGACGTAGCCGGCCCAGTCCTCGGTCAGGGACGTGGAGTTGCAGACCGGGCAGGCGTCCTCGTCGGGTTCGACGACGCGGTGACACTCCCGGCAGACGAGTCTGTCTTCGGCCATCGTCACTCACCCGCCGTCGCTTCGCGTTCCTTGCGCTGCTCCTCCAGCCAGCCGTGCTTGCCGAGGCCGGGCTGTTTGGCGGTCAGGCCGATCTTCGAGTCTCGCGGGTTGCGCTCGTCGATGCTCTTGGTGACGATGCGGGCCCGGACGGCGTCCTCGACGGCCAGCGTGCGGTTGGACTCGTTGGAGGCGAGTTGCTGGTTCTCGCCGTCGTAGGCGAGGTACTCGTCGGAAATCTGCGAGACGTGCAGCAGGCCGTCGACCGGCCCGATGCCGACGAAGGCGCCGAACTCGACGACCTCGACGACGGTGCCGTCGACGACCTCCTGCATCTGCGGGTCGAACGTGACCGCGTCGAACTCCGCCTCGTAGTAGACGCCGGGGCGGTTGGGCAGCACCGTCCCCTCGCCGATGTCGTGGACATCGACGACGGAGACGACCGAGCCGACCTCCTCGTCCATGCGGCCCTCCAGTTTCTCCTGCAGCAGTCGTTGCACGAGCTCGGGGGTCACGTCCGCGAGCTCCCGTGGCGGGACTTCCACCGTGTCCTTGAGTCTGACCCGTTTGTACATGTGATATCCTCGTGAGATGTTACGGTCGAGTGATTGCGAGTTTGTTGCTGGCGCGTAAAGCAATTACCGGAACGCCGGCGTCGGTGACCCGGTCCTGGAGCGGGCCGTCGTTGGTGACGACGTAGTCGACCTGCCCCTCGCGAGCCAGTTCGACGACGGCGTCGTCGGCGTAGGACGCTTCGGTGTCGACGGCGAGACAGCGGTCGGTCGCCAGGTCGTGGCCCACGCTGGCGGCGATGCCCTCCTCACCGCCCGAATCCGAGAGCCGCCGCAGCTCCTCGACGACCGACTGGGGGACGATCGGTTCGAAGCCGGTCGAGCCGTCGCCGCCGGAGGCCCCGCCCAGCAGGCGGTCCAGTTCGTCGAACAGGCGCACGTCCAGTTCGACGGGCATCATCAGCGCGTTCGTGTCCAGGGCGACGGCGTCGACCATCCTACCCTTCGAGCGTTCCGACGCCGATCAGCCGCCAGCGGGCGCCGACCCGTCGGTTGATCGCGATCTTCGCGCCGGGGGCGGCACACACCGGGCGCTGGAGTTGGAGTTCGCACTCCCCCTCGCGAGCGCTGGTCACCGACCCCACCGTCGTCGCGGTGCCGACGGTCAGCATCAGCGGTTCGCCGGTCGAGACCTCCTCGACCTCGCCCATCTCCTCGCCGGCGACCCGGTCCAGCAGGTCGACGCTCATCGTGAACGACTCCCAGGTCGGCGGCAGCGTGCCCGGCGGGCCCGCGACACGACCGGCCAGCGAGTCGCCCTTCGTCAGCGCCGGGTCCAGGCCGGTGCCGACCCCCAACAGCCCACCCGGCGAGGCCTCGTCGACGGGCTGGCCGCCAGCCTGCAGCGAGCGGACCGTCGTCTCGATCGGTCGGTACTCCGTCTGGCCACCTTCTTCGACCTCCCGTCCCGGGCGAATCTCGATCTCCTGGTCGTCCTTGAGCCGGCCCTCGACGAGGCTCCCGCCGAGCACGCCGCCCAGCAGGTCCGCGTGGGTCGTCCCCGGGCGGTTGATGTCGAAACTCCGGGCGACGGCCAGCTGGGGGTCCGTGTCGGGGTCGCGCTCGGGGGTGGGAATCTCCCGCTCGACGGCGTCCATCAGCACGTCCGTGTTGACGTTCTGGCCGGCGCTGATCGGGATCACCGGCGCGCCCTCCGCGACGGTCCCGGCGACGAACTCCTGAATCTGCTCGTAGTTGCGCTCGGCCTGCTCGCGGTCGACGAGGTCGATCTTGTTCTGGGCGATGACGATGTTGTCGATACCGATGATGTCCAGGGCCATCAGGTGCTCCTCGGTCTGGGCCTGCGGGACATCCTCGGTCGCGGAGACGACCAGGACCGCGCCGTCCATGATCGCCGCCCCCGACAGCATCGTCGCCATCAGCGTCTCGTGGCCCGGCGCGTCGACGAACGACACCGTGCGGACGATCTCCGTCTCGACGTCGTGCTCGTCACAGGTCTCCTCGACGGTGTAACAGTCGGGCTCCTCGCAGTCGGGGCAGCGCCGGAAGGTCGCGTCGGCGTAGCCCAGGCGGATGGAGATGCCGCGTTTCATCTCCTCGCTGTGCTGGTCGGTCCACTCGCCGCTGAGCGCCTCGACCAGCGTCGTCTTCCCGTGGTCGACGTGACCGACGAGACCGATGTTCACCTCCGGTTGGCGGTGTGTTCCTGACATGAGATCTCCTGAATAATCTTGGTTCACCCTTCGCCCCCTGCGAGTGATAAGCCTACTGTTTCGCGGACTGAGAGGCCGCGCCGGAGCCGATTCTTCGTCGCTCGCCTCGGCGGCGACGGAGACAGTGGTGTTGCTGTATTTACAAAAAAGCCCTTCGGCGAACGCTTTTGCTACTGGCGTGTGACGGGTCGGACATGAGTCGAACCGAACCGAGCCTCCATGAGTGCGAGGACTGTATCGCACCGGCGGAGGCGTTCTCCGTGGTGGGCAACGAGACCCGCCTGTCGATCCTCGAGGCGCTGTGGCGCGCCGAGGAGTCGCCGGCCTCCTTTTCGGACATCCGCGACGATGTCGGGATTCGCGACAGCGCACAGTTCAACTACCACCTGCAGGAGCTGACCGACGGGTTCGTCGCCAAGGACGGCGACGGCTACGTCCTGCGAACCGCCGGCAAGAAGATCGTCCGCGCGGTGCTGGCGGGGTCGTTCAACGAACACCCCCGCATCGCCCCCTTCGAGATCGGCGACGACTGCACGCGCTGTGGGGCGACCCTCGAAGCCAGTTACGCCGAGGAGGAGCTCGAGGTCACCTGCACCGACTGTGACGCCTCCCACGGGCGGTACGCGTTCCCGCCCGGCGGGCTGCACAACCGCGACCGCGACGAACTGCTGGCGGCGTTCGACGACCGCGTCCGGCACCTGCACTGTCTGGCCGCCGACGGCGTCTGCCCGGAGTGCTCCGGCCGGATGCACACCGAGATCATCACCGAGCGCGACGAGGACTGCTGTCTGGACCTCGGGGTCCGCGCGGAACACCTCTGCGAGCAGTGCCACCACGAACTCTGTTCGCCGGTGGGGATGCGCCTGCTGGATCACGGCGCCGTCGTCTCCTTCTACGAGGACCACGGCGTGACCCTCTCGGAACAGCCCTACTGGACGCTGCCGTGGTGTGTCGACGACGGGTACACCGAGGTCGAGGCCGTCGACCCGTTCGAACTGACCGTCCGGATGCCCGTCCACGGGGAGGAACTCCGCGTGACCGTCGACGGCGACGTCGAGGTGCTGGGCGTCGAGCGCGTGCAGGTGGCCTGACCGCCGAACGCAACGGACTTGGAGCCGACGCCCGTAGCGACGACCGATGACCGACGACGGAGGCGACGCGGCGACCGAGACGACACCGATCCCTGAGGCCGTCGTCGCCGCGTTCGACGACCACGACGCGTTCACCGAGCGCGACGGCGCGTTCGCGACCGAGACGACCGTCTGCGAAGCGACGGCCACGGTGGCACCGACCGACGGCGACCGCGCGGGGGCGTTCACCGTCACCGTCACCGTCCCGACGATCGACGTCGCCGCCGCCGACGAGGTGGGCGCGGCCGTCGCCGACGGGTGGTACGAGACGTTTGCACTGCGAGTCGGCGACGCGTTCGACGTCGCGAAGACCAGTGACGTCGACGAGCCGAGCGTCGAGCGGGCGGGCGGCGTGGTCACCGCGACGTTCACCTACCGGTCGTGGCGGGCCGAAGACGGCGTCGCCGATGCGAAGGCGCTGGTCGACTACGTGGAGGGGACCTACCTCCAGGGGGTCGTCCCGGGCTACGAGTACGAGGAACCGGTCGCGTCGCTGGTCAGTCAGGCGGCCGAACGCGGCGGCGGCGAGGGCGGTCCGCCGCTATGACCGGGACGAACGGGGGGCAGTGAGAACGGACCGCGTCATACGGGTTATTCTCACAGTTTCCCGGGAGCGCAGCGCAGCACGCTCCCGGGAGAAGCCGAGAATAACCCGTATCAGGTCATCGCGATGTACGTCTGGGTGTCCTCGACGCCGTCGATGCCCTGGATGGCCGTCGCGGCGATGTCCTTGACGTCCGCCGGTGTGTCGACATCGACGGTGGCGATGATGTCGACGTCGCCGGCGACGATGTAGGCGTCGACGACGCCGTCGATGTCCGCGACGTCGTCTCTGAGCCGATCGGCCTCGCCCGTGTTGGCCTTGACCATGACGTAGGCGTACACCATCTCAGGCACCCCCGGCAGCGGCCCGACCCGTCTCGCCGACGACGATCTGACGGACGTCGTCGAGCACCTCGAAGTCGGCGATGGCGACGATTCGGTCGCCGGAGTTCAGTGTCTCGTCGGGGTTCGGGATGCCCAGCGGGCCGTCTGCCTTGCCGAACGCCAGCAGCGTCGCGTTGGCGGGGAGTTGCACCTCGCTGAGGGTGTAGCCCCGCACCGGCGCGCCGTCGGTGACGGTCAGCTCGACGACCTGGAGGTTCTGGGCGACGTCGGCGATGGCGTGGATGTCCCCGCCCAGCAGGGCGTTCTTCGCGCCGATTGCCCCCAGTCGCTCTGGGTAGATGATCTCGTCAACCTCGGTGGCGTACTTCCGGTAGATGTCCTCCCGGTAGTCCTCGTCGATCCGCAACACGGTGCGACAGCCGTGGTGCTTGGCGACCATGCAGGCCGCGAAGTTCGTGTTGAGGTCGCCGGTGAGCGCACCCAGCGCGTCCGCGCCCTCGATCCCGGCCTCGTTCAGGACCTCCTCGTGGGAGCCGTCGCCCTCGACGACCGCGAACCCCTCGTCGCGAGCGCGTTGGACCTTCTCGGCGTCGCGCTCGACGATCGTCACGTCGTTGTCCTCCTCGCGTAGCACCCGGGCCGTCCGCAATCCGACGCGTCCGGCTCCGATGATGACGAACCGCATGAGTCGAGATACGACGGCCCCCTTAAAAAGGGTTGTCCCCTGGTCAGGGGCGCTCGACCAACGCGAGCCAGGCGTCGCCGGCGTCTCTGGACCACCCGGTCAGCCCGGCACAGAGGTAGCTCCCGTCGGCCGGTTCGACGCCGCTGAACAGGTCGACATCGGACGACCCCCACCGGCCCTCCCACCGACGCGTGCCGTCGGGTTCGTAGCCGGCGACGTACGCGTCGACGGTGCTCCCGCCGCTGACGCCGCCGGCGACGACGAACGTCCCGTCGTCGACGACGACATCGAACAACGCGCCGTTGCCGTCCAACGGGTTCACGCGGTCGGTCCAGACGAGCGATCCCTCGGGGTCGAGTCTGGCGACGAACCCCTCGCCGCTCTGGTCGGCGGCGCTGCGGGTCTCGCCGACGACGACGAGTCCGCCGTCCTGCAACAGCGTCATGCCCTTGATCGACGGGCCGTCGGATTCGTCGTACACCTCCGAGAACGTTTGCTGGCCGGTCTCGTCGAGGGTGACGATCCAGGGGCGGGCGCTTCCGCTCTCGATGACGGCACCGCCCAGCGCGGCCGCCGACGGGCCGGCGACGGCGGCGTTGAACACCGTCTGGTCGGCGCCCGCGCTGTCGTACTGCTGGGTCCAGCGCACCGAGCCGTCCGCCGCGAGCGAGACGCCGTAGCCGACCAGTCGGCTCCCGTCGGTCGTCGCCCCGGCAGCGACGACGCCGTCACCGAGTCCGGCGACCGCTCGACCGATGGTCCGGCCGTCGCCGAACGTCGCCGTGTTCCCCTCGGTCCCGTCCGCGGCGGCGTCGACGAGCACGAGGTCGCTCGACTCGCTTCCGCTGGCGGTCCCGGCGGCGAGGATCGCACCGTCGAACGCCACCGCGTCGAACAGCGTCGTCCGTGTGGCGACATCGAAGCTGGCGTTCCAGCTGCGGGAGCCACCGACGTCGATCGCGCGGACCCACCCCTCCGCCGTGTCCCCCTGGTCGTACGCGCCGAGCGCGACCTGCCGGTCGCCGAACGGGATCAGCCCCTCGAACACGTCGCGGGGGCCGGGGCCGCCGACGGTGTCGTCGGCAGCGGGCTCTCGACGCTCGTCGACCCCGCCCGGCTGGGCAGTCGTCGGGGCTGTCGTCGGTGCTGCGGTCGTCGGCGCGGCGGTCGACGGCGGAGCGGTGGTGCGTTCCACCGTCGTCGTCGCGGTCGACCCCGCGGTGCTCGTCGCTCCCGATGGCGTGGGCGTGGCGGTCCCGTCGCCGCCATCACCGTCGTCCTCGCCGTCCGCCCCGTCGTCGCCGTCGTCTCCACCGTCGCCGCCACCGGAACAGCCGGCGATCGCGAGCAGTCCACCCACCGTGCCGACTCTGAGGAACCGGCGTCGTGTCGATCGTTCCATCGACCGAACTTCGGATATGCGAGGAATATCGTTTGTGGCCACCCGTCGTCGCGTCGCGATCCCAGCCCCGAGGCCCCGACCTTGCAAAGGTTTTAGTCGCGGCCCGGAGTAGCCGCCGACGAGATGGTTCGCGCGTTCATCATGGTGAAGACGGCCGCCGGGACCGCGGAGGACCTGGTGGACGCAATCGGGGGGATCACCGACGTGACGGAGGCACACATCGTCGCCGGCAACTACGACATCATCGCGGAGGTCGACGTCGAGGAGGTGTACGACATCCTCAACACGGTCGCCAGCGAGATTCGGGCGCTCGAGGGCGTCGCCGACACGAAGACGTACATCTCGATGGGGTAAGTGGAACGGTCGCCGGGCGCTCAGTGGTCCAGTTCCTGCAGTTCGTGGTCGTCGCGCAGCTGGTGGAGCTGCCGGCGCTGGTCCTCCAGCCGCGGCGTCGGGGCGTCGTACACCCGGTCGAAGACGTCGTCCGGGTCGGCGGGGGCGACGTTCTCGGCGCGCTCGACGGCCTCTTCGAGTTCCGCCTCGGCCTCGTTCTCGACGGACGCGACGAACTCGTCGTCGAGCAGTCCTTCCTCGCGGAGGAACTCCTCGTAGCGGTCGAGCGGGTCGCGGGTGCGCCACTCCGGGAGGTCCGGCTCCTGGTCGCGGTACCGCGAGGGGTCGTCGCTGGTGGTGTGGGCGCCCTGGCGGTAGGTCAGGCTCTCGACGAGCACCGGGTCGCCGTCGCGAGCGCTCTCCAGCGCCGAGCCGACGAACTCCAGCACCGCGAGAGGGTCGTTGCCGTCGACCTGGCCGCCCTCGAAGCCGTAGGCCTGGGCCTTCTGGGCGATGGTGTCGCTGGCGGTTTGCCGGTCGCGGGGCAGCGAGATTGCCCAGCCGTTGTTCTCGCAGAAGAAGACGACGGGCGCGTCGAACACGCCGGCGAAGTTCAACCCCTCGTGGAAGTCTCCCTCCGAGGTGGCGCCGTCGCCGAGGTAACACAGCGCGGCGCCGTCGGCGTCGTCGTAGTTCAGCGCCATTCCCAGCCCGGCGGCGTGGGGGATTTGGGTCGCGATGGGCACCGCTTGCGGGAAGATGCCGTCGGCGTCGCCCGAGTGGTACTCCGCGCGTCCGCGGCGGAACAGCAGGACGTCCTCCATCGGCACGTCGCTGGCGACCTGCATGGCGTTCGAGCGGTAGGTCGGGAACAGCCAGTCCGACTCGTGCATGGCGTGGGCGGCCCCGACCTGCGAGGCCTCCTGGCCCTTGAACGGCGGGTAGCCGCTCATCCAGCCCCGGCGCTGCAGCGCCAGGGCGCGCTCGTCGAACCGACGCGCTCGAACCATGTCCCGGTACAGGTCGCGGGCGGTCTCGGGGGAGAAGGGCGTCTCCGACACCGACCGCTCGCCGATGACGCGGTGCATGGGCGGGCGGAGACGGGCGCGGTTCAAAGCGGTTCCGAAACCGCTTCCGACAGGCCAAAGACCACTCGGCGCCAAGCGGGGGTATGGTCACCGTCGGCACGCTCGTCGGACTGGGGTTGATCGTCGGCCTGCACACCCTGTTCGCGGCGGTCGCCACGCGCTTCTTCCGGGTGCAACTGAAGACGGACTGGGGGACGGTCGTGTACGCGCTGACCCTCACGCCGGTCGTGTTGCTGATGTCGACGCTGATCCTCAGCGGCGCGCTGGGCATCGGCGGCGACGTGGGCAACCGCGGCGCGGCGCTGTTCCTGACGGTGCTGGTGCCGATGACGCTGGGGTTCGCGTTCGACCTGTTCTGGATGCCCCACCCCGACGAGGTGGAGCTGCCGGACACCGCCGAGAGCTAGTCGACGCGGTCGGCGAGGATGGCCTCGACGTCTCCCAGCACCGCCTCGGGCGAGCGGGAGGCGTCGACACGCTCCCAGCGGGTCGGGTCGAGGTCGATCAGGTCCTGGTAGTTCTCCCGCACGGCGCGGAGGTGGTCGGCCCGCTCGAACTTGTCGGCGGCGTCAGCCCGTTCGACGGCGGTCTCGGGGTCCAGATCGAGGTAGATCGTCAGGTCCGGCTCGACGGTGAACGGCAGGTGGACCCCCCGGACGTACTCGACGGGGCGGTCGACGACGCCCGCCAGACTCGCGCCCTGGTAGGCGTACCGCGAGTCGGCGTAGCGATCGCTGATCACGAGGCTGTCGTCGGCCAGCGCCGGTCTGATCGTGTTCGCGAGGTGGCCGGCGTGGTCGGCGGTGTAGAGGAACAGTTCCGCCAGCGGGTCGGCGTCGTCGTCGGCCAGCGAGGTGCGGACGGCCTCGCCGTACCACGTCTCGGTCGGTTCCCTCGTGAACACGGCGTCGGGGTAGACGGCGTGCAGCGCCTCCCAGACGGTGGTCTTGCCGGCCCCGTCCAGGCCCTCCAGCGTGACGAGCATACCCGCCGTTGACCGGGCACCCCCAACTGTCTGTCGAACCGCGGCCGGCCGGGCGGCGGAACAACCGGCAAGCGACGTGCGGCACGACACCTTTAGGTCGCTTCCCCGAGATATCTCGGACATGAAGGTTCTCGTCACCGGCGGCACCGGCTTCGTGGGTCGACACCTGTGCGAAGCGCTCGACGACCGCGGCCACGACGTGACGGCGCTGAGTCGCTCGCCCGACGAGGGCGTGCTGCCCGACTCCGTCGACACCGTCGTCGGCGACGTCACCGCGTACGACTCCATCGAGGGCGCCTTCGAAGGGCAGGACGCGGTCGTCCAGCTGGTCGCGCTGTCGCCGCTGTTCAAGCCCAGCGGTGGCGACCGGCAGCACTTCGAGGTCCACCTGGGCGGCACCGAGAACTGCATCGAGGCCGCCACGGAGCACGGCGTCGACCGGTTCCTCCAGATGAGCGCGCTGGGCGCCGACCCGGAGGGGTCGACGGCGTACATCCGCTCGAAGGGCCAGGCCGAGACGGCCGTCCGCGAGTCCGACCTCGACTGGACCATCGCGCGACCCTCCGTCGTGTTCGGCGAGGGCGGGGAGTTCGTGTCGTTCACCAAGCGCCTGAAGGGGATGTTCGCGCCGAAGCTGCCGGTCTACCCGCTGCCGGGCGGCGGGAAGACCCGCTTCCAGCCCATCTGGGTCGGCGACCTCGTGCCGATGCTCGCCGACGCCCTGGAGGGCGACGACCACGTCGGCGGCACCTACGAGTTCGGCGGCCCCGAGGTGCTGACGCTCCGAGAGATCACCAACCTCGTCTACGACGCGGAGGACAAGTCCGTCTCGATCGTCCCCGTCCCGATGGCGCTGGCTGGCGTCGGGCTGAAGACGCTGGGAGTCCTCCCCGGGTTCCCGATGGGCGGCGACCAGTACCGCTCGCTGCAGTTCGACAACACCACCGACGACAACGACGTGCCGACGTTCGGAGTCGACCCCGGAGACCTGCAGCCGCTGTCGGCGTACCTCGGCGTCTCCTCGGCCGACTGACGGTTCGGAATTTAAATGCTTCAACGAGCGCCTGAAACCTACTTCAGTCCGCGTGGGTAAGCAAGATATAATCCGATTTCGTCTTGCGGTTTTCGCCCTCGAAACCTCGTGCGATACGTTCGCACCATCACAAGGCTTATCCGTACTATGCCTCTCATAGAAACCCAACGGAGCCCCTGTATCAATCATGAAACTGGCGATGATCGGATTCGGACAGGCGGGCGGGAAAATCGTCGACAAGTTCGTCGAGTACGACGAACGGACGGGCAGCGACATCGTCCGTTCCGCCGTCGCGGTCAACACGGCCAAGGCCGACCTCATGGGGCTCGAGAAGATCCCAGAGGACAACCGCGTGCTGATCGGCCAGTCCCGCGTGAAGGGACACGGCGTCGGTGCCGACAACGAACTCGGCGCCGAGATCGCCGAGGAGGACATCGACGAGGTGCAGGGTGCGATCGACAACATCCCGGTCCACGAGATCGACGCGTTCCTGATCGTGGCGGGGCTGGGCGGTGGCACCGGCTCGGGTGGGTCGCCGGTGCTCGCAAAGCACCTCAAGCGCATCTACACGGAACCGGTGTACGGGCTGGGCATCCTCCCGGGCAGCGACGAGGGTGGCATCTACACGCTCAACGCCGCCCGGTCGTTCCAGACGTTCGTCCGCGAGGTCGACAACCTCCTGGTGTTCGACAACGACGCCTGGCGCAAGGCCGGCGAGTCCGTCGAGGGGGGGTACGCGGAGATCAACGACGAGATCGTCCGTCGGTTCGGCGTGCTGTTCGGTGCCGGAGAGATCGGCAGCGGCGACGAGGTTGCCGAGAGCGTCGTCGACTCCAGCGAGATCATCAACACGCTGTCGGGCGGCGGCGTGTCGACGATCGGCTACGCCACCGAATCAGTCGAGACGAACGACGACGACGGCGGTCTCCTCTCGCGGTTCACCGGCGACGACGGCGACGACGTCGACACCGCACACACGACCAACCGCATCACCTCGCTGGTGCGCAAGGCCGCGCTCGGGCGGCTGACCCTTCCCTGTGAGATCGAGGGCGCCGAGCGGGCGCTGCTGGTGATGGCCGGGCCCCCCGAGCACCTCAACCGGAAGGGCATCGAGCGCGGACGCAAGTGGCTCGAAGAGCAGACCGGGTCGATGGAGGTCCGCGGTGGGGACTACCCGCTGACGGAGCCGAGCGTCGCGTCCTGCATTCTCCTGTCGGGAGTCAACGATGTTCCGCGGATCAAGGAACTCCAGCAGGTCGCGATCGAGGCACAGGACAACATCGACGACATCCGGGACGAAAGCGAAGAGAACTTACAGAACTTGGTCGAAGATGACGAGGATGAACTCGAACCGCTGTTCTGAGTGGGCAGTCCTCCTCGTCGCCGTGTTGCTCGCGCTGTCGACGGTACCGGCAGCCGCGGCCATCGGTGCCTCGGAGGACGCCTCACCCGACGATGTCGAGGTGGGTAGTGCCGTCGAGGACGGCGACGCAGTGTACACGCTCGACGATCTCTACTCGGAGGCCGACAGCTGGGTACTGAGCGGCGAGACCGACCTGGAGAGCGCCCAGTGGACGATCATCTGGTACGGGCAGGCCGGCGAGCGACTCAAGCGCGCGACCCCCTCCGGCGAGTCGTTCAACGTCACCGTCGACCGCAACGACCCCGAGCTCGACGCCGAGCCGACCAGCGTCGAGGTCCGGGTGACCGGCGAAGCGCCGGGGATCTCGAACTACACCTACGAGCCCCAGCCGTCGTTCACCGTCGCACAGCTGGCCGAGTCGCCCGAGGGGAACAGCCCCGAGGTGATCCTCAACGACAGCGCCACCCACTACACCGGGGACAGTCGGGCGGCACGGAACGCGATCGAGAACGCACAGTCGGCGATCGACGCCGCGAACGCCGCCGGTGCGGACGCCAGCGGCGCCGAGGGCACGCTCGGCAACGCCATCTCTGCCTACGAGGCGGAGAACTTCGACAACGCCGAAGACCTCGCCGGCGACGCCCAGTCCGCCGCCGAGGACGCCGAGGACGAGGCAGAGAGCGGCGGCGGGCCGCCGCTGCTCCTGATCGGTGGCGCCGGCGTGGTCCTGCTGCTGGTGCTGGGCGGCGGACTCTACTGGTACACCCAGCAGGACGACGACGACTACGGCAAACTCAGCTGAACACCCCGCGATGCGCGTTCTCGTCCCGTTCGCAGCCGACGACCCCAAGACCCGGCTGGCGGACGCGCTGGCGCCCGACGAGCGCGCCGACTTCGCGCGGACGATGCTGGCGGACGTTCTGCGAGCGATCGAGGCCAGCGGTCGCGACCCCGAAGTGCTCGCGACCGCGCCGCTGTCGGTCGAGGCGCCCGTGACCGTCGACGAGCGACCGCTGACACCGGCGGTCAACGGGGCGCTTACCGAGACCGACGGCCCCGTCGCGGTGGTGATGGCGGACCTCGCGCTGGCGACGCCTGCGGCGCTGGAGCGACTGTTCGAGCCCGACGCCGACGTCGTCCTGGCGCCGGGGCGGGGCGGCGGGACGAACGCGCTCGTTGCCCGCGACCCCTCGTTCCGGGTGGACTACCACGGCGTCTCCTTCCGGGACCACCTGGCGGCGGCGGCGGCGGTCGGCGCCGAGACGGCGGTCGTCGACTCTCACCGACTGGCGACCGACGTCGACGAGCGGGCGGACCTCGCGGAGGTGCTGTTGCACGGCGAGGGCGAGGCGGTCGCGTGGCTCCGCGAGGCGGGGTTCGCGCTATCGGCCGACGGCGGGCGGGTCGAGGTCGTCCGCGAGTAAGGTCGCCTACGCCGACCCGTGGCCGGGGTAGTCCCGCTCGAAGCGGGCCTCGATCTCCTCGCGGTCGAGTTCGACGATCACGGGCCGGCCGTGCGGACAGGCGTAGGGGTTCTCGCAGTCGTCCAGCGCCGAGAGCAGGTCCATCGCCGAGCCCTCGGTGAGCGACGTGTTGCCGGTGATCGACGGGTGACAGGCCATGTCCGCGAGCAACTCGTCGGCCAGGTCTTCGACCGCCGCGCCGGCGCCGCTCGGGGAGCGCTCGACGAACGTCGCCAGCACGTCCCGGACCGTCTCGGGCGCTAGCGTCTCCGAGAACACCGCCGGGACCGCGGTGACGCGGACGGCGTGGTCGCCGGCCGACTCCGCCCGGAAGCCGACCCGCTCCAGGGCGTCGCGGTGGGCCGACAGCGCGGCGGCCTCGCCGGCGGTCACCGACAGTTCGACGGGCGTCGCCAGTTCCTGTGCGGTGGTCGTCCCGGAGAGGGCCGTCCGCAGTCGCTCGTAGTTGATCCGCTCGTCGGCAGCGTGCTGGTCGACCAGCAGCAGAGCCGCCTCGCCCTCGCAGACGAGGTAGGTGTCGTCGAACTGCCCGAGCACGCGCAGCGACGGCAGCGTCTCGACGCTCGGCGTCGTCTCGACGGCCCCGCCGGCGAGGGTTCGCTGGCGGCCGGCGCCGCCGTGGGTGTGGGTGGCGTCGGTCGCGTCGCCGTCGGTCTGTGACGCCGTCGATCGGGCGTCGTCGGTCGACGGGGCGTGGTCGGAGCCCGTCCGACCGCTCGTGGAACCGGGGTCTGCGGCGTCGTCAGCGTCGGCGACCGAGGGCTCGCCGGAACGAGTTCCGGCGGCGTCCCGACGTGCTTGCGAGTCGGCCGTCTCGGAGCTGTCGGCCGTCGCCGCGGTCCCCTCGGCGTCGACGGTGCCGCCGGTCGCGGGGTCGGCGGCGGACGCCGCGGCGTCCCCGTCCGTGGTCCCGTCGACTGCGTCGACCGTGGTGGTGTCGGCGGCCGGAGCAGTCTCCTGGCCCTCGTCGCTCTCGTCGTCGGGCCGTTCCGGTCGCACGTCGGTCTCGGCGGCCTTCGAGGCCCCGCGGGGGGCCGACGAGCGGGTCAGCCCGGCCTCGACGAGGGCACCTTCGACGGCGGCGCGGACCTGCTCGCGGACGGCGTCGGCCGACTCGAAGCGGACTTCCATCTTCCGAGGGTGGACGTTGACGTCGACGGTGTCGGGCGGGAGGTCGAGGTTCAGGACGGCGAAGGGGTACCTGTCGCCAGCCAGTTGGCCACCGTAGGCGTCGAGGACGGCCTCGCGGACGGTCTCGCTCTCGACGTAGCGCCCGTTGACGAACGTCGAGCAGTAGGTGGCCGTCGAGCGGTTCGTCTCGGGGTGGCTGACGAGGCCGGAGACGCCCGACAGCGGCGCCGTCGGGTCGCCCTCGGCGTCGACGGGGACCATCGCCTCGGCGACGTCGCGGCCGTAGACGGCCATCACCGCCGACCGGAGCGACCCCTGGCCGTCGGTGGCGAACGTCTCGCGGTCGTCGTGGGTCAGCGAGACGGCCACGTCGGGGTTGGCCAGCGCGTAGTTGGTCACCACGCGGTTGATCCGGGCGAACTCCGTCGCCTCGGTCGCGAGGTACTCCCGGCGCGCGGGGGTGTTGTAGAACAGGTCCTCGACGACGACGGTGGTTCCTTGCGGACAGCCACAGGGGTCGACCGAGACGAGCTCGCCGCCCTCGTAGCGGAGTTCGGTGCCGGCGTCGCCGTCGGCGGGTCGGGTCCGGATCGTCAGTCGCGCGACGGCACCGATGGTGTGCAGCGCCTCGCCACGGAAGCCCAGCGTCGCCAGCCCCGATTCGAGGTCCTCGGGGCCGGCCAGTTTGCTCGTCGTGTGGGCCCGCACGGCCGCCCGGACGTCGGTCTCGGTCATCCCGTGGCCGTCGTCGCGGACCGCGAGGCGGTCGGTGCCGTCGCCGTCGACGGTCACCTCGATGCGGTCGGCGCCGGCGTCGACGCTGTTCTCGACGAGTTCCTTCACCGCGGAGGCCGGCCGCTCGACCACCTCGCCGGCGGCGATGCGCTCGACGGTCGTCTCGTCGAGCTGTCGGATGTCGGTGTCGCCGGTCACGAGTGGGTCACCTCGCCCGGGGCGCGCGGCGTCATGGCCGTGGGTGGGGGCTCGGGGGGCAAAACGGCACCGGGACGCCGATCACTCCTCGGCGAGCCACTCGCGCCAGCCGATGGCCGCCTGCAACACGCGGTACTGGTTGGCTCGCGGCAGCGTCGCCTCGTCGACGCCCTCGGCGGGCAGCCAGCCGACGTTGTCGTACCCCTCGCCGAGGTCGGTGCGCCGGTCGCCCAGCACCTCACAGAGGTACGCGACGCCGAACCCCTGCTCGCCGTCGCGGTCGAACCGCGAGGCGGCGACCGGCGTGACGGTCCGGACCGCCAGCCCCGTCGCGGCGTCGACCTGGTCGACGAGGTGCTCGGACTGGCGCTCGTCGCCCGACAGCGGGCCGCCGGGGAGGGTCCAGTCTTCCTCGTCGGTGGGCTGGAGCAGGAGTACGTCGCCGGCGTCGTTGAACAGCAGCGCCCACTGGTAGATCGCCGCCGTCTCCGGGGCCGCCTCGAATCGCGTGTCGTCGATCATCTGGTCGGGTCGAGGCGAGGGCGTCCGCGCGGATCAATCCGTCGTCGTGGCGCCGATCAGGGAGAACGGCTTTGCCCCGCAGTTGCGTCACCACGGACGTGAACGTTCGCTCGCTCGCCGTCGCCGGCGGCGTCGCGCTGACGACCGCGCTGCTGGTCGGCGTCGCCGTCGTGGAGGTGGTCCGCGTCGACCCCGGCGCCGGCATCCTCGGCGTCGGCCTCGGCCTGCTCTGTGGCGCCGTCGCGTTCGCGGCGGTCGCGAGCCGCCGCCACGAGGCGCTCGCCCCCGTCGGACTCGTCGAGGCGGCCGCCGCGTTCGGCTGGACGATTCTGGCGGTGCTCGCGCTGTCCTACGTGAACGCGCCGGGGGTGCGGTCGCTGGACGCGACGGCGATTGCCACCGTCGCGACGGCCGTCGGCGCGGCGGTCGGCCTCGTCGTTCGACTCCGAGGCCGTCGGCGCGCCAACCGGACGGAGAAGCCGACCTGACCGCGACATCGGGCTGCCGCGAGGCCCGACCTCTTGTGTCCGGAGCCCATCGTGGCCGTATGAGCGAGCACGGCGACGCGACGGCGGAGGACGTGACCGCCGAGACGATCACGATCTACTCCGACTACGTCTGCCCCTTCTGCTACCTCGGGCGGACGGCCCTGGAGCACTACCAGGAGCGCCGCGAGGAACCCCTGCGGATCGACTGGCACCCGTTCGACCTGCGGGCCGGCCAGCGCGGCCCCGACGGCGAGATCGACGACAGCGTCGACGACGGCAAGGACGAGGCCTACTACGAGCAGGCCCGCGAGAACGTCCGCCGGTTGCAGGAACGGTACGGCGTCGAGATGACCCTCGAAATAGCCGAGGACGTCGACTCTCGGCCCACGCAGATCGCCTCGGTCGGCGTGCGCGAGACCGTCGACTACGAGACGTGGCTGGCCTACGACGAGGCGCTGCTCTCGGCGCTGTGGGAGGACGGCCGCGACGTCGGCGACGCCGCGGTGCTGACCGACGTGGCCGAGACGGTCGGGATCGACCCCGAGATCGTCGAGGCGGCGCTGTCCGACGACGCCCTCGAATCGCGGGTGACGGCGGCGTTCGACGAGGCCCGCGACCGCGGGGTCACGGGCGTCCCGACGTTCGTCTACGGGGACCACGTCGCCCGCGGTGCGGTCCCCCCCGAGCAGCTGCAGCGCCTCGTCGAGGGCACCTGAGCGGCGGGGAGGCCGCTCGCGGGACTGCCGCCGACCACACGCCTTTCCACCGCGAGACCGTACCGGGCGTATGGCAACAGACGACGCGGATCCCGAACCCGTCACCCCCGAGCGACCCGACAGCCCGATCCGAACGACCGGCACCGACCACATCACCATCTGGGGGAGCAACGCCGAGGACACCATCGCCTTCTACCGCGACCTGCTGGGGATGCCGCTGGTCCTCCGCCAGCCGAACCTCGACGACCCCTCGCAGACGCACCTGTTCTTCGACACCGGCGACGGGCGCATCCTGACGGTGTTCGTCGGCGACCGTCCCTCGAACCGGGGCGGCCAGCGCGGCGGCGTCGGCGCGGTCCACCACCTCTGTTTCGGCGTCGCGCCCGAGGAGTTCGAGGCGACGATGGAGGCGCTGGAGGACGACGGCCGCGGCTACAACGTGTTCGACCGGGGCATCTTCTACTCGCTGTACACCACCGACAACAACGGCCTCGTGATCGAACTGTCGACGGACATCTTCGACGTACCCGACGACCGCCGCGGCGAGGTGCTGGCGACCGCCCAGCGCATCCGCGAGGAAGACGGCGCCGACTACGCCGAGCGCGAACACCTCCAGCAGGCCCTGGAGGAGCTGGGGCTGGACGCCGAGCCGAACGACCTCCCCGACGCCGACAGCGGCGTCGGCGGGCTGTAGCGCCAGCGTTCCCGTCGACGCCGACAGCGGCGTCGGTGGGCTGTAAGTCCGACGCCGACAGCGGCGTCGGTGGGCTGTAGGCGAGGCGGCGACCCGATCGGCCGTGCGTCTCGCCCCGCGACGCCCAGTTCCACGACACACGTTCACGTCCCGGTCCCAGCACCGCTTTCCGCGGGACGAAGGTCTTCAAGGCGGGCCCGTCAAACCGGGACGATCGAATGGTCCCCGCCGCGCTGAATCCGATCCGTGGCGTCATCATGGCGGTCGGGCTGGGTCTCGTCCGGCTCAGCCTCGTCGACGAGCAGCGGGTCCGGCGGACCGTCGAACTCTCCTGGCCCCGCATCGTCACCGGGCTCGCGCGGATGTCGAAAAACGCTGCGGACGTGGCGATGGTCGGCATCGCCGTCGGCCCGGCGGCCATCGCCGGCGTCGGGTTCGCGGGGCCGTACTGGGGAGCGGCGTTCACGGTCGGCGGCGGCCTCGCGGCGGGCACCATCGCGCTGGTCTCCCAGCGGTTCGGCGCGGAGGCGTTCGACCGCATCGGCCAGCCGGTCCGCTCGTCGGTCGTGCTGGTGCTCGCGCTGACGCTGCCGATGGCGGCGCTGTTCTGGACCATGCCGCGGACGCTCGTCGAGCTGCTGTCCAGCGACGCCCGGCAGACCGAACTCGGCGCACGCTATCTCAAGATCGTCGCGCTCGGGGTGCCGTTCGCCGGTCTCAATCTCGTCGGCAGTCGCGTCCTCATCGGCGCCGACGACGCCTGGACACCGATGGTGCTGCGGGCCGGCGGCGCCTCGTCGAACATCATCTTCAACGCCGTCCTGATCTTCGGGCTGGGGATGGGCGTCGCCGGCGCCGCCATCGGGACGGTCGTCTCGAACGTGCTGGTGACGATGGCGTTCGCGCTGGGGCTGGCGTGGGGCCGGCTCCCGCTGGTCGGGGCGTTCCCGGTGCAGGTGTCGCCGCTGGGCCGGTACGTCGACGAGGGGACGATGCGGGACCTCGTCGAGATCAGCCTCCCGGTCGTCGGGCGCAACAGCGTCTGGACGCTCGCGCGGTTTCCGATGCTGCTGCTCGTCGGCCTCATCAGCCCCGTCGCGGTCCCCGCCTACGTCATCAGCCGGCGCATCTGGGGCCTGATGAACACCCCCGGCTGGGGGTACGGGCTGGCCGCCAGCAGCCTCGTCGGGCAGTCGCTGGGCGAGAACGACGAGGCGAGCGCCGAGGCCTACGGCCGGGAGATCACGCTGGTGTCGGTCGCCACCTACGCCGTCGCGGCGGCCATCGTCGTCGTGTTCGCCGAACCAATCGTCTGGCTGTTCGTCGAGGACGGCGGCGCCGAGACCGCCGCCATCGCGGTGCCGCTGGTGTACGCCGCCGCGCTGGCGGTGATCGCCCAGGGCGTCTCCAGCGCCATCGCCGGCGCGCTGGACGCCACCGGCGACACCCGCTGGCCCTTCTACTCCCGGGCGCTCGGGATGGGCATCGCCATCGGTCTGACGTACCTCGGCGCCACCACGTCGCTGGGGCTGTGGGGCCTGTACCTGGCGTACTTCGCCCAGACGATCGTGCCCGCGGCGATCAACTACTACAGGTTCTCGACGGGCAAGTGGAAGGCGATCAGCCGCGCCTACCGCCCGGACAGCGCCGTCGGCGACGATTAGGCGTGCGTCGCGGTCCGCTCACCCCCGCGCCACGGCGGAGACTCTTTGTTCCCGGCGTCCCTCCGTCCGGTGTGTCCGACCAGCAGTACGTGTACACGACCCACGAGCTCGACACGAAGCGCGGGCTCGCGGACCTGGAGTCGATCGTCAACGAGTACGCCGGCGAGGGCTGGCGCCTGACCGAGACCGTCGAGCGCGACGGCTCGACCGCCTCGCTGGTGTTCGAGCGAGAGGTGTAGCGGCCGAACGGTTTTCTCCGACGGCAACGACGACCGACCGTGACCGAGACACCGCTCGACACGACCGTCCGCGTCGGCGAGGTCGTCGACGCCGACCCGTTCCCCGAGGCCCGCAAGCCGGAACTGTGCAAGCTGCGGATCGACCTCGGCGGAGAGACCGTCCGCTCGGCGGCACAACTGGGGTACAACCACGACCCGGCGTCGCTGGTGGGGCGGCAGGTGCTGTGCGCGACCGACCTCGGCACGGTGAACATCGCCGGCTTCGAGTCCGAGGCGCTGACGCTGGGCGTCCCCGACGATGACGGCCACCCCGTGCTCGTCGCGCCGGACCGGGACGTGCCCCTGGGCGGGACGCTGTACTGAGGCAGGCTGGACGCCGTCCCCCCGGCGTGCCGACTCCCGAGGCCTGAAGTCACCGCCGACCGAGCCCCCGGGCATGGACGAGCGAATCCACGCGCACGCCGAGACGCTGGTCGACTGGAGCGCCCGCGTCGACGCGGGCGACGACGTCGTGCTGTCGGTCGGGCCCGAAGCGCACGACCTGGCGGTCGCGGTCGCCGAGAAGTTGGGCGAGCGGGGCGCCACCCTGCTGGCGACGTACAGCTCCGGCGAGATCACGCGGGCGCACCTGCGGGCCCACGACGGGGAGTTCGCCGAGCCCGCGCCCCGGCGGGCGATGTACGAGGCGGCCGACGTGGTGTTGAGCATCGGCGGCGGGCGCAACACGAGCGCGACCGCGGACGTCCCCAGCGAAGCCCGCCAGGCCTACGCGGAGGCCGCCGAGGCCGCCCACGAGGCCCGCATGGGCACCGACTGGGTGTCGACGGTCCACCCCACGCGGTCGCTGGCTCAGCAGGCCGGCATGAGTTTCGAGGCCTACCGGGACTTCGTGTACGACGCCGTCCTGCGGGACTGGGAGGAACTCGCCGTGGAGATGGATCGGATGAAGCGACTGCTCGACGACGGCCAGCAGGTCCGGGTCGTCAACGACGGCACGGACATCACGATGTCCGTCGGGGGTCGCACCGCGGTCAACTCCTGTGCCTCGGTCGCCTACGACTCGCACAACCTGCCCTCCGGCGAGGTGTTCACCGCCCCGTACGACGTCTCCGGGGAGGTCACCTTCGACGTGCCGATGACGGTGCGGGGCACGCCGATCCGGGACGTCCGCCTGACTTTCGAGGACGGCGAGTGCGTCGCCCATGAGGCCGCCCAGGGCGAGGCCGTCATCGGCGAGATTCTCGACACCGACGACGGCTCGCGACGGCTGGGCGAGCTCGGCATCGGGATGAACCGCGGCATCGACCGCATCACCGACAACATCCTGTTCGACGAGAAGATGGGCGGCACCGTCCACATGGCGCTGGGCCGGGGCTACGACGCCAACCTCCCGGACGGCGAGTCGGGCAACGACAGTTCGGTCCACGTCGACCTCATCACCGACATGGGCGAGGGCTCGCGGCTGGAGGTCGACGGCGAGGTCGTCCAGCGGGACGGCTACTTCCGGTGGGAGTAGCGAGGAGCCGACCGCAGGGAGGCTCCTCGACCCGGAGCGGTGACCGAAGGGAACCGCGGAGGAGTAGCGAGATTCCGCAGGAATCTCGTACCGGAACGGCGAGCGAAGCGAACCGTGGAGGAGTAGGGAGGCGCGAGCGTAGCGAGGGCCTCCGAAATCCGAGCGGGGAGCGAAGCGACCCGCGAGGAGTAGCGAGGACCTGAGCGACGCGAAGGTCCTCGTACCGGAGCGGTGACCGAAGGGAACCGCGGGGGAGTAGGGAGATTCCGCAGGAATCTCGTACCGGAGCAGCGACTGCGAGAGGCCGAGCGCAGCGAGGGCTCTCGACGCGGAGCGGCGACTGCAAGGAGCCGCGGAGCTGTAGCGAACCGTGGAGGAGTAGGAAGGCGCGAGCGTAGCGAGGGGCCTCCGACAGCCGAGCGGGGAGCGAAGAGGACCGCGACAGCTAGTCGGCGGCGCTCCGGAGCGTCACCGCCCCCGCCAGCGCGGCCAGGCCAACGTCGCGGACGATCACGTCGACGGCGGCGCCGTCGCCGACCAGCGCGACCGCCGAGAGGTAGGCGATCGTCGCCACCAGCGACGCGGTGACGAACGCCGCGGCGGCGGTCGTGTACCGATCCAACAGCAACGCCAGCGCGAACGGCAGTTCGAGGACGCCGTTGAGCAGCATGAACGCGACGGGCGACATCGGCAGCAGCCCCGCGAGCCAGGGGTCGACGTACACCGCCCACGCGTCGGGATCGAACAGTTTGTGGACGCCCGCAAAGAGGATCACCAGCCCGAGCCCCACCCGGGCGGCGTCGTCGGCGTACCGTTCCAACGGCGCGAGCCGGGTCTCGAAGGTGGCGTACGGATCGTTCATGCCACACGGTGAGCGCCGACGGGGCAAAACCGCGGCGACGTCGCGGCCGCCGTCCCCGTCGCGTCGCGCCGGTAGCTTTCAGGCGGTGCCGGGCGAACCACGGCCCATGACCACCTGGGACGAGCGCTTTCGCAGCGGATCGTACCCCACCGACCCCGAGCCGTCGCCGATCCTGCAGGACTACCTCGCGGAGATTCCCGACGGTCGCGCGTTGGACGTCGCGACTGGTACCGGCCGAAACGCGGTGGGCCTCGCCGAGCGGGGCTACGCCGTGGAGGCGATCGACCAGTCACGGGCGGGCCTGGAGATCACCCGCCAGCGGGCCGCCGACCGCGGCGTGGCCGACCGACTCGACACCGTCCAGGTCGACGTCTCCGAATTCCAGTTCCCGACCGCACGCTACGACCTTGTCACGGTCAGCTTCTACCGCGCGGTCGACCGCTTCCCCGACCTGTTCGAGACGCTCTCACCCGGCGGGTACCTGTTCGTTGAGCACCACCTGCGCTCGACCGACGAGACGCCGTCGGGGCCCAGCACCGACCGGTACCGCTTCGGCGCGAACGAACTCCTGCGGGCCGGGCTCGGACTGACCGTCGTCCACTACGACGAGGGGACCGAGGAACGACCGGACGACCGCCGCCGCGCGACGGCGCGACTGCTCGCGCGCAAGTCCGCGGGCACCCGCCAGGCGTACCCAAAACGGCCGCGGTAGCGAGGTCGTTCGAGCAGACTTATCGGGGCGGCCCGTCTACCGCCGCCCGGTGGCGATGACGAGCAGTTACCCCCACCGAGCCCCGTGTGACGAGGACCATCCACCGAGCCACCACCTCTCGACGTGACGGCCACGCCGTCCCGACCTGCAGTACCGAAAGCGTGAGGCGTACCGCCGTCCTGTCCTCGCTCGTGGCTCGACTCATACAGTTCATTCTCGGCTTCTTCCGGGAGCGCGGCGAAGCGCGCTCCCGGCAAACTGTGAGAATGAACCGTATCAGACCCGCCCGCGCCGCGGACGCCGACCCGCTACAGGCGACCCACGTCGCGGCCATCGAGGCGTTCGGGCCCGACGCCTACGACGAGCGGCAGGTCCGCGCCTGGGCGACGAAAGAGGGCGACCCGCCCCTGGCGCTGGACACCGACGACGAGCAGGTGGTCGTCGCCGAACCGGAGCCGGGCGACGAGAGCGAGAGCGGCGTCGACGGGCCAGCCGTCGCCGGCTTCGGCCACGTCGCGCTGGACGGCGTCCGCAGCGCCCCCGAGGACCGCGCGGCGGCACTGTCCGACCGACCGACGGCGGAAGTCATCGCGGTGTACGTCCACCCCGACCACGCCCGCTCGGGGCTGGGCTCGCGGCTGCTCGGCTGGGCGGAGGCGCAGGCCCGTGAGCGCGACCGCGAGGTAGTGGGGCTGCTGGCCTCCCAGAACACCGTCGGCTTCTACGAGCGCCGCGGGCACGAGTCGCTGGCGACGGTCACCATCGAGAACACCGGCGGCGTCGAGATGCCGACGACGTGGATGGAGCGCGAACTGGAGTGAGCGGGTCCGGCGAGAGTCGAGTCGGGCCAAGAGGCTTTTCAGCGCGTGGTGGCCCGTAAGTCGCTGGTCGGTGTGGCTTGTGCTCTCAGCGAGGGAGATCGATCAAGATAGCAACCGATCGTTTGCTCGCTCGTCAGGCAACCAGCTCTTTGTCGATGATAATCGTCTGCGAGGGAGTATGAACGACTTTGACCGACACCTTGCTCCCCTCTTCGAGTGTGCAGTCTGTGTCTGGAATCCGGAAGATGATGGTGTCACCAGCGGTGTACTCTCCCCCTTGGAGGAGCGCACCACCGTTGTCGACATCCGCCACGCTATTATCAATCGTATTCAATGACCGCTCGTCGAAGATGTTGTCGCCTTCAATCTGGCCGTCGGATGCACGGATGGCATTGCCGGACCCTGCTGGGAGGTTGACGATGCGACCTTGCTTGGTTCCGTTCTGACACTCGGCCCGCACCTGAATCTCGATATTCGATACTTTGACACCATCACCGCCGACGTGTCGTATTTTGACGATTCCACCATCGTTTCCGTCCTGAGGTATAAAGTCGCCATTCGTCTGAGCGACGTTCGGCGCAGGTTCGGTGAGTTCCTCGGTGAACCCCAGGCTAAACAGCGAAACCGTTGCGGCCAGGATAACCACAACCGCCACCATCAGCACGACCGAGATAACAGAGGAGACCCCTCGACTCCTTATCACACGATAACAAATCTTCCGCGTCGTAATAAGTTACCTGCCCACCGTCAGCGACTGTCTGCTGCCCACCGTACTCCGGACGGTTCTGCCGAGCTGTGCCAGTTCTGGTGAGACTCCCGTGGGTAACCAAGCGTGGTCACTACCGGCGTCCTCTGCGCGTTCGACGGTGAAGACAGCCGTCCCGTGAGTAGTTCGGTGAATCGGCGGCGACCTCGGGGAGCACCCTCAGGAGAAGAACTTCAGCAGGTCGTCCCGTTTCTGCTCGTGGAGGTGTCCGCCGACGGCCTCGTTCAGGGCGTCGATCGACCCGCGCTTGGCGGTGATGGGCGCGACCGTCTCCTGCCACTGCTGCCACGGCGGCACGAGGCCGAGGCGATCGCAGAGGTCGTTCAGGCGCTCGTCGCGGTCGTCGACCTTGTCCATCTTGTTGACCGCGACGACGGTGGGAATCCCGACGTCGCGCAGGAACGCGAACATCTCGACGTCGTAGGGCACCTCGTCGGGGCCGGAGTGGCGGTCGATGATCTCGACGGCGCTGTTGCCGTCGACGACCAGAATCCCGACGAGAATCTGGTCGGCGTGGTCCTCAACGTAGCGGACCACGTCGGTCTTGATCTGCTCGCGGCGGTCGGCCTCGACGCCGGACATGAATCCGAACCCCGGCAGGTCCGTCAGCACGAAGTCCTCGCCCGCCCAGTCGAAGTGGTTGGGCTGGGTGGTGACCCCCGGCTTCCCCCCGGTCGCGACGTCGTGGCCGGTGAGCTCGCGCATCAGCGTCGACTTGCCGACGTTCGACCGGCCGACGAGCACGACTTCGGCGTCTCGGTCCGGGCGGCCCTCGAACATGGCCACCGGTAGGCCGCTGTCGGGGAAAAGGGTGTCCGTCCGGGGTCCGGGACCGAGGATTTTTCCGGGGTGGCGGCGAGTTGGCGGGCGTGCGACTCGTACAGGTCTCGATCCCGACCGGCAAGCGCGACGCGGTGCTGTCGACGCTCGACGAGCAGGGGATCGACTACGTCGTCGCCGACGAGACCAGCGGTCGCGAGTACACCGCCGTCGTGACGTTCCCGCTACCGTCTCAGGCCGTCGAACCGGTCTTGGAGTCGCTGCGGGAGGTCGGCATCGAGCGCGACGCCTACACGGTCGTGCTGGCCGCCGAGACGGTCGTCTCCCGGCAGTTCGAGGACCTCGTCGAGCGCTACGAGGAGGACACCGACGGCGACCGGATCGCCCGCGAGGAGCTGCGCGCCCGGGCCGAGGAGATGGCGCCGACGACGACGACGTACGTGCTGATGACCGTCGTCAGCGTCGTCATCGCGACCGCCGGGCTGTTGCTGGACTCGCCCTCGGTCGTCGTCGGGTCGATGGTGATCGCGCCGCTGATCGGGCCGGCGATGGCGACGAACGTCGGGACCGTGCTGGCCGACGAGGAGCTGTTCGGGCGCGGGGTGAAACTCCAGGTGCTGGGGCTGACGCTCGCGGTCGTCGCGGCGACGGCGTTCGCGCTGTTCGTCAAGACGACCAACCTCGTGCCACCGGGGCTGGAGGTCACGGAGGTCGGCGAGGTCGCCGAGCGAACCACGCCCGACGTGCTGTCGCTGGTCGTCGCGCTCGGGGCGGGCGTCGCCGGCGCGGTGAGCCTGCGCTCCGGCGTGTCGGCGTCGCTGGTCGGGGTGATGATCGCCGTCGCGCTGGTGCCCCCGACCGCGGCCATCGGCATCGGCATCGCGTGGGGTGTCCCGGCGGTCGTCGCCGGCTCCAGCGTGCTCGTCTTGGTGAACACGCTGTCGATCAACCTCGCCGCGCTGGCGACGTTCTGGTACGGCGGCTACCGCCCGGAGAGCTGGTTCGCGCTGGACCAGGCCCGCAGCGCACTGGCGAAACAGACCGGCGTGCTCGTCGCCGCCATCCTCGTGCTGTCGGTGGCGCTGGGCGGCGTCACCTACGGCACCTTCCAGCAGGCCACGATGGAGCAGTCCGTGCGGGCCGGCGTGACCGAGGCGGTCGGCGACGACGCGACCGTGCAGTCGCTGCACGTCGAACCCGAGGGCGGCCCGCTGACGTCACCGCTGTCCGCGGAACCGGATCACGTCGTCGTCACGGTCGGCGTCGAGGACGGCGAGCGGCCCGCCCAACTTGCGACACAGATTCGGGCGGCGCTGTCCGAACGGGGGTACAACTCGGCGACCGTCGAGGTGCGGTTCGTCGACGTCCAGACCGCCGGCGATCTGGCGGCTTACTCGTCGAAGGGCAACTCGGGTTCGTACCCGACGGCGTCGACGGCGGCGTCGAGCACCCTGTCGAGGTTCTCGTCTTCGGTCACGCTCGTGTAGAGGTCCGCCTCGACCTCGCGCGAGCGGTCGGCCTTGTTGCAGACGGTCAACAGCGGCGCGTCGAACGTCGCCGCGAGGTCGTCCCGGAGTTCGAGCTGGACGTCGATCGGGTACCCGCAGTCCATGCTCGCGTCGACGACGACGAGCACGCAGTCCGCCAGGTGCTCCAGCGCGGAGACGGCCTGCCGTTCGATGGCGTTGCGCTCGTCGGCGGGCCGGTCCAACAGCCCGGGCGTGTCGACGATCTGGTAGCGGAGGTGCTCGCGCTCGAAGTGGCCGACGCCGATGCCCTCGGTGGTGAACGGGTAACTGGCAGTCTCGTTTCTGGCACGCGTCACCGCGTTGACGAACGAGGACTTGCCGACGTTGGGGTAGCCCGCGACGACGATGACCGGTTCGTCCGGCCGGATGTCCGGGAGGTCTCGGAGATCGTTGCGCGCGGCGCCGAGCCGCTGGAGGTCGTCGTCGACCTCCTCGACGACGTCCGCGAGGCGGGCGAACGCCTGCTTGCGGTGCTTGCGGGCGAGGTCGGCGTCGACACCGCGCAGCTTCGGCTGGTACTCGTCGCGCAGGGCGATGGCTTGCCGGCTGGCCCACGTCAGTTCCGACAGCGACTGGCGCAGGCCGTCGACGCCGTCGGCGACCTCGCCGCCGTCGTCCGCGCCGACGATGGCGTCGGCGAGTTCGCGGTAGAACGGGTCGACGGTGTCGAAGTCCGGCCACGCGGTGACGACGTTGTCGAGGTTGTCCGAGACGACGTTCGTCGCCGTCAACAGCATCGACTGCTGGGCCTCCAGGCCGCTCTTGGCCCGGCCGGCCCGCGCCGCACGCGAGAACGCCTGGTCGACGAGTTCCTCCGACGTGGGGACCGTCGGCAGGTCCTCGAAAATCATGTCCACGAGTACACGGGCACGGCGTAAAAGCGGCGCGTTTCGCCGATCGGCGGCGGATTCCTGGACAAGACCCATACCGTCGCGAGCGCTACGGTCGGGCATGACAGACTGGCGTGCGGTCGGGTGGGGGTTCGCGGTGATCGTCGTGGGTGGCGTGCTGGCGACCCCGCTGCCGGGAGTGGGCCACGCCGCGGTCGGGCTCGCGGGCGGCTTCCTCGCCGGCTACCTCGCCGAGAACGGGGTCCTCTCCGGCGCGTGGCACGGGCTGCTGGCCGGCGCCATCGGCGGCGTCGTCGTCGCCGTCCTGTTCGGCCTCCTCGTCGGCGTGGTCGCGACCGTCGGGCTCGGGCCGCTGGGATCGCTCGCCGGCGGGGCGGTCGCGCTGGCTGGGATTCTGATCGCGATCCTGCTGGCGCTCGACAGCGCCATCGCCGGCGCGCTCGGCGGACTGCTCTCCCGGGGGTGAGGCCGCAGTTCAGCGGCGCTCGCGCAGTTCCGCGCGCAGGTCCGCCAGCTCCAGGTCGTGCATCGCGAGCAACACCAGCAGGTGGTAGACGATGTCGGCGCTCTCGTGGAGCAGCTCCGCGTCGTCGCCGTCTTTCGCCGCGAGCACCAGTTCCGTCGACTCCTCGCCGAGTTTCTCCAGGACCGCGTTCTCGCCTTTCTCGTGATCGAACAGCGAGGCGGTGTAGGAGTCCTCGGGCATCGTCTCCTTGCGGTCCTCGACGACGGCGAACAGTTCCGCGAGCACGCGGTCGATCGCTTCGTCGTCGCCACCCGTCACGCGAACCCCTCCACGTCGCGGATGTCCTGCAACTGCGCGAACCGCTCGGGGTCCTCCCGGGCGCTCTCGAACACCGGCTCGGCGATTTCGACGTCTGCGCCGGTTCGGGCGGCCAGCGCCAGCGAGTCGCTGGGGCGAGCGTCGACGACGGTCGTCCCCCGCGGCGTGTCGAGGTGCAGGTCCGCGATGTACGTGCCACCCTCGTCGTGTTCCTCGAGGTCGGTGACGACGACGCGGGTCACCCGTCCGCCCAGTTCCTCGACGACGTCCAGCAGGAGGTCGTGAGTCAGCGGCCGCCCGATGTCCTCGGCGTCGAGCCCGCGGGCGATGCTGGTGGCCTCGTCGAAGCCGACGAAGATGGGGACGACGTCGTCGGCCTCGCCGACCGCCAGCACGACCACGGGAACCGGACCGTCGGGCGTTCCGGCGACCCGGACGGCGTCGATGCGTGCGTCCATGTCGAACCGGTCGGGTGCCAGCGAGAAAAGCCCTCGTACTGCGGTCGTGCGGTCGCCGCCCGCCCACGACGAAGTCCGCGGGAGTGGCGATCAGTCGGCGGTGACACCGACCGTCTCGCTGTCCTCGTCGACGTCCGGGGTCGCAATCCGGTAGAGCCCCCAGACCAGCAGCACGACCAGTCCGGCGATCACCAGTCCGGTCCGCACGTTCGGGTCGATCGCCGGGTAGATCGTGTTCACGACTTCGCCGGCGTCGTTTGTCTGTTCGACCGGGGCGGCCCCGTACGGCTCGCCGGCCAGAATCTCGACGATTCCGAGCACGACGACGCCGAGGGTGATCAACGCCCCGCTCAGCCCGAGCATCGCCTTGTCGATGGTGTCGTAAGTTGTGTTCATTTCTTGTCACCTCCTCAGCCCATGAGGTACTTGAGTTTCGGTCGGTTCCGCACGAACTCGGTGCGCTCGAGGATGGCGTCCAGGCCGAAGTACCGCCCGGCGGCCAGGGCACCCATCGTCACGAACAGCAGCAGGCCCATGAAGTCGCTGCTGACGAGGCCGTGGCCGAACTCCGCGTTCCCGACCCAGAACAGGGTCATGAAGAACGCACCGCCGAAGGCGGCCAGTCGCGTCAGGACGCCGGCCATGATCGCCAGGCCGATCAGCGTCTCGAACAGCGGCACGCCCGGCTTGATGAGCCACGCGAGGTTGTTCCCCATCCAGACCGGGATGGGACCGAGCGCGGTGCCCGTCATCTCCTTGAGATAGTTCGGACCGTACGTGTACGCGAACCCCGATTCGATGATCTTCGTGATGCCCGAGTGGAAGAACCACCACCCAGTGAGCAGCCGCAGGATCGCGAGCCAGTACCCCGCGAGCGGTGTCGACACTGCGACCTCGCTCGCGTTCTCGAACGGATTGGCGCGTTGGTATGACATCTGTCTCACCCCACATGAGCACTTTCTCCGGCGACCTGTATATAAACAGGAGCCGGTTCTCAGATCTCTGGAAGCGGACTGCGGGCGATCGAGCTACCGTTTTCCACGGTGTTGGGGTGCTCACGGTCGTCCGGAAACCCCCACGGTTTTCGCGGTGGCCGCGAACTCCCGCACATGGGAGACGGCAACGACGCTGACGACCCCTCGTCGATCGAGGTGACGACGCCCGAGGACGACACCGGCGACGAGACGACCGCCGACGAGGAGGCGGCGAGCGCCGACGCCGACGCCGCGGACCCAGACGACGACCGCGAGCGGGTGGTCCTGCTCACCGGCGCGGGGTCGGGCATCGGCGCCGCCACGGCCGAGCAGTTCCACGACGCCGGCTGGACGGTGTGGGCGACCGACCTCGACGCAGACGCACTCACGGGCCTGCCCGACGGCGTCCACACCGCGACGCTGGACGTCACCGACGCCGGCGACCGCGAGCGCGTCGTCGCCCGCGTCGTCGCGGAACACGGCCGCCTGGACTGTCTGGTGAACAACGCCGGGTACGCGGTCCCCGGCGCCGTCGAGGACGTGCCCGTCGAGCGCGCCCGCGAGCAGTTCGACGTGCTCGTCCACGGACCGCACGGCCTCCTACGGGAGTCACTGCCCCAGCTCCGGGAGTCGGGCGGCACCGCGATCACGGTCACGAGCGTGCTCGGACGAACTGCGATCCCCGGCACCGGCGTCTACTCGGCGGCGAAGTTCGCCGCGGAGGGGTTGAGCGACGCCCTGCGGATGGAACTGGCCGACACCGACGCCGACGCCGTCGCCGTCGAACCGGCGTGGGTCCGCACGAACTTCGAGGCGACCGCGGAGGACGGCCTCGCCGACCTCGACCGCACCGACGCCTACGCGGACGTGTACGACCGCTACGACGACGGCGTGCTCGACGGCGGGCCGCTGGCGGTCGGGCCCGACCGCGTCGCCGAGACCATTCTGGAGGCCGCCGAGGCCGGCGACCCCGCCGCTCGATACCCCGTCGGGACGGTCGCACAGGCGATCACCGCCGCGCGGTACCTGCCCGATCCGATCGCCGACCGCCTGACGGTGACCGTGACGAAGGTCGTCGCCGCGCTGTCCTGAGACGGATCGGCGGCAGGAGCCGCCTACGCCTCCGGCGGGTCCTCGCGGCCGAAGAAGGCGAGTTCGTGGATGCGGTCGTCGTCGGTGAGTTCGGGGTGGAAGGCGGTGCCGACGACCGGGCCCTGCCGGACCGCGACGGGGCGGCCGTCGACGGTCGCCAGCACCTCGACGTCCTCGCCGACGCCCTCGACGACCGGCGCTCGGATGAACACCGCGTGGAACGGCTCGTCGAACCCGGTGACCGACAGCGACGCCTCGAAGCTGTCGACCTGCCGGCCGAACGCGTTGCGGTCGACGGTCACGTCCAGCAGGTCCAGCGTGTCCACGCGGTCGTCGCCGGCGTCGCTGGCGACGACGATGAGGCCGGCGCAGGTGACGAGCATCGGCTTGCCCGCCTCGACGTGGGCGATTATCTCCTCGTCGATGCGCTCCTCGGCCAGCAGCCGCGAGATGGTCGTCGACTCGCCGCCGGGGACGAGCAACAGGTCGCAGTCGGGGACGAGACCGGACCCGCGAATCTCGATCACCTCGACGTCCTCGCCGCGCCGGTGCCCGGCGCGGCGGATGGCGTCGGCGTGTTCGGCGACGTCGCCCTGAACGGCGACGACGCCGGCGGTCAGCGTCATGACTCCAGATAGGTGCGGGTCCAGCAAAAACCCCGTGAAACCGCCGCGACACCGTCGCGGGCCGGTCAGCCGACGACGAACGTCAGAATCTCGACCAGCGCACCGAAGAAGATGCCGAAGGCGATGACCGTCTTCGGGTCGATGGTGATGGCGTTGCGGTCCTCGGCGTCGAAGTACCGGACCAGTCCGGCGCTCGACATCAGCCCCCCGGAGTTCTCGCCGCTGCTCATACCCGCAGGTGGCGCCCGAGCGAGAGTAAACCTTTCGACCCGCGACGCGGTGTGGCGGCGAGCGTGGACGGGTGGGAAACCCTTATCAGCGGCGCTGGCCAATCTCGGAGAGAGTCATGACGGTCAAACTCTACGACTTCTACGCCGACTGGTGTGGGCCCTGCAAGACCCAGGACCCGATCCTCGAGGAGCTCGAATCCGACTGGGAGGATCGGTTCGAGGTCGAGAAGGTGAACGTCGACGAACAGCAGGACGTCGCCAACGAGTACCAGGTACGGTCGCTGCCGACGCTGATCGTCGAGAACGACGACGGCATCGTCGAGCGGTTCGTGGGTGTCACCCAGCGCGAGAACCTCGAGGCCGCCCTCGAACAGGCCGGCGCGTAGCGCCGGACGCTACTCGAAGCGCACCCCCACGTCGTGCATCCCCTCGTTGTACCGGGCCACGTTGATCAACAGCGGCGTCACACTCTCGACCTCCGCGGCGTTGGCCAGCGGGCCCGCATCCAGCGGTCGAATCCCCTCGATACCCGCCGCGAGGCTCGCGACGGTGTCCTTGGCGTCCTCGTCGTCGCCGACCAGCAGCGTGTCGACCGACAGGTCGGCGTCCAGGTTCGCCAGGCGGTCGGCCGCGAGGTTGTGGAAGGCGCCGACGACCGGCGTCTCCGGCGGTGCGGCGTCGGCGGCGACGGCGGTGACCGACCCGGCGCCGGGGCGGTGGTAGTGCAGCCCGGCCTCGTCGCTCTGCATCCCCACGGCGGGCGAGACCAGCAGCGTCTCCTCGTCGAGTCCGTCCGCGACCGCCTCGACGGTGTCCGAGACGTGGTACGGCGGCACCGCCAGCACGACCACGTCTGCGCCGGCGGCCGCCTCTGGGTTCGCCGCCCCCTCGACGGCCGCGTCGGCGTCGCGGCTGGCGAGTTCCGTCTCGTACTCCTCGGCCTTGGTCCGGGCTCGCTGTGCCTCGCGCGAGCCGATCACGACCTCGTGGTTCGTGTCGTGGGCCCACCGCAGAGCGAGCCCCTGACCGATGTCGCCGGTGCCGCCGAGTAGTGCGATTCGCATACCCGTGGATGAGAGGGCGGCGGAATTAACGCTTTGCACACCGGGACGACGCACCGGGTCACCAGCCGACATCCAGCGCCGGCAGCGACGGGCGGTAGGCGACCGCGGCTGCGAGCAGTTCGCAGCCCAGCAGCGCGACCCAGAGCCCGCGATCGGCCGGGCGCACCTGCAGGTCGAACAGGGGGACGACGAGCAGCCCGAGCCCCAGCAGCGCCGCCAGCAGCGGCGCGAACGCGGCGGTCCGGCGCGGATCGGCGCCGAGTCGCGCCAGCCCGCCGTACAGCCCGAGCCAGACGGCGAGCGGGAACGCCAGCAGGTGCGCCAGCAGCCACGCGGGCCGGACGACACGCGGGCGGACCGCGGGCGCGAACGCGGCCCAGGCCTGCGGCGCGGCGTCGGCCGCGGGCCGCTCCAGCGCCGCGAGCACTCCCGGTGGTGCGCCGGCGCTCGGCGGCGCGACAACGAGGGCGACCGTCGGGGCGAGCAGGAACTGCACGACGACGAACGTCGCTGGGCCACCCGCGACGACGTCCAGGCGGTCGAAGCCCTCGCGGTCCAGCCAGTCGGCGACGACGAACGTCGCCACCGCCGCCCCGAACAGCGCCGGCCACGCGACGGCGTCGGGCAGCGGCGTCGCGAGCACCGCCAGGCGGACGGGCGCGACGACGACCGCCAGCAGGGTCGTCCACGCGAACAGGAACTCCCAGTCCAGCGCCACTATCGACACCTCACTCCGTGGCGGGTCCCGCGCAGTCGTCGCGACGACGCGCTCACTTCTCGGAGTGTTTCTGGACTGTCTCTCGGTCCTCCCAGGGGATGCCCCAGTAGCGGCCGTGGTCCGGCAACGGCTCGCCGGCGACGGGGGCGTGGTTGGCGACCCGGGCGGAGAGCGGCACCAGCGCGGTGAACAGTGCGAGTCGAGCGATCAGTTCCTCTTCGCCCGAGAGCGGTCCGCGGACTGCCCAGAACCCGACGAGACCGACCACGCCGGTGACGGCCAGCGCGACGAGGAGTCGCGGGCCGTACTTCCCAGTGTCGACAACGAGGTCCGAGTGAGCGGCGACGGCCGCGAACGGGTAGCCACTCAGCAACAGCCCCGCCACCCCAATGATGGCGAGGTACCAGACGCTCGGGAGACCGTCGCGGAGGACGTTCGCCCCCTGGTCGGCGATGAACGCGACCAGGAAGAACGCGGGGAGATGTCGTTTCACGGTGCTCTCTGGCGGCGCCGGCCACGTCAACGTTTCGCGTGACAAGTGGCCTCACGGCTCGGGCGAATCCAGCAGGTCGGGCAGCTCGTCGACGTGCTCGACCACGGCGTCGGCGTCGGCACCCTCGAACGCCACCCGTCCCGCCTCGCCGGTGAGCCCGCCCGTGAGCACGCCGACCCCGCGGTAGGTCCGATCGGGGTCGGTCTCGGCGGCCCGGACCGCGGTGCGGACATCGTCCAGCGTGTCGCCGGCGAAGGCGACGCTGTCGGCGTCCAGGCGCTCCGCGAGCGCGAGCAGTCCCGCCGGGTCGGGCTTGCCGGGTTCGGGGTCGTCCATCGTGATCCGGCGCTCCTCGGGGACATCGTCGAGGCCCGCTCGGCGCAGCGCGATTTCGGCCTCCGCGGCGGGCCGGCCGGTCAGGACGGCGACGGCGAAGGTTCCGGTCAGCGTCTCGACCGTCTCCGGCGACACCAGCGTCGGTTCGTCGTGGATGTACCCCGCGGCCTCGAACGGCGGCGCCCCGCCCTCGATGGCGCGGTACAGCTCGTCGCCGAGGTACAGTGCCTGGAACGTCTCGCGCAGCGCCTCGGCGTCGAACGCCTGGAACACGCGCTGGGCGGCGTTGCCCGACAGCGCCTCGCGGACGACTCGCTCGGCGGCGTCGATCCCCCCACCAGCGTCGGCGATGGCGTCGGTGTACTCGTCGACGGTGCCGGTGTACCCCTCACGGGTCGAGAGCACGTACAGCGCCGCCGCCTCGGTCAGCTCCCAGTCGTCGTTGAACCCCCCGGCGTCCTTGAACGGCTGAATGTCGGGCTTGCGGATCGTGCTCCCGTACACGCGGTCGACGCTCTCGACGATGGCCCGGCGGTAGGAGTCGGCCACGTCGACGAGCACCCCGTCGACGTCGAGCACCACGGCGTCGGCTTGCATACCGGACGCCTCGGGTGGGCGGCCTATGTGCGTGTCGTTCCTGCTCGTAGTCGTGGTAGACTCGACTCCAGCAACCGACGACGACGTGACCGCTTCGGAAGCCCCCTCCTGCTCGTCGGTGCTGACTCGCTGCGGTCCTCGCTCACTTCGTTCGCTGTGGTCCTTACGTCGGCAGCACCGACGAGCAGTCGGCCCCTTCCAGTCCCACCCCGCGGTGGTCGTCCGGGCAGCAGTCACCCATCCGAACACAGACCTGCCGTGTCTGCGAGCGGACCGAAACCCTCGTTGGCGCGGCTCTCTCACGGAGAGACATGGGCTACGCGTGTCCGGTCTGCGAGACGCCACATCCCGACGGCGAACACCTCGCCAACCACCTCGCCTTCACGGCGCTTTTGGGCCGGGAGGACCACGAGGCGTGGCTCGACGAGCACGCCCCCGACTGGGAGGAGTCCGGGCCCGAAGAGCTGGCGCCGCTGGTCGTCGAGGCGGTCCCGGAGACGGAGTTCCCGCAGGTGTTCGACGACACGACCGGGGGCGGCCACGACCACGACCACGGCGACCACCAGCACGCCGGCGACGACCCGGCGCCGACCGTCGAGGAACACCTCGCCCGCGGCGGGCGGCGGGGCTACGGCCGCGGCGACCGCACCGCCGACGCCGAGGACGTCCTCGCGGAGGCCCGGGAGATGACCGCCGAGATGCTGGACGACGACCTCGGCGAGGAGAGCGACGACGGCGACGACGCGGCGGCGACCGGCGACGAGGCGGCGACCGACGAGGACGGCGAGTGATCGTCCGCCGCGTCGCGCTCCGACACGCTTAGCACGCCGGCGCCCTCCGAGAGAGACATGGAGGTCACGCTGCTCGGGACCGGCGACACCACCGGGACGCCCACGCCGGGGTGTGACTGCGACACCTGTCGGGCGGCCCGCGAGCGCGGGGTCGAGCGCACTCGTTTCTCGGTGCACGTCCGCAACGAACGCACCGACGAGTCCCTGCTGATCGACGCCAGCCCGGACTTCCGCGCGCAGTTCCTGACCCACGACGTCGCGCTGCCCGACGAAATCTGCATCACGCACGTCCATTTCGACCACCTCGACGGCCTGGGCAACGCCTACCGTCTACTGGGGCCTCGCGGGGGCGGCGAGGGGCCGGTGCCGGTCCACGCCGCCGACGAGGTCGACCCCGTCACCGAGGAGAGCGTCGCCGGGACGATCCAATCGAAGTACGACTACCTCGACGCCGTCGCCGTCCGCGAGCAGACGCCCCACGAGACGTTCACCGCCTGCGGGCTGGAGCTCACCCTCGTCCCCGTCGACCACCCGCCGCTGGTCTGCTACGGCCTGTCGGTCCGTGACCCCGAGACCGGCGCACACCTGGCGCTGACCGGCGACACCAGTTACGACATCCCCGAGCGCAGCCGCGCGGCGCTGTCCGAGGCGGACCTGCTGCTGGCCGACGCCATCGTCCCGGCCCACCTCTGTGAACACCACCCGCTGGGCGGCGCGCACCACGACGAGGAGGGGACCCCCCGCACCTTCGGCACCAAGCACATGACCCGCGAGGGGGCGCTGTCGATGGCCGACGAGCTGGACGCCGTCGAGGTGCGACTGGTCCACAGCGCCCACTACTACCCCGCCGACGAGGCGTTCGCGGAGCCGCTGGCCGTCGACGGTGAGCGCTACCGTCTCTGACGCCGCGCGAGCGTCAGCGCGAGGAGCAGTCCCGCCAGCGCGAGCAGCGCGCCGGCGCCGGGGAGCCCAGAGCCGCCGTCGGCGCTCGCCTCGGTCGTCGGCGCCGACGTGGGCGTCTCGCGCGTGCCGTCGCCGAGCGCCGGGCTGCCGTCGCTCCCGTTCTCCCCGGGCGTCGTCGCGTTCGGCCGGCCCGGCCACTCGTTCTCGAACTCCGTGAGGTACCGCTCGCAGGCGTCGACCTGCGGCGGCGTGAAGTCGGTGTCGCCGTGGAGTTCGACGTCCTCGGGGGCGTCCACGTCGGCCATCGTCGGCCCGCTGGACTCGTCGCCGGTGTCGATGCGCTCGACCTCGTAGACGTGGTGGGGGGTGTACACCTCCCAGACGACCTCCCCCTCCGGCGTGACCTCGATCACGCGGTCCTTGACCGTGTCGGCGATCAGGGTGTTGCCGTTCGGGAGACGGTCGGCGTCCCGGGTCCAGCGCATGTCTCCCGACAGGTTCCAGGTGTTCTCCCAGCCGTCGTCGGTGTGCTCGTACTCGACGATGCGGTCGTTGCCGCTGTCGGCCACGAGGAACGTGGGGTCACCGTCCTCGCTCTCGAGGTAGTCGGGCTGATGCTGGCGCTCCATGACGTCGAAGTTCCCGTCTTCGCCCAGCGTCAGCTCGATCTCGCCGGTCGTCTGGTTGAGCAGCACGACCTGGTCGAAGTTCCGCGGCGAGGCGATGAACTTGTCCTCGCCGACCCGGTCGACGTCGTTGAGGTGGGTCCAGTCCTCCTCGTAGGGGCCGCCGACGTCGCGGTCGTAGTGGTCGTCGAAGTCCCACTCCCACTCGACCTCGTCGCTGGTGCGGTTGTAGATGAGCAGCCCCGCGCTGTTCTCGTCGGTCTCCTCGTCGTACGCTCGCATGTTCGCGATGACGATGCGGTGCTCGTCGAGCAGGTCCGCGTCGTGCGTGTCGTGCAGCTGTAGCTCCTCGAGCCAGACCACCTCGCCGGTGCGGGCGTCCAGTTTGTAGAACGCCGACCAGGGTTCGCCGTCGCGCTTGAACGTGGCGGTGACGAACAGGTAGCCGTCGTCCAGCGGATCGATATCGTAGCTCCAGGTGGCGCCCATCTCCACGCCGTTGCGATGGACCCACTCTATCTCGCCGTCGGGACCGACCCCGACCACCCGCGGCCGGTCCGTGCCGTCCGGATTGTACCCCTGGACGCTGACGACGGTCATCGCGTCGGCGGGCTCCGCCATCGTCCCGACGCAGGGGTTGTCCGCGTCGTCGTCCGGGGGCGGAGCGGTCGGGGCCGCCGTCGCGACCGGCGCGACCGCACCCGTCACCGCGAGCACCACACAGCAGCACACGAGCCGGGGGCCAGGGCGTCGCATGGGCCAGGGGTTGGAGCGGCGCCGTATGTGCTTTTCCCTGCTCAGTCGTCGTCGCCGAACCGGTCGAGTCCGCTCTGTCTGCGACGCCGGCCCTCGGGGTCGGCGACCCACGGCGATCGGGCCGCCCGCAACGCCGCCCGGTCGACCGCCGGCGGGTCCGCGGGATCGTGACCCGGACAGTCCCGGCCACACTCCCGCGCGGGGTCGACGGGCCGACCCTTCCACGGGCAGTCCGGGACCCCCGCGTCGTCGGGGTCGACCCGGGCGCAGGCGGGGTACGCCGCCGGGCGCCAGCCCTTGCCGTAGGCCCGCTCGGCGATCCGGCGGCGAGCGCGGGTCTTCTCGGTCGCCGTGGCGACCCTGATCTCGGTGCGGCCCGGGTCGGTCCCGAGGGGTTCGATCCCCGAGTCCTCGACGGGCAGCGCCTCGGCGTCCCGGACCACCTCGCGCTCGCCGGTCTCGGGGTCGATCCGCCAGACGCCGACCGCGTCGGGGATGCGGTGGAGGTGCGCGCCGGTGACGTGGCTCGCCGTCGCCAGCCAGGCCTCGTCGACGACCGCGAGGCTGGCGTCGACCCGCAGCTGCCGCTCCAGGTCGCCCGGCCGTCCCAGGTCCGGCTTGTTCTCGACGCCGACGATCCGGTCGAACCAGTCGGGGTAGCGGACCACCTGCCGGACGTGTGCCCGACCACCGCGGCGCTCGCGCTCGAAGAAGCCCGCCTCGACGGCGGCCTCGACGATCCGTTCGCGGCGCTCGGGCGGGCCGTCGAGGACCTCGGCGACCGGCCGGTAGCGGCCGGGCCCGACCGGGCTCTCGACGGCCGCCGGCGGGATCGTTCGCTCGGTGATCGCCGCCCGCTCGGCGAACTCGGCGCCCGGCTCCACGAGGACGACGTCGAGCACCCGCCCGCCCGGCGCGTGGACGCCCGCCCCGACCTGCCGCGCGACGACGGCGTCGCTGTCGGCCTCCAGACGAGCGCACAGTCGCTGTTCGAACGCGTACTCGCGCACCGTCGTCGTCTGGGCGACCGACGGGCAAAAGCCCACGGTCGGCTGCGGTGATACTGTTCAGATGAGAACGTCACCTGAGACAGCGACGACGCGACAGCTTCGGAAGCCCCCTCGCGCTCGCCGGGCCTGACTCGCTGCGATCCTCGGACTTCGTCCTGCGGTTCTTGAGTCGTCAGGCCCGGCGACCCCTCGGCCCCTTCCAGTCCCACCCTGCGGTGGATGGTGCAGGCAACCACCGCTTATCTGAACACCGCCGCTACGGTCGCTACGAGTCGCCGTCGCCGTTCTCGTCGTTGCGCTCCCCGGCGTCCGGGTCCACGTCAACGCCGGCCTCGTCAACCACGTCCTCGGGGTCGACGTCCTCGCCCGTCAGCGATCCCTTGACCTCCGTGGCGTTCTCCTTGACCGTCTCCGTCTGCTCCTTGACCGCCTGGCTCTTCCGGCGGGCGCGCTCGGCGCGGGCCCGGGCCTCGTCGCTGCGCTGCTTGGACTCCTTCGCGGTGCCCTTCGCCTCCTCGGCCCTGTCGCGGGTTTCTTTGGCCTGCTCGGCGGTCTCCTTTGCCTGCTCGGCGGTCTCGGCGACCCGGTCGCTGGCCTTCGCCGCCTCCTCGACGGCGTCGGGGGCTCGCTCGGGGCCCAGTTTCGGGTCCGTCTCGTCCAGTTCGGCGTCGTGGATCACCTCCTCGACGACCTCCTCGGTGGCGCTAGCGACCGTCTCCGACCCCTCCGCGACCGTCTCGCTCTCCGTCGCCACCTCCTCGCCGAGTTGCTCGACGGTCTCGCTCTCGGCGGCGACCTCCTCGCTGACCGCCTCGACGGTCTCGCTCTCGGTCGCGACCTCCTCGCCGGCCTCCTCGACGACCGCCGCGGCGTCCTCGACCTCCGCGGCGGTCTGTTCCAGTTCCGCCGCCGTCGCCGCGACCTCCTCCGTCGAGCGTTCGAGCACCCGTGCCAGCACGAGCAGCTGCACGACGCCGGTCAGCGTGAACAGCGTCACGACCACGGCGTTGACCGCGGTCAGCGCCGTCGTCGCCCCCGCGCCGAACAGCCCCGCCTCGGCGACGGCGTCGATCAGCCACACCGCGTCGACGACCACCACCGCCGCCATCGCGACGTACACGACCCGGACGAACCGGTCGTACAGGTCCGAGTACCGACCGAAGACGACGGTTTCGACTGCCGAACCGAGACGACTGACGACCATTGAGCTACCTCCTCTTCCACCGCGGTTAAGGGTTTGGTCGGCGGCCTCGCGCCGGGAACGTCCCGCGTGCGCCGCCATCTAGCCGTCCCGCGACGGGCGGCCGCCGACGACCGCCCCGAGCCGCCGGCGGTACCGCGCGGCCAGCGTCCGCACCAGGAAGCGGTCCCGCTCGTCGGGCCCGAGCGCGAGCAGGACGCCGACGTACGTCCCGGCACCCAGCAGCAGGCCGACGGCGACCGACGGGACGCCCGACAGCGTCTCGCGGACGAGCGCCATCGCCAGCGTCGTCGCGACCCCGGCGGCCAGCGGGTCGAGGAACGTCGCGTCGAACGGCCACAGCCCCTCGAACCGGCGCAGGAGGACGACCTGAATCGAGTTCTGGACGGCGATGGCGACGGCGGTGCCCAGCGCCGCCCCCGGCAGGCCGAACGCGCGGACGAACGCGAACGTCAGCACCGTGTTCAGCACGGCCAGCAGCCAGTCCAGCGCCATCCGGGCGTACTGGTGGTCGGTCATCATCAGCAGCCACCCGGTCGCGCCGACGGCGCTCCCCACCAGCACGCCACCGAGGTAGATCACGAGCGGGACGTAGCCGGTCGTGAAGGTCGCGCCGAACACCGACAGGATCGCCCGTCCGTAGACGACCAGCACGGCGAGGATGGGGACGACGCAGGTGACGATCAGTCGCGTCACCGTCGTGTACACCGCGTCGAGCGTGCCCATCTCGTCGTCGGCGTACAGCCCCGACGCGACCGGCGGCAGCAGCATGTTGAACGACAGCAGCGGAATCCACGCCAGCGACACCAGCACGAGCACGACGTTGTACACTCCCGCGGCGCTGGCCGTCAGGAGGAACCCGACCAGCAGCACGTCGACGCGGTTCTGGAACACCTTCCCGAGACTGCTCAGCGCGATCGGTCCGGCGTGGTCGTAGAACCGTCTGGCCTCCGACCGGACGCCGCGAACTGCGGGGCGGATGCCGGTCGCGGAGACGACCGCCGGGAACCCGACCACCGCGAGCGCGGCCGTCCCGACGACGAACGCGCCGGCGACGCCGACCACCGAGTACCCCAGCGCCAGGGCACCGACGGCCCCCACCAGCCTGGCCGCCGGGCGGAGCACGCGGTTGAACAGCACCTCGCCGCGGGCCGACCGCATCGCCCGGAGCACCCCGGCGTGGATTCGCACGACGCCGACGAGGACGATCAGCGCCGCGAACAGCCGTATCGTCGGCGGGAACGCCGCGTTCGCGACGGTCGCGGCGTCGAGCCAATCGGCGGCCAGCACCAGCCCGCCCGCGAGCACGAGCCCGACGGCGAGCGTCGTCAGGTACGCCAGCCCCACCACGCGACCCTGTCGCTCCGGGTCGTCCGCGTACTCCGAGAGGTACCGCTGGAGCGTCTGAACCGAGCCGAAGTTCACCAGCCGAAACAGCAGCTGGGTGACCCGCCACGCGAAGGCGTAGACGCCGTACAGGACCGGGGAGAGCGCCCGCGCGAGCACGAACTCCGTCGCCGTCGTCAGCGCACGCTGGACGGACTGGCCGCCAGCGGTGACGACCGCCCCCTCGGCGATCGTCACCAGCGCCTCGTGCTCGTCGTCCGGAATGTCCTCGTCCGTCGTCCCCACCGGTATCCCGTCGCGTCCGGTACTCCCGTTCATAAGTCACTCGCTCTACCCAGCTACCCGCCGGAACTGCGCCGGTGCGTGACCGGCGCTCGCGACGGCCATTCGCGTGCGTCGAATCTCGCAGGCGACTGCTGCTGCTCGCGTGCTTGCTCGCAGCAGCTGTGTTCGCGGCTTCGCCGCTCACGACTTCCGAGGCACTCCCTGTCGGTCGTGCCTCGCTATGCGAGGGCTGGGATTCGAACTCGACGAGACAGTCCTGCTCGCTCGCTGCGCTCACTGCGCGGGCTGTGACTCGTCTGCTCGAATCCGCAGCGTACCGTGGCCGTCGCTCACGGACGTGCTCGCGACGGCTGTGTTCGCGGCTCCGCCGCTCACCGTTTCCGAGGCACTCCCTGTCGGTCGTGCCTCGCTATGCGAGGGCTGGGATTCGAACACGGTCAGACGGTCGCTCGCAACGCTCGCGCTGCGACTGACCTGCTCGAATCCCACGGTACGCATCGCTCCTCACGTCTGTTCGGAGCAGATGCGAGGGCTGGGATTCGAACCCGATGGCGAATCCTCGCACACTCGGATTCGCGTGCTTCGAATCCCGCAGTCGACTGCTGCTGCTCGCGTGCTCGCTCGCAGCAACAGTGCGAGGGCTGGGATTCGAACCCAGGAACCCCTACGGGAGCGGATCTTAAGTCCGCCGCCTTTGGCCTGGCTCGGCCACCCTCGCGCGGTCCGGTGTTCACGGGGTGGTGGGAAGTGGGTTTCGGACTACCCGAACCCGCCGTAGCGCAGGTACACCATCACGACGACGATGGACAGCTGGAGGACCCCCTGCACGCCGGCGAGTTTGGCGTTGCGAAGGCCGATCCGACCGATCAGTTCTCGGTCGGGGTTCTCGGAGGTCATCTGCTGGTAGATGCGGACCTCGCCGGGCATCAGCACGCCGAAGCCGAGGACGCTCAGCGCGGTGACGATGGCGACGGTCAGCGCGATGGGCGTCGAGGCCATCTCGAACTCCGGCAGCGTCAGCGCGAGCGCGGCGACGCTGCCCAGCACGGCGAGGGCGGCGGCGACCTGCCACCGCCGGTCGTCGAACGCGTCGAGGTTCCAGCCCACGAGAATCGCCACCGGCACGAGGGTGCCGGCGGTCAGCAGCGCCAGCCACGCCGCCGGGAGCGTGAGGTAGGGGATGCGCCCGACCAGCAGGATGCCGCTGGCGATGGTCACCGTCGCCAGCGTCGGCAAGAGGAAACTCGTCTTGGGGGTGAACCGCTCGAAGACGCTGGCGCGCTCGTCGACGTCCAGGCTCCCCAGCACCGGGCCGAGCACCAGCGCCATGAACAGGTCGGTGCCGGTCCACAGCACCCCCGCCATCACGTGGACGTAGGTGTGTATCTCCAGCGGCGCCACGACGGCCGCCGCCAGCGCAAGCAGCGGCACCGCGACCACCGCCCCCGCGAACGCCGGGTTCGCTCGTCGCCCCATCCCACGAATCGTACCGCGTACCGTCGCCGCCATGGCGAGAGGCGACACGCTCCGGACCCAAATGTGTTGGCGCTCCGGCACGTCTCCGTGAGGGACGCGGAGGTCCGGGAGTCGCTCCCGGGACATGGGGCTTTTCCTCCCCGGGGGCCCTGGTCGTTGGCATGCGATTCGAGAACGACACCGTGCTCATCACCGGCGCGGCGACGGGCATCGGCGAAGAGACCGCGAAGCGCTGCGCGAGCGAGGGCGCGCACGTCGTCGTCACCGATGTCGACGAGACCGGCGGCGAGGAGACCGTCGAGGCAATCGCCTCGCGCGACGGTCCCGGCAGCGCCACCTTCGAGCAACTCGACGTCACCGACGCCGAGCGGTTCGACGAACTCGCCGTCGATGTCGCCGAGGAACATGGCCTGGACGTGCTCGTGAACAACGCCGGCATCGGGCACCCCGCCGCCAGCGTCGAGGACGTCTCGCCGTCGACGCGGGACTACGTCGTCGAGGTGAACATGAACGGCGTCTGGAACGGCTGTCACGCCGCCCTGCCGGTGTTCAAGGAGCAGGGCTCGGGCGCCATCGTCAACGTCGGCTCGCTCGCCTCCATCCTCGGCCTCCCGAAACAGGCGGCCTACTCGATGACGAAGGGCGCGGTGCTGAACTTCACCCGCGCCGTGGCCGCCGAGGCCGGGCCGTACGGCGTCCGCGCCAACGCCGTCTGTCCGGGGTTCACCGACACGCAACTGACCGACCAGTACTTCGCCGGCTTCGACGACCCCGAGGCCGCCCGCGAGGAGATGATCGCCGAGTACCCGCTGAAACGGCTCGGCGAACCCGGCGAGATCGCCGACGCCATCGCCTTCCTCGCCAGCGACGAGGCCTCCTTTGTCACCGGCCACGGGCTGGTCGTCGACGGCGGGTTCTCGACGAACTGAGACGGGGTATTCTCACTGTGTCCCGGGAGCGCACCGCAGCGCGCTCCCGGGGGAAGCCGAGAATAACCCGTATGAGCGGGGCGCTGTGGCGGTCGTCCGTCTGTCGGACGCGACGCTCGCGTGGGGCCGACTCACGAACATCGTTACGCTGGATTCGTGCTGAATTGACTGGTGGGTAGGTGTGCGTATTGGCCGCTGAGAATGCTACCATCACAGAGAAACGTTTCGATAACCATGCGAGGGACAATGCGTATGATCAGGATTCTTGTTTGAGCCAAATGAGCGTATTCAGATGGCCCACGAGCAAATGCTGGTTTGTGCTACTAAGGAAGCCAGAGCAGGTTTTGACTGAATCAAAAAATCCCTTTCACGGCCCTAATGAGCGCTCTTAAGTGAAAATAGAATGAAGGTGGGTGCGATGGTAGGCACTCGTGAGGCGTTCCTCAAGGTCTCATGGGCGAACGTTCTCTTGAACGGCCTCAAAATCGTTGTCGAGGGTTCAATTGGTCTCCTCACTGGGAGCCTCGCACTCACCGCCGATGCAGCGCACTCCGTTGCTGACCTTCTCGCAAGTGGGGTTGTCTTATTTTTGGGACGGTCGGTCCACGAAGATGCCGACGACTCACATCCACACGGCCATGACCGATTCGAACCGCTCTCCGCACTCGTCGTCGGTGCGGTTCTCGTTCTTCTCGGACTCAAACTCCTCTACGATTCCGGCCACTCAATCTTCACCGGCGTCACTACCGAGTACAGTGTTTGGCTGGTTACCGGTCTCCTATTCGCACTCGGCGACATGTACGTCTGCTACTGGTACACCCAGCGCGTAAATCAGCAACTCCAATTGCCAAGTCTCCGCGCGCTTGCTGCGGACAGCCTCAACGACCTCTACACAACTGGTGCGGCCCTTGTGGGGGTACTTGCGATGGCGGCCGGCTATCCGATTTTCGACCCGATTGCCGGCGGAATCGTGAGCCTGCTTGTCATCCACCAGGGAACCGAGATCTCGCGGGAGAACGTCCAATATCTCGCGGATAGCGCGCCCCCGGAGTCAGAGCAAGCGGAAATCAAAGAGCAAGTGCGTGAGCATCCCGCGGTCCACGGCATTCACGATTTCGTCGCCTACTACTCCGGGCACGTCATTGAGGTAGAGTTTCACGCCGAAGTGGATCAGGACATGACAGTGGTCGAGGCCCACGACATCGAATCAGAACTCCGCAACCGCGTCCGCGACATCGACCCGGTTTCAGACGTTCACATCCATCTCGATCCGGCCGGCCTCGGTGAATGGGAAGACGCTGATGATGCTGCCCCTACCGGGAGCTGACACAGCACAAGTATTGTGACCAGACGACTCAGGAGGGGAGTGGCGAAATACACAGACGGTTGTGCTGATTGTGGTCTCTGTATTCAGCACGGTAGTCCTGACAGTTTTTGAGTAGATTGGATCTGTTTGTGGTACAGCGTTAGTCTGTATAACCGATTTCTCACGACAGAGTAACGAGTGTGTGTGTGTGCGTCGGTGGGACGACACTCTCAAAGAGGAGTCCCGACCCGCCTCAGTCCTCGATCTCGACGCGCTCGATGACCGCCTCTTTCTGCGGGGCGTCCTGGCGGTCGGTCGGCAGCGAGCCGATCTCCTCGACGACGTCCATCCCGTCGGTCACCGCGCCGAACACGGCGTGCTTGTCGTCGAGGTGGGGCTGGGCGTCCAGCGTGATGAAGAACTGCGAGCCGTTGGTGTTCGGCCCGGAGTTGGCCATCGACAGCTTGCCGGGGCCGTCGTGGCGAAGGTCGTCGTGGAACTCGTCGTCGAACTCGTAGCCGGGGCCGCCGCGGCCGGTGCCGGTCGGGTCCCCGCCCTGGATCATGAAGTCCTCGATGACGCGGTGGAACTCGACGCCGTCGTACAGGCCGTCGCCGCGAATCTCGCCGCTCTCGGGGTCCTCCCAGGTGGTCGTCTCCGGCGCCGGGTCGTCGTCGGCGGCGGGGTCGTGCGTCGCGAGGTTGACGAAGTTCTCGACGGTGCGCGGGGCGCGCTCGTCGTACAGTTCGACCTCGATGTCGCCGTGGTTCGTCTGGATGGTCGCCGTCTTGCTCATACCTGACGGTCGGCGCGACGGGTAAAAAGGACGGTGGTGTCCGGGAGACACCGCAAACGTTGACACGGCGCCAGCCGAACGTCCCGGCGATGGACGACCTGACGCGCTACCGGGTCGGCAACGTCGCCATCTTCGCCGTGGCGCTGGCGCACGCGGCGCTCACCTGGCCGCCGCGGGCGGTCCTCGCGCTGTTCGTCGGTGGGGCCGCGCTGGCGGCCGTCGCCGAGGTCGCCGTCATCTTGCTGGGGCTGCTCGAACACCAACTGGAACCCCAGATCGCCGGCGTCCCACTGGTGGTGCTGCTGGCGTGGCCGGCGATCGTGTACGCGAGCCTGCGGATCGCACTACTGGTCGCTCCGCCCGGTGCCGCGGCGGCGGCGCTGGCCGCGGTTCTCGCGACCGCCGCCGACGTCGTGACCGACCCCGACGGCGTCGAGCACGGCGTCTGGCGCTACCCGGAGGCGCCGGTGTCGACGCCGCGGTACCGTGGGGTGCCGTGGTGGAACTTCGCCGGGTGGCTCCTGATCGTGTTCGTCACCGCGCTGCTGCCGACGGTCGCGCTGTAGCCCGCCCCGTGCGGCGCTGCCGACGTGACGGCGCAACCCCGGTCACCCCCAGGTCCAGCGCGCGTCCAGCGCGTAGCGGTACAGGCCGCTGACGAAGATGGCGACGGCGTTTGCGAGCAGGTACATGACCTGTTGCCACTCGACGAGGGCGTAGAGGACGCCGATCTGGATCGGGATCGCCGACCCCCTGACCACGTTCGTCTTGACGAGGCCGTACAGGTACTGGCCCACGCCGGTGTTGCGGGAGTCCCGGAACGTCCAGGCGTTGTTGAGGACGTAGGAGAGGACGATGGTCATCTCGATGGCGATCACGGCGCCGACGAGGTAGTTCAGCCGCGCGCGGTCGACGAACAGCCACAGCAGCACCATCTGGACGCCGGCGGCGAACATCCCGACGGCGACGAACCGCCGCAATCGCCGGGCCAGCGGACCGACGACCAGCCCCCGGATGAACGAGCGGACCATCTATCGGTAGCCCAGCGCCTCCAGGCGCGCCGAGAGGTCCTCGTCGACGGCGTCGTCGGCATCTGTCGCGCCCTGGCGGTCCCGGAGGAGCGCCGCGTGCTCGTCGACGACGGCACCGAAGCGGTCGATCACCGACTGTTCCTCCTCGGTCGGGTCCGCCGAGCGGTCCGTCTGCTGGCCGGGGTCCGACGGCCGGTGGTACAGCTCGACGTCGCCGCCGTCGACGTTCTCGATGTACGTCCAGTCCCGGTCGCGGACGCTCACGAGCAGGTCACCGTCCGAGAGCGTTCGCGGGATCGGCTGTGCGGTCACCTCCTCGCCACGGACGGTGACCGAGACCACCGGCTCGTCGTCGGGGGCGGCGCCGTCGAGGACGCTCGGCACGAGCGAGTCACCCCACCAGTCGGGGTGGGGATCGACGCCGAGCAGGTCGGTCACGGTCGGCGGGAGCGCGTCCAGCCCGACCTGCCCCTCGATCCGGCGGGCGGGCGCACCGGGGACGTCGACGATCAGCGGCACCCGCACCAGTTCGTCGTACAGTTTCGGGTAGTGCGCGAGGTGGCCGTGATCCTGGAACTCCTCGCCGTGGTCGCCCGCGAGCACGACCGCCGTCTCGTCGTCGACGCCGGTCGCCGACAGGGTCGAGAGCAGGCGCCCGACGCTGGCGTCGATCTGTCGCACCGCCGCCTGGTACAGCGTCCGCAGGTCCGCGAGCGTCCGCTCGCCGACCGACCAGCCGAGCCCGGTCCGGAGGTGTGCGAGCAGCATCCGGTGGGTCCCGATCAGGTCCGAGGACACCTCCCGGATGTACCGCGGGGCGGGGACGTACGGCGTGTGTGCGTCCATGTAGTGGACCCACAGGAAGAAGGGAGACTCGGTCTCCTCGACGAACTCGGTCGCGGCCTGCTCGACGTCGAACATGCGCGACGTGTCGAGAAACGGCCGGTCGTCGGACGCGCCGCGGAGCCGCGAGCCGAGCCGTCGGAACGGCGACGTCGCCAGCTGGAGCCACGCCTCGACGGTCGGGTGGGTCGCGAGGTAGCGGCTGTAGATGCTCGAGCCGACGCTGGCGACGAACGGATCGAACTCGTCGAACCCCTCGTCGTACCCCCAGTGGTCGGTGAGGAAGCCGTTGGCGGCGTTGAAGCCGCCCGTCGAGACGCCCGCGTCTTGCAGCACCGACGCCAGCGTCGGTGACTCCGTGACGCCGACGCGGTCCGTGTCCGCGAACACCGGGCGCGAGGACAGCATCGACGGGAACGAGAACGGCGTCCAGTTGCCGGTGGCGAACGCGCGCTCGAAGACGGCGCCGCGGTCGGCGAGGTCGTCCATCACGGGCGTGAGTCGGTCCCCGTCGTAGGGCCCGATCGCGTCGGTCCGCAGCGAGTCGACGGTGATCAGGACGACGTTGGAGACGTCGGCGTCGGTCACGCTCCGCGCCCTCCCGTCGCCTGCGTCGACCACGATACACCGGCCCGTCGCCGTGGGAGCGCACGGGGCCTGCCCGGCGGCCCGCTCGATGGCCCTACCACACTGTACGTTCGGTCAGTTGTGGTGATGACCCTTTCGGTACCAGTGACGGGGAGGGCGGCGAGGTCCGCTCGCGGCGAGCGGAGGCCGCCCCATACGTTCAAGAGGTGCGGTTCCGAACCGACGGACGGATGAGCGATACGGGCAGTCACCGTGCGGAGCGGATCACGCTTGCGCGGCTCCCCTCCGGCGTACCGATCGAGACGACCGTCCACGTCTACGAGGGCTTCGGCGACGGCCCGACGGTGTACGTCCAGGCCGCCCAGCACGGCCGCGAGGTCAACGGCACCGAAGTGCTGCGGCGGGTCCACGACCGCCTCGATCCGGACCGACTGTCGGGACGGGTGGTCGCCGTGCCGGTGGCGGACCCCCTGACGTTCGATCGCGTCTCCTACACGACGCCCGAGCAAATCGACAGCGTCAACCCGAACATGAACCGGGTGTGGCCGGGCGACAGCGAGGGGACGCTCCACCAGCGGATGGCCGCCCGCCTGTGGGAGTACGCCGGCGACGCCGACGCCGTGATCGACCTGCACACCGGCAGCCCGGAGATGCTGACCCACGTCGTGTTCATGGAGGGCCACGAGGAGTCCCGGCGGCTGGCGGAGGCCTTCGGCACCGACCTGCTGCTGTCCGAGCGGGCCGGCGAGAGCGCTCCGGAAGCCTGGCGCACGCGGGGGTTCGACGGGAAGTTCCGTGTGGCCGCCGCCGAAGCCGGGATTCCGGCCATCACGCCGGAACTGGCCCACAACAAGGAGATCGTCGAGGACGCCGTCCGGGCCGGCGTCGAGGGGGTACTAAACGTACTCCGGGAGCTGGACATGCTCTCGGGGACCCCACAGCCCTCAGAGCCGACGCTCGCGCGCAACCACCTCGGCAGCGTCGACGCGACCGACTCGGGGCTGTTCCGCCCCGCGCCGACCCGCGAACTCGGCGAACACGTCGCCGAGGGAAGCCGCCTGGGAACCGTGTTCGACTCGACGACCTACGAACCGCTCCAGTTCGTCGAAACCACCCGTTCGGGCGTGCTGTACGCGCTGACGAAGGAGGCGACGGTGAAAGAGGGCGACCGGCTGGGCAGCGTCGCGATCGTCCGGGAGTGATTCGGTCTCCGTTCGAGTCGACCGGGCGCCGGGAGCGGCGTCACTTCCGCGCGGTGACGTACAGCACCGGACCGATCACCAGCAGCGTCAGCCCGAGCAGGCGGTAGTGGAACTCCGCGGTGAGACTCGCGGGGGTCAGCAGGAACAGCAGGCCGAACGCGAGCACGTTCAGCGAGAAGATTTTGCGCGAGCCGGCGATCAGACTCCCCGGAACCGAGAGCACGAACAGCGCCAGCAGCGCCTGCCCGACGTTGTACTGGACGAGGAACTTGTCGAGCGCCTGCAGCGGCGTGGCGAACTCGATCATATCAGAACCTCGCCGCGAGCCGGCCTTTAACCTTCCGTTACGACCCCATGGCGCTACTCGATCGGCCCGGTCAGCTCGACGTCCCGGAGCCACACCACCCAGGCCCCGACGACGAGGACGGCCATCCCCGTCACCCACGTCACCTTGCCGAACAGCGGGAGTCCGGCATTGTGCAGCAGGTAGTTGAGGATTCCCGGGACGACGATGCCCGCTGCGACCAGGCCCAGCGCCATCAGCGCGTCCGTGCGATCCATCGCCCGTAGCTGGGAGCCACAGCGGCGTCAACGTGACGGTTCGGGCCGCTCGATCGACGGTGGCACCGCTGGCGGGAGGTGACAACGGGAAGGGGTGGACGCGCCCATGGAGCGTGTGACGTGCGCGTCCACCTGAAACGTGGGTCCCACGGCTTAAATTTCCCACGGGGATGTTCGGAGCCCGCAACTACCCGCCCGACAGCGCCGCCGCGAGCTTCTCGGCGGGGTGAGGCGGCTCCCCCTCTGCGTCGGGTCTGTCGCCCAGCTGGGTCCGGCAGGACCCGCCCGGCGCGACGACGGTCCCGCGGCGCCCACGGACCTGGTCGAACAGAATCTCGCCGATCGCCTGACTCATCGCGTAGTGGTCGGCTTCGTAGCCGAACGACCCGGCCATCCCGCAACACCCCGAGTCGAGCGGGTCGACCTCGTAGCCCGCGCGGCGCAACACGCCGACAGCGTGGTGGTCCCGCGAGACCGCTGTCTGGTGGCAGTGGCCGTGGTACACCAGTCGCTCGTCCGGCGGGTCCGAGTCGACGCCCGCGGCCTCCAGCAGGCGCTCGCGGTCGAGGAACTCGCAGAGACCGTAGGCGGCGTCTGCGACGGTCTCGACGGTCGCGCGGTCCGGTTCGTCGGGCGCCTCCCCGACCCGGAGGTCGCGGTAGTCCGACCCCAGCATCACCGCGTCCGAGGGCTCGACGGCGACGACCGCCCAGCCGTCGTCGACCCGCGGCGCCAGGTCGGCGACGGTGTCGGCGGCCGTCTCGCGGGCCTGCGCCAGGAAGCCCTTCGAAAACGCCGGCCGACCCACGTCGGTGCGGTCGGCCAGGTCGACGTGGACGCCGACGGCTTCCAGCGCCTCGACCGCCGCCTGCCCCACCTCGGGGCGGGTGTAGTTCGTGTACGTGTCGACGACGAGCACGGCGCGAGCGGTCGCCTCGTCGGCGGGGACGGTGGGACCGCCGCGCTCGCGGAACCAATCGTGGGTCGTCTCCCGTGAGAACGTCGGCAGCGAGCGCTCGCTCGCGATGCCGAGGGTTCGCTCCAGCGCCCACCGCGCGCCGGGGACCTTCGTCGCCCAGTTCGACAGCGGCGCGGTCGCCGATCCCAGCGCCGCGAGGCGGTCGACGTTCGCGAACAGGCGCTCGCGCAGGCCGGCCCCGGACTCTTGGTGGTGCTGGTGGGTGAACTCCGCCTTGAGTTTCGCCATGTCGACCTCGCTGGGGCAGTCTTTCGCACACCCCTTGCAGCCGACACAGAGGTCCAGCACCTCGGTGACGAACGCCTCGTCGACGCCGTCGGGGAGGTCGCCGTCCATCGCCGACCGCAGCGCGTTGGCCCGGCCGCGCGTCGACGTGATCTCCTCCTGGCTGGCCCGGAACGTGGGACACATCACACCGCCGGTGGTGTCCTGCGGGCCGCGGCAGCCGCCACAGCCGTGACACAGTTCGACCATCCCCTGGAGGCCGTTCTCGCCCTCCCAGCGCAGTTCCGGGTCGAAGTCGTCGCCGACATCGTAGTCCGGGCCCATCCGGAGGTCTTCGTCCATCGCGACGGTGCGCGCTCGCGGCGGCGCCTCGCCGGCCTCGACGGCCGCGGCGTCGACCCCGACGACCTGGCCCGGGTTCAGCAGCCAGTCGGGGTCGAACGACTCCTTCACCTCGCGGAACAGTCCCCACACGTCGGCGCCGTACAGCTTCTCGTTGAACGCCGACCTGGCCCGCCCGTCGCCGTGCTCGCCGGAGACGCTGCCGCCCAGGTCGACGACGAGGTCCGTCGCCGCCTCGGCGATAGAGCGCATCTCCGCGACGCCGGCCCCGGTCTTGGTGTTCACCAGCGGGCGGACGTGCAACACGCCGGGGCCGGCGTGAGCGTAGAAGCTGGCGTAGGTGTCGTGGTCGTCGAGGATGGACTGGAACCGGTCGACGAACTCGGGTAGGCGGTCGGGCGGCACCGCCAGGTCCTCGACGAACGCGACGTGTTTCTCGTCGCTGGTCCGCCCCAGGAGGATCGGCAGCCCGGACTTGCGGAGTTTCCATATCTGGTCCTGTGCGGCGGGCTCGTGGGCCTCTAGCGCGTCGAACGCCCGGATCGGCGCGTCGGTCGTGGTCGGGTCCGCCCCCGGGTCGCCCGCGAGGTCGACGCCCGCACAGCGGTCGGCGAGCAGCTCCGCGACCTGCCGGCGGCCGTCGGCGTCGCTCTCGGCGTAGAACTCCACGAGCAACACCGCGCGGGTCCCCTCGGGCAACCGCTCGACGACCGGACCGAACTCCTCGGTGTCCCGGGCGAGGTCGATCAGCACGTCGTCCAGCGTCTCGACGGCGGCAGGGTCGAACCGGAGGATGGTCTCGACGTCGTCCATCGCGGCGCCGAGGTCGTCGTACGCCAAAAGCGCCAGCCCGGTCGTCTCCGGCACCGGTTCGAGGTCGACGACGGCCTCGGTGACCACCGCGAGCGTCCCCTCACTGCCGCACAACAGCGACGCGAGATTCACGGTGCCGCCGTCGGCGTCCGGTTCGCCGACGCCGCGGGTGGCTCCTTCCGCGTCCTCGACGAGCCAGTCCAGGTTGTACCCCGAGACGTTACGCTTCAGGTCGGGGTAGGCGTCGGCGACGCTGTCGCTCTCCTCGTCGACGATCCGCGCGGCGGCGGCGTGAATCCGCGCTTCGAGGTCGCCGTCGGGGTCGGCCCGCTCGTGGAGTTCGGCCAGCCCGATCTCGCCGAAGGTGGTGACGGTCCCGTCGGCCAGCACGGCCTCGACCTCGCGGACGTAGGCGTCGGTCTTGCCGTACCGCAGCGAGTGCGCGCCCGTCGAGTTGTTGCCGATGGCGCCGCCCAGCGCGGACTTGTCGCCCCACGCGGGGTCTGGGGCAAACTTCAGGTCGTAGGTGGCGGCGGCGGCGTTCAGGTCGCCGAGGTACACCCCCGGCTGGGCGCGGGCGGTCCGGGCGTCGGCGTCGACGTCGAGCACCGCGTCCATCTCCCGAGAGAAGTCCAGCACGACCGCCTCGTTGACCGTCTGGCCCGCCAGCGAGGTGCCGCCACCGCGCGGGAGCACCGGAATCTCCCGCTCGGCGCAGTACTCGACGACGTGGGCCACGTCGGTGGTCGACTCCGGGAAGACGACGCCGATGGGCGTCCGCTCGTAGATGCTCGCGTCGGTGGCGTACAGCTCCCGGCTGTACGAGTCGAACCGCACCTCGCAGTCGACCAGTCGCTCCAGGTCCGCGACGAGAGCGGGTCGCTCGACATCGTCGCTCGCGTAGTCGTAGCTCGACCGGTCGTCCCGGGCCGCACCTGACCGGTCTCGTTCCGTCGCCATGTGGGAGGCGTTCGGCTCCGGGATGTTAAACTCGGGTGTGGCGGGCAGTTAGTCGGCGAACTTTCCGGGCGCCTTCGACCAGTCCCACGAGCGGTACTCCAGAGCGGGGTTTGCGTCGTCGGGAATCGCGTCGTACGCCCGGAGGAACGTTCGGATGCCCCGTCGGCTACCGAAGTCCCCGCGGTACCAGAGGAACACCCTCGGGAGGGCGACGCGCCCGGCGTCGCGGTCGTGCTCGACCTCGGCGTCGAGGTACGCGCGGGTCGCCCGGTCGAGTTGCGCGTCAACGCCGTCGGGGTCGAACGACCGAATCGCCGGGCAACTTTCGGCGCCGCAGTTCAGCGCGAAGTGGACGCGCGGGTCGGGGCCGGGCAGACGGTGCCGCCGCTCGAACTCGCTCGGGAACGGCCGCGGGAGGTACCCCATCCCGTACGACCACTTCGAGCCGCGGACGATGCCGTGTTCGATGTCGTCGAGGCTCAGCCCCGTTCCGGCGACCGTGAGCGCGTCCGCACCGAAAAAGCGGACGAACCGAAGCGAACTGTCGTACAGGTCGGAGCGCTCGTCGAGCAGCAGTTGCGTCCCGGCGTTGTAGCAGTTCAACCAGAACGACAGCGCCGCCTCCCGGTCCGTGGCCATCGCGTCGAGGGTGGTCTCGTCGAGCGTCGCCAGTTGTCGGCGGTACGGACCGGGGTCGTCGCCGGACCGGAGCGCCGCGAGCAGCGCCCGCGCACACTCCGCGGGCGAGAGGTCGGCGGCGTCCGCTGTGGCGTTGGCGGCGGTCACGCCCGAGACTGAGGCGCCACGGCGCAAAAGCCCTCTGCCCGTGTGCGCGGCCGGCGCGCGGCTGCGAGCCGCACGCGACCGCGCAGTCCCCCAGGCGGGGGCTGGCCACTCACCGTCACCGTTGATACCGACCCGTGTTGAACGTTTACACATGACACCCGAGTCAGCGGAGCCGGCCCGAACAGTGTGTCTGAACTGTGGGTTCGCCGCCGACGGCGACGGTCCGGACTGGGAGCGTGTCGACCACCCGACGCTGGGGCCGGTCGCGCGCTGTCCGGAGTGCGAGAGCACGAACGTGACGACGCAGTGAGCGAGCTCGCGGGACGGCGACGGATCGGCGGCCGAGGCCGTCAGTACCGCAGGACAGCGTCGAGAATGCCCGCCGTCTGCCCGACCCCGGCCAGCGCCAGCCCCGCGACCACCGTCGGCGTCCCGGCGACCGCCGCGGCGGCGTACAGCGCCGCGCCGAGCAGACAGCAGGCCGCGCCGCCGCGGTAGAACACCGCCCCGTCGGAGACTTCGCCGCCGGTGTACGCCAGCGCGCCGCCGGGCAGCAGCATCCAGCCGTAGACCGCCGTCGCCTGGAGCGCGGCGACGCCGGGGTCCGCCACGAGTCCGCCCAGTCCCGCCAGGGTGACCGGAATCCCCAGCACCATCACGCCACGCCAGATCAGCAAGACGCCGTCGTCCATGTCCTGCCACGACGCGGCGGTGAACGCGACCAGGATCGTCACCATCACGACGTGGGCGATCAGCAGCGTTCGCTCGGTGACGGCGTCGACGTGCGCGGCGGTCACGAACGTCCACGCCAGCGGCACCAGCAGGCCCGGCCCGGTCTCGCGGAGGCGTCGGAACATGCCCAGGGCGTCGGCGGCCGACCCCGAGAAGGTTGCGACCGCACGGCCTTTGTCCGTCCGGACCCTACCACCGACGATGCCAGCGACGCTCGAACTCCCGACCGGCGAGACGGTCACCTCCGACGACCCGTTCCTGTTCGAGGGGTACCCGTTCCGCTTTCGCCCCGTCGACGGCGAGGGGTTCGAACTGTCGCCGCTGTACTGGGGTGGCGGCCAGATGGACCAGCGCTTCGAGAGCCGCGCCGAACTGGTCGACCGCTGGGCCAACGACCCCGAGACCCGCGGCGTGCTCACCGACGCCGAGTGGCGTGCCTGGATCGACGACGCTCGGGGCGACGACCGGTTCGTCGCCGAAGAACTGGACGCCATCGAGCGCGAACTCGGGCTGGCGACGGGACCGCTCGCGCGACTGCGCAGCGTGCTCGGGCTGTAGCTACTCCTCGTCGCCGTCGGCGGACTCGCTCCCGTCCACCGACGCGCTCCCCTCGCCGGGCTCGGGGTCGCCCGCGGTCGCCGTGGCGTCCCCGTCGGCGGTGGCCGCGTCGTCGGCACCCTCGTCGGCGCCGTCGCTCTCCGCCTCGTCCACCTCGCGACGAACCACCGGCAGCCGCCACTCCAGGGGCGGGAGCCGCCAGCGCAGCTCCGTGACGGGCCAGGTGACCCCCACCGCGAGAGCGACGCCGGCGGCGAAAAACTGGGGCCGGCCCATCCACACCGGCGCGACGTAGATGGCGCCGTTGACCCAGCGGTGGGGCAACAGCCCGGTGATCAGCGAGGCGAGCGTCACCAGCACGTCCGAGATGAACTCCCGGACCGGGCCGTCGTCGCCCCCACCGCCGGCGTCGCCGCCGGTGCGGTTCTCGTAGCCGAGGCTGCGGGCGCTCGCGCCGCCGGTGCTCTCGGCGCCGGTGCCGAGGCGCTCGGCGTCGTAGGGGTGGGACAGCTGGACCGACCAGACGATCGTGCCGTTGGGCGCGACCTCGATCAGTCGCTTGCCGTTGGTGTCGGTGATCAGCGTGTTGCCGTTGGGCAGGCGGTCGGCGTCCCGGGGCCACTGGACGCGCTCGTCGGCCCACTCCCAGGTGCGGGTCCAGTTCCCGTCGACGCGCTGGTACTCGACGATGCGGGCGTTCTCCGAGTCCGCGACCAGCACCGCGGGGCCGCCATGCGCTTCGGGGATGTAGTCCGGGTTGTGCTGCTCGTAGAGGGTCCCGTGGTCGCCGTCCTCGCCCAGCGTCCAGTCCTCCAGCAGTCCGGTCTCGGTGTCGAGGAAGACGACCTGGTCCTGGTTACGGAGGCTGACCATCACCCGCCCGTCGTCGAGCAGTTCGACGTCGTTGAGGTGCGCCCAGTCGCCGGGGAAGGGGCCGCCGCCGGAGACGGGGAAGTCGGCCTGGGCGTCCCACGCCCACTCGATCAGCTCCGTCTCGGTGTCGACCTTGAACACCTGGTCGTGGATCATGTCCGCGACAATGACGTGGTCCTCGTCGACGCGGACGTGGTCGTGCCACTCGGCGGCGGTCTCGGAGGCGTCGTAGCGGCTGTAGATCACCTCGGTCTCGCCGGTCGAGAGGTTGGTGCGCTCGATCAGGTTCCGGGCACACGGCGGGGACCGACAGTTCGGACCCTCGGTGTGGATGGTGTCGGTCGCGGCGTACTCGACGGTCGCCGCGGTGCCCTCGACGGGGTCGACGTCGAAGTACTTCGTGTGCTCGTCCTCGTAGTACCACAGACTCCCGTTCGGGTGCCAGGCGATGATCGTCCCGAACTTCGCCGACTCGGTGACGACCGTCGCGTTCTCTCGGGGTTCGACCTCGGGGACCGCGTCGGCGCTGGCGGTCGTCGGCGAGGTGGCCACGCCGTAGCCCACGACGGCGCCACAGCCGAGCAACAGCACGACGAACAGCAGTCTGATCTGGAGCCGAGACGCCATGTGAGTGTCTCCGGACGGTACCGCCCGGGGGCAATCAAGGTTTGCGGTCTGGGTCGACCGAACACGTTCGGCACCACCGACAGGTCGCCGGCGACGCGACATCCCACATGGTCGGACCCCCCTCGCCGTTCGGCGGCGACGCCGACGACGTCTTCGACCGGTACGACCGGTTCGTCCCCGAACACCTCCCCGAACCCGGCGCGTTCCTGACCGGCCACGACGTGCTGACCGGCCGGGACCACCTCGCCGTCCACCGCCTCACGCGAGAGCTGTTCGAGGAGCGGGCGGTGTACGACATGACGTTCGGCTACAACCTCGCCCGCCTCAACCTCGACGGCCGCCACGAGGCGGCCGGCTACCGCTACGCCGTCGAACGAGGCGACGACGCCCTCGACGGGCCGGAACGCGTCCTCCGGGCGGAGTTCACACCCACGACGGCGTTCTGCCCGCAGACGCACACCCTCACGCTGGGGTCGTTCCGGGCCTGGAACGGCCTCGCCGACCGCCACGAGTACGACCTCGTCAGGGTGCGAGCGGCCGACATCCACCACCGCGCAGACGCCATCAACGAGCGCCTGCGGGCCGTCGAGGCGGCGTACCTGGAGACGGGAGACGTCGAGGCGGCCACCGACCGCGTCGAGATCGAGCCGGCGGCGGGAGACGTCGACGCCCCGCCACGGGCGCCGTTCTGAGCGCCACCCCGCGGGACCCGACGCCTACGGGGACGGAGAGCATATCTTCCCGGATAAATTTTCACCGAAACTAATTAGTCCGGTCGGAAATATCTGGAGAACATGGGTGGAGAACAGAAAACCTTGGGTGAGTTTTCTCCCGTCGGAGGGTCGACGTGAATACGGACGACATCGCCGACCTGCTCGTCTCCCGGCGCCGAGTCCTGGCCGTCCTGTTGATCCTGGCGACGCTGCTGGTCGGGAGCGCGGCGGGCAGCGTCGAGATGACCTCGTCGACTGGCGACTTCGAGACGAGTTCGAGCGCCGCCGACGATTTGGCGTACGTGGAGGACAACTTCGCCATCGACGGCGAGAACACGACGACGGTGCAGGTGGTGGTCCGCGGCGACGACGTCCTCTCGCGGACCTCGCTGTTGCGGTCGCTGCGCCTCCAGCGGTCGCTGCGCGCCGACGACGCGGTCGGGCCGACGCTGGCCGCGGACCGACCCGCTCGCGGGGTCTCGAACCTCGTCGCGGCCACCGCGATCAGACGCGCCCACGACGGGCCCGGGGCCGCCAACGTCACGCTGGCGGCACAGATCGCGCAACTGGAGTCGATGAGCGACGCCGACGTCGAGGCGGTCGTGCGCGAGGTGCTGTCCGGCGAGGGGCCCGAGTCCCAGCGGGCGCTCGCGCTGCTGCCGACCGACTACGATCCCGGGAGCCCGACCGCCGACGCCCGCGTGCTGTTGCTGTTCCAGTCCGTCGAGCCCGGCACCGACGCAAGCGACCCGCCGGACCGGATCGTCGACTCACAACTGGCGATTCGCGACGCCGTCCAGGAGACCCACGGCCAGGACTCCTTCGCCTTCGGGACCGGCATCGTCGCCGACGAGTCCGCCCGTTCGATCGGCGACAGCTTCGCCATCATCGGCCCGATCGCGCTGGTGCTGGTGTTGCTGACGCTGATCGTCGCCTACCGCGACGTGGTCGACATCGCGCTGGGGATGCTGGGCGTCCTGCTGGTGCAGGTGTGGACGTTCGGGGCGATGGGGTGGCTCGGCGTCGAGTTCAACGCCATCCTCACCGCGGTCCCCATCCTGCTGATCGGGCTGGCCATCGACTACTCGATCCACGTCGTGATGCGCTACCGCGAGGCCAGACACGGCGAGGGCCTCGACGTCGCCGACGCGATGCGGGCCGGCCTGGCCGGCGTCGGGGTCGCCCTGCTGTGGGTCACCGCCACGACCGCGCTGGGGTTCCTCTCGAACGTCGCGAGTCCGCTGGCGCCGCTGCAGGACTTCGGGCTCGTCAGCGCCATCGGCATCGTCGCCTCGCTGCTCGTGTTCGGCGGGCTGATCCCGGCGCTGAAGGTCGAGATCGACCGCCTGCTCGTCCGCGTCGGCCTCACGCGGAGTCGGGCGCCCTTCGGCACCGGCGGCGGGCCGTTCGGGCGCGTGCTCTCGCTGGGCACGCGAGCCGCCGACGCCGCCCCCCTGGCGGTGCTGGTGGTCGCGCTGTTGCTCGCGGTCGGCGGCGCCTACGGCGCCACGCAGGTCGACACGAGCTTCGACCGTGCGGACTTCCTCACCGAGGAGCCCCCCGCCTGGACGGAGTCGCTGCCCGGCGGCCTCCAGCCCGGCGAGTACACCGTCCGACAGAACTCCCAGTATCTGGACGATCGGTTCCTCCAGGAGCGACGCACCACGCAGGCGGAGATACTGATACGCGGGAACGTCACCCGGCCGGACACCCTGACCCGGACCGCGCAGGTGCGCGACCGGGCCGCCGACAGCCCGGTCACCGTCACGCTGTCTGACGGCAGTCCGGCGATCCAGGGGCCGGTCGAGACCGTCCGTGCCGTCGCGGCGCGCAACGAGACCTTCGCCGCGGTCGTCGCCGAGAACGACGCCGACGGCGACGGCGTCCCCGACCGGAACCTCGTCGCGGTGTACGACGCGCTGTACCGCACCGACCGCGCGGCGGCCGAGCAGGTGGTCGCCCGCCAGGACGGCGAGTACGTCGCCCTGCGCCTGACCGTGACCGCCCAGGGGAACGCCTCGGTGGCCGAGATTCGCAGCGGCCTCTCGGAGACCACCGCGCCCGCCGACGGTGACGGCCTGGAGACGACGCTCACCGGCCAGCCGGTGCTGACCGCCGTCGTCCAGGACAGCCTGCTGGACTCGGTGATCATCACGCTCGTGTTGACGACCGTCGCGGTGCTCGCGGTGCTGTCGGTCGGCTACCGCCTGCTGTCGGGCAGCGCCACGCTCGGCGCCGTGACCATCCTCCCGGTCGTGCTCGCGCTGTCGTGGATCCTGGGCTCGATGTGGCTGCTGGAGATTCCGTTCAACGCCCAGACGGCGACCATCGCCAGCCTCGGCATCGGGCTGGGCGTCGACTACAGCGTCCACGTCAGCGAGCGGTTCAAGCACGAGCTCGACCGGCTGGGCGAGGTCGCCGCCGCCCTCCAGCGGACGGTCAGGGGCACCGGCGGCGCCCTGCTGGCCAGCGCCATCACCACCGCCTCGGGGTTCTCGACGCTGGCGCTGGCGATCAACCCATCCCTACAGCAGTTCGGGGTCGTCATCGCGCTGGCCATCGTGTACGCGTTCCTCGCGGCGGTGTTCGTCCTCCCGAGCGTGCTCTCGCTGTGGGCGGACCTGACCGACGCCGGCGCCGACGACTCAGAGTCCGCGCCGGACGACGGCTGAGGAGACACCGCCCCCAGACGACAACACTTTGTCTCCGTCGCCGTTGTCGTCCACCCATGGAACGCACTCGTCGGCGGCTCCTGAGTGCGGTCGGGACCGCGGGCGCCGCCGCGACCGCCGGCTGTCTGGGGCTGGGCATCTTCGGGCCGAGCCTCCCGAACTGCTCGGGCGAGCAGATCACCGACGTCGCGGCGCCGACCCGCGGCGACGACGACGCCCCCGTCCGCGTCGAGGTGTTCAGCGACTTCGCCTGTCCGCACTGCCAGACCTTCGCCGAGGAGGCGGCTCCCCGGATCGACGACCTCGTGAGCTCCGGCGACGTGCTGTACGTCCACCGAGACTTCCCCGTGCCGGTCTCGGGGCGGTCGTTCCCGGTCGCAAACGCCGCCCGTGCGGTGGCGTACCACGCCGACGACGTCGCCTTCTGGGACTACTACGACCGCCTGTTCGCCAACCAGGGCGCGTTCGGGATCGACCAGCTGGCCGACCACGCCGCGGCCGTCGGCGCCCCCGCCGATCGGGTCCGAGCCGCCGTCGAGGACCTGCCGTTCTGCGAGGCGGTCAAGAGCGACCGTTCGGCGGGGAGCGACCGCGGCGTCGAGGGCACCCCCACCGCGTTCGTCGCCGGCGAGCGCTACGGCGGCCCCGACGCCGACGAGTTCGAAGCGGCGGTCCGCGAGGCCGTCGAGGGCTGAACCCGGGCCACGGGAGACGGCGGTGGGGTCCGCGACCCCAACGCCCAAATCCGATCCTCGCGAACGATTCGCCATGACACCGACGCCGTACGGCGCCTGGCCGTCGCCGCTGGACGCCGCGACGGTCGCCGGCGACACGCTCGACTTCGGCCCGGTCGCCGTCGACGACGGCACCGTCTACTGGCTGGAACGACGGCCCTCTGAGGGCGGGCGCGGGGTCGTGATGCGCGCCGATCCCGACGGGGAGCCCACGGCGGTCACGCCACGGGACCACGACATCCGGACGACCGTCCACGAGTACGGCGGCGGCGACTTTGCCGTCGTCGACGGCGCGGTCGTGTACAGCCGGTTCGACGACCAGCGACTGTACCGCGTCGCCGCCGCGGGCGACGACGACCCGACGCCGCTGACGCCCGAGCCACCCGCCGAACGCGCGACGCGGTACGCCGACGTCGCGGCCACGCCCGACGGCCAGCGCATCTACGCCGTCCGCGAGCGCCACGCCGGCCCCGACGTCGACGAGGAACCCGTCAACGACCTCGTGACGCTGCCCGCCGACGGCGGCGACCCGACCGTCGTCGCCGCTGGCCACGACTTCTACTCGTTCCCCCGGGTCGCCCCCGAGGGCGACCGCCTCTGTTTCACCACCTGGGACCACCCGCGGATGCCCTGGGACGGGACCGAGTTGCACGTCGCCCCGCTTCGCGAGGACGGCACGCTCGGGGACGTGGCGACCGTCGCGGGCGGCCCCGAGGAATCCGTGTTCGGGCCGACCTGGGGGCCCGACGGGACGCTGTACGTCGTCTCCGACCGCACCGGCTGGTGGAACGTCTACCGCCGCGTGGACGGCGACACGGAGGTGATCCGTGAGGAGGCCGCCGAGTGGGGCACCCCGCAGTGGACGTTCGGCCTGGGGACCGTCGCGGCGCTCTCGGAGGGCCGCCTCGCCGCGATCCGCAACGAAAGCGGGCGCCAGGAGTTGGGTTTCCTCGACCCCGAGACCGGCGGGTTCGAGGTTAGCGATCTACCGTTCGACGTGTACCCCCACCCGCGGCTGGCGACCGACGGCGAGGTCCTCGCCACGATCGCCGCCGGGCCGGCGACCGCGCCCAGCGTCGTCCGGTGGGAGCCCGGGAACGGCCACGAGGTGCTCCGAGAGTCGTTCTCGCTGGACCTCGACGAGGGGTACATCTCCGAGCCGACCCACGTCACCTTCCCGAGCGGCGACGCCGAGGCCCACGCGCTGTACTACCCGCCGCGCAACCCCGAAGTGACCGCCCCCGGCGACGCCGCGCCGCCGCTGGTGACGCTGGTCCACGGCGGCCCGACCAGCCAGACGATGCCCCTGCTGAACGCCGAGAGACAGTTCTTCACGACGCGAGGGTTCGCCGTCGCGGACGTGAACTACCGCGGGTCGACCGGCTACGGTCGGGCGTACCGCGACGCGCTGGACGGCGAGTGGGGCGTCGTCGACACCCAGGACTGCGTCGCCGCCGCCGAGTACCTCGCGAGCGAGGGGAAGGCCGACCCCGACCGGCTGGCGATCCGCGGCGGCAGCGCCGGCGGCTACGCGACGCTGTGCGCGCTGGCGTTCCACGACACGTTCGACGCCGGCGCGAGTTACTACGGCGTCGCCGACCTGCGGGCGCTGGCCGAGCACACCCACAAGTTCGAGTCCCGGTACCTCGACGGCCTCGTCGGCCCGCTGCCGGAGGCCGAAGCAGTCTACGAGGAGCGCTCGCCGGGGGCCCACGCCGACGGCATCGCGGCGCCGCTGCTGGTGCTGCAGGGCGGCGAGGACCGCGTCGTCCCGTCCGAGCAGGCCGAGGGGCTGGTCGACGCACTCGTCGAGACCGGGACGCCGTACGGCTACGTCGAGTTCCCCGAGGAACGGCACGGCTTCCGCACCGCCGCGGCCCGCGAGCGCGCGCTGCGCGAGGAACTGCGGTTCTACGCCGCGGCGTTCGACCTGGAACTGCCCGACGGCGACGAGCCGCTCGACCTGACGACCGGCGAGTACCGCAAGGAGACGGTCGAGGCGGGCGAGGACTGAGAGCGCCGCTCGCTCAGAACTCCCCGAGCGACGTCTGATCCTGTCGCAACGCCTGGGCCTCGTACCCCTCCGAGGTGAGGTGGCGGGCGAGTTCGTCGGCCGACCCGTGCTGGGTGTACACCCGCTCGGGGTCGACCGCGTCGACCAGCGCCAGCAGTTCGGGGAAGTCGGGGTGGTCTGACAGCGGGAAGGCGACGTCGTAGTTCCCGCGGTACTTGAACGAGTCGTCGACGGCCCACCCCGAGAACCCGGCCGTCTCGGCGCCCGTCTCGCCGGCGAGGTCCTCGACCCAGTCGATGCGGGCGGTCGTCATCGGCAGGACCAGCGCGTCGCCGGCGCCCAGATCGACGTCGTCGCCGTAGCCGCGGGCCGGGAACGACACGTCGCGGTGGGCCTCGATGGCCTCGTTCACCCGAACCACGGCGTCGGTCGTGTACACCGTCCGCCCGGCGCGGTCGGCCAGCAGCTGCAGTTTCTGGGCGCGACCCAGCGCGTACCCGAACAGCAGGACCGGCGCCGCGGTCTCCCCGAGCCACTCGCCGATGTCGGCGGCGACCGTCTCGTGAGGCGGGAACTCGTAGCCCGGCTCGCCGTAGGTGGACTCGACGATCAACACGTCCGCGTCGGGCGGTTCGAACCCGTCGAGGTACAGCCGCGAGCGGGTGCAGACGTCGCCGGTGTAGCAGTACCGGGTCCCGTCGGGGTCGGTGATCAGCGCCGCCCGGGACCCCGCGACGTGGCCCGCCGGCAGCAACGCGACGCGGTCGTCGGTCGTGCGGTGCAGCGGATTCTCGCGGCGGGCGGTCCCCAGCGCGGCGGTCAGCGGCGAGCAGACCGCGGTGGCCTCCCCCGCCGGCAGGTGGTCGCCGTGGGCGTGACTGACGACGGTCACGTCGCCGTCGGGGTCGTCGGCGTCGCAGACGACGCGGGTGCCGTCGGACAGTTCGATCTCGACGCCGTCGCGGTACCGGACCGTCACTCGTCTTCGAGCGCCGCGTATATCTCGGCGTGGCGGCGTCCGTCGAGTTCCCCCATCTCCAGTGCGATCTCTCGGCGCTCCGCGTCGCTCTCGGCCGAGCGGAACCGCTCGTACAGCCGCTCGACCTCGTCGTCGACCGACTCCGAGGAGTCCGTGCTGGAGGCCATAATCTGACAGGAACTACTTCGTGAGCGCATTTATCCGTTGTGACGGGGTTCTACTGCCCCTCGTACAGCGACTCGACCCGCGCGAGGGTGTCGGCGTCGGTCGGGTGCAGGTCCTCCCGGACGGCGAGGAACCGGGGGAACCGCAGGGCGTAGCCCGAGTCGTACTCGGGGCTCTCCTGGACCTCCTCGTACTCGACCTCCAGGACGACCTCGGGAGAGAGGTCGACGTCCCGCCCGTCGCGGCTCGTGACCAGCGGCTCCAGGCGGTCGGTCAGCGCGGCCAGTTCCTCGTCGGTGTAGCCGGTCGACAGCCGGCCGACCTCCCGGAACGACTCGTGCTCGGCGTCGTAACAGGCGAGGTACAGCCGCCCGAGGTTGCCGCTGCGCCGGCCCTCGCTGTAGGTCGCCCGGGCGACGACCAGGTCCAGCGGCTCCATCGTCGGCTTGACCTTCAGCAGGCGCCCCACGCGCCGCCCGGGCTGGTAGTCCGCGACGGGATTCTTCACCATCAGCCCCTCGTGGCCGTCCTCGATGGCCGCGCGGTACAGGTCCTCGGCGGGGCCGGGGTCCTCGGGACCGGCCCACGTCGACCGGGAGTGCTCCAGCCCCGCGCGTCCGGCGTCGAGGTCGGGCGCGACGGGCTCGAACGCCGCGTCGAGGCGCTCCAGGCGGTCGTCCAGCGGGGCCTCGATGAGCGTCTCGCCGTCGTACAGGCAGTCGAACAGGTGGACGACCGTCGGCACCTCGCGGGCGGTGGTCTCGATGTCGTCCTCGCGTTTGACCCGCCGGGAGAGCTGCTGGAAGGCGACGGGGTCGCGGTCGTCGGTCGCGACCGTCTCGGGAGTGTAGCCGACGAGTTCGCCGTCAAGCAGCGCCGCGTCGGCGGTGACGCCGGCCTCGACCGCGCGGACCACGTCCGGGAACCCGTCGGTGATTTCCTCCAGCCGGCGGGTGAACAGGCGCACCTCCGACCCGTCGACGTGGACCTGCACGCGGATGCCGTCGTACTTCACCTCACAGCGGGCCCGACCGTCCGCGGCGGCGTCCGCGAGCGCACTCTCCAGAGAGTCGGCCTTCTCGGCGAGCATCGAGCCGATCGGGCGGCCGAGTTCGATGTCCAGGTCGGCCAGCCCCGCGCGGCCCGAGTCGCGGGCTGTCTCGGCGACGACGCGGAAGTCGTTGGTCACCTGGTAGGCGCGCTCGACGGCGGCGACCGCCGCGTCGCTCCCGTCGAGGAACGCCTCGGCGACGGCGTCGCGGATCGTCCCCTCGCCGACGCCGACCCGGAGGTGTCCCAGCGCGGTGCGGACCACGTACCGGGCCTCGTCGGAGTCGGCGTCGCTGAGCAGCCCCGCCAGCGCGTCGATGCGGCGCTCCTGGCTGCCGGCCCCCTCGAACGTCGCCAGTTCCCGTAGCCGGTCGTGAACCCGCTCGACGGTCAGCGGCTCGGAGAACAGCGTTTGCTGGCCGCCCGTCTCGACCGCCCAGGCCGCCGCGTCGCCGAGGTCGCCGGTCTCGCGCCAGCGCTCGCGGAGGCCGTCCTCGTCGGCGCCGGTCGCCTTCAGAATGGCCTCGGTCGTCAGGCTGGAGGAGACGCCCAGTTCCTTCCGGTCGTGGGCAGGGTAGAGCCGGCCGCGAGAGAGCGTCACGAGACGCTCCAGCAGCTCGTCGGCCTCCGAAAAGGCCGCCGCGAGGATCGCCCGCTTGTCGTCGGTCGAGTCGGTCGCCCCGAGGCGGTCGTAGAGGTCGACCAGCGCGGCGTACTCCATCGGCCGAGGTGAGGAACGGCACGGCCAAAAGCCCCCCGACGGCGCTCGGAGGCCACGGGAGCCGAAAGTGATTTCCGCGGTCGATCGCTGGCGGGAGACGTGATGCACGGAGACACGCCGAGCGACGGACGGACTGCGACCGCGGGGTGATCAGCGTGGGCCTGCTGTCGAGCGTCGTGGGACGCCTGTACCACGCCCCCGTCGAGGCGGTCGCCCGGCTCTACCGGCCGGTCGCCGACAGGTGGCGCGGGCTCCTGCTCCTGTTCGCGTGGATGATGGTGGTGGGTGGCGGCACCAACGTCTGGTTCGCCGCGATCACCTCGTCGCCCCTGCGGTCGACCTTCGAGGGCGGCGGTCTCGTCGGGTGGCTCCTGCTCGCGCCCCTGCTCGCGCTGTGGGCGTTCGGGACCCTCGGGGCGGTTCGGGCGGCCCGCACGCCGGGGCCGCGGGGATCGCTCCGGCGGACCGTCGACGAGGAACTCCCCGAGTCGCCGATCTACGACGAACACTGGCGCAGCGCGGTCGGCGCCGCGGCGTTCCTCGACGCCGACCTCGACGAACTCGACGCCGACCAGCGACAGCGCCTCCGGGCGACCATCGAGGCGGGCGTCAGCGGCGACCCGGGCAACGCGGAACGGGTCGTCGACCGCAGCGACCAGGACATCGAGGCGTTCGCCGCGAACCTCGCCGCGCTCGCCGAACACGGCGAAGTCGCCACCAAGACCATCGAGTACCTCACCCGGGTCGACGCCGAGGCGTTCGCCCCTTACGCGGAGCTACTGTACCCGGAGATCGAGGGCGAGAAGCCCGACAACCGGGCGATGTTGGCGCTCGCTCGCATCGCCGTCGCGGACCCGAGCCACGCCGAGGCGGTGGCCGAGCGCCTGCTCGCGGTCGCCGACCTGGACTCCGCGAAACGGCGCGGGTTCGCCGCCGGCGCGCTCGGCATCCTCGCCGCCACCAACTCGCGGGCCAGGCAGGGACTGTCGGAGTTCGGAGAACAGCGCGACCCGGACGTCCGCGCCGTCGCCGCCGCCGCCGAGCGGTACTACCGGGACAACCCCACCGGCCAGTTCTCGCCGCTGTCGATCATCGACGAGCGGTACTACGACGACTCCGGCGACGAGAGCAACGGGGGCGGCGATGCCACGAGCACCGGCACCGGCGGGCTCAAGGGCGACTACAGCTACGTCTGCGAGGACTGCGGCGCGACGCTGTGGGACCTCTGGGACGTCACGGAGGTCAACGGCACCTACTCCTGTGTGGTCTGCGGCCACGAGCTCGACGACCAAGAGGGCGCGAAGAAGACGTACCTGTACGGGTAGCGCTCACTCGTCCAGTCGCTCCTGCCACTCCTGGACCCGCGCCATCAGCTCGACGGGCGGAATCTCGTCGACGCTCGCGTCGCGCAGCTCCTCGACGACCGCCTCCGTCTCGGGGTCGAGCGCGTCGGCCCCGTCGGCGCCACCCCCACCGTCGGTCGCCTCCCGCAGACCGCCCGAGTCGAGGTCGAACACGACTTGCTGCGGTTCGTCGCCGTCGTCGCCCGCGCCGCCCGCACCGCGGACCTCCAGGGCCTCGTCCTCGCGCAGGCGCCGCAACACCGCCCGCGAGCGGTCGACGACCGGCGCGGGAACCCCCGCCAGGTCGGCGACGTGGACACCGTACGAGCGGTCGGCCGGGCCCCCCCGCACGGTCCGGAGGAAGGTGACGTCGCCGCCGCGCTCTTCGGCGGCCATGTGGACGTTGGCGACGCCGGGCAGGCGGTCGGCCAGTTCCGTCAGCTCGTGGTAGTGGGTCGCGAACAGCGTCTTCGCCCGAACCTCGTTGTGGAGGTACTCCGTGGCCGCCCACGCGATGGAGATGCCGTCGTACGTCGCGGTGCCACGGCCCACCTCGTCCAGGATGACCAGCGAGTCCTCGGTGGCGGAGTGGAGGATGTTCGACAGTTCGGCCATCTCGACCATGAACGTCGACCGGCCCTGCGCGAGTTCGTCCAGCGCGCCGACGCGGGTGTAGATGCCGTCGACGACGCCGATCTCGGCGGACTCGGCGGGGACGAAGCTGCCCACCTGCGCCAGCAGGACGATCAGGGCGGACTGACGCATGTACGTCGACTTCCCGCTCATGTTGGGGCCGGTGACCAGCAGGAACGAGCGGTCGTCAGTCCCGCTACTGGCGTCGTCCCCACCGCCGCTGCGGCCGCCGAGTTGGACATCGTTCGGGACGAACTCGGTGGTGCGCTCGACGACCGGGTGCCGACCCTGCCGGATGTCCAGGGCGTCGCCGTCGGTCAGCGTCGGGCGGGTCCAGTCGGCCTCGACGGCGTGGACCGCCAGACTCGTCAGGGCGTCGACGGTCGCCAGCGTCCGCCCGACGTCCTGCAACAGCGCCGCGTGGTCGGCGACGACATCGCGGAGATCGGCGAACAGCTCGCGTTCGAGGTCGGCGCGTCGCTCCTCGGCGCGGAACAGCTCGCGCTCCTTGTCGTCCAGTTCCGCGGTCGTGAACCGCCGGGAGTTCTTCAGCGTCTTGATCTCCTCGTACGCCTCGGGCACCTGATCGGCCTCGCTCTTGCCGACCTGGATGTAGTAGCCGTCGGTCTTGTTCCGGTCGACGGTGACGTGCGTGAGCCCGGTCCGGCGCTTCTCGCGGGCTTCCAGTTCCTCGAAGTACCCCCGCAGCTCCTCGTGGCGCTCGATGGCCGCGTCGAGATCGTCGTCGTACCCCTCGCGGAACAGGCCGCCCTCCGAGACGGTGCCAGGCGGGTCGTCGACCAGCGCCGCGTCCAGCTCGGCCGCGAGGTCGGCGGCGGCTTCGCGATCCGGGTCGTCGAGAATCGCCGAAAGCGGCGACTCGGCGAGCGTCGGGTCCTCGGCGACGATGTCGGCGAGGTCGGGCAGCGTCGTCAGCGTCTCGCGGGCGCTGACGAGCGCGCGAGCGTCGGCGCTCCCGCTTGTCGCCCGCGCGGCCAGTCGCTCCAGGTCCGCCACCGACCCCAGTGTCTCCCGGACGCGGTCGCGGGCCAGCGCCGCGCTCGCCAGCGCCGCGACCGACTCTTGGCGGCGCTCCAGGGTCGCCAGGTCCTCGCGGGGGGCGGTCAGCCACTCCTCCAGCAGGCGTCGGCCGGGGGCGGTGACGGTGTGGTCGACCGTCGCGAGCAGCGACCCGTCGCTCCCACCCTGCATCGTCTCGGTGAGTTCGAGGTTCCGGCGGGTCGTCGCGTCCAGGGCCACGCGGTCGTCGCCGCGGTACTCCCGCAGTCGCGTGATCGACGCGAGGACGCCGGTGCCGGTCTCCTCGACGTACGACAGCGCGGCGCCCGCCGCACGAACCGCCGGCCCCGCCGGGTCGAGGCCGACGCTCTCGACGGCGTCGTCGCCGAACTGCTCGCCCACCAGCGAGCGCGCTCTGCCGGGGGCGAACGCCGCGGTCTCGTGCAGCGTCGTCGCGTCGGTCAGCGGGCCGGCCCGGTCCAGAAAGTCGTCGTCGCCGCGCAGCGTCGGCCCTGGCAACACCTCGGCGGGGTCGAACCGCCCCAGTTCTGCCAGGGTCTCGTCGACGCCCTCGCGCTCGGCGACCATGAACCGCCCCGTCGTCACGTCGGTCAGCGCGAGGCCGTGGGTCCCGCCGGGGTCGTCGCCGTCGCGGACGACCGCGACGAGGTACTGCGCGGCGGCGTCGCCCCGCTCCAGCGTGGTGCCGGGCGTGACGACGCGGGTCACCTCGCGGGCGTGACCGCCGTCGGTCTCGTACTGGTCGGCGACGGCGACGCGGTACCCCCGCTCGACCAGCGCCGTCACGTACGGTTCGAGGTCGTCGACGGGGACGCCGGCCATCGGATACGAGGAGCCGTGGGAGGACTTCTGGGACACCTGCAGGTCCAGTTCGTCGCTGACGAGTTCGGCGTCGTCGGCGAAGAACTCGTAGAAGTCGCCACACTGCATCGCCAGCAGGTCCGCGTCCGTCTCCCGTTTGAGGTCGAGGTACTCCCCGACGATGCCCGTCGCCGCTGTCATACCGCGTGGGTGGTCGCTGGGGGGCTAAAGCCCTGTGGAACCGGGCCGCTCGTCGGCGAGCGAACACAAGAGGTTTCCCCGACAGCGCGCAACCTCGGAGCAGATGACGACGCCCGGCGAGTCGCCGACGACGGAGGGCGCGCCCGCCGACGCCGAGGCCGAGGAGTCGCTTGCGGCGGCGCTGGGCGTGCCGCCGGTTCGCGAGTTGCTGGAGACGCTGGTCGTGGGGCTGTGCATGGGCACCGCCGACGCCGTCCCGGGGGTCTCGGGGGGCACCATCGCGCTGATCGCCGGCGTGTACGAGCGCCTGATCGACGCGATCAGAGCGCTGACCCCGCGGCGGGGCCTCCGGGCGGTCGGCGCCTTTCTCCCGACCGGCGACGGCCTCTTCGACGAGGGGGGCTGTCGGGCGCTGCGTGAACTCGACGTGTGGTTCCTCGGGTCGCTCGGCGTCGGTGTGATCACCGCCGTCGTGCTGGTGACCCGCGCCGTCCACGTCCTCGACGAGGCCGCGCCGGTCGCGCTGTTCGGCTTCTTCTTCGGGCTGATCGCCGCCTCCGCACTCGTTCTCGTCCGGGAGATAGACGTCCGCCAGCGAGCGCCGGCCGCGGCGCTGTCCGGCGGCGCACTCGTCGCCGCGGTCGTCTCCGTGCAGTCGGCGGCGCTGTCCGGCGGCGGCCTCCTCCTGGTGTTCGTCGGGGGCGTCGTCGGCGTCAGCGCGATGATCCTCCCGGGCATCTCCGGCTCCCTGCTGCTGGTGATCCTCGGGCAGTACACCCGCCTCTCGGGGGAGCTCTCGGCGTTCGTCGACGGGCTCGCGGGCCTCGTCCGTGGCGGCTCGACGGACGCCCTGCTGGGGCCGGGAGGTGTCGTCGTGACGTTCGTCGCCGGCGGTCTCGTCGGCCTGCTGACGATCTCGCGGGTCGTCAGCCGCGCCCTCGACCGGAACCGCGCGGTCACGCTGGCCGCGCTGGTGGGGCTGGTCGTCGGCGCGCTGGTCGCGCCGGTCGCCGAGATTCAGTCCCGCGTCGGGTTCGACGCCGGCGTCGCCGGGGCGTTCGCACTGACGGCGGTCGGCGGCGCGGCGGTCGTGCTCCTGCTCGACCGGTACGCTGTCGATCTGGAACTGTAGGCCTCCGGTCCCGAGACGCGCCGGGAGCCGGTGGCCCGGACCCGCATCAAATCCGCTCGTACACCGCCTCCTCCTCGTCGATCGGCTCCGTCGGGAGCTTCTCGACCGCCGCGGCGACCGTCCGTGCGCTGTCGGCCTGCTGGTCGCTCGCCGCGGCGATCTCCTCGGCCTCCGCGGCGACGGCGTCGGCCCGCTCGGCGAGCTCCGTGACGCTCTCGGAGAGCGCGGTGACCCGCTCGGCCTGCTCGCTCGTCGCCGCGTCGACCTCCTCCATCCCCGCGGCGGCGTCCGCGACGACATCCTCGAGGTCCTCGATGGTCTCGACGGCGGTCGTGACCTCCTCGCGCCCGTCGGCGACGGCGTCGGCGGCCTCGTCGACCGCCGTGCGGGTCTCGGCGGCCTCCGCTCGGACGGTCTCGGCGGCGTCCTCGATCTCGTCGAGGTCCGACCGGGTTCGGGTGACGAACGACGACAGCTCGTCGGCGATGGTCGCCGCCGGACCGTCGCCGTTCGTCCGCTTCGCCTCGACCTTCGCGTTCGTCGCCAGCACCGCGGTTCGGTCGACGATGTCGTCGACCCCCTCGACGACCGCCTCGATGTCCGACGCACGCTCCTCGACGGTCTCGGCCGCCCGCTTGAGTCGTTCGGTGGTCGCCTCGACTTCTGCCAGCGCGTCGAGTGCGCGTTCGCCGGCCTCGCGTCCGTCGCCGGCTGCCTCGGCGGCGCTCTCGCTAGTCTCCCTGACGCCGGCTGCGACCGACGCGACCTCCTCGGCGGCGGCGCTGACCTCCTCGACGTCCGCCGCGGCGCCGGTCGCCGCCGTCGCCTGCTCGCTGGCGTGGTCGTGGACCGTCGCGGCCCCGTCGGCGACCTGCGTCGAGGAGCGCCGCAACTGCACGACCGGCGGTTTGAGGTCGCGTTCGACCTCGCGAGCCAGCTCCTGTTGGGTGTCGACGGCGTCGGCCAGGCGCTGGGCGTACGAGTCGACGTAGGTGTCGCTGGCGACCTGCAGATCGAGGTTGAGGATGCGCAACACCGCGAGCACGTCCTGCATCCCGTCGTGGATGGCCGCGCGAATCGTCTCCTCGAAGGAGTCGTCGAGCCCCTCGTCGTCGCCCCCGCCGCCACCGAGTGCGGCGACGACGCGGGCAAGCCCCGCCTCGTCGTCGCGCTCTGCGGCCCACTCCTCGACGGCCTCGACGACCTGCCCCTGGACGCGCTCGTCGACCCGCGAGAGGATGAGGTCGTAGTAGAGGCCGTACTGCCCGACGTACTGCTTGAGCGGCATGTCGAGCAGTTCGTGGAGTTTGCCGATCAGCGCGCGGTTCTGGAAGTACGCCTCGTCGTAGTCGCCGGTCGCGAGCGAGACGAGGTAGGCCTTCTGCGTGCGCTTGAGCTCCTCGATGCCCTTGGGCGAGCGACTGATCACCTCGATCGTCTGGTCGTACTGCGTGAGGTTGTCGTAGAAGGCGTCGGCGATGGCGTCCTGGTTGTCCCGGAACAGCGGTTCCATCGCCGCCAGGCGGCGCTCGTCGTCCTCGTCGAACCCGATGAACGACTTGCGCCAGGCGATCTCTTCGTCGTCGAGTCCGATTCGGTCGGTCAGCCCCGACGCGTCGACGAACCGGTTCAAACCACCGCGGCCGAACTCGTTCGTGGGGTCCATACGTGGCCGAGGCGTCGCCGGTCTTGAAACACCCCCGCCCGTTCCCAGCGCGTAGGAATCGCACGCCACCCGCGCCTCCACAGGACACCCTTTTGAACCGCCGGCCCTCTATCACCGGTATGAACGTCGTTCCGGACACGAGCGTGGTCATCGACGGCCGCGTGTCCGAGAAGGTCGCCGCCGGAGAGTTGGAGGGGGCGACGGTCAGCGTCCCGGAGGCCGTCGTCGCCGAGCTGGAATCGCAGGCCAACGAGGGGTACGACACCGGTTGGGACGGCCTCGAAGAGCTGCAACGGCTCGCCGAGCTGGCCGACGACGGCGAGATCGACCTGGAGTACGTCGGCGAGCGACCGGACGCCATCGAGCGCGGCCACGCCGCGGAGGGCGAGATCGACGCGCTGATCCGCGACCTCGCGGCCGACATGGGTGCCACCTTCCTCACCAGCGACGTCGTCCAGAGCGAGGTCGCGCAGGCGAAGGGCCTGGATGTCGAGCACCTCGCGCCCGTCGAGCGGTCGATCGACACGCTCGCGCTGGAGGAGTTCTTCGACGAGGAGACGATGAGCGTCCACCTCAAGACCGACGTGGTGCCGATGGCAAAGCGCGGGACCGTCGGCGAGATGCGCTACGAACAGGTCGGCGAGGAGTCGCTGACCGAGGAGCGGATGGACGAGTACGCCCGCGAGGTCGTCGACGCCGCCAAGGAGTCCAGCGAGGGCTTCCTCGAACTGTCCGAGCCCGGGATGAACATCGTCCAGTTTCGCGACTACCGCATCGCCGTCGCGCGGCCCCCCTTCGCCGACGGCATCGAGGTGACCGCGGTCCGCCCGATCGTCCAGACGGACATGGACGACTACGCCTACGCCGACGAACTCCAGGAGCGCATCCTCGAACGCCAGCGCGGCATCCTCATCTCCGGATCGCCCGGCGCCGGCAAGTCGACGTTCGCGCAGGCGGTCGCCGGATTCATCGCCGAGCACGACTACTCGGTCAAGACCATGGAGAAACCGCGGGACCTCGACGTCGGGCCGGAGATCACCCAGTACACGGAACTGGGTGGACGGATGGACAAGACCGCCGACTCGTTGCTGATGGTCCGCCCGGACTACACCATCTACGACGAGGTCCGCAAGACCGACGACTTCGAGGTGTTCGCGGACATGCGCCTGGCCGGCGTCGGGATGATCGGCGTCGTCCACGCCACCCGCGGCATCGACGCCCTCCAGCGACTCGTGGGGCGCGTCGAGCTGGGGATGATCCCGCAGGTCGTCGACACCGTCGTCTACATCGAGGCCGGCGAGATCGAGACGGTGTACGACGTCCGCACCGAGGTGAAGGTCCCCGAGGGCCTCACCGAGGAGGACCTCGCCCGCCCGGTGATCTTGATCGAGGACTTCGAGACGGGCAAGCCGGAGTACGAGATATACACGTTCAACCGGCAGGTCGTCACCGTCCCGCTGGACGACGACGACCGCGAGGAGTCCGGCGTCTCCCGCATCGCGAAGGCCGAGGTCGAACGGGAGATCAGGTCCATCGCGCAGGGGTACGTCGACGTGAACATCGTCGGCTCGAACAAGGCGGTCGTGTACGTCGACGACGACGACATCTCCACGGTGATCGGCAAGGGCGGCGGCCGCATCACCGAGGTCGAGGACCGCCTGGGCATCGACATCGACGTCCGCACCCACGACGAGAACCCGAACTACCGCGCCGGCGGCGGGGACGGTGGCGGTGGTGGCGGGGCCGCGAGCGGGCAACTCGTCGAACCCGAGGTCACCTCCCGGCACGTCGTCGTGCCCGTCGAGGGCCACGCCGGCGAGACCGTCGAGGTCCGGGCCGACGGCGAGTACCTGTTCACCGCGACGGTGTCTCGTGGCGGCGAGGTGCAGGTCTCGCGGGGGTCGGCCATCGCCGACGAACTCGAAGACGCGATCGACCGTCGCCAGCGGATCACCGTCCAGCCCTCTTGAGACGGAGCGGCCTCGCCACTCGCCGTCACTTCTCCAGAATCTCCTCCTGAACCTCCTCCGGGTAGTCCTCGATGTCCGGCAGCTCCCGACCCTCCGCGATCTCGTCGCGGTCCATGTAGAACACGTCGTTGCGGCGCCGGAAGTAGAGGACCGTGGCGATGTAGGCGACGATGGCGGCCGCGCCGACGGCGAAGGGCGCGTCGAGCGCCAGCGCGAGCGCCAGCGCCCCGAATCCGGTGGTCGTCGACAGCACCACCACGACGGCGCCGTCGCCGAGCACCCCCCGCATCCCCCGGGCCGCGAGGTAGCGCTCGCTGTCGAACCGGCGGTGCATCGTCGACAGCACCACCAGCGCGGGCATCAGCGCGACCAGGGCGCCGACGAGACGGTACGGCCGCGGGAGGCCGCCGATGGGCACCGTCCGGGCGACGGCGATGCCGACCATCCCGGCGAACATCGCGGCGACGGCGGCGACCCGGCGTGGCGTGAGCAGCTGCATGGACCGCGGTTGTGGCGGGCGCCTGCTAAGCGTTCCGGAGCCGTCGCTGGGCGAGTCGAAAGCGGAGAAGTCGTCGGGGCCGTCACTCGGCGCAGCAGGCGTCGGCGTCGGCCTCCGTGCCGCCGTCGGCGGCGGCGACGGCTTCCTCGATGGAGTAGAGACTCTGGCGGGCGTCGGCGAAGTAGACGCTCTCGTCGACGACGCCGATGCCCTCCAGTCGCTCCAGGGCGTAGCGGACCGTCCGCGCGGACAGCATCGACTCCTGGACGATCTGTTTCTGTGTCAGGGGACCGTCGTACTGCAGTACCTTGAACACGAGCTTGGCACTCGGGGGCAAATCCTCGATCGAATCCTCCGTGTCGGTCGCACTCATCGTTACGATTCGAAACGCTCCTTCGGCTTAAAACATTCCCATAACAGGGTAGGTCGGCTTCGATCGTCGGGAGAATTTCGTCGCCACGTTCCGAGAAGCGTCGGCTCGCTCCCGCCGTGTCCCCCGGCCGACCCGACCGTGGAACGAACGGCTTTTCACCGCGCCGGCCCGAGAAGCGTGCATGGCGACGGAGTCAAGCAGCGGGTGGGACGATCACGTTCGGTCGGTCACGGTGACGACCCTCGCCGCGGTGTTCGGGATCGGAGCGGCCGTTGTCTCCTCGATCCTCACCGCGGACCTGGTCGCCGCCGGCGACCTCGCGGAGGCCTCGCGCAACCAGCAGGCCCAGCTGGTCGTGCTCGGCGCCATCCTCGTACAGCTTCCCCTCGTCCGCCTCGTCGGGTTCTACGACGACGAGGAGTGGTCGACCAAGACGATGCTGTTCATCGCGTTCATGACCTTCTCCTTCTGGTTCGTGACGTGGGGTATACTGCTGGCGACGCGGGCGACGTTCTGAGATGGCCGACGACAGCATCGCCGTCGTCGACCTCGATCGCTGCCAGCCCGACCGGTGTGGCTACGAGTGCAAGAACTACTGCCCGCCGAACCGCTCGGGCAAGGAGTGCATCACGCTGCGCGGCGAGGACGCCGAGGACGGCAAACCCGATCAGGTCCGCATCTCCGAGGAGATTTGCCTGGGCGAGTCCTGTGGCATCTGCGTCAACAAGTGCCCGTTCGACGCCATCGAGATCATCAACCTGCCGGACGAACTGGACGACGACCCCGCCCACCGCTACGGCGAGAACGCCTTCTCGCTGTACGGACTACCCGTTCCACAGGAGGGCCAGGTGACCGGCATCCTCGGCCCGAACGGCATTGGCAAGTCCACCGCGGTCCACGTCCTCGCTGGCGAACTCGTCCCGAACCTCGGCGACCACGAGGGCGCCGTCGACTGGGACGACGTCCTGGACCGCTACCGCGGGACCGAACTACAGGACTACGTCAGGGACGTCCGGGACGGCTCGGTCAGCGTCGCGCGCAAGCCCCAGTACGTCGACCAGATTCCCAACCAGTTCGACGGCACGACCAGCCAGCTGCTCGAACGGACCGACGAGCGCGGCGCCCTGGACGACATCGTCGATCGGCTGTCGATCCGCCCGGTCCTGGACCAGGCCATCGACGACCTCTCCGGCGGCGAACTCCAGCGCGTCGCCATCGCGGCGTGTCTCGCGCGGGACGCCGACTTCTACTTCCTCGACGAGATCACGCCGTACCTCGACATCGGTCAGCGGGTGACCGCCGCCCGGCTGATCCGAGACCTCGCCGAGGACGAGGGCCGCTCGATGCTCGTCGTCGAGCACGACCTCGCCATCCTGGACCTGCTGGCGGACAACATCCACGTCGCGTACGGTGAACCGGGCGCCTACGGCGTCGTCACCGACCCCAAGAGCGTCCGCAACGGCATCAACGAGTACCTCGCGGGCTACCTCGACAACGAGAACATGCGCATCCGCCCCTCGGCCATCGAGTTCGAGGAGCACGCCCCGCGCACGGAGTCGGCCGGCGGGACCATCGCGGAGTACCCCGACCTCGTCCACTCCTACGGCGACGGCGAGTTCACGCTGGAGGTCGAGGGCGGCGCCATCCGGGAGAACGAGGTGCTGGGCATCGTCGGTCCAAATGGCATCGGGAAGTCCACGTTCGCGAAGCTGCTGGCCGACGAACTCACCCCGACCGAGGGCGACTTGGACGTCGATCTGGACATCGCGTACAAGCCCCAGTACATCGAGATCGACCAGCCGATCCGCGTCGACGCGTTCCTCTCGTCGATCGCCGACGACTTCGGCTCGTCGTACTGGAACACCGAGATCGCCCAGCCGCTGCAGCTGGAGCGGATCATGGAGCAGTCGCTGACGGACCTCTCGGGCGGCGAGCGCCAGCGCGTCGCCATCGCGGCGTGTCTCTCCGAGGACGCCGACATGTACCTGCTCGACGAGCCCTCCGCCCACCTCGACGTCGAGCAGCGCGTCCAGGCGACCTCCGCCATCCGGCGGTTCTCCGAGAACCAGGACACCACCGTGATGGTCATCGACCACGACATCTACATGATCGACCTCCTCGCCGACCGCCTGCAGGTGTTCGAGGGCACCCCCGCCGAGCACGGTCGCGCGGGCCGCCCGCAGGACATGCGCTCGGGGATGAACCGCTTCCTCGCGAACCTCGACGTCACCTTCCGGCGGGACGAGCGGACGAGTCGGCCGCGGGTGAACAAGCCCGCGTCGCAACTCGACCGCCAGCAGAAGCGCGACGGCGAGTACTACTACTCGACGTAGCGCCGTTTCGGGCCGATTACGCCGCCCACGGTTTCGGCTGCACGTCGTTCTTCCATCCTCGTTGTCAGGACTCTCCAGCACCGCCGCGCACAGCACCGCGACCCACCGACTTCGTCCCGCACAGCACCGCAACTCATCGATATCGTCCCGCACAGCACCGCGAACGGCAGCTGTCTCCGGGACTCACTCGAACCGCACCCGCACCGCCCCGCACTGCGACCGCAGCCACGCCCTCCCCAGCCGATTCGCTCCCTCGCGGTGCTCGGTCACTCATCCCTCGCGCGGTGCAGGTTCGCGGTCGCGCAGGCAGAACTGCGCGACCGCTCGCCAGCGCACGCCTGGGACCGGGAACCGATCGTCTCTCGATCCTGCGCTACCCGACGGTAGCGGGCCGCGCCACCGCGGTGCGGGCGAGCGCAGGACTGCGCGAGCACGCGCCGAAACCGCCACGCGCGGCCCGGGGAGGTGTGGGGGCCGCGACCAGTAGCGGGCTCTCGCGGCGAGACGCGACCACGGGGAGCGTCTCGGACAGGCGAGCGGCACAGCCGCGAGCCAGCGGGCCACACCGCGAGGGCCCGTGTGGCGGTGCGGTTCTCGGTGAGTCCCGGGGAGCGCAGCTGTTCGCGGTGCGGTCGGCGGAAGCATGGCGGGTCGCGGTGCGGTCGGCGGGAGCGGTACGGTGAGCGGGAGCGTCGCCGTCGAAGAGCGCGGCTGTGGGAGAGACGAGTAGCGCGAGAGAATCGAGAGCCGAACTCGTGAATCGCTACAGGACGTCGCGCTGGCAGGAGCCACAGAGGTGCTCCTCCTTCACGTCGACCTCCCGCACCGTCGGCGAGAAGTTCATCACGCAGCGTTTGTTGTCGCAGTGTTCCAGCCCCAGGGTGTGGCCGATCTCGTGGACGATCTCCTTGCGGACCCGATCGTTGAAGATGTCGTCGGAACTTTTGTTCGAGAAGCCGCCATCCGAGGACGTCTGGAGGCGGTACGTCGAGACGACGCTGCCGGAGCCGTCGAGGTAGGCCAGACCGAACACGTAGTTGCGACGGCGGTAGAACAGGTCCTTGGCGGTGACCGCGATGTTCTTCTCGCCGCTGCCGATGTGCTCGGCCAGTTGGATGAACTTCTCGGCGGAGTACTGGTTCCGGTTGGCGTCGTACGCGCCGGCGGGGATCGACTGGGGGTCGTGGACGGTGACGTCGCAGTCGTAGACCGACCGGAGCCCGTCGGAGGCGGAGCGCTTGACGCGGGCCGGGACGTCGCCCACCGGCACGATGTCGACGAGCATGGGAACGCGTAAGGGTGGCCGGGTGATAAACATCCCGGCATGCCACCCCTCGCCGCAGCGCTCGCGAGCTCGCTCCGGCCGGGCGAGCGGGTGGTCGAGGTGGGGGTCGGCCGCCGACCCGACGTCGCCGCCGAGCTGGCGGCGGCGGGGTACGACGTCGTCGCGACGGACGTGGACGACCACGAGACGCCCCCCGACGTCACCTTCCGCCGCGACGACGTGACCGACCCGGACGGCGACGTCTACGCGAGCGCCGCGCTGGTGTACGCGCTGCGCTGTCCGCCGGAACTCCAGCGGCCGCTGGTCGACGTCGCGCGGTCGGTCGGCGCCGCGTGTGCGTTCACGACGCTGGGGGGCGACCCGGCGACGGTGCCCGTCGACCGCGAGCGGGTCGACTCGGAGACGCTGTGCTGGGTGTCCGACCGCGAGCGGCCCGACTGAGCGGGCTCCGATCGGCCCTCGTCAGGGCCTGTAGGCCCGCAGTCCGTACGGGCTGGGGCCGTAGAAGGCGCCGACGCCGGCCGCGAACGGGGCGTTCGCCCCCTCCTCGGCGCGCCAGCGTTCGGTCCCGTCGGCCAGCGAGAGCGCCAGGGTCGGCGAGCCCGGGACGTAGAGCGTGTCGCCGGCGGCGAACGCGCCGTCACCGAGGCCGACGGCGGTGTCGACGGTCGTCTCCCACTGCAGGGCGCCGTCGGCCAAGTCGTAGGCCCGAACGGCGTCCGGCTCCAGCGCGAACCGCTCGACGACGTGGGCCCTGCCCTCGGCGGCGACGATTCGGCCGACGTTCGAATCGGCGTCCGGCCCGACCGCGACGGACCAGCGTTCCCGCCCGGTGTCGGCGTCGACCGCGAGCACGCCCTGTGAGACCGTCTCGTCACCCAGCACGGGCCCCTTCGAGACGAGCACGGTGTCTCGGTGGACGACCGGGAACGTGGGATACACCCCCTCGCCGTGGTCGTTGACCGTGGTCCGCCAGACCTCCGTCGCGTCGGCCAGCGAGACGGCGACGATGTCGAGGGCCTCCGAACCGGAGGCGTACTCCAAGACGTACGCCCGCTCGGCGTCGAACCCGACGCCCACCGGGGATCCGTCGGCTGGCCAGTGGGTCCGGACCGCCCCGGTCTCGGCGTCGAGGCCGATCACGCCGAGGTCGCCGTCGTTGGGCGCCCCGAACCCGTAGACGCCGTCGTTCATCGTCCGCGGGACGATCACCGCCGCGTCGCTGGTCCAGCGTTCGGTCCCGTCCCGACCGACCGCCAGGACGACGTCGACGTCGGTGGCGTAGACGCGGGCCTCGTCGACGGCGGCGCTTCCAAAGTCGTCCAGCGGCCGTGCGCCACTCGTCTCCTCGGAGGTGTGCTCGACCGCCCACTCGCTCTCGCCGGATTCCGCGTCGAGGGCGTAGATCCCGAACGTCTCGCCGTCGGGGTGCATCGGTGCGTACACCGTGCCCTCGGCCACGGCGGGGAGGTACTGGGTGAGACCCGTTCCCGATGCGTCCGGCGGACTGAACGACCAGGACTCGCCGGGAGTCCGTTCCGGGCCGGTCGCGACGCGACTCCGACCGGAGTTGCCCGGGTCGGCCCGCAGACTCGGCCAGGCGAAATCGTTGCCGTTGACCGACGCGGTCTCGCCGGCCGGATCGGAGGGCGTCGTCGTCTCGGATGGCGTCCCGGTCGTCGTGGTCGACCCGCTCGCCGCCGTCGTCTCGCGGTCGCCGCCGTCGTCCACGCCGTCACCGCTGCAACCTGCCAGTCCGAGCACCGACCCGGCGCCAAGCGCCGCGAGCAGTGCCCGACGAGTCGTCTCTCTCACATCCAGACGTGGCGAACGACCAGCAAAGGTCTGTCGTCCCCGTCCACCAGACGACGCCACCCGTGGACGGGGCCGTCACTCGCGGTCGGCGGTGAGTTCCAGCAGCATCACGACGGCGTCCTCGCCGTCGTCGTAGTAGCGGGGCACCCGTCGGAGCGGCTGAAAGCCGAACGATTGGTACAGCGACCGAGCGGCGTCGTTTCCCTCGCGGACCTCCAGTTTCACGGAGACGACGCCGGTCGCGCGCACCCGCTCGATGGCCGTCGACAGCAACAGCCGACCGATCCCCTCGCCGCGACACTCCGGGTGGACCGCGAGGTCCTTGACGTGGCCCAGCGCCTCGCCGTGGTTGGGCACCCGGTCGGCGACGACGTAGCCGACGACGTGCTGGCCGTCGTCGGCCACGAGGAAGCCGGGTTCGCCGAGGAACCGCTCGAAGGCGTCGTACGGCCACGGCTGCGGGAAGGAGAGCTTCTCGATGTGGGAGACACCGATCAGGTCGGTCTCCGTCGCCCGTCGGACGGTGACCGGCGGCGTCGTCGTCGTCACGGCCGCTCCTTGGGTGCGGCAGGTTAAGAGTGCCCCGGCGACGGGCGACGGCACCGCGTCCGATGGGGGTTACTCCCGTGCGTTGACCGCCAGCACCGGGCGATCGGCGTGCCTGACGACCCGTTCGGTCGTACTCCCCAGCAGGTACCGGGTCGCTCCGGTTCGGCCGGTGGTCCCCATCGCCAGCAGGTCGACGCCTCGGTCGGCCGCGTAGTCGAGGATAGACCGCGCCGGCGACCCGTGCAGCACCGCCGTCTCCGCGTCGAAACCGGCCTCGCGGGCGCGGTCGGCGACGCGCTCGACGGCGGCGCGTGCGCGGTCTTCGTGGGCTTCCAGCACCGTCGGCGGGACCGACGTGTCCGGGACGCCGACCGACGTGGCGACCTCGATCACGGAGACGGCGTGGACCGTCGCCCCGCTCGCGTCGGCGACGGCGAGGGCGTGCTCGACGGCGGCGGTCGCGGCGTCGCTGCCGTCGGTCGGGACGAGGACGTCGTCGTACTCGCCGGTGGGCAACGCGCCGTCGACGGCCCGCGCGGTGAGCACCGGCGCCTCGGACCGGCGCAGCACCCGCTCCGTGACGCTCCCGGCGACGTAGCGATCGACGCCGGTCCGACCGTGGGTCCCCATCGCCAGCATGTCGGCGTCGTGGGACCGAGCGTACTCGAGAATCGCCTCGCTCGGGTGGCCCCGCACCCGGGCGGTCGTCACGCGGTCGTCGTCCATCGTCTCGACCGTCGCCGCGAGGTCGTCGTCGGCGCGCTCTTCGAGGGTCTCGACGAACGTCTCGGTGACGCCGCCGGCGTCGAACGGTCCGGCCGCACCCTGCACGTCGACGACCGCGAGGACGTGGACGGTCGCGTCGAATCGGCGGGCGAAGGCGGCGGCGTGGCCGGCTGCGGTGATCGCGTGCTCGCTGCCGTCGGTCGGAACGACGATGGTGTCGTACATGGTCCGGCCCCGGGTGGCGATTCGCGGGCCACCTCCTAATAGGTCTCCCCGGCTCTCGGTGGGTGGGAACCGGCGGCGAGACGGTGGCCGTGTCGGCGGCGACCAGCAACGCCTTTGTTCCGGGCGAGACTCTCTCCCGATCAATGGTCCTCGCTGGCGCGCTCCCCGACGGTCCGCTCGCCGAGGCGCTGATCGTCCTCGTCGCGACGGGGGTCGTCTGGATCGGGAGCGGGTGGTTCGAGCGCGGCGCACGAGCGCTGTCGAACCACTACGGGCTGCCGCCGGTGGTCCAGGGGTCGATCGTCGTCGCCGTCGGGTCGAGCTCTCCCGAGGTCGCGAGCGTCGTCGTCGCGGCGCTGGCCGGCGCGTTCGACCTGGGTGTGGGCGCCATCGTCGGCTCGGCGGTGTTCAACGTCCTCGTGATCCCCGCCGTCGTCGGCATCGCGACCGACGAACCGGTCGACTCCAACCAGGAAATCGTCTACAAGGAGGCGCAGTTCTACATGCTCGCGGTGTCCGCGCTGCTCATCACGTTCTCGCTGGCAGTGATCTACCGCCCGTCCGAGGAGTCGGCGCTGGCCGGCGAGCTGACGCGGCCCCTCGCGTTGCTGCCGATCGCGCTGTACGGTCTGTACCTGTTCATCCAGTGGCAGGAGGTCGGCGACTACGCCGCCGAGACGTCGGCCGCGGTCGACGTCGGGCGGGCGTGGCTCCTGCTGGTGGCCGGGCTGGTCGTGATCCTGCTGGGCGTCGAGGCGCTTGTCGACGCCGTCGAGGGACTCTCGGGCACGTTCGGCATCCCGGCGTTCCTCGCCGGGGCGACCATCGTGGCGGGGGCGACGAGCGTCCCCGACGCGCTGGTCAGCGTCCGGACCGCCCGCGACGGCCGTGGGATCACCAGTCTGAGCAACGTGCTCGGCTCGAACACGTTCGACCTGCTGATCGCCATCCCGCTGGGCGTGCTCATCGTCGGGACGGCGACGGTGAACTTCGCCGTCGCCGCGCCGATGATGGGCGTGTTGACCCTCGCGACCATCCTGCTGTTCGTCGCGCTCCGGACCGACCTCTCGCTGACGGACCCGGAGGCGTACGCGCTGTTGCTCGCCTACGTCGCGTTCGTCTGCTGGGTGGCCGCGGAGACGGTCGGCGCGACGGACTACGTCGGCGGCGTGTGACCGATCAGTCGTCCGCCGGCACGCCCTCGATCTCTTCGGCGCGGACGTCCTCGTCCTCCCAGGAACCCAGCCGGAACCAGGCGTAGGCGATGATGGCGCCGGCGACGTTCGAGACGGCGAAGGAGGCCCACACCCCCGGCGGGCCGTAGGGCCCGGCGGCGACCCAGGCGACCGGCAGGCGGATCGCCGCGAGCGTCAGGATGGAGATGGCCGCCGCGACCATCGTCTGGCCGACGCCGCGGAACCCACCGGTGAGCGTCCGCATGATGCCGATACCGCCGAACGTCAGCGCCACGTAGCGGACGAACCGGGCTGACTCGGAGATCACGGTGGCGTTGTCGGTGAACACCGCGGCGACGGGTTCGGCCAGCAGGAAGATCACCATCCCGAGCCCGGTGAGGACGAAGAACATCACCTTCGCGGCGAACACGTTGGTCCGCCGGGCCCGGTCAGTCTTGTCGGCGCCGATGTTCTGGCCGGTCATCGTCTCGACACCGCGAGCGACGGCGATGGCGGGCAGGAAGATCACCGAGAACACGCGGGTGCCGATGCCGTAGGCGGCGACGATGTTCGTCGAGAACGCGCCGATGATCAGGAGCATCGCGTTGATCGACAGCGCGCGGCCGGTGCCCTCGATGGAGGCTGGCACGCCGATCTCGACGAGCTTGCGACCGTAGGCTGGGTTCGGGACGACGTCGCGGAGCGTGATCGAGACGCCGCGATCGCTCCACAGCAGGATGCCGAGACCGATGGCCGTCGCCAGACCGCGCGACCCGATCGTCGCGATGGCGGCGCCGGTCATCCCCAGCTGCGGGGCCGGGCCCCACCCGAAGATCAGCACGGGGTCGATCACGACGTTCAGCGCGACGGTGACGAACATCACGAACATGGGTGTCACGGTGTCACCGGCGCCCCGCATCAGCGCGACGAACACGAAGAAGCCGAACATCAGCGGCAGGCCAAGCGAGATGACCTCCATGTAGCCGGTCGCCAGTTCGAGCGTCCGTGGCTCGGCGCCGAACACCGCCAGGATGTCGCCGACGACGAAGTAGCCGATCACGCCCAAAATCGCCGAGAACGACAGCGTGTAGCCGATTGTCTGGGAGGCGGCGTAGGCGGCGCCCTCCTCGTCGCCCGCGCCGGTGTACTGGGCGACCAGCACGCTCCCGGCGACCGAGAGGCCGAGGCCGAGCGCGATCAGCAGGAACACGAGCGGGAAGGCGAAGCTGATCGCCGCCAGCGCGTTCGTGCTGTACTGACCCAGCCAGAACGTGTCGGCGATGTTGTACGCCGTCTGGAGGACGTTCGTGACGATGATGGGCAGCGACAGGAAAAACAGCGGCCACGCGATGCCGCCGCTGGTCAGGTTCAGTTCGTCCTCCGAGCGGAACAGACCGTCCACGCGGGCGCGCAGTCGCCCAAGCGCGCCCGTCGGCTCCCCCGAATCCTCGTGCTCGGTGGGTTGGTCCTCGTCGGCGCTCCAGGGGTCGTCCTCGCTCACTCGCTCTCACCCTGCAACCGCTCGTCGACGTACGCCTGCAGGCGACCGCGGACGCCCGCGACATCCGCGTCGAGCGAGGCCTTCCGGAGGTGGGCGCCGGAGATGGCGCTGGTCAGCATCGTCGCCTCGGCGCCGGGATCGACGTCCCGGAAGATGCCCTGGGCGACCCCCGCGGCGACGGTCGTCCGGGCAGCCTCGTGGAACCGCTCGTCGAACCGCCACAGACGCTCGCGAAAGCGGTCGTCGAACGGCGCCTGGGCCTTGATCTCCAGGATAGCGGTCTGGAACGGTTCGTCGGCGTCGTCCTCGACCGACAGCACGGCGTCGATCAGCGCGTGCAGTCGCTCGGCGGGGTCGTCGCTGCTGTCCTCGGCCCCAGCGACCTCGGCCTCCCACTCCTCGTAGAGGTGGTCGAGGAAGGCCGACAGGAGGTCGCGCTTGCTGTCGTAGTGGTAGTGCAGCGCCGCGGTGCTCACCGCCGCTCGCTCGGCGATAGCGCGGGTCGTCAGGTCGGCGTAGCCGCACTCACAGAGGGCGTCGTAGGTGGCTTCCATGATCACCTCGGTCGTCTCCGAGGTGTCGGTCTCTGCGCTCATCTATTACTTACCAACTGGTCAGTCAGCCCGTAAAGGGTTTCGAAGCGAAACGTCGTTTGCCGACACCAGTGTGCTAGCGAGGGCCGCGGTCGTGGCGACGTGTCACAAATCCGTACGATTTATGATATTCCGAGGATGAGTGAAACCGATGAGCGACCGCCCCCTCAGCAGACGCCACTACCTCCTCACCGCCGGCGCGCTCGCGCTGGCGGGCTGTTCCGGCGGCTCCTCGGACGACGATACGACCGCCACGGACACCGACGACCCGACGGCCGCACCGACCACCACCCCGCCGCCCACGACGACGGAGACGACCACCCAGACCCCGACCGGCCCCTACGGCGGCTGGTTCTCCGACACCGACAACTTCGAGTCGACGGTGGACCGGACCGGCGAAACGACGGTGACCGTCCGGGTCGGCGCCGACGGCAACGGCGCTGGGCTCGCCTTCGACCCGCCAGCGGTCCGCGTGAGCCCCGGTGCGACCGTCGTCTGGGAGTGGGTCGGAGGGCGGCACAACGTCGCGGTGCAGTCCCAGCCGGGCGACGCCGACTGGGACGGCCACCCGCGGCAGATCGGTGAGACCGGGTTCACCTACGAGTACGCCTTCGAGACGCCCGGCGTCTACCTGTACTACTGCACGCCGCACCTCCCCCAGGGGATGAAAGGCGCCCTCGTCGTCGACGGGGAGCCCGTCGAGACCGGGGGCGAGGAGACGCTGTCGTTCGGCGACGGCGACGTGGTGTTCGGCGCCGCCCCGTACCAGCCTGCGGCGGACGTCGCCGAGCAGTACAGCCCGCTTGTCGAGCACCTCCGGACGCATCTCCCGGAGAACTACCCCGTACCCGAGAACGTCAGCGTCACGGAGACCGCACCCGTCGACGTCCAGGGGATGCTGGACTTGCTGGGCCAGGGCGAGTACGAACTCGGGGAACTCGGACCGATCGGCGCCGCGGTGGCGCTGCGGCGCGGCGACGCCGAGATCGCCGTCCAGCGCTACGGGTACGGTACCTGGGAGTACGCGGGGCTGGTCGCGACCGCGCCCGACAGCGAGATCGAGTCCCTGGCGGACCTCTCGGGGGCGAGGGTGGCGTTCGTCGTCGCGGACTCCACCAGCGGCGGGCTGTACCCGCTGTACAGCATGGCCACCGAGGGCGGCCTCGATATCGGAGACCTGCCGCAGGGCGGCGGGTCGACCGCCGAGTTCGACCCCGTGTTCGCCGGCAGCCACGTCGCCGCGTACGACTCGCTGGCCGCCGACGAGGTCGACGCCGCCGCGTTCGGCGGATTCGTGCGCGACGAGATCATCGACGACGACGAGTTCGCGGCGAACGCACGAGTGATCCACGAGGACGCCGGCATCCCGCGAGCGCCCATCGTCACCGCCGCGAATCTGGACGCCGAGGAACGGACGGCGCTCACCGACGCGCTGGTCGCCGCCCCCGAGGAGACGTTCTGGGGCGCAGACGGCCAGGACGGCACCGACGACGATCTCTGGTGGGACCGCGTGCGCGAGGCCGACCGCGAGACCTACCAGTCGGCGCTGGACGTCGTCGACGAGTTCGACATCGGCGTCGAATTCTTCGAGTGAGCGAGCGGTCGCTCATCTCGGGAGCGCGGTAATGGCGGTGCGGTGTGGTGCGGTAGCGGTCGCGGAGCTGTGAACGTCCGCGAGCGAAGCGAGCGGTTCACCGACGGCGAGGCGACGCCGAGCCGTCGGGACTTTTTCGCCCACGTTTTTGCGCCGAGCGGTCGCGCCGCAGGCGCGACCCGAGGTGGTTCGTGAGACTCTGCGAGTCTCACGTCATCACGAAAGAGCGCTCCGCGCTCTTTCGAACGACGGAAAAAGGTGGTTAGTCGTCCGCGGGCGCAGCCCCGCCGTCGCCGTCCTGGGCGCGCTGCTTCGTCCAGGGCAGCTTGCCGCCGACGGCGAGCATGTCGCGCTCGCGCTCGGAGGCGTCGAGCGTCGCGGTGAGTTCCCACTCGCCGTTGACGCTGACGGTGTACTCCTCCTGCCCGCTCTCGACACCCTCGCGGATGTCGTCGACGACGGTCAGGTCGTCGCCCTGCTCGATCTGCTCGTAGTCCTCGGCGTCGATCTGGAAGGGGACGATGCCGAAGTTGAACAGGTTCGCCTTGTGGATGCGGGCGAAGCTCTGGGCGAACACGGCGTCGATACCGAGGAACATCGGGCACATCGCGGCGTGCTCGCGGGACGAGCCCTGCCCGTAGTTCTCGCCGGCGACGAGGACGCCGCCGTCGGCCTCTTTGGCGCGCTCGGGGAACGACTCGTCGATTCGGGTCAGCGTGAACTTCGCGTACTCGGGGATGTTCGACCGGTACATCAGCGCGTCGGCGTTGGCCGGCGTGATGTGGTCGGTCGTGATGTTGTCGCCCATCTTCAGCAGGTTCTCACCCGAGAGTTCGGCGTCGAGTTCGTCCTTCAGCGGGACGTCCTTGATGTTCGGACCCTTGATGAGATCGTCGTCGACGGCCTCCTCGGGCGGGATGAGGTCGGCCTTCGAGCCGTCGTACTGGTCGGGCATCTCGAAGCCGGGGTCCTCGAGGTCGCCGAGGTCGTCGGCCAGGTCGCGCGGGTCGACGATCTCGCCGGCCAGCGCCGAGGCCGTCGCGACCTCGGGGCTACAGAGGTAGACGTTGTCGTCGCTGATGCCGGAGCGACCCTCGAAGTTGCGGTTGAACGTCCGCAGCGAGACGGAGTCGCTGGCGGGGACGTGGCCGATGCCGATGCAGGCGCCACAGGTCGCCTCCGAGAAGTTGACGCCCGCGGCCATCATCTCGGCGGTCCAGCCCTCGCGGGCGAGCAGCTCGCTGGCCTGCTTGGAGCCGGGCGCGACGATCATCTCGGTCTTCTTGTCGACCTCGCGGCCCTCGAGCATCTTCGCGGCGGGCAGGATGTCGCCGTACGCGCCGTTGGTGCAGGAACCGATGATGACCTGCTCGACGTCGGTGCCCGCGACCTCGCTGACGGGCACGACGTTGTCGGGCATCGACGGCTCGGCGATCAGCGGTTCGAGCTCCGAGAGGTCGACGACGATCTCGTCGTCGTACTCGGCGTCCTCGTCGGGGGCGATCTCGACGAAGTCCTCCTCGCGGTCCTGACGGGCGAGGTACTCGCGGGTCTGGTCGTCGGTCGGGAAGATCGACGAGGTCGCACCGAGCTCGGTGCCCATGTTGGTGATCGTCGTCCGCTCGGGGACCGACAGCGACTCGACGCCGGGGCCGGTGTACTCCAGTACCTTGCCGACGCCGCCCTTGACCGTCAGGCGGCGCAGGAGCTCGAGGATGACGTCCTTGGCGGTCGCCCAGGCGGGCAGTTCGCCCTCCAGTCGCACGTTGACGACCTCGGGCATCTCGATGTAGTACGGCGCCCCGCCCATCGCGACGGTGACGTCGATACCACCGGCGCCGATGGCGAGTTCGCCGAGTCCGCCCGGCGTCGGCGTGTGCGAGTCCGAGCCCAGCATCGTCTTGCCGGGCGCGGCGAAGTTCTCCTTGTGGACGTTGTGACAGATGCCGTTGCCGGGCCGGGAGAAGTGCGCGCCGTAGGTGCCCGCCGCCGAGCGCAGGAAGCGGTGGTCGTCGGTGTTCTTGAAGTCGAACTGGTAGGTCTGGTGGTCACAGTACTGGGCGGCGATCTCGGTCTGGACCTCGTCCAGCCCCATCGCCTCGAACTGCAGCCACACCATCGTCCCCGTCGTGTCCTGGGTGAGGACCTGGTCGATCTCGATCCCGATCTCCTCGCCGGGAGCGAGTTCGCCCTCGACGAGGTGGTCGTCGAGGATCTTCTCTGTAAGGGTATGTCCCATAGCAACACTGAAATCGGTCGCACGCAGACATAAAACCCACGCGTTCGTGCAAGCAGCGATCGGTGAGAATCGGCGGATGGGCCGGCGATCCCGCAAATATTGTGTCGAACGGCCCACGACGCCGCGACGACTCGAAATCCCTTTGCACCGCGAACGGGACCGGACAGTCGATGTTCCGTTCCGGCGCGTTCGTCGCCGAGCACGTCGAACCGACCGCCGACGAGCAGGTCCAGCCGAACGGGGTCGACCTGACCGTCGCCGAGGTGTACGAACCGCGCGACCCCGGCCGGATCGGCCGCGACGGCACGGAAATCCCCGAGCGCCAGGCCGTCGCCGCCGAGGAGATCGGCGAGACGGTGCCGCCGACGTACTACCTCAACCGCGGGGGGTACGTCGTCGAGTACGGCGAGCGCATCGCGGTCCCGGACGGCCACGTCGGGTTCGTCCTGCCGCGCTCGTCGCTGCTGCGTTCGGCGGTCACGCTCGACACCGCCGTCTGGGACACCGGCTACGAGGGCCGCGGCGAGGGCCTGCTGACCGTCCACAACGACATCGAGATCGAACGCGACGCTCGCATCGCACAGTTCGTCCTCGCCGAGGCCGACCACGAGGGGAGCTACGACGGGGCCTACCAGGGCGAGCGTCTCGAGGAGTGATCGGAGTTTCCAGAACCCCGAGAGTGTGTGACACATTCTGTCGCTTTCGTCACCGGAATTGGGTTGACGGCGCGGGGCCTGAGCGTCGGGCATGAGCGGACGCACGCGACGGGAGTGGCTGGCGGCGCTGGCGGCCGGGACCACCGGTGCGGTCGCGGGGTGCACCGGTGGCGGCGGCACCGCGACGTACGTCACCGAGTCGCCAGATCGCACGCTGCAACCGCCGAGCGGATCGATGGTCGCTAGCGGCTCGGCCCCCACCTACCGGTACGACGCGGGCAACTCCGGCGTCGCCGGCGCCCCCGGACCGACCGAGGACCTGGACAGGGCCTGGAGCTACGAGGCGGACGGGAAGCTGGTCACCACGCCGGCCGTCGACGGAGGGACCGCGTACGTCGGCGATCGGGACGGCACCTTCCACGCCGTCGACCTGGAGAGCGGCGAGCGCGAGTGGGCGACCGAGGTCGAACCGAGAGGCAGGAAGGGCGTCGACGCCTCGCCGACCGTCGCCGACGGCCTCGTCGTGTTCGGGAGCGGCAGCGATCGGGAGGGCGACGACGCCAGACTCACCGCCGTGGATGCCGACACGGGCGACGTCGTCTGGCGCCACCGGGTCGGCAGCTACGCCCGCTCCGCGCCGGCGGTCGTCGACGGCCGGGTGTACGCCGGCGGGACCGAAGCCGTCCACTGCGTCGACCTCGCGACCGGAGAGCCCCGCTGGACGTTCGACACCGGCTCCGTCGAGAACGTCACGCCGCCCGACGAGGTGTTCGCCGGCGTCGCGGTCGTCGACGGCACCGTCTTCGCGGCGACGCTCGAGGGGTTGCTGCACGCCCTCGACGCCGAGAGCGGCGACCGTCGCTGGAGCGCGGCGGTCGGGACCGACGTCCGCGCGACCCCGGCGGTGGTCGACGGGACCGTCTACGTCGGCAGCTACGACAACCGCGTGCACGCCGTCTCCGTCGCCGACGGCGAGGTGCGCTGGCGGTTCGACACGGGCGAGTTCGTGTCGGCGCCACCCGCGGCGACGGGAGACGCCGTCTACGTCGGCAGCGACAGCGGCACCGTCCACAAGCTAGACCCCGCCGACGGCGAGGAGCTGTGGGCGACGGCGGTCACCGAGGACGGCGCGGTGAGCGGCGGGCCAGTCGTGGCCGGCGACGCCGTCCTCGTCGGGACCGTCCGCCCGGACACGGTCGTCTCGCTTGCTGCCGACGACGGCACCAGGCGCTGGGACTTCTTCACGCAGGGGACGGTCAGGTCGCCGGTCGCCGCACTCGAGAACGCGGCGCTGGTGCCGACGCTGGGGAACCGACTGCACGCCGTCGTTGGCTGAGCGGCGGTCGGGTGTCGACGGTCGCTCAGCGGAAGTACCGGTCGTGGTGGGCCGCACAGCCGGGATTGAACGCGTGGCCACAGCGCGGGCAGGCGTCCGCGGCGTCGAGATACGCCCGGACCGAGAGCGTCTCACCGCAGGCGCCACACAGCACGGCTTCGGGGTCGGCGGCGACCGCGTAGCGCTCGCGGTCGTGGTCGGTCACGGCGTCGTGGCACTCGAAGCAGGGGTAGAAGGCCCCACAGCAGCGAAACGCCAGCGCGACCACGTCGTGGTCGTCGTCGTAGTGGGCACAGCGCGTCTCCCCGTCGACGGCGAGGCCGCGGACGCGGTGGCCGCCGACGGTCCGAGTGGTCGCGGAGTCCATCGGTTCCCGTTGGACCGCGCCGCACTTCAGACTGTTCAGTTTCGGACTGTCGGTCGCGTCACACGCGTCCGATCTGCCGTCGGCGTCCGCAGGTGCGTCTCGGGGCTGTCGCCGGCGAACGCGATCAGTTCCGCCCCCGAGCCGCCGGCCCGGGCGAGATACACCACGTCGTCGACGACGACCGGCGAGGAGCTGACGTCCTCGCTCAGCGACGCCGACCAGTACGTCGTGCCGTCCGCGGCGTCGTAGGCGGCGAGCGTCCCCGACCCATCCGTTCCAGTCGAGACGAACACCGCGCCGCCCGCGACCGCCGGCGACGACCGGATCGACCCGCCGAGGTCGTCGCGCCACAGTTCGCTCCCGTTTGCCGCCGAGAGCGCCCGGACGACGCCGTCGGACCCGCCGACGAACACCCGCCCGTTCGCGACCGCCGGCGACCCGGCGACATCCGCGCCGATCGGTGCGGTCCAGGCGACGCTGCCGTTCGAGGCGTTCAGGGCCGCCACCTCGTCGGCGCCGGGGACGCCGACGTACACGGTCCCGTTCTCGACGGCGGGCCCGGAGGTGCCCACGGCGCCGACCGCCGTCGACCACCGCTCGGAACCGTTCGCAGTCCACACCGCGGACACCGACCCGTCACGACTCCCGACGTAGACGGTGTCGCCGACGACCGCGGGAGAGCTGTCGACGTCGCCGTCGGTGGCGAACACCCAGCGTTCGGTCCCCTCGGCGGCGTCGAAGGCGTGCAGCGAGTCGTTGGCGCTGCCGACGTAGACGGTCCCGTCGAACGCCACCGGCGACGACGTGACGTTGCCGCCGGTCGGTTCCGACCACGCGACGCTCCCGTCGGCGGCGTCGACGGCGTACACCGACCCGCCCTCACCGCCGACGTAGACGGTCCCGTCGTACACCGTCGGCGAGGACCGCAGCGGGTCGGCCGAGAGAGCCGTCCGCCAGCGGACGCTCCCGTCGGTCCGGTCGACGGCGAGCAGGGTCCCGTTTTCCAGGCCGACGTAGAGGCTCTCGTTGCGCACCGCCGCCGAGGACCGGCGCACGGAGACGTTCGCGAGGTCGAGTGCCCACGCGCGGGAGACATTCTCGGTCGGCCCGTCGGTGACCGCCTGGTGGCCGGTGTTGCTGGGGCCGTAGGCGTAGCCGGGCCAGTCGGCGTCGTACACCCGGACGGGGCGGGTGACCGACCCGCTCGCCCCCTCGTTGTCGGTGACGGTCAGCGTGGCGTCGTACCGACCTGGTTCCCCGTAGGTGTAGTCGACCTGCGCGCCGGTCGCGTCGGTCGCCCCGTCGCCGTCGGGGTCCCAGTCGTAGCCGGTGATCGCGCCGTCGGGGTCGAACGACACCGACGCGTCGAACGTCGTCGGCGACCGGGTGACGACGGGGCGGTCGTAGACGAACGACGCCGACGGGTCCAGCCCGGTCCGGAACTGGACGGTGTCGGTCGCGCCGTCGACGGAGACTTTCGCCCTGTGGACACCCGGGTCGAGGGTGCGGGCCACGGAGATTCGCGCGACAGCGCCGGGCGTCCACTCGCCACCGTCGACGACCGTCACCGTCTCGTCGCCGACCAGCGCACCGTCGAGCAGGAGGTCGACGGCGTCGGCGGTCGCCGGCAGCGGGCGGTCGCCGGTGTTCCTGACGACCAGGGTCACGCTGTCGTCGGTGCTGTCGTACGGCGAGTCCCGCTCGCTAGAGAGGACGGTCACGTCCGCGCGCACCGTCGAGTCGAGGGTGTCTCCGCGCTGTTGGACGCTCTGGCCGAGGCGGTCGCTCCCGTCGACCACCGACAGCGTCACCCCCGCCGCGGCGGTGACCAGCACCACGAACAGGATCAACTGGGGGATCGACGGGTCGGCCATGGGGCTGAGAGACGCCCTGACCTACCCGCAGTCGACGAATAAGGGTGACGGCCCCCCGGATGGCGCCCGCCACCGGCGGAACTCACCAGGGACGGACCGCTTTTGGGGGCCGCCGACCGAGAGTGAGGCATGAACGTGTTCGCGGTCCCGGACCTCCCGGAGGTGCGGGCCGGCGACGACCTCGCGGCGCTGATCGGGGAGCGGGTCGATCTGCGGCCCGACGACGTGGTCTGTGTCGCCAGCACGGTCGTCTCGAAGGCCGAAGGTCGGACCGCCGACCTCGACGACTTCCCGGCGGGGCCACGGGCCAGGGAGATCGCTGCCCACCTCGAAGAGCTCACCGGCGACGAGAAGGACCCGCGGTTCGCGCAGGCGGTCCTGGAGGAGTCGACGGACCTGCTGATGGAGGCGCCGTTCCTGCTGACCGAGACCCGCTTCGGGCACGTCGGCGTCAACGCCGGCATCGACCGCTCGAACGTCGCCGGGGCGGACCTCCTGCTCCTGCCGGAACGCCCCGACGAGAGCGCCGCCCGGATTCGCTCGGGGCTGCCGACCGAGTCGCCGGTCGTCGTCACCGACACCTGCGGGCGGCCGTTCCGCCACGGCCAGCGCGGGGTCGCGCTGGGGTACGACGGGATGCCCGCCAGCCGCGACTGGCGCGGCGAGACCGACCGTGACGGCCGGGAACTCGGCGTCACCGTCCAGAGCGTCGTCGACGAACTCGCCGCCGCGCACAACCTCGTCGCCGGCGAGGGCGACGGCGGCACGCCCGTGACCGTCGTCCGGGACTGGGAGTTCGGCGACCACGGCGGCTCGGACAACCTGTTTCGCGAGGTCGAGGGAGACTTCGTCCGGCAGGCGCTGCGGGGGTGGGAGTATGCACGGGATTGAGCTGACCCCCGAACACCCCACCGAGCGGCTGGTCGACCTCGCCGTCGACGCCGAGCGCGAGGGGTTCGAGGCCGTGCTGCTGGCGAGTCACTACTTCAACCGCGACCCCTTCGTCGTCGCCGACCGAATCGCCCGGGCGACCGACGAGGTGCTGGTCGGGCCCGCCGCAGCCAACCCCTACGACGCTCACCCCGTCGCGCTGGCCTCGCGAGTGGGCACCCTCGCGGAGGGACGCGACGACCGCGCGCTGTTCGGCCTCGGGCCGGGCGACCGCTCGACGCTGTCGGACCTGGCCGTCGAGCGCGACCGCCCGCTCCGGCGGGTGCTGGAGACGATGCAGGTCGCCCGGCGACTGTTCGCCGGCGAGGCCGTCGACCACGACGGCACCTTCCAGGCCAGCGGCGCCGAACTGGAGTACGACATCGGGACGGTGCCGGTGTACGTCGGCGCGCAGGGGCCACACATGACGCGGATGGCCGGCAAGTACGCCGACGGGGTCCTGTTCAACGGCTCGCACCCGGCGGACCTCGCCTGGGCGAGCGAGCGCGTCGCGGAGGGCCGCGAAGAGCGAGCCGACTCGCTGGACGCACCCGAACTGCTGGCCTACGCCAGCGTCAGCGTCGCCGCCGACGAGGCGGCCGCCCGGGAGGCCGCCCGCCCGCCGGTCGCGTTCATCGCTGGCGGCGCCGCTCCGCCGGTGCTTTCGCGACACGGCATCGACGAGGACGCCGCCGCGACGGTCGGAACGCGCCTGGAGGACGGCGACTACCGCGCCGCGTTCGACGCCGTCACGCCGGCGATGCTCGACGCGTTCGCCGCGGCGGGGACTCCCGAGACGGTCGCACAGCGACTGGCGGGGCTGCTCGACCACGCCGACGGAGTTCTCGTGGGCGCCCCGCTGGGGCCAGACCTGGAGACGGCGGTCGGGCTGGCCGGCGAGGCGCTCGAACTGGCGACGGAGTGAGACGGAGTAGTCAGAACAGGTCGCCCAGCGCCGACAGCAGCCCGCCGGCGGCCATGCCGCCGAAGACGACGGACGGCGCCGCGACCAGCACCGCGCCGACCGCGAGCATCGCGGCGGCGCCGGGGTCGTTCAGGGCGACATCGGTGAAGTTCTGGACGAGACAGTCCGCGTTCGCGATCGGGTCCACGCCGGCGTCCTCACACATGGGCGTCGGTTGGTGACGGTCGTACTTGTGCGTGTCCGTCCGCGCCGATCAACCGCGCAGCAGGTTCATCACTTCCTCGGCGACGTCCGACTCGACGGCGACGACGTAGGACTCCCCGGCGGTCAGTTCCGTGTCAGGTCGGGCGACGCGGTCGCCGCCCTCCCCCGAGACGACGACGGTCCCCGATGGGAACCGAATCTCCGACAGTCGCTTGCCGGCCACCGGAGCACCGTCGGCGACCCGGATGTTCAGAACGTCGAGGTCGCCAGTCACGTCGGCCAGCGACTGGACGTCGCTGCCGACGATCTCGTTGGCCGCGATGCGTGCTCCGGCGCGTTCGGGGTAGAGGACGGCGTCGACGAACCGCTCGTAGGCCTCCTTGGACCCGGAGTCGATGCGGGCCACCGTCCGGGCGCCGGGCGCCAGCTCGCCGGCCTCCATGCAGACCGCGAGGTTCAGCCCCGCGACGCCGGTCAGCCCCGCGACCACGTCGGCACGCTCGATGCCAGCCTGCTCCAGAATCTCGGGGTTGGAGGCGTCGCCCTCGATCACCGTCGCGAGGTACTCGTCGGAGATGGCTCGACACCGGTCGGCGTCGTGTTCGACGACGGTGACGTCGTGCCCGCGGTCGGTCAGCAGCCGCGTCGTTTCCAGCCCCACGCGCCCACCGCCAGCGATCACGACGTCGAGTTTGCTCGGCATCGTCAGTCCTCCATCGGTGTGGACGTTCGCTCCCCGGGCCCTTGAGTGTCGTCGGTCTCGCCTGCAGTTCGGCGGCGTTCGAGGGCGGCGTACACGGCGACCCCGAGCACGATCCACCCCGCGCTCAACGCCAGCGCCAGCGGGTCGGTCCGGATCAGGTACTCCACGAGCACGCCCGCGAGCACCAGGTTCAGTGCAATGCCGATCAGCGGCGGCGCGGGGTAGTACGGCATCTCGTAGGGGCGGGTCATGTTCGGCCGCTCTCGGCGCAGTTTGATCACCGAGCCGTTGACGACGATAAAGGACAGCAGGAAGAACAGCGAGGACATGTTGCCGGCGCTCTGGGTCGGCAGCGCGACGGACCCGAGCATCACGACGGCGCTGGCGAGGATGGCGACGAACGGCGTCCCGTAGCGGTGGTGAATCTGCCCGAACGACGGGAGCAGCTGGCCCTCCCGACCCATCGAGAACGCGACCCGGGAGGAGGCGATGACGACCGCGTTCAGCGCCGTCAGCGTCGAGAACACGGCACCGAACACGATCAGCGCGCCGCCGTTGCGGATCACCGGCAGCCCGGTCGGCATGAACGACGTCGCCGCCGCCGCGATGCCGGCCTCGCCGGCCTCGGCCAGCCCCGCCGCGCCGAGCGTGCCGATGGCGACCGTGACGACGGCCATGTAGACGACCACCGTCGCCGCGAGGCTGAGGAAGATCGCCGTCGGGATGTTCTCGCGGGGGTTCTCGACCTCCTCGGTGACCGTCGTGATCAGGTCGTACCCCTCGAATGCGATGAACGTCAGCCCCATCGCCGGCAGGACGGCGCCGGCGCCGCCCTCGGTGAACAGCGGCTGGAACTCGGCCTGCGAGAACTGCGGCGAGGCCAGTCCGAAGCCGACGAACACCACGAGGATAGAGACCTTGACCACCGTGAAGATCGTCTCGACGCTGCCGCTCGCCGCCGTCGAGACGGCGTTCAGCGCCACGAGGAGACACACCGCGACGAACGCCAGCACCAGCGCCGGCGGAACGCCGACCCCGACGACGGGTACCGAGAGCGCCCCGACCTCCGACGGCGGCGCCACGAGGCCGTAGACGTGCAACAGCTCCAGGAAGTTCGGCGCGAACCCCAGCGCGTACAGCGCGCCGGCGATCATGTACGCGAACCACAGCATCCACCCCATCACGAACGACGGCAGGTCGTCGAACACCTCGCGGACGAACGCGTAGCCGCCGCCGCTTTTCGGAATCGACGCAGCCAGTTCGGCGTACGACAGCCCCGTGAACGCGGTGACGACGCCGTTGAGCGCGAACACGACGATCGCTGCCGGGCCGGCGATCTCGGCGGCCAACCCCGTGAGCACGAAGATGCCGGCGCCGATCATCGCTCCCATGCCGATCATCGTCGCGTCCAGCAGTCCGAGGTCTGCGTCGGGCGACCGCTCGCCCTGGCTCACGCGAACCGTCCTCCGGTGTGTGCCACCATTTGCTCCCGGCGTAGCCAGCCCGAATCCTTGTACCTTCCCCCCTCCACCCGGCACGTTCAAGCGCCTCGCGCCGCAAGCACCGGGCGTGTCAGACGACGCCTCGCTCGACGAGTTCCTCGACACCGGCGGCGACGGCGACCCCGAGCGCGACGCCGACACTGCGGGGACCGGCGGCGACGAGGGCACCGCGGCCCCCGACCTCGATGCGGTCGCCCCGGCGACCCCCACCGCGACCTGGAGCCCCGACGGCGCGGCGTGTGCGGCCTGCGGGGACGTCGTCGAGCGGCGCTGGCGGGACGACGACGAGTTGGTCTGCGCCGGCTGCAAGGAGTGGTAATCGCCGGACGGCGGCGAGCGGACGAGGGCGCAACGCTTATACCTTCTCGTTGCATCTGACGGACTGCAATGGCGAAAGGCGTTGTCGACTTCTTCAACGACACTGGCGGTTACGGCTTCATCGAAACTGACGACTCCGACGAGGACGTGTTCTTCCACATGGAGGACATCGGCGGTCCGGACCTCGAAGAGGGTGAGGAACTCGAGTTCGACATCGTGCAGGCCGACAAGGGCCCGCGCGCGGAGAACGTCACCCGACTGTAAGCCGTCGGCGGCACAGTTCGTCGTCCGACGGACGACCGAATCGCGACTTTGCGTTCTTTCGGTGTCACCCCAGACAGCGGCGGCACCGTCGGTCCGGCCCGTCGCCGCGGCGGCGGTCGTCCATGTGCAACGGGCGCAAACAGCAATGTTACAAACCTCCGGTCGTAACGAGGAGGTGATGTTCACGCGGCTGTGGGAGACGCCGTTCACCCCCGACGGTCGGAGCTCTCTCGCCGACGGCGGTTCGGCACGACCCCCTCAGCCGCACGAGTCGCCCTCGAAATCGCCGTCCGGTAGGCTCCTCGCCGAGAGTCCCCGGGTCGCCGACTCCCTTCCCTATCCATGACGGACGCCAACCCACAGGAGACAGCAGGCCAGCGTAGTCACGAAGACACGGCGGAGTTGCCGTCCGCCGAGCGCGTCTCCGAGATCGCCACCGAGGTCATCGACAACGTCCAGCAGGTGATCGTCGGCCACGAACCGGAGATCGAACACGTCCTCACCGCCCTGCTGGGTCGCGGCCATGTGTTGCTCGAGGACGTTCCCGGCGTCGGCAAGACGATGCTCGCCCGGTCGATCGCACGCTCGTTCGACTGCACGTTCAAGCGTGTGCAGTTCACGCCCGATCTCCTGCCGTCCGACATCACCGGCGTGAACGTGTTCAACCAGAAGACCCAGGAGTTCGAGTTCCAGCGTGGCCCCGTGTTCGCCAACATCGTCCTGGGCGACGAGATCAACCGCGCGCCGCCGAAGACCCAGAGCGCCCTGCTGGAGGCCATGGAGGAAGAACAGGTCACCGTCGACGGGACGACTCGTCCCCTCCCGGACCCGTTCTCGGTGATCGCCACCCAGAACCAGGTCGAGCCCAACCGCACCTACGAACTGCCGCTGGCGGAACTCGACCGGTTCATGAAGAAACTGCACCTCGGCTACCCCGAGCAGGGCGAGGAGTCCGCGATGCTCGAACGTGTCGTTGGCCGCCACCCCATCGAGAGCCTGGAGCCGGTGACCACCGTCGACACGCTCCGGGACGCCCGCGAGACCGTCGCCGGCGTCACCGTCAAGGAGCCGATTCGGGAGTACGCCACCCGGCTCGTGGAGTACACCCGCGACCACTCCAAGCTCGGCGTCAGTCCGCGCGGGACGCTGGCGCTGCTGCGGGCCTCGCAGGCCCGCGCCGCGCTGGCCGGCCGCGAGTACGTCGTCCCCGACGACGTCCAGCAGGAAGCCATCGCCGTGATGAGCCACCGCATCCGGCTGGCCGAGGGCGGCGACAAGAGCGGTTCCGAGATCGTCACCGACGCCGTCGAACGGGTGCCGGTCGAGTGACATGGCGCTGACCAGACGCGGGACGATCGCGGTCGCCGTCGTCGTCGTCGGGCTGGCGCTGGCGCTGTTCAACGGCCCCCGGGCGCTGTTCCCGTTCGTCGGGCCGGTGCTGGTGGCGCTGGTCGCCGCACAGCTGCAGGTCCGCAGCGTCGGTCGCCCCCGCCTGGAGCGGCAGGTCCCCGCCGACGGGTTCGTCGGCGAGCGCCGCACCGTCGAACTGCAGTTCCGGGACCCCCCGACCAGGCTGGTTCGGATCGTCGACGCGGTCGGCGACGGCCTCACGAGACTCGACGACGGCCCGCTGTGGGGGACGCTCGGTCGATCGGAACTGTCCTACGAGGTGCGCTACGAGCGGCGCGGGCGCGGCGAACTCGGGCCGGCGACGATCGGCGTCCGTGACTCGCTGGGGCTGGTCGAGCGCACCTTCGAGTACGAGGGCGTCGATCGAACCCTGGTGTACCCGACGGTGTACGAGTTGACCGGCACGACCACCCACGAACTGAACATGCTCGCCGACGAGGCGTTCCGCCAGCAGAACCGCGAGGAGTTCGACAGCCTCCGAGAGTACGAGCGTGGCGACTCCCTGCGGGACGTCCACTGGAAGTCCAGCGCCAAACGGCCGGCTGACGACCTGGTCGTCAAGCAGTTCGTCGCCGAGGAAGACCTGGGCTCGGTCGAGATCGTCGCCGAGAGCGAGCCCGGCGGCACCGACGCCATGGCCGAGGCCGCCGCCAGCGTCGCGCTGTACCTGCTCGACGCGGGCGTCGAGGTCGGACTGTCGACGCCGGACGAATCGGTCGCGGTCGACGCCGGCGCCGACCAGCGCCTCGCCGTCTTGCGGGCGCTGGCGGTCGCCGGGCCGGGCACCGCGAGCGGGGCGGACGCCGACACGGCGATCCACGTCGAGGGCCACGGCGGGGGCGCGACGGTGACGGTGCGCGGACGGTCGGTCGCCTTCGAGCAACTGGTCGGTACCGAGATGACCGCCGAGCGCCGGGGGCGGGTCGTGCCGAACGCTCCCGGCGAGCGGAACGACCCGTACGACGGCGCTCCGGCGACGGCTCCCTCGCGGGAGGTGGTCGCGTGAGCACCCCGACCGACAGCGCGCCCGGGCGCCCGCCGCGGACCGAACGGGAGGCGGAGTTCGAGAGCACGGACCTGTTCCGGGCGCTGGCGCTGGCCAGCGCCGTGACGCTGACTTCCTCGTACGTCAGCGTGTTCTACTTCATCACGAGCGTCGTCGGCGGCACCGGGCGACTGCTGGTCGTGACCGCGCTGTCGTTCGTCGCCGCGACCGTCGCCGCGAAGTACCTCCACGAGCGGGTCGCGGCGGCGCTGACCGGCGCGTTCCTGCTCGTCGGGACGGTCCTGTACCTCGCGTCGGTGCCGGACGGGTTCACGCTCCTGTTCGACGCCACCGGCGAGGTGGTCGCCGACCTGGTCGCGCTGCTGACCGGGCTGCCGATCCAGCGGATCAAGAACCCCGGCGTGTGGACGGCGGTGTACGTCCCGGCGCCGCTGTTCCTGTCGTGGTACCTGGCGCTGCGGCGGCGCTACGTCGCCAGCGCGCTGATCGGCGGCGTGGCGCTGGGTGTGCTGGTGCTGACCGGCGACGCCGGTGGCCGGGTGACGCTGGCGGGGACGCTGGGCGCCATCGGCACCATCGGTTTCGGCGAACTCGAACGGTACGACGGCACGGTCGCGCAGGCGGACTCGCTGGCGATCATGTTCGCGGTCCTGATGGCGCTGTCGCTGTTCGTCCCGCTGGCACCCGGCAGCGACGACACGAGCCCGGTGTACCTGTTCGGGAGCGACGGCCCGGAGACTCTGGAAGGCAGTCTGACCAGCGCCCCCGAGGAGACGACGATCCAGGGGTCGATCAGGCTCTCCCCGGAGAAGCGGTTCACCGTCGAGACCACGGACCCGCAGTACCTCCGGGCAGGGGTGTACGACCGGTTCACCGGCGGGTCGTGGCTCCGAACTGGCGAGACCAGCGCCTACGACGGTCCGCTCAGTCGCCCGCCGGGTGAGAGCTACCGGGTCGACCAGAAGATCACCGCCGAGGCCGAGACCGGCGTGATGCCGGCGGCCGCGGAACCGATCCGCGTCTCGGAGGGCGCCGACCGGACGCGCGTCACCGACCAGGGCGTGCTCCTGCCGAGCGGTTCCCTGTCGGCGGGCGACAGCTACAGCGTGACCAGCGCGGTGATCACCGCGGAGTCGCCCGAACTGCGCGCGGCGGGGACCGACTACCCCGCCGGGATCAACGACACCTACCTCCAGACGGGCGGGCTCTCCGAGGCGTTCCGCGATCGGACCGCCCGGATCACGGAGAACGCGGACAACCCCTACGAGACCGCCCAGGTGATCGAGCGGTACCTCGAACGCACCAAGCAGTACTCCCTGGACGTCGACCGGCCGAACGGCAACGTCGCCGAGTCGTTCCTGCTGGACATGGAGCGGGGATACTGCGTGTACTACGCGACGACGATGGTGATGATGCTCCGCTCGGAGGGGATTCCGGCGCGGTACGCCGTCGGCTACCTCCCAGGGACCGAGACCGGCGAGGACACCTACACCGTCCGCGGGCTGGACTCCCACGCGTGGGTCGAGGTGTACTTCCCGGAGTACGGCTGGGTGACCTTCGATCCGACGCCCACCGCCCCGCGAGAGGCCGCCGAGCAGGGCGTCATCCAGGAGGCAGCGAGCGAGGACGAGATAACGACCGAGCAGACCCCGACGCCGCCGCCGACCACGGTGGCGCCGCCGACCACGTCGACCGGGCCGAACGGCACCACGACGATCAACGGGACCGCCGGCGGCGGCAACATCACGCCGCCCGGATCGAACCTCGGCGCGACGCCCATCGCCGGAGGGGGCCCGGTGAACGGGACCGCCGGGGAGACCGTCCAGATTCCGAACATCGACGAGGAGCCACGTCGCCGCGGCGGCTCGGGCGGCGGGCCACCGATCCCCGCACCGGAGGACATCGCGCTGGGCGGCATCCTCCTGCTCGGGATGGTCGCCGGCGTCCACCGCTCGGGGGTGCCCGACCGCCTGTGGCTAACCCTACAGGTGCGCTGGCAGGGGCCTCGTCGGTCGCCGGACCAGGACACCGAGCGGGCCTACCGGCGCCTGGAGATACTGCTCGAGCAGCGCTTCCGGGCCAGACGCGGGTCGGAGACGCCGCGTGACTACGTCGACGCGCTGACGCTGACCGGCGCCGACGACCGCGTCGAGCGGGTGGCCCAGCTGTACGAACTCGCCCACTACGGCGACGGCGTGACCGAGGCCCAGGCCGACGAGGCCATCGACCTGGTCGACGAACTGATCGGCGAGCGCTCGCCGCTGCCTGGCCGCATCTCCTGAGACGGGTTATTCTCGGGGTCTCCCGGGAACGAACCGTCTGAGACGCCGTCGGGCCACCGAGTGGCGAGGAACGTCTCCAACCGGACGACATCTCGAGGCCGCGTTCGGGTGGCTCGAACCGCAATTCCCGGAAATCTTTTAAGTAGGCCGGACCAATCCCCGTTCGATAATGGCAGAAGTCTGCTCGACGTGCGGGCTGCCTGAGGAGCTCTGCGTCTGCGAAGACGTGGCCAAGGAGTCTCAGCAGATCTCGATCCGCATCGACGAGCGCCGTTACGGGAAGGAGGTAACGATCATCGAAGGGTTCGATCCGAACGACGTCGACCTCGACAGTCTCTCCTCGGACCTCAAGTCGAAGTTCGCTTGCGGCGGCACGGTCGAGGAGGGCCAGATCGAGCTGCAGGGCAACCACACCGGCCGCGTCGAGGACTTCCTCAGAGAGAAAGGGTTCAACGTCGCGTAGCGCCGTCGTCGGGCCTCGCGTCTCGGGTTACTGCGCCACCGTTCCCCAGCACCTGCTCCGCGCGCTCGGAGAGTCAGAACGGCGCGTCGGGATCGTCCGTGCTCTCGGGGTCGTCGGTCGAATCGCGGGGCGGGCGCTCGCTCGCCGCCTCGTCGCTCTCCAGCGGCCCGTCCCAGGCCTCCAGCCCGCCGTCCAGGCTCTCGACGACGGCGTCGGCGGTCCCCTCGTAGGACGCGAACAGCTGGGCCGCCTGCACGCTGGCCTTCCCGTGCGGACAGACCGTGACGATGCGGTCGGCGTCGGCAAACTCCTCGACGGCATCCGGCAGTTCGCCGAACGGGACGTTCTCGCTGTCCGGGATGTGCCCCCGGCGGAACTGCGCTGGACTCCTGATGTCGACGACGCGAGGCGACCCCTCGGACAGGAGCGTCGACAGCTCGTCGGGCGTTATCTCGCCGTCCATGCCCACCGGAAGGGAGCGGGCGCCGATAAGCCCACGGGTCGCCGGGCGCCGCGCGGGCCGAACGCTTTTTCGCCGCCGCGACCCCAGGTCGTGCCATGAGTTCACAGACCGGGCCCGACCCCGAGGCCCGTTCCCACCGGTACTACCGCAACGCCGTCGAGCGCCACTGGGACCCGGCGACCATCGACCTCGCGCCCGATCGCGAACGCGTCGGCGACCTCGACTCGGACGCCTTCGACGGGCTCCGGCGCCTGCTGGCGCTGTTCGGCGCCGGCGAGACCGCCGTCACCGAGGACCTGGCGCCGCTTGCGGTCGTGGTCGAGGATGTCGACGACCAGCTGTTCCTGACGACCCAGCTGTACGAGGAGGCCAAGCACGCCGACTTCTTCGACCGCTACTGGCGCGAGGTCATCGGCCCCGAAGAGGAGGCTCGCGGACTGGCGTCGTCGTCGCCGACCGACGACCGCTGGTTCGACCCCGCCTACGAGGAGCTGTTCGAGCGCACCGAGGCGGCGATGGACCGTCTGCTGACCGAGGACACCCCCGAGACCCGCGCCCGGGCGTACTGTCACTACCACCTCGCGGTCGAGGGCATCCTCGCGCAGACGGGCTACTACGGCGCCGAGGCGGCGTTCTCCGGCGACGTCTCCGTCGAACTGCCCGGGCTCGTCGCGGGGTTCCGGAAGATTCGCGGCGACGAGGGCCGCCACGTCGGCTTCGGGATGGCGAAACTGAAGGAACTGGTCGGGAGCGGCGACGTCGACCCGCAGCTGCTCCACGAGGTGACGACGGAACTGGCCGCGCTGATCCGCGAGAGCGTCGGCACCGCCGCCCGCGAGGACGGCGTCACCGACGGCGAGGCCCTCGCGGCCTACGCGGCCGAGAAACACGCCGACCGGCTCCGACAGATCACCGAGCGCGACGCCGATCTCCCCGACCTGGCGGAGTTGACCAGCCTCGACGATCCGGGCGCCGTCTGACGGACTGCCACCGGGTCGCGGGGAGAACGACCCCTCTCAAGCGTAGCTGCGGTCGAGGTACTCGACGATGCGCTCCGATTCCGCCATCGTCACACCGGCGTCGTCGTCGACCAGCACGGGGACCGCGCGCTGGCCGGAGACGCGCTTGACCTCGTCGCGGGTGGAGTGCAGGCCCTCGACCCACACGGAGTCGTAGTCGAGGTCCAGTTCGTCCATGCGGTCCGCGACCATCTCGCAGTACGGACAGCCGTCCAGTTGGTACAGCGTGAAGCTCATGGACACGGTTTCGGGCGCCGGGCTCAAAAGCGGTCGGGCGCCGGCGAAGGCATCGAGAGCGGACCCGCCGGCGACCGTGCGCCGTCAGCACACCTCCCGCGGCAGGGTTTTCCCCGCGGCGCCCCCACACCGTGGTATGATGGCGACGACCCACGCGTTCGCCGGGCTCTCGCTGGCGGTCGCGCTGGTGATGGCGGTGCCGACGCTGGCCCCGGCGCTGGCGCTGGCGGCAGCCGTCGGCGCGCTCGCCGGCGGGCTCTTCCCGGACCTCGATCTGGTGGCGACCCACCGCCGGACGCTGCACTTCCCGGTCGGGTACTGGCTGGTGGCGGTCCCCGCCACCGTGGTCGCCGCGCTCGCCCCGACGCCGGCGACCGTCGGCGCCGCCCTGTTCCTGCTGTCGGCGGCGGTCCACTCCACCAGCGACGTGATCGGCGGCGGCCTGGAGACCCGCCCGTGGCTGGGTACCTCCGACAAGGCGGTGTACCTCCACGTCCGCGGGCGGTGGCTCGCGCCGCGCCAGTGGATCAGGTACGACGGCGCCCCCGAGGACTTCGCGGTCGGCGCCCTGTTCGCCGCGCCGGCGCTGCTCGTGTTCGACGGGCAGTTGCGACTCCTGCTCGCGGCGATGCTCGGCGCCTCGCTGCTGTACACCGTCTTCCGGAAGAAACTAGTCGAGGTCGCCCCCGAGCGGTTCCTCTGAGACGGGGTATTCTCACTGTGTACCGGTGAGCGCCGCGGCCAGTGACGGCGCTCGTCGGTAGAAGCCGAGAACAAACCCTACAACGCACCGTTCGGCCAAGTGGAGACGAGGAGGTCGCGGTCGGAGCACAAATATATCTCGTGCAAAAGAGATATTTTTGTTGGGCCCGTCGTCGACGTATGGATCGCGACGGCGCCGGCGACCGCTGGCACGAGGAGCGAACGACGTTCCAGCGCGTCTACGATCTGCTGGTCGGGACCGACGAGTTCCTGGACGCGAGCGAGTTCGCCGAGCGGGCCGACTGCTCGCCCGGCGGTGCCCGAAGCGCACTCGAACAGCTGGTCGAGATGGGCGTCGCAGAGCGGCGGGACGGGCGCCCGGCGGGCTACCGGCGCAACGAGGCGTACTTCCGGTGGAAACGGGTCGAGGCGCTCGCCCGCGAGCACTCGCCGTCGGAACTGCGACAGCGCCTCGACGACCTCGCGGCGAGCGAGGAGTCGTTCCGGGAGCGGTACGGCGTTCCGACCCCGGAAGCGGTCACGACCGCGGACCTGCAGATCGACGACCACGACGCCGCTCACGAGCGCCTGGACGATCTGCGGGAGTGGCGAACGGTTCGACGGGATGTCGAGATCGTCCGCCGCGCCATCGAACGGGCCGAGACCACCGCCGGCGACGGCGTGCGCCCGTGACCGAGGACCTCGGCGGGCCGCTCGACGTCGCCACGCTGGAGGTGCTGGCTCGGCGGGCCGGAACGCACCCGCTCGTCGACACCTGGGCGTTCGAACCCGATGCGATCTCGCCGCGACGACTCCGTCTGGTGCTCGACGACGGAGCGTACCCCGTCGCGGTGGCGTCGGCTCGGCTCGACGTCCGGTGGTTCGTCGGCGGCGACTACACCTTCCACTACCTCGAAGTTCGAGACGCCGGGCGCTGGGAGTGTCGGTGGGACCGCCACCCGAAGACCGACGCGCCGAACGAGCACCATCATCCGGGGCCGGACGCCGGAGCCGCGGAGCGGTCGGACCTCGACGCCGACCACCACCTCGACGCGCTGTTCGCCGTTCTCGACCGAACCACGGACCGCGTCGAGCGTCTCCACGGGGACTGACGAGTGCCGTCGAAGACGAACGGCGTCATACGGTTTATGCTCGGCTTCTTCCGGGAGCACGGCGCAGCGGGCTCCCGGTACACTGTGAGAATAACCCGTACTAGTCCAGCCGGTAGTCGGCGATTCGACCGGCGGCGAACCGGTAGGAGAGGTACGAGCAGACCAGCAGCGGCGCGACGGCGACGACGACGACCAGCGCCGCCGGGGCGCCCAGCGCGTCGACGACGAGTTCGCGAGCGTCGGGGACCAGTCCGACCCCGGCGAGGCTCAGCAACACGAGCAGGACAAGCGAGTAGGCCGCGCCGGCGCTCTTGCTCGGGACGACCGCCTCGCGGTTGCCGGTGACGTTGACCGAGCCAAAGCGCGGGAACAGCACCCCGAACCCGGAGGCCAGGCCCGCGGCCGCGACCGCACAGACCGGCGTCGCGACCGCCAGGACCGCGACCTCCGAGAGCGCGAGGGGGCTGGCGACGGCGGCGCCGACGGTCAGCGCGGTCGCCAGCGGCGCGCCGACGACGGCGCCGACGAGCAGGTGCCCGCGGAGGTACGCCCGGCCGTCGATGCGGCTGGTCAGCGTCCCCGGCAGCGTCGGCCCCTGCGAGCCGATGGGGTTCAGCGTGACCGCGGCGCCGACGCCCCACGCCGTGTAGGTCAGCAGCGACGAGGGCACGTACGCCGGGACGTAGCCGCGCTGGAACACGTCCTGAAACACGTAGGCGCCGAAGAACACGGGATAGAGCACGTAACTCAGTTCGATGGGGGCGCGCCGAGCCCGCAGCCACACCGCGGTCGCCACCGCGCGGGTCTGCCGGCCGACGAGGCCGCCGACCGTCGCGCCGTCGAAGATGGCCGCACCCGTCGCCTCGCCCGACTCCTCGCTCTCGGCGGGCGGGTCGGACAGCCACACCGCCTCGGCGGCCCGCGCCGAGCCGAGCGTCCCGGGGACGGCAACGCCGACGGCGACGGCGAGCGCCGCGACGGCCCGCAGGGGGTCGGCGGCGAGTCGCGGCACGCCGAGCAACAGGGCGTCCCCGAGCCAGCCCAGCGGCGACGCCGCCAACGGGTCGAACAGCACGGCGCCGGCGTCGTTGAGCATGCCGGACAGCGCGAACACCATCCAGGCGGTCAACAGGATCGCGCCGACGGCGGTGCGGTGGGCCGCGATGGGGTCGTAGCGCGTGATGGCGTAGCGGACCCCGAGACCAGCGGCGAATCCGGCCGGCACCGCCAGCAGGCCGATCGCGAGGAGCACCAGCGGCAGCGTCAGGACCACCGACGGCGCGCCCGCCGCGACCGCGAACGTGGCGCCGATGAGGACCAGCGGTAGGGTGACCAGCGCGAGCAGTCGCCCGACCTCCGCGAGGACGATCCCCGCGGCGATGTCGGCGACCGGTACCGTCGACAGCAGACCGTCCAGGCAGTCGAGGTTGCCGCCGCGGCCGGCCGCCCGCATCAGCGAGAACACGGCGACCCCGACGACGACGAGGCCGGTCGCCCCCCGCGCGGTCGGGACCACCGCGGCCGGCAGTTCCTCGCCGCTGGCCAGCGCCCGCCCGCCAACCCAGGCGGCGAACGCGGCGCCGAGGGTGAGCAGGCCGAACACCAGGACGTTGAACGCCATCACCGCGAGCAGGGTTCGGTTGTCGCGGGTCTTGCGGAGCGAGCGGCGCAGTTCCACCCGTGCGATGCGGGTGACGTGGCGGACACGGGGACGCGAGACGCTCACGGGACCGTCCACCTCCGGACAGCCTGCAGGGTCGACGTGGAGGGCATCGGGCGGGGATGCGACCGCCCGCCCAAAGTCGATTGCGTTTCGTCGCGCGAGCGGATCGGGCCCGGAGTCCCGAACGCGACCGGAGCCAGAAGTTATTTACGCGGCGAAGTACAATGAATCCGATATGAGCGAGCGGCACGGAGACGCGGACCTCGAGACGGTCCGGCTCCCCGCCCGACTGCGCGCGGAGGTCGACGACCTCTACCGCGAGCGGCGCGGCTACGAGCCCGCGTCGTTCCAGGAGAGTCTCTCGCTGGTGGTGGACCTCGCGGCGGGACGGCTCGACCCGGGCACCGCCGAGGCGCCGGAGCGCCCCGACCGGACCGACGAGGAGCCCCCGTCGGTGCCGCTCCCCGAGACCAGCCCCGGTCCCGACGCCCCCGACGGCACGGGCGACCACCTGGCGGCCATCGACGAGGTGTTCCCCCGCGACTGGGACGCCGACGAGGCCGTCCGGACGTACCTCCCGCGGGTCGTCGCCGCCTACCTCGAGGAGACGCCCGACCACGACGACACCGAGCGCCGCGTCGAGGCAGCCATCGGATCGGTCGCCGCCGACGCCGACGTCTCGCCGACGGCGCTCCAGCAGACGCTCGTGACCCGACTGTACGCCGGCGCCGGCATCTCGACGGAGTTGTCCCGGGAGTTCTTCGAGGAGGCCCTGGCGGCCGTCGAGGAGGTGACGGAGCGCCCGCCGACCGGCGTGCAGGACACCGCCTCCGACGGCGGGGTCGCCAGCGAGGGGGCCGACTTCTCGGTTGACTCGCTTCTGACCGACGCCGCCGCCGAACCGACCGCCGACTGCGAGCGCTGTGGCGCGCAGGCGGCGGTCGACGACCTCCAGACCGTCATCGGTCCCGAGGACGGGTCGACGGTCCGCCTGCTGTGTCCGCGGTGTGTCGACACCGACGAGTGACCGGGTGAGACGGGTCGGGGCCACCCTCTGCCGACGAGACCCAGCGCAGCGCCGCTACTCGTCGAGAACCCGAACCGTACGACGCCGGCGGAACGGAACCCTCAACACGAGGCCGCCGTCACCAACCCCCATGACGCTCGTAGACACGTTCGTGTACGGACTCCACCTCCTGTTCGCCGCCCTCTGGGTCGGCGCCGTCGCCTTCGTCGCGCTGGTCGTGGTGCCGCTGGCCCGCGACGGCGGCCTCAACGCCACGCCGCTGGGGACGCTGGTCGGCCGCCTGCGGACCGTCTCGCGGACCAGCGCCCTCGTCCTGTTGCTGTCCGGCGGGCACATGGCCGCCAACGCCTACACCGTCGACTCGCTGACCGGCAGCGGACGGGGCCACCTCGTGTTGGCGATGGTCGCGCTGTGGTTCGTCCTCGCGGCGCTGGTCGAGGTGGCCGGCGGGAAACTCGAACGCGGCACCGACGACAAGAAGGTCCGGGAGCCGGCCCGGGAGGCCCGGCCGCTGTTGCTCGCCGCGACGGTCGTCGGGGCGGCGCTGCTGTTCGTCGGTGCGGCGCTGACGACGAACCTCCCGGCGTCGCTCTAGGGGAACACGAGGATCGTCGCCGAGTCGCCCTCGACGACGTCGACGGCCTCGCCGCTCTCGGCACGCAGCTCCTCGACGACGTCGAACATCTCGCCGTCGACGACCAGCACCTCGTTGCCCGCCTCGATCTCGACCTCGCCGTTGGTGTCGAGTTGGGCCTGCAGCTCCTGGGGGTCACGCGACTCGAGGGTGGCGACGACGTCGCCGGCCTGGTCGCGGAACTTCGGTCCGATGGCGCTGTGGTCGGGGTCGACCGCGACGGGGACCTGCTGGACGCTGGGGCGGCCCTCGCGGACGTACACCGGCGCGCTGACGGTCTCGCTGAGGTCGTAGGTGTCGACGGCCTCCTCGTAGTCGTCGTCGGGGTACACCTCGACCTTCGACAGCTCCTGGTTCAGCGCCATCCCCTCGTCGGACTTCCAGGCCCGGACCGCGCCGGCGACGTCGGCGACGAGTTGGCCGCGTCGCTCGGCGGCCGCGTCGGTGAGTTCGATGTCCGGCCAGTCGGCGCCGTGGACCGACCCCTCGGTGCCGGGGAGGTTGTCCCAGATTTCCTCGGTGATGAACGGGGAGAACGGCGACAGCATCCGCAAGCTCGCCGACAGCGCGGTGTACAGCGCGTGGCGGGCGGCGTCGCGCTCGCCCGGCCGGCCCTCGTACAGCCGGCCCTTCACGAGTTCGAGGTAGTCGTCGGCGAGGTCGTGCCAGACGAACTCCCGGAGTTCGCGCAGGGCGGCGTCGTAGCGGTACGCTTCCATGTGCTCGGCGACCGACTCGGCGACGCGGGCACACCGCGAGAGAATCCAGCGGTCGGCGTCTCGGTAGGCCGGCGAGACGACGTCCGTGGTGTCCTCGTCGACGTGATCGAGCGCGAACCGCGAGATGTTCCACACCTTCGTCAGGAACCGGGAGGCCGAGCGAACCTCCTTCCACTGGAACTGCACGTCGGCGCCGGGCTGGCCGCCCAGCGCCAGCGACTGACGGAACGCGTCGGCGGAGAACTCCTCGACGGCCTCGGTCGGCGCGATGGAGTTGCCCCGCGATTTGGACATCTTGTTGCCGTCGGGGCCGAACACCATCCCGTTGACGAGGATGGTGTCCCAGGGGTGGGTGTCGGTCAGCTCGCCGGTCCGCAGCAGGGTGTAGAACGCCCAGGTGCGGATGATGTCGTGGCCCTGCGGGCGCAGGGCGACGGGGTCGAAGTCGGCGGCGTCGAGCTCGTCGGGCCACCCGGAGACGTGCAGCGGCGTGATCGAGGAGTCCATCCAGGTGTCCATCACGTCGGTCTCGCCGCGCCAGTCCTCGGCGCCACACTCGGGACAGGCCCCGACAGCGGGGTCGTCTTCGGTGGGGTCGACCGGCACTTCCTCGGCGTCGGCGAGGTGCCACTCGCCACAGTCGCCACACTGCCAGGCCGGGATGGGCGTGGCGAACACTCGCTGGCGGGAGATCACCCAGTCCCAGCCCATCCCCTCGGTCCAGTCGACCAGCCGGTCGTACATGTGCTCGGGAATCCAGTCGACGTTCCGGGCGCGTTCGAGGATGGCGTCGCCGTCGACCTCGACGAACCACTGCTCCTTCGAGAGAATCTCGATGGGCGTGTCACACCGCCAGCACTGGCCGACGGACTGGTTGGTCTGTTCGCTGTCGTTCAGGTACCCGGCCTCGTCGAGGTCCTCGGCGATGCGCTCCTTGGCCTCGGGGATGGTCAGGCCCTCGTACTCGCCGGCCCGCTCGTTGAGGTGGCCGTCCTCGGTGAACACCGAGCGCAGTTCGAGGTCGTGGCGCGCCCACCAGTCGACGTCCTGCTTGTCGCCGAACGTACAGATCATCACCGCGCCGGTGCCGAAGTCGCCGTCGACGTCGTCGTCGGCGATCAGTTCGACCTCCTGGCCGAACAGGGGCACCTCGAAGGTCTCGCCGATGCGGTCGGCGTAGCGGTCGTCGTCGGGGTCGACGGCCATCCCGACGCAGGCCGCCAGCAACTCGGGGCGGGTCGTCGCGATCTCGATGTCGTCGTTGCCGACCCCGTCGAAGGTGACGTAGTGCAGGGTGCCCGTCGAGTCCTCGTTTTCCACCTCGGCGTCGGCGATGGCGGTCTCGCAGCGCGGACACCAGTTGACGGGGTGCTCGTCGCGGTAGACGGCGTCCTCCATCGCGAGGAACGACTCCTGGGTCTTCCCCCAGTACTCGGGGTCCATCGTGCGGAACTCGCTGTCCCAGTCGATGGAGAAGCCCAGCTCCAGCATCGTCTCTTTCATCCCCTCGATCTGGTCGTGCGTGTGCTCGATGCACATCTCGCGGAACTCCTCGCGGGGCACGTCCGTCCGGTGGATGTCCTCGTTCTCCTCGACTTTCACCTCGGTCGGGAGCCCGTGGCAGTCCCAGCCCTGCGGGAACAGCACGTTGTCGCCGATCAGGCGGTGATAACGGGCCGCGAAGTCGATGTAGCTCCACTGGAGACCGTGGCCGATGTGCAGGCTCCCGGTGGGGTACGGCGGCGGCGTGTCGATGATGTAGTCCGTATCCGCCTCTGCGTTCGAGTCGCCCTCGTAGGCGTACACGTCCGACTCCTGCCAGGCCTCTCGCCAGCGGCCCTCGATTCGGTCCGGGTCGTAGTCCTCGGGCATCCCTGTCATGGTTGTGAAGCGGCGTCTTGTCGCTGATCACCGTCCGCGCGCAGAATGGGTGCGCGAGTCACGGACTTACCGACGTACTACCAGCGACGTCGCGCTCATGTTCGAACCGAGCGGACCACGGGCTATAAAGGTTCTTCTCCGCCGACGCCCGTCCGCCGGGAAGTTTTTCCACCGCCGCGCCCAGTACCGAAGCGATTCACGGTGTCGGACCCCAGGGAGACCGAGACGGTTCGGTCCCGTCTGCTGAACCTCTCGCAGTCGCTGCTGGAGTGTGAGAACCCGGGGGAGGTCGCCCACCTCGTCACGGCTGCCGCCGGCGACGTGCTGGAGTTCGCCGGCGCCGGCGTGCGCCTGCGCGAGGGCGACCGGCTCCCCGTCGCGGCGATGGGCGGCGCCACCAGCGAGGGAGACCCCGAGGACCGGCCGACGGTCCCCGTCGACGGGTCGCCACAGGGCCGGGCGTTCCGGGAGGGCGACGTCGTGCTCGACCGCATCGAACCCGACGACCCCTACGACCGCGAGGTGTTCGCCGAGTCGATGTACGTCGGCATCGGCGAGTACGGCGTCCTCTGTGCCGGCAGCGAGGACGGGACGTTCTCGGAGCGGGACGTCGAACTCGCGGAGCTGCTGGCGTCGATGGCCGAGACGGCGTTCCGCCGGGTCGACCGCCACGAGACCCTGGAACACCACTCTCGCGTCCTCGAAACCGTCGAGGGGATGGTGTGGGCCCAGGACGCCGACGGACACTTCACCGTCGTCACCGACCGCCTCGCGGCGTTTCTCGGCTACGAGCGCGAGCGGTTGCTCGGGGGCCATGTGAGCGTCCCGCTGTCGGCGGACAACGTCCAGCGCGGCGAGGAGATGGTCCGACGACTGTTGGCTGACCCGGACCGCGAGAGCCTCACCTTCGAGATGGAGTACCGCAAGCGCGACGGGAGCGTCGCACCCATCGAGATCGAGCTGTCGCTGTTGACCGACGACGACGGTGCGTACGAGGGCTGTGTCGGGGTCGTGCAGGACATCACCGACCGCCGCGAGCGCGAGCGGTACCTCCAGGTGCTCAACCGCGTCCTGCGGCACAACCTCCGCAACGACCTCACCGTCGTGCTGGGGCTTGCCGAGGACCTCACCGAGTCGGCCGGCGACGAGACCGTCGCGACGATCGCCCGGGAGCTGCGGTCGGTCGCCGCTGATCTGGTCGACCTCAGCGAAGAGGCCCGCCAGATCGAGGGGCTGCTGGACCGCGACCCGGTCGACGACGCTACCCTGGACCTCGGGCGCGTCGTCGTCGACCTCGTCGACGACGCCCGCGAGGCCTATCCGGCGGCGTCGCTGTCGCTGTCGACGAGCGCCGCCCCGACTGTCCGGGGCGACGACCGCCTGACCGTCGCGCTCGCCCAGCTGATCGAGAACGCCGTCCAGCACAACGACGGCGATCCGCACGTCGACGTGCGGGTCGACCGCGCAGCCGACCACGCGACGGTCGCCATCGCCGACGACGGCCCCGGCATCCCCGCCGACGAGTACGCCGTCGTCACCGGCGACCGCGAGCTCTCGCAGCTGACCCACACCAGCGGCCTCGGCCTGTGGCTGGTCCGGTGGGCCGTCGACGGCTGTCACGGCAGCGTCCGGTTCGACGAACGCGAGGGCGGCGGCAGCGTCGTCAGCGTGCGACTCCCGCTGGCCGACGCGGGCTGAGGCGCCCCGCGACCGTGGGGGAACCGGAACGGATAGGTGCCTGCCACGGGTGGCGCCGACCATGCAACTGGGCGTGATCGGTCTCGGCCGGATGGGGCGTATCGTCGTCGACAGGGTGCTCGCGGCGGACCACGACATCGTCGCGTTCGACCTCGACGAGGACGCGGTCGCCGAGGCGGCCGACGCGGGCGCGACCCCCGCCGACTCGGTCGCAGACCTCGCGGCACGACTGGACGACCCCAAGCGAATCTGGCTGATGGTGCCGGCGGGCGAGGCCGTCGACGCCGCACTGGACGACCTCGACTCACACCTCGACGGCGACGACGTCGTCGTCGACGGTGGCAACTCCCACTTCGAGGACTCGGTGCGGCGGGCAGAATCGACCGACGCCGCCTACCTCGACTGTGGCACGAGCGGCGGGCCCGCCGGGGCAGAACTGGGGTTCTCGCTGATGATCGGCGGCCCGGAAGACGCCTACGAGACGATGCGGCCCGTCTTCGACGCTGTCGCGACCGGCCCCGACGGGCACGACCGGATGGGACCGGCGGGGTCGGGCCACTACGTGAAGATGGTCCACAACGGCGTCGAGTACGCGCTGATGCAGGCGTACGGCGAGGGGTTCGAACTGCT
>ENA-ORCS01000025-ORCS01000025.1-marine-metagenome-genome-assembly--contig:-NODE-25-length-198870-cov-7.594593_pt1 | contig 198870 bp, 194 predicted proteins | sample MGYA00237781_ERZ508513 | MGnify/ENA primary metagenome ERZ508513 (study PRJEB26184, sample SAMN06268793) | marine metagenome | isolation source: Eden Landing Ponds, San Francisco, CA, USA | place... | reverse complement strand
CGCCGACGGTGGTGGTGGCGGTGTCGGTGGTGCCGTCGTCGTCGGTGACGCGGACGGTGGCGCTGCGGGTGCCGGCGCTGCTGTAGGAGTGGCTGACGGTGGGATCGGCGGTGCTGGTTTCGTAGGCGCCGTCGCCGTCGAAGTCCCAGTCGTACTGGACGATGGTGCCGTCCGAATCAGTGGAGCCGCTGGCGTCGAAGCTGACCGACTCTCCAGGTTCGGGAGCGGTCGGAGAGTGTGTGACGCCGGCGGTCGGCGGGTCGTTGACGCCGACGGTGGTGGTGGCGGTGTCGGTGGTGCCGTCGTCGTCGGTGACGCGGACGGTGGCGCTGCGGGTGCCGGCGGTGCTGTAGGAGTGGGTGACGGTGGGCTCGGCGGTGCTGGTCTCGTAGGTGCCATCGCCGTCGAAGTCCCAGGCGTACTCGACGAGGGTACCATCCGAGTCAGTGGAGCCGCTGGCGTCGAAGGAGACGGTCTGACCGACCTCGGGACTGGTGGGTGAGTGCGTGATGTCGGCGGTGGGCGGGTCGTTGGCCATCGTCGAGGTGAGGTCGGTGTCGCCGGTGTCGTCAACCACCGGTGAGGCAACGGCACCACCGCGGTCCACCGCGATGCCCGGCCGCTCCGTCGCCGCGGCGCCGCCCACGACGACGGCGGAGAGCAGCGCCGTCGCGACCAGCGCCGCGGCGGTCAGCCCGATCGCACGGTGCCCGGCGCTCACGGCGTCCCCCTCCGTGGGTCGGACTGGCGGCATCGTGCGGGCGGACGGAACGTGGGTGGTGTCTCGCCGGCCGGCGTCGAGGTGTTCGGAGCGGGCGGTGCCGGTGCGGTGCGGCGTCGACGGGACCGTGTGGCGTGTCTCGGGTGCATATGTGGCTGCTCCTCGCTCGCCGTCGCCCGGCGACGACGACTTTCGTCGTCCTGTGTACTCTTCCGATGGCGTATAAATCGACTCGCCAAGTGTGTAGCTCCGGTCTGCGCCCCAACCACGAGAGATATGGTCCGTCGCTTCGAGCGACGTGGTGGTGACCGACGACGACGCCGAACGCGAGCGCGACCGCCGGTTCAGAATCTACCTCGGCGGTCTGCTGTTCTCGCTGACGCTGCTGGGGTACGCGCTGAGCAGGACCGACGCCGGCGTCCCCGTCGGGCGGGTCGCCCTGGAGGTGGGGGCGGCGGCGCTGGCGCTGGTGGCGATGGTCGGCGTCGTGATCGGCGTCGGCCGCCGCCGGGAGCGACGCGAGGAGGAGTGAGCGACGGGGCGACGTCTCGGTGTGCCTTGGTGCCTCGGCGCCGACCCGCGAGCAGCACCGCAGGAGCTATTAGTGCGTTCGTACACATCGGAGCCTCGTGAGCGACGACGACCGGGCGGTCGACTGGCGCGACCTGGCGACGGCGGTTCCGGGGGCCGTCGGCGTCCAGACGGAGGAGACGTTCGTCCACGTATCCGACGAGCTGGCCGCCACGCTGAGCGTGGACGCGGCGGCGCTGGTCGGCGCTGGCTGGCGGACGCCGTTCCCCGACGACACCGCCGGCCACCTCGAGGCGGCTCTGGAGACGGCTCGGACCGAGGGTCGCTGGGAGGGCACGATCCGGGTCGGCGGGGACGGAACGGCGATCGACCTGACGCTGTCGGCGACCGACGGGGGAGCGATCCTGTGGATCGCCGACGAGCGCGAGGCGGCGACGGCCGAGGACGACCTCACGGCGCGCCGGCAGCGGCTGTTCGCCCGCCCGGCATTCGTCCGGACGGTGCTCGACGCCATCGACGACGTGCTGTACGTCATGGACGAGGACGGTCAGCTGTTCCTCTGGAACGAGACGCTCGTCGAGACGATGGGGTACAGCCACCGGGAGCTCGACGAGATGCACCCGATGACGCTCATCCCCGAGTACCACCACGAGTACGTCCCCGGGCTGATGGACGCCATCTCGTCCATCGAGGACCGCCGCGTCGACGTCGACATGCGGACCAAGGACGGCGAGACCATCACGCACGAGTTCAAGGGGACCACCTTCGAGGACCCCGAGACCGGCGAGCACTTCCGCTGTGGCCTCGCGCGGGATGTCGGCGAGCAGCGTGCCCGCGAGGCGGAGCTGCAGCGCCAACTGGACGAACTGGCGACGCTCGAACGGGTCACGGAGATTCTCCGGGGGATGGTCGGCCAGCTGGTCGAGACGCCGACGCGGGCGGCCGTCGAGCGCCGCGTCTGCGACCGCCTCGGAGACTCGGAGCTGTACCGGTTCGCCTGGCTGGGCGAGCGGACCTTCGACGACGAGGGTGTCGCCGCGCGGGCGTCCGCCGGCGCCGTGCCCGACCCCGCACCCGTCGGCCGGGGTGGCGACGAGACGGGGCTGGCCGCCCGCGCGATGCGGACCGCCGAGATTCAGGTCGAGGCCGCCGAAGCCGTGACCGATGGGGAGGACGGGGGGCTGGCCGGCCTCGCGGCCGTCGCTGCGGTCCCGCTGTACCACGACGGGTCGGTCAACGGCGTGCTCGTGGTGGGGACCGACCGGGAGAACGCCTTCAGCGACCGGGAGCGAACCGGGCTCGACGCCCTCGGGCGCACCGCGGGCATCGTGGTCGACGCAGCCAGGCGCCGTGAACTGCTGTTCGCCGACGCCGTCGTCGAACTGGAGTTCCGCGTCGACGGCGCCGACGGGATCATCTTCGAGGCCGCGGCGGCGGTGGACTGCCGACTCGCTCTCGAGGGGTACGTCGCCAGCGGGGACGAGTGGGTCGTCTTCGTCTCAGTGGACGGTGCCGCCGCAGCCGAGGTCGCCGACACGCTGGACCGGGACGACCGGGTGCGCCGCGTTCGCCGACTCGGCGAGAGTCGCGTCGAACTCGTCGCCGCGGTGCCCCTGCTGGCGGCCATCGCCGCCAACGGTGCAGTCGTCACCGCCGCGACCGCCGACGGCGACGCGGGGCGTCTCGTCGTCGAGGCGCCGTTCTCGGTCGACGTTCGGCCGCTCGTCGAGCGCATCCAGCGGCGGTTCCCCGGCGCGGACCTGGTGGCCACCCACGAACTGGAACGGCCGGTCACGCCGGTCGAGCGGCCGGGTGACGTCCTCGACGACCTCACGGATCGCCAGCGGGAGTCCCTGGAGGCGGCGTACCGGGCTGGCTACTACGACTGGCCCCGCGAGAGCACCGCCGAACAGGTCGCCGAGACGCTGTCGATCGCGCCGCCGACGCTGCACGGCCACCTCAGGAAGGCCGAGCGAGCGGTGCTGTCGGTGCTGTTCGACACGGACGAGGCCGCGCCCTCGGCCCCATCGACGTCGGAACCCGGACACGGCGTCGACGACCGCACCGGCGGAGCCGCCGACGAGTGAGCGACGGCAACGAGAAGCTGTGCGACGCGGCGGTCTGCGACCGGTCGATCACACCGGCGGCTCGTCGCGAGACTCCGGTCAGCGTCGCAGCACCGCGAGCGCCTCGGCGGCCTCGCGAGCGGCGGCGAGGTGCTGCTTGGCCTCGCGGGGGTCGTCGGCCGCGGCGGCCTCCCGCGAGAACTTCTCCAGGGCCCGCTGGAGCGCCGCCGCCGCCTCCAGCCCCTCGGTGTCGACCGTCTCGGCTGGCTGGCTCCGGGGTTGCTCCCGTCCGGACGCACGCCGCGGGGCGTGCTCGTGGCGGTCGGCCGGCGGCGCCGGCTCGCCCCCCGTGTCGTCCTGGCGGCGGACTCGACCGCCGGCGGGTTCGTCTCGGCTCTCGGCCTCGACGGGCACCTCGCTGACGCCGTCGTCGGTCGCGGCCGTCGTCCGGTTGTCCTGCGGGTCTCGGGTGCCGGCCTGCGACTGCGCGCGTCGGGGGTCGACCTCGTCGCCGGTCGTTGCGCCCTCGTCCCGATCGGGGGCTCGCTGGGTCGCCGTCGCGGTGCGGTCGGCGTCCGCCGCGGCGTCGCCGTCGCCGGCGGTGGTTCGACAGTTGGCGCAGAACTCCTGGCCCTCGTGGCGGAAGACGGGGTCGCCGCAGGTGTCGCAGTGCTTGTTCGTCATCGTCGCGCCCTTCAGCAGGAGCTCGGACATCTGCTGGGTCGCCTCGCGGCGCTGCTGTTCGGCCTCGAACTGCTCGCGCAGCTTCTCCCGTTCGGCCTCCTTGTCGAAGTCGTCGCTCATGGGCGTGTGATGGGTGCGGACGGCGAAAAGCGTGGTGCACTCGGGGCGGCTACTCGCCGGCAGTCGTCGCGGTCCCGCCGCCCCCGAGCGCCTCGACCCACGCCGACGCCTCGATCGTGCCGGAGACGACCAGCGCGTCGCCGTCGACCTCGGCGGTCAGGTCCGCGGCCGACAGCGGCTGGGTGGTCTCTGCGAGGTCGGCGAGCAGGTCGTCGCGGGCGTCGTCGTCGGGCACGTCGTCGGCGCCGTCGTACACCAGGTGACGCTCGACGGTCACTCGCTCGCCGTCGAGGGCCGTGCGACCGCCGTACGCGATGAGTGGGCCCGGAAGGTCGGTGTCCAGCGTCCCCTCGGCGGCGGCCTCGCCGCCGTACTCCAGGCCGGTCCCGAGGCGGTCGACCAGCGAGGCCAGTCGGTCGTTCGTCGCGAGAGCGCGGTCGCCGTCGCCGGCTTTCGCCTCGACGGCCGCGGTCAGTGTCGGATCGACGCCGTCGTCGAGATTCGACGCCGACCAGCAGATGCGCCCGTCGCCGACCGCGACGTCGACCTGGCCGCCGGCGTACAGGGCGAACCCGGCGGTCGTCTCGGCGCGTTCGTAGGTCCCGTTCTCGTCCAGTCGGGATTCGGCGGCCGCGCGGTCGAACTCCGCGCGGACCGCCTGCTGGAACGACCAGTTCGTGTGGACCGCGTACGCCAGCGCCGAGCGGTCGATCCCGACCGGTGCAGGGGCGTACCGCACGGGTGGCATCCGCCCGGGGTCGTACGCCTCGACCAGGTCGGCCAGCTCGTACACCCGTTCGATGTCGTTCGCCGTGAACGAGGCGGTCGTGCCGGACGCGGGAGCGGGAAGCCATCCGAGCGGATCGTCGTCGACGGTGCCGCCGGGGGTCGTCGTCCCGTCGCCGTCCGGCGTGTCGCTCCCGTCGCCGGAGTCGTTCCCGAGGTCGGCACACCCCGCGAGGGCGGTGGCCAAGGCGGCGCTGCTGGTCAGGAGGGTGCGTCTGGAGGGCATTGTCGGAACTTGCCTCCCTTGTTACAAATCTTTTGTGGTACTTCTCTCGCCCGGCCTCCGTCACCGACGGTTTCGACGCCTTTACGACCACGCCGGGAGCAGTTTCGAGTGGTATGAGCAAGGTAAGCGTGGTCGGCGCGGCCGGGACGGTCGGCGCCGCCGCAGGCTACAACCTCGCACTGCGCGACGTGGTCGACGAACTGGTGTTCGTGGACATCCCGGACAAGGAAGACGAGACGGTCGGGCAGGCCGCCGACGCGAACCACGGCGTCGCCTACGACGCCAACACCACCGTCCGGCAGGGCACCTACGAGGACACCGCCGGGTCGGACGTCGTCGTGATCACGGCGGGCATCCCGCGCAAGCCGGGCCAGACCCGCATCGACCTCGCGGGCGACAACGCGCCCATCATGGAGGACATCGGCGCCTCGCTGGCCGAGCACAACGACGACTTCGTCACCGTCACGACGTCGAACCCGGTCGACCTCCTGAACCGCCACCTCTACGAGAGCGGCGACCGCGACCGCTCGCAGGTGATCGGCTTCGGCGGCCGGCTGGACTCCGCGCGGTTCCGGTACGTCCTCTCCGAGCGGTTCGACGCCCCCGTCCAGAACGTCGAGGCGACCATCCTCGGCGAGCACGGCGACGCGCAGGCCCCCGTGTTCTCGAAGGTCCGCGTCGACGGCCGCGACCCCGAGTTCGACGCCGACGAGCGCGAGCAAATCCTCTCGGACCTCCAGGAGTCGGCGATGAACGTCATCGAGCGCAAGGGCGCCACGCAGTGGGGGCCGGCGACCGGTGTCGCCCACACCGTCGAGGCCATCCTGCGGGACACCGGCGAAGTGCTCCCGTGCTCGCTGGTGCTCGACGGCGAGTTCGGCCTGGACGACGTCGGCCTGGGCGTGCCCGCCAAGCTCGGGAGCGACGGCGTCGAGGAGATCGTCGAGTGGGACCTCGAATCCGACGAGCGCGAGCTGCTGGACGAGGCCGCCGAGAAGCTCTCCGAGCAGTACGCGAAGATCGAGTGACGCGGCTCCAGCGGGACCCGCTGGCAGAAGCTACCGACTCCCGGATGGCGCCGTCGGTGGACGTGTCCTCGCCGACGATGTGCCGTCACCGTCGGTGGACGTGTCCTCGCCGACGGTGACGCGTGTCAGGTTCGGCGGCGGTCACGCTCGCCGTCGCCCTCGCTGACCGCCTCGGGCAGTTCGGCGTCGACGAGGTCGGCCCACTCCCGCACATGGGATTTGCCGTGTTCGGAGCGCATTCCACTCACCCGTTGAGCGGAGCAACGACGGGAGCCCACATAGATATTTTGTACCCGAACTGACCACTACGACGCCGTCCAGACGCCCTGGCGGTCGTCCATCCAGGTGACGACGACGGCGTGGGGCAGCGTCAGCACGGCGATGCCGACGAGGTACAGCCCGACCCACCCCGACAGCGTCTCGGGGGGGTTCGGCACCAGCGCCGCGCCGGCGACGATCAGCACGAGTGCGAGAATCGTCAGCGGCGCCGCCGCGCGGCCGAACCGCGCGAGCGCTCGGCCCAGGTCGACCTCGCGGAGCGCGCCGGCGGTCCGCTCGTCCAGCGCCATCACCCGCGCGACGTGGCGCGGCGAGTGCCACAGGCAGAAGTACAGCCCCACGGCCAGCACCGGCGGCACGACGAGGAAGAACGCCCACAGCACCACGAGTTCGATCGCGTCGACGCCCCACCCTGGGTCGCCGGCGCCGAGCGCCAGGCTGAGCAGCGTCAGCGCGCCCAGAGCGCCACCCAGCAGGAGTCGCGCCTCGCCGAACAGCGGCGCCACCGTCGCGAGGTCGGCGCCGAACAGCGCGGCCCACTCGCCGACGACGGCGCGGTACGTCCCCGGGAACGCCACCAGCGGGACGATCATCGGGAGGCCGCCGCGAACGACCAGCGCCAGCGCCCGACGGGCTCGCGTCCGGGGGCGCTCGCCGGTGATCGCCAGCAGGAAGTACACGTCGCCCTGCCCCCAGTGGAACCAGGTCAGCGCGACGAAGAACACGGCGGCGACGACGGGCGCGACGAACCACAGGCCGAGGTACGCGCCGCCGGCGGCGACGTACAGCACCGTCACCGCCGCCAACCCTCGGAGGACGCCGACGCCGGCGGTCCGGGCGGCGGCGACGTGGTCGACCGCGCCGTGGGGCATCCCGAACAGGGCGGCGCTGGCGACCAGCGGCGCGTACGCCACCGCGTCGGGGACGGACACGCCCAGCGCGAACGGGACCGCGAGCGCGACGAACAGCACCCACACCGGGCGGGTCAGCGTTTCGGCCAGTGTCTGCCGGAGGGGGGCGTCGAGCGGGCGGGTCCCCGCGGACGCGTCGGCGGCGGTCGACCCGAGCATGGCTCAGCCGGGGGTCTCGACGCCGCGGTCGGTCGATCGCTCGGTCGCCGCGAGCAGGTTCCACCGTTCGCTCAGCCAGTGGAACAGCACCAGCCCCTGGACGAGCATCAGGTTCGTCACGAGGAAGAAGGTCGCCTCCTCGACCGGGAGACCGCCGATCAGGATGCCGGTGGTGTGGTCGGGGGAGATGGTCCAGATGCCCCGCCCGATCGCCAGCCGATCGGCGACACAGAGGTACAGCGTCGGGACGCCGACCGCGACGGCCAGCAGGCGGCGCTCGGTCCAGAGCACGCCGCCGCCGACGGCCCACTGCAGCGCCAGCACCGGCGCGGCCCACGCGAGGATGGCACCCATGTAGTAGCCCCCTTCGACGGCCAGCAGCGCCCACCCGCCGCCCGCGACGGCGAGGCAGGCGACGGCGCCGAGCGCGCGGGCGGTGGTGGGGTTTGACTGAGTGACCGCGTCGAGGTCGGCGCGGTACAGCCACGCCGCCGTCAGCAGCGGCTGGAGGGCGATGAAGGCGTACTCCTCGATGGGTGCGTAGCCGATCCGGAACAGCACGCCGTCGCCGTACCACCACACCCCCTGGCTGATGAGGTAGTTGTCCCAGGGGATCGTGTACGAAAGTGCGGCCCCGACCATCAGCGCGACCCCGACCAGCGCCCGTCGAGCGCCGATCGACCGCCTGACGGAGCGACTGCTCAGGACGGCGACCGTCGGGACGACCACGAACGCGAGCAGGAACCCTGCGTACTCCATTGGTGTATCAAATACGTCGCCCCGACGGCGTGGGGCCGTCGTCGGTCGCCCTGTCCCGTCTCCGTCGCTTCCGCGTCGGACCTCAGTCCGCGGCGGCGGCCCCGCTGTCGCTGCTGGTCGCCGCGTTGATTGCGCTGCGGCTGTTCAGCAGGATGAACCCGAAGCCGACCTTCGCGGAGAGGTCGAGGATCATGAACCCGACCGTCTCGATGCCCAGGCCGACGATGCCCAGGCCCTCGGTGCCGACGATCCAGAGGATCGGGTACGCGCTCCACAGCACGAGGGTCAGGTTGCGTAGCGTGCTGAACACGCTCCCGACCTCGCCCGGCTGCTCGGCGGCGTTGCGGCTGAGCGTGCTGACCAGGAAGTACAGCAGCACGACCATGAAGCCGGTGCTGATGGCCCACCAGACGATCCGGAACGTCTCGACGTTGGCGACCTCGACGGTCGGCTGGGCGTGCAGCGCGCCGACGAGACCCGTCAGGATCATGCCGACGTCCAGGCCGATCAGCGTCGCGATGGTGTTACGGTTCGCCCCGGCGAGCAGCGCCAGGTCGAGCAGGAGCAGCGGTGTCGTGAACAGCCAGTCGGCGTACCGCGCCCAGTAGATCCGTGTGAACTCCTCGGCGTTACTCCCCACCAGCAACTCCACGGACCCATATCCCATCGCCATCGAGAAGTACGACACCGCCGCGATGGCCGGGATGAAGATGGTGATGATGTAGTACTCTTGCTTCTTGGGGTCGTCTTCGCCCCACCCCATCCCGATGAACGCGAGGGTGCCCAGGGCCATCCCGATGGTCCCGATCCACAGGGCGTACTGTTCCAAGTCCGACACTTCGGTGACGGTCTGCAGTAGCAGTTCTTCTACCATGACACAACATTTGCTTCGGGCGTTTGTGACTTAGGGAGCGTACCTAACGAATTGCACATCGTCCGTTTTACCGGTCCATCGTGCCGGGATTCGGGGGGTTGTGCGTCGGAGTGACACACACCGTTCCGGCGGTCATCCGGTTTATGCTCGGCTTCTTCCGGGAGCACGGCCTACTGTGCTCCCGGCCCTCGCGAACCGTCGGTTCGCTCAGTTCCGGCGAGCGCTGCCACCGGGCGTGGCGCTCACCGGGAAACTGTGAGAATGAACCGTATCAGTCGTCGCCGCGGTCGTAACTCCCGCCGTCGAAGAAGGCGGTGACGAGTTTTCGCAGGGCGGCACGGAGGTGCTGGTGGAAGGTGGGCCGAGAGATGTCCATCGACTCGGCGAGTTCTCCTCCCGAGACGGGGCGAGGCCACTCGAAGAAGTCGGCGGCGTGGGCCCGCTGGAGCGCGGTGTACTGGCGGTCGGTCAGCTCCTCGCGGAGCATCGCGGCGAACTCCGGTCGGGTCTGTTCGGCCCGTTCGGCCTCCCGGTAGGCGGCCAGACTCGTGTCGGGGTAGCGGTCGGTCATCACCTCGACGAGTCGGCGGGCATTGCCGCCCTGGGGGGCCTCGACCTCGATGCGGGCGACGCCGTCCTCGACCAGGATCGACCGGCACTGGGCGCCGTGCTCGGCAAGCAGCGACAGCACCCCGCCCTCGGTCAGGGCGAACTCCGCGAGCAGCTCGTCGTCGGTCTCGGCGACGACGTCGACACCCTCGACGCCGTCGAACTCGGCGGCGAAGGTCTCGACGCTGTCGGCGTCGGTGCCCGTGATGGTGAACGACATCGTGACCGCGTCGTCGGCGAACGACGAGCCGACGTGTTCCAGTCGTGCGCCGGTGCGGGCCGACAGCGCGGCGAAGAACAGGTCCTCGTCGCCGGCGTCGAACGCCAGCCGGACGATCTCCGTCGAGGCGATGATGCGCTTGGTCTCGACGGCGTTGATGCCGGCGCCGACCGTGTCGCCCAGCGACCCCAGGATCGTCACCTCGCGGTCGTCGAAGGTGGCGCTCTCGGTGGCGTACAGGTGGACGACGCCGTAGTCGGTCTCGCCGTAGGTCAGCGGGATCGCCGACAGCGTCACCGCAGCGTCCGGCGCGGCGTCCTGGCGCGGTCCCGGGGGCAGTTCCTCGACGAGCACGCTGTTGACCTCCCCGGTCGCGACGGCCCGGGCGGTCGGATCGTCGTCGCCGAGGTCGTCGGTGTCGATCGCGCCGAGCACCGCCTCGTCGACGCCCGCCGCGGCGCCGGGCGTCAGCGCGTCGGCGGTGTAGTCGGGGGTGGCGACCCAGGCGCCGAGGTAGGGGTCGGTGGCGGCCAGCAGGTCCGTGATGGCGGTCTCGATCTCCGATCTGGACTCGGCGGCGACCAGCGCCGTCGTCGCCTCGCTGAGCAGGCCGTCGATGCGCTCGACGAGGTGGTTCAGCTGTGCGGCGCGGCGCTGGGCGGCGTCCTCGGCACGCTTGCGCTTGGTGATGTCGCTCTGGAAGCCGACGTAGTGGGTCACCTCGCCGTCCTGGCTGATCGGGGCGACGTTCAGGCGGTTCCAGAACGGTTCGCCGTCGGCGGTGTAGTTCTTCAGCTCGACGGTGATCGGCCGCTCCTCGTCGACGGCCTTCGCGATCTCGGCGATCCGTTCCTCCTCGGTGTCCTCGCCCTGGAGGAACCGGCAGTTCCGCCCCAGCACCTCCGCCTCGTCGTAGCCGGTCATCTCCTCGAAGGACTCGTTGACGTACACCAGTGGATTGTCCTCCAGGGAGGGGTTGGTCAGCGTGATCCCGACGGGGGCGGCGTCCAGCGCCCGCTCTTTCAGGTCGAACGAGACTTCCTCGGCTCGCCCGACCGTGCCGCCGTCGCCGGCGGCGGGCGCCAGCGCACGGTCCAGCACCGTCTCGACGACCGTTTCGGCATCGGCGTCGCCGGGGACGTACTCCGCGACGGCGGTCCCGACCGCCGCGGCGGCCAGTTCCTCGTCGCTCTCGGCGGGCGCCAGCACGACCGGCACGTCCGCCGCCCGCTCGGCGACGGCCTCGGCCAGTTCGATCCCGTCGCCGTCCGGCAGCTCCGCAGCCGTCACGATGCAGTCGGCGGCGGGGACGGACGCCAGCGCCGCCTCCACCCCGTCGATCCGCTCGACGGTCACCCCTTCCGCCTCGAACCCGTCCGCAATGTCGCTGACGTGGCTCGCGTCCACTCCCACCACGAGGACGCGCGTCGGCGTTGCCATGGCATCTGTGAGTGCCCGCACCCGGATAACTGTTGTCACATCTGTGGAAAACCCCGGAACGAAGCGGATTTCTGCGGATCGCCACCGCGTGCGAGCGTCGTGCGGTCGCGAGCCAGGTTACACGATCTGCTCGCCGTCGTCGTCGTACACCGCGATGGCGTCGACCGGACACACTCTCGCGGCGAACTTCGCGTCGAACTCCTCGCCGTCGGGAACCTCCCGGACGATCAGGTCCTCTTCGACCTCTTCGCCGTCGACCAGCACGGCCTTCCCGGCGTCGTCGTCTTCCGCGAAGCCGTCCCACTCTGCGACGCACTGGAACATCCCGATACAGGTGTCTCGGTCGAACTCCACACGCATACGGCTCCCGTTCGGGCCACGCGCCCTAAACGCTGTGGTGGCGCCGTCGCGCGGGTGCCTGTACTGTCGAACAGACTCACTCGAAGAAATCCGACGACACGGTCCGTCGAATTTCTTCACGAAGTTATGTCCGACAGTATGTCACTCGCGGGGCCGATCCGAGCGAAACCACCTCCCGGGGTCCGGGTGTCGGCCCCGGTACCGGGGGTGTCTTTATATATCAGGCGGGCGACGGTGTGCGTATGTCTGCCAAAGAGGGGGGCCTTCGAGGTCTGTATAGGCGACGAATCGGCGAGCCGATGAACGACGACGAGGTGGTCGGATACTGGGTGTTCGTCCTCGGTCTGCTGCTGGCGGCGGTCGGGTTCCTGCTGTTTCTGCCCAGCGAGGCCGCGAGCACGGTGCGACAGTACAGCATCATGCTGGCGGCGGCGGGGCTCGCGCTGTTGCTCGCCGGGCCGGTGATCCGCCTGCCGCTGAAGCGACCGGCGACGTACACCACCTACCTCGGCGTGGCCCTGTGTCTGGCCGCCGTGGCCTACTTCTTCACGGTGTTCCCCGACGACTGGAACCTCCAGACCGGTGACGCGACGACGCTGATCCTCTACGGGGTCGGCGTTGCCCTCATCGCCCTCGGCGGGGCGGTCATCCCGCTGCTGAGCGAGGCACAGGAGGCCGTCTCCGCTGTGGGGGACCTGGCCGACGCCGAGGCCGAACGCGACGAGGAGCGAACCGCCCGCGAGGAACAGGAGCAGGCGGCGGCCGAGGCCCGCGAACAGCGCGACGAACTCGCCGCCGAACGTGACGACCTGGCCGCGGAACTGGAGTCGGTTCGGGACGAGCGCGCGGACCTCCAGTCGCAACTGGACTCGCTGCGGGCCAGCCAGGCGCAGTTCGAGCTGTACGAGGACCGCGGCGGCGAGTACCGCTGGCGCTTGCGCCACCGCAACACGAACATCATCGCGACCGGCGGCGAGGGGTACACCCGCAAGCACAACGCCCAGAAGGGCCTCCAGAGCGTCCGGCGCAACGCCCTGGGGGCGGCGGTCGTCCACCAGGATCACGAGCCGGAGATCGACGACGCCGAAGACCTCGACGAGGAGCCGTTCGTCCCCGCGGAAGCCGAGGAGAGCCAGGCGGAGTTCGAGCTGTACGAGGATTCGGCCGGCGAGTACCGCTGGCGACTGCGCCACCGCAACGGGAACGTCATCGCCGACGGCGGCGAGGGCTACACCCGGAAAGCGGGCGCGAAAAACGGCATCGAGAGCGTCCAGACCAACGCCGTCGCCGCGGACTACCTGCGGTTCGACCCCGCCTCGTTCGAGGTGTACCGCGACGCCGCCGGCGGCTGGCGCTGGCGACTCGTCCACCGCAACGGCAACATCCTCGCCGACTCCGGCGAGGCGTACACCCGGCGGCGCGACGCCCGGCGGGCCATCGAGGCGGTCCGCGAGCAGGCGACCAACGAGGACGCCGTCGAGACCTACGAGGACAACGCTGGCGAGCACCGCTGGCGACTCGTGGCGGGCAACGGCGAGCCCATCGCCGACTCCGGCGAAGGGTACGCCTCGAAGAGCAACGTCGAGGACGCGGTCGAGCGACTGGCCGAGTACGCGCCCGAGGCCGACGCGACGGACCTCGGGTTCGCCGGCTTCGAGGTGTTCGAGGACGCGGGCGGCGAGTGGCGCTGGCGGCTCCGTCACCGCAACGGCAACATCATCGCCGACTCCGGCGAGGGCTACACCGAGCGTGGCGACGCTCACGAAGCCATCGAGCGCGTGAAGCACCACGCCCCGGCGGCCGGCGTCGTCGAGGAGTAGCGCGGCGGTACCATTAGGCGGGTGGGGCCCCACATGTCGCGCATGGAGGGGCCATGGATTCTCTACGTCGCCGGCGCCGACGGTCCCGAGCCGCCGCCGGCGTTGACCGAGCGCACGCCGTTCGAGACGGTCCGCGCGGAGAGTGCCGCGGCCGCGGTCGCACGCGTCGAGCGGGGGGCACCGGACTGCGTCGTCACCGCCCAGCAGCTCCCCGACGACACCGGCGCGTCGCTGGCGGCGGCGCTGCGGGCGGTCGACCCGACGGTCGGCGTCGTGCTGTACGCCGAGGCGGACCGCGAGACGGTCGGTGATGTCGACACCACGTTCGAGTTCGTCGACGCGACCAGCGCGGGCGCCGCCGAGCGACTCGCCCGACTCGTCGAGACCATCGCCCGGACGCGCTGTCACGCGCCGTACCCGACGGCGCCCGACGAGCGCGAGCGCATCGTCGCCACCGAGACTCTCTCGCAGGAGCGCACGGCGTCGCTCGACCGGCTGGCCGAACTGGCGGGGCTGCACTTCGGCACCGAGTACGCCGCGGTGAACCTCGTCGGCGGCCGCGATGTGACCGCAGTCGGGCGGTACGGGGACCCACCCGCTCGCGTCCCTCGGGAGGCGAGCGCCTGCACCTACACCGTCCTCGACGACGACCCGACCGTGATTCCGGACCTGCACGACGACCCGCGCTTCGAGCGGTACGATCCGGGCGACCTCGGGTTGCAGTTCTACGCCGGCGCGCGGGTCCTCGTCGACGGCCAGCCGGTCGGGACGGTGTGTGTCTACGACTCCGAGGCGGGGACGGAGCCCGAGGACGGGCGACGGTTCCTCTCGGTGCTCTCGGCGGCGGCGGGCGAGCACCTCTCGGCGGCCGAAGCGCCGACGGCCGGGACGACGGCGTCACGGGGGCGATCGGAGTGAGCCAGGAACGCGGCGAGGGGGCCGGTAGGTTCGAGCTCCCCGAGTACCTCCCCGTCGACGACCTCGACCCGGGGACGAACGTCGTCGTCAGCGGGCCGACCGCGGCGGGCGCTCGCCGGGTCGCGCTCGCCCTGGCGACTGCGGGCGCCCCCGGCGAGGGGCTGTTGCTGGTCTCGGCTGACGTCGGCGGCGAGGCGCTGCTGGCCCACTGCGAGGAGGTCGCCGGCGAACTCGACCGCGAGCGCGTCGCCGTCGTCGACTGCTCGGGGACCGACGACGAGCAGCGACGGTTCGCGCCCGGCGTCGGGGACATCGACGGCCCCGGCGACGTCGCCGCCGTCGGCGTGGAGGCCTCGCGGCTGTACGAGGAACTGCTCGCCCGCGGCCACGACCAGGTCCGGGTCGGGGTGGTGTCGGTGTCGACGCTGCTGCTGGCGTCGGACCTGCCGACCGTCTCGCAGTTCCTCCACGCGCTGACCGGCCGGGTCGTCGCGCTGGGCGACCTCGGCGTGTTCCTCGTGGACTCGTCGGCGGGCGACCCCCGGGCGACGGAGGCCCTGGAGCGGTTCTGCGACCACCGGGTGACCGTCCGCCGCGAGGACGACGGGCGCCCGGCTGTCCGGGTCGACGACGTGGCTCGGCCGGGCGGCCTCGGCGAGTGGACCGCGTTCGACCCGCCGTGGGACGTCGTGGAGCGAGACTGATCCCGACCGCTTTAGCCGGTCGCGTCCCAACGACCCGTCGATGCGCGTCGTCTCCCTGCTCCCATCGGCGACCGAAATCGTGTACGCGCTGGGGGTCGAACCCGTTGGCGTCTCCCACGAGTGCGACCACCCGCCGGCGGCCCGCGAGTTGCCGGCGGTGAACTTCAGCCGCGTCGACCCCGAGGCCAGCAGCGAGGAGATCGACGCACAGGTCCAGGAAGCCGAACGCGAGCACGGCGGCGTCTACGGGATCGACGTCGACGTGCTGGACGACCTGGAGCCGGACGTGATCGTCACCCAGGGAATCTGCGACGTCTGCGCGGTCGACGAGGTGGTCGTCGCCGAGGCGGTCGAGGAGATCGACGCCGACCCCGAGATTCTGACGACCGACCCCCACAGCCTCGACGACGTGTTCGGGGACGTCGAGCGCGTCGGGGCGGCGCTCGACCGGCCGGAGCGAGCCGCCGAGGTCGTCGCGGACCTCCGGGAGCGCGTCGACGCCGTGCGCGAGCGGACCACCGACCTCCCCGCGGCCGAGCGCCCCCGGACGGCGGTGCTGGACTGGCTGGCGCCGCCGATGGTCGCGGGCCACTGGGTGCCCGAAATCGTCGACATCGCGGGCGGCGAGTACGGGATGGCCGACCCGGGCGACCGCTCGCGACCGCGCGAGTGGGCGGACGTCCGGGCGTACGACCCCGAACTGCTCGTCGCCGGGCCCTGCGGGTTCGACCTCGACCAGACCCGCGAGAACCTCGACGACCTGCGCGAACGGCCGGGCTACGCCGACCTCGCGGCCGTCGAGGCGGAGCGGGCGTGGGCGGTCGACGGTCACCACCTGCTGAACCGGCCGGGGCCGCGCTTGGTCGAGACTCTGGAGGTGCTGGCGGGCGTGCTCCACCCCGACCGGTTCCCGGCGCCGCCCGAGTCGTTCGCCCGCCCGCTGTCGGACCTGGCCCCGCGGACCGACGCGTGACGGTCCGACTCCCGGCGGCGGTCCGGCGGGAACTGGTCGCCCACGCCCGCGAAGGAGCGCCGGCGGAGGTCTGTGGCGTGCTGGCCGGCGAGCGCGCCGACGGCGACGAGCGCGTCGCCCGGTCGGTCCGGGCGCCCAACGCTGCGGCGACGCCACGGACGGCCTACGAGATTCCACCCGAGCAGCTCCACCGGGTGCTCGTCGACGCCGAGGCTGGCGGCGAGGACGTCGTCGGCTTCTACCACTCACACCCCGAGGGGCCGGCCGAGCCCAGCGCGACCGACGAGGCGGCCGCGACCTGGCCCGACCACCTGTACCTGATCGTCGCCCCCGACGTACCGACGGTGCGGGCCTGGCGGTGGACGGGCCGGCGTTCGAGGAGGTCGCGGTCGTCTCGGGGTGAGCGGATACACCGGTGCCCCCCGTGGAATTATGTGTCACGCCCGAAACGGGTGTGGCATGGACCGACGTACCTACCTCCAGTCCGTCGGCGTCGCCCTGGGGGCCGGTCTCGCCGGGTGTTCTACCGGTGGGGCTACCCCCGACGACAGCGGCAGGGCAGAGCGCACCCCGAGCGTGATCGACGTCGAGGCGGTCCCTCCCGTCACCGAGAACCGCGAGTTCGCCACCGAGCTGCGCGTCGAGTGGACGTACCGCGGCGCGGACTTCCTGAACCCCGACGACACGACGTGGCAGTTCCCCGAGGGCGACGAGCAGCACCTCGTCTGTCAGTTCCGGGTGACCAACGTCGGGCGGGCGGCGACGCCGGTGGGTCCGGAAATGTTTCAGGTCGCCGCCCCGAGTACCGAGAACGTGTTCCCCAGTCTCTCCATCGACGACGGCGATCAGTTCCCCGCGCGACGGCTCGACACCGACGGCGTCGCCGACGGGTGGGTCGTGTTCGAGGTGCCGAACCTCCAGGACAAGCTCCTGCTGGCGCTGGACCAGGCGTTCTTCCCGGCGCCGGTCGACGCCACCTTCGAGCGGGCGGACCTGGCCTTCGACGTCTCCGAGGAGGAGACCGAGACGGCGACGCCCAGTGGGACCACCGCGGCCGCGGGGGGAGCGTAGCCGTGCGCCGACGGACCCTCCTGGGGAGCGGCGCGGCGGCGCTGTCGCTCGGGATCGCCGGGTGTACGGGCGGCGGTGATGGCGGCGACGGTGGGGACGACGGCGGCGGTGACGGCGACGACGGCCCCCGGTCGTACAACGTCGAGGCACTCACGCCCGATCCCGAGAACCGCGAGTTCACCACCGAGTTGCGCGTCGAGTGGGCCTACCGCGGGCAGGACGTCCTGGACCCCGACGAGGACCGGGAGATGACCAGCCCCGAAGAGAGCTCGTTTCTGGTCCACCAGTTCCGGGTGACCAACGTCGGGGACGCCGCGACGCCCGTCGGGCGGGAGATGTTCCAGTCGGCGGCCCCCAGCGCGGACCTGGTGTTCGAGCAGGTGGCGTTCGACGATCCCGACCAGTTCCCCGCCCGAGAGCTGGACCCGGACGACGTCGCCAACGGGTGGGTCGTGTTCCGCGTCCCGCAGCTGCAGGACAAGATTCTCCTGGCGCTGCGACAGGACTTCTTCCCGGACCGCGTGAACGCGACCTTCGAGCAGACCGACCTGTCGTTCACCATCGAGGACGACGACACGGGGACGACGGCGCCCGGCGAGAGCGGCGCGGACGACGGGTGATCGAGCGGTGAAGCGTCGCACGCTGCTCGCCGGAGCCGGCGTCCTCGCGACGAGCACCCTCGCGGGCTGTTCCGACGGCGGGAACGGCGGGGACGGTGGCGGTGACGGCGCGGTGCGGACGCTGAACGTGCGAACGCTGGACGCTTCGCCGGACGACGCGGCGACGACGCTGTCGGTGACGTACGACTACCGCACGCAGGACATCCTCAGTTACGACGGCGGCGTCCGGGAGACGCCGGGCACCATCACGTTGTTGGTCTGCCAGTTTCGCGTCACCGACGAGGGCGACGACCCCACCCGAGTTCGCCCGGAGATGTTCCAGGTCGCCGACCCCGACGAGGACCGGCTGTTCACGCGCCAGACGTTCGACGATCCGGACCACTTCCCCGAGCGACGCCTCGACCCCGGCGACGTCGCCACCGGCTGGATGGTGTTCGAGGTTCCGTCCGGGCAGGACCTCGTCCTGCTCGCGGTGAACCAGGGGGTGCTGCCCGCACGGGCACGGGTCCGGTTCTCGGAGACGGACCTCGAGTTCACCGTGGAGGACGATGCCACGCGGACGCCGGTGCCCGGGGGCACCGCAACGACGACGCCGACGGAGTGAGCCGCCGCCGTCAGTCCGCACCGACGGCGCAGGTGCCGCCGTAGTCGACGTCCTGCACCGACTCGATGGCGGGGTCCTCGCCACAGACCGGGCAGTCCGGGTTCGCGCGGACGGGCACCTCCTCGAAGCTCATGTCGGCGGCGTCGAACAGCAGGAGTCGGCCGGTCAGGGGCTCGCCGACGTCGGTCAGCAGCTTCAGCGCCTCGGTCGCCTGGAGGCAGCCGACGGTGCCCGGCAGCGCCCCGAGGACGCCCGTCGTCGCGCAGTCGGGGACGGTGCCCTCCTCGGGGGCTTCGGGGAACAGACAGCGGTAGCAGGGCTGGCCGCCGCCGGCGACGGTCAGCACCTGCCCCTCGAACTTGTAGATGGCGCCGTGGGCGAACGGTGTCTCGGCGACGGTGCAGGCGTCGTTGACGAGATAGCGGGTCGGGAAGTTGTCGCTCCCGTCGACGACCAGGTCGTAGTCGGCGATCAGCGACTCGACGTTGTTGCTGGTCAGGCGGGTCTCGTGGGTGGTGACGTCGACGTCGGGGTTGCGCTCGGCGACGAACTCGGCGGCGCTGTCGACCTTCGGGCGGCCGACGTCGTCGTCGGTGTGGATGATCTGGCGCTGGAGATTGGAGCGCTCGACGACATCGTCGTCGACGACGCCCAGCCCGCCGACGCCCGCCGCCGCGAGGTACGCGATGACCGGCGAGCCCAGGCCCCCGGCCCCGACGCAGAGCACGTCGGCGTCCACCAGCGCCGACTGCCCCTCCGGCCCGAGCTCGTCCATGATGATGTGCCGGGAGTACCGGTCCAGTTGCGTCGAATCGAGGCGAAGGTCGCTCATGCCCCGGCGTAGGCGGCGCAGTGTCAAAAGCGACCGCCTGGCGAGTCCCGTCCCGGAGTGGTGCCGAAGACAGTGTCAACTGTTGCCACTCGACAGTGGGATTTATGGTGTGGTGTGTCGTACCGTCTCACATGGCGTCGGCACCCGACGACACCGACGAGCTCTTCGATCAGTTCCTCACTCAGCGCGGTCACGACACGGAGACGGTATCGTGGGAGGAGGACTACAACAAGAAGCGGTGTCCGGAGTGTGGCGGTCTCCACGACCTCGACGCGACGAAGTGCGGCGTCTGCGGCTGGACCCCCTGAGACGGTCGTCTCTCCCCGTCTCGGCGAGCGACCGGACGATAGTGCCGGCTACGGAGATCGAGTGAGGGTCGCGGGGGTCGGCGGCGCGGTTCGACACGCTCCCGGGAGCCGTCGAGCACGACCCGGACGAGCGATCGCGGCGCGGAGTTCCACCGTTCGATCGGTCGATAGCTTCGGCTCCGGTCGCCCGGATAGCCGACGGCAGGAACGGTTAAGGGGGTTCGGTTTCACGTCCCTGACGACCCCCATGGGAGACGGTGACAGCGACCAGCCCACGGTCGTCGTCGTGGACGACGAGGAGAAGCTGGCGGACATGTACACGCTCTGGCTGCGCGGCGACTACGACGTCCGGACGGTGTACGAGGGTGAGGCCGTCCTCGAAGAGATCGACGAGGAGGTGGATGTCGTCATGCTGGATCGGCGAATGCCGGGCTACTCCGGTGACGAGGTCATGGAGATGCTCCAGCGTCGCGAGGCCGACCCGAGCGTCGTCGTCATCACGGCGGTCGATCCCGACATGGACATCCTCGAGATGCCGTTCGACGACTACCTCTGCAAGCCCGTCCAGCACGACGACCTCGTCGACGCCATCGAACAGCAACTCCTCGCGAGAGAGCACCAGAGCCAGCTGCAGGAGTACCTCCAGCTGCTGACCAAGAAGAAACTGCTCGAGACCGAGAAGACCGGCGTCGAACTGCAGCGCAGCGACGAGTTCCAGCAACTGCAGACCGACCTCGACGCCCTGGAGGATCGCCTGCGGCGGACCGTCGAGGACTTCGACGGCGTCCTGGCGGCGTACCGCTCGATCAACCGCGGGCCGGGACGGGCGGGCGGGTAGCGAGAAAAAGACTTACCCGGGGCGGTCGCCTACCGCTCCCCAATAATGGTACTCGACGACCTCGGGAGTTCCCTGCGCGGGACCCTCGACAAGCTGCGCGGGCAGTCCCGGATCAGCGAGGAGGACGTCGACGAGGTCGTCAGGGAGATTCAGCGCTCCCTGCTGCAGGCCGACGTCGACACCTCGCTGGTGATGGACCTCTCGGACCGGATCAAGTCCCGGTCGCTGGAGGAAGAGCCACCGGGCGGCACCACCGCCCGCGAGCACGTCCTGCGGATCGTCTACGAGGAGATGGTCGACCTCGTCGGCGAGTCGACCGAGCTCCCGCTGGAGGAGCAGACGATCATGCTGGCCGGCCTGTACGGGTCGGGGAAGACGACCACCGCCGCGAAGATGGCGTGGTGGTTCTCGAAGAAGGGGCTGCGGCCCGCGGTGATCCAGACCGACACCGACCGGCCGGGCGCCTACGACCAGGCCAAGCAGATGGCCGAGCGCGCGGAGGTCGACTTCTACGGCGACCCCGACGAAGACGACCCCGTGAAGATCGCCGAGGACGGCCTGGCCGCGACCGAGGACGCCGACGTCCGCATCGTCGACACCGCCGGTCGGGACGGGCTCAACGAGGAGCTGATCGCACAGATCGAGCGCATCGCGGCGGCGGTCGATCCCGACCGGAACCTGCTGGTGCTGGACGCCGCGATGGGCCAGAACGCCAAGGATCAGGCCCAGGAGTTCGAGGAGGCAATCGGCATCGACGGCGTCGCGATCACGAAACTGGACGGTACGGCGAAGGGTGGCGGCGCGCTGACCGCCGTCGACGAGACGGGGTCGTCGATCGCGTTCATCGGGACCGGCGAGGAGGTCAAGGACATCGAGCGCTTCGAGCCCGACGGGTTCGTCTCGCGGCTGCTGGGGATGGGCGACCTCAAGCAGTTGACCGAGCGCGTCGAGCGGGCGATGGAGGAGACCCAGGAGGAGGACGAGGACGACTGGGACCCCGAGGACATGCTCCAGGGGCAGTTCACGCTGAAGGACCTCCGCAAGCAGATGAACGCGATGAACAAGATGGGCCCGCTCGACCAGGTGATGGACATGATCCCGGGCCTGGGCGGCGGGATGATGGACGAGTTGCCCGACGACGCGATGGACGTCACCCAGGAGCGGATGGTCGCCTTCGAGGTCATCATGGACTCGATGACCGAGCAGGAGCTGGAGGAGCCCCGATCGATCGGCGCCTCGCAGATTCGGCGCATCTCGCGGGGGGCGGGCCAGCCAGAGGACCGCGTGCGGGAACTCCTCGAGCAACACAAGATGATGGAGCAGACGATCAAGCAGTTCCAGGGCGGCATGAGCGGCGACATGGAGCGGATGATGAAGCAGATGCAGCAGGGAGGCGGCCCGCCCGGCGGTGGCGGCGGTGGCGGTGGCGGCTTCCCGTTCGGCGACTGACGTGGCCCGGCTCCGCGCGCTGGCCCGTTACGACGCGCTGGCGCTGACGGCGGCCATCTGGTTTCTCGCGAAGTTCCTGCGGTACGCGTTCCCCCCACTCTTTGGCACGTTCCAGTCCACCTACGGCGTCTCCAACGCCGTCGTCGGCTCGGCGTTCACCGCGCTGATGCTCGCGTACGCCGCGACGCAGTTCCCCTCCGGGGCGCTCGCGGATCGGATCGGTGGCGTCGCGGTGGTCACCGGCGGCGCCGTGCTCGCGGCGCTGGCGGCGCTCGCGCTGTCGGCGACGCTGCCCTTCCTCGTCGTCGTCGTCGTGATGGTGCTGGTCGGGGTCGGCACCGGCGCGCACAAGACCGTCGCCGTGCGGTTGCTGTCGCGGGTGTACCCCGAGCGCACCGGGCGGGCGCTGGGGGTGCTGGACACGGCCGGCGCCTTCGGCGGCGTCGTCGCGCCGGCGGCGGTCGTCGCGGCCACGGACCTCGCCGACTGGCGGGCCGTCTTCCTCGCGGGTGGGGTCGCGGGCCTGCTGCTCGCGGGGGCGTTCGTCGTCCGGACTCCGGCGCGGGTCCCCGAGCGCACCGCCGCCGAGAACGCCGACGGCGAGGGCGCCTACCGCCGACTGTTCGGCGACCGCCGCTTCCTCGTGTTCGTCGCGCTCACGCTGGCGTTCTCCTTTGCGTACAACGGCGCCGTCGCCTTCTTTCCGCTGTACCTGACCGACGCCGCGGGGCTGCCCACGGGCACGGCCAACCTGGTGTACGCCGCACTGTTCGGCGTCAGCCTCGTCCAGTTGCTGACGGGGGCGCTGTCCGACCGCGTCGGCCGACTGGGGGTGATCGGCGCGACGCTGGCGCTGGCGACGCTCGGGCTGGTCGCGACGCTCCTGCTACCGGCGGGACGACCGCTGCCGGTCGCCGTCGCCGTCGTCGCCTTCGGGCTCGGGAGCCACGGCTTCCGGCCGGTTCGCGGCGCCTACCTCGTCGCGCTGGTGCCAGACAGCGTCGCGGGCGGGGCGCTGGGCGTCGTGCGGACGGGGATCATGGGTGCCGGCGCGGTCGCGCCCGCCGTGGTGGGGGTCGTCGCCGACGCGGCTGGCTTCCGGGTCGCGTTCTCGCTGCTGGCGGCGGCGATGGGGCTGGCGGTCGTCCTGTGTGGTGCCGTGTGGCTGCTCGACTGAGAACAACCACACGGTGCGGCGACGCGCTACTCCTCGCCGCCAGCGCCGCGAGGCCGCTCGCCGGCCTCGGTCTCGGCGGTGACGTTGAGGTCGGCGACCAGTCGCTCGGTCGCCTCCCGGCCGGCGGTCCGAGAGATCGACAGGGGCGAGACCGACACTTCGCCGTCGATCATCGCGCGGCGGTCGGTGCCGACGGGGTAGCGGTCGCGGTACTCCTCGGTCGCTGGGAACGGGTTCTCCCAGCCGACGATGCCGGGCCAGACGGTGTCCTGCAGGCGGACCACCTCCTCACCGGGGTCGACGCCGTCGGGGACTTCTTCGGGGGCGGCCTCGGGGTCGGTCACCTCGTGCTCGACGGTGAGGTCGTAGTCGTGGTGGGGGTCGGTCACACGGATGTGCGGATCGGCGACGTCCAGCGGCGCGTTGACGTTCAGCAGGTCGACGGTCTCGAACAGTTCGTCGTCGACCGCCCGCTCGACGACGGCGGCGCCGACGCGGGCCGGCCGCGAGAAGTCGTACTCGTCGGGGGGGAACGGGAAGAAGTCCTCGGCGTGGTACGCGGAGATGGCGACGGCGTCGGTGTCGAGGAAGGCCGCCTCGACGCCGGCGCCGACCGTCCCCGAGCGCCCGACGACGTAGTTGCCGGCGTTGGGCCCGGAGTTGACCCCGGAGACGACGAGGTCGAACTCGGTGTCCAGCCCGCGCAGGCCGTAGGCGACGCAGTCGGCGGGCGTGCCCGCCAGGGCGTACCCCCAGGGGTGCTCCTCGCGGGTGACCGCGTTCGTGCGCGTCCGGCCGACACCGCTCTGGTTGTCGGCGGGCGCGACGACGGTCACCTCGCCGACGGCGGTCAGCTCCTCGCGCAGCGAGGCGATGCCGGGCGCGTCGATGCCGTCGTCGTTCGTCAGGAGAATTTGTGGCTCTGAGTCGGCCATCGGTTGGGGGCTGGACCGAGCGGTCGTGGCGGCGTGAGTCTTGCGGTTGTGGCGCGTGGCAAGAAGGCCTTTGTTTCCCCCGCCAGTGGGTCCCTCCATGAAGCGGCGACGCTACCTCCAGGCGGTCGGCGCGGTCGGCGCGGTCGGCATCGCCGGCTGTTCTGGTGGCGGCGGGGGCGACGGCGACGGCGGCGACGAGGACGGCGAGGACGACCCGGTCGACACCGCCGACCGCGGACCCGCATACCACATCGACGTGGCCGTCGGCGAACTGAACACCGCGGCCATCGCGCTGGCAGACTACCAGGAGCGGTTCCGCGAGGGCGACGACGGCGACTTCGAGTTCGACGCCGAGCGGCAGGGCGAGCGCATCGGCACCGCTCGCGAGTCGCTGGCGGCTGCCGAGGAGGGGGGCCCCGACCAGGAGCAGACCGCCCGCATCGAGGGGCTGCGGGCCGCCGCGAACGCGCTGCAGGCCGCCTCCGGCGCTATCGGCGAACTCCGGGGGGCCTCCGACGAACTGGAGACCGTCGACCCGGCCGTCCGCGACCGGAACTTCTCGACGGCCCGCCGGCGGCTGTCGGCCCCCGCAGACCGGGTGTCGTCGGTCGACCAGTCGGTCTCGTCGACGCGAGGGAGCATCGAGCAGCTGGACGCCGAGCGCATGAACGCGACGAACCTGCGGTTCTCCGAACTGCGCGATGGCGTCCGGGAGCTCGACGCCCTCGTGGGATCGTTCGACACTCTGCTGACCGGGTACGACGCCATGATCGCCGCCGGCGAGACCCTCCAGGAGGGGCGGACGCAGTTCGACGCTCGGGAGTACCAGTCCGCTCGCGAGTCGCTGGCCGAGGCCGACCGGCAGGTCGGCGACGCTCGGTCGGCGTTCCAGGCGGGGCGGTCGGACGCGCCCGAACGCCTCCAGGGGCGGTTCGACACCGCGCTGTGCCAGAGCGGTCGGCTCTCACGGGCCATCGACCTGTTCGACGACGCGGCGCGGACCGCGCTGCGCGGCGACGACCCCTCCGCGGAGCGCTCGGAGGCGCTGGCGGCGCTGCGCAGCATCCAGAACTGCTGACCGCCTGGACCCCGCCGTTGCGACCATATTTGTTTCCGCGACTCCAACGGCCGTCGATGGCAGGCGAGCGCTCCCGACTGGCCCGACTGACGCCGCCGCCCGCGGTCGTCGACTGGTGTCTGTTGGTCACCGTCGCGCTGTCGGTCGGCACGGGCCTGTACAGCTTCACCATCGGCGGGCGGGGCGGCGCCTGGGTGTTCCTGATTCACGCCGTCGCCGGCGTCTGGCTGGTCGGCCTGCTGGCCTGGAAGTTCCGGCGGGTCGCCGGGCGGCTCACCGGCCGGCCGACCCGCGAGACGGCGGTGTCCATCGCGCTGGCGACGACGACGCTGGCGGCCCTGGCGACGGGCCTCTACTGGGTCCACGGCGGCCTCGTGCGGGTGTTCGGCGGCGTCTGGACGCTGCTGACGCTGCACGCCGCGCTGGGGCTGCTCGTGGTGCCGCTGTTGCTGTGGCACCTGCGGTACCGCTTCCGGCTCCCCCGGCGCCGGGACGTGACCGACCGCCGGGCGGTGCTGGGCGTCGGCGCGACGATCGCGGCCGGCGCCGTCGCCTGGCGCCTGCAGACGGCGCTCAACGCCGCGCTGAACCTCGCGGGCGGGAACCGCCGGTTCACGGGGTCGAAGGAGGACGGGACCGACGAGGGCAACGACTTCCCGGTCACCTCGTGGGTCGCCGACGACCCCCAGCCCGTCGACGAGGCGGCCTGGTCGCTGACGGTGACGGGGCTGGTCGAGCGGGAACTGGACCTCTCCAGGGCGGCGATCTCGCCGGAGACGGAGGGAGACGGTCCCGTCCCGAGCGCCGACCAGCGGGCACTGCTGGACTGCACTTCGGGGTGGTACTCCGTCCACGACTGGTCGGGCGTCCGCGTCGGCGACCTGCTCGACGCCGCCGAGGCCCGCGAGGATGCCGCGTGGGTGCGGTTCGTCTCCGTGACGGGCTACCGCTGGAGTCTGCCGGTCGAGGAGGCCCGCGACGCCCTGCTGGCGACGGCCGTCGACGGCGACCCGCTGAGCCACGGCCACGGCGCGCCGGCCCGCCTGGTCGCTCCCGGGCGGCGGGGGTTCCAGTGGGTGAAGTGGGTCGAGCGCGTGGAGGTCCGCCGAGCTCGCGACCCCGGACAGTGGGTCGCGACGCTCGTCAGCGGCTTCGACTGAGAGGACTGTCCACACCGCTTCTCGACGCCGAGACCGGCCCGTACGCCCGGATTCGTCGCGGTTGACAGGTCGTCCCGACGAGTTTTCGTTCGTTAATTCCGATAAATCTTCCACCGATCTTTTCCCCCAGAGGCCCCACCATCGGGCGGAGGCAGCGCCATGAGCGCACTCCAGAGACTCAAACGGGCCGTGCCGATCGTCGAACCGGACGAACGGACATACGAGTGTCGCGACTGCGGGGCGACCTTCGAGTCCGACAGCGACCCCGACCGCGCGACCTGCGTCGACTGCCTCTCCGACGACGTCGAGCCGGCGTAACGAGCTGGCGGTTCTTCGCGTTCGACCCCGCCAGCGACGGCGCCGCCGTGCGTTCTCCGTCGCCGAGCTCAGCCCGCCGACAGCGCGACGATCCGACCGTCTCCGTAGACCACCAGCACCTCGGGGGTGCCGTCGCCGTCGACGTCGCCGAGGCGGGGGTGGACGTAGACGGGCACGTCTCGCTCGTAGGTCGCCGCCACGCCGCCGTCGCCCGGATCGAGGACCGACACTCGGCCGTCCTGGCTCGCGACGAGCAGTTCGCGGTCGCCGTCGTCGTCGACGTCACCGGCGACGGGGCCGGGGACCACCTGCACGTCGTCGCGGGTCACCGCCGTCGACCACTCCGTCTCGCCGGTGGCCGCCGACAGCGCACGGACCCGGCCGTCGGCGGTGCCGACGTACAGTTCCGAGCGGCCGTCGCCGTCGCCGTCGAGTGTGGTCTCGACGGTGGCGAGTTCGCCGAACGAGCGTCGCCAGGCCACCCCCTCGTCGTCGAGGGCGACCACCTCGCCGCCGGCAGTCGTGTAGACGATCCGGGCGTCGCTGGCGGCGACGACCGACACGGGCGAGCCCTCGACGGCGTGCCGTCGCCGGACGGTCCCGTCGCCGTCGTAGACCGTGATGGCGCCGCCCGTGGCCGCGACGACCAGCTCCGGGCTGTCGTCTCCGTCGACGTCGGCGACTCGCGGCTGGGCCTCGACCCCGCGGGTGCCCTCGACGCGCCAGCGTCGCTGGCCGTCCGGGCCCACGACGACCGCGGTCCCCTCGTAGTCGACGACGGCGACCGCCGGGCCCGCGCCGGTGAGGTTCGCGACGACCGGCTCGGTGTACCCGTACGACGACAGTTCGACGAGCGTCTCTGCGTCGCCGGTCACCGGGTCGACCGAGACGACGGTCTCGGCGGTCGTCGCGGCGAGCACCTCCGGGCGGTCGTCCCCGTCGATGTCGGCGACGACTGGATCGGCGACGGCGTGGATGGTGCAGTTCGCCGGCGCGATGTCGACGCGCCACTCGGTCGTCCCGTCGTCCCCGTCCAGCCCCGCCAGCCGGCAGGCATCGGAGCCGGATCGGCCGCTGATCGGCGCGAAGACGTACCGTTCCCCGTCGATCTCGGCGGCCGTCGGTGCGTGGTGGTTGCCCCGCGCGTCGGTCGCGGTGTCGCTGACCCAGACGACCGACAGCGATCCACCGGCGCCGCCGCCGACCGCGAGCCACGCGACACCCCCCAGCGCGAGGACCGTGGCGGCCAGCGCGAGTCCGGTGCGGAGTCGCATCGGCCGACTCTCGGAGGCGGACGCTCAAACGGGTTCCGGGTCCGCCGGCGTCCGGGAACCGGCGCGGTTTAGACCGTGGAGCGGTGACCTCGGCGCATGGACGGACGGGTGCGGCGGCGCCTGCTGGCGGGGCTGGCCCTCGTTCTGACGGCCGACGTCGCGATGGCCCACCGGGTCGGCTCGCGGTTCGACGCGCCGGCGCCGCCCGCGCTCGTGTTCGCCGGTGCGGGGGCGACGGTGCTGGCGACGGCGGCGTGGCTCGCCCGGCGCGGGACCGATGTCGCAGACGGAGACCGGCGAATCGGGACGCTCTCGGCCCGGTCGGTTCGGGTCGGGCGGGCGCTGCTGCGGGGTGGGTTCCTCCTGGCGGTCGTCGGTGCGCTGTTCGCCGGGGTCGTGGGCACCCGGACGCCGGCGGCGAACCCGGCGCTCCCGTTCGTGTGGGCGCTGTGGCTGAAGGGAATCGGACTGCTCGCGGTCCTCGTCGGCGACCCGTGGCCGACGCTGTCGCCGTGGCGGACCGTCTACGACGGCCTCTGCCGACTCGAGGGGCGGGAGCTGTCGCTGCGGTCCTACCCCGATCGACTCGGGAGCTGGCCCGCCGTCGTCGGGTTCGTCGCCGTCGTCGGCGTCGCGGAGAACCTCTCGGTCGTCCCGCGGAATCCCCGTCTGACCGCCGCGCTGGTCGCGAGCTACGCTGCGCTGATGCTCGTCGGCGCCGTCGCGTTCGGCCCGGTCTGGTTCCGGCGAGCGGACGCGTTCGGCGTGCTCTACCGACTCCTGGGGCGGGTCGCGCCGCTGGCCTGGCGTCCCGACGAGGACGGATTGCTGGCCGTCTCGCTGCGGGCACCGTGGGCCGGCTGTCGCCGGCCGGTGGCCGACGGCGGCGCGGCGGCGTTCGTCGTCCTCGCGGTCGCGACGGTCAGCGCCGACGGTCTCACCGGCAGTCCCGAACACGCCGCCGCCGTCGAGCGCCTGCGGCCGGCGGTCGGGGCCTACGCGGGGTCGGCGGTGTTTCTCGGCGTCCTGGTGGGTGCCCTGGCGCTGGGGGCCGTGACGGTCGTGTCGATGCGGCAGGTGGCGCCGTCGCTCGCACCGTCGGTCGGCGAGGTCGCCCGACGATTCGCGCCGACGGTGATCCCCATCGCGGCGGCCTACGAGGTGGCGCACAACTACGCGTACGTCGTCGGTTCGGCGGCGGATTCGCTCGCCCTGCTCGGTGGCGCCGCGGTCGACCCGCTGGGGTGGCTCCCGCTGGCCTGGTTCTGGGGATCGCAGGTGGCGCTGATCGTCGCCGGCCACGTCGTCGCGGTCGTGGCCGCCCACGCCGTCGCGACCGACCGCGCCGCCGACCGCCGCGCGGCGCTGCGTGGCCACCTCCCGCTGGTGGCGCTGATGGTCGCGTACACCGTCGTCTCGCTGTGGATCGTCTCCCGGCCGGTCGTCCGGTCGGTGTGAGCGGTGCCGGGGGCGCCCGTCTCATCCGGGTTGTGCTCGGCTTCTTCCGGGAGCGCGCAGCGCCGCGCTCCCGGGACACTGTGAGAATAGACCGTCTCAGTCCAGCAACGCCCGACCGTCGCTCGCGAGGTGGAGTGGTCGTCGAGGGGGCCAGCGCGGCTTCCACCCCGCGCAGGGACGGCTCCGGCTCGGCGGCCGACAGCGCCCGGAAGAACCGCTCGCTGTACCGGTCGACGAGGTCGACCAGCGTCCCCTCGCAGTCGAACCCCACGCCGTCGTCACAGCTACTCGCCAGGGCCGACCGGCTCCCCGCCCTCCGTCGGCGGCGCGACGTGGTCGATCAGCGTCCTGGCGTCGGGTTCGTCGACGGTGACGGTCACCTCGATGGCGCCGAGTTCGTCCTCGCCCTCGACGGCGAAGTTGACGACGTCCTCGAAGGCGGCGGACTTCTTCAGCGAGAAGGCGAACCGATCCCCGCTGAGGGTGTCGAGGAACACGCCGCGGGCGGTGTCGAGAATCTCCTGGCGGTGCAGCCGCTGGGAGAACGCCGACAGCGAGTGGGTCTCGCCGACGATTCGGCCGGGCTCCTCGCGGAACTCGACCTCGGGGAACACGTTCTCGACGGCGTCGCGCACCCGGTCGGTCACCTCGGTGTCTTCGACCGGCGCCTCGATACGGACCGTCGCGCGGTACACGAGGTCGTCGTCACTCATCGTCGCCCTCCAGCAGGTCGCGGATGCGCTCGCGAAACGCCGCGAGCGTGTCGGTGTTCTCGATCGTGACGTCGGCCCGCTCCATCGCCTCGCCCATGCCGAATCCAAGTTCGCGCTCGTCGCGTTCCGAAAGCGGTTCGACGTCGGGGTCGTCCCGCCCGCGGTCGTCCAGGCGCTCGCGGCGCAGTTCGAACGGTGCCTCGATGCTGACCAGCAGGAACGCGTCGCCGAACGCCTCTCGGAAGCGCTCGACCTCGACGTCGGACCGGAGGCCGTCGACCAGCACGGTCTCGGCGTCGGCCAGTGCCTCGCGGATCACCGGCAGCGACCGCTCGGCGACGGCGTCCGGGCCGTGCTCCTCGCGCAGGGCGACGGCCACCTCGCCGTGGTGCTCGGCGGGGTCCAGCCCGCGGTCCCGACACTCTCGGCGGATCACGTCCCCCATCGTCACGACGGGTACACCCCGCTCGCGGGCGACCTCTGCGGCCTCGCCCTTGCCGCTGCCGGGCAACCCGACGGTCCCGATGACTGTCATCGTCCGTCGGTTGTCGGGAGCCGCGCATAAGCGCTGTGTCTGGGCCGTGTGCCGGCGCCACACGCCGCTCCCATTCCCAAACGGTTTTTGGCGGTACGTCCGCTACGTCGGCGTCGAGGGCACGTAGCTCAGCCCGGACCAGAGCGTCGGACTTCTAATCCGATGGCCGTGGGTTCGAATCCCACCGTGCTCGTCCACTTTTTACTTCGTCGGGTTCGCTCGCTGCGCTCGCGAACCACTCCTTGCAAAAACGTGGGGAAAAACCCCTCCTCGCTCGCTCCGCTCGCGAGGAGTGAAACCGCGCCGCGAAGCGGCGCGGTACGTTCCCGGGATTGGCGAAGGCTTCGGCGTCGCTCACTCCCACCCTGCTCGTTACCGAAGAATACGATCAGATCGATCAGACGGATTGGGGGTTGGTCTGCTTTGTTTCCCCGAACTGTGGGGTGATTCCGTCGTCCGTGATGACGGGGGTCTGTCTCGTCATGATGTGATTTGAACGGTCTGTTCTGGCTCCTCACCAATCACACAGGCTTCGTAGTCAGTTTCGTACGACTCATCGTACATTCCGAGTACATGTTCTGCGAGCACACGCCCGAGGAGCGGTGGAACTGCGTTCCCGATCTGCTCGACGATATCACTGCGGCTGCCGAAGAACTCGAACGAGTCTGGGAAACTCTGGATTCGGGCGCCTTCGCGAGGAGTGAGGGCGCGGTCTTGGTACGGGTGAATACACTTATTGGAGGCTGGGTGGATGAAGTTCACAGTCATTGTCACCGATGGCAGGTCTGGGTCGAGGCGTGAGTAACTGGAACTGTATCCGCTGGTGATGTAGTCCTCAACGTCGTTGACGTTGTCGGCTGCCTCTAGGTTTTCGATGGTCGTTTGCTTGTTCGGGCCACTGTTTCTGATGATGGTCATCATCTTCGTACCATGGTTGGTCGCCTTGTGGAGTTGTAGTTCATCTGAACCTTGGCGCATCGATGACTGATATCGATTCCTTGGTGGCTTCGTATACTCAGTGATTTGATCGCCAGCTTCGAGCTCAGGAAGGTCCCCAATGGCGTCCATGATCGTCCGCGCTTCAGTCAGGGAATTGTTGTCTCGGAAGTTGTCGAGTGTTGGCTGCGTCGTGATGACCTTCGACTTGTCTCGATATCCAATAGTTTGGCCGTCTGCTTGATGGGTGGGAGTCGGAAATTGAATACCACGCTCGTCTGCTGCGCCAAGCATAATCAACCGCTCCCGTCGCTGAGGAAGGCCGAAGTTGGCTCCGTTCAGAATTCGCCAGTCGACACTGTACCCAATATCGTGCGCATCTTCGAGGATTTGAGCGATGGTCTCCCCGTCCTCATGCGTTGCGAGTCCGACGACATTCTCCATGATGAAGAAGTCTGGTTCGTAGTGGCCGACGTACTCAATGAAGTCGGTGTAGAGACCGTTTCTCTCATCCTGTACGTCGTCGCCTCGGTCGGGACGGATTGATGAGAAACCTTGGCACGGAGGGCCACCGACGATAACCTGCACGTCGTTGGACGTTAGTCCTGTCTCGGCTTCGGCTTTATGAGGTGGCCACTCTCGAATATCCTCGTTAATCACACTAGCCTCTGGGTGGTTCTGCTGGAAGGTCTGAGTAGCGACAGCTTTCTTATCCAGTCCAAGGAGAACTTCGAATTGACTGGTTGGGTGCGTCTCGAACCCGTATGTGAATCCGCCCGTACCACAGAATAAGTCTATGACACCCAACATAAGTCACGATGAGACAATTGTCTCGACCAGATTAAAAGGTTCATGATTCGGCTGAACGTGCGAGTATCTCATTGGGTGTATTTCTGTTTATACTCTCTTAATAATCTTCGTAGCCAACTCTCAATTGTCGGGTGGCCGACACCGATAGAAAAATTGACCGAGGGAACATCGTATGAGACAATTGTCTCGGATATACTTAACGAGTATCAGCCCACGTCGGTGTATATGAGTGAGGATTTTAAATCGGAGCTCGGGCGCCGTGTGAAAGAGCTCCGAGAGCTCCATGGTGGTTCTCTCGAAGAAGTGGCTGCGGAAGCGGGTATCCATCGAACGATGCTGGGCAAGATAGAGCGCGGTGAGCGCGAGCCGAGCATTTCCATCGCAATGAGTATTGCCGACGCTCTTGGTGTCACTATCGCTGAGATAACCAACCCCGAATCATTCAGAACTCCTGAAAGAGACTATGTGATAGAGGACGCAGACATCTTGGCTGAGCTCCCGATCGACGGCTCTGCGATTCTCATGGGCGTTGAGCAAGCGTACGAGAACCTGGATACCATCGATTTCGCACTACAGCGTCGCGGTCTCGAACCGTTGGCCGAACAGTTTGATGAGTACGCAGCCCTCTCTACGGTCATCGGGGAATTTTTTGCATCTGGTGTTTCGGAAGCATCAGATGGCCTATACGAAGTCAATGCGGGTGACTTCCCCGATCTCATCAGTACTGGGGCGCAGAGTGGTGTTCCCGGGATTGAGGTGAAGATGGCAATGGAGACAAACCAGCCAAAAGGACATTTGCCTAAGCCAGGAATGTATGTCGTCGTTCGGTACGTCCTCGCCGAGCGTGACAAATCCTACGTGCGCGGTGAGCGGGAAGATACGGCTTGGATTTGGGAGGTCCGGATGGGGGAGATGAACGAGGAGCAATTCAACAAGAGCGATACGGAGGGAGACTCAGGCAAGACGGCGACATTTTCTGCTGCAGCTCTGTGGGATTTTGACTGTGTGTATCTCGATCCCGAATTGCTCCCGTACGCACGCTACAAAGATGACGAGGCGTTGCACGCTGTGAAGGATGAGAAGACGCTCTAACATCTCGACCCATCGGCCACTTTCACCCGATAACTCGTGAGGTTGTAGGCCCAAGCGCGGAAGCGCGCAGCGAACCTGCAACTCCCTGTGGTCGGCCCGAAATATCACGCAACCGCCAACGGACTCCGGGGTATCAGGTCGCTTCGTCGTCCTCGTCTGCGGCCTCGCCGTCGGCCTGCTCTTCTGGCTCGTTTCGCACCACCAGCACCGGCCCGAGCGAGGCGGCGGCGACCCGTTCGGCGCTGTCGCCGAACAGGAACGACCGCAGCGACGGCTGGTTCTCGCCCATGACGACGGCGTCGTGGTCGGCGCCGAGCGTGGCGATGGTCCGCAGCGGCTCGTCGGAGACGGCGACGTCCGTCGAGATGGCGTCTGCGGGGACGCCGGCCGCCCGGAAGGTGGCGGCGGCGTCGTCCAGCATTGCCTGCCCGGCGTCGGCGCCGGCCTCGCCGGTGACGTGGGTCAGCGCCACCGCGATCGATCGGTCGTCGACCAGCGCGGCGACGTACGCCGCGATGCGGTCGACGTCGCTCGAGCCGCCCAGGGGGACGAACAGGCGTTCGACGTCCCCGGCGGGGTTGGGTAGCAGGACCGCCGCGGTGTCGGTCTCGTCGGCGACGCGGTCGATGGTCTGGTCCTCGTCGTGGGTGAACACCAGTTGCGTCTCGGCGGTGGTGCCGACCGCCCGGAACGCGTCGGCGATCTCGGCGAGTTTCGCCTGCGCCCGGTCCTCGAACTGCATGCGGGCCTGGCCCGGCGCTGTCTGTTCGGGCAGGACGTGGTAGCCCAGCACCACGACCGGTAGCGGCCCGAGCAACTCGACCAGCGAGTCGGGGACGGTCTCGCCCTCCAGCACCTCGACGGGGACGAGCGTGGTCCAGTCGGTGTCGTCGGTCATCAGACGGCCCCCTTGAGGGTAACGTCCCGAGCGTAATAGAAGTACCACGCCAGACACACCAGCATGATGCCGGCGCCGATGACCTGGGAGGCGCGGTTCATGAACCCGATCAGCGCGAAACTCGCCAGCGCGCCCAGCAGCGGCACCACCGGGTAGCCGGGCACCCTGAACGACGGATCGTACCACTCGGGGTCCTCGCGGCGGAGGACCAGCAGGGCGACGCACATCAGGCCGTACATCACGAGGTGGAGGAAAGAGGCGACCTCTGCCAGAATCTCGACGCCGGCCTCGCCCAGCAGCGTCAGCGCGAGGATCGGGCCGCCGGCCAGTCCCAGCGCGACGTGGGGCGTGCCGTACTTCAGGTTGATGCGGCTGGCGACCCGTGGCAGCAGCGCGTCCTTGCTGGTCGCGTAGATGGCCCGCGAGGTGCTGAGGATCGACGCGTTCGCGGAGGAGACCGTCGCGAGCAGGCCGCCGACGAGGATCAGCACGGCGCCCGCGGGGCCCAGAAAGCTCTCCGCGACGTCGACCATCGCGGTCTCGCCGAACTCCGCGAGGCGCTGACTGCCGAACGCCGAGACCGCGACGAGGATCGTCGCGACGTACAGCACCCCGACGATCAGGACCGAGCCGACCATCGCCAGCGGCAGGTTCCGCGAGGGGTCTTTGATCTCGCCGGCGACGGTGGCGACCTGCGCGAACCCGAGGTAGGAGGTGAACACCAGCGCGGCGGTGTTGACCACGACGAGGCCCCCCTGCGAGAAGAACGGCTCCGAGACCGGTTCGGGGTCGCCGATCACGCCCAGCGAGGAGAGCCCGCCGAACGTGAGGAAGCCGACGATGATCGCCAGCAGAATCGCGACGACGCCGTTCTGCAGCTTCGCGGCGTTCTCGGTGCCGGTGACGTTCAGGACGGTCAGGAACGCGCCAAAGAGGAACGCCAGCGGCACGACGACGCTGAAATCGCCGAAGGCGACGCCGGCTCGCTGGAGCACCGCCTGCGCGTAGAAGCCGAAGCCGACGAGGTAGAACGCGGAGGCGAACACCAGGCCGAACCACAGCGACAGGCCGACGACGGCGCCGAACAGCGACCCCAGCCCCCGCGAGATGAAGTAGTAGCCGCCGCCGCTGCGGGGCATCGCGGTCGCCAGTTCGGAGGTCGGCAGCGCCACCAGCAGCGCGACGACCGCGCCCAGCGCGAACGACGCCGACGCGGCGGGCCCGGCCTCGCCGGCGGCGATGCCGGGGAACACGAAGATGCCGGCGCCGATCATCGTCCCGACGCCGATGGCGACCCCGCCGGTGAGTCCGATCGTCCGCTCCAGTTCGGTTCCCTCCTCGGTGACCGTCGTCTCGTCGGTCGTCTCGGCGCTGTCGACGACCGGCGTCTCGCCGTCGCGGTTCGTCGTCTCGGTCGGCGCCACGTCGACGTCTTCGCCCCCACTCATGGACGTGGGCTACGCCCACCCGGGTGAAATGTCTGTGCCCGGCGGCGACGGGATCGGTGCCCCACGTCGCATGGGTGGGGTCTTTATATCACGATGTGTTGACTTTTAGGGAGTTTGCACACAAATAGATTGGAAATCCAATCCATCCCTAGCGTTTATATATCCTAGATCATCCCAATAGTCAGGAGGTGAGAAGCGATGGTACCCGAATTAATCGCGGTTACGCTCGTCACGGCATTTGTGGTCGACGTCTGGACGCGCATCTCGGCCTCGTCGTAGCTTCGCGACTCCGGCCCCACGAAGGTCCGTCTGTAATGCGTCCACTGACGGCGGTGCGGTGACGACGGTCCCGCACCTTTATTTCCAGTCCCGCCGTCTCGTCGGGCATGGGACGAATCAGACGTGCGTTGAGCCGCGCCCGGTACGCCGCCCTCGGCGGCGCCATCGGCGGCGCGGTCGGTGGACTGTTCAGTCGAAGTGCCGCGAGCTCCGGGGCGGCCCTGGGGGCGCTCGTGGGGGCGTTCGTCGGCGAGACGCGCGTGAACGCGGAGGCGCGCATCGACGAACTGAAAGAGCGCGGCGAGGAGACGGTCGACGACATCGTCGCGGACTGAATGGCTGCCCACCGCCGCGACGGCCTGCTCGCGGTCGCGGCGCTGGCGGCGCTGCTGGCGGGACTGTCCTGGACAGGCCGAGCGGCGGCGCTGTCCCGGCCGGCGGCGGTCGCGGTCGGGGTCGTCGGGAGCGTCGCCCTCGAAGTCGTCTTTCTGCGGGCGCCGCGGGTGGCGGCGGCGTGGGAGCGCCCGGCGGTGTGGGCTGGCGGGACGCTCGCGACGCTGCTCGTCGGGGCCGGACTGCTGTGGCTCGGCGGGAACGTCGCCGTCGCGGCGGTCTGCTGGGGGCTGGCGACGTACCTCGCGCTGCTCGGTGCGGTCGTCGCGGGGTGGGGCAACCCCGTGGCGGCGCTGGTCGGGCGGTAGCGTGGCGGCGTCTCACTCTCCGGCGTCGGGGCCGAACCGCTCGCCGTGGCCGCAGGCGCACTCGCCGACGCAGTAGGTGGTGCCGCTCGCCGACAGCTCGACGCCGGTGGCAGCCACGTCGGCCAGCAGTTCGGCGCTGGCGTCGGCGGCCGGGCGGACCCGCGCGGCCGTCGCGCCGTAGGGGCTGGCGCCGACCGCGATGCGGTCGACGACGGCGTCCGATCCGGGATCGACGGCGGCGACGACGTCGGCGTCCCGCACCGGCGCGTACAGGGTCTCGTGGTCGGGGTCCCAGGTACCGGTGAAGGCGCTCCCGCCGAGGTCGATCCGGGCGTCGACGGTGTCGTCGGCCAGGTCGAGGACGGTGAGGTCGTCGGTCCCGGGGGTGAACACGTAGCCGCGCTCGCCGTCGGGGCCGATCTCGCTCGTGAGGGGACGCTCGCCGAGGCCGTCGTCGGTGGTGAGCCGGGCGCGCAGCTCCGGCACGGCGGGATCGGCGAGGTCCCAGACGCTCTCGGTGCCGGCGCCCTCGTCGTGTTCGACCAGCAGCGTCTCGCCGTCGGGGCCGACGGTGCCCATCCACGGCCTGGCGGCGTCGGCGTCGGTCGCGGGGTCGACGGTCACCTGCCGGACGACCTCGAAGGGGTCGACCGACAGCACGGTGAGCGTGTCGCCGCCCAGGTCGGGGACGTAGGCGTACTGGCCGTCGGGGTGGACGGTGATGTCGCAGGGGCGGGGCCCGTCGGCGCCGCCGACGCCGCCCTCGTCGGCACGGTCGATTCGGGCGGTCACCTCGCCGAACGTCTCCGAGCCGGGGGCGGCGTCGATGCGGACCTGCCGGTGGCTCGGTTCGCGGGCGCTGACGACGACGTGCTCGCCGTCGGGGGTGCGCGCCTGCCAGTTGAACCCCGAGTCGGTCGAGATCGACGCCGCCGTCGAGAGATCGCCGACGGTCACCGCGCGGACGCCGTCGTCGACGTTCAGCCAGAGGTGGTCGTCGGGGTCGGTCGTCAGGGTCGGGGCGTGCTGGTTGGCGGGGAACGACGACGAGGCCCCGAGGTGGAGCGTCCGCAGTCGTTCGTTCGCGTCCGGGTCGATCACGCTCACGGTGGCGTCGCCGGTGTCGAACACCAGGACCGCCGGGGCGCGCTCGGGTTCGGCGCCGCCGTCGCCGCCGCGATCCAGGCCGAGACAGCCCGCGGCGGCGACGGTCCCGGCGGCGGCCGACCCGGCCAGCAATCGCCGCCGGCCGACGGTCCGATCCTCGCGCTCGGGGTGGAGGAACTCGTCGCTCACGACCGCGACGAGGGCCGGCGCGGACAAAGCCGTTCCCCCGACGTGTGTGGCCCGCGCGGGACCGACGACGCCGGTGGGTGGCGGGCGCACGCCGAATCCCCGAGGTTAAGTGGTCGCTCGCACCCCACCCAAACGATGGCTCTGTACGCCGGGGTCGACCTCGGGGCGACCAACGTGCGAGCGGTCGTCGCCGACGCCGACGGGACCAGACTGGCGATCGAGCGCGACGGCACGCCGCAGGGACCGACCGGCATCGCCGTGACCGAGGCGGTCCTGTCGACGCTGCGGCGGGCCTGCGAGCGCGCGGGTGTGACCCCGGGCGAGGTCCGTGCGGTCGGGATCGGGTCGATCGGGCCGCTGGACCTGGCGGGCGGCGCCGTCGAGAACCCGGCGAACCTGCCGGACACGATCCGGTCGATCCCGCTGGTCGGACCCATCGAGAAGCTGATCGATGGCGGTCCGGTCCACCTGCACAACGACACCGCCGCCGGTGTGATCGGCGAGCGATTCCACAGCGAGCGCAACCCCGACGACATGGCCTACCTGACCATCTCCAGCGGGATCGGGGCGGGGCTGTGCGTCGACGGGCACGTCCTGTCGGGGTGGGACGGCAACGCCGGCGAGATCGGTCACGTCACCGTCGATCCCCGGGGGCGACTGACCTGCGGGTGCGGGATCGACGGCCACTGGGAGGCGTACTGTTCGGGAGAGAACATCCCGCGGTACGCGCAGTTGCTCCACGACGACGACCCCGTCGAGACCGACCTCCCGCTCGACGAGCCGGAGTTCTCGGCGGCGGACGTGTTCGGGCTGGCCGGCGAGGACCGCTTCGCCGACCATGTGATCGACCAGATCGCCCGCTGGAACGCCCAGGGGATGGCGACGCTGGTCCACGCGTACGCCCCGCTGGTGGTGTACGTCGGCGGCGCCGTCGCCCTGAAGAATCCCCAGCGGGTGGTGGAACCGATCCGGGAGCGGCTCCCGTCGATGGTGATGTCGAACGTGCCCGAGATTCGGGAGACGACGCTCGGCGACGACGTCGTCGTCGAGGGGGCGCTCGCCAGCGCCCGCACCGGCGGCACCGGCGACCGCGACCGGCTTCGGCGGTAGGCGCGACGCGGGTCGTCGGCGAGGCGCTGATACCCGACGACTCGGAGACGGCGAGACGACGCGGCGGCGACCCTACAGCGACCCGAACTCCACGGCGGTCTTCACCACGTCCTCGTCGGTTGCGAACGCGGCCTCGAAGTCGTCGACGGGGGCGACCGTCGTGACGAACTGCTCCAGGAACGACTCGTCCAGTTCGGCCAGGGAGTCGACCGCAGTTCGGAAGTGCTCGGGTCCGGCGTTGACGCTGCCGACGACGGCGCGGTTGCCCAGCACGACCTCGCGGTGCCACTCGCCGACGTCGACCGCTTCGCGGTGGTCCTCGGGCACGCCCAGCAGGGCGGCGACGCCGTTGGGCGCCAGCGCGCGGACGGACTGCAACGCGTGGGGCGCGTAGCCGGTCGCCTCGTAGACGAGGTCCATCGGCTCGTGGACCGTCGGGATGTCGGGGACCGGCGTCTCGCGGCTGTCGACGTAGGTCGCGCCCAGCGCCTCGACGAGGTCGATCGAGGGGTCCGGGCGGTCGCGTCGACCCAGGCAGTACAGGCGGTCGAACTCGTCGAGTATCGCGATCGTCAGCAGTCCCAGGCTCCCGTTGCCCAGCACCAGCGCCGCCTCGGGGTCCCAGTCGAACGCCGAGCGGGCGGCGAAGGCGTGGTCCAGCGCCTTCTCGGCGACGCTCAGCGGTTCGACGAGGAAGCCCACAGCGGCCAGTTCTGGCGGAACCTCGACGAGGAACTCGCCGGGGACCGCGACGTACTCGGCCATGAAGCCGTCGGCGCCGTCGATGCCGCACTCGACGGTCGCGTCGGTCGGCGCCATGTCCGGTTCGCCGCGCTCGAAAAAGTCGTTGGTGCCGCCGGGCGGCGGCCGGCGGACCGTCGGCGCGACGACGTCGCCGGTCGCCCAGTCGGTGCCGTTGGGGTCGGCGACGACGCCGACGGCCTCGTGGCCCAGCACCATCTCGTCGTCCCCGGCCGGGAAGGCGCCGTGCGCGCCGGTCAGCACCTCGTGGTCGGTCCCGTCGACGCCCACCCTGAGAATCCGGAGCAGGGCCTCGCCGGGGGCCGGTTCGGGGCGGGGGCGGTCGACGAGCGTCGGCGACGACTCGCCGCGTCGCAACACGAGGGCGTCCATGCCGCTCCGTACACCTCCCGTGGCAATATTTATTGCGGTGCGAGTAAATCGTATAGGGAGACGAACCGCGGCGGACTGACACAGTCATGGATCGCTACGACACACTCTACCGCCTGTACGAGACGTTCGACACCGACGACTTGCGAGCGAACCAGACGTTCGTGGACCTGTTGCCGCCGATCGACGCGCCGGTCGCCCGGGAGTCCTGGGAGACTGCCCGCGCGGACGTCGACGACGGCAAGCACACGATCGAGGAGGCGTTCGCGGACGCCGAGGATCGGCTCGGGTCGGTGCTCGCGGCGGTCGCCGCCCACGCCGACCGCGAGACCGCCTTCGCGGCCCTGGACGTCTACAGCGCCCACGAGCGACCGATCGACGCGCTGGTGCTCGACGTCGACGAGACGCTCCGAGCGACGGGGACGACCGACAACGAGATTCCCCGCGAGACGCTGGCGCTGCTGACGAAACTCCACGACGAGGGGATGCCCATCGTCGTCTGCACGGGCCAGACCCTGGAGAACGTCAAGGGGTTCACGATCCAGGGGCTGGGCAACGAACTGGTTCACTCCGGGCGGTTCAGCATCGTCTACGAGTCGGGCAACGGCGTGTTCACCGCGGGCCACGGCGCCGACACCAAGCGCCTGCTGTACGAGGAGTTGGACGAGGAGATACGGACGGTGTTCCGCGAGGTCCGCTCGGGGGCGCTGTCGGCGGCTCCCGAGGAGGTTCGCCGCGGCTGTCACCTCCAGGGCAACGAGTTCAACGTCACGCTGAAGCCGAACTTCGAGGCCGGCACCGACGAGGCCGACGCGGTGATCGACCTGGCGCTGGTCCACGTGATCGACCTCCTGGGCCGGACCGTCGCCGAGACGGCCGGCGTCGACGCCGACGGGGCCGACGCCGCGGCCTGGGCGCGTGCCCACTACGCCGCCAGCGACCCGGAGATCGAGGCGGTGCTGGCCGAAGAGGGAGCGCTGCCGACCGACGAGGCGACGGTGCCCGAGGCGGTGCGGGCGCTGTTCGAGCGCATCGACGTCGGCTACTACGAGGCCGACGCCGCCGAGATCACGAGCCTCGAACTGGACAAGGTCGCCGGCGTCGAGGCCGCCCTGGAGGTGCTGGGCGTCGCGGACCCGTTCGTGCTGGTGCTGGGGGACTCCAAGAGCGACCTCCGGGTGATGGAGTGGGCCGAGCGCAACGACCACGGGATCGCCGCAGCCCCCGAACACGCCTCCGAGGCGGTGCTCGAGCACGTCCGCTCGACCAGCGACCTCGTGTTCTCGCCGGGAGCCGCCGCCGTCCCCCTGCGGTTCGTGTACGCACTGAACCAGTTGGCGCGACTCGACGGCCACGAGCGATAGTTTACTCGCCCCCGAAACAACGTCCGGAACGGTGAAGGTCCCGGCGGGTCAACTCCGGCGCATGCCCGACCACGCCCCCGCGCCCGGCGGCGACGACCCGCTGGGGCTGCACGGCGTCGTTCCGCCGACCGTGACCGCCTTCGATGAGGCCGGCGACGTCGACTCCGAGGCGACCGCCGCCCACGCGTCGTTCGTCGTCGACCGCGGGGTCCACGGCGTGTTCCCGCTGGGGACCAACGGCGAGTTCGCGCTGTGTACGCCCGACGAGCGGGAACGCGTCGTCCGTGCGGTCGTCGACGCCGTCGGCGACGCGGTGCCCGTCATCGCCGGCGTCGGCGCCCCCTCGACCCGCGAGACGGTCGCTAACGCCGAGCGAGCGGTCGCGGCCGGCGCCGACGGCGTCGTCGCGGTGACGCCGTACTACTACCCCCTCGACGCCGAGGCCGCCGTCGCCCACTACCGTCGCGTCGCCGGGGCCGTCGACGTCCCGCTGTACGTCTACCACATCCCGAGCAAGACCGGCGTTCACCTCGACCGGGAGACCGTCGCCGAGATCGCCGCCATCGACGGTGTCGCTGGGCTGAAAGACTCCAGCAAGGACGTCCCGTGGCTCGGGCAACTGATCGACGACGTCCCCGAACTCACCTACATGGCTGGGTCGGACTCGCTGCTCGCTCCGGGGCTGTCGCTGGGCTGTGCCGGGCTCGTCAGCGCCGTCGCGAACGTCGCGCCGGAACTGGTCGTCGACTGCTACGAGTCGTTCGACGCCGGCGCGACCGACCGTGCGCGCGAGCGCCAGTCGACGGTCTACGACGTCCGCGCGGCGCTGAAGCGTGGGCCGTACATGGCCGGCGTGAAGGCCGCCCTGTCGCTGCGCGGGGACGCGCCCGACGCCGGCGGCCTCCGCGCGCCGCTGCGCTCGATGAGCGACGACGAGCGTACCGCCCTGGAACGAGACCTCGCGGCGCTGGGCGTCCTGTAGGTCTCGGGACGCCACCCGAGGTCCTAGAGGTGGACTAGGTCTCCCGACGAATATTGTCACGTTGCAGATAATCTTTATCCGTGCGAGTCGGTTCCAAACGAACACTATGTCGACGACCGACACGACCGACGAGGTACCGATCGGGACGCAGACGCGCGTCCCGCCGACCGAACCGAGCGACGACCACTCACCCGACGACGAGACGCTCACCGAGTCCGGCGACCCCATCGGCACGCGGACCCGGGTCGAGTAGGGGCGACTCGGTCCCGGAGCGTGCGGATCGCCGGGGGACGGCGACGGGGGGTGGCCGGGCCGCCGGGGACGCCCGAGGGTGGAAATATTTACCTCTCTGCGAGTAAATCTGGGGGCATGAGCAGGGACTACGCGGAGCTGCACGACCCCAACGCCGAGTACACGGCCCGGGACCTCTCGGCCGGATCGATGGGGCTCTCCGGCGGCGGCGAGTTCCGCGACGTCGAGATCACGGACGTCCAGACGACGATGGTCGACGGGAACTTCCCGTGGACGCTGGTACGGGTGTACACCGACGCGGGTGTCGCCGGCACCGGCGAGGCCTACTGGGGCGCGGGCGTCCCCGAGTTGATCGAACGGATGACACCGTTCGTCGTCGGCGAGAACCCCCTCGACGTCGACCGCCTGTACGAGCACCTGATCCAGCGGACCTCCGGCGAGGGGTCGATCGGTGGGGTCACCGTCACGGCCATCTCGGGCATCGAGGTGGCGCTGCACGACCTCGCCGGGAAGCTGCTGGGCGTCCCGGCCTACCAGCTGCTGGGCGGGAAGTACCGCGACGACGTGCGGGTGTACTGCGACTGCCACACCGCCTCGGGGAGGACGAGCGGCGACGAGCCGAGCGCAGTCGACCCCGAGGCCTGCGCCGACGAGGCCGAACGGGTCGTCGAGGAGTTGGGGTACGATGCCCTGAAGTTCGACCTCGACGTCGAGAGCGGTCACGAACTCGACCGCGGGACTCGCCACCTCCGGCCCGCCGAGATCGAGCACAAGGCGTCGATCGTCGAGGCGGTCACCGAGCGCGTGGGCCACCGCGCCGACGTCGCCTTCGACTGCCACTGGACGTACGACGCCGGCTCCGCCGGCCGACTGGCCGAGACGCTGGAGCCGTACGACGTCTGGTGGCTGGAGGACCCCGTCCCGCCGGAGAACCACGACGTGCAGGCGACGGTCACCCGCGAGACGACGACGCCCATCGCCGCCGGCGAGAACGTCTACCGCAAGCACGGCCACCGCCGACTGCTGACCGAGGAGGCCGTCGACGTGATCGCCCCGGACATGCCGAAGGTCGGCGGGATGCGCGAGACGCGCAAGATCGCGGACCTCGCGGACACCTACTACCGGCCGGTGGCGATGCACAACGTCGCCTCGCCGGTCGCGACGATGGCCGCCGCCCACGTCGGCGCCGCGATCCCCAACGCCCTGGCCGTCGAGTACCACGCCTACGAGCTGGGGTGGTGGGACGAGCTCGTCGAGGAGACGGTCATCGAGGACGGATCGATCCGCGTGCCCGACGAACCCGGCCTCGGCGTGACCCTCGACCGCGAGGCCGTCGCCGAACACGCCGTCGAGGGGGAGACGGTGTTCGATGCCGTCTGACCCGCCCACGCTGGCGACGTTCGGCGAGACGCTGGTGCGACTCTCACCACCCCGCGAGGACCGGGTCGCCACCGCCGACGAGTTCGCGGTCCACGTCGGCGGCGCCGAGAGCAACGTCGCCGCGACCGCCGCCGGTCTCGGCCTGGATGCGGTCTGGCTGTCGAAGGTGTCGGTGGGGCCGCCGGGCGACCGCGTCGTTTCCGGCGTCCGCGCCCAGGGCGTCGAGCCGGCCGTCGTCCGCGACGACGACGCTCGCCAGGGGCTGTACTACTTCGAGGACGGCCCCCGGCCCCGCGGCGCGACGGTGACCTACGACCGCGCCGACGCGGCGGTGACGACCGCCACCGTCGACGAGCTGCCCGTCGACCGGGTGCGGGCGGCCGACGCCCTCCACGTCAGCGGCATCACGCCCGCGCTGTCGACGACGCTCGCGGAGACGACCGCCGACTTGCTCGCGGTCGCCCGCGAGGCCGGAACGACGGTGTCGTTCGACCCGAACTACCGCTCGAAACTCTGGTCGCCGGCCGCGGCCCGCGAGACACTGACGCCGTTGCTGGACGACGTCGACGTCCTGACCGTCGCCGAGCGTGACGCCCGCGAGGTGTTCGACCGGGAGGGAGACCCCGCGGCGATCGCCCGCGAGCTGCGCGACGATCTCGGGACGACCGTGACCGTCCTCACCCGCGGGGACGAGGGGGCCGTCGCCGCCGGACCGGACGGGGTCGTCGACCGGTCCGCGATCGCCACCGACACCGTCGACCCGGTCGGCAGCGGCGACGCGCTGGTGGGGGCGCTGCTGGCCCGCTGGCTCCGGGAGGGTGACCTCGGGGCGGCGCTCGCCGACGGCGTCGCGGCGGCGGCGCTGGCCCGGACCGTCGCCGGCGACGCGATCAGCCCCTCGCGGGCGGACCTGAATCGGGTCCGCGAGCGCGCCGGTGCCGACGAGGACGTCGAGCGGTGACGGCCGTAGCGCCCCTAAAACGGCCGGCAACCGGCAGTAAAAAATATTTTTAACATCAGTAGTAAATCTTTAGTCCCGGCGGCACCTACGGTGTATCATGGCAACGAGAGACACGAACGCAGGCGACAGCGTCTACGTCGGCGGTCGCTGGGAGGGGACCGACGACAACATCTCGGTCGCCGACCTGGCCGAGGGCGGCGTGTTCGAGCGGGTGAGCGCGACCACGCCCGACCAGGCCAGCGCGGCCCTGGCGGCCGCCGACGCGGCGACGGTCCCGATGCGCGAGAGCACGCCGGTCGACCGGGCGGCGTGGCTCGACGCGATCGCCGACGGGATCGAGGCCCGTCGGGCAGAACTGGTCGACGCCATCGTGCGCGAGGCCGGCAAGCCGGTCGCGTCGGCCCGCTCGGAGGTCGCGGCCGCCGCCGAGCGGTTCAGGCGCGGCGTCGAGGAGGCGCGGTCGCTGTCCGGCGACTACCTCCGTGGGACGACCGCGAGCCACGAGGACTGGGAGGCGATGGTCCGGCCCCGACCGCTGGGGGTCGTCCTCGCGGTGACGCCGTACAACTACCCCCTCTCGACGACGGCGCTGCACGTCGCGCCGGCGCTGGCGGCCGGCAACGCGGTGGTGTGCAAGCCCGCCAGCCGGACGCCCGTCAGCGGCCGCATCCTCGCGGAGATCGTCGCCGACACGGGCCTGCCCGACGGCGCGTTCAACTACGTCCCCGGACGGTCCAGCGAGATCGGCGACCTCCTGGTCGGCGACGACCGCGTCGACGCCGTCGCGATGACCGGCTCCTCCGGCGCCGGCAACCACATCGCCGACGCTAGCGGCATGGTGAACCTCCACATGGAGCTGGGTGGCAACGCGCCGGCGGTGGTGTTCCCCGACGCCGACCTCGACGCCGCCGCCGACGCCGCGACCGCCGGCTCGTTCAAGTACGCCGGCCAGCGCTGTTCGGCGGTGAGCCGCGTCCTCGTCCACGAGTCCGTCCACGACGCCCTCGTCGACCGCGTCGTCGAGCGGGCCCGCGAGTGGACCGGCGGCGACCTGTTCGACGAGGCCACCGACCTCGGGCCGCTGATCGACGCCGACCAGGCCGCGTGGGTCACGGAGCTGATCGACGACGCCGTCGACCGCGGCGCGGACCTGCTGGTCGGCGGCGAGCGCCGGCCGTTCGCGCCCGCCGACGAGGACGACCCCGGCAGCTTCGTCGAACCGACTGTCCTGGCGAACGTCCCCACCGACGCCCGGATCGTCCGCGAGGAGCAGTTCGGCCCCGTCGCGCCCATCGTCCCGGTCGCCGACGAGGCCGAGGCGCTGTCGGTCGCCAACGACACCGACCTCGGCCTGGACGGCGCCGTGTTCACCGCCGACCACGACCGCGCGATGCGGGTCGCCGACGCGCTGGATGTCGGCGCGGTCCGGATCAACGGCGCCCCATCCCACGGCATCGGCGACGTGCCGTTCGGCGGCGTCAAGGACTCGGGCATCGGCCGCGAGGGGATCGGCTACAGCGTCGACTCCTTTACCACCTCGAAGACGATCGTCCTGTAGACGGCGCGGGCCGCCGCTTCGCGAACGTCTTTCAGCCCCGCCGCGCAATCCTCGTCCGTGACCACCAACGACAGCGACACGTTCGAAATCGGCGGCACCGACGAGGTCCACCGACTCGGCTTCGGCGCGATGCGCCTCTGCGGCGAGGACATCATCGGCCCGCCCGAGGACGAGGCCGCCGCGCGTGCGGTGCTCGAACGGGCGGTCGAGCTCGGGGTCGACTTCGTCGACACCGCCGACTCCTACGGCCCCGGCGTCAGCGAGCGCCTGATCGGCGAGATGCTCGACACCGACCGCGAGGACCTGCTGGTGGCGACGAAGGGTGGCCTCCTGCGCAACGCCGACGGCGAGTGGCTCCCCCGGGGCGACCCCGACCACCTCCGCAACGCGGTGCTGTGCAGCCTCGACCGCCTGCGGACCGACGAGATCGACCTCTACCAGCACCACCGACCCGACCCCGACGTCGACTTCGAGGAGACGGTGGCGACGCTCGCGGAGCTGCAAGACGAGGGGTTCGTCCGCCACGTCGGCCTGAGCAACGTCTCCGTCGAGCAACTGGAGACCGCCCGCGACCACGTCGAGGTCGCGACGGTCCAGAACCGCTACAACCTCGGCTACCGCGAGGAGGCCGACGTGCTCGCCGCCTGTGAGGAGTACGACATCGGCTTCATCCCGTGGTACCCCATCGGCGCTGGCGACCTCGGCGGGAAGCGAGACGACGTCGAAGAGATCGCAGCCGCCCACGACGCGACGCCGTACCAGGTCGCGCTGGCGTGGCAACTCGGCCACTCGCCGGTGACCCTGCCGATCCCCGGAACCAGCAGCGTCGACCACCTCGAGGAGAACGTCGCGGCGGCGAGCCTGGCGTTGAGCGACGAGGAACTCGCGCGGTTGACCTGAGAAGGACCCGTCTGAGAGGTCGCTCGGGTGGAGCGGTCAGTCTCCGTCCTCGCCGTGCCGGAGGACGCCGAGCCACGCGCGGTCGCCGTCGTACCGGATGGACCCGCCCGACAGGCCGACGGTGATCGACTCGCCCTCGCGGGTGCGGCCGGTGAAGGTCGTCTCGTCGGCGTCGTCGTCGGGCCGTTCGCGCAGCAGTTCGACCAGGTCGTCGTCCGCCTCGGCGGTGATCGTCGCGACCGACTCGTCGATCAGCTCTTCCTGGCTGTAGCCGAAGATGTCCGCGAGCTTCCGGTTGACGTAGACGAACGTCCCGTTCTGGACGATGCAGACGCCGGCGAACTCCTGTTCGACCAGCCGCCGGTACCACGACAGCGCGTTCCAGAACTGCTGTTCGGTCTGGTGTTGCTCGACCGCGTTCTCGACGCGGTTCGCGAGCACCTCGTACTGGTCGGTACCGGTGCCCTTCTGCATGTAGTCGGTGACGCCGGCGGCGATGGCCTCGCTGGCGATCTCCTCGTTGCCCTGCCCGGTGAACAGAATGAACGGGGTGTCGGGGTAGCGCTCGTTGACGACCTCCAGCAGTTCGAGGCCGTCCATGTTGGGCATCTGGTAGTCGCTGATGATGCAGTCGACGGCCTCCCCTTCGAGGCGGTTCAGCGCCGCGACGGCACTGGTTTCGGTCGTGACGGTGAAGTCGTCGTTGATCCGTTCGAGGTACGTCTGCACCAGGTTCCCGATCTGTGCGTTGTCGTCGACGTGGAGGATGTGGGCCTCGCTCTCGTCTTCCACCTTCGACAGCGGAATCGGGACCTCGATGAGCTGGTCGTCGGTGGTTTCCGACGACTCGGTGCGGATGAGCGGGACGCTCCGATCTCCGGTGCGACTGCTGCCGCGTATCGCGGTACGCGGGAGCGCGACGAACTCTGTCGAGCGCGGTGGTGTCGTGTTGGAAGTCATCTGTGGAGGAGGGGTCGCCGATCCCCCAACCGACCGCCGAACGGCACCCCCCGCTGATGCCAACCGATAGACTGGCAACCAACAAAAAATTGATGGCAAGTCGAAACGTCTGCTGGTTGGCGTCCGGATCGCTCCCCTTCGTCGCAGGATAGGTCCGCCCGCCCGACCGGGCGGCCGGCTCGCGTCTCGCGGTCGTCGTCGCTGCCCGACCTGCGGCCGTCCCCCGTGCTCTCTCGCGGTTCTAATTTCTAACAGTTCAATTAGTAAATATCTTATCAGAACTATTCAAAAAAATTCACATTCCGCGCCGCTCTCTGAGAAGTCGTACCATGTCAGAGGAGAAACTGGCCGCGTTCCTGCAAGAGCATCCACGCACGACCACCATCCTATTCGCCGCGCTCCTGGTGTTGACCCAGGGGACCGCGATGGCCGGAAACGGCGGCACGTATACCGGTCCGTAAACCGGCTCGAACGGATTGGTTGTTACTCGAACGATTCGAGAGAAACAGAACGGCTCCAACGGAGTTCACCGTCGACTCTGACCGGAACGTTCTCCAGATTCAAGAACCGCTGCAGCTCGTCCTCGGAGAATTCGAACGTCCCGATAGACCCCGAGGTGAGGTAGAAATCCTCGATTCCTTCTATGTAGGGGGTGTAGATACTTCCGAGTCCTGCCTCGTCGGTGGTGTACGTCTGAATCTCGACAGCCGCTCCGTTTCCGCCGTCGGTTATGTCCAGAAGGTTCGGTGTGCCGCTGGCAGGCTGTGTCACGTTGATTCCCCCGTCCCCGACCACGATGTACTGTGCGCCCATGAACGACTCCTCGCGGGCGATGGTGAGCGCCGAGCGCAGGGGGAACCCGCAGTTCAGCAGTCGCGCGACAGTCTCGCCGATGTCGACGGCGCCGCTGTTGATGACCTCGTTGAGGGTGACGATGCCGCCGATGGCGCCGCGCTCGACCATCGCCAGCCCCTGGTGGTAGGAGTTGCAGGCGTTCAGCAGGAACGTGTCGGCGCCGACGACATCGAGGTCGGTCACGTCCAGTTTGCCGTCGTCGCAGGTGAACCCCTCGTGGTCGATGTGGCCGATGTAGTGGAGGAAGTCGTGGTCGCTCGCGAGCACGTCGGCCAGTTCGTCCGTCGACAGCGACCGCCGGACCGAGACGTCGAACGAGAGCGTCTCGCGGTCGCCGTAGACGCCGTCGACGAGCTCCCGCTCCTCGCTCATCCGGGCGTCGTTCTGGACGACCGTGATGGAGATGTCGCCGTCGGTCGGGTCCCGGTCGAGGCGGTTGCGGAACGCCGCGGTGCTGAGCTTGCTCGCGCCGATGGGGATGCGGTCGCCGACCCAGGCCTGTTCGAGGGAGTCCTCTGCCTGCGGTTCGACGAACTCCTTCGGGTCGACATCCGTGCCCGCGGCCGCCGACCGGGTGATGACGTCGTCGCGGGTGTACTCCCGGTCGACCGCGGCGGGCACGCCCGCCGACGCCGAGGGAGCGTCCGCCTGCGTGCGGACGATGGCGAGGTCGTCGACGACGAACGGCAACACCTCGAGGGTCCCGGGGGTGGGGTCGACGTGCGTGACGAGCCGCCAGTCCGGGACGTGGTCCTCGACGCGGGCGAACGGCACCGAGAGGTAGCGTGCCACCTGTTCGGGCAGCGTCGCGTCGGACAGCGCGGCGAACTCCAGGTCGACGGCCGCCTCGACGGCGGTTCGCTCGTGGACGGTGGGGCCGTCGCCCTCGGTGCGGGTGATGCAGTCCAGCAGGAAACACTGCTTGAGCACCCGCGCGACCTCCTCCTCGAAGCCGCGGTGGGTGTCCAGGCGGTGCTCGAAGCCCGTCTCGGTCACCAGCGCGGGGTGCTCGCCGGGTTCGACCGAGGCACCCAGGTAGTAGGAAAGCGGCGCGGCGACGGCCGCCGCGGCCAGCGACCGGGGCAGCCGGAGGGTGATCCCCGAGTCGGGTGGTTCGACGCCGTCGGGCACCGACAGCTCGGTGCCGAGTTCCAGCGCCGGGGGATGGCCGCGCAGCGTCGGGTAGGACCGCTCCGGGCCGAGGCTCTTCAGCGCCGAGCCGAACGTCTCGACGGCCGCCAGGACGTCGCCCGGGTCGCTCGTCGTCGTGACCGTCGCGGCCGGGCGCTCGTGGCTCGACCGCGCGCCAAGGGTCATCGCGGTCGTGCCGTCGACGGCGATGCGCGTCCGGTCGACGCCGGCGGTGACCTCGAGGCCGCTCTCGACGGCGAGGTAACTTTTGACCTGCGTGCCGAGGTCGAGCGTGTACCGACCCGGCGGCAGCGACGCCTCGTCGAGGTGAGTCACGTCCGCGACCACCGACCCGGACTCGTCCCGGACGTGGACGGGGACGACCGTCGGGAACTCGACGGCGCCCGTCTCGAACCGGACCGCCGCGTCGACCGGCGCTCGAACGGCGTCGGTGTCGACGGTCGTGAGCGACGGCCGGTCGGGCGTGCGCAGCTGGTAGCGCTGTCGCTCGACACGGTCGACGATGGCGATCCCGCACGGGTCGGTCAGCGCGTCGAACTGCAGGTGCATGGTGGGGGAACCCGCTTCGGGGTGACGATACCTCGAGTAGAGAGCGAAGCACCGAAAAAATACCGGCGGCCAGCGCCGCGGGTTCTCGCGACGCGGCGAGCCTGGAGTCGAGCGACGAGGAACTCGCGCGCCTGACCCGAACGCGCTGTCGGCTCGGCGGCACCCGCCGGGGACGAGCGAACCGACTGTTCGCGATGGTCGGGAGCGCGCTGCGCCGCGCTCCCGGACGAAGCCGAGAGTACACCGTCTCAGTCGTCGAGGGTCTCGGTCGCTGCCGGGCGAGCGGTGAGGGCGTCGCTGGCGGCTCGCGGGCGCGTATCCCGGACGTCAGCGCGATCGCGACGCTCGATCACGTCGGCGTAGGCGTCGGGGAGGACCACGACGAAATCCTTGAGGGCCGCGAAGTCGTCGGCCAGCAGCTCCCGGGCGCGCTCGGAGCCGGTGTAGGCCGCGTGGTTCTCGATCAACCGGCGGACGACGCGCTCGTCTTTCGGGGCGAGGTCGTCGTCGATAGAGACCATCTGCCGATTGACGTCGTCGGCGAACTCGTCGTCGGGGTCGTACACGTAGGCGACGCCGCCGGACATCCCGGCGGCGAAGTTCTTGCCGGTCTCGCCGAGCACGACGATCGCGCCGCCGGTCATGTACTCGCAGCCGTGGTCGCCGACGCCCTCGACGACGCCCCGGACGCCGGAGTTGCGCACGGCGAAGCGCTCGCCGGCCCGCCCGTTGACATAACACTCGCCGTCGGTCGCCCCGTACAGCGCCACGTTGCCCGCGAGCACGTTCTCGGCGGCGTCGTAGCCGGCGCTCTCGGGAGCTCGGACGATCAGCTTGCCGCCGGACAGTCCCTTCCCGAGGTAGTCGTTGACCGGGCCGTCCAGCGTCATCGTCACGCCCTCGGCGAGGAAGGCGCCGAAGCTCTGGCCCGCCGCCCCGTCGAACTGACAGACGATCGTGTCCTCGGCGAGCCCGTCGCCGTCGGTGGCGGCGACGACGCGGTTCGACAGCGTCGCCCCGACCGCGCGGTCGCCGTTCCCGATCTCGGCGTCGATCCCGACGGGATCGCCCGCCGTGAGCGCGGGGGCGGCGGCCTCGATCAGGGACCAGTCGAGGGCGTCGTCGATGTCGTGGTCCTGCTCGCGGGTCTTGGTCCGATCGTCGCCCGGCGGATCGACGAGCAGCGCCGAGAGGTCCAGCGACGCGGCCCTCTCGTCGTCGAGGTCTTCGCGTTGCCGGAGCGCGTCGACTCGCCCGACCATCTCTGCGACGGTCCGGAACCCCAGATCGGCCATGATCTCCCGGAGGTCCCGCGCGAGAAAGCGCATGTAGGTGGCGACGTGGCGCGGCTCGCCGGGGAAGCGATCGCGGAGCGCCTCGTCCTGGGTGGCGATCCCGACCGGACAGGTGTTCTGGTGGCACTGGCGGGCCATCACGCAGCCGGCGGTGACCAGCGAGGCCGTCCCGAAGGTGTACCCCTCTGCGCCCAGCAGCGCCGCGACCGCGACGTCGCGGCCGGTCCGGAGGCCGCCGTCGGTGGTGATCTTGATCCGCGAGCGCAGGCCCGTCTCCCGGAGCGTCTGGTTGGCCTCGGCGACGCCCAGCTCCCACGGCAGCCCGGCGTGCTTGATCGAGGTCTTCGGCGACGCGCCGGTCCCTCCCGAGTGGCCGGAGACGTGCACGACGTCGGCGTTGGCCTTCGCGACGCCGGCGGCGATGGTGCCGATCCCGGCCTCGGCGACGAGTTTGACGTTGACGTCGGCCTCGGGGTTGGCGGCCCGCAGGTCGTGGATGAGTTGTTTGAGGTCCTCGATGGAGTAGATGTCGTGCTGGGGGGCCGGCGAGATGAGTCCGACCCCGGGGGTCGCGTGGCGGACGTCGGCGATCATCTCGTTCACCTTCGACCCCGGGAGGTGGCCCCCTTCGCCGGGTTTCGATCCCTGCGCCATCTTGATCTGGAGTTCGTCGGCGGCGGCGAGGTACTCGGCGGTCACCCCGAACCGCCCGGAGGCGACCTGCTTGGTCGCACACTCCCGTTCGGTGCCGAACCGGTCGGGCGGCTCGCCGCCCTCGCCGGTGTTTGCGCTGCCCCCGAGGCGGTTCATCGCGACGGCGTTGGTCTCGTGCATCTCGGGGGACAGCGACCCCAGCGACATGGCGGCGGTCTCGAACCGCTCGACGATGGCGTCGACCGGTTCGACCGCGGACAGCGGCACCGACTCGCGGTCGTCGTCGAACGCGAGGAGGCCCCGCAGCGTCGTCGGTCCGGCTGCGCTGTCGTTCGCCAGCGCGGCGAACTCGCGGTAGGTCTCGTAGTCGCCCTCGCGGACGGCCTCCTGGAGGGTGCCGATCGCCTCGGGGTTCCAGGCGTGGTGCGTGCCGTCCGTTCGGTGGTGGAACTCGCCGGTCCGCTCGATCTCGGGGTCGTCGAACGCCGCGGCGTGGCGCCGCCGGAGGTCGGCCGCGAGCGCCTCGATCCCGATGCCGTCGGTGCGGTTCTCGGTCCCCGGAAAGTGCTCGTCGACGAACTCGTCGGCCAGCCCGACCGCCTCGAATATCTGTGCGCCCCGGTAGGACTCGACGGTGGAGATGCCCATCTTCGACATCGTCTTCAGCAGGCCGTCCGCCAGCGCGCCGACGTACGCGTCGACGGCCGCTGCGGCGTCGGGGCCGTCCGCCCCGGCGACGAGGTCCTCGATCGTCCGGTAGGCGAGGTAGGGGTTGACCGCCCCGGCGCCGTAGCCGACCAGCGTGGCGACCTGGTGGACCGTCCGGGGATCGCCCGACTCCACGACGAGACCGACGTGGTTGCGTCGCCCGGTCTCGACGAGGTGGTGGTGGACGCTCCCGACCGCCAGCAGACTCGGGATCGCCAGCCGATCGGGCCCGACCGACCGGTCCGAGAGCACCAGAATCTCGTGGGTCGTCGCCGCGTCGTCCGCGCGCTCGCGGAGGGCCGCGACGGCCGCCCGGAGGTCGGTCTCCTCGGGGTCGTACGTCAGATCGAGCACCGCCGTCGAGAGCCCGTCGCGGTCCAGGTCGCGGATCGCCGCCGTCTCGGCGTCGGTGAGGATCGGCGAGTCGAGGACGAGCTGGCGGGCGTGTGCCGGGGACTCCCCCAGCAGGTTGCGCTGGCGCCCCAGCCGTGACTCGAGGCTCGTGACGAGCTCCTCCCGGATGTAGTCCAGCGGGGGATTGGTCACCTGCGCGAACAGCTGCTTGAAGTAACTCGCGAGCGGGCGGTCCTCGCCGGACAGCACCGACAGCGGCGTGTCGTCGCCCATCGAGCCGACCGGGTCGGCGCCGGTCTCGGCCATCGGCGCGAGCAGTTCGTCCAGTTCGTCGCGCGTGTAGCCGTACAGCACCTGTCGCGACCGCAGGTCGCCCTCTCGGTCTCGCGGCGCCGAGTCGGAGTCGGGGGTGAGGTCGGCGAGGGCGACCTGCTGGTCGTCGACCCACTCGGCGTAGGTCGGATCGGTCAGGGACTCGAATATCTCGTCGTCGGGGACGATCCGCCCCTCCTCGGGGTCGGCGAGGAACAGTTCGCCGGGGCGGAGCCGCCCCCGTTCGCGGACCGCCGCGGGGTCGGTGTCGATGGCGCCGACCTCGCTGGCGAGCACGAGCGTGTCGTCCTCCAGGACGTCGTAGCGGCAGGGGCGCAGGCCGTTGCGGTCGAGGACGGCGCCGACGCGGTCGCCGTCGGTCGCGGCGACCAGCGCTGGGCCGTCCCACGGTTCGACGACCGACGCGTGGTAGTCGTACCAGGCGCGGCGGTCCGGCGAGAGGTCGTTGGCGTCGTCGCGCCAGGCCTCCGGGACCAGCGTCCGCAGGGCGTGGGGGAGCTCCCGGCCGTCGAGCAACAGCAGTTCGAGGACGTTGTCGACGCTCGCGGTGTCGGACTGGTCGGGGTCGTCGACGATCGGGAGCAGCTTCTCGAGATCGTCGCCGAACGTCTCCGAGGCGAGGTCTGTCTCCCGGGCGCGCATCCAGTTCACGTTGCCCTGGATCGTGTTGAACTCGCCGTTGTGGACGATCCGGCGGTAGGGGTGCGCGAGGTGCCAGGCGCCGAGCGTGTTCGTCGAGAACCGGGCGTGGACCATCGCGAACGTCGACCGGACGCGCTCGTCGCGGAGATCGGGGAAGTAGTCGCCGAGCTGCGTGCCCAGCAGGAGTCCCTTGTACACGACCACGTCGGGGTCCAGCGAGACGACGTAGAACCGCTCGTGACCCGCCGGGCGCTCCTCGTCGACGGCGTTCTCGACGACCCGGCGGGCGACGTACAGCCGTCGTCTGAGGGCGTCGTCGGTCAGGCCCTCCCGAGACGAGACGAACACCTGGGCGATCTCGGGCTCGGACTCCAGTGCGGTCGCCCCGAGGTCGGCGTCACCGCGAGGGACCGACCGCCAGGCGAGCACGTCCAGGCCCTCGGCGGCGAAGTGCCGTTCGACGAACTCCCGCAGTTCCGCCGCCGCCTGGGGGTCGTCCGGCAAGAACAGCGTCCCGACGCCGTACGCACCGGGGTCGGGCAGCGTCGCGTCGACAGCGTCGCCGAAGAAGTCGTGGGGGACCTCCAGGGTGATCCCGGCCCCGTCGCCGGTGTTCTCCTCGGCGCCCGTCGTCCCCCGGTGTTCGAGATTCGCGAGCAGCTCCAGTCCGTCACGGACCACCGACCGGTCGCTCGCGCCGTCGAGGTTCATCACGACCCCGACCCCGCAGTTCGACCGGTCCGCCGTCGGGTCCGCCAGCCGACGACCCGACGTGTTAGATGTTACCATACGCCACGCTGGAACTTCGTCCACAAAGAGGCTTTACTACATACGCTTGGTCAGACCTAAATTCGACTAAGGAACTTAAACAAGACTGGTTGGTCGGTAGACAGAATTGTAAAATTTCCACTTGTTGTGGAGATACCCCACAATTAGCTGTGCTCTTACGCTAGATCGCCGTCTAGTTTGGCACTGATCGTCGACGAGAATGGACGTGTGGACTATGTACCGTCCCGCGTCGGCGACGCGACGCCCCTCCCGGTACCGTTATTCCGACGCCCCGCGCAGTCGGGTGTATGTCCGCGACCGATCCCGACGCCCCGGCGAGGCCGACCGCCGAGGAGGCGATGCACACCACGCTGGACCTTTCATTCGAGGAGGCCGTCCTGCAGGTGCAACTGGAGCACGAACTCGCGGGGTTCGAGACGGTGAAGAGGACGCGGCTGGACCGGATGATCCGCGGCGCGCTGGAGGAGGAGGCTCCCCGCACCGCGCTGCTGGTGGTCTGTCACGCCGAGATCGCCCGCGACGCCATCGAGATCGACCCGACGCTGGCCGGCCTGCTGCCCTGCACGACCGTCGTCTACGAGGACGACGACGCCGTCCACGTCCACCACGTCTCCGCGACGAAGGCCATCCGCGACCTCGGCTGTGCGCCGGCAGAGGCCAGCCCGGAGGTGCAGGCCCTGGTCGAGACGACCGGCGAGCACATGCAACGGGTCTGGGAGAACGTCGCCGCGCTGGACGAACCGGGCAGCGGGTACTGAGACGGTTCATTCTCGGCTTTTTCCGGGAGCGCGGCGCAACGCGCTCCCGGTGACTGTGAGAATGAACCGTCTGACTCGGCGGCCCGTCACGGCGCGCGACGGTCGAACACGACCGCGCCGACGGCTGCCAGTCCCGCGGTCCAGGCGGCCATCGCGAGCGCCGCCAGCGCCGGCGACAGCCCCGCCGCCGCCGATCATCCCGGCACAGCCGGCCAGCCCGGTCACGGTGCCGACCACCGCCGCTACTCGACCACGGTGATTGTGCCTTTCATGCCGCTCGCCTCGTGGGGGATACAGTAGTACTCGTACTCGCCGGTGGTCTCGAAGGTGTGTTCGTACGTCTCGCCCTCGGTGACGTTGCCCTTCTGACCGTCGTTGTACCCCTCGACGGCGGCGTCCTGGGAGTCGAACCCGCCGGAGGCGAAGTACGCCGCCCCGTCCGGGATCGAGTCCTCGTACGCCGTGACCGTGTGGCCGACGGCGCCGACGTTCTCGAAGACGACCGTCGTCCCGACCTCGATCTCGAGGCTGTCGGGGTTGTACACCAGTTCGTCGGTCATCTCGACGGTCGTCGACCCGCCGCCGGACCCGTCCGAACCGTCGGAGCCGTCCGACCCGTCGTCGTCGGAGCCGTCGCCGCCGTCGCTGCCGTCGTCACCGCTGTTGCTGCCACAGCCCGCCAGTGCCGCGGCGCCGGCGGCGCCGGTCGTTACCACGAACCGTCGTCGCGTGAGTTCGTCGGTCATTGCTCGCCCTCGGCCGTTCCCCCCGGTTCCCCTTCAAGCGCCGAGCCGGTTCTCAGGACGTTGGAACGGGGCCGAACGTGTTCGGCCGCGCAACGAAGGGGGTGCGCTCGGCGGGGCGACGTGCCCTTCGAGGGTTTCGAAATCTACACTACGGGTTCGAAAGTGGTTTCACTGCGGACCTGTGCCGTCTCCGATGTGAAGCGCCGCAGTTACCTGACCGCGGCGGGCGTCGGCGGTGCCCTGGCGGTCGCCGGCTGTCTCGACGGCGACGGCGGCGCCGACGGCCCCGCGGGGCCGCTCACGCTCGCGACCGCGACGACGGTCCACGACAGCGGTCTGCTGGACGTCGTCAACGGTGCCTTCGAGTCGGCGTTCGGGGTCGAGATGCGGCCGGTCGTCAGGGGTACCGGCGGCGCGTTGCGCACCGCCCGCGACGGCGACTGCGACGTCGTGCTCGTCCACGCCCGCTCGCTGGAGGACCAGTTCCTCCGGTCGGGCCACGGGCTCAACCGCCGCGCGCTGATGTACAACGACTTCCTCGTGGTCGGGCCGCCGTCGGACCCCGCCGGGGCCGCCGGCGACGATCCGCTCGCGGCGCTGCGTGCCATCGCACGCGCGGGAGCGACGTTCTACTCTCGGGGAGATCGCTCGGGGACCAACGTCAGGGAGTTGCAGCTGTGGGACGCCGCCGAAATCGACCCCGGCGGGCCGTGGTACCGCGAGACGGGCCAGGGGATGGGGAGCACGCTGGTCACGGCCGCCGAAGGTGGCGGCTACACGCTCACCGACCGCGGGACCTTCCTCGCGACGGCCGTCGACGGCGACCTCGCGGCCCACGTCGCCCCCGGGCTGGCCGACCCGCCGCCGTCGCTGCGCAACGAGTACGCGGTCATCCCCGTCAACCCCGCCCGGCACGATGTCGCCTACCCGCTCGCGATGGCGTACGCCGGCTACCTCACCGGCCCCGGCCGGGCCGACATCGACGAGTTCCGGATCGACGGCGACCCCGCCTTCCGAGCGCTCGGGGCCCGGGCCGAGCCACGGTTCGAACAGTACGCCCCCACCGAGTGGCGCCGCTGAGGGAGGTCGTACGGTTTCTTCTCGGCTTCTCCCGGGAGCACGCTGCGCCGTGCTCCCGACTCTCGCGGACCGGCGGTTCGCTCAGTCCCGGCGAGCGCGACGGGTGCGCTCCCGGCGAACCGTGAGAATAACCCGTCTCAGGCCACCCCGACGCCGGTGTCGACCGTGATCGGGTCGCCCTCGGCGTCGGTGAGCTGCGTTCTGGTTCCGTCCAGGGTGACGTAGTACAGCGTCCCGCTGTCGACGTACACCACCTCCAGGTCGTCGTCGCCGGTCCAGTCGATGCCGGCCAGCGGCGTCTTCGCTGGCGTGGAGTCGCTCAGCACGGCGGTCGTCGTCCCACCCGCGTCGAGCAGCTGGGCGTTGTTGCTTCCGTCAACTAGTGGCACCCGCGGCGGGTCCGTCCGGTCGAACTCCCGCGGCGCGCCGACACCGTAGTTGTTGTTCGATCCGGGGCCCACGCCGGTCGAGCGATCCGTGTCCTCGTCGACGTATTTGACCTCCTCGGAACTGCCCAGGAACACCAGGTCGTCGTCGCCGTCCCCGTCGTAATCCGCGACACCCATCACCGCCGAGGCGCCCAGCGACGACCCGCCGGCGGTCACCTGGGTGGGGGACTCGCCCGGGCTAACCCTGTACAGCGTGTTCGAGTCGGTGTCGTTGACGTAGAACACGCTCGTCTCGCCGCGCCAGGTGCCGACGCCCAGCAGCACCGAGTCGGCCTTGGCGTCGCCGGTGACCAGCGTCGTCGTCTCGTTGGTCTCGTCGATCAGTTCGAGGTCGCCACCGCTCGTGACGTACGGCACCTCCAGGCGGTCGTCGCCGTCGAAGTCGACCTCCTTGGGACCGACCGCCTCGACGGTGGCGTCGTAGGCGGTGACGGTGCCGTCCGGCGCGACCGACCGCAGCGCGCTCGCGCCGTTGGCGAACACCACCTCGTCGCGGGCGAGGTCCGGCCCCGGCGCGGCGGCGGTCCGGAACCGGTGGGTCCGTCGGGCGCCGTCGACGACGACGACGGCGCGGTGGGCCCCCGGCGACAGCGAGACGTTCACCTCGACTCGCAGGACGGTCCCGGCGGTCCAGTCGCCGCCGTCGACGGTCGTCACGCTCTTGTTCGCGACGTACCGGCCGTCGACCAGCACGTCAACTGTCGACTCGTCGGCTGCGATCGTCCGCGCGCCGGCATTCTTCACGTACAGCGTCAGGGTCCCGTTTTCGGCGTCGTATCCGCCGTTGACCGTCCCCGGATCGTTCAGTATCTCGACGTCGGTCCGCACGTCGTTGGCGCGCTCGCTCGTCTCATCGTGGAGGACGCCGTTGATCCCGACGGCCTCTTCGGCGATGGCGCCGCCGACCGCCACCGTGACGACGATGCCGCCGATGAACAGGACGATCAGCGACGCCGGGTGCTCGGCCACGCAGTCCACCTCCCGGGAGCGCCGGCGCTCATCGCCTCGTCGGACGCGCTCGGCCCTCCAAAGGCTGTCGGCCGTCCCGGGACCGACCCGGAGGTTGATACGCCGTCGCGCCGTAGCCGGGGGTGATGGCAGAGCGCAGCCCGACGCTCGAACTGCTCGTGCTGTTCGTCGTCGTCTTCGCGATCCAGTCGCTGTTCCGCCTGCTCCCGGCGATCCCCGCGACCCTCCTGTTCGCGCTCGGCCCGGACTTCCTGGGGCGGCCGTGGACGCTCGTCACCAGCGTGTACGCCCACGCCTCGATCCCACATCTCGTCTCGAACGCCGTCGCGCTGGCCCTGGTGGGGTTCGTCCTCGAGCAGTACACCACCCGCCGGCGCTTCCACATCTTCTTCCTCGTCACCGGCGTCGTCGCGGGGCTCGTCGAGGTGCTGCTGGGCGGGTTCACCGCCGTCCTGTTCGGCGGCCGCGTCCCGCTGGTGCTGGGCGCCAGCGGCGCCGTGTTCGCGCTGTACGGCTACGTCCTGACGAGCAACCGCATCACCGACACCCTCGCCGAGGCGCTGTCGATCCCCCCGCGGATCGGGCTCGCGCTGTTCGTCCTCGTCGCCGCGATCGTCACCGTCGCCACCGGGTCGCCCGGCGTTGCCCTCCTCGCACACTTCACCGGGCTCCTCCTGGGCCTCATCGCCGGGCGACTGGGCCTCCTCGACGTCGACGCCCGACGGGAGCCCCGTCCCCGACCCGAAACGCAACGCTTTAACTAATCCACCCGGTACGACGGTGTGCGGGCCAGTAGATCAGCGGCAGATCGCTTCCTTCGCAAGGAAGAGGCCCTGGGTTCAAATCCCAGCTGGTCCACTTCCTCACTCGCTTCGCTCGTTCGTCATCGACGATTCCTGCGTCGCGAGCACGACCGTGAGCGGCGGCCGTGGTCTTCGAAACTCGGATCTCTACTGGTTGCAGTGAGCGATGACGGGGCCACTCTCCCCATCGCCGTCCCGACGATCCACCGCCGGGCCGCTCCTGCACCACGTACCGGTTGAGTGACTGGTCGGTTCCGGCACCTATTTTTCCTCTCCCCGTCCATACCCGTCCATGCGACGGACGGTCCTCGCAGTTGCCCTCACAGCTCTCCTCGTGCTCGCCGGGTGTTCCGGGTTCGGCGGCGGCGACGGCACCGCCGGCCCGACGCCCGACGAGGGGACGCCACGGCCCACGGACGCCACGGAGACGGAACAGACGACGAGCGATCGGCCGACCGACGGTGGCGACGGCGTCCCGCGGGACCCCGCGGAGGACAGGATTGGCTGGGAGGGCGGCTACTGGTACAACGAGTCCATCGACGTCGACGCCAGCGACGGCCTGACCGACGCGGAGTTCGAGCGCGTGAAGTACCGCACGATGGCCCGCGTCGAGCGGATTCGCGACCGCGAGTTCCGTCGGGACGTCGCCTTCGAGTTCGTCACGCTGGAGGAGTTCCGCGCGTCGAGTCCGTTCGCGTTCTCAGAGGACGCCGGGCGGGACATCTACTGGGAGGCGGCGCTGGTCGTCGGCGACGACACCACCAGCGCGGCGGCGCTGTCGGACCTGTACGACGTGGTCGTCGACGGCTACTACACTCCTCGCCGGATCGTCGTGGTTGTCGACGATCCCGAGGCGCCGCGGCTGGGCAGCGGCGTGGTCGCACACGAACTGGCCCACGCGCTGGACTACCAGACGGTACCGAACCGCGAGCGGCCGTCGAACCGTGACCAACGCGAGGCTGCCCGCGCGGTCGGCGAGGGCTCGGCGAACCTCGTCGAGACGATGTACCGCCAGCGCTGCGCCGAGGCGTGGGACTGCATCGACCAGCCCGAGAGCGCCGAGCGGGACTACGACGACGATCGGGTCCTCGACGGCCTGTACGTCCGGTTCTCGATGGCCTACTCCGTCGGCGAGGCGTTCGTCGCGGAACTGTACGATCGGGGCGGCTGGGACGCCGTCGATCGCGCGCTCGCGGAGCCACCGGCCAGCACCGAACAGATCGTCCACCCCGAGCGCTACCCCGACGACGCCCCGCGGGACGTGACCGTCCCGGACCGTTCGGTCGCCGACTGGGAGCAACTCGGGGCGTGGACGTTCGGCGAGACGACGCTGTACGCGGCGCTGTACCACAACGACGCCATCGACGCGCCGGACGTCGAGATCACGGAAGCGCAGCGGACGGGCCTGCCGTACACCGCGCCGGCGGTCGACGGCTGGGACGGCGACCGGGTCGTGCCGTACACGAACGGGTCGGCGACGGGGTACGTTTTCGTCTCGGCGTGGGACACGCCCGACGACGCGTCCGAGTTCCGGGCGGCCTACGTGTCGATGCTGACCGAGAAGGGCGCGCGGGAGGTCCGCGAGGGCATCTACCGGATCGCGGAGGGACCGTTCGCCGGTGCCTACCGGATCGACCGCGCGGGCGACCGTCTGACCGTCGTCCACGCGCCGTCGGTCGCGGCGCTGTCGGCGGTCCACGACGGGAACGAGTCGGCAGCGACCACTCACCCCGGTCTCGCGTAGGTGTACCGACGGTACAGGAACACCAGTGGAAACGGGACCAGCAGCAGCGCGAGGAGGTATCGCTGCCGGGCGACGGCGTAGCCGGCAAGCGCCGTCGCCAGCAGAATCCCGACGTGGAGGTACACCCAGGCCCACCGCTGGAGGGAGTCCCAGTCGCCGTAGAGGTGGTCGTAGAACACCGACTCGAACCAGGCGCGCATGGCCGTCTCCTCCACGGCGGCGACGGTAAATCCGACGCCCGGGTGGCGCCCGGTCACCCGCTGGCGAGCAGTCGCTCACGGGCCTGGAGCGCGGCCATCGACCCGCCGCCGACGGTCATCGTCAGCCAGAAGCCGCCGACGCGGTGGATGACGACGGCGGCGGCGACGATCGGCGCGCCGACGCTGGTCGTGGCGGTCAGCAGGAGGACGTGGACGGACTCGATGCCGCCCAGGCCGCCCGGCGTCGGGCCGATGGAGGCCATCGTCCCCACGGGGATGACGAAGAACGGGACGTAGATGGGGATGGTCGCGCCCAGCGCGCGGAAGGCGAGCCACATCGCGGTGCCCTGCAGCGCCATCCCGAGCGTCGACAGCGCCAGCGCGACGGCCAGCCCCCGGCGGTCCGCGGCGATGCGGTCGATGGCGGCGAAGAAGTCGTCGAACCCCTCCTGGATGCGCTCGGGGCCGGGGGTCGACACGCGGGGGACGATCCGGGAGAGCAGGAGCAGCGGCGGCGTCGCCAGCCGCACGAGCAGTCGCTCGACGGCGTCGCGGTACCGCCAGACGATCAGCGCGACGACGACGATGGCGATGCCGAACACGGCCACCGAGGCGACGGCGAAGCGCAGCTGACGGCTCAGCGTCGTCGTCGTGGCGTACACGGCGGCGCCGAGCAACCCGATCGACGTCGAGGGGACGAAGTTCAGCGCGTCGGCGCCGGCGATAGCCGCGAGGGAGGTCTCGTAGTCGGCGTCGGAGACGTCGCTGATCAACAGCGCCGCGATGGGTTCGCCGCCGGCCTGTCCGAACGGCGTGACGTTGTTGGCGAAGGCGGCGCCGGCGAACACCAGCACGGCGTCGACGACCCGCATCGACACCGTCAGCACGCGCAACACGATCCACAGCGCCAGCCCCTGGGCGACGATCCAGCCCAGCATCAGCGCGAAGACGATCGTCACCAGCGAGAGGTCCGCCCGCGTGAGGGCGTCGAGGATGCGCTCGGCGCCGATGAGCCAGAACATCACCGCGAACACGGCGACGGCGACGCCAAAGCCCGCGAGCGTCGCGGAGTACTTCGAGAGCCGGCTCATGTCAGCGGTAGCCCAGCGCTTCGAGGCGGTCGGTCGGCGCGTCGGTGCGGTCCCCGGCCGTCGCCTCGCCGGCGACGATCTCGCGGCGCTCGTCGGCGGGCGGCTCCCACCACGGCACCGCCAGCAACCCCTCGACGGGCGTGCGGTCGGGGTGGCCCCACGCCGAGAACTCGCCGTAGCGCAGGCCCGCCCGCTCGCCCAGGAGTTCGCCGTGGTCGGCGGTGACGACAGTCTTGCCCGGCAGCTGGGCGACCAGTTCGTCGACCGCGTCCATCGCGAGTTCCAGCGACTCGCGGTAGGCCCGCCGGATCGTCTCGGGCTCGACGGCGCCGTCTTTGACCGCCGCGTACGGCTTGGCCTCCCGGTCGTCGGCGCCGGGCCGCATCGTCTGGATGGCCGCGCCGCCGGGCAGCTGGTCGGCGGTGTCGCCGATGTACGGGATGTGCGGCTGGACCATGTGGACGAACAGGCGCTTGTCCGGGTACTCCTCGACGGCCGCGAGCGCGGCCTCGCGCATCGACTCGGGCATCACGGTGTCGTACTCGTCGTTCCAGGCGCGCTCCCAGACGTGGTCCATCGCGTGGAAGCTGGCGGTGTACTCCGTCGCGACGCGGGGGTTGCCGTTGACGTAGACGAGATCGGGGAACGATCGGTCGGGCGGGAACGTGGCGTCGAGGAAGGCGCCGGTCTGAGAGCCCGGGGCCACGCGGCGCTCGACGGTCCCCTCTCGGTCGCCGAAGGCCGCCACGAACTCGTCGTACCGGCAGGCGTCCAGCAGGATGCAGTTGTCCCAGTCCGACTCGACCAGCGCCAGCGGCTGCTCGCCGCGGCGGGCCGCCGCGAGCCCGGCGGCGCGGACGGGTGCGGTGAGGACGTTCCGCCACAGGAAACTCGGGCCCTCGGCCCAGAACGAGGGATCGCGCCAGTTGTCCCGGACCGTCTCGACGTAGCGTCGGAGCGTCCCCATGTCCCGCCGTGGGGACCGACCGCACCAAAAGCCAACCGATCCGTGGCGCACCGTATCGCATCGTATCGCGCCGCACTCCATCGAGACGGCGTCGTCCCGTCACGCCGTCTCGCTCTCGCTACCGGTAGCCCAGCGCCTCCAGGCGCTCCTCGACGTCGAGTTGCTCGCCCTCGTCCATCTGGCGGTCGGGGAAGCGCCGCCGCAGGTGGGCAGCGAGGTCGGGATCGTCGATGGGGTGCAGCTCCACCGGGTCGGCCTCCAGGTCGTACAGTTCCGGCCCCCAGTCGCGGTCGGGGTACTCGACGTACTTGGCGCCCTCCGCCCGGACGGCCTTCGCCCAGTTCTGCCGCCCGTGAAGCGAGGCGCCGCAGGCCCGCATGTACGCGGGCCGCTCGGTCACCTCGCCGGCGGGCAGCAGCGACTCGCCGTCGACCGACGCGGGGTCGTAGTCCAGCCCGCAGGCGTCGAGCAGCGTCGGCAGGACGTCGATCTGGCGGACCTGTGCGTCGACGGTCGCCGCGTCGACGCCGGGGCCGACCAAGAGGAAGGGGACGTTCGAGACGAAGTCGAAGACGTTCTCGCCGTGGCCGTTCTCGAGGTAGTGGTCGGGGACGTCGGCGCCCTTGTGGGCCCACCGGCGGTTGAGCCGCCGGACCCGCTCGCGGGTGTCGACGCCGCCGTAGTAGCGCAGGCCGTCCCGCAGCGACTTCACCAGCAGCCGCAGCGGACTCGAACGGTTGGTGATCGACTCGCCGTGGTCGCCGTGGAGCGCGATCAGCGTGTCGTCGGGGACCGCCTCGAACAGCGCCTCCAGTTTCCGGTCGAGCGCCGACAGCGCCCGGGCGTACGGCGTCTGGCCGTACTCGGGGTCGTCGAACGCCGGGGGGACGTGGACGTCCTCGTGGAGCTCCCAGAGGTGGACGTAGGCGGCGAACGGCTGCGGCAGGTCGGCCACCCGCTCGCGGGCGCGCTCGGCCCAGCCGTTGCGGAACAGCGACTCCTCGGGCTCGCGGTAGCGGTAGGCGTCGAACCCGCGCTGGAGGCCGGTCTCCTCGACCAGCGGACCGGTCACCAGCGCCTCAGTGTGGTAGCCCGCGGCGCCGAATCGCTCGGCCAGCGAGTCGACGTCCTCGGAGAGTCGGCCCGTCGACAGCGACTGGACGCCGTTGCGCTCGGAGTAGGTGCCCGTCAGCAGACTCGCCACGCAGGGGCTGGTCGTCGTCGCGGTGGCGAACAGGTCGGTCGCGACCAGCCCGCGCTCGCGCAGCCCGTCGAGGAACGGCGTGTCCGCCGCCGCGCTCGCGAGGTGGTCCTCCCGGAGACAGTCGACACACACCACCAGCAGGTTCGGCGCGTCGGGGCGGTCGTCTGGCACAGTCGGGCCACCGCCGGCGGCAAGCAAGGCGCTTTCGCTTTCGGACGGCGACGCTCGCCGCCGCCAGAAAGGTTTAGTTCGCTCCGTCGCCTCCGGTCAGACGGATGACCACCCTCCACGCGACCGTCGCCGAGGCGCCGGCCGACCTGACGCTCGAACTGCCGCCCGGGCCGCTCACGACCGGCTCGACCGTCGAGGGGTCGCTGACGGTACGTGGCGAGCGCTGCACCGTCGACCCGGTGTATCTCGGGCTGTTCGCCGACGTCGACGGCGAGCGCCGCCCCGTGTCCAGCTACCGTCTGACCGACTCCCTGGCCGTCGAAGCGACCGACGCGAGCATCCCCGTCACCGTCGCGGTCCCCCACAGTGCGCCGGTCACTCGCGAGGGGACGACCGTCCGCGTCGCCGCCGGCACCGACCCCGAGGCGCTGGCCGACGAGGCCCGTCCCGTCGAGGTCGGTCCCGGCCCCGTCCAGCGCACCGTCCTCGACGCCGTGCGCTCGCTCGGGTTCGATGTCGACGGCACTCGCTGTGTCGCCGCCGACGCCGGGGCGTACGGCCCCGCACCCGGCCCGGTCCAGCTGTTCGAGTGCGTCCCGACGAGCGGTCCCTTCGAGCGCCGCCTGGACCGCCTGGACCTCGCGGTTCGTCCGGACGGTCGAGAGATGGCGGCGTACCTCGACCTCCACCGCGAGGGCGGCCTGTTCACCGACGCCGGGGGCGAGGGTGGGGACACGCTCCGGGTCGCGATCCGCGATCCGGACGCCGAGCGCGTCGCGACGGCCCTCCGGGAGACCCTGGAGCGCCACGCCTGACCGGGGTCCGCCGGCGAGCACGGCCCGACGTATTTAAAACCCTGGGGGACCTCAATGTAGACGTGACTGAGGAATCTGGGCGCCGGAACCTCCGGATGCCCGACGACGACGAGGTGTTCGCCGTAGTAACCGAACACCTCGGTGGCAACCACGTCCGCATCGACTGTGCGGACGGCGTGACGCGAATGGGGCGAATCCCCGGACGGATGAAGTACCGCGTCTGGATCGAAGAGGACGACGTGGTGCTGGCGGAGCCGTGGGACTGGCAGGACGAGAAGGCCAACATCGAGTGGCGCTACACCGACCAGGACGCCCAGCAGCTGCGCGAAGAAGGCCACGTCGCCTGATACGGTTTATTCTCGGCTTCTACCGGCGAGCGCTGTCACCGAGCGAGACGCTCGCCGGTACGCTGTGAGAATAAACCGTATGAACTGACGGTTCTGTACCCCGCGGACTCGCGCCGCGAGGGTGAATTCGACGACGGGTAGCGACGGCGCCGCCCTGCCTCTTCCACCAGCGCCTTACCCCGCCCCCGCGTTGCTCCGGCCATGACCGAGGACGATCCCAGGTTGTTGCTGGGCTACACCGTCTCGCCCGACCGGACGGAGCGACTGCTGGCGGCGTTCGCCGAGCAGGACGAGCTGCCCGAGGGGGCCTTCTTGACCGCCGACACCCCCGAAGAGTCGCTGGCACTCCTGCCCGAGGCCGACGGCGTCGTCGGCTGGCAGTTCCCCGAGGAGTGGTTCGAACACGCCGACGGCCTCTCGTGGGTGCAGTCGCTGTCGGCGGGCGTGGACTTCCTGCCCGTCGAGCGATTCGAGCAAGAGGGCATCATGCTGACCAGTGCCGCCGGGGTCCACGCCGAACCCATCGCCGAGCAGGTGCTGGCGTACGTGCTGAACTTCGAGCGTGGCCTCGTCGAGACGGCCCGCCACCAGCAGCGGGGCGTCTGGGAGCGCCCCAACGGCGGCGAGGTCCGGGGCAAGACCCTGGGCGTCATCGGGACCGGCGCCATCGGCTCGCGGGTGGCCCAGCTGGGCAGCGCCCTGGGGATGGAGACGCTGGGGACGAAACGTGACACCAGCGAGGTGCCCGACGGCGTCGACGAACTCCTGCCTGCCGACGAGTACCACGAGCTGTTGGGTCGCTCGGACTACGTCGTGCTGGCCTGTCCGCTGACCGACGAGACCGAGGGGATGATCGCCCGCCCCGAGTTCCGCCTCATGGGCGAGGACGCCGTCCTCGTGAACATCGCCCGCGGCGGCGTCGTCGACCAGTCGGCGCTGGTGCGGGCCCTGCAGTACCGCTCGATTCGCGGCGCCGCGCTGGACGTCTTCGAGGAGGAGCCACTCCCCCAGGAGTCGCCGCTGTGGGACCTCTCGAACGTCATCGTCACGCCGCACATGGCCGGCACGTCGCCCCACCAGCCCGAGCGCATCGCCGAGATTCTCGCCGAGAACTACCGCGCGTTCGCCGCCGGCGACCACGAGTCGATGATCAACCGCGTGCTGTAATCGGGGGACACGCCTTTTGCCCCGACCGCCCGAACGTCCGCCCATGACGACCGTCCACGCCGCGATGCGAGAGGGCTTGCTGACCGTCGCCGACGCCACGGGCGATCCGAGCGGACGCCTGGCGCTGTCCGACCGCCGTCTCTCGTCGCTGGCGGCGACCGGCGACACCGTCCTCGTCGGCACCGTCGAGTCGGGGCTCCTCCGGTCGCCCGACGGCGGCGAGTCGTTCGAACGGGTCGGCGAGGAGCTGCCCGAGCGGGTGACCTCGCTGGCCGTCTCGCCGCACGATCCCGACGTCGTCTGGGCCGGCACGGAGCCGTCGCGGGTGTTCCGGTCGGCCGACGGCGGGGCAACCTGGACCGAACGGCCCGGGCTGACCGAACTCGACAGCGCCGAGGAGTGGTCGTTCCCGCCCCGACCCGACACCCACCACGTCCGCTGGATCGAGCCGCACCCGACCGAGCCCGGCCGCCTGTACGTCGGCATCGAGGCCGGCGCGCTGGTCCGCACCGACGACGGCGGCGAGACATGGCTGGACCGCCCGGAGGGCGCCCGCCGGGACAACCACACCCTGACGACCCACCCCGACGCCCCCGAGCGGGTCTGGACCGCCGCCGGCGACGGCTACGCCGAGAGCCGGGACGGCGGCGACACCTGGACGTCCCCCCAGTCGGGGCTGGACCACCGCTACTGCTGGAGCGTCGCCCTGGACCCGGACGACCCCGAGACGGTCGTCGTCTCGGCGGCCAGCGGCGCCCGCAGCGCCCACTCGCCGCCGGCGGAGACGTACCTCTACCGCAAAACCGGCGACGAGCCCTGGGCGCGGGTCGACGACGGGATTCCGACCGGCGAGGGCGTGCTCCGGGCGGTGCTCCAGCGAGGGACCGCTGCGGGAGAACTGTACGCGCTCGACGACCGCGGTCTCTACCGCTCGACGGACGGCGGGGCCACCTGGAGCGGTGTCGACGTCGACTGGCCAGAGCGCTTCGTGGGCCAGACGGCGCGGGGTCTGGCGGTTCGTTGACGACGGTCGCTCGGCGACGCGACCGAACCGCGGCGTCGGGGCCGGTCGGTCTGAGGCGTAGCCACGCCCCGTCGACCCGTCCTACATCAGGAACAGCGCGAGACCGTACGCGAGCCCCGTCGCCACGACCGCGGCGACGAACGCGTACCCGAGAATCTCCAGCGCGCGCCGACGGTCCCGGGCCAGCGCGTCCGCGGCGTCGACCTGCCCGCTGTCGCCGCCCGACCCCGAGAGGTCGTACCGACCGAGCACGCCGAAGCCGGCACAGAACCGCGCCCTCGCCTGGACGAACCCCGTTGCGGCGCCGAAGAAGAAGACGAACGAGCCGAGGGTGTAGGTCGTCGGCCAGTCCGCGACGAAGACGGCGTAGAAGAGGAACGCGACGCCGGCGAGGAGGCTGACCGTCCCCATGGCGGCGCGCTTTCTCGTCTCGCTCTGTCCGATGTTGCAGGTTCCTGGCTCGTAGGACATACCGGGCCGTTGTGCCGGGACCGACAAAAAGCCGCATTCGACGGCAATCGAGGCGGCAGGACCCCCCGAGCGGACCCGCCGCGCCGTCGAACGGTGTGCATTTACCGGTGCGAGCGTAACCGACAGACATGTACGACTTCGCCGTCGTCGGCTGCGGGCCGGCGGGGTCGCGGTTCGCCCGTCGGGCCGCCGAGGCGGGGGACGATGTCGTCGCCTTCGAGCAGGGCACCGTCGGGGAACCGCTGGCCTGTTCCGGCCACGTCAGCACGGACGTCTGGGAGTTCACCGCCGCGGACGCCCCCGACGAACTGCGCCAGAACGAGGTGTACGGTGCGCGCTTCCACGTCGGCGGCCCCGGCGACGACGGCGACCTGTTCTACAAGGACGAGGTCGTCTCGAACGTCATCGACCGCGTCGGGCTGGATCGGCACCTCGCCGACCTCGCTCGGGAGGCCGGCGCGGACCTCCGCGAACAGCACACCGTCACCGGCGTCGCCGAGCACACCGACCACGTCGAACTGACGGTGTCGACGCCCGACGGGACCGAGACCCACCGCGCCCGGATGATCGCCGGCTGCGACGGCCCGCGTTCGCGAGTCCGGCGCGAACTCGACTTGCCCAAGCCGGACGAACTGCTGCACGGCGTGCTCGGGTTCGACGAGACGCCCGACGACGAGGACTACGTCGATGTCCACCTCACTGCGCCGACCTTCTTCGCGTGGCGCATCCCCCGCGGGGACGCCGGCGTCGAGTACGGCCTCGCGACCCCACCCGGCGACGACGTCGGCGCCGCCTTCGAGTCGTTCGTCGACGACTACGGCGCGACGGTCACCCGGCGCTGCTCGGGGGCCATCCCCATCGGCCCGCCCGACACCGTCACGAGCCACCGGGGGTTCCTGATCGGCGACGCCGCCGCCCAGACCAAGCCGTTCACCGGGGGCGGCATCCGCTACGGGATGACCTGCGCCGACCACGCCGTCCGCGAGATCGAACCCCACCGGCCGGGCACGCTGGGCGCCTACGAGGCCGCCTGGCGTGAGGACCTCGCGCGGGAGATCAGGCTCGGCCACCTCCTGCGGCGGGCCTACTCGCTGCCAGAGCCGGTCCAGCGTGCGGGGCTGTCGGCGCTGTCCGGCGAGATCGGCGTCCACATGGACCGCCCGTCGACGCTGTTCTCGCCGAGCCATCTCCGGAAGCTGCTGCGCTAGAGCGGTGGATTTTCGGGGCCGGCCCCGCACACCGCCGACCGAGCCGATGGTCGACCTCGTCACGTACGCGCGACTCCTGGGTGGGATCGCTCTCCTGCTGTCGAACGGCTTCTTCGTCACGACCGAGTTCGCGCTCACGCGGGTCCGGCAGTTCCCCGAAGAGGAGTTCACGGGAGCCGGCCTGGAGCGGGCCTGGGAGATGACCGAGCGTCTGGAGATCTACCTCTCGGGGTGTCAGGTCGGGATCACCATCTCCAGCATCGGGCTGGGCGTCGTCGGCGAACCCGCCTTCGCCGCGGTCGTCGACGCGCTGTTCGGGGCCGTCGGGCTCGCCGCGGCGTCCGGCGCGGGCCACACCACCGGCGCCGTCGTCATCTCCTTCGCGATCATCAACCTCCTGCACGTCATCGTCGGCGAACAGGCGCCGACGTACCTCGGCATCGAGCGCACTAAGTTCGTCGCCCGCTACGGCGCGACGCCGCTGTACGTCTGGACGAAGGTGATGTCGCCGGTGATCCTCTTCTCCGACCGCGTCGCGAAGGGGCTGCTGGGGGTGTTCGGCGTCGACATCGACCGCTCGTGGACCGAGGCGGAGGTCGACGAGGAGCCGTCGACGCGCGGCGAACTCCGGCGCCAGATGGGTGACGAACTGGCCCGGATGGACCTCTCCGAAGAGCGCCGGGAGGAGGTGCTCGCCGCGCTGAGCATCGACCGCATCACCGTCGGTGACGCGATGGTCGACCGCGAGGACATCGTCGCCGTCCGAACCGACGAGGACGTCGAGACCAACGTCGAGCGGATGGGCGGCTCGCCCCACGTTCGCTTCCCCGTCGTCGGCGGGGACGTCGACGACTACCGCGGGGTCGTGTACATGCCGCAGGTGCTGGACGCGCTGGACGACCTCCGGGGCGGCGACCGGACCTTCGAGGACCTCGCCGAACCGCCGCTGACGCTGGCCGCGGACACCTCGATCAGCGACGCGATCGACCGCTTCCAGGCGGCGACCCAGGAACTGGCGCTAGTGACCGACGACGACCGCGTCGTGGGGCTGCTCACCGCCACCGACGCCCTCGAACAGATCGCCGGCGACATCGAGGACCCGATGGACCGACAAGCGGAGCGCTGAGCGCGGTTCGACGCGCTCTTGTCGCTCCGTGGCCGACGGGTGGCCATGTCGCACCCGATCGACAGCGGGAGGTGGCCGCGATGACGACCGACCTGACAGAGATCACCGTCGTTGGAGACGACGACACGGGACTGGTCGCGCGGGTCACCACCCTGCTGTTCGAGCGGGGCTGCAACATCGAGGACGTCGACCAGGCGGTCCAGGACGGCCTGTTCCGGATGACCGCGCTGGTCTCCACCGACGAGATGGTGTGCAAGCCAGCGACGCTGCGGGAGGACCTGCAGGCGCTGGGCGAGGAGCTCGGCGTCGACGTGCGGGTCCGATTCCCGACGACCCGGGACACCCCGCGGCTGGCGATCCTCGTGACCCACGAGTCCCACGCGCTGCGGGCACTGCTGTCGGCCGACCTCGACGCCGAGATCGCGTTCGTCGCCGGCAACCGCCCGGACCTCGAACCGGTCGCCGCGGCCCACGACGTCCCCTTCCACCACGTCGGCGACGACCGGGGCGTCCCCGACGACGACCGCCTGCTCGAACTGCTCGACGACGCCGACGTCGACCTCGTGGCGCTGGCGCGGTACATGCGCATCCTGCCGCCGGAGATCGTGTTCCGCTACGAGGGGCGGATCGTCAACGTCCACCCCTCGCTGCTGCCCGCGTTCCCCGGCGCCGAGGCCTACCGGCAGGCCCTGGAGGCCGGCGTGCGGATCGCGGGAGTCACCGCTCACTACGTCACGACCGACCTCGACGGCGGGCCAATCGTGGCCCAGCGCGCGTTCGACGTGCCACCCGACGCGGAGCTCGACGATCTCAAAACGCGCGGCCAGCCGCTGGAGGCGGCCGTGCTCGTCGAGGCCGTGCGGGCGCACCTCGCAGACGACCTCCGGACGCACCGCGGCCGCACGCGGGTCAGGGGAGACGACTACCAGCTGGGACTGCCCGAGGCGGCGCAGGCGGCGAACCCCGACGGGCCGGTCGACGGCGAGGGCCCCACCACGGAGACCGCGGCCGAGGCCGGTGACGTGGGCGACTGACGGACGCCGACGGCATTCGCGGCCCGCCTACAGTTCGCGGACCGCGGCGACGGCAGTCTCCAGGGACGGTGCGTCGAACAGCTCGCGGCCGACGTAGGCGTTGGCGCCGGCCGCGTACATGTCACCGGCGACGCCGAGGACGGCCTCGTCGAGCGGTTCGGGGTCGTGATCGCACAGCGCCTTCCAGTCGGCGATGTCGCGCTCCGCGGCGTCGGCCTTCGCTCGCTCGACGGCCTCGACCCACTCGGGCTGGGTCCGCTTGTGGTACTGGCGCAGGACCTCCTTCGACAGCTGGGTCCCCTCGTAGCTGAACCGGTTCTCGTCGAAGGTGCCGACGACGTCGGCGACCTTCAGCTGGCCGTCGTGGTACAGGAGTTCGATCTTGCCGTCCTGGTGGACGAGGTCCGCTGCCGCCGCTCGCTCGGTGACGACCCGGTTGACCGTCCGCGCGAGGTCGGCGAGCTCCTCGATGTCGGCCAGGCCGGCGATCCGGTCGGCCTCGGGGCGATCGAGGTAGCGGTCGGACTCCTCGTACTTCGTGGAGAACTCGACGACCGGTTCGTCGAGGTCGACGGCCTCGTCGGGCCACTCGTCGACGGTGAGACCGTGGTCGGCGGGGTCGGTCCGGCGGCGCAGACTCGACCCGACCGGGACGCGGTTTCGGAACACGACCTCCAGGGGGACGAGGTAGTTCTCGCCGGCGGCCTCGTGGTAGGCGTCGTAGTCGTAGGTCCGGCCCTCGCGGGGCAGGTCGGGCACCTGCGTCAGGTCGATCGCCATCTCCCGGGGAGCGGCCGCCGCGTCGGCCAGTGGGACGACGTCGCCGTCGTCGACGACCCCGCGGTAGTGGGTCGGTATCCCGGCGTCCTCTAGCGCCTCGAAGTTGTACGCACCCATCGCACAGAGGCTCGCGCCCTTGTTCGGGACGGTGTCGGGCATCTTCCCCCAGTCGAACACTGAGTAGTCGTCGGTGAACACGAACGACCCCCGACCCAGGTCCGTCGCGGTCGCGGGGTCGGCGACGCGAAACTCCTTGACGCTCGTCACGCCGACCACCGCCGGTGTCCAGCCATGTTCGGAGAGCCGTCCGGCCGACCCAAGAAGGTTGCCGATCCGACCCGGCGCGGGGCTCGACGGCGCGACGCGAGTTCACACCCCAATCTAATTTTCCAAAGTGAAAAATTGTGGAATTTATATCCGGAAAAACTAAGATAACCACTCACATGGTGGGTCATATGAGCCGTCCCTCTCACCTGGTTGACCTCGACTCGGTCCTCTCGCCGTGTACGGCGATTCTGTCGGCGTTCGGGGTCACCCGCGAAGACGTGCGCTCCAGGTGGGGCTACACCGGCGGCGACGACCTGGCCGACGCCGTGCGGTCGGTGCTCCGACGCGTCACCGACTCGCCCGCCACGGTCGTCCGCGAGACCGTCGCCGAGACCGGTCGCTGTGTCGACGCGCCGGCCCGCTACTGGGACACCGCGCTCCAGATTCAACTCAATCGCGCGTTCGACGCCCTGGGCGGCACCGTCGCGGTGATCGACGCGACCGGTGACCGCGTCGACGAGGGCGGCACCGAGGAGCCGTTCCGGATCGCGGTCACCGACGCCCGCGGCGAGACCCGCGCGACGACGTTCTCGTACCCGAACACGCCGCTGGGTCGAGACAACTACGCGGCGGCGATCCGCGCCGTCGAGGAGACGCTGCTGGCCGACACCGGGTACACCTTCGCGCCCATCGGCGGCCCGGCGGACCGCTGGCGGTTCGCGCTGATCGACGAAGCGGCCCTGGCGACGCTCCGCGAACGGTTCGGCGAGCGCATCGAGATCGACGGCGAACCCGTCCTCGGCGTCCACCCCGCGTCGGACTACATCCCCGACGGCGACGGCGTCCACGTCCCGTCGTGGGTCGACCAGTACGACGACGGCAGCGTCGCCGACGCCGCCGCTCGCGAGGTGTTCGACGTCGAGGCGTACATCGAGGCCCGGGACGCCCCGAAGGTCGACGAGGTGCTCGACGGCACGGACCCGAGCGACCTCGTCGCCACCGCCGCCGACTCGCCCGCCGGCGAGACCGCAACCGACGGTGGCGTCGTCGGCGAGGACTTCGGCGGGTTCGTGTCGGCGCTGTCCGAGACGTCGGTCCCGGACCCGACGCCCGTCGAGGTCGCCGCCGCCGACGCCCGCGGCGAGACCGAGGTCGCGGTCGATGTCGAGGAGATCGAGTCGCTCCCCGAGGACGGTCTCGACCGCGCGTTCGCCGAGATCGAGCGCGAGGCGGCGACCGAGACCGCCGCCGACCACGACGCCACGATGGCCTCCGAGCGCCACGAGGACGCCGTCGCGGCGATGGCCGACGGCGTCGACCCCGACGACCTGCCCCAGGACATCTTCGGCGCCGAGAAGTCCGACGCCCCCGAGTTCGACTGGGCCGAGGACCCCGAGGCACGGCGCTGACTCCGCGGTCTGCTGCGAGCGCCACCGCCCGGCAGCGACCGCCTCGCCGCGAGGATCGCCGGGAACCGACAGGGTTTCACTCGCCCATTCCTTGGACGCGAACGAATGACCAAGGAGTACATCGAGGTGCGGGGGGCCGAGGAACACAACCTCAAGGACCTCGACGTGACGATCCCACGAGAGCAGCTCAACGTCGTCACCGGGCTCTCGGGATCGGGCAAGTCGTCGCTGGCGTTCGAGACGGTGTACGCGGAGGGCCAGCGCCGGTACATCGAGTCGCTGTCGGCGTACGCGAGGAACTTCCTGGGCCAGATGGACAAGCCGCAAGTCGAGACCGTCGAGGGCCTGTCGCCGGCGATCTCGATCGACCAGAAGAACGCCGCGAACAACCCCCGCTCGACGGTCGGGACCGTCACCGAACTGCACGACTACCTCCGGCTGCTGTACGCGCGGGTCGGGACGCCGCACTGTCCGGAGTGTGGACGGGAGGTCGGCGAGCAGAGCGCCGGCCAGATGGTGTCGCGAGTGATGGAACTCCCCGAGGGGACCCGCGCGAAGGTCTGTGCCCCGGTCGTCCGCGACCAGAAGGGCGCCTTCGAGGACCTGTTCGACGAGCTGGTGAGCGAGGGGTACGCCCGCGTCGAAGTCGACGGCGAGGAGTTCGATCTCACGATGGATCGGCCCGACCTCGACGAGAACTACGACCACACGATCGACGTGGTCGTCGACCGCGTCCGGGTCAGCGCGGAGGCCCGCCCGCGAATCGTCGACTCCGTCGAGACCGCCCTCGCGGAGGCCGAGGGCGTGATCAAGGTCGTGCTCCCGGACCCGCCCGAGGACGCCCCTCTCGGCGGCGCAGCGGCGCGCTCGACCGGCGACCTCGCCGACGCGGACGACGCCGGCGACGAGAGCGACGACGGCGAGGACCGCCGCGTCGTCGAACTCTCGGAGGACCTGGCCTGCGTCCACTGTGGGATCGACATCCCCGAGATCGAGACTCGCAGCTTCTCCTTCAACTCCCCGCACGGCGCCTGCCCGGAGTGTGAGGGCATCGGCGAGACCAAGGAGGTCAGCGAGGACCTCGTGGTCGTCGACCGCTCCAAGCCGCTGAAACACGTCTTCGAGGCCTGGAGCTACAACCGGTCGTACTACCAGACGCGCCTGGACGCCGTCGCCGAGCACTTCGGCGTCGACCTGGAGACGCCGTTCGAGGACCTCGACGCCGAGATTCGCGAGGCGTTCCTGTACGGCACCGACGAGGCGGTGCTGTTCGAGCGCGAGACCCGCAACGGCACGCGGCGCAAGCGCAAGCCGTTCGAGGGCGTCATCCCGAACCTCGAGCGTCGGCACGTCGAGACCGACTCGAAGGGCACCCGCGAACACATCGAGGACTACATGTCCGTCACCACCTGCCCGGCCTGCGAGGGGACCCGTCTCAAGCCCGCCTCGCGGGCGGTGCTGGTCGACGGCGTCACGATCACCGAGGTCAACCGGATGAGCATCGGCGACGCTCGCGACCACTTCGAGGGGATGGAGGAGACGCTGAGCGAGCGCGACCGCACCATCGCCGAGGAGATTCTCAAGGAGATTCGCGCGCGCCTCGGGTTCATGTGCGAGGTCGGCCTGGAGTACCTCACGCTGGATCGCGAGGCCTCGACGCTGTCGGGCGGCGAGAGCCAGCGCATCCGACTCGCGACCCAGATCGGGTCCGGTCTCGTGGGCGTGCTGTACGTCCTCGACGAGCCCTCGATCGGGCTCCACCAGCGCGACAACGATCGCCTGCTCGACACGCTCCAGGAGCTGCGAGACCTCGGCAACACGCTGCTGGTCGTCGAACACGACGAGGAGACGATGCGCCGCGCGGACTCGATCATCGACATGGGGCCGGGGCCGGGCAAGCGCGGCGGCGAGGTCGTCGCGCAGGGCGCCGTCGAGGAGATTTGCGAGGCCGAGGACAGCGTCACCGGCGACTACCTCGCCGGGCGCCGGCACATCGAGGTGCCCGACGAGCGCCGCTCTGACGACGGGCACCTGACGATCCGCGGCGCGCGCCAGCACAACCTCGCCGACGTCGACGTCGACCTGCCGCTTGGCTCGTTCACTGCGATCACCGGCGTCTCCGGGTCGGGCAAGTCGACGCTGATGCACGACGTGCTGTACAAGGGGCTGGCCCGGCGGATGAACGACAACACCTCGGTCAACCCCGGCGAGCACGACGACATCGAGGGCCTCGACGAGATCGAGACCGTGCGACTGATCGACCAGTCGCCGATCGGCCGGACGCCGCGGTCGAATCCCGCGACGTACACCGGCGTGTTCGACCACATCCGCGAACTGTTCGCGGAGACGAAGCTGTCCAAGCAGCGCGGCTACGAGAAGGGCCGGTTCTCGTTCAACGTCAAGGGCGGCCGCTGCGAGGAGTGTGGCGGCCAGGGCACCGTCAAGATCGAGATGAACTTCCTCTCGGACGTCCACGTCCCCTGCGAGGAGTGTGGCGGCGACCGCTACAACGACGCCACGCTCGATGTCACCTACAAGGACGCGACCATCGCCGATGTCCTGGAGATGACCGTCGCCGAGGCCCACGACTTCTTCGAGGGGCACTCCGGCATCCGGCGACGGCTGAAGCTGCTCCGGGATGTCGGTCTGGACTACATGAAGCTCGGTCAGCCCTCGACGACGCTGTCGGGCGGCGAGGCCCAGCGCATCAAGCTGGCCGAGGAGCTGGGCAAGCGCGACGCCGGCGAGACGCTGTACCTGCTCGACGAACCGACGACGGGCCTACACCCCGAGGACGAGCGCAAGCTCATCGACGTGCTCCACCGCCTGACCGACAAGGGCAACACGGTCGTCGTCATCGAGCACGAACTCGACCTCGTGAAGAACGCCGACCACATCGTCGATCTCGGCCCCGAGGGCGGCGAACACGGCGGCGAGGTCGTCGCGACGGGGACGCCCGAGGCGGTGGCGCGGGTCGACGAGTCACACACCGGGCGGTACCTCCGGGACCTCCTGCCGGAGATCGATCTGGAGGGGCCCCGTGCGGACCGCGAACGGGTCGCACCGGCGGCGGACGACTAGCGAACAGGCGAGGCATCGCTCCCCGATCCGTGCCTCACGCACCCGCCTCGGCGGACCGGGGCTGTTCGGTCTGGCACGCCGGGGTTGCGCCCGGGATGGTACTTGAACTCCCGGGCGGCGCCGTCCGGTTCATCAAACGACTTATACTGGTCACCCGAACCGTGTGGTATGATCCCCCCCATCGCCAGCCAGTTCGTCGCGGGCGAGACGCCGGCGGAGGCGCTCGAACACGCCCGGTCGCTCAACGACGACGGGATCGTGCCGATCCTGAACCTGCTGGGCGAGCACTACGAGGAGCCCGAACCCGCCGCCGCCGACACCCAGTCGTACGTCCAGCTCATCGACGACATCGCCGACGCCGAGGCGGAGGCTTGCATCTCGGTCAAGCCCTCCCAGATCGGCCTGGACGTCGACGAGGGGGTGTTCCGCGAGAACCTTCGCAACATCGCGGAACACGGGGCCAACCGGGACGTGTTCGTGTGGGTCGACATGGAGGACCACACGACGACCGACGCGACGCTGAACGCCTACGAGGAGTTCGTCCACGAACACGACGGCAACATGGGGTTGTGTCTCCAGGCGAACCTCGAGCGGACGCCCGATGACGTCGCCCGGCTCTCGGACGCCCCCGGGAAGATTCGGCTCGTGAAGGGGGCCTACGACGAACCGGAGTCGGTCGCCTACCAGCGCAAGGAACGCGTCGACGAGGCGTACGCGGACCTGATCGAGACCGCGTTCGCGGAGTACGGCGACGGAATCGCGATCGGGAGCCACGACCCGGAGATGATCGACCTGGCGATCGAACTCGGCGAGGAACACGACGTCGAGGTCGAGATCCAGATGCTGATGGGCGTCCGCGAGGACGCACAGCGAGAACTGGCCGCCGACTACCAAACGTACCAGTACGTCCCGTACGGCGACAAGTGGCTGTCGTACTTCTACCGGCGCGTGATGGAGCGCAAGGAGAACCTGCTGTTCGCCGCGCGGGCGGTACTCGGGCGCTGATCTCGGCCGATCCGTTCCTGATGGAAAACGGACAGACTGATAACGACCCGCGACGACCGAGCGGATGGCAATGGCCAACTGGAAGCGGGACATCGCGAGCGGGCTCGTCGTCGTCGTCCCCATCGTCGCGAGTTTCTACGTCATCGTCTGGCTGTACGGACTCGTCGCGGGGCTGACCCCCGAGGCGATCGTCTCCGCCGAGGAAATCTCGGGGGTCGTCCCCGAGAACCAGGCGCCGCCCGTCGCAGAACTGCTCCGGGTTGGACTGGCGCTGCTGGTGTTCGTCCTGCTGGTGCTGGCGATCGGGTACCTCATGCGGACTGCGGTCGGTGCGCTGTTCGAGGCGGCGGTCGACGACGTCGCGAACCGCGTGCCGGGGCTTCGAGTCGTGTACAACGCCTCGAAGATGGCCACGGAGACGGCGCTGGGCGGTGCCGACGAACTCCAGGAACCGGTGAAGGTCAACACATGGGACGGGATGCGGATGACCGCGTTCAAGACGGGCAAGCAGGCCCCCGACGGCCGGGACGTCCTCTTCTTGCCGACGGCGCCGAACATCACGACCGGTTTCGTCATCGAGCTGGAGGACGACGAGTACACCGAGACCGACGAGACGGTCGAAGAGGCGCTGACCCGCATCCTCTCGGCGGGATTCGGTGACGCCGAGGAGATCGGGCCGTCGGTTCCGGCCGACTCGCTGGCCGACGACGAGAGTGATCCGGATTAGGATCAGGATTCGACGTACGTGAACCACTCCTCGTGGTCGTCGCTGCGACGGTTCACGAGGTCGAAGAAGGCCGTCTGGAGTTCCTCGGTGATTGGACCGCGGGTGCCTTCACCGACGGTGACGTTGTCCACCTGTCGGATCGGCGTGACCTCCGCGGCGGAGCCGGTGAAGAACAGCTCGTCGGCGGTGTGCAGTTCACCTCGGGAGATGGAGACGTTCTCGTGGACCTCGTAGCCGCGTTCCTCGGCGAGCGTGATGAGGCTGTCGCGGGTGATGCCGTCGAGGATGCTCTCGGAGAGACCGGGGGTGAACAGCTCGCCGTCCCGGACCAAAAACAGGTTCTCGCCGGGGCCCTCGGCGACGTTGCCCTCCTTGTTGAGGACGATGGCCTCGGCGAACCCGTTGCGGCGGGCCTCCTCGCCGGCGAGCATGCTGTTGACGTACAGCCCGGTCGTCTTGGCGTTGGTCGGAATCTGGCTGGAGGCGTGCTTGCGCCACGAGGAGACCTTCACCTCGATGCCGTTCTCGATGGCGTCCTCGCCGAGGTACGCACCCCACGGCCAGGTCGCGATGGCGGTCCGGGTCGGGCAGTCGCCCGGCGAGACGCCCAGGGACTTGTAGCCGTAGAACACCAGCGGGCGGATGTAGCAACTGGCCAGGTCGTTGCGCCGGATGAGTTCCAGCGTGGCCTCGGTGATCTCCTCGGGCTCGTGGTCGATCTCCATGTCGTAGGGCTTGGCCGACGCGTACAGCCGGTCGACGTGTGCGTCCCAGCGGAACAGCGCGGGGCCGTTCTCGGTGTCGTAACACCGCGCACCCTCGAAGACGCCGCTGCCGTAGTGCAGCGCGTGAGTCAGCAGGTGTACCTGTGCGTCCTCCCAGTCGACGAACTCGCCGTCCATCCATATCTCGTCGAGTTCGGGCGACTCTTCGCGCATCTCCTCGAAGGTTGCCATGTGGGTGGGTGGTGCTGAGACGACAATAAAGATACCGCGATACTTGCCAGCCGCCGGGCGTCGTGCGAGTCTTTCTCACTGTGCCCGGGTGAGTGCCGGGGTCGGCCCTACGCTTCCGGGCGGTGCCGAGCCCGCTCCGTCTCAGTCCAGCGCCTGGAACAGCGCCCCGTCGCGGTCGCCGGGAGTCCGGTGACACGCCGGGCAGCTGTCGGGACGCTCCTCGGCGGTGATCACGTCCCCACAGCCCAGACAGGCGAACGCGATCGTCTCGTCCCCGTCGTCCTCAGTCGAATCTGCCTCGGGGGCCGTCCGTATGGCGACCTCGAACGGGTCCTCGTCGACCAGGCTGCGGTAGATCGCCTCGCGGTCGTTCAGCGACCCGGCGGGTGGGGTCTCGTGGAACACGCTCGGTGATAGGGATTGGACCACCGAGAGGGTTGTGCCGTCATTGGGCCGCCGCGAGCAGGTCGTCGAACCGCTCCTTGCCGGCGGCGGCGTAGGTCAGGTCGAACCCGTACACCTCGTGAGTGCAGGTGCCCGACCAGTCGGTGTCGACCATCGCAGCGACGATCTCGGCGAAGTTGACCCGGCCGAGGCCGACGGGGAGGTGTTCGTCGTCGTCGTCGCGGCGGGTGTCGTTGAGGTGGACGTGGGCGATCCGGTCGCCGTGCTCTCGCAGGAGGGCGGCCTGGTCGGCGGCCGTCGTCCCGGTGGCGTGGGCGTGGCCCGTGTCGAGACACATCGTGGCCTCGGTCTTCGCGAACAGCGCGGGGAAGTCGGCGGCGGTGAACGTCGGCCGCTTCAGGTTCTCCGCGAGCAGTTCGACGCCGCGGTCGGCGCCGTACTCGTGGAGTCGCTGTGCGCTCTCGTGGACGGCCGCCTCGACGGTGCCGTCGTCCCAGACGCCGGGGAGAACGTCCGAGGCGGCGTGGTAGACGGCCCCCTCGGTGCCCATCGCGGCGGCACAGTCGACGCTCGCCTCCAGTTCGCGACACGCCCCCTCGCGGACGTGCTCGTGGGGCGAGCCGACGTCGAGGCGGTACGGCAGGTGTACGACGAGGCCGATTCCGGCGTCGTCGACCAGGTCGGCGACCCGGTCGGCGTCGGTCCGGCGACGGTCGTACCCCTGCTCCATGTTCAGTTCGACGAAGTCGAAGCCGTGCTTGGCGGCGAAGGCGACCGCATCGGCGAGGCCCCGGTCACAGGCGCCGTCGATCATGAACCCCTGGCGGACGGTCATGGCGCCACGGGGTCAGCGGACGAACTTGAAGACTCCGGCTCAGCCCAACCGCTCGACGAGGCGCCGGCCCTCGACGTAGCGGAGGTCGTGGCGGGCGGCGTACTCGCGGGCGGCGGCCTTCGGCAGGGCGCGGCCGCTCTCGTCGTCGAGCATCTCACAGACGACGACGGCGGGGGGCAGCCCCGCGGCGTCGGCCAGTGCGAGGCCGAGCTCGGTGTGACCGCGGCGCTGGGCGAGTCCGCGCGGGGCGCCCCGCAGCAGGTGGACGTGGCCGGGGGCGCGGAACTCCTCGGCGAAGTCGTCGACGTCGTAGGTCCCCTCGCGGGCGCCGACGGCTGCCTCGGCGAGCGCGGTGATCGTCAGCGAGCGGTCCTCGTCGGTGATGCCGGTGAACGTGTCGCGGTGGTTGACCGGCAGCGAGAACGACGAGCGCTCGTCGTAGTCGAGGTCGTGGTCGGCGGCGGCGGGGTGGTCCAGCGCGGTTTCGGCGAACGGCAGTTCCAGCGTCTCGGCGATGTTGTCGGCGACGGCGACACAGACCAGGCCGCCGGCGTCGTTGCGCAGTCGGGCGACGGCGTCGGCGGTGACGGCGCCCGCGGGGTAGATCAGGTCGGTCTCGCCCTCGCGGTCGTCGGCGTCGTGAACGAGGACGGGCCGGCCCGCGCGGAACGCCTCGACGACGCGGTCGACGCTCTCGGCACTGGTGACGGCGTCGGTCTCGCCCACGCTACTCACCCCCCACGAGGACGGTGACGTGGTCGCCGTCCGCCAGGCCGAGTTCGTCGCGCAGCTTCGGCGCGGCGATCAGTTCCAGTTGGTCCTCGTCGTGGTGGGTGCGCTCGGGGGCGATGACGTGGGCGTCCTCGTATCGGCCGCCGTCGGTCGTCCGCAGCGTCGCCGGGTAGCAGACGGCGGGGCCGTACGTGCGGTCGTCGTCCTCCCAGCCGTCGATGGGGACGGGGGACAGCGACTCCATCGCGGCCCGGCGACGGACGCTCTCGTCGCCGAGTTCGACGTTCAGCGTGCCGGCGAACGGTTCGTACCCCAGCCGCTCGCGGAACTGCGCCATGTACCCCGGCAGCGAGATGTAGTGTTTCCCCTCGCCCATCCCGCCGGTGACGGTGCCGGTGAGCTCGACCCGGCGCGGTCCCTCGAACACGGAGCGGTAGTCCTCGTACTCCCGCCGGAGAACGTGTTCGCCGTCGTCGGTGATCTCGACCCACTGGCCGTCGCTGACGGTCTGTCGGGTGACCAGGCCGGCCTCCTCCAGGCGTTGCAGGCGTCGAGAGGCCGTCTGGTTCGAGGCGTCGAGACGCTCGGCGAGCCCGGAACAGGAGACCTTCAGTTCGCCGTCGATGGCGCCGTCCAGCGCGAGCAGCTTCAGGGTCGCGACCTCGTCGGCTCCGACGGCGAGCGACGCAGAGTCGTACATACCTGGCGGTAGTCGCTTGGCTGTGATAAGGATGACGAATGTGGAATGCGTAACGGTATCGTTACGCTCGGGGCGAGGGTGAAACCGAACCCGCGTTGGGAGTTGCTACGCCGCCGCGGTGCAAAAGGGTGGCGGTGTCGGCAGCGGGACGCTCCGGAGGCAATGGGCCCCTGGCGGTCGCGTCAGTCGCCGACGACGGGGTCTCGGGCCCAGAAGTCGCTGTCCTTGTTCAGCTTCGGCACCCAGGTGTCCTCGGTCTTCGACAGCAGCGCCACCCGCGAGGGTGGCACCTCCTTGAGCACGTCGTGCTCGGGCATGTGCTCGCGAACGTCCTCGGCGAACGCGCGGACGTCCTCGTGCTCCGGCATCGCCGAGCGGTCCAGCCGACCGCGGGAGTGGCCGACGTGCATGTACGCCTTCAGCTCCACGAAGTCCGGGTCCGCTCGCCGGAAGAACGCGGCGTACCAGTCCGGATCGCGCATGTTCTCGCCCGCCACGAGCGTCGTCCGCAGGACGGTTCGGGTTGCCTCCTTCTCGGCGAGGACGTCCATCGTGTCGACGAGCTTCTCCCAGGCGTCGTCCTCCATCGCCCCGACGACCTCGTCGAAGGTGGCCCGTTCGGGCGCGTCGACGGAGACGTACAGCTGCGTCGGGTCACACTCTCGGAGCACGTCCGGGCGCGTGCCGTTGCTGACGAGGAACGTCGTGATGTCGCGCTCGTGGAACGCCTCGATCAGTTCGGGGAGGTACGGGTACAGCGTCGGCTCGCCGTCGAGCGAGATGGCGACGTGGCGAGGCTCCATCGCCTCCTCGAAGCGCTCGCGGGGCACCTGCTCGTTGCCGCCGAACCCCGAGAGTAGCTTCGTCTGCAGCTCGATGGAGGCCTCGGCGACGGCGTCGGGGTCGTCCCACTCCACGTCGTCCATCTCGTAGGCGTGCCCCGCGTGGTCCCGCCAGCAGAACACGCAGCGCTCGTTGCACTTCACCACCGGCGTCATCTGGATGCAGCGGTGCGATTCGATGCCGTAGTACACGTTTTTGTAACAGCGACCTTCGCCCCGCATGGCGTTTTTCGTCCAGCCACAGGTCTGAACCGCGGTGTGGTTGTCGTTGTGATAATCTGGGTCCGACACCTGCTTCGGACCGTCCTCGGCGTCGCTCATATCGTGAGGGAAGACGTACCGGGGGCTAAAGGGCTTGTTGCACCTCCCAGCGATTCCACAAGCAGATTTATTGACTGCGCCTGTGGAGTTCACCGCGGGGACGGCACATCGACCATCTCGTGTCACCACCGATTTGTCCGGTTTGCCGTCCCCATCATTCATAAACCCTCGTCAGGGTCCGTAGGTAGTCCCGCACACTGGACACAGCTTCCAGCGTGGTTCCAGATCTTCGCCACACGACTCACAGGCGTCCGGTGTCAGTGACTTCTCTGTTGGCGTCTCGCTGTCCCCGACTTTCCACTCCGTGTTCGCCCTGAGTTTCGATTCGACGGAGTGGTTGTAGGTGATGTTCATGCCGTTGCTGGAGCGTTTGTGGCCGAGCAGCATCTTGATCTCCTCGTCGTTCAGTCCGTGCTCCTGTTTCATCGTCGTCGTCCAGTAGTGGCGGAAGTTGTGTGGGTTGACCGGCTTGTCGACACCGGCCTTCTCCGCGGTATGCTCAAGCATCCGCCGAATGGTACCTTGACACAGCGGTTCGTCGGGTTTGGTGTAGTGATGGTCCGGATCACCGATGAACACGTAGTTGTCCGGGTCGTCCGAGAGCGGGTGTTCTTCGAGCCACTCTTCTATCGCGTGCCGTGCTCCGAGTAGCGGTCGCCGCCGTCCACGGCGCTCGGCACCTTTTAATCCGCTCCGCTTGGTATTGAGGTAGAAGTACCCACCCTCCACGTCGACGTCCTGAACGCGAAGTCCCTGTATCGCACTGATGCGCTGCCCAGTATTCAGGAGCATCTCTAGGATCGCACGGTTCCGAGTCCCTTCGACGTTCGCTCGGAGTGTCTGAACATCGTCGCGTGTGAATATGTCGTCCTCGTCGTGCTTCGACGCGCTCCGAACCCCGTAGACGTTGATCTCGTCGGGGTGCGCGAGGTCGAAGTACCAGTAGAACGTTTGAGCTGCGGACTGCATCACCATCAGCGATGTCTTCGCCAGGCCCCCGTCCTTGACGTTCGGATTCTCGCCCGTCTCCATGGCGTCGACCTCCTCGTTGAACGTGCTCGGTGGGACATCCAGTAGTTCCGGGCGAGCGCGCTCCGCGAACTTCCGCATCTCACGGAGGTACGACTGGACGGTCTGGATCGCCAGTTCTCCTCTGTCGCCCTTCTCGTCGACGTACTCGTGCTCATCGACATCGGGACGGAGCGCGCTACTCCATTCGAGCAGCGCAGACGTGGTCTCGGGAGGTAGTTCTCCTTCCTCTTCGTAGCGTTCGATTCGCTCCAGTTCGTGCTGCAGCTTCTTCTCCGGGCTTTGTGCCATCTCGCGTCACCGGAAAAAGAAAGGGGCGTAGGAGTTATAAAAGCATCTTCCAGCTAGGATGTCCGCATCGCGTTCTTCGTCCACCCGCAGGTCTGGGTCGCGGTGTGGTTCTCGCTGTGGTAGTCCGGGTCCGAGACCTGCTTCGGCCCATCCTCGGCGTCGCTCATGGTGTGGGTGGCAACGGCACGGTGCGTGAAACCTTTGTTCCTCCACGGCTGCGATCTCGGTCGGCCGTCGTGCCGACAGGTACTCCTCGGTCGTCCGCGTACGGCCCCTCGTGCGCGGACCGCGTCTGCTGCTGGGAGCGCTGCTATCGGTGGCGGGGCTGGCGCTGTTCGTCCTCGTCGAGGGGCTCAGTTTCACCGGCCCGCAACTGCCAGCCACCGCGCCGGGATACGTGGCGTGGCTGCTCGTCCTCGTCGGGCTGGGGCTGCTCCGAGCGGGCGCCGCGCCGTGAGTCCCCGACGGCCCCACCGCGTCCCTGCTGAGTCCACCGAGACCGGCGGCGCTGCTGCGAGGACAAGGGATTTCACCAGGGGCCGCGAAGCGAGGCCGTGAGCGCGAAGGTGGAGACGACCGACGACGAACGGGCCGCACCGGCGGCGAGCCACGCCGATCGAGCGTGGCGCTCGGTGGCGACGACGGCGACGTTCGGCGGCGTCGGGCTCCTGTTTTTCGTCGGATTCACATGGAACTACCTCCGGGAGCTCGACGAGCTGTCGACGCCCGGTCCCCCGACGCTCGTGTTCCTGTTCGGGGCGGTGCTGGCCGTCGGACTCGCCGCGTGGGGGTACCGACTCGCCCGGAGCGACTTCGACCCCGCCGACCGCTGGGCGGTGGCGCTGTGGACCTTCGCCGGCACCGCCGCGCTGACGGCGGTGGTGGGGTTCACGCTGTGGATACGGATCGCGGAGGGACGCACCGTCGAGGAACCGCAGCTGACGGTCATGGTCGGGGCGGCGAGCGGCGGGCACCTGGGTGCGCTGGCGGGCCACTACTACGCCGCGGCCCGACAGCGCGCCGCCGAGACCGACCGGGCCCGCGAGGCGCTGTCGTTTCTCAATCGGACGATTCGCCACGAGGTGCTCAACGGCATGACCGTCATCGAAGGCAACGCCAGCCGCCTCCGCGACGCCGAGGACCCCCACGAACCGCTCCAGGCCATCGAGGCCGAGAGTCGCGACATCGGCGAACGGATGCGCGACGTCCAGGAGATCGTCGACGTGCTCGCCGGCGAGACCGCGATCGAGACCGTCGACCTCTCGGAGATGACCGCTTCTCGCGTCGCGTTCGCACGCGAGGCCCACCCCAATGCGACCGTCGAAGCCACCATCGAGGACGACGTCACCGTCCGTGGCGTCGAGCCGCTGGAACACGCCATCGACAACCTGCTGGGCAACGCCGTCGAGCACGGCGCACGGACCGGCCGCACCGACGGCGACGGCCCGACGGTCGCGGTGCGGGTCGGCCGGGACGGCGACGAAGGACTGATCACCGTCACGGACGACGGCCCCGGCATCCCCGCCGAGGAACTGGCCTCGCTGTTCGAACCCGAGGAGGGGGGGACGCACGGCTTCGGACTGTACCTCGTGCGGACGCTCGTCGAGCAGTGCGACGGGGCGGTCACGGCCCGCAACGACCCCGACCGCGGCGCGACCTTCGAGATCAGGCTGCCGCTCGCGTAGGATCGTCGGCGTCGACTCGTTACCCCTATACCGGGCGACCGACAACGGCTCGCCATGTTCCTGTCGTTCCGGTCGGAGGTCGAAGACGCCCTCGCAACGGCTCTGCGGGGGCTCGATCTGCCGACCGACGACCTCGGCATCGAGGAACCGCCCGACGACGTCGACGCGGTGCTGGCGTCCAGCGTCGCCTTCCGGCTGGCCGGTGCGGTCGGTGCGCCGCCGCCGGCGGTCGCAGACGACGTCGCCGACGCGATCGAGCTCGACGACGCCGACTACGTCGCCCGTGTCGACACCCAGGGGCCGTACCTGAACTTCCACCCCAGCGAGCGGTACCTCGCGGACACGCTCTCGGCCGCCCGCGAGGGCGACTGGGGCCAGCTCCCCGAGCGCGGGGAGTCGGTCGTCGTCGAGCACACGTCCGCGAACCCCACCGGCCCTGTCCACGTCGGGCGGGCGCGCAACCCGATCATCGGCGACGCGCTGTCGAACGTGCTGGATCGGGCCGGCTACGACGTCGAACGCCACTACTACGTCAACGACGCCGGACGGCAGATGGCCATCTTCACCTGGGCCTACGAGACCTTCGACGAGAGCGACCTCTCCGAGCCCGAGCGGGCGAAGGCCGACTACGAGATGGTCCGCTACTACCGCAAGGGCAACGAGTTCCTGGAGAACGGCCCCGAGGAGGAGGTCGCGGCCGCGGAGGCCGAGATCGCCGACATCATCGCGGGGCTGGACGCCGGCGACGAAGCGACCTACGAGCGGGTCTCGGCGGTCGTCGACGAGGTGCTGGGCGGGATGCGGGAGACCCTCGACCGCCTGGGGGTCTCCTTCGACGAGTTCGTCCGCGAGACGCGGTTCATGGGGAGCGGCGAGACCGACGATGTCGTCGAGCGCCTCCAGAACCTCGACGAGGCGGTCTACGAGGACGACGCCTGGCAACTGGACCTCTCGGCGCACGGCATCGAGAAGAACCTCGTGTTCCTGCGCTCGGACGGGACGACGCTGTACACCACCCGCGACCTCGCCCACCACGAGTGGAAGTTCGACCAGTTCGATCACGCCATCACCGTCATCGGCGAGGACCACCAACTGACCTTCGAGCAGCTCGACGTCACCCTGTCGTTGCTCGGCAACGACACGTCACACCTCGATCAGCTGTTCTTCTCCTGGGTGAGCCTCCCCGGCGGCGAGGGGATGAGTACCCGCGAGGGGACCGGGGTCGATCTGGACGACCTGCTGGACGAGGCCGTCGAGCGCGCCCGTGCGGAGGTCGAAAACCGGATGGAGGACCGCATGCGCGACGACGACCTGACCGAGGCCGACATCGAGCGCATCGCCCGGCAGGTCGGCATCGGCGCCGTCCGGTACGACATCGTCGCCAAACAGCCCTCGAAGGCGATCACCTTCGAGTGGGAGCGCGCGCTGGACTTCGAGGCGCAGTCGGCGCCGTACGTCCAGTACGTCCACGCCCGCTGCTGTGGCATCCTCGACGACGCCACGGTCGATCCCGAGACCGTCGCCGCCGACGTCGATGCGCTGACCCAGCCGGCGGCCCGGGACCTGTTGCGGACGATCGCGACCTACCAGGCGGTGATCGAGCGCGCCGCCGAGGACCACCAGCCCCACCGCGTGGCCACCTACACCCGAGAGTTCGCGGAGGCGTTCAACGCCTTCTACCGGGAGTGTCCGGTGCTCTCAGCCGAGGACCCCGCTGTCCGCCGGGCACGCGTGGCGCTGGTCGCCGCGGCCCGGCGCACCGTCGCCGACGCGCTCGCGGCGCTGGGCGTCGCCGCGCCGGAGTCGATGTAGACACCGCGACCCGTCTCGTACGGGTTCGTTTCACTGTTTACCGGCGAGAACCAGCACCGTTCGGATTCTCACCGGTACTAGATGAAACGACCCCGTCTCAGGGCAGCACCGACCCGCCGACCGACTGTAGCGCCACCACGCCGACGCCGAGCGCCAGCGCCACGAACAGCAGTATCCACGAGATCGGGATCGACGATTCGTTTGCCATGCTGGCCAATCGTCCCACCGGCCTCAAAACAGTCCCGTTTCGCGGTGAGGGTTGCCCACCGGTGACCGAAGTGGAGAATCACCCGACCTCGGCTCAGAACGTGGTGGAGTCGTCGTCGCCGTCCGTCTCGGCCTCGCGGATGCTCGCGCGGACGGCGTCCTGACTCGTCCCGCTGGCGTCGTCGGCGTCCTGATTCGCCCCGGCGGTCGCCGCGGCATCGTCGCCACCGTCGTCGGTGTCGGCGTCGCCGGCGGCGGCCTCGTGTGTCGGGCCACGCTCGTCGCTGCGGCCCAGCACCCGGGCAGCGAGGCGCTTGTAGGCCATCGCGGCGGGGCTCTCGGGGTCGTGGACGACCAGCGGTGTGCCCGCGAAGACGCTGCTCCGGACCGCCGAGTCCTCCGGGATCGTCGCCAGCAGTTCGAGGCCGAGGCCGTCGGCGATGTCGGTGTACGAGACGTCGCTGTCGGGGTGGACGCGGGTGACGATCAGACCGCCGACGTCCCCGCCGGCTCGGTCGGTGAGGTCGACCGTCTTCTGGGAGTCCTGCACGGAGGCCGGTTCGGGCGTCGACACCACGAGGACGCTGTCGGCCAGCCCCAGCGGGAGCACCGTCTCGTGGCTGACGCCGGCGCCGACGTCGAGGAGGACGTAGTCGAACCGGTCGCGAAGCGCCTCGACGACGGGGGCCAGCGCCTCGGTCTCGGTCCCGGCGTAGCCGTCCAGCTCCATCCCGCCCGGCACCGCGTAGATGCTGCTGGCGAGTTCGTACGTCGCCGCCTCGACGTCGGCGTCGCCGCCGAGGACGTCGTGCAGCGTCGCCTCGCCGGCCTCCAGACTGACGAACCCCGCGAGGTTCGCCATCCCGAGGTCGACGTCGACGACGACTACCTCGTTGCCCGCACCCGCGAGCGCGGTCCCGAGGTTGACCGTGGTCGTCGTCTTCCCGACGCCCCCCTTGCCGCTCGCGATTGCGTACACCGTGTCCTGGGACATGCTCGTCGTGTCCGCACAGAGTGGTGGCGGACACATAAACGTGGCCTGTGGGCCCGTCCGGTTTCGCGGCATCGTTCACCGGTACGTACCGGTCCAAGCCAGGCACACGCCGGTACTAGCCACATCGATCCCGTCTCACAGCGGCCGACGCTCGACGTCGGGGTCGATGTCGGCGGCCGCGAGGTCCTCGCGGATGCGGGTTCGCAGGGGGCCGGGAACGGTCTCTCGGCCGACGGGAACCGCCGTCTCGCCGTCGCCCTTGACCTTCCAGTAGAGCACGCAGTCGCTCGGTGCGTAGTACTCGACGCTGTAGCGGTCGCCCTCGCCGCTGTAGTGGACCCGCGCGGCGAACCCCTCCGCACGCCAGCCCTCGCGGTCGGCGAGTGCCTCGACGGCGTCGATCATGGGCGGTCCTGTTCACCCCCGCGAGGTAGGCGTTGCGGTCCCGTTCGCGACCCCCGGGCTGGTGCCAAACTCGATGTCGACGGTGTCGCCGATCTCCAGGCCGACCGACGCGGCGTAGCCGCGAGGAACCTCGAGGACGTACTGCCCGTACCCCGAGCGGGTGATCGACTCGCCGTTCTCGTCCGGACCGGGGGCACGCGCGCTGGTGACCTTGGTGACTGTCCCGTTCCCAGCGATGAACACGATGTCGAGTGGAAACGACATCTCCCGCATCACGAACGTCCGGCGCTCGGCCTCGCCGTAGACGAACAGCATCCCCTCGCCACGATCGAGGGAGTCGTAGCCACTCAGCCCCGCGATGCGCTCCTTGCGCGTGTCGGCGACATCGGCGTCGACGATCGCCAGTTCGGTGCCGTTCTCGTCGACCAGCGTCACCGTCGCCGTCTCGTGGCTCCCCTCCCAGGGCAGCTCGACGACGCCGCCGTACCACAGCGCCGCCACCAGCAGCACCGCCACGCCCACCAGTTGCACCCCGCGCCAGACGTGTGATCGCTTCACGTTCGGCTCTCCGGCCGGCGGGCGCCTAAGCGTTCCGGAGCCCTGGCGCCCCTCGGACGGTTCCGTTTCACCGTTTGCCGGTGAACCCCGGTACCGCACGAGTTCGCACCGGCAACGGAGGCCACGACCCCGTCTCAGTCGTCGGCGGGGGCGGCCTCGCCCGCAGCGGCCGTCGTGCCGCCACCCGCGACGAGGCGGTCGTTGGCGGCGACCCACCGAAGCAGGAGGAACGCGAACACGTACTTCGCGAGGATGTCCAGCGCGGAGTACGCCCAGGAAGTCAGCCCGGCGCTCTCGATCAGCGCCAGTCCCTCGGCGCCGACCGCCCAGACGACCGGGTAGGCGAGCCACAGCACCACCGTCAACACCTTCAGCGTCCCGAATATCTCGTCGGTGCCCGCCTCGGCCGCGTCGGCAGGCCACTCCACCAGCAGGATGTACACGACCGCGACGAAAAAGGCACAGCTGATGCCGTAGAAGATCCAGCGCAGCGCCAGGTTTGAGGTGACCATCGCGGCGGCCAGCCCGGTCACGCACATCCCCACGTCCATCGTGACCGCGGTGAACAGCGTCGTCCGGTCGGTGTCCGCCAGCAGTCCCAGCGCGACCAGGATCATCGGCGTCGAGAGCGTCCAGGTGAGGTAGCGCCCCCACGGCGAGAACGCCCCCTCCCCTGGGATACCTGCGGACTCGGCGATGTTCGCGGTGTCGGCCAGCGCGTGGCCCGCGGGCATCTCGGTGAAACTCACCGTCAGCCCGGATACCAGGCTCGAGTAACTGGCGATCGACACCAGCGGGACGAGCATCGTCGCGACCCAGATCAGTTTCGCCCGGTCGGACTGGAGGTTCCGACCCATGTACAGGAACAGCAGGATCGACACCCCCGCCAGGGCGATGTTCGCCCACAGCGAGGAACTCAGCAGCGCGTCGTCTTGGATGTACTCGTAGGCCTCGTTCTGCGAGACCTGGAGCGGTTCGACGGCCTGTGCGACGGCGGTCGGATCGACGGCGAGTTGCTCGAGCATGTGTGTCTGTCCTCGCGTCCCGGTCGCCCGGAACTAGCGAGTGTTCGACCTTCGGTTGGCGGCCTGATGACTGACGTACGTAACTGGTTTGGGTCTCGTCGATTGCGCGGGCGTCAGTTGCTGATTCGTTTTTCCGACACCGACGTCCGGAGACGGTCGAAGAGAAAACGTTATTCGCCCGGCGAAGCGACCTCCCTCTGTCGGGTCTGTGGTCTAGTCGGTCATGACGCGGCCTTTACAAGGCTGAGATCGGCGGTTCGAATCCGCCCGGACCCATGCGATTCTGCGAGGAGCGGACGCGACGAGCGAATCGCTCGTCGGAGCGGTTCGAACCCTGCCAGTCGCGCGCAGCGACGCGAGCACGTCTGGCTCAGGTTCGAATCCGCCCGGACCCATCCACCCTTTTTACCCTCGGGTCGCGCCGACGGCGCGACCGCTCGGACAAAAACGTGGTCTCGCCGAGCGACGCGAGGTGAGGCTCGGAAGACGAGCACCGCGAGTCTTCCGGTGGCGAAAAAAGCCGCTCGCTCACTCCGTTCGGTCGCGGGTGCTGCGCTTGCACCTCTGCAACCGCATCGTCACAGCGATTCGAAGGAAGGAACGGAGCGTAGCGGAGTGACCGCGGTTCGAATCCGTCCGGACCCATGCGATTCTGCGAGGAGCGGACGCGACGAGCGAATCGCTCGCTGGAGCGGTTCGAACTCTGTCAGTCGCCCACAGCGAAGCGTGCACGTCTGGCTCCGGTTCGAATCCCCCCGAGCCCACGCGATTCAGCGGCAGACGACGGCTGACTTGCTCGCCCGGTCAGTTCACACCTCTGCCTCGCCGGCCAGCAGCGCGCGGTAGCGCTCGCCGGCGGCGTCGCGGGCGTCGATGGCGTCGCGGATGCGTTCCGAGACCCACCCGTCCTCGTCGAGGAACCGCTCGTAGACGGGCAGTCGCTCGCGCAGGGGGACGCCGGCGGACTCGGCGACGGCCTCCAGTTCGCGCAGTTCCGGCCAGGCGTAGTCGGGGTTGATGTGGTCGTCGGTGACCGGCGAGACGCCACCGAGGTCGTCGATGCCGCAGTCGGTGAGGTCCTGGGCCGGCGCGAGATTGGGCGGGACCTGCACGGAAACCTCCTCGGGCAGGGCGGCGCGGGCCATCGCGGTCGCGTGGCGCATCGTCGCGAGGTCGGGGCTGCCGCCGCGCCAGCGGTCGTTCTCGACGACGGGCTGGACGATCACCTCCTGGACGTGGCCGTACCGCTCGTGCAGGTCGGCGATCGCCAGCAGCGAGCGAGCCCGATCGCGTCGGGACTCGCCGATGCCGACGAGGATGCCGGTGGTGAACGGCACGGCGAGTTCGCCGGCGACGCGGATGGTATGCAGGCGCTGGCCGGGCGACTTCCGGCGCGGGCCGGCGTGGGCGTCGACGTCGGCGACGGTCTCCAGCATCACGCCCATGCTGGCGTTGACATCGGCGACGTGAGCCATCTGCGTGCGGGTCTGGTCACCGGGGTTGGCGTGGGGCAGCAGGCCCTCCTCCAAGGCGATCTCGCAGGCCTCTCGGAGGTACTCGTGGATGGAGTCGTGGCCCCACTCGGCGAGTTGGGCGTGGATGCGCTCGTAGCGGTCGTCGGGGTCGTCGCCGAAGGTGAACAGGGCCTCGGTGCAGCCGACCGCGGCGCCCTCGCGACAGATTTCTCGGACCTCCGCGGGCGCGAGGAGTTCTGCCTCGCCGGGCGGGTCGAAGTAGGTGCAGTAGGTGCAGGTGTACCGGCAGGCGGTCGTCAGCGGGACGAACACGTTCCGGGCGAACGTGAGTTCGTCGGCGGGGGCGACGTCGTCGGGGCTGGTCGCGACGACGGCGTCGACTTCGGCGGGACCGAGGTCAACATCGACCCCGTACTCGTCTGCCCCCGGAATCATGGATCGGGTGTCGGGCCGGCGGGGCAAAACGGTTGTCGGTCCCGGAGCCGATCACCCCGGCGATCGGAGTGACCCGCCACCGGACGGTCCCGACCGCTTAACAGCGCTCGCGGTCAACCGCCGTCCATGACCGACGGAGACGACGCCGACGGGGCGACGGCGCCCATCTTCGGGTTCGTGACGCCGGAGACGCTGGTTGGGTTCACGGACCTGTACGAGCTGACGATGCTGTCGGGGTACCACGACGCCGGGCACACCCCGGAGGCGACGTTCACGCTGTACTTCCGGGAGCTGCCACCCGACCGCGGGTACCTGCTGGCGACCGGCATCGAGCAGGTGCTGGCGTACCTGCAGGACCTCTCATTCCCGCCGGAACTGGTCGGCTACCTCCGCGAGCAGGGGTTCCCCGAGTCGACGCTGGAGTACCTCGCGGACCTGCAGTTCACCGGCGACGTGTGGGCGGTGCCGGAGGGGACGCCCGTGTTCCCCGACGAACCCATCCTGGAGGTGACCGCGCCGCTGCCCCAGGCCCAACTCGTGGAGACGCTGCTGATCAACCAGGTCGGCCTCGGGAGCCTCGCGGCGACGACGGCCGCCCGGATCACGGATGTCGTCGAGCGACACGGCGACGGGCAGGCGGTCGTCGACTTCGGCTCCCGGCGCGCCCAGGGCGTCGACGCGGGGCTGAAGGTCGCGCGGGCGGGCTACGTCGGCGGCTTCGCCGGCACGTCGAACGTGCTGGCGGGCCACCGCTTCGGCCTGCCAACCGTGGGGACGATGGCTCACTCGTGGATTCAGAGCTTCCCCGACGAGCGGGCCGCCTTCGAGGCGTTCGTCGAGTCGTACGGCCCCGACGCGACGCTGTTGGTCGACACCTACGACACGCTGGCCGGCGCCGAACTGGCCGCCGCCGTCGCCGCCGAGAGCGACGTCCCCGTCGGCGGGGTGCGTCTGGACTCGGGCGACCTCGTCGAACTGTCCCGCGCGGTCGCGGCGCTGTTCGACGACCTCGACGCGGACCTCGACGTGTTCGTCTCCTCGGGGCTCGACGAGTACGCCATCCGCGAGTTCTTGACGTCGGGCGGCGTCGCGGCGGGGTTCGGCGTCGGGACGCGCTTCGCCTCGCTTGCGGACGCGCCGAACCTCGATCTGGTGTACAAACTCGCGGCCGTCGAGCGCGACGGCGGCCTGGCGCCGACGATGAAGCTGTCGACGGGCAAGACGAGTCTCCCGGGCGAGAAGCAGGTGTTCCGCCGCACCGACGACGGCACGCACGTCGGGGACGTCGTCGACGTCCGCGGGGCCGACCGGGCGGGTGAGCCCCTGCTGGAACCGATCGTCGAAGGCGGCGATCTTGTCGCGGCGGTGCCGTCGCTGGACGCCATCCGGGAGCGGGCCGCCCGGGAGCGCCGCCGACTGCCCGCAGACGTTCGGGCGATCGAGTCCCCGGACACCTACCCCGTTGACGTCGGCGACGACCTGGCGGCGCTGAGCGAGGGCACTCGCGAGCGCATCCGGGAGCGACGGGGGTAGCCCGGGGCGTCTTCGGTGTCCGAAACCGACCGGGGAGACTTATGACGACGGGCGTCGTTGGACGAGCCATGATCGGAGCGACTGGGCACGGCGCCCGGGAGGAGCCATGAGCGATCTGGTGACGTTCGGAGAGACGATGCTGCGACTCTCCCCGCCGGACGACGAGCGCCTGGAGACCACTCGCTCGTTCGACTGTCGAGCGGCGGGGTCGGAGTCCAACGCCGCGGTCGCCGCCGAGCGACTCGGTGCGGTCGCCACCTGGATGACGAAACTGCCCGACTCGCCGCTGGGGCGACGCATCGCCTCGGAGTTGCGCGGCTACGGCGTCGACTGCGACGTGACGTGGACCGACGAGGACGCGCGCGTCGGCACCTACTACATGGAGCACGGCGGCAAACCACGCGGCACGAACGTCGTGTACGACGTCGAGGACACCGCGCTCTCGCGGGCCAGCGCCGACGAGTTCGACGTCGACGCGATCCGTGACGCCCGAGCGTTCTATACGACCGGCATCACGCCCGCGCTGTCCGACCCCCTCCGGGAGACGACCGCGAACCTGCTGGGCGTCGCCCGGAAGGCCGGGACGACGACGGCGCTGGACGTCAACTACCGGTCGAAGCTGTGGGCGGCCAGCACCGCCCGCTCGGTGCTGACGAAACTGTTCCCGGCCATCGACGTCCTCGTGATCGCCGAACGGGACGCCGACCGCGTGTTCGACATCGACGGGGACGGCCCGGAAGTCGCTCACGGCATCGCCTCGCGGTTCGACTTCGAGACGGTCGTGATCACGCAGGGCGCCCGCGGGGCGGTCGCCTGGCACGACAACGTCGTCCACGACGCCGACGTCTACGAGGCCGACACCGTCGATCCCATCGGTGGCGGCGACGCCTTCGCCGGTGCCTTCCTCGCGCGGCGGCTCTCGGGCGACGACGTGCCGCGCGCGCTGGAGTACGCCACCGCGACGGCGTCGCTCAAGCGGACGATTCCGGGCGACGTGGCCACGGTCACCCGCGAGGAGGTCGAAGGCGTCATCGGCGACAAGATCGATCGCGTCTCGCGGTGAGGCGATTCCCGCGCCCTTGGAACTGGCGCGGCTGGTTTTTTCGGGCGGGCCGTACCCCCGCGTATGACCTTCCTCGTCCCCTACGACGCGACCGACCTTGCCGACGCCGCCCTGGAGCGGGCGGCCGACTTCGGGCGGCTGACCCGAACGTCCGTCGAGGCGATGACGGTCGTCCCACGCGGGGACCGAGAGTTCGCGACCGAGCGGGACCTGCTCGCGCCCGACGAGACGTACGACTACGAGTTGCTGGTCGACCGCCTCCGCGAGCGAGTCGACGCCGTCGCTCCCGAGGCGACGTTCTGCCACGTCGCTGTCGGCCGGTACGCTCCGACCGGGACGGTCGCGAATCGCCTGCGCTCCCGGGCCCGCGAGGACGACGTCAGCGTCGTGTTCGTCGGGAGCGAGAACGCCGGGCGGTACGTCGCGTCGCTGAGCAGCGTCGGGCAGTCGGTCGCCGCCTCGACGGCCTACGACGTGTACGTCGTGCGTCACGAGGGGCCGACGGAGGCGTTCGACCTCGACGGTCGGTCCGGGCGGTGACGGGCGACGCCGGCCGGCCTGTGGTGAACGGGGCGGCCGTCGCGAGCGTGTCGTCGCGTGCCCGTCGGCGAAACGGCTTTTGCCCCGGCGGGGCGTCGGTGGGGTATGGTACACGTCGCGATCGTGGGCGCCTACGGGAGCGCGGGTGCGGTGGCCGCGCGGACGCTGGCGGACCGCCAGAGCGTCGACCTGACGCTGATCGACGACGGCGACCCCGGCGGTGGGCTGTGCATCCTCCGGGGGTGTATGCCGTCGAAGGAGGTCATCTCCGCGGGCGCACACCGCTTCCAGGCGCGTCACGACCACCGACTCGACGGTGCGCTGCCCGACGTCGACCTCGCGGCGGTCGTCGCCACGAAGGACGACCACGTCGCGGACTTCGCCGGCCACCGGCGAGCGAGCGTCGACGCCCTCGCCGACCGGGAGCACGTCGAGTTCCTGCGGGAGACCGCCCGCTTTCTCGACGACGACCGCCTGGCGGTCGGCGACCGCACCCTCGATCCCGACTACGTGATCGTCGCGACGGGGTCGACGGTGAACCTCCCGGACCTGCCGGGGATGGACGAGGTCGACCCGCTGACCAGCGCCGACGTGCTGGACGCGACGACGGTCCCCGAATCGGGCGTCGTGATGGGCTTTGGCTACATCGGGCTGGAACTCGTGCCGTACCTCGCGGAGGCCGGCACGGACCTGACGGTGATCGAGCACGACGACCGACCGCTGGACGAGGCCGACGCACCCTTCGGCGACGAGATTCTGGAGCTGTACCGCGAGAAGTGGGACGTGGACGTGCGGACGAACGCCCGCGAGACCGCCGTCGAGTCGACCGGCGAAGGCGTGCGCCTCCATGTCGACGGCCCGGACGGCGAGGACGCCATCGAGGCCGAGCAGTTGTACTGTTTCACGGGCCGGCGGCCGGCCATCGAGCGACTGGGGCTCGAGGACACCTCGCTGTCGCCGGGGCCAGGCTGGGTCGCGGACACGATGCAGTCGGTCGATCACGACCGGGTGTTCGTCGCGGGCGACGCCAACGGCATCGAACCGATCCTCCACGTCGCCAAAGAGCAGGGAGAGGTCGCTGCCGAGAACGTCCTCGCGCACGCTCGCGGGGACGACCTCGTTGAGCACGACCCGGTCCACCACCACGTCGTGTTCTCCGGGCTGGGGGTGTACCCCTTCGCTCGCGTGGGCATCTCCGAGGCCGAGGCCGAGGCCCGCGGCTGGGACTACGTCTCGGTGACCCGCCAGGCCAGCGACGACGGTGTGTTCAAGACCAAGGACGTCCCGGAGGGGCTGGCGCGGCTGCTCGTCGACTCTCACGACGGGACCGTCCTTGGCTACCAGGGCCTGCACTACCACGCCGACGTGATGGCCAAGACGATGCAACTGGCGGTGGAGATGGAACTCGACGTCCGCGAGATTCCGGACACGGCCTACCATCCGACGACCCCCGAGGTCCTCGACGGCCTGATCCGGGAGGCCGCGGCGGCGGTCGAGCAGCACTGAGCCGGCGGTGGGGGCACCGGGGTCCGTACTCCACCGAGATACCCCTGGCCACGCGCCGTGTCACTCCACTCCTCAGTAGAGTTATATACTCATCTCCCGTATATTTATTCGATCATGACGATCAAGACTTTCGACGACGTGAACCGGATGTTCGACGAGATGGACAACTCCTTCGACGACCTGCGACGACGCCTCGCGAGCCCGTGGTGGGCCGACAGCGGTCGCGAACTGATCGAGACCGACGAGGGCTACGCCATCGTGCTGGACATGCCGGGCTTCGAGCGCGAGGACATCGACCTGACCGTCGCCGACGGGATGCTGTCGGTCGTCGCGACGTCCGACGCCAGTGAGGTACGCGAGAGCGACGACGAGACGACGCTGGTCACCGAGGCCCGCCGCCGACGCCGGATGGACGAGCGCGTCCGCCTGCCCGAGTCCGTCGACATCGAGGCCATCGAGGCGACCTACCGCAACGGCGTCCTGGAGATCGTGCTGCCCGCCGACAGCGAGACGACCGGCGTCAGCATCGACGTCCTCGACTGAGACGGGGTAGTCTCTGCATCTCTCGGATGGGCGGATCAGTTTGCTGATCTAACTGTGTATATCGTTTTTGGCCACCAGTTTGGTACAATGTGCTTTGTGGCCGGAGACCGCTCTCTGAAATAGTTCTTGTGTCACGTATCTGGTTACCTACACTATGTTTAAGTAGAATCTCTTCGTACGACCGTCCGCGTCGGCAACCGGAGGCGCAGACCAATGGGGAAGACACTCGGTACGATCACCACCGTCCTGGGGACGCTCCTGACCGCGCTGACGGCGTGGTTCCTGGTGCAGGGGCTGATCCTGAACGGCACAGTACCACCGGTCTGGCAGTCACTCGGCGCCGTCGGCGGCTTCCTGGCGGGCGTCGCGATGCTCGCCTGGGGCACCGAGCAGTACATCCGCGGTCGCCGCGACGGCGGTCGGGTGACGCCACCGCAAGGACAGCTCTGACGACTGACCCGCGGAATTTTTCACTCGCGGAAGCGCGCGTCGGCCAGCGTCCGCTGTACGACCTCGTCGCCGACGGCCTCCGCGAGCGTCTCGAAGCCGGTGCGCTCGGTGCGGTCGGCGGCGTCGGCGACGAGTCTCGAGACGATGAACTCCGGCGTGGACTTGCCGACGGTGTGGAACCGGGGCTGGTAGTCCACCTGCAACGCGAGGTCCGGGTCCAGCCCCTCGGCGAAGATGCCGTCGACCCGAGCCTCGTCGGGGAGCGGTTCGAGGTCGTCGGCGAGGTGCGTGACGAACGCGCCGACGGCGTCGCGGTCGACGGTCAGCTGCACGAGGCCGTGCAGGAGGTCCGCGGCGCTGCCCGGTTCGGTGATGGCCTCGAACTCGTCGACGAGCATCAGCGTCTTCCCGCCGCCGGTCAGCGGCGGGACGATCGAGCGCAGCGTCGACTCCAGCACGCCGGCGTTGAAACTGGCGTGGCGGCGGTGGAACACCACCTCGTCGAACGTCGTCACCTCCGCGGCGGCGGCGGGCACGGGCAGCCCCATCGCGGCCAGCAGGACGACGCCACAGACCGTCTCCAGCAGCGTCGTCTTCCCGCCGCTGTTGGCGCCGGTGACGACCGCGACCCGCTCGTCGCCGGCGCCGATGTCGAGATCGGTCTCGCCCAGCGCGTAACTGACCGGCTGAACCGTCTCCCCGGCGGCGTCCAGCCCGAGGTTGCGGGCGTCCCGGACGGCGACGCCGCCGTCGCCGAAGGTGGGTCGGGTCATGTCATGGGCGTCGGCGAACCGCGCAAGCGAGAGGTACAGCGCGGCGTCGTCGACGGTCTCGACGGCGCGGTCAACGTCCTCGCGGGCGGCCTCGACGGCTCCTTCCAGGCGCTCGCGGACCTCCCGTTCGCGCTCCACCAGCTCCGCCCGGAGCGCCGACTCCAGTTCGCGCAACCCCTCGCCGACGAAGTCGGTCGGATCGGCGGCGTCCTCGGGCGTCGCCTCCCGGACCCGAGCGGGGTCGATGTCGGTCTCCTCGCGGACGCGCTCGACGAACGCCGCGCGGAACTCCGCGGCGTCGCGAGCGCCGGCGTCGCGGACGTCGTCGATGACGTCCAGGGCGCTGGCCCCCAGCCGCTCGACGGCGGCGGTCGTCTCCCGGAGGCGGTCCAGGTCCTCGTCGACGCCCTCGCGGACCTCCTCGCCGTCGACGGCACCCAGGGCGTCGGCAGCCGCGTCGAGACCCTCGGGGTCGAGGTCTGCCAGCGCGGCGAACGGCCCCTCGGTGACGCCGACCGCCCGCAGCGCAAGCGCGGCCTCGACGGCGGCCCGTTCGCTCTCGCCCTCCTCGTCGTAGGTCTCGAACGCCGCCAGCACGCGCTCGCGCTCGTCCTCGGCGAGGCCCCGCCAGGCGTCCCGGGCCGCGAGGACGGCGTCGAGACGTTCCTCCATCGCGGCGCGGTCGGTCAGCGGCGTCAGCACGCGAATCCGGTCCTCTGCGCCGGCGGTGACCGCGTGGGCGGCGGCCAGGTCCAGCAGGTCCTTGTACACCGACCGGGTGTCGCCGGTCGCCAGCGTCTCCAGGCCCGCGCCGCCGGTCGCGCGCCGGAGGATGCGCGTCGCCCGGCCCCGCGAGAGGCCGGCCTCGGTCAGCGCCCGGACGTCGGCGCTCTCGATGGCCCGGATGGCCCGCTCCCGGCCGATGGTCGACTCCAGCTGCTCGCGGGTCTTCGGTCCAACCCCCCAGTACTCCTCCAGTCGCATGCCCGGGACTGTGTGAGGTGGGTGCAAAAACCGGTCGGTCCGGGGCCGAGGTGTGAAGACGGCGCCAGCGCGTCGCTCAGAGCGCGGCGACGGCGGCCCCGACGAGCCACAGCGTCACCATCCCGCCGCCGATGGTGGCGAACACGTTGCCGGTCCGCCAGGCGACGACCACCGCCACGACGCCGGCGACCAGTCGCGGCACCTGGTCGGCGAGGGTGGTCGCGGTGGGATCGAGCGCCAGCGGTCCCAGGACCGCCGGCGCGACCAGCGCCGCCAGCACCGCCGCGGGGACGAACCGCAGGGCGAATGCCAGTCGGGGGGGAATCGAGTCCAGCCGACCGAACAGCATGACGAACGACAGTCGGAACGCCAGCGTCCCCACGCCGGCGACCACCACGACCGCCCACAGCGTCGTGGCGTCGGTCATCGCTGCTCACCTCCGCCCTCTTCGGCCGGATCGGTGGGCTCCTCGGTGGCGTCGGCCGAGTCTTCGGCCCCGCCGACGGATTCGGCGGCCTCGGCGACGGGATTCTCCTCGGTCCGCAGCGCGAACAGTCCCCCGGCGGCGATACCCGACAGCGCCCCGGCCAGCAGTCCGGCGTTGAACGGGAGGCCGACGCCGAGGGTCGCGACGGCCCCGCCGGCGAGCGCAGCCGCGAGGGTGGGCCGCCCCTCGACGGCGGGCGCCAGCAGCGCGAGGAACGTCAGCGGGACGGCGAAAGAGAGGTCCCACGACGACGGGATGGAGGCGCCGACGAGCACGCCTGCGACGGTCGTCACCTGCCAGGTGATCCACATCGCGAGGGCGGCGCCGAGGTAGTACGCCCGGACCGGCCCCTCGCGGACGACGGTCAGCGCGTACGCCTGGTCGGTCATCAGGTACGAGAGGAGCGTCCGCCAGCGCGCGGAGTACCGGCGGAACTGCGGCGCGATCGAGGCGCTGTACATCAGGTAGCGGAGGTTGACGACCAGCGCGGTCGCGGCGGCGATGGCGGGTGCTCCGCCGCCGCCGATCAGTTCGATCAGCGCCAGCTGAGCGGCGCCGGCGAACACGAGCACGGACATCCCGACGGCGACCTCGGCGGGGAAGCCCGCCTCGATGGCCGCGACGCCGGCGACCAGCCCGAACGGGGCGACGCCGAGCAGCATCGGCGCGACGTCGCGGACGCCCGCCAGCGTGGCCGCGCGGTCGACCATCGGCTCAGTTCCAGGCGGCGCCGTCGGGGTCGATCAGGCGCCGGCTCTCGTCGAGGTCGGCGATCCGGTCGTGCTCCGCGTCGGTGAGTTCGATCTCCCGGGCGCCGAAGTTCTCCTCGACGTGGTCGCCCCGGCCCTGCGGGATCGGGACGACGGGCCCGCGGTCGGCCAGCCACGCCAGCGCGACCTGCGCGGCGGTGGCGTCGTGGTCGGCGGCGATCTCGGTGAGCGTGGGGTCGTCGACGACCGCGCCTTGCGCCAACGGCGAGTACGCGACCAGGTGGTGGCCGTCCTCGCGGGCGCGCTCGACGAGGTGGTCCTGCTGGAGGTACGGGTGACACTCCACCTGGTGGGCCGCGATGGGGGCGTCGAGCAGGTCGCTCGCCTCGTCGAGCAGTTCGGGGGTGAAGTTCGAGACGCCGACGGCCCGGGTCAGGCCCTCGTCGTACAGCTGGTCGAACGCCGAGAGCGTCTCGGCGGGGTCGTACGCCTGCAGCGGCCAGTGGACGTACAGGAGGTCGACGGCGTCGACGCCCAGGCGGTCGAGGCTCTCCTCGGCGGTCGCGAGGACGTCCTCGCGGGCGAGGTTGCTCGGGTGAATCTTCGTCGCGAGGAACACGTCCTCCCGGTCGACGTCTGCGGCGGCGATCCCGTCGCCGACGGCGGCCTCGTTGTCGTACATCTGTGCGGTGTCGACGTGGCGGTAGCCGGCCGCCAGCGCGCGCTCGACGGTCTCGGTGCACTCCTCGTCCTCGACGCCGGAGGTGCCCAGGCCGGGCCACGGAACGTCTGTCGGGTCCATGCGACGGTAGTCTCGCTCCGGCGGGTAAACGGTTGGCTCACCGGCACGCTGGGCCGCCGGCCGAGACCCGGCCACAAGGCTCTTGCGCTGCCAACGACTAGCACGATACGGACACGCCATCCCTCCGAACCGTGTCTGGTGCGTGCCACCGAAGGCGTGTCCACTCCTCCCTCCCTCGCGCCGTCAGCGGCGCACCTCGTTTCGATGCGCCACTTTTATGGATTAGACGCGTCTAATCCAGGTCGATGACAGCGATTCGCCGCGGGGTCCGGGCCGTCGCCGTGGACCACCTCGGAACGGAGGTTTCGACGTCGTGAGCGCCGGCTGGCTGGAGATTCTGCTGGTCGCCGCGGGGACCCAACTGGCGGTGCTGCCCGGCGAGAAGGTGCAGTTCATCATCGCCGGGCTCTCGACGAAGTACGATCCGAAGCTGGTCGTCGCCGCGGCGGCGTCGGCGTTCGCGGGGTGGACGGCCATCGAGATCGCGGTCGGCGGGGCCCTGAAGAACGCCCTGCCCGGCGCCACGCTCGATCTCATCACCGCGAGCCTGTTCGGCCTGTTCGCGGTCATGCTGCTCCGGTCGGCGCCCGAGTCGGGGACGACCGCCGCCGAAGCCGCCGAGGGGACGGCCGCGCCGGACCTGACCGGCGCGCCGGCCGAGGGCGAGCCGGGGGCCCAGACCGACGGCGGCGTCCTCTCGGCGGGTGAGCTGGATGTCACGCTGTTCGGCCGACAGGTGCCGAATCTGCTGGGTGGGTTCCTCCCCATCTTCACGCTGATGGCGGTCGGCGAGGTCGGCGACAAGACCCAACTGGTGACGATCGGGTTGGCCGCCCAGTACGGGGCGCACCCGTCGATCTGGGCCGGCGAGATGCTCGCGATCATTCCGGTGAGCCTGGCGAACGCGTACTTCTTCCACACGTTCTCGCACCGCTTCGACGTGCGGAAGGCCCACCTGTTCGGCGCCGCGATGTTCGCCTTCTTCGCCGCGGACACGGTGCTGGCGCTGACAACGGGCTTCTCGGTGTGGGAGACGGTCGTCGGGAGCGTCACCGAGCAGCTCCGGGTGCTGATCTGACGCCGGCGGCTCCTGGTTTCCGACCCGACTCGCGTGTCGCTCCGGGCTCGTCGCGAGTCTGTCAGGTGACGACCGTCACGCCGGGGTCGACCCGTCGCTACGCGGTCGAACAAAGCCGGTCCCGTGTGGGAACGGAGAATTACGTGCGAACGACGTTCGTTGCACGGGGGCCCTTGGGGGCCTGTTCGATGTCGAACTCGAGTTCGGTGCCTTCGGTGAGATCCTCGCCGCCAACGTCCTCCATGTGGAAGAATACGTCGTCGTCAGCGTCCTCAGTCTCGATGAATCCGTAACCGCCTGTGTCGTTGAAGAAGTCGACCGTACCTTCTGCCATTGCACTCTTCCGAACATTTGGTACACGCTTAAGGGTTCCGAAGCGTCCACGAGTAGCCGATTTCGGTGAACGATCGTTGCTTCGGTAGGTCAGAATGGCGGAAGTTCGTGGACGATCGGTCGCCCCAAGCCGACGGACGACCGGCATCGGTCGGTTCCACGGCCTCGAACGGCCGGTCCGACTATTCGCCCGCGGGTCGGGCCGTGGCGACGAACACCGTCCGGTCGTCGCCGGGCCCGTAGCCCGCCCGGGTCTCGACGTCGAAGCCCGCCGTGTTCAGGGCCGCAGCCACCGTCTCGTCGGTGAAGGGGGTCATCTTCCGACTGGTCGTGAACACCTCGCCGTCGGCGAGGAACGTCACGGAGCGCCAGTCCAGACGGTCGCCGTCGGGGACGTGCTGGGCGACCCGGACGTACTCGCGGTCGGCGCCGACGTCGAGGCCGGGCGCGGTGCCGTCGGGCGGCAGCGGCGAACTGTCGAACACGAACCGGCCGCCGTCGACGAGGCGCTCGCGGACCGCGCGCAGCGACGGTTCCAGGTCGGCCGGCGGGAGGTGGTTGAGCACCCCTCTGATGGCGACGGCGGCGTCGAACGGCCCGGCGTCGGGCGCCGCCGGCAGCGCCGCCCGGCGGAAGTCGGCGTCGCACTTCTCGCGGGCGACCGACAGCATCCCCTCGTGGGCGTCGACCGCCGTCACGTCGGCGCCCGCCTCGACGAACCGGCGGGTGTGCTCGCCGGTGCCACAGCCCAGTTCGAGCAGGCGACACCCGGAGAGCCCCCCGACCGCGTCGGCGACGAACCGCACGTCGCGGTCGTAGTCCCACTCGGACTGGATCAGGTCGTACACCGCCGGGTACTCGGTGTAGAGCCGTTCGGTCATCGCCCCGTGGTAGGCCGTGGGGGGAGAAGGTCGTTTCCCCGGCGTGGGTCGGAGTGACGAGGCCTACAGCGCGTCGACGACGTTCAGGAAGCCACTCCCGAAGAACGCCTTGTCGTAGCCGTCCGGCACCTCGGCGGCGCGCTTGAGCGCGGCCTCGACCTGGTTGGCGTTGTAGGAGGGGTTGGCGCTCTTGACCAGCGCGGCGGCGCCGGCGACCTGCGGTGCGGCCATCGAGGTGCCCGCGAGGTAGGCGTACGGCGCGGCGCCCTCGCCGATGAGCGCGTCGGCGGTCCGCTGGGGGATGGCGCTGTACACGAGGTCCGAGGCGCTCCCGCCCTCCGGGACGGCGCCGCCCGGCGCGGCCAGCGTGACGGCGTTGGTGCCGTAGTTCGTGTACGGCGCCGGCTCGAACCCGGGGTTCTGGAGGGCCCCGGAGAGGTAGCCCACCGACGAGGTGGCCGCGACGGACAGCGCCTGGGCGCCCTCGTTGGGGAGGCTGATCACGTCGCCGTCGTTCTGGAGGTTCGCGCCGTCGTTGCCGGCGGCGACCACCAGCAGCGTCCCCTTCCGGTTGACGTGGGTCATCGTGCTGTTGAGCACCTTCCCGTAGAACGACCCGAGCTCCTGGCGCGGGATGGGGTAGGCCCCGAGCGAGAGGTTCGCCACGTCACAGCCGACGTTCGCGGCGTACACGATCCCCGCGAGGATGTCGGCGAACGAGGCCCCCGAGTCGAGCTGTTCGAACACCCGCAGGTCGACGAGGTCCGTCTCGGGTGCGCTGCCGACGATGCCCGTCCCGTTGTCGTCGGCGGCGACGATGCCGCCGACGTGGGTCCCGTGGTACTGCAGCCCGAGCGGTTCGTGGGTGCCTGTCCCGGTGAAGTCCCGCGAGAGGTCGGCGTTCAGCGACCCCTGGAAGTCCGGGTGGCTTTCCGGGATGCCGGTGTCGAGCACCGCGACGCGTGTCCCTTCGCCCTGCGTCTGCTGGTGAGCCGTGGGGATGTCCTGGACTTGCTTGTCCCACTGGAGGACGTACCGCGGTTCGTCAGTCGGCGACGCCGCCTCGGCCGCCCGCGGCGTCGACTCCGGCAGGTCGAACGACAGTTCCACGTCCGGAGCGTACCCCTTCACCGCCTTCGAGGACTGCAGCGAGTCCTCCGGCCCCTCGACGGCGACGAAGCCGACGCCGGGCAGCTCGTGGACCACCTCGACGCCGGTGGGTACCCTCTTCCCCTTCGTCTCGACGAGGTACCGATCCGTCGACTCCGCCGCGGTGACCGTCGTCCCCGCCGCGATGCCCCCCAGTGCTGCTCCCGCGAGCGTCACGAACTCCCGTCTGTTGTAGCGTGACATGTGAACGTCTGTGAAGCCCACTATTGATAAATTTAGGGCACCCTCAGTTTAATTTCTGGGAACTGAGTGACAGAATGCCTCATTCTCTCTGCCTCCGGGCTCGGAGCCGCCGTCGCTCGCGTGGTCGGTGCCGGGGGAACGCTTCTATACTATCGTCCCGACGGCCACCGTATGGCGCTCGTCTTCTGGGTGCTCGTGGGATTCGCGACGGTGAGTTGCCTGTTCATGGCCTGGTCGCTGGGGGCGAACAGCAACTCGCCGCCGTTCGCCCCGGCCATCGGTGCCAACGCCGTCTCGACGATGCGCGCCGCCTTCCTCATCGGGATTCTCGCGGCGGCGGGGGCGCTGACCCAGGGCGGGGCCATCTCGGAGACGGTCGGGGGGAACCTGATCCGGAACGTCTCGATCACGCCGCTGGCGGCGACGACCGGGCTGCTCGTGGCGGCGGCGTTCATGGCGTTCGGCGTCTACAGCGGCTACCCCGTCCCGGCGGCGTTCGCGACGACCGGCGCGCTCGTGGGGGTCGGGCTGTCGCTGGGCGGCGACCCCGCGGTCGGCACCTACCGCCGCATCGCGATCTTCTGGGCGCTGGTCCCGCCGATGTCCGGCGGGTTGGCGTTCGCCACCGCGTCGCTGCTGCGCCGCGACGACGTCCCGGACACGCTGTCGATCCCGCTGCTCGCGGCGCTGGTCGCCGGCATCCTCGCGAACGTCCGCCTCGGGGTCATCCCGAGCCCGGACCGCGCGCAGGGCTCCGTCGCCGAGGCGCTCTCCCGGCCCGTCGGCGCGCCGACCGTCGCCGGCGTCGACGCCGGGGTCGTCGTCGTCTCGGCGCTGTTCGCCGCCGCCGGGTTCGTCTTCATCCGGCGTCGGACGCAGGCCTCCGTCGAGCGAGGCGTCCGGACGTTCCTGCTCGTGCTGGGGAGCGTCGTCGCCTTCTCCAGCGGCGGGAGCCAGGTCGGGCTGGCGACCGGGCCGCTGGAGAACCTCTACGGCGTCGAACTCGGCCTCCCCGGGATCGCCCTGCTGTCGGTCGGCGCGACCGGCATCCTCGCGGGAGCGTGGATGGGCGCCCCGCGGCTCCTGCAGGCGACCTCTCGCGAGTACGCCCAACTGGGTCTCCGGCGCTCCATTGCGGCGCTGGTGCCGGGGTTCATCATCGCGCAACTGGCTATCGCGCTGGGCATCCCCATCTCGTTCAACAACATCATCATCTCCGGCGTCATCGGCGGCGGCCTGGCCGGCGGCGCCGCGGGCGTCTCGCGGCGCAAGATCGGGACGACGGTCCTGTTCTGGTTCGTCACGCTGGGGACGTCCGTCGTCATCGGTTTCGGCGGGTACCGCGTCGTCTCGACCGTGCTCGGCATCCGGTGACCGGCGCGAGCTCGCCTGCCACTACCGAACGACGGTGACGCTCACCGGCGCCTCGCCGACGACGGCCGTCGCGACGGTGCCCAGCAGTCGCCGCGCGACGCGCCCGTGCTCGCCGCCGTGGCCGCCCATCACGACGTGGTCGACGTCGTGGTCGTCGACGAACCCGAGGATGGCGTCGGCGGGATCGCCGCTCTCGACGGCCGTCCCGACGGTTCGGTCGGCCGCCGCGGCGCGCTCGCGGGCCCGCTCGACCTGTCGCTCTGCTCGATCGTGGGCTGCCGCTTCTCGGTCGGCGTCCGGTTCCAGGACGCCGCCCTCACTCATCGTCGCGTCCAGCGGCGTGACGACGTTCAGGACGGTCACGCGGCTGTCGTAGGTGTCCAGCGCGTGAGTCAACGCGTCGTCGGCCAGCGGCGACCCGTCGAGCGGGACGAGGACGTGCGACGGCGACATGGGTGGCGTAGGCACGCCCAGTCGGTTATGGCTGTCGCCGGGCCGCCGCCGTCGTCGTGGTGGCGTTCAGGTCCAGCGACAGGTGCTCGGCCAGGAAGGCCCGCTGGGCCGCCCGCATCCGGTCGCCCCAGGGGTCCTCGTACGGCGTGACGTGGCCGCCGCCCTCGCCGGTGATCAGTTCCACGGGGACCCCCGCCTCCGTCAGGTCGTCGCGGTACATCGTTCCGGCTCGGTACGGGACGGTCTGGTCGTCGGTGCCATGGTACAGCAGCGTCGGCGGCGCCGCCTCGACGTAGGTCGCCGGCGACCCCTCGCGGTACTCTTCGGGGCACTCGCTGCCGGTACAGCCGAAGAACGCGTTCGTCAGGCGCTCGTCGTCGGTCGCCTCGGTCGTGAGGTGGTAGATGCCGCTGATCCCGACCACGCCGTCGACGGGATCGGCAGCCCCGTCGACCCCCGGCGGCTGGAAGTTCGACAGGTCGCCGGCGTTGCCCACCAGCGCCGAGAGGTGCGCGCCGGCGGACTCGCCGATCAGGACCACGCGGTCGGGGTCGATGCCGGCTGGCCCGGCGGCCTCGCGACGGAGCCAGGTGACCGCCGCGACGACGTCCCGGACCGCGGCCGGGTAGGTCGCCTCGCCGCTCAGCCGGTAGTCGACGGTCGCGGCGGCGATGCCCAGGTTCGCGTGGCGTCGGCCCTCGCGGTCCCACCGCCGGTTGCCGACCGCCCAGCCGCCGCCGTGGACGTGGACCAAAAGCGGCGCCGGTCCCGCGCGGTCGGCGGGGCGGTGGAGGTCCAGCAGGAGGTCGGTCTCGGGTGCGCTGGCGTAGCCGACGCCGCGGAACGTCTCGACGCCGTCGACCGTCTGGCTGGGCTCGTCGAACGTCGGTGGATCGCGCAACTCGTAGTCTGACGGTTCGGCGGTCGTCCGAGGGGCCGTCGTCGTCTCGTCGGCGCCGTTCCCGTCGTCGTCGCCGAACGCCCCGCAGCCGGCGGCGCCGGCCACCGTTGCCGTCGCCGCCGCGGCCAGGAACCGCCGTCGGGTTCGCCGGTCGGTCATCGATCCGAGCTGGCGACTCCACGATAAAGTGCCGTTCCCTTCCGAACGGCCGGGAACCGCCGGCGTGTCGGCACCGTCGACGGGGGCGGGTCAGTCCTCCCGCGCGTCGGTGCCCAGCCCCGGCACCGCGACAGCATCCTCCAGTCGGCCCATCGCGATGGTCGTCGTCAGCACCAGCGCGAGGTAGAACGCGGCGACGACCACGTAGATGTCCGTGAACTGGAACGTGTCCGAGCCGACGTTCCGGGCGCGCCGGAACAGTTCGGGGACGGTGATGAACGCCGCCAGCGAGGAGTACTTCACGAGGTAGACGAACTCGTTGGTCCACCCCGGGATGGCGAAGCGCAACCCCTGGGGGAGCACGACGTGGCGGATGCCCTGGAGTTTCGACATCCCGACGGCCCGCGCGGCGGTCAGCTGGCCGGGGTCGACCGACTCTAGTGCCGACCTGATGTACTCCGCCTGGTACGCCGAGGAGTTGATGGTGAATCCGACGACCGCGACCGCCGCCGCTGACCGCGGAATCGGCGGCTCTCCGGTGAAGCCGACGCCCTCCATCAGCTGCGCCAACGGCAGGCCGTAGTACAGGAAGAACAGCTGGGCGAGCAGTGGCGTCCCACGGACCAGTTCGGTGTAGGCGAGCGACAGCCCGCGCAGGACCCGCCCGCCGTACACCCGCGCGACCGACAGCGGGACCGCGATGACGAGGCCGAACAGCATCGACAGCACCGTCAGGTACACCGTGATGTAGGCGCCGGCGGCCAGCCCCGGCGCTGTCGTCGTGCCAAAGGCGATCAGGTCCAGCAGCCACCGCAGCCAGTCGAGCAGGACCCCCGCCGGGCCCAGCGTCGCCGCGACCGAGCCGACGGCGTCGGCGGCCTGGGCGAACGGTTCGGCCGGAATCCACGGCTCCTGCTGGCGGACCCCTCGCTCGGAGCGAATCAGGTTCGGCGCGCCAAGCGCCGTCGCCACCCGGTCGACGACGGTGTTGTGGTAGGCCCACCGCGCGAGCAGCCACGTCCAGAACACCGCGCCGACGGCGAGGACGACCGCCCGTCGCCGCCCCGGGAGGTCGCCGACCGCCGACCCGCGGGTCTCGACGACCTCGGTCGCGTCGGTCCCGCTCATCGGTTGAGGTCGGTGAGTTCGCCGAGGAACGACCGCGTCCGGTCGTGGCTCGGCTTCTCGAACAGTTGCTCGGGCGGGCCACGCTCGACGACTTGCCCACCGTCGAGGAACGTCAGCGTCGACGCCGCCGACCGCGCGAACCCCATCTCGTGGGTGACACACAGCATCGTCATGCCCTCGTCGGCGAGATCGCGCATCACGGCGAGGACGTCCCCGATCAGTTCCGGGTCCAGGGCGCTGGTCGGCTCGTCGAACAGCAGCAGCTCCGGGTCCATCGCCAGCGCGCGAGCGATGCCGACCCGCTGTTGCTGGCCGCCCGACAGTTCTGCGGGGTAGGAGTCGGCCTGCTCGGCCAACCCCACCCTGGCGAGGTAGTCGTCGGCCCGTGAGCGGGCCTCCGCTCGCGAGAGGTCCAGCACCTCCGTCAGCCCCAGCGTGATGTTGCCCCGCGCGGTGCGGTGAGCGAACAGGTTGAACGACTGGAACACCATCCCGACCCGGCGCCGTAGGGCGTTCTCGTCCAGCGAGTGAACCTCCTCGCCGTCGAGGTAGATCGCGCCGTCGTCGATCTCGGTCAGGCGGTTGACACAGCGCAGCAGCGTCGACTTGCCGGAGCCGCTGGGGCCGACGATCACCTCGACGTCCCCCCGATCCATCGCGAAGCCGACGTCGTGCAGGACCGCCTCGTCGCCGTAGGACTTGTCGACCCCGTCGAGTTCGAGGAGGCTCATCCCTCGCCTCCCGGGATCGCGTAGATCTCGCCGAGGTAGTCCAGGGTCCGGTTCGTCGCGAACGTGAGCACGAAGTAGATCGCGCTGATGACGAGGATGACTTCCATGATCGCGGTGTCTCGCCCGGGCTGCAGGTAGAGGTTCTCCGCGCGGGTCAGCAGTTCGGCGAGCCCGATGGCGAAGGCGACGCTCGTGTCCTTGAGGACGATGGTGAACTCGTTCTGGAAGCCGGGGATCGACCGGCGGATCGCCTGCGGGAAGACGACGTGGCGGATCGCCTGCCGGGAACTCAGCCCGACCGAGCGGGCGGCCTCCATCTGGCCCTCGTCGATGGACTCGATGGCGCCGCGGAACACCTGACTCTGGTAGGCGCCGCTGCGCAGTCCCAGCGCCAGCGTCGCCGCGACGAACGTGTCCATCCTGATCTCGACCAGCGGGAGCGTCCCGAGGTCGGGGATCGGCAACCCGAAGTAGAACAGCACGATCAGCACGACGATGGGCGTCCCGCGCAGGACGACGCCGACCGTGCCGACCACCTCGCGGACCCACCCGGAGCCGTACACCTCGACCGTCCCCGCCGGGAACCCCGCCAGGAAGCCAAGCGAGAGACTCGTCGCCGTCAGCAGAACGGTGACGACGGTGCCCAGCAGCAGCGTCTCCCAGTTGGCGGCGACGAACGCCCAGTCGCCGGCCTGTGCGACGACCGACCCCATGGAACTACTCGAACCACTCGGTCACGAGGTCCTCGTACGTGCCGTCGTCCTGCATCTCCCCGAGGGCGTCGTTGACGTCGGACAGCCGGTCGTCGCCCTCGCGCATCCCCAGGCCGAACTGCTCGCCGGTCTCGATCTGGAACGCGACGACGACCGACCGACTGCTCGCGAAGTTCCGGGCCACTGGGATGTCGATCACGATGGCGTCGACGTTGCCGTTCTCCAGGTCCTGGACCGCCAGCGTGTAGTTGTCGTACGAGCGGACGTCGCTCTCCGAGACGGTGCCGTCGTCGATCAGCGCGTCGATCTCGTCCTCGCCGGTCGTCCCCGACTGGGCGCCCACCCGGAGCCCCGAGAGGTCCTCGACGCTCTCCGGCTGGACGTCGCCGCCCTCCCGGACCAGTACCGCCTGATTGGACTCCCAGTAGGGGTCCGAGAAGTCGATCGTCTCGTCGCGGTCGTCGTTGATCGTCATCGCCGCGGCGATGAGGTCGAGGTCGTTCTCGGTCAGCGACGGGATCAGCGAGTCGAACTCGATGTCGACCCACTCGCCGACCTCGTAGCCCGCCCGGTCGATGGCCGTCTCCGCGAGTTCGACGTCGAACCCCACCAGTTCCCCATCCTGCGTGTACTCGAACGGCGGGAACCCCGACGAGGTCCCCGGGACGATCGTGTCGTTCCCCCCACCCTGACAGCCGGCGACGACCGCCGTGGCGCCGACCGCGCCGACGGTCTTCAGGTACGCACGCCGGTCCATGCTGAACTCGCGTTGCATGCACCTACAGATACGGGAACGGGATTTCAACGTTTCGCCGCCTCAGCCGTCAAAAAATTGCCGTTTCGGTGATCAGCGAGACGGTGCGACCGTCCTCACTCGAGGTCGAACCGGTCGGCGGTCATCACCTTGTGCCAGGCGTCGACGAAGTCCTCGACGAACCGCTCCTCGCCGTCGTCCTCGGCGTACACCTCCGCCAGCGCACGCAGCCGCGAGTTCGACCCGAAGACGAGGTCGAAGCGGGTGGCCGTCCACTCGACGTCGCCGGTGTCGCGGTCGCGGCCCTCGTAGACGCCCTCGGTGTCCGACTCCTCCCAGTCGTAGGACATGTCCAGCAGGTTCACGAAGAAGTCGTTGTCCAGCGCGTCCGTGTCGTCGGTGAACACACCGTGGTCGGCGTCGCCGTGGGTCGCCCCCAGCGTGCGCATGCCGCCGAGGAGCACGGTCATCTCGGCGGGGGTCAGGTCGAGCAGGTCCGCCCTGTCGACCAGCTGCGTCTCGGGCTTGCGGTCGAGGTCGTCGCCGAGGTAGTTCCGGAAGCCGTCGGCGTCGGGCTTCAGCGCCTCGAAGGACTCCTCGTCGGTCCACTCCGCCTCGGCGTCGACCCGGCCCGGTTCGAACGGGACCGTCACGTCGTGGCCGGCGTCGGCCGCGGCGGCCTCGATCGCCGCGTTGCCGCCCAGCACGATCAGGTCCGAAAGCGAGACGGCGGTCCCGTCGGAGCGAGACTCGTTGAACTCGGCCTTGATCTCCTCGTAGGTCGACAGCACCGTCTCGAGTTCGTCGGGCTCGTTGACCGCCCAACTGCGCTGGGGCTCCAGTCGGATGCGGGCGCCGTTGGCGCCGCCGCGCTTGTCGCTGTCGCGGTACGTCGACGCCGCGGCCCAGGCGGTCTTGACGAGTTGCGACCGCGAGAGGTCGGTGTCGAGAATCTCCGCGGCGAGCTGGTCGGCTGCCTCGTCGTCGACCGGCTCGAAGTCTCGGTCTGGCAGCGGGTCCTGCCAGATCATCGTCTCGTCGGGGACCTCCGGACCGAGGAACCGCTCCGGCGGACCCATGTCGCGGTGGATCAGCTTGTACCAGGCCTTCGAGAACGCGTTCAGGAACTCTCGGGGGTCGTTGTAGAACTCCTCGATGATCTCCCGGTAGTCGGGGTCGCGCTTGAGCGCCACGTCGGTCGTCAGCATCATCGGCGTCTGCTCGCCGTCGCCGTGGGCCTCCGGTGCGGCCTCGACCTCGTCGGCGTCGACGGGGGTCCACTGCCAGGCACCGCCGGGGCCCTTCTCTGGCTCCCACTCGTTGTTCAGCAGGTTGTCGAGGTAGGAGGTGTCCCACATCGTCGGCGTGGAGTTCCAGGGCCCCTCGATGCCGCTGGTGATGGTGTCGTCACCCTTCCCGGAGCCGTGGTCGCTCTCCCAGCCCAGGCCCATGTCCTCGATGGGGGCGGCCGCGGGCTCGGGACCGACGTGCTCTTCGGGGTCGTCGGCACCGTGGACCTTCCCGAACGTGTGGCCGCCGGCGATCAGCGCCGCCGTCTCCTTGTCGTTCATCGCCATGCGGTCGAACGACGTCCGGATGCGCTCGGCGGACCACTCGGGGTCCGGTTCGCCCTCGGGACCCTCGGGGTTGACGTAGATGAGACCCATCACCGTCGCGCCCAGTTTGTCCATGAGGTCGTCGTCCTCGTCGAAGCGGTCCCAGGACTCCATCTCCTGTTCGGGGCCCCAGTCTGCGCCCTCGTCGGGCTGGAAGGCGTCCTCGCGGCCGCCGGCGAACCCGAACGTCTCGAAGCCCATCGACTCCATGGCGACGTTGCCCGCCAGGACGATCAGGTCTGCCCACGAGAGCTGCTTGCCGTACTTCTGCTTGATCGGCCACAGCAGCCGGCGCGCCTTGTCGAGGTTGGCGTTGTCCGGCCAGCTGCCGAGGGGCTCGAACCGCTGGGTGCCGCCGCCCGCGCCGCCGCGCCCGTCGGTCGTCCGGTACGTGCCCGCGCTGTGCCACGCCATCCGGATGAACAGCGGCCCGTAGTGGCCGTAGTCCGCCGGCCACCACTCTTGCGACTCGGTCATCAGCTCCTCGAGGTCGGCTTTCAGCTGCTCGTAGTCGAGGTTCTGGAACGCCTCGGCGTAGTCGAAGTCCTCGCCTCGCGGGTCGGCCCGCGTCGCGTTCTGGTCGAGCGGGGACAGGTCTAGCATCTCCGGCCACCACTCCTGATTCGACTTGCTCATGTGCGAACGGTGGTGGCTTCTGCATATCAAATTGTCGCACTCGGTAGAGAATGTTCGTTGCACGCGAAGATATCTACCGAATGTAGTAACTTCTGGCGTGTCGAGGGACCCCTTGGCGTCCTCGCGGGGGCTCCGTCGACGTTCCACGAGCCCGACCGTCACGCTCTCGCCCGCCGTGCGCGTCGCTGGCCGCACCCATCGAAACGCACTAACGGCCCATCCCGTGTACTCGGAGCAATGAGAGCCCATCACGAGGACGAAGCGATCGAACGGGCGATTCGATACCTGGTCAACTCGTTCGAAGCCTCCGGCGACAACCCGAAACCGGTGATCCTCCACAGCACGAGAGTGGGGATGGACCTGTACGACAGGGGGTACGACGAGCCCGTGGTCGTCGCTGGCTTCCTCCACGACCTGATCGAGGATACGGACGTGACGGCCGACGACATTCGGTCGCGGTTCGGCACAGAGGTCGCAGAGATCGTGGACGCCGCCAGTTTCGACGAGCGCATCGACGACTACCTCGAGCGACACTACGACATCTACAGCCGCTGTTTCGACGTCGGGCGCAGCGCGGTTCTGGTCAAAGCCGCGGACATCCTGGACAACAGTGATTACTACGACATGGGAGACGACGACGAACTGCTGGCGATGCTGATCGAGAAGATGACCTACTTCGTCGAGGAATCCGAGCCGTACATCGGCGACGAAGACATCTACGAGGACCTCGAGGCGAAACTCCCCGCCGTGGCGGAACGAGCGGGTGACATCGATCGGTGACCGTCGACTCCTCCGTCACCGGAACTGTACTCCGTCGGCACCGCTGCCCGCGCGATCCCGCAGATTTTGACCCTGCGGGTCCTACCCACGAAGCAGATAGATGCCTGACGCCGATCGGAACCACGACATCGTGCTGTGGGGTGCCACTGGGGTCGCGGGACGCCTCGTCGCCGAGTATCTCACCGAGCGGTACGCCCCGGGGGAGCTCTCGCTGGCGCTCGGCGGTCGCAACGAGGCGAAACTCGACGCCCTCGCCGCGGACTTGACCGAGGCCAGCGACGACTGGGCGACGATCCCGACGGTGCTCGGCGACGCGACCGACCCCGAGAGCCTCCGGGCGCTGGCCGAGGATACCGACGTCGTCTGCACGACGGTGGGCCCCTACACGACGTACGGCACCCCGCTGGTCGAGGCGTGCGTCGAGGCCGGCACCGACTACTGCGACCTGACCGGCGAGGTGAACTGGGTCCGCGAGACGGTCGATCGCTTCCACGACGCCGCGGTCGAGGCCGACGCGCGCATCGTCCACAGTTGCGGGTTCGACTCCGTCCCCGCCGATCTGGGGACGCTGCTCGTCCAGGACTTTGCCGCGGAGACGTTCGGCGCCCCTTGCGAGGAAGTCCGGATCTACCTCGAGGACGGGAGCGGCGGCGTCAGCGGTGGGACGCTCGCAAGCGCCGCCGAGACGTTCGCGGCCGCCGCGTCGGACCCCGAGGCCCGCGAGGCGCTCGGCGACCCCTACTCGCTGGCGCCGCCCGGCGACCGCGAGGGGCTGGACCGCGGCGCACAGCGCTTGGCACGCAAGGACCCCCTGCGGTCGGTGTGGACGGCACCGTCGCCGATGGCGGTGGTGAACGAGCGCATCGTCCGGCGGAGCAACGCCCTGCTCGGGTACCCCTACGGCCGCGGGTTCCGCTGTACCGAGGTCATTCCCACCGGTCGCGGCCTCGGCGGCGCCGCGAAGGCCAACGCCGTCGCCGGCGGCCTCGGCCTGTTCACCGCCGGGATGTCCGTCGACCCGATCCGCTCGGGGCTCCAGGAGTTCGTCTTCCCCGACCCCGGCGAGGGGCCGACGAGCGAGGAGGCCGAACAGGGCCACTTCACGGTGCGAGTGCTCGGTCGTGGGACGACCGCCGACGGCCCGTTCACCGTCGAGGCGGAGTTCGGCGCTGATCTGGACCCCGGCTACGGCGCCACCGCGCGGATGCTCGGCGAGTCGGCGGTGTGCCTGCTCCGGGACGACGTCGACTCGTCGCTCTCGGGTGGCGTGCTCACGCCGGCCTCGGCCATCGGCCTCCCGCTGGCCGAGCGCCTGCGCGAGGTCGGGTTCACCGCGACGGCGAGCGAACGCGCCGAGCGCTGAGCCACGACGGTCGACCGGGCTGGCCCGGCGGGGGATGTCGTCGAACGTGGACGTCGATCCGCTCAGTCCGACAGTTTCGATGCCACGACGACCTCGTAGGTGACCGTGTCGGCGGCCTCGACGGCGCTGTACACGTCGATGCCCACACACCACCCCGAGTCGACGATGGGGTCGGGCGGCGACTGCACGCCGTCCGCCGGCAGCGACTCGATCCGATCTTCCAGACGAGGCGCCTCGATCCTGATCTCGAACCCGCTGTCGGTCGGCCCGACCTCGACGGTGGCGTCCGTGGGGTGTGAGCCGACGGACCCGACCAGTATCTGTTCGATCGTCCGAACGACCAGCGCCCGTTCGGCCGGGATTTCCGCGTCCGAACGCACGGTCAGCGTGGCTCCGTCTCCCGGTTCGAGGAGGTCCCAGGCCGCCCCCGCCGCGTCGCCGAGGTCGGTCGGTTGTCCGTCTTCGCCGGCGACTTCGACCGGATCCGAGAGCAGCTCCTGGGCCCGCTCGAGGTTGGTCTGGACTTTCGCCACTGCCTCCGACAGGTCGCCGTCTACCGCTCCGAGTGCGGCCGTCGCCATAGTCAGTCGCTCCGCGAGCGCCCCGGGGACGTCCCGCTCTTCTCTGACCGGCCTGATGAGACCGAGCACGGCCGGCTCCCCCTCGTAGGTCACCTGCCCGCCGAGCACGTCCACCGTCCGCGTCGCGCCGTCGGGGCGGTGCAGGTCGACGGTGTACCGAACCTGGTCCATGTCCGCCGACTCGCGCCGGTCGAGCGCGCGCTCCACGCGCCGGCGGTCCTCGGGGACGACGCTGTCGAGGACGTCCATCCCGACGACATCGTCGGGATCGCGCCCGAGCAGCATCGCGAAGAAGCCGTTGACCTGTCGGTACACGCCGTTCTGGGAGAGGCCGACGCCGATGAGGTTCTGGTCGAACAGCTGCAGGTACCACTTCTCGGTCCGTCGCCGCTGCTCGCGGTGGCGCGCCTTCTCGACGGCGTTCAGACACCTGTTCGCCAGCAGTTCGTACTGTTCGGCGCCCGTCCCCTTCTGCAGATAGTCGGTCACGCCCTTCGAGATCGCCTCGCTCGCGATCTCCTCGCTCCCGCGCCCGGTGAACAGGAAGAACGGTTTCGACGGAAACGCCTCGCGCACGGCCGACAGCAGCTCCAGGCCGTCCAGCTCCGGCATGTCGTAGTCGCTGACGACACAGTCGATCGCCTCGGTCTCGAGGGTCTCGACGACCGTCGTCGGATCGGTCGTGCTCTGCACGTCGAGGCGGGACCGCTGGCGCTCCAGTTGCTGTTCGATCATCTCCGCGAAACGCCTGTCGTCGTCGACACACAGGATTCTGACGGGATCGTCCGACGGGTCACTCACGGGCTGGGGCCCCCCAAACCATCTTCCCGGGGGATTCTTCAGTAACAGTAATAAGCCTTCCTGGGCAGGCAGTGCGTAGACGTCGACACGGAGAACGATGCCACCGGAAGCGAGCGACCCCTCGTCGTTCGCCGCCAGCGGAGAGTCTTACTACACCGCAGATCATCGGGTCGGCACGGTGGTCGGGGCCACGAGCCTCACCGCGACGCAGGTGAGCGCGGGGACGATGGTCGGGACGATCGGGATTCACTACACCGTCGGCGTCGGGTTCGCTCTCGTCTGGCTGGGCATCTGGGCGGGGTGGCTCGCCTCCATGCTGTTCGTCGCTCCACAGCTGCGTGACGCCGGCGGATTCACCGTCGCGAACTTCCTCGCGTCCCGGTTCGGGACGGGCGAGGGCCACGTCAGGGGCCTCGCCGCCGCGTTCATCGCCGCCATCTACCTCGTGTACACGACGGCACAGTACCTCGCGGGCGGGATCGTCCTCGAGGCCGTGTTCGGGCTCGAACAGTCCCTGGGAGTCGTGCTCCTCGCGGCGCTCGCGCTCTCGTACACCGTCGTCGGCGGGATGTTGTTCAGCGTCTACTCGGACGTGGTGCAGGTGGCCGTGCTGGTCGGTGGCCTGCTCCTGGCGACGACGGTCGGCGTCGCGCAGGTCGGCGGTCTCGCCGCGCTGTCGGCCGACGCCACGGCGGTCGATCCACAGTTGGTCTCGCCGACCGGTGCGCCGGCGCTCACCGTCGGGCTGGCGCTGTCGTTCGGGTTCGGCATCGCGATCGCGCCGTTCGAACTGTCCAGGGTGTACGCGATGCGCGACCCCGAGACGGTCCGGCGGGCGATCCCGCTCTCGATCGCGATCCAGTCCGTCGTCGCCGTCTGTATCGCCCTCCTCGGACTGATCGCACGACTCGAAGTCCCCGACATCGCGAACCCGGACCTCGCGGTCGTCCAGCTCTCGGTCGAGCTGTTCGGCCCGGCGGTCGGCGGACTACTGTTGCTCGCCGTCCTCGCCGGCATCCTCAGCACCATCGATTCGGTCCTGCTCGTGTCCTCGGCGGCGATCTCGCAGGACCTGTTCCGACGGGCCCTCCCCGCGGCGGGTGTGCTCGACACGCAACCGGGAGACGAGACGGTCCACACCGTCGACCGGTTGGCGACGATCGCGGCGGCCGTGATTCCGATCGGACTGACCGCCGTCGCTGGCTCTCTCGGCGGACTGATCCAGCTGATCGTCGCCCTGTACACGTCGCTGCTTGCCGGGACGCTGTTCGTGCCGGTGCTGGCCGGGCTGTACTGGTCCGCCGCGACGAAGGCAGGGGTCCTCACCGGGATGTGCAGCGGACTTGGGGCAGTCCTCCTCTGGCAACTGGGGCGACAGCACGGACTGCTCGACGGTGGCGTCGGGGTCGTCGACCCCGTGATTCCCGGGCTGGTCGCGAGCCTGTGCGGGGTGGCCCTCGTCTCGGTCGCTCGCCCCCCGGAGTAGCGCGCCGTCGACGCTCAGATCGGGGAGTTCAGCGTCCCGAAGTACACCTGCCACGCGAGGGCAGACTTGGCGACCAGACTCAACAGGACGTACGTCTTCTCGCCGAAGAGGTAGTCCTCCCACCGCGAGACCTCCAGATACTGCAACGCCATGTTCAGCGCGAAGAGGTTGAAGAAGACGAAAATCGAGACGTAGATGTAGATGACGAACTCCGGGAACTCCCCGGCGCTCGCCGTCACCGATCCGACGAACGTGATCCCGATGACGATCCAGGGGACGATCCCGGCGAGACAGCCGACCCAGTACGGCGTCCAGTCGACGTCGTCGGCGCCCTCGTTGCGCTGCTCCATCAGGAGTCCCGTGAGGTTCATCACCGCGACGAGCCCGAACACTGCGACGAGCGACCCGAGGTCCCAGACGCCGGCCAGCATGGCGATCACGACGATCATCAGCGAGGCGCTCACGGCGTACTCGTACCAGCGGTAGGGGTTCATCCCCCGGTCGAGGTACGCGACGTACCGATCGTACAGCACGGTCGCGATGGCGGCGTGTGCGAGCGCCGAGATGAAGAGGAATCCCGCAACGAGCAGCGGGAGGTTCGCGTCGACGAACGCCACGGTCTCCGGGAAGATGGTCTCGCTCCCGGGATCGAACCCGTACCTGGTGCGCGTGATCGGCCACAGGACCCCCTCGGCCAGGGCGACCATCGCCACGGCCTGGACGGCGTGGAGAACGGCCATGACGCCGTTCCACAGCCGGAGTCGTGTGTCCCGTGCTGACGTGTGCTGTTCGGCGGCGGTCGCCGTGGCCTGTGAAGTAGTCACACGGGCACTACGGCCCGCCCCGGCATACGTCTACGGGATGCCCCGACGTGGTTCCGGATTGCTCGAAGCGTCGATATGCGCCCGCCAGTGGGGCCTCACCCGCTCCTCCAGCAACACGACTCCGGGGTACGCTACCGCCGTTCGGAGGTGATCCGTTCGAAGGCGTCTGCGACGGTGGCGACGGCTTCGATTCGCTGGTTCAGTTCCGCCGGGTCACCGAGTTTGCCCTTGGTCTGAATGGCGACGGTCGTCGGCGTGCCGCCGAAATCCTTGCTGATACTCTCCTCCATCTTCCCCTGTAAGACCCCACCGACCATCGAGTCGGACATGTCGGGGAGCTCCTGCGTTATCGTCTCCGTTGCGTCTCCGATCGTCACCGTGTCCAGATTCTCGACACCGAGAACCGCGTCCCTGACGTCTCTCGTGAGCAGGTCTCTGGCCAGTGTCTCCGTCTCCGCCCCCGCGACGACGAACCGATCGTCGACGACCGTGCTCTCGATGGACATCTCTCCGAAGTCCGTCAGGCCCGTCTGCTGGCCTTTCTTCCCGAGCATGATCCCCATCGTCGTCGGTTCGGCGAGATCGGCCTCCGTGATCGTGTAGGTAGTCCGGTTCGACCCACCCTCCGTCTTTTTGGCCGACTTTTTCGTGATCGTCCGAGCACGAACGGGGCGGCCACCGATCTCGCCAGTGTACTCACCGCTGGACAGGAGTCCGTCGCCTTCCAGCGAGAGGTCGGTGTGCTCCTCCATCCCCGCCCACCGATTGCCCGAAATGACCGAGATGGCGATCAGCCCACCGAAACTCACCACGGCTATCATCCCAAACATGTACGGACCCGCGTCGGGAGTCCCACCCGCTGGGAGCAGTGACGGAGCGACGTACGGCTCTGCGTTCCCCGTGTAGATGGCGACTATCGACATCGCCGACAGTGCAAACCAGCCGAACTGCAGAAATCCGGACAGAACACTTTTGTTACTCATTTGCTACTCCGCTACCTCTCTCGACTGCGTCACCACTTCAGTGTGTGGGAGACTGTCAGTACCTCGTCGAAGCTGACCTCGGCACTCACGGCTCACAATCTGTCCGTAGTGAGCGTGCTTACAGCGTCGGTCGAGCCCGCTCGTTCCGTTACTGGTCGTCTAGCATTCGGATGCCACGCTCCACGACCGCATCAGTAACGAAGAGACTCGTCTCACGCTGGAGTGCTCGCATACGGGATGCCGCTTCGTCTCTGTCGAGCGATTTGCGGCCGTAACCGAGCGTGACGACGCCAATTGACCCGCGTACTTCGACGCCCGCCTCGGATGCTGACTCTCTGGCGGCGAGGTCGTCGGTTAGAAGAACGACTCCTCGTTCTTCCGCGACCGCAATCGCGGCGCGTTCTCCGGCGTCCAGTTCTTCAGCTCCGACTCTGATTCCATCGGCATCGACGAGTTCGTACGAGAGGTCGGCCAATCTGTCCGGAACACCACCGGCCTCGATCTCCTCGTAACCCGTCTCTGGAACGAGGAGGGTATCGAACGTCGCGAGCAGTTCGAGCGAGTCGATTTCGGCGAGGTGAATGAGCGGTCCCGCGTCCGAGACAGCCGCAAGCGTCACGCGTTCAGGGCCCAGTCGACGTCTTCCTCGACGGCCTCGCGCTCTCGGTCCGCTCGTTCGACTTTCGTCCGACCGACGAGTTCGATGGCCTCCTCGCGGCCGAGTTCGCCGTCGAAGTACCGCGCGAGAACGAGGTCCTCCCACAGGTCTTCGAGACCGCGTTCAAGGGCTTGCTCGAATACCTCAGATTCGGGGAGGCCGCGAGCCTCGGCGATTTCTCGAACCCGGTCGGAGATTTCGGCGGCCATACAGTGTGATTGCTCGGCAACGTTCATAAATCCGTGTCTGCCTGCCCGGCAGGAACTGATCGGGGCCTACGTCAACCGCGGTCACAACTAGATGCCCTCAGAGACGTTGTTCCCCCATCACAAATAGCGGCCTCGGCACTCATAGGGCTCGTCGTCCCCGGCTGCCGAGGCCGGGTCGGCCCGGTTGCCTCGTCATCGGCCGGGGGCGGCTACGCCCGGGCGGCGCAAGTCCCTTTCGGGGTCACCGTCCGCCGGCGAACGCTTATTGGGACGTCACTCCGAGCATGTGACGTGACCGGACCACGGGTCGCCGGGAAGGCGCTGCCGACCGCGGAGTCGCTGCGCGCCACGGCCGAGCGGGGGTTCGACCGTGCGGAGTTGCACTGTCCGCCGTGGACGCTGGACGACGTCGCCGAGACCGCCGCGACGGTCCGCGAGTCGCCGCTGACGGCCGCCTCGGTCCACACGCCACACGTCTGTCCGGACGATCTCGACCCGATCCTGGCGGCCGACCGTCTCGCGCGGCGCCTGGAGACGACGCTGGTGGTCCACACCCAGCACCTCCAGCACACCCGGGTCCCGACCGTCGAGGCGCTCGGACTGTCGGCCGACCGCGCGTACGAGAACAATCCTGGCGCGAGTGTGCGCCACCTGGAGGCGACGATCCTCGACCGCGGGCTCGATCTCGTCGTCGACACCGCACACCTGTACATGGCCCACGAGTCGTACCGCGACCGCCTCGCGGAGCTGCTGGATCGCTACGGCGACCGGATTCCGGTGGTCCACCTGACCGACGCCACACCGCGGGAGGACGGCCTGCCGTTCGGCGAGGGAGAGAGTGACCTGCCGGCGCTGGGCCGACTGCTGAAAGAGCGCCACGAGGGAACGGTCGTCCTCGAGGTGATGCCCGACCACCAGCGGGCGGCACTGGAGCAGTTCCGCGAGTTCTGAGCGGCCGGTCAGGACTCGATCCGTTCGCGAGCGGCCGTGACCAACAGCGGCAGCGTGATCGTCGCGTCGGCGTACACCGAGGCGTTGCGCGCGGCCTTCTCCAGTTTCCCCCACGAGCGTGCCTCGTCCAGCGTCGCCCCCGAGAGGCCGCCGGTCTGGGGCGGGTCCATCGTCAGCTGGACCGCGTAGTCGTAGGCCTTCGGCGCGACGAGCATCGTCTGGAGCGTGAAGTTCTTCGGGACGCCGCCGCCGACGACGAACGCGCCCGCCGACTCCGCCTCGAACGCCCGGTCGGTCAGCGGCGTCATGTCCGCCAGCGCGTCGAGTTGGAACTCGGAGGTCTGGTTGTACATCCACGCCTGCAGGCCGAGCACGGAGTCCTGAACCGCCGGGCAGTACACCGGCACGTCGGCCTCGTGGGCGGCGGCGGCGATCCCGGGATCTTCCTGGACGTCCTCACGCTCGTTGACGGCGGCGTTGGCACGCCCGAGCTCGGCGGTCAGTTCGGCGATTGAGACGGTCCGTTCGAGGTTCGGGAACACCTCCGAGCGGAGGTGGTCCTCGAACAGCGCGAAGTGTTCCTGGGGGAGGTAGACGTTGTAGATGCGGTCGACCTCCTCGTTGCGCAGCTGCTCGTCGTGGTCGCGGGCCGAGCGCCCGGGACACCCCTCGCGGCCGTGGTGGTGCTTGCCGCCGATGGCCTCGATGGCGTCGTGGGTGAGGTTCGCACCGGTGGTCACCAGCACGTCGACGTAGCCGTCCCGAATCAGCTCGGCGACGATGCGGCGCATCCCCGCCGGCACCATCGCGCCGGCCAGCCCGAGGAAGACGTCGGTCTCGGGGTCGCCGAACATCTCCGCGGCGACGTCGACGGCCTCGTGGAGGTCCGCCGCACCGATGCCCGCCGAGCCGTACTCCTCGGCCAGTTCGCCGACGGTCATCCCCGCCCGTGCCTCGGCGTGTGCCACGGGGTCGTGGGCGAACTCCTCGCGGTCCGGTTCGTGGTGGCCTCCGTGGGCGTCGGGGTCCTCGTGGGCCTCGTCGGCGTCGTCGTGGTCGTGCCCGTCGTCGCTCATGTGGCCCCGTCGGCGGGCCAGCGGAATGAACGCCCCGATCCGTCGATCGAGTCCCAGGGTTCAACCGGCTCCGTGACGTACGGTAGCATGCACCATGAGCGAGTCCGAACCACCGGAACGGAGCATCGACGAGACGACCACCTGGCCGGAGCTGGCGATCGGGCTGTACGACCGCCTGACGGGGCGAGGAGCCGAAATTGTCTACGAGTTCGAGGAGATGGCGGTGGACGTGCCAAGCACCACCGGCGAGGACGCCGAACACGCTCGCTGGCGACTGGACGGCACCGTCCGCATCACCACGCGTGAGCAGGACTGATCCGGTCGCCCCGCTGTCGGTCGAGACGGAGAATCTCACGCTCTCCGTCGCCGGCGTCACCATGCCGGTCGAGTCGACCGGCGAACGACTCCTCGTCGACGTCCCGACGGTTCGGGACGCGATTCGCGTCGCCCGCGCGGCGAGCGGTGACGCGGCTCGGTCGGCCGCACTCCTGACCGCGGCGGACCTGACGACGGAACTGCGCGTTCGTGGCCGGACGGTCGTCGTCCTCGGTGTCGACGCCCGACCCGGCGCCCTCTCGCGAGAACTCGGTGTCGCCCCCGGCGCGATCCGACTCGGCGGCGTTCTCTCCGCGGGCGGGGACGCCGCCTTGACGATCCTGCGGACCGCCTGGCGGCGACTGCGCTGACCAGTCGCTGCCCGCGCCGCGGGTTCAAGTGAGAACGGGCGACCAGTCTACGCCGTGCCCTGACCACGACTGCGACGGCTCCGGAGGCTGCCGCGAGGCGGCCGTCGAGCGCTCTGCGCTCCGAAGCGTGCAACACATCCGTCGCGGGCCGCCGCCGTGTTGCCTGCTCGCAACGCCGATACCTCCGGTCGAACCCGTGTGATCCGTCCGGAACACCCGTGCACGACCAACCCGACGCCGTCGCGGCCGACCGGCGACGGGTCCCGACAGACTGCGTCGCGGAACTGGGGTCCCGGAAGCCGCCTGGCGCCCCTCGGCTCTCACGCCAGCCCGAGCCCGGAGAGCATCAGGTAGCCCCCGACGCCGACGGAGAGGAGGAGCCCGACACCCCACTTCAGCGCCTCCTTGGTGAACCCGGATACGACATCGCCCTTGCCGTGGTCGGAGACGACGAACTCGCCGACGCCGTCACCCTCCGAGACGACCAGTCGCTCGTTCGCGTACAGCTCTCGGTCGGGGCCGGTGGCGTCCTCGACGGCGTCGGTCATCCCGCCGACGACATCGCCGGCCTGTGACTGCATGCGCTGTAACTCCGTCTGAAGTTCCTCGCGCTCGGCGGGGGTCAGCTCCCCCTGCTGCTGGCGTCGCTGTAGCTCCTGCACCCGTTCGGCCGATGCCTCCATCTCCGCACGGTCTCGCTGGTCTACGACCGCTCCCGACTGCCCGCGCTGAGAGCCGCGCGCACCAGTCGACTGCTGGTCGCGCCGGGAGGTCCGACGGAGCGTCTCGGGACCACCGGACAGCAGACTCGACGCGACGTCGAGGGCGGAGGCGTCGCCGCCGAAGAGGCCGCCGATGGCGCTCGAGATCTCGCCGCTGGCGGCGCCTACCTGGTTCGGCGGCATCGCCTCGCCGTAGACGTACACAGACTCGTTGGGGAGGATCAAGCGCTCGTAGTAGCGGCGCTCGTTGCCCGTTGAGCGCATGTCTTCCAGCCACTTGTCGGTGATCGGGAGGTCCTCTCCGTCGTCGGCCGACCCGCCGGTGACCGTCGCGAGGACTTTCTCCGTGGTGCTCGCGGTCGCCTCGTCACTGTTGATGCTGTAGGCGCGTTCGAGCTCCAGGTCGGCCGCCGGCGCGTCGATCATCGCCTGGCCGCTGCCGTCGGCGACGTAGAACGGTTCGGTTCGCACCTCGTGTTCGACTTCCACCCACTTCGTCTCGGTCTTCATCTCTCGGTGACCGTCCCCGTCGCGATCGTACTGCTCTCGTTGTCGCTGTCGCCGTTTCTCCTCGACGGTGAACTCGTAGGCGAGACAGTCCCTGCCGGTCAGCGGCGACGTCACCAACTCGGTGGCCGGTCTCGCCTGTCCTTGGAGTTCGACGGCGCCCGGTCGAAGCGACCCTGCCTGTGCCCGCTGTGCGCCTTTGAGTTCGCTCCGCCGTCGCCAGTAGCGGCGGGCGAAGAAGTACGAGACGCCCCCGCCGAGCAGCACGAACAGGAGGCCCGCGCCTAGCGTCGCGACGGAGACCATGCCTGTCCCTCCGTTGATCGGTCGTCACCCGGAACCCCCGGTGACTGTGGTGGTGTCATACCGTGTTGACGTTGCACATACCACTTGGTAAAGCTCCTGCCTAGTCACGTAGTCGACGGATTCGGAGAGGTGATTCCCCCGACGGCGACCTCACAGCCCGGTCGGATGCTCGAGAACCGTCGTCTCCAGTCCCCACTCGGCAACCAGGTCCGCGAGCGCCCGGACGCCGAACGTCTCGGTCGCGTAGTGGCCGCCCAGCACCACGTTCACGCCCGCCTCGCGGCTCTCGTGGTACAGTTTCCCCTTCCCCTCACCGGTGACGAACAGGTCGACGTCCGCGTCGCGGGCCTCCCCGAAGAAGTCCGCGCCGCTGCCGGTGACGATGGCCACGTCGGTCGCCGTCTCCGGAGCCCCCTCGTGGTCGAGCAACTGCGGTTCGGCGGGGCCCGTGTCCAGTTCGGTCGCGAGCAGGTCGCGGACGGCGGCCGGATCGAGGCCGTCGGGGACCCGCCCGCGCAGGCCGATCGGCTCCGGCCCGACGTGGCCGAACGGTTCGCGGTCGACCAGCCCCAGCAGGTCTGCGAGCCCCGCGGCGTTGCCCAGCTCGGGGTGGCCGTCCAGCGGCAAGTGCGAGACGTACAGCGGGCAGTCGCCCGCGAACAGCGGCGCCAGCCGGTCGTACAGCTGCCCGGTGACGCGCTCGGCGTCGCCCCAGATCAGGCCGTGGTGGGTCACCAGCAGGTCCGCGCCCGCGTCGACGGCGGCCTCGGCGGTCGCGCGGGCGGCGTCGACCGCGAACGCGACGTGTTCGACCTCGCCAGCGTCGGGGCCGACCTGCAGCCCGTTGGGGCTGGCGTCGAGGTCGGCGTAGTCGTCGGTCCGCAGGCGGTCGTCGAGGCGCGCACACAGCGTCGTCAGGTCCATGCCGACGCTTCGGCGGGTCGGCCCGTAGGCGTTGTGTTCGCCGCTCAGTTCGGGCGGACCAGCCGTTCGCCGCGCTCGTCGATCACCCCGCGCTCGACGGCCGCGTCGACGACCGCCCGGAAGTCCGTCGGCTCCATCCCGTACGCGTTGACCGCGACTTCCTCTATCTCGGCGGTCCGGACCGGGAACTCGCGGTTCTGGAGCAGCCGGATCACGCGGTTGTACGTCTCCGCGGCCGGGGTCTCGCTCGCTCCGACGGCACCTGCGCCACTCGCCCGCTGCGGACCGCCCTCGTCCGCCGCTGTCGGCTCCTCGGCGGCAGCCGTGCCGTCGCCGTCTCGGGTCGGCTCCGCCTCCCTGACCACGTCGTCGTCCGAGGCGTCGTCGCTGGCCGCCGTATCGTCGTCGTCGTCGCCCTCCTCCTCGTCGACTTCCTCGCCACCGACCTCCCCGGTTCCCGTCGCCGCCGTGGCGTCCGCACTCCCGCCGAACACCGCTTCCTCGTCGTCGTCTTCCGTGGCGGACTGTGCCCCGGCGAAGATCGGCTCGGCGTCGCCCGCCGCGGCCGTCCGCCCCCCGCTCTCGTCGAGTCTGGCGTCTCGGTCGGCCTGCTCGTCGTCCGACCCCTCCTCGTCCGCCTCGGCGTCGTTCGCCGGCACGCCGTCGGCGTGGTCGGTGTCTGGCGGGCTCGCGTCCGCGCGCTCGGCCCCGTCGTTCTCGGAGTCATCGGTGACGTCCAGCGGGGCGCCGACCCCCTGGTCGGGCGTGACGTCGGCGACGGCGGGGGCGTCGTCTGTCGGGTCGTCGACTGCAGCTGCCGCGGTCGCGACCAGCGTGTCGGTCTCGGCGTCCGGCGCGGCCACCAGCACCCGTTCCAGGACGGAGACGAGCTTGCGGCGACAGGTCGGACAGAGCACGACCGTCGTCGGGTCGTCGCCCGACGCAGCCAGCGTGTGGCGGTCCAGCGGCGCGTCCAGTGCGGTTCCGCAGAAGTAACACGACGAGAGGTCACTCATGGTTGCCAACCTGCACGCCCGGACAAAAAAGACTCCCCCAAAACTTGTCAGTGATCTGTCCCGTCGGCGTGGGCGCAGACGAACGACCGGAGGAGTCTGCCGGCCAGCGCGGCGGCCTGGCCGTCGTCGCGGTCGTTGACCTCCACGACGTCGAAGCCGACGCAGTCGGGCGCCACCGCGCGGACCACCCGCTCCATCGTCCGGGAGGTGAGGCCACCGGGCTCCATCGTCCCGGTGCCGGGGGCGAACGCGGGGTCGGCGGCGTCGACGTCGACGGAGCAGTAGACTGGACCGTCGAACGCGGGGTCCCAGTCGGCCACCTGGCCGGGCGGAACGACCGTCACGTCTGCGTGCTCGGCGCGGTCCCACTCGGCCTCGCTGCCCGCTCTCGCGCCCAGGATCACGGCCTCGTCGGCGGTCTCCAGAGCTCGCCGGGTGGCGGTCGCGTGGCTCAGCGGGTTGCCGTCGAACGCCTCCCGGAGGTCCAGGTGGGCGTCCAGACAGACGACCGTCTCGGGGTCGGTCGCCCGGACGGCCGCCGGGGTCACCGAGTGCTCGCCGCCGACCACTACAGGGACTGCGCCGTCGCGGACGACGTCGGTCAGGACACCTTCGAGGTGGTCGAGGTACGCCGCGACGTCGTCCCATGCGCGGACGTCGCCACGGTCGTGGACGCCGAGTTCGGAGAAGTGGAGGTCGGTCTGGTGGTCGTAGTCTTCGAAGGATTCGGCGACGGTTCGGATGCGGTCCGGCCCGAACCGGGTGCCGGGCTGGAACGTCGTGGTGGCGTCGAGGGGCGCGCCGACCACGACGTAGTCGGCCGCGTCGCGGTCCGCGAGCGCCCCGGGGAACATCGCTATCCGACGACCTTGCGCTGGTCGTCCATCTCCAGGAACTCGATGTTCTCGTCCGGTTCGACCGACATGTCTTCGGGTACTCGCATCGTCGTCGTCTCGTAGGTGTCCAGGTCCATCACCTGCATGTCCGCGCCGTCGACGGAGACGACCTGGCCCTGCTTGCGCTCGATGATCGGGACCCAGATCTTCGCGTCGACCGGCTGGGACAGCGAGCGCTTCTTGCCGTCGAACACGCCCTCGGCCTCGATGCGGGCCTTCGCGCTGCCGTGCTTGCCGGGCTTTGCGGTGCTGTAAGCGTTGATCTGGCAGGCCGTCTCGTCGACCATCACGTAGTTGCCCTCTTGGAGGTCGCGGACCTCTTTCTGCTCTTTCGCCATGTCTCGGCGTATTGGACCGCCGGTGATAAACGGTTTGGAACGGCGCGAGCGCGGCGAATAGGGCGGTTCCTGACGGCCGATCGATCAGTCGTCGCGGTCGCCGGCGAGGGCGGTCCCGCCGTCGCCGCCCGTGCCACCGTCCTGTTTGCGCATCTCCTGACGGGTGAACTGTGGCTTCGCACGGAGACCCTTCCGACGGCGGCGGTAGCTCCACCACAGCGTCAGCACCGACAGGACCGCCAATCCGGCGACGACGGCGGCGGCCCGGAGGTCGTCGGCGGCGTACAGGATGCTGGCCGACAGCACGGAGAACCCGAACGTGATGCCGTACACCAGTCGCCTGGCCAGGCGGTCGTACACCCGGTTGGCGTCGGACAGTTCCGTCTCGACGGTGAGGGTGCCCCGGTCGGCCCGATCGAGCACGCGTTCGAGTTTCGGCGGGACCCGCACTGCCGAGGTGACGGAGTCCTGCACCTGGCCGCGGGCGTCGTCGAGGTACTGGCGGACCGACTCCTCGCGGTAGCCCTGTTCGGTGAGGTAGGTGGTGGCGACGTCGATGAAGTCGAACCCAGGGTCGAGCGTGACACAGACTCCCTCGACGACGGTGGCGACCCGCAGGACCAGCGCGAGGTTCTTCGGCAGGCGGAACGGGAACTCGTAGATCGAGTCCTCGATCTGCCCGATGATCTGCTGGACGCGGTACTGCTCGATGTCCTCGCCACGGGCGTCGGCGATGGCCAGCTCCATCACGTCGCCCATGACCTCGCGGTCGGCCTCGGGGCTCAGCGTGCCGATCGAGATCAGCGCGTCGAGGATGGCGTCGATGTCCTGATTGGCGACGGCGATGTAGAAGTCGACGATCTTGTCCTGGACGAACTCGTCGACCCGCCCGCTCATGCCGAAGTCGTAGAAGACGATGGTCCCGTCGTCCTGGACGGCGAGGTTCCCGGGGTGGGGATCGGCGTGGAACACGCCGTCCTCGATGATCATCTGGAGGTACGCCCGCTGGAGGTTCTCGGCCAGTTCCGACCGATCGAGCCCGGCGGCGTCCAGTTCGTCGACGTCGTCGATCTTGGTGCCGGGCAGGTACTGCATCGTGAGCACGCGCGGCCCCGAGTGGCTCTCGACGACCGGCGGGATGGCGATGGTGTCGTCGTCCTCGAAGTTGCTCTTGATCTCGGTGAGCATCCGGGCCTCCCGCTCGTAGTCCATCTCCTCCCGAATCGTTCTGTCGAACTCGTCGGCGAGGTTCTCCAGCGAGAACGACTGGGCATCGCTGACGAAAAACAACAGGATCGGCAGCGACCACTGGATCACGCGCAGGTCTGCCGCGACGAGGTCCTCGATGCCGGGGCGGCGGACCTTCACCGCGACCTCCTCGCCGTCGAGCGTCGCTCGGTACACCTGTCCGAGACTCGCCCCGCTGATCGGTTCGGTGTCGAAACTGTCGAACTCCTCGGTGACCGCCCCGATTTCCTCTCGGACCACCACCTCGGCGTCCGCCCAGGGCGCGGGTGGCACGTCGTCCTGCAGCTTCGCCAGCACGGAGATGTACGCCGGGGGGAGCACGTCTGGGCGGGTCGACAGCAACTGCCCCAGTTTGATGAACGTCGGCCCCAGCGTCAAAAGCGAGTCCAGCAGTCGCTCTGCGCGTCGCTGCTGGGTCTCGACGCCGACGCTGCGCCGGCCGCCGAACAGCAGGTACTTCCGGCGATCCCTGGCGTACGCGAGCAACAGCGGGAGGAACTGCCAGGCGACGACGACGAACCGTTTGTAGGCGCGGAGTTGGACCAGCCTCACCACCTCCAGTCAGGCAGCGTCGGCGTCCTCGACGTCGATGTGTGTCCCGGTCTCGGTGCCGCGCTTGGGGAGACGCAGCTCCAACACCCCGCGGTCGACGGTCGCCTCGGCGCCGGCGTCGGTGGCGTCCGGCGGGATGGGCAGCTCCGCGTCGAGGAACAGCGACCGGTCCTCGCCGACGTAGCGAAACTCGGGATCGACATCCTTCTCGCGGCGCGCCTCGACGGACACCCGACCCCCGCTGGCGGTGATCTCGACGGTCTCGGCGGTCGCACCCGGAAGGTCGACGACCAGCAGGTACGCCTCCTCGGACTCCAACAGGTCGGCGAACACGGCCTCGGGCAGGTCCCGCAGAGCCTCGCGCAGCGCTGACATGGCCTCGGCTACGTCTCGGGGGGCGAAAAAGGCCGCGGTACCGGTCGATCCCGGGTCACGCAGGCTATCCGAGATAGAGCAGCGCGGCCAGGACGCCAGCCCCGAGGACGGCCAGGAGGAGCCCCGGTTTCGCCATCCGCCAGGCTGCTCCGCCCTGCCTGCTGTCGGCGATGGCGAACGGTCGCCCCGCGATCCGGCGGCGCCAGCGCCCCAGCAGCGATCCGCTCCCGACCTCGGGCGCGCCGACGACGGCGTTGACCGTGCCGAGGTCGCCGGTGCGGTCGTACGCGGACCGGGCCGCGCCGACGAGGTGGACCTGACTCCCGAGGTCGAGGCGCCGTTCGACGTACCGGCGGTCGTTGCCACCCTTGATCTCGACGATCTTCAGGTCGTGCGTGTAGTCCTCGCTGTCGACGCTCGGCGTGTCCGCGATGAACCTCCGGATTCGGTCGGGCGGCGTGGTCCCGCCCTTCACCTTGTGGTCCATCTCCTCGGCGAGGTTCAGCGACGCACCCTCCGGATCGACCAACACGGAGCCGGTGTCGTCCTGCAGGTGGAACGGGACCGCGACGGTGTCCTCGTCGACCGTGCGCCAACTGGAGTGCTTGCCGCTGGAGCGGTACTCAAGCACCTCGTACTCGCAGGCGACACACTCCGTGCCGGAAAAGGGCGCGTGAATCGTCTGGTCGGCGGCCTGTGCGGTGCCGGCGAGTTCGACGGGGCCGCCGCGGGTCGCGTCGGCCGCTGGATCGGGGTCCTCGCTGCGAATCCGCCAGGCGTTGCGCAGTTCGGCCAGGCCGAGCGTGAGCAGCGCGATCCCGAGCAGGCCACCCGCGGCCAGGTACGGGGTCGGGAGGGGCATGGCTCGGTGTGCGCGATCGCACCTCCTCAATCTCCCGGTCTTCGGTCGCCGCTCCCACACGCTTTTGCCCGTCGGCACCCCCCGATCCGACATGACCGCTGACGAGAGCCGCACGGAGGCCGGGTTCAAGGAGCGGACGCGGGTCGATGCCGCTCGCGCGGCGCTCGCCGAGCGGGTCGCTCCCGTCGAGCGAACCGAGCGCGTCTCCCTGCCGGCGGCCGACGGGCGAGCGCTGGCGGAACCGATCGTCGCCGACCGCCCCGTGCCCCACTACCGCCGGGCGGCGATGGACGGGTGGGCCGTCCGCGCCGCGGACACCTTCGGCGCCAGCGGCCGCTCGCCTGCGATCCTCCGTCCCGCCGAGACGGTCGGCCCGGACCGTGCCGTGCGGGTCCACACCGGCAGCGAACTCCCCGACGGCGCCGACGCCGTCGTGGTGGTCGAGGACGTCGACCGCGTCGGCGACGAACTGGAGGTGTTCGACGCCGTCGGCGGCGGCGAGAACGTCGCCCCGGTCGGCGAAGATGTCGAGGACGGCCAACCGCTGTACGAGCCCGGCCACCGCCTGCGCCCCTCGGACCTCGGCCTGTTGCGGGCCGTCGGCGTCGACGAGGTGGCGGTCGCCGCCCGTCCGACCGTCGCCGTCTGCCCGACCGGCGAGGAACTGGTCGCCGACAACCCCGGCCCGGGAGAGGTCGTCGAGACCAACGGCCTGACCGTCTCGCGACTGGTCGAGCGCTGGGGCGGCACAGCCACCTACGGCGACGTCGTCACCGACGACCGCGCGGCGCTCCGAGAAGCGATTCGCGACGCCGTCGCCGACCACGACGTCGTCGTCACCACCGGCGGCTCCTCGGTCGGCGAGCGGGACCTCGTGCCCGACGTCGTCGCGGACCTCGGCGAGGTGTTCGTCCACGGCGTCGCGCTGAAGCCGGGCCACCCGGCCGCGCTGGGCGCCGTCGACGACACGCCGGTGTTGCTGCTGCCGGGCTACCCCGTCGCCTGCATCGTCAACGCCGTCCAGTTCTGCCGACCCGCGGTCAAGCGCGCGGGGCACCTGCCCGTCGACCCGCTGCCGACCCGCGAGGCGACGCTGGCCCGGAAGATTCCGAGCGAACCCGGCGTGCGGACGTTCGCCCGGGTCCGCGTCGAGCGTGACGCCGACGGCGGGGACGCCGCCGACGGCGAGGGCGACGACGCCACGCCGACCGCGGTGCCGGTCCGGGCGGGCGGGTCCGGCGTGCTCTCCTCGGTCGCGCTGTCGGACGGGTGGGTCGTCGTCCCCGAATCGGCGGAGGGGCTGGCCGCCGGCGAGACGGTCGCCGTCGAGGACTGGGAGCAGGTGCCGTAGCCGGCCGAGCTCCGCCAGCACGGGGCCGTGATCGGCGACCGACCCCGCTCAGGCGCCGTGTTCGGCAAGCCACGCCGTCAGGTCGTCGCCGCCGACGAACCCCTCCGCGCGGTGGTCGACCGCCTCGCCGTCGACGAACACCACCAGCAGGGGGACGCTGCTGACCGCGAAGCGCTCTACCAGCGGCGGGTCGTCGCGGGGGTTGACGAGGCCGACCGCGGCGTCGGTGCTGCGGGCGACGTTGCCCAGCACCGGCTCCATCCCCGCACAGATGCCACAGCCGTCGGTGTAGAACTCGACCAGCGCGACGCCGTCGCGGTCGACGAACGCGTCGAGGTCGGCTTCGTCGTCGAGGTGGATCGGGCGGGCGTCGCGGGGGTGCGTGTCGCTCATGAGCGAGGGTAGGGCCCGAGCGCGGCTAAGGCTGACGCCGCTGTGCGGGCGGGCGACCCACACGGTAAAGCCGCCGGCGGCCAACGGTCGGGCATGGACCGCAAGCAGTTCCGCGACCTCGCTAGCCCCGAACGAGCCCGCGAGGTCATCGACTCGCTCTCTCTCGGCGGCGGGACCGAACACGTCCCCCTCGCCGAGGCTCGCGGGCGCGTGCTCGCCGAGCGCATCGACGCCGGCATCGACGTCCCGGGGTTCGACCGCGCCTCGCTGGACGGGTACGCGGTGCGAGCGAGCGACACCTTCGGCGCCGACGAGGGAGACCCCGCCGCGCTGGAACTCGTCGGGACCGTCCACGCCGGCGAGGAGCCCGCCGTCACCGTCGGGGACGGCGAGTGCGTCGAGATATCGACCGGCGCGGTGATGCCCCCCGGCGCCGACGCGATGGTCCCCGTCGAGCGCACCGACGAGGGCGACGGCGACCGAATCCTGTTCCGGACCGGCGTCGCGCCCGGCGACAACGTGATGCGGGCCGGCGCCGACGTCGCCGCCGGCGAGCGCGCGCTGGGGCCGGGTACCGAACTCACGCCCCGCGAGATCGGCCTCCTGTCGGCGCTGGGCGTCGACGAGGTACCCGTGCGCCGCAGGCCGACCGTCGGCGTCGTCTCGACGGGCGACGAACTGGTCCGGCCCGGCGACCCGCTGCACAGCGAGCGCGGCCAGATTCACGACGTCAACAGCTACACCATCGCGGCCGGGATCGAGGCCGCGGGCGGCGAACCGGTGCTGTACCCCCACGCCGGCGACGACTACGACGCTCTGGAGGCGTCGCTACGAGAGGCCGCCGCGGAGTGTGACCTCGTGCTGTCCTCGGGGTCGACCAGCGCCTCCGCGGTCGACGTCATCTACCGCGTCGTCGAGGACCTGGGCGAACTGCTGTTGCACGGCGTCGCGGTCAAGCCCGGCAAGCCCACCCTGATCGGGGAACTCGACGGCGGCGCGTACGTCGGTCTGCCGGGCTACCCCGTCTCGGCGCTGACCATCTTCCGCACCTTCGTCGCCCCGGCCATCCGCGAGGCGGCGGGCCTGGACGACCCGGCGAGCGCCCGCCTCGACGGGCGGATGGAGGTCCGCGAGCGCTACGCCGAGGGCCGCCTGCGGTACATGCCGGTCGGCCTCGTCGAGGACGGCGACGGCCAGCGCCTCGTCTACCCCGTCGACCGGGGCAGCGGTGCGACCCGGAGCCTCGCGGAGGCCGACGGCGTCGTCGCCGTCGACCCAGACACGGAGTACCTCGCGGCCGGCGAGTCCGTCTCGGTCGACCTGTTCTCGCCGGACGTGCGCGTCCCCCGACTGCTCGGCGTCGGCGAGGACGACCCCGTGCTCTCGCGGGCGCTGGATGCCGTCGCCCGCCCGCGGTACCTCGCGGTCGGCTCCCGACAGGGGCTCCGTCGGCTCCGGAACGGCGTGCCCGATGTCGCCGTCACCGCTGGGCCCGTCGACCGCGACGTCGACGCCGCGGAGCTGGCCGCCTGGTCCCGCGAGTGGGGGCTGGTCGTCCCCGCCGGCAACCCCGAAGACGTCGCCGGCCTCGCGGACCTCGTCGACCGCGAGCTCCGGCTCGTCAACCGCACGACCGACTCCGGACTGCGGACGAGCCTGGGCAACGCCGCGGCCGCGCTGGCCGAGGAGCGCGGCGTCGAGCGTCGCGCGGTCGTCGACGCAATCGGGGGCTGGGAGCTGACCGCCCGCGCCCACGAGAGCCCCGCCAGGTCGGTGCTCGGCGGCGACGCGGACGCCGGACTGGGCCTGCGGGCGACCGCGGAGCACCTCGACCTTGGGTTCGTCTCGCTCGGCGAGCAGCGCGTGGCGGTCCACGTCGCCGCGGACCGCGCCGAGAAGGCGGGCGTCGCCGAACTGCAGCGCGCGCTCGCCGACCAGTCGACGTTCGAGGGCCTGGCGGGCTACGAGCGGTAGTCTCCAGAAATTACTTCTCAGGTCGGGTTCTGCGCCAACGCATGCGCGGCCTGCTTGGGGACCTCCTGCTGGATGTCTTCGTCAGTCCGCTCGCCGACTACTTCGTCCACGGGTTGCCGCCGGGGCGCATCCTGCTTCGGATCGTCAACGCGGTCCTGTTCTGCTGTGGCACGTATCTCACGTTTCTCGGCCCCCCGGCGTTCCGGCCGCTCGGCGTCGCGGCGCTGGTCGTCGGGAGCGTGCTGCTGGTGTACGACACGGTGACGCTCGGACGGTACGGCGGCGACGACGCCCGATCCGGGTACTGACCGTCGGGCGGCCGAGAGGGCACCGACGGTCCCTGGCGGCTCCTGGCCCCGGCTCAGAACAGGTGGTCGAACGACTCCACGCGGTGGTCGCCGAGCACGCACTGCCCGCGCCGGTCGTGGCCGTGGCGTTCGACGTGGATGGCGTCCAGCCCGGCGTTCCAGGCGGCGCCGACGTCGGCCGCGCGGTCGCCGGCCAGCACGCCCCGCGGGCCGTCCGCTGGCCTCCCGCCGTCGGTCGCGACGGGGTCGAGGGCGCCGACCTCCCGGAGCGCACGCTCGACGGGCGCCGGGTCGGGCTTCCAGCCGACCTCGTCGGTACAGCAGACGACGGCGTCGAACCAGTCCCTGATGTCCAACCGGTCGAGCACCGGCTCGGTCAGGTACGGCTGGCAGTGGGTCACCAGCGCCACCGGCGCGTCCAGGTCGCCGACGAACGCGGCGTCGTCGTGGAGGTAGGTGGCCCCGGCGCGGGCCCGCGGGTCCTCCTCCTCGTGGAAGGTGTCCCAGAACAGGTCTGGCGCGAGACCGTACCGCTCGAGAACGCGGCGCCGGCGGTCACCCAGCCCGTACCACAGCGCCTCCGCCTCGGCATCGGAGAAGGGGGCGTCCAGTCGGTCGCCGACCCGCCCGCAGACGTCGTGGACGTACGACCGCTCGACGTCGACGAGCGTCCCGTCGAGGTCCAGCAGCCACACGTCGTACTCGTGGGCGACCATGAGGGACACGTCTCTAGGCTCGCCGCCGGTATAGGCCTTCTGGCGCTGTTCCGGCGCCCGCTGGCGATCTGTCCCAGACGGTTTATTCTCACAGTTTGCCGGGAGCGCGCTGCGCCGCGCTCCCGGAAGAAGCCGAGAATAAACCGTCTCAGTCGTCGCGCTCGGTCTCGATCAGTTCCGCCATCTCGATGTCCTTGTCGGTCACGCCGCCCTCCTCGTGGCTGGTGAGCGTCACCTCGACCTCCTCGTACCGGATGGTGATCGTCGGGTGGTGGAACTGTGCCTCGGCGATCTCGCCGATCAACTGGGCGAAGTTCACCCCCCGGAGGTAGTCGTCGAACTCGTAGGTCCGAACGATCTCGTCGCCCTCGTGGTCCCATCCGCTCGGGAGCAGTTCGTCGATCTCGTCGTCGGAAAGCAGGTCCGCCATACGGGCTCACACACGACGCGCCACGAAATAAATTGTGTGGCGGAACTGGGGAGAACGCTCAACACGCTCGCTCACCTGTACCGACCGTGTCACCCACAGCGCCGACGCGACGGGACGTGCTGGCGGCGGTCGGCGCGAGCGCCGTCGTCGGGACCGCCGCCGGTGCCCGGCGACCCGCGCCACGCGACGACGGGCTCACCCTCCGCGTTCGCGTGTACGCCGACGACCGCGCGGGCTGGTCCGAGCCGATGCGGGCCGCCGCCGACGCCGTCTCGACGGGGCTGTCGGAACTGGCCGGCGGCGTCGCTCGCCACCTCGACCGCCCGGTGGCGACGGACGTCCGGCGCGGCCCGCCCGCACCGCGGTCGGCGCTGGACTACGGCTCCCAGGACGCGTTGCTGGATTCGCTGCGGGACTGGCTGGATGCCACCGACGCCCCGGAGGGCCCGGTCGGCCACCTCCTGCTCGCCGACGCGCCGCTGAACCCGAGTCTGGGCTACGGCGGCACCGCGACCCACGTCGCCGCCGACCGCCTGGGCGGGCGGACCGTCGTCAACGTCGGCGCGACCGAAGGATTCGACTCGCGAGCGGTGACCCGGGCGATGGCAGTCCACGAGACGCTGCACACGCTCGTGCTGCCGTCCGACGCCACCGCGGTCAACGGCAGTCGCTGCGAGCACGACCTGGGCGCCGTCGCGCGACTCGAACTCGGCCGCGTGGTCGTGACGCCGCTGGCGACCAGTTACGCCGCGAGCGGGCCCGGCGAGACGTCGTTCCACGGCACCGGCTGTTACGACCACGACTCGTTTTCGCTGCACGACGCCGCGCTGCCGGACGACCGCCTCCGCTGGCACCACACGGTGACGCCCAGCGAGGCGACCAAGCAGGCCGTGGCGCGGTACGTCGACCGGTCGCTGTAGGTGCGGCGTCGAGAAGTGAGTCGTCGACAGCCTCGCCGTCAGTCGTCGACCGGCGCACCCGGCGGGAGGTCGGCGTCGTCCGGCATCTCCTCTGGGAGCTCCTCCGGCATCCCGTCGGGCGCGGCCGGCGGCCCGTCGTCGCCGAACTCGGGGTCGAACAGCTGGAGGGCGGTGTGGATCGTCTCCCAGTCGTCCTCGGCGGCGGCGTCTCTGAGGCTCTCGGTCGGCGCCGCGAGCAGCTGGCCGACCAGCGAGTCCGCCAGCGACTCCAGAATCTCCCGCTGCTCGTCGGTGAGCTCCCCGTCGGCCTCGGCCTCGAGTCTCGCGGTCGCCCGGGACAGCTCGCGGGACTTGACGTGCTCGGCGCTCTCGTACATCGCCGCGATCACCTCGTCGGCGCGCTTGCGCTTGAACTGCTCGAGGAGGTGCTCGAGCTCCTCGTCGACGATCCCTTCGACCCGATCGATCTCGTCGGCGCGCTGGCGGCGGGTCCGGTCGGTCACCGCTTCCAGGTCGTCGAGGTCGTACAGCGTGACGGCCGGCCGCTCGCCGGCCTCGGGGTCGACGTCCCGGGGCTGGGCCATGTCGACCACGGTCGTCTCGCCGGCGTCGGCGAAGTCCGCGGCGTCGAGCAGTCGGCCCTCGGCGCCGGTCGCGGTGATGACCAGCGCCGCTCGCTCGACCGCCGGTTCCACGTCGTCCAGCCCCAGCGCCTCGGCGTCGGCGTCGACCTCTTTGGCGACGTGCTCGGCGTGGGGGACGGTCCGGTTCGCGACGAGCACGCGCTTGGCCCCGCGGTCGGCCAGCGACCGGGCCGCCAGCGTCCCCATCTCGCCGGCGCCGACGACCAGCGCCGGCCCGCGCTCCAGGGCACCCTCCTCGTTGGCGAGTCGCGCCGCGGCCGACCCCAGCGAGACGATGCCGTCGTTGATGCCCGTCTCGTTGCGGGCACGCTCGCCGACGTGGATGGCCTTCGTGACCGCTTCCTCAAGCACCGGCCCGATCCCGCCGGCGCCGCGGGCGGTCTCGTAGGCGGTGCGCAGCTGGCCCAGCACCTGGTCCTCGCCGAGCACCAGCGACTCCAGGCCGGTCGCGACCCGCAGGAGGTGGCGCATGCCCTCCTCGTGGCCCGCGTGGACGACCGCCGAGTCGTCGATGTCGCCGACGTGGTCGACCAGGACCGCCCGCCCCCGCTCGGCGTCGTCGGTCACGACGAACGCCTCCGAGCGGTTGCACGTCTGGAGCGCGAACGCCTCCGTGACCCCCTCGCGGGCGAGCAGGTCCGCGACGGCGGCACTCTCCCCGTCGTCGCTAGCTGCCGCTATCTGTTCGACCGTGGCTCGGTCGTGGGCGACTCGAACGCCGGACAGTACGCCGGAGCGAACAGTCATCGATAGATCACCGGACAGCAGACACCCTCTGTCGTCCGAGCCTAAGCGACACCCATACGTAAAGTTGTTCAAACGGGCGGCAACCGAGGGGAACGTGACCGGGCACGCTCACTCGCCCTCGACGCCGGTCACCCGGTAGCCGAACTCGGACTCGATCGTCTCGCAGATCGCCTCGTGGTCGGCGTCGGCCTCGTAGTAGAACACCAGGTCGAAGGTGCCCTCCCGCAGGAGGTGCTGGGACTCCCAGACGAACTCGTCGTCGTCGAGGGTCCGACCCTGGTGCTGGTTCGAGGCGAACTCGGGGTCGTCGGTCCCGGAGTACACGTAGTGGTCCGCCGGGTCGATCCCGGAGTGGCGCGCGATCACGTCGCCGATCTCGACGGCGGTCTCGGTCATCTCCAGGTCGTCCTGGCCCTCGATGTCCGTGTGGACGACCGCACCGTTGAGGTCGACGTCGCCCGGCTCCAGCAGCGCCTTCGTCCGCCGGTAGAGGTCCTCGTCGTACACGCTCATAGCTGTCCAGACGGTCGAGAGGTGGAAATGGGTCACGGTTCGGAGCCGCGGCTCCGCGTGGCGTCGTCACCGTCGCGGAACCGCGGTTCTCCGCGAACCGCGCGTTACAGCCGCGTCAGGTTCTCCGCGCGTGGGCCCTCGTCGGTGTCGACGATGTCGAACTCCACCTCCTGCCCCTCCTCGAGGTCCGGTCCCCCCACGTCCTCCATGTGGAAGAACACGTCCTCGTCGGACTCGTCGGTATCGATGAAGCCGTAACCGCCGGTGTCGTTGAAGAAGTCGACCTCGCCTTTCGCCATTGCGTCGAGACTCTTCGTAAGCATCGTACAAAAATCTCCGGTGCCGTTTCGGAGTCGGTCCCGGGCCTCCCGCGACGACGACCGACTACTCGCCGAGCAGTCGATCGACCATTTCGTCGGGGTCGAACCGCACCAGGTCGCCGTACTCCTGGCCGGTCCCCAGGAAGAGGATCGGCTTGCCCGTGACGTGGGCGATCGAGATCGCGGCCCCGCCCTGCGGGTCGGCGTCGGCCTTCGTGAGCACGGCGCCGTCGATCTCAGCGGCGTCGTCGAACTCCCGGGCGCGCTGGACTGCGTCCTGCCCGGCGACGGCCTCGTCGACGAACAGCGTCATGTCCGGGTCGACAACGCGGTGAATCTTCGCGAGTTGGTCCATCAGCCCCTCGTCGGTGTGGAGCCGGCCGGCGGTGTCGCCCAGCACCACGTCGACGTCGTTGGCCTCGGCGTACTCGACGGCGTCGTAGATGACCGCCGTCGGGTCGCCGCCCTGCTCGTGGCTGATCAGGCGCTTGTCCAGCGCCTCGGCGTGCTGACCGATCTGTTCGTTGGCGCCGGCGCGGTAGGTGTCGCCGTTTGCGAGTACCGACGACAGCCCGCGCTCCTCGAAGTACCGCGACAGCTTCGCGATGGTCGTGGTCTTTCCCACGCCGTTGACGCCGGTGAACACGATGACGACGGGCTTGTCGGCCTTGGCGACCCGCCGATCGAAGTCGAACTGCCCGACGCTGATCACGTCGACCAGCGCGTCCCGCAGCGCCTCCTCGACGACGCCGCCGGTCGACTGGGTGAACTTCTTGGTCTCGCCGACGAGGTTCTCCTCGACCCGGTCGAGGATGGCCTCGGCGACGCTCATCTCGACGTCGGCGTCCAGCAGCGCCATCTCCAGGTCCCAGAGGGGGTCCTCCAGGTCCGCTTCCTCGATGACGACCCGACCCTTCGCGGCGGACTTGAGTTTGCGACCCAGCCCGGTGTTGGGCTCGCCGCCGCCGTCGTCCTCGGACTCGCCCGTGTCTTCGGCGGTCGGCTCGGACGCCTCCGGGACGGCCGCGGCGCTCTCGCCCTCGTCGGACGGCTCAGCCACCGGTGATGTCGCCTCTGCGGGCGCCGCGGCGGCGTCGCCGTCGGTGGGCTGGGCTGGCGCGTCGGCTTCGTCTGCTATCTCGGCTTCATCTCCCGCCGCGGCGTCGACCTCTTCCTCCGCCTCGGCGTCGGCCTTCTCCTCGGCGGTCTCCTCGACATCGCTGCGGAAACTGCCGAGTTTGTCCTTCAACCCGTCGAACATCGGCGGCTACTCCCCGTCGTCGCCCTCGCCCTGCATCGCCTGCATCTGCTGTTGCATCTGCTGCTGTTGCATCTGCTGTGCCTTCTGCTCCAGCTGGTCGCTCTCGCTCTCGAGTTCGGCGATCTCCTCGTTGACCTCCTCGATGCGCTCGTCCAGCGTCTCCTTGCGCGTCTCCAGCCCGGAGATGGCGCCGTCCTCGTCGCGCTCGGCGGCGAAGCCGCCGCCGACGTCGACGATGATCTCGGACATGTCCTGGACCTCGGCGCGGACGTACGCGCCGCCGCCCAGCGGCACCTGGATCGTGTCACCGCTGTCCAGGCTCTCGACGGCGTCGACGGCCTCGTCGACGGCGGTCTTCTCGTCGCGCAGCCCCTCGATCTCGTCCTCCAGGGCCTCGATCTCCTCCTGAATCTCCTGAATCTCCTGGGAGAGCTGCTGGAGCTGCTGGCGTCCGCCACCGCCGCCACCGAGGCTCATGCGTTGACCTCCTCGATGCGAATCTGCGGACGCTTCAGGTTGTGCTGGCTCCCGAACTCGGCGTAGGTGCGCTCTTCGGCGACGGACTCGTTGTCGGCCTCCACGACCGTCTCGAAGCGCTGCCAGCCGTCCCGCGACTGGAACGATCCGGCCACTGTAAACTCACTCATGGCCGTGAATCGGAGTGGGAGCCGGAAGAATCTTCCCTTCCGTCCCCCGGCGGCGCGAACCCCGCCGCTTTAGTTCGCCGACGCCCCACGACGGGGTACCGTGGCCGTCACCGACAAGATCTACGTGAAGAACCACCGCCAGATCAGCGCCCAACTGGACGCCTCGATCCCCAAGAGCGTGTTCGCCGGCGCGACGCTGGATCGGCTGTTCACCGGCGACGGCCTGGAGAAACTCGACGACGCCACCCGCGATCGCGTGCTGGCGTTCGCCGAGGACTTCCTGGACTGTGCCTGTGACGACAACCCCTACTGCGGTCACCCCCAGCGGAAGTTCATGCGCTACCTGCTGGAACTGCGCGCGGAGGGGCTGAATCCCGACGCCATCGTCGACGTGATGAGCGACGACTACATGGTGTACGCCTACCAGGGCGACATCCGGTCGTTCCTCGACAGCGGGGTGCGGACGCTGGAGGCGATGGAGGCGCTGGCCGATGTCGAGGGCGACGGCGAGGCCCGCGAGGCCGCCCGCGAACACAAGCAGGCGCTGGCGGGGAACTGAGCGAGCGCGAACGCGGGTACGAGAACGAGCGGCTTCGAGATCGAAAGACAGGGAGCGTCAACCCAGGCGGTAACTGTTCTCCTCTTCCTCTTCCTCGCCGTCGAGGTCCTCGAGTTGGATGACGTCGTCTTCGGCGCCCTCCTCGTCGAGTTCCTGGCGCAGTTTCGTCACGTAGCGCTTGTACTCGTCGAGTTGGTCGCGCAGGTGTTCGGCCTCCAGCTCCAGGCGTTCGTGCTCGCGGACGAAGCTCTTGGGCACCTCCACCTTCGGCGGGAACTCCTGATCGGGACTCTCGGAGTCGTCAACCTCGTGTTCTGGCACCACCTCGACCTGCCCGTCGTGGGCGACGAGCATATCGACGTAGTTGCGGAAGACCGCAGACAGAGAGAGGTCCCGCTCCTCGGCGATCTCGCGCAGCGTCTCGAAGGCGTCCTCGTTGACGCGAAACGAGATCGTCTTGTTCTTGTTGCCCATGGTACCGTGGCTCTAGGCGTGTCGCACCACTTAAACGTTCGTCAGACTATATTTGCACACAATGAATCTCTGGGATTATCTCTGCGGTGGTGCTTCACCGCGCTGCGACCGATGCGTCAGCGTCTCCGGCGACTACGCGTGACGAAGGCCAAGATGCCGAGGGCACAGAGGCCGACGCCCCACAGGAGGTCGGGCCCGGGCAGCAGCGTGAGCACGATCGTCACGATACCCGACGACAGGAGCGACCACGCGAGGGTGGTTCGAGACGACATAGTTACTGTAACGCGGGTTGGCAATTAACTCCGGCGGACATCGGGACGACACGGTCGTCTCAACCGTGGTCTCGTTCCCGTGCTTGCGCTACGGCGACGCCTCGGCGGCCTCTTCGAGGCTCTCCAGCGCCGAGATCGTCTCGGTGCGGTAGTTCTCCGGCGGGAGCTCGTACTCCTCGGTGGCCATCCGGACGTACTCGTCGACGGCGGCGTCCTCGTCGTCGAACGCGGCCACGCGGTCGAGGGTCTGCTCTGCGGTCTCGACGACCCAGCGGTCCCGGGTCGCGGCGTCGACCGGCGTGATGGACTCCGGTCGCACGGAGACGTTGACCTCGCCGTCGTCGGTCTCGAAGGTGCGTGGTTTGCCCACGACTGCGACGTACACGGGTGGTTCGGCCTCCCGGAGGAAGCCGGCGGCGTCGGGCTGGTACTGGCCGGCGTACACGAAGAACGTGCCGGTGGGGTCGACGACGCGACCGCGCCAGTACTCGCCGTCGTCGCCGACGTCCTCCGTCTCGGTGAGGGTGCCCACGAAGAACACCCTGTTCGCACGCTCGCCGGTGGGCAACAGTGCGTACACCGGCGCGCGCTCGTCGTCGCTCTCCTTGAACGTGTAGGTGGCGTCGTTGAACTCGGTCGCGAAGACGCGGCGTGCGGTCTCGCGGGTAGGTGCCTGACTCATGTCACATCGACCTCGCTTTGATCAGGACGCTCTCGGCGTCCGCCGGTTCGTCCAGCAGTTCCACGTCGTCCGCGAGGACGTACCGCCCGAAGGTCGGCCCCTCCACGCGGTAGTACTGGCCCAGCAGGTCGCCGCGAATCTCGTCGGCGACGACCTCCGTGTCCAGGGCGTCCATGGCCATCTCCTTGGCCTCCCCGAGAGTCAGACCGGTGACGGCCTCGGTGGCCTCCTGGTCGAAGATGACCTCGTGGGCGGTCTCGCCGTCGTCGACGACGGCCTTGATGCGGAGGTCGAACTCGCCTTCGCCCTCGCCGTGCTCGGAACAGCGGCCGTTCTGGAGGACGCGCGTGCAGTCCTCCTCCGGACAGCGCTTGATGAGGCCGCTGCCGCTCTGGATGTCGACCAGCGCGCCCTCGACGGTCGTGCTGTCGTCGCCGACCTCGATGTCCTCGTCGACCGTCTCGATGATCGTCGTGCTGTTGAGCTTCACCGAGTACTGCCCCTCGTACTCGTCGGAGACGACGTTCTGGAGGTGGTAGGACTCGCCCTCGGACAGCTCCGCGAGGTCCGATTTCGCCCACTTGGTGAACTTGATCGTCCCCGTCTCGTCGCCGATCAGGCCGACCTGGCCGACGGAGTCGCTGCGCGGGTCCCACAGCTCGACGACCGTGACGGTGACGTCGACCCACCGCTCCGGTTCGTCGATCTCGCCGACGCCGACGTGGTCGTTGCTGCCGCCCCCGCCGCCGAGGTCCTCCCGGTCGATGTCGGCCTCGTCGAGGTACGTGCTCGTGACGCTGCGTCGGGCCTCGTCGACCGGGACGCGGTACTCGTCGACCAGCGTCTGCAGGCGCTCGTGAATCTCCTCGACGGTGACGTCGATGTGGTCGTCGAACTGTTCGTGTACGTCTTCGGCGTGTTGCCGCAAGTCTGACTCAGTCATGGGCTGTCACGTCTCCGGTTGTGTTTCGTGGGAGACACGCCGAGGTTCGCGCCCGACGGTATTTAAATTGTCGGGAGCAGGGTGGAAGTGGAACCGGCGGACGGAAGCGGGACGATCTCGCCACAGCCCCGGCGTCCGCGGATTCGAACGGCGCCCGCGACCGGAACTGGTCCGGCGGGCGGGCCAGGTTCGGCTGTCGGTGCGTGACCGGGCAGTCGACAGGCCCTGCACCGATCCACGGACTTTTCTCCCTCCCGTCCGTCCCGCCGGTGATGAGTTCCCTCGCGCTGACGGCGCTGCCGACGGCCGCCCCACCGGAGGCGGACGACGGCGTCTGGCTGGCCTGCATCGACTGTGGCGAGACGTTCGCGCCGTTCGACGCGGTGCGGTACACCTGCGACGACTGCGACGGCCTGCTGGAGGTCCGCTACGACGACCTCCCCACGTTCGACGACTTCGACGACGACCGCTGGAGCGTCTGGCGCTACGCCGCCGCCCTGCCGTTCGCCGGGAGCGACGCGGGCGGCGCGTCGGGCGGAACCGGCGGCGTCAGCCTCCCCGAGGGCGGCACGCCGCTGCACGAGGTACCGGACCTGGAAGCGGAGGTGGGGGTCGAGCGTCTGCGGGTCAAACACGAAGGGATGAACCCCACCGGCAGTTTCAAGGACCGCGGGATGACCGTCGGCGTCGGCGTCGCCCGCGCGGTGGGCGTCGACCGGTTGGCCTGTGCCTCGACGGGCAACACGAGCGCGGCGCTGGCGGCCTACGGTGCCCGGGCGAACCTGGAGACGCTCGTCCTCCTCCCGGCGGGCAAGGTCGCCGCCGGCAAGGTCGCCCAGGCGTCGCTGCACGGCGCGCGCATCCTGGAGGTCGACGGCAACTTCGACCGCTGTCTGGACATCGTCGGCGAACTTGCCGACCGCGGCGAGGCGTACCTGCTGAACTCGCTGAACCCGTTTCGTCTGGAGGGCCAGAAGACGATCGGCCTGGAGATTCTCGAACAGTTCCGCGACGAGGAGGGGGCGTTCCCCGACCGCATCGTCCTGCCGGTCGGCAACGCCGGCAACACCGCGGCGCTGTACAAGTGCTTCCGCGAACTGGTCGCGGCCGGCGCGCTCGCCCCCGACGAGGTGCCGAAACTCACCGGCGTCCAGGCCGCCGGCGCGGCGCCGCTGGTCGAGGCCGTCGAGGCCGGCGCCGACGAGATCGAGCGCTGGGACGACGTCGAGACCCGCGCGACGGCCATCCGGATCGGCAACCCCGTCAACGCGCCGAAGGCCCTGCCTGGGGTCCGTGAGACCGGCGGCACCGCCGTCGCCGTCGACGACGAGGCGATCACCGCGGCCCAGCGCGATCTCGCCGGTGAGGGCGTCGGCGTCGAACCGGCCTCGGCGGCCTCCCTGGCGGGGCTCCGGGAACTGCGCGAGCGCGGCGTCGTGGGCGCCGACGAGTCGGTGGTCTGTCTCACCACGGGCCACCTCCTGAAGGACCCCGACGCCGCGGCCGCCGCCGGCGCCGACCCCGAACCGGTGCCCGCCGACGTCGCGGGCGTGCTTGACCACCTCCGGGGCTGAGAATTGCACTCGGGAACGGCGTCTTGCGGCCGGCAGACGCCCGTCTGCCGGGGTTCTATGCCACATGCTACCGTACCGTCTTTCCATGTCGACCGACGACCCCGCTCGCCCGCGGTCGCCGACCGACGGGGGTCCGCCGGACTCGCTGGCCCGTCGTGCCAAGGACCTCCGTCTGCGAGCCCGCGTGGCGGCGCTGGAGGACGAACTGCAGCGCGAACGCGACCGTCGCAAGGCGGTGATCAGGCGCTACGAGCGACTGCTCGAAGCACGGACTCGCGAGGACGCCGACGACGAGCGCTGGGACGGCGACGTGTTCTCCTTGCTGCTGGACTAACCGCGCCCGTTCAGTTCGATCACGCGGAGGTCCGTGATGCGCTCGTCGGAGAGCAACTGCTCGACGGCGGCGTCGGGGACGGTGTCGTCGACGTTGTACACCGTCAGCGCCTCGCCGCCGATGGTCTCGCGAGCGTTGAACATCGCCGCGATGTTGACGCCGTGATCGCCCATCACCGAGCCGATGTGGCCGATGACGCCGGGTTCGTCCGCGTTGCGCGTGACGACCATCCGCCCGCCGGGGATGGCGTCGACGCGGTAGCCGTCGATGCGGACGATCCGGGGGTCTTCGCCGGCGAACAGCGTCCCCGAGACCGTCACCGACTCGTCGTCGCCGGTCGCGGTCACGGTCAGGAGACTCCGGAAGTCCTCGGTCTGGCGGGTCTTGGACTCGGTGACGTCGACCCCGCGCTCCTCCGCGACGCGGGGGGCGTTGACGCTGTTGACCTGCCACTCCGTCGGCGAGAACACGCCCTGCAGCGCGGAGGCGGTCACGAGTTCGATGTCCTCGTCGGCGATCTCGCCCTCGTAGCGCACCTCCACGCTGGCGACGCGGGCGTCCAGCAGCTGCGCGGCGACGCGCCCGGCGGTCTCGGCGAGGTCGACGTACGGTTCGACGCGCTCGAAGGCCGTCTCGTCGATGGAGGGGGCGTTCAGCGCGTTGGCGACCGGGCGGCCGTCCAGCGCCGCGAGCACCTGGTCGGCGGTGCTGGTCGCGACGTTCTCCTGTGCGGCGGCGGTCGACGCGCCGAGGTGTGGGGTGACGACGACGTCGTCGACGGATAGCAGCGGGTTGTCGGGGTCGATCGGTTCGTCGGCGAAGACGTCGACCGCCGCCCCCGCGAGCACGCCGTCGTCGACGGCCGCCGCTAGCGCCGGCTCGTCGACGACGCCGCCGCGCGCGCAGTTGACGACGTAGCCGCCCTCCAGCTGTGCCAGTTCCGACTCGCCGATCATCCCCTCGGTCTCGGGGGTCAGCGGCGTGTGGACCGTCAGCACGTCCGCCCGATCGAGGACGATGTCCAGCTCGGCCAGTTCCGCGCCCAGCTGCTCCGCGCGGCCCTCGCTGATGTACGGATCGTACGCGAGCAGGTCCATCCCCAGCGCGTCCAGTTTCTTCGCGACCTCCTGGCCGACCCGCCCGAGACCGACGACGCCCAGCGTCTTGCCGTTCAGTTCGGTGCCGAGAAAGTCGCTTTTGGCCCACTCGCCGGCGCGCAGGCGGACGTGGGCCTGCGGGATCGACCGCGCGGTCGCGAACGTCATCCCGACGGTGTGTTCGGCGGCCGCCCGGACGTTGCCCTCCGGCGCGTTGGCGACGATCACGCCGGCCTCGGTGGCCGCCTCCACGTCGATGTTGTCGACGCCGATGCCCGCCCGCCCGACGATCATCAGGTCCTCGGCGGCGGCCAGCAGATCGGCGGTGACCTCGGTGCCCGAGCGAACGATCAGCGCGTGCGCCTCGGCGACGGCCTCCCGCAGGGCCGCCCCCTCCAGTTCGTAGCCCGTTTCGACCTCGTGGCCGGCCGCGCGGAGTCGCTCCAGCCCCGCGTCGGCGATCGGATCGGTGACGAGTACCTTCACGACCGGATCGAACGCGCCGGCGACCGTAACTCTTCCTGAACCCCGCGGGTGAAATTTGGACCGGGGCGAGACGGCCTATCCCGGCGCATTCAAGACCCCGCCCGCCGTACGATCCGATCTCAGATGAGTTCCAGCGCGAGCGACGCTCTGGTCGGCACGCCCGACCCGGGGACGTCGGTGCTGATCGCCGGGCCGGCGATGACCGGCAAGCGGGAGCTGCTGTACGAACTCCTGGCTGGCGACCGCGGCGCCGACCGCGGGACGGCGATCGTCACGACTCGGAAACTCGCCGCGACGATCCGCTCGGAGTACGGAGGGCACCATCCCGACCTGCCCGACGAGCGGAACTTCGTTATCGACTGCGTGAGCCGCCAGCACGGGCGAGACAGGGACGGCGACGAGCGCACGCGGTACGTGAGCCACCCCGGCGACCTCACCGAGATCGGCATCCGCCTGACCGGGTTCATGCAGCGACTCCACGGCGACCCGGCGGTGACCGGCGCCGGAATCGGGCTGCACACGCTGTCGACGACGCTGATGTACGCGGACCTCTCGCGGGTGTTCCAGTTCGTCCATGTGCTCACCGGTCGCATCGAGAGCTCGGGATTCGTCGGCGCGTTCGTGCTGGACACGCCGACGGCAGGCAACGCCGAGGCGATCCTCAGCGGGGCCTTCGACGCGAAACTGGAGGTCCGGGAGGCCGACGACGAGAGTGGCACGCGCCAGGTTCGCGGTCGTGGGACCGACATCGCCCCCCGTCGGTGGACGCCGTTCTAGTTCAGTTCGGCCAGAATGTCGTCGACGAACGTCTCTCGATCCCGCTCCAGGACGACGATCACGCCGGACCACTCGTCGTCCGGGAAGTACGCGACGACGACCTCCTCGTACAGCCGCACCGTCGCCTCCAGGTCGCCGTAGTCGTGGAGCTTGTTCTGGTTCGGCGGGTCGCCCAGTCCCTTCATCATCAGCGTGTGCATCCGGTCGTCGAGTTGCTCGCCGGGGTACAGCTCGCGGACGTCCTCGCGGACGAACCGGGCGACGGTCTCCTCGCCGTCGTAGTGGAACAGCATCCGCACCTCCGCCTCCGACTCCTCGTGGAGCGCTCCAACGAGGTCTCGAAGGTCGTCGTCGCCGACCTCGTCCATGACCTCTTCGGCGGTCTCGTCCATACCTCACCCACGACGCCGAACGCTGAAATAATTGCCTGCTATCGCCGGACCGCACCGTTGATGCTTCCGCCGGGCCACGCTCTCCGCATGGACCTTGTCGCGTTCGACTTCGACGGGACGCTCTCCGACTCGGAGATGACGGTGCTGCTCGGCCGCCGGGCGGGCGTCTCCGACGAGATCGACCGAATCACCCAGCGGGCGATGAACGACGAGATCGGCTACGCCGAGAGCCTGCGCGAGCGCGCCGCGCTGCTCTCGGGACTGCCCGCCGCGGATGCCGCCGCCGCCTTCGACGAGGTCGTCCTGCGGCCCGGCGCCGCCGACGTGATCGCTGCGCTGAACGACGCCGGCGTCACCACGGCGGTCCTCACCGGCGGGTTCGAGCGCGGTGTCGCCGCCGCCCTGGACGCCGCCGGCGTCGCCGTCGACCGTGTCGTCGCCAACGCCCTGCCGACCGACGACGACGGCGCGCTCACCGGCGACGTCACCGGGCCGCTGATCGAGGGCACCAAGGACGATGCGCTGGCGGACCTCTGTGGCGATTACGGCCGCGACACGAGCGACGCGGTCGCGGTCGGCGACGGCGCCAACGACCTCCCGATGCTCGAAGTCGCGGGCCTCGCGGTCGGGTTCGACCCGAAACCGGCGGTCGGGCCCAGTTGCGATGTCACCGTCGACTCGATGGCCGCACTCGACGAACTGCTGCGAGAAGAGAACGTCCTATCGTAGCTATCGGGTCAGCGCGGCCCCTGCCCACCCTGCGGGGGCTGGCCGCCCTGGGGCGCCTGCTGGTAGCCGCCGCGTGCAGTCTGGTCGTGGGGGTCGAACCGGTCGGCGACGAACGCCGCTCCGGCACCGGCGATGAGCGCGCCCACGCCGACGAGGACCGCACCGACGATGGCGTCACCGAAGCCGGGTGCGCCGCTCCCGCTGGTCCCGCTGGGGAGATTCAGCACGACCCCTGCGCTGACGAAGAAACTCAGGAGGAACGCGCCGACGAGCGAACTGGCGCCGGCGACTGCGACGACGCCCATCGTGTCGTCGTCCAGCGTCTGCGTGAGCAGCACGCCCAGCCCCGCCGCGGCGGCCATCGTCAGCACCACGCCGCCGAACGAGATCGCGAAGCCGGCGCCGGAACCGCCGGTGACGCCGATACCCCCGACGATCATCGGCCCCGAGACCAGCGAGCCGTTGAGGAACGACGTCAGCGAGAGGGTGATCGCCGCCGCGAGGCCCACGACGACCGACAGCAGCGCCGTGGCGATCAGGTAGCCCTTCCCGGTCGGAGAGGTGATCGCGTTCGTGAGCTGGTCGGTCGCGGAGGGGCCGCCGTAGCCCTGCTGAGGCGGCTGGCCACCGTACTGCCCGCCCTGCGGGGGTTGCTGACCGCCCTGCGGGGGTTGCTGCCCACCCTGCGGCGGCTGCTGGCCGCCCTGGGGCTGCTGTTGGCCGCCCTGTGGGGGTTGCTGGCCGCCCTGTCCACCTTGCGGTTGTCCCTGTCCACCGTGTCCCGTCTCGTTCCCGCCGTTCGACGGCGGATTGTTGTCTTCACCTGACATCGCCCCGATATCCACAGGCCTGTTAAAAATATCTTTGCGCTAGGCACGTCGCGAACGCGGGGGCCTGCGGGGGGTCGCGCCGGGGCAACCACGACGGGTTTATTAATCCCCGGTCGGTTCGGCGGGCGCCGTGCCGTCCGGGCGGTCGTCCTCTCCCGTCGTGTCGGGGTCGACCGACGCGCCCGCGGCGCCGACGCCGAGACGGTCGGCCGCCAGCGCGACGCCGGCGGCGACACCGCCGACCACGACCGCGAGGAACACGCTGGCGACGAGCACGCCGTCGACGCGAATCGTCGCCCCGCCGGCGCCCACCGCGACGCCGCCGATGGTCAGCCAGGCGGCGAGAATCGCACCGAGGGCGGCGCCGAGGCTGCCCGCGACGGCGCCGTCGATGCGGTCGAGACGCGCCGCGGCGTACGCGCCGGCGGGCACCGCCAGGGCAACGGAGACGACCGGGACCCCCGTCAGCAGCGCGGCCTCCGAGACCAGCGCGTAGGGGTCCCAGGTGGTCTCGACCACCGGCGGCGCGAACGCGCCGACGAGGGTCGCCAGCAGCGCGACGCCCGCGCCCACCAGCCCGTACACGCCGGCGACGCCGGCGACGGTCCCTCGGACAGTCCCGTCGTCGACGCTCTCGGCGAGTCGAGCCAGCGGCGCGCCGTCCTCGGCGGTCGCCGCGCGATCGTCGGCCGCTCCCGGGCGCGAGCGAGTGCGGTCGCTGGCAGCTCCCGAACCGCGGCGCCGGCCCGTGGCCTCGCCCGCGACGCCGGGTCCCTCGGCCGTCCCCGTGGCGGCCTCGCGCCGTCGCGTCGTCGCCCCGCCGGCGTCGGTCCGCTCCGCGTCGTCGGCGCTCCGGTCGGTCTCGGGCGGAGTGACCGGGTCGTCCTCGTCCGGTTCGACCGCCGGTTCGTGGACGTACTCCCCGAGGTTCGGCCGTTCGCCGCCGTCGGCGCGGACGGGCGGCCCGTCCCGACCCGTGCCGTCGCTCGCGTCGCTCATGCCCGGGCCTTCGGGGGCGAGAACATAGGCTTTGTCCGATCAGTCCAGACGGCGTCGTGCCGCGGCGACGCCCGCCTCGGTGTCGACGTCGACGCCGACCTCGGCCATCGCCTCGCCGACGGTGCGCACGCCGCGGCGCACCTGCTCGGGGGTGAGGTTGCCCATGTTCGACACGCGGAAGATGTCGCCGCCGAGGTGGGCCTGGCCGCCGGAGATGGAGACGTTTCGCTCGGCGACCGCGTCGAAGAACGCGTCGGGCGCTTCCCGAACGCTGTCGGGCAGCGCGATGGCGGTCAGCGTGTTCGACTTCACCGTCGGCCCCGCGGCGTCGGGGAACGCCGACAGCCCCATCGCCGAGAAGCCCTCGCGGAACGCCGCCGCCTGCCGGCGGTGCCGGCGGATGCGCGCGGGCATCCCCTCCTCGCGAATCTCCTCGAGGGAGGTCGCCATCGCGCGGAACAGCGGGACGGCGCTGGTGAACGGTGTCTGATGGCTGTCGGCCTTCCGCAGGTGCCAGTCGAGGTCCTCGTAGAACGGCGCCGACTCGCCGTCGAGGGCGTCGGCGGCGGCGTCGGTGACGTACATCGCGGAGATGCCCGGCGGCGCGGCCAGGGCCTTCTGGGCGTCGGTGACCGCGATGTCGACGTGCCAGTCGTCGATGCAGAACACGTCGCCGCCGATGGAGGTCACCCCGTCGACGACGAAGTGCGCGTCGGCCTCGCTCGCGAGCTCGCCGACCGCCGAGACGGGGTTGAGCAGCCCCGTCGACGTCTCGTTGTGGACCATCGTCACGAGGTCGGTGTCGCTGTCGACCGCTGCCGCGACGTCGTCGAGGTCGAACGACTCACCCCACGGCACCTCGACGCGGGTACAGCGGGCGTGGCGCTCGGCGATGCGGGCGAACCGGCGCCCGAACTTCCCGTTGACCAGTGCGACCACTTCGTCGTCGCCGTCGACGAGGTTGGTGACCGCCGCCTCCATGGCCATCGTCGCGGTGCCGTTCAGCAGCAGACTGGTGCCGCCCGCCGAGGTCGACCCGCCGGCCAGCGTCGAGCGCTCGAACACATGGTCCAGTTCGTCCTGTGCGCGCTCGTAGATCGCCTCGAACTCCGCGGAGCGGTGGGAGACCATCGGTGCGTCCATCGCCTCGCGCACCGCGTCGGTCACCGGCACGGGCCCGGGATTGAGCAGGAGAAACTCCTCGTCGGTCATGTGATTCGAGAGCGACCGACGGCAAATAAACCCCGCGGGGTGGGCATCGCTTGCGCGCGGCGGGGTCGCCCGGCGGCGACCGCCGCGCCCGGAGCGGTAGTTTCACCCCGCCGGGGGACCGACGGGGAAGCGAGAATGTCCGCCGCCGACACCGATCTGGAGGCCAATCCGTACGTCGAGGACCCGCCGACGGCGTTCGACCCCGTCGACGAGCTCGACCCGGACCGGGCCCGCGAACAGGCAGCGCTGCTGCGCGAGGCGGTCCGCTACCACGACCGCCGGTACTACGTCGCGGCCGATCCGCTGATCGCCGACCGCACCTACGACGCGCTGTTCGATCGCCTGCGCGAACTGGAGGACGTCTTCGACCTGCAGACCGACGACTCGCCCACGCGACGAGTCGGCGGCGAACCCGTCGACGCCTTCGACACCGTCGAACACGTCGAACCGATGCTGTCGCTGGACTACGGCGACGACGCCGCGGACATCCGCGAGTTCGACCGCCGCGTCCGCGAGCGACTCGGGGCGGCCGTCGAGTCGGACGGGGACGATTCCGCAGTCGACGTGTCCTACGTCTGCGAACCCAAGTTCGACGGCGTCTCGCTGGAGGTCGTTTACGAGGGCGGGCGCCTGGCGCGGGCGGTCACCCGCGGCGACGGCCGGGAGGGCGACGATGTCACCCGCAACGCCCGGACGATCCGCGAGCTCCCGCAGGTGCTGGCCGGCGACCCCCCCGAATTCCTGGCGGTCCGCGGCGAGGTGTACATGCCGAAAGACGAGTTCCAGGCACACAACCGCGAGCGCATCGAGCGCGGCGACGACCCGTTCGCCAACCCCCGCAACGCCACCGCCGGGACGCTCCGTCAGCAGGACCCCGCCGTCGTCGCCGAGCGGCCGCTCGCCTTCTTCGCGTTCGACGTGCTCGCGACCAGCGCCGACCTCGATAGCCACGGCGAGGCTCTCGATCGGTTCCCCGAGTGGGGGCTGCCGGTGTGTGACCGCGTCGAGACCGTCCCCGACGTCGAGGGTGCCATCGACTACCGCGACCGCCTGCTCGCCGACCGCGAGGGTCTCGACTACGAGATCGACGGCGCCGTCCTGAAGATCGACGACCGCGCGGCCCGCGAACGACTGGGGGCGACCGCCCGGCACTACCGCTGGGCGTACGCCTACAAGTTCCCGGCCCGCACCGAGGAGACGACGCTCCGGGACGTCGTCGTTCAGGTCGGCCGGACCGGCCGGCTCACCCCCGTCGCGCTGCTGGACCCCGTCGACGTCGGCGGCGTCACCGTCTCGCGGGCGAGCCTCCACAACCCCGAGCAGATCGCCGACCTGGGCGTCGCGGTCGGCGACCGCGTGCGCGTCGAGCGGGCCGGCGACGTCATCCCGCAGGTCGCCGAGGTTGTCGAAGAACGCTCGCCGGATCACTTCGAGTTCCCCGACACCTGCCCCGTCTGCGACAGCCCCGTCGAGCGCGACGGCCCGATGGCCTTCTGTGCGGGCGGCCTCGGCTGTCCCGCCCAGGCCCGCCGGTCGATCGAGCACTACGCCAGCCGCTCCGGCCTCGACATCGAGGGGCTGGGCGAGAAAGTCGTCCGCGAACTCGTCGACGAGGGGCTGATCGAGACCGTCGCAGACCTGTACGACCTGGACGAGCGCGCCGACGAACTGCGCGACCTGGAGGGGTGGGGCGAGCGCAGCGTCGAGAACCTGCTCGGAGAGATCGACCGGACCCGCGAACCGCCCCTGCCCGACTTCCTCGCGGCACTGGGCATCCCGGACGTCGGCCCGGCGACCGCCCGCGGCCTCGCGACGGAGTTCGGCGACTTCGACTCGCTGCGGGCCGCCGCCGAAGCTGGCGACCGCGAGGCCCTGCAGGCCGTCGACGACGTCGGGCCCGCGGTCGCCGACAGCGTCGTCGACTTCTTCCAGGGGGAGGCCAACGCCGCGGTCCTGGCGGCCCTGCTGGCACACGTCGACCCCCAGCCGGTCGAGACCGAGACCGGCGACGCGCTGGACGGCGAGACGTTCGTGTTCACCGGGTCGCTGTCGGTCGCCCGGAGCGACGCCGAGGACCTCGTCGAACGGCACGGCGGCGCCGCGACCGGGTCGGTCTCGGGCAACACCGACTACCTCGTCGTCGGCGAGAACCCGGGGGCGACCAAGCGTGCGGACGCCGAGGGTGAAGGGGTCCCGCAGGTCGACGAGGACGAGTTCGCCGAGTTGCTGGCCGAGCGAGGGATCGAGTGGCCGCCGGCGTGACGAGCGCTGATCTGCCGGAGAACCGGCGCTGACCTGCACGAACGATCCGGGTGGGACTGGAAGGGGCCGAGGGGTCGCGGGTGATGACGAAGTAAGCACCGCAGGAGCGAGCATCACGAGCGACGAGGAGCACAGCGAGTCATCACCCGCGAGCGCGAGGGGGCTTCCGGAGTGGCGTCAGCTGTACCGAGTGGCGTCGCGGTCTCGTTCGACGAACATCGACCGGAGAGTCATCCCACTCAGAGGTCCGCGGCCTGGAACCGCCAGTATCCGACCGCCATCGGGACGACCACCCACAGCGCGAGCACGACCAGGGCGGCCCACTCCGAGAGGTAGATCGGCAGGTCCCCGGTGCCGCCGGCGGCCTGCCGGAACGCACTCTCGCCGGGGATGAAGCCCGCCGTCGCCGTGTTGTAGGCGCTCTTGGGGCTCAGGAGGCTGATCGCCTGGGCCCACTCCGGCCCACGGGGGGTCTCGAAGAAGAACTCGCCGGTGAGCGCGTAGTTGATCCCGAGCGGCACCAGGTCCCACAGCGAGGGGTTGAACCCGAACAGCGCGTAGATGCCGACCGCGCCGGCGACCGCCCGTGTCCCCGAGCGCACCGCCGCGGAGAACCCGACGGCGAGCCCCACGAACGACCCCGCGTAGGCGATCGTCAGGACGACGAACACGAGGTACGGGACGACCGCCAGCGTGTGCCGCGCGAGGACGATCGCCGCCGCGACGGCGAACCCGACCGACAGCGCCGTCGTAACGACGGCGATCCGACCGGCGAGTTTCCCCACCAGGACGTTCCAGCGCGTGTGCGGCAGCGACAGCAGGAGCTTGATCGTCCCCGACTCCCGTTCGGTGACGACGGACTTGTACCCGACCAGCACCGCAACCAGCGGGATCAGCCACTGCCCCGGAATCTGGACGACGAACACGAAGTCAGTCGCCGTCAACTCCGTCCCCTCGGCGGCCAGCGCGTCGCCAATGGCATCGAGGAAGTACGCCACTACCCCGGTCAGCAGGACGAACAGCGCGGTCACGACCCACAGCGTCTTCGAGCGCACCGCGTCCTCGAAGTCCTTGCGTGCGACCACCAGCGCGCTCGGTGCCGGATCGCCCGTCGCGGCCGGGGCCGCCCCGGGTGCGTCGCTCACGTCTCCACCTCCGCCTCCGCGCCGGTCGTGTAGGTTGCGAACAACTCCTCCAGCGACGACTCCGTGGTCGCGAAGTCCTCGACGGTCAACCCCTCCGCCTCCAGCGTCGAGATGACGGCGGTCTTGGCACCGTCGTCGCAGTCGACCGCCAACCGCGTCCCGTCGACGGTCACGCCGCTCACGCCGGCAAGCCTCTCGATGGCGGCGACCGCTCCGTCGGTGACCCGGTCGACGGTGACCGTCAACCGGTCGCCGCCGCCGACGGCCTCGCGCAACCCCTCGATGGTGTCGACGGCGACGAGCTCGCCACCGCGCAGGATGCCGACCCGGTCGCAGACGGCCTCGACCTGTTCGAGGATGTGGCTGGAGAAGAACACCGTCGCACCGCGGTCGCGCTCGGCGCGGATCAGTTCGCGCATCCGTCGGGCGCCGTTGGGGTCAAGCCCCGTCGACGGCTCGTCGAGGATCAGCAGGTCCGGGTCGCCGACCAGCGCCATCGCCAGGACCAGCCGCTGGGCCATCCCCTTCGAGTAGTCGCCGGCCGGGCGGTCGGCGGCGTCGGCGATGCCGACCCGCGAGAGCAGGTCGTCGATGTCCTCGTCGGTGCCCTTCGAGTCGATCGCCAGCCGGAGGTGCTTGCGCCCGCTGAGCCGGTCGTACACGGAGAACCCGTCCGGCAGGACACCGGTGCGGCGGCGGACCGCTCGGCTCTCCGCCTGGGCGTCGTGGCCGAGGACGGTCACGTCGCCTGCGGCCGGCCGGACGAAGTCGAGCAGGATGTCGATGGTCGTCGACTTGCCGGCGCCGTTCGGCCCCAGAAACCCGAATATCTCCCCCTCTCCGACCGTCAGGTCGACGTCGTGGAGCGCCCGGACGTCGCCGTAGCGCTTCGTGACGCCGTCGAGTTCGATGGCAGCCATACGCGGGATTCTCGCATCGGCGACAAGAAACTTCGCACGCCGGTGCCGATGCGGGGAGACGCCCAGTTACATCTCTTCGTCGGGGTCGTGGTTCGCGGCCACGCGGTCGGTCTCGGTGGCGTAGCGCTCGCGGGTCTCGGAGTCGTCGACGGGCTCGAGGTCGTCGGGGTCGACGTCTCGCGCCGCGGTGACGCTGGCCTGCACCAGCCGGTCGGCGGCCAGCTGGCGGTGGTAGCGCCGCTCGCCGTCCGGGGTCGCGTACACCAGATTCACCATCCCCTTGTCGTCGTAGGAGCGCTCGACGAGCCAGCAGCGAACGGTCTCGGTCACGGCTGTCGGTTCCGCTGGCACGGCCTTCACGCTTTTGTTCGCTCCGGACCGACCTCCGCCGTGACCGACTGGCGCGACCGGGTGGACCGACTGCTGTACGACGGCGAACGCGTCGTCGAGAGCGTCGCCGTCACCGACGACCGCGTCGTCGTCACGACCCACCGCGTGCTCGCGCTCACCCCGAACGCCGAGGGCGCCAACTTCCGTGCCGTCGATCTCCCGAACGTCGAGGGGGTCGAAATCTCGACCGGCGGGACCGGGCGGTACCTCCGCTGGACGATTCGCCCGCTGGTGCTGGGCGCCATCCTGGTGGTCGCGGGCACCCAGCTCGATCTCGGCGACCCCCTCTCCGGGATGGACACCAGCAGCGCCGAGGCGACCGGTACCGGTGATATCCTCTCGACGGTGTCGAGTCTCACCTCGCTGCTCGCGGTGCTCGACGAGGTCATGCTGGCCATCGGGGGTGTCTGTCTCCTCGTCGTCGCGCTGCTGCTGGGCCTGTACCTCCACAGCCGCGAGACGGCCCTCGTGATCGGCGTCGCCGGCGACGACGACCTGCGGCTCCCGGCCGACGCCGGCGACGAGTCGGTGGTCGGCCGACTGGAGACCGCCATCGCCGGTGCGACCGCACCGGACGAGTCGCCGGAGACGCCGATATCCGGAGTCCTCGGCGAGAGCGACGCCGACGCCGGGTCACTCGGTTCCGACGGCGCCGACTCCCCGGGCGACGACGACTTCTCCGCCGCCACCGACGACGCTCCGACCGACGAGCCACGGACCGTCGAGGACGTGCTCGGCGCCGCCGGGAGCGACCGCGACGCGGCCGACGCGAACGTCCCGTCGGACCCGCCGCCCGCGGACGACGAACCGAAGTGACTCCGCCCCGCAGAGGCGACCATGGACCCGGCCGAGGTTCGCGAGCGGGCGACCGATCTCCCCCGGGAGCCCGGCGTCTACCAGTTTCTCGACGGCGACCGGACGGTGTACGTCGGGAAAGCCGTCGATATCCGGGACCGCGTGCGGTCGTATCTCGACCCTCGCAGCGACCGCATCCGCGAGATGGTCGCACGCAGCGACGACGTCGAGGTGTCGGTCACCGAGACCGAGACCCAGGCGCTGCTGCTGGAGGCCAACCTCATCAAGCGCCACCAGCCGCGGTACAACGTTCGGCTGAAAGACGACAAGTCCTACCCCCTGGTGCAGCTGACGGCCCACGACGCGCCGCGCATCGAGATCACGCGCGATCCCGACGACGACGCGACGGTGTTCGGTCCGTTCACCGACAAGGGCCGTCTGGAGACCGTGGTGAAGGCCGTCCGGGAGACCTACGGGCTGCGGGGCTGTTCGGACCACAAGTACGCGAACCGCGACCGCCCGTGTCTCGACCACGAGATGGGGCTGTGTACCGCCCCCTGTACGGGCGAGATCGATCCCGAGTCCTACGGCGAGGACGTCGCCGCGGCACGGCGCTTCTTCGAGGGCGAGACCGGCATCCTCGCGGACCCGCTCCGGCGGGAGATGGAGCGGGCCGCCCAGGACGAGCACTTCGAGCGGGCGGCGCACCTCCGGGATCGACTGGCGGCCGTCGAGTCCGTCCACGGCCAGGGCGAGAGCGCGGTCGCCGCTCGCGACGGCGAGCGCGCCGTCGACGTCCTCGGCGTCGACGTGGCCGGCGACGAGGCGACCGTCGCGCGGCTGCACGCCGACGGCGGCAAACTGGTCGACCGGGAACGACACGCGGTCGCGGCCGCCGACCGCGACGCGGCGGCGGTGCTGGCCGCGTTCGTTCCCCAGTACTACGCCGAGCGCGAACTGCCCGACGCCCTGCTGTTGCCGGAACACCACGACGACGCGGAGGTGGCGGCGTGGCTCGACGCCGAGGGCGTCGCGGTCCGAGTTCCCGGGGCCGGACGGGAGGCGACGCTGGTCGACCTCGCGCTGAAGAACGCCCGCCGGGGGACGGCTGGCGCCGACGAGTGCGCGGCGCTGGCGCGGGCGCTGAACCTCGACGCCGCGGACCGAATCGAAGGGTTCGACGTGAGCCACGCCCAGGGGAGCGCCGTCGTCGGGAGCGACGTCACCTTCGTCGACGGGAGCGCCGAGAAGAGCGACTACCGGCGCAAGGGGCTGCCCGACGGCAACGACGACTACGCGAGCATGCGGCGCCTCGTCGCCTGGCGCGCCGAGCGTGCTGTCGAGGGCCGCGACGACCGCCCGGACCCGGACCTGCTGCTGATCGACGGCGGCGAGGGGCAGCTGGCGGCGGCCCGCGAGGCGCTGGCGGAGGTGGACTGGTCCGTGCCGGCGGTGGCGCTGGCGAAAGACGAGGAACTCGTCCACACCGTCGACCGGACCCACGACTGGGACGACGACGACCCGAAGCTGCACCTGCTGCAGCGGGTCCGCGACGAGGCCCACCGGTTCGCGGTGGCGTACCACCAGTCGGTCCGCGACGAGGTGGCGACGACGCTGGACAACGTCGCGGGCGTCGGGCCGGCGACGCGCGGGCGGCTGCTCCGGCGGTTCGGGAGCGTCGACGGCGTGCGTTCGGCCTCGCGGGCCGAACTGCTGGACGTCGAGGGGATCGGCGAGGCGACGGCAGACGCCATCGAGCGACAGCTGTAGCGAGCAGGCGACACGGCCAAACCGCTCCCGCAGGTGTGTGTCGCGCTACCGCCTCGGCGACCTGGGGGCTGTTGCGTCGAGCACGCCGCGGTTGGTCGCCCGCTCCTATTTGAATCTCGGGGGCCCGCTCTCTCCTGGCCGCCGGGAGCGTTCCCCGACCGCAACGCTTGAGCGAGCGGCCCGCCAACGCCGGGCCATGCCCGACCTCGCGCGGATCGACGTCCACCCGATCAAGGCGCTTCCCTCCCACGCCGTCGCGGACGCGACGGTGCTGTCCGGCGGCGCGCTGGCGTGGGACCGCCGCTACGCCATCGTCGACGCGGACGGCGAGTACGTCAACGCCAAGCGGGAGGCCGCGCTCCACCGGATCGCGACCGACTTCGACCGCGAGGGCGGGACGGTCGCGGTCGGGGAGCGCGGGAGTGGCGACCGCGAGCGGTTCCACCTCGACGACGATCGTGGGGCACTGGGGACGTGGCTCTCCGAATTTCTCGGCTCCGAGGTCGACCTGATCCGCGACGACGACGGTATCCCCGACCGCACCGACCTCGGCGGACCGACGGTCGTCGCCACCGGCACGCTGGAACGGGTCGGCGACTGGTTCGACCTCGACCCGGCGAACGTCCGGCGGCGATTCAGGGCGAACCTGCTCGTCGACGCGCCGGCGTTCTGGGAGGATCGGCTGTACGCCGGCCAGGAGGAGGTCCGGCGGTTCGACGTCGGCGACGTGACCTTCGAGGGCGTCAAGCCCTGTGCGCGCTGTGTCGTCCCGACGCGGGACCCCGATACGGGCGAGGCGGTCCCGGAGGACTTCCGTGAGCGGTTCGTCGAGCGCCGCCGGGAGACGCTGCCCGAGTTCGCCGACGAGTCCTGGTACGACCACCACTTCCGACTCTGTCCGGTGACGCGCCTGGCGGCTGCGGAGCGCGGTGGGGGCCGGGACGGCGACGCCGCTGCGGGGGCCGTCGGCGACCTCGCGGTCGGCGACCGGATCGACCTCGGCGAGGTCCGCCCGCGCTGAGGTCCCTCAGCCCAGTTCCGAGCGCTGGAACCGGAGGTACCCGACCGCCAGCGACCCGACCCCCCAGGCGAGGATTACCAGCGCGGTGAACCATGTCTGGGCGTACAGTTCGTCGCCGGTCTCGAACTGGGCGAAGCTCTCGTACTGGCCGAGGACGCCGCCGTACACGGCCTTGCAGGTCTGGAGGTACGCGGTCCCCGGCGAGAGGAGGCCGACGTAGTTGCGCGTGTCCTCGGAGACGGTGACGCCGAGGAGGCTCTCGACGGTGTCAAGCAGCGTCCCGATGTTCAACAGCGGGAGGAAGCCGAACCAGAAGACGATCAGCACGAAGTACAGCCCGAGCGTGCCGAACATCGCCCGCGAGCGGGAGTCCGTCGACGCCGAGACGGCGACGAACATGCTCACGAAGGTGAACGTGTACAGGAGGGTGATCCCGGCGAACGTCGCGAAGCGCACGACGTCGGGGGTGGAGACGAAGAAGGCAAGCGAGATGACGAACCCGACGGCGACCGCCAGCACGATGGCGGCGGCGCCGACGCCGAACCGCGAGAGGAACTTCCCGGCGAAGTACTCCGCGCGGCTGTTCGGCAGCCCCATCGCGTACTTGATCGCGCCGCTGGTGCGGTCGCCGGCGATCGAGAGGTACGCGAGCGGCGCCAGCAGCAGCGGGAACACGAACGAGACGAAAAAGAGGACGTCGAACAGCACCCGGTACGGGTCGTCGTAGATGTCGATCTCGGCGACGAAGATCAGCGCCGTCAGCGCGGTGAACACGCCGATCACGCCCAGGACGATGTACGACCGGCGGGCGTTGCGGAAGTCGTCGCGGGCGACGGTGAACGTCGACATCAGGCGTCACCCCCCTGCTGGGTGGCGGTCTCCCCGGATGTCGGCTCCTCGGGGTTCGGCGCCGTGCCGTTCGTGTACTCCTCGAACAGCGACTCCAGGGAGGCGTCCTCGACGGCGACGTCGGTGACCGTCGTCGCGTCGTCGATGCGTCGGAGCGCGGGCATCTTCGCGCGGGGGTCGGCGCAGGTGACGCGGACGACGCCGCCGCCGTGCTCGACGTCGCGGACACCGTCGACGGTGCGAATCGGGTCGAGGTCCAGGTCTGGCGGTGACTCGACGCTGGCCTCGACGACGCCCCCGGCGCCCATCTCCTCGCGGAGGTCGTCGATGGTGTCGACCGCGACGAGTTCCCCGGCGTTCATGATGCCGACCCGGTCACAGACCTTCTCGACCTCACCGAGGATGTGACTGGAGAAGAAGACCGTGGCGCCGCGCTCGGCCTCCTCGCGGACGATCGACCGCAGGCGCTTGATGCCCTGCGGGTCCAGCCCGGAGGAGGGTTCGTCGAGGATGAGCAGGTCCGGGCTCCCGGTCAGGGCGACGCCGAGCATCAGTCGCTGGCGCATCCCCGTCGAGTAGTCGCCGGCGGGCCGGCGGGCGTCGTCGGGGGCCAGCCCGACGCGCTCGATCACCGCGTCGGGGTCGTCGTCGGCGCCCTTCGTCTCGATCGCCGAGGCGACGTGCTCTCGGCCGGTGAGGTTGGGGTAGACGTCGTACCCCTCCGGGAGCAGCCCCACCCGCGAGCGCACCGCGCGGGACTCGCGGGTGGCGTCGTGGCCGAGCACCGTCGCTGTCCCCTCGGAGGGGTGCAGAAACCCCAGCAGCACGCTGATCGTCGTCGACTTGCCGGCGCCGTTGGGCCCCAGAAAGCCGAACACCTCGCCGGCCTCGACGGCGAGGTTCAGGTCTCGAACGGCGACGACATCGCCGAACCGCTTGGTCAGACCGTCTATCTGGAGGGCTGTCATGACCGATATATCACATTTCGACCTGTTATTGGTTCCGATTTCCGAGACGGTCGGACCGAAAGTAGATGGCCCTGGCCACTACTAACGGCAACAACCGTTTAATGAGTCGCCGTTCGACTCACCGTGAGTCAGATGTTCCAGTACACCCCGCTGGCGATCCCGTTGCTGCTGGTCGCGGCGATGGGGACCGTGGGGCTGTACTTCACCTGGCGCAAGCGCGACAACCGCGCCGAGACGTGGATGGCTGGCGTGTTCGTCTGCATCGCGCTGTGGGCCGTGTTGCACCTCCTGCTGGTGTCGACCCGACCAGCGTGGATCAAGCGCCCGTTGCTCGCGGCGATCTTCCCCGTCGGCGTCGCGCTCCCCGGGGCGATGCTGGTGTTCACCCTCCACTACACCGGTCGAAAGACGCTGGTGACCCGGACGCTGCTCGCGGGCATGGCCGCGGTGCCGGTGGCCGTCCTGGGGCTGACGGTGTTCAACCCTGCTATCGGCGGCGTCGAGCTCGCGTTCCGGGGGCTGGCGCTGGTCGAGACCGGCGGCCACGTCCAGTACGAGTACGCCTTCGGTCCCGGACTGTTGGCGTTCGCCGCGGTCGGCCACCTGTGGGGCGCCGCGTCGCTGTACATGCTGCTGCTGCGATTTCTCCGCTCGCGAAACATCTACCGGAAGCTCAGCTTCGTCCTGCTGGTGACGACGCTGGCGATGCTGTCGGCCAGCGTCACGACGTTCGCGGGGTTCAGTCCGTTCCCGCACATGGTCCTGCTGCCGGTGGTGTTTCTCGCGTTCGGCAGTCTCTCGGTGTTGACGACCGTCAGCATCCGGGTGGTCCAGCTGGCGCCCATCGAGGCGGTGTTCTCGCGGTTCAGCGCCGTCTTCGGCAGCCTCGTGCCGATGGCCAGAGATGTCGTCATCGAGGAACTGGAAAGCGGCGTGGTCGTCCTCGACGCCGACGACCGAATCGTCGACGTCAACTCGACGGGCCGGTCGATCCTCGCGCCCGACGGTCGGCGCGTGGTCGGTCAGCGGATCGGCGATGTCGTCGACCGCGCGCAGTTCACCGTCGACGGCGAGTTCGTGTTCGGAGCTGGCCGGCTGGGGCGGTTCGAGAGCGTCTGGATCGACCGCGCCGGCGGCGCGGGTCGCTGTTACGACATCAGTCTCAGCGAGGTGTCCTCGACCAGCGACGGTCCCGAGAGCGGCCGGGTCGCGCTCCTGCACGACGTCACGAGCCAGCAACGCCGCAAGCGCGAGCTCGCCCGGAGCAACGAGCGCCTCGACGACTTCGCGGACATCGTCAGTCACGACCTCCGCAACCCCGTCAACGTCGCCGCCGGGCACCTCGAACTGCTGGAAGACGCCGCCGCGGACGCCGAGACGGTCGACGCCGCCCTCGTCGAGCGCCACGCCGCGGAGATCGACGTCTCTCACGACCGCATCCAGTCCATCATCGACGACGTGCTCGTGCTGGCCCGCGAGGGCGATGTCGTCGACGACCCGGAACCGATCGCCGCCGGCGGGCTCGTCGACGACGCGTGGAGCAACGTCGACACCGCCGCGGCGACCCTGGAGAACGACCTCTCGGAGACGACCGTGCGCGGTGACCGCGCGAGTCTGCTGCGGGCCGTCGAGAACCTCCTGCGCAACAGCGTGGAACATGGTTCCACGAGCAGTCGGGCGGAGCCCGACGCCAGCGTCGACCACGCCGGTGACGACCTCACCGTCCGCGTCGGCTGTCTGGACGATGCCCGCGGACTCTACGTCGAGGACACCGGCGTCGGACTCCCGGACGACGAGCGCGACCGCCTGTTCGATCACGGCTACACCACCAGCCCGGACGGCACGGGGTTCGGCCTCGCCATCGTCGCGGACATCGTCGAGGCCCACGGCTGGACGGTCTCCGCCACCGACGGCGAGCGCGGCGGCGCCCGCTTCGAGATCGTCGTCGGCGACCGCGACGACGCCAGCGGCACGACCGCGACGTCGGCCCAGACCGGCTGAGCCGTCGTCTCAGAACTCCGGATCGGGCTCCGGTGCGACGCCGGCCTCGTCGGGGTCGGGGCCGTCGAGGTCGAACTCCTCGCGCAGTTCGCGGATGCGGTCGCGGATGTCCGCCGCGAGTTCGAACTCCAGGTTGTCGGCGGCGGCCTGCATGCGCCGCTCCAAATCCTCGATTCGGCTGGCGGCGTCGTCGGCGTCGTCGGGACCGTCGGCGCTCACGCCGCCGGTGTCGGTCTCCGAGCCGGGGAGAGAGGTCTCGCCGACGGGCTTGTCGATGGTCGTCGGCTCGTGGCCGTGTTCCTCGTTGTACTCCCGCTGGATGCGCCGCCGTCGCTTGGTCTCCTCGATGGCCGACGCCATGGCGTCGCTGGGGTCGTCGGCGTACAGGACGACCTCGCCGTTGACGTTGCGGGCGGCCCGGCCCATCGTCTGGACGAGCGTCGTCTCCGACCGGAGGAACCCCTCCTGGTCGGCGTCGAGGATGGCCACCAGCGACACCTCGGGGATGTCCAGCCCCTCCCGGAGGAGGTTGATCCCGACGAGCACGTCGAACTCGCCCTCCCGGAGGCCGCGGATGAGTTCGTGCCGTTCCAGGGTGTCGGTCTCGTCGTGCATGTACTCGACGGCGACACCGGCCTCCGCGAGGTACTCCGTGAGGTCCTCGGCCATCCGCTTGGTGAGCGTCGTCACCAGCGTCCGCTCACCGCGCTCGACGCGGTCGTCGATCCGGTCCAGCAGGTCCTCGACCTGGCCGCTGGCCGGCGACACCTCGATCTCGGGGTCGACGAGGTACGTCGGGCGGACGATCTGTTCGACGACCTGGCCGCTCTGTTCGCGCTCGTAGTCGCCCGGCGTCGCGGAGACGTACAGCGTGCGGTCGACCCGATCCTCGAACTCCTCGAAGGTCAGCGGGCGGTTGTCGTAACTGGTCGGCAGGCGGAAGCCGTTCTCGACCAGCGAGTCCTTGCGGGACTTGTCGCCCTCGTACTGGCCGCGAATCTGCGGGAGCGTCTGGTGAGACTCGTCGATCACGGTGAGGAAGTCCTCGGGGAAGTAGTCCAGCAGGGTGTACGGCGCCTCGCCGGATTCGCGATCGGAGAGGTGTACGGAGTAGTTCTCGATGCCCGAACAGTAGCCGGTCTCTTCCATCATCTCGAGGTCGAAGGTGGTCCGCTCCTCGATGCGCTGGGCGGCGACCAGGTCGCCCTGCCGTTCGAAGTAGCTCACCCGGTCGTGCATATCCTCGCGAATCTCCTCGATGGCGCGTTCGAGCCGTTGTTCGGGGATCGAGTAGTGCTCGGCGGGGTGGATCAGCACCGCCGGTTCCTCGCTCTCGACTTCGCCCTCCAGCGGGTCCAGTTTCACCATCCGGTCGATCTCGTCGCCCCAGAGTTCTACGCGGACGGCGTAGCGGCCGTACATCGGGTATATCTCGACGGTGTCGCCGCGCACCCGGAAGGTGCCCTGCGTGAAGTCGACGTCGTTGCGCTCGTAGTTCAGGTCGACCAACCGCGCCAGCAGGTCGTCGCGACCGATCTCCTGGCCGGTCTCCAGGCGCAGGGACATGTCGACGTAGTTGGCGGGGTCGCCCAGCCCGTAGATCGCGGAGACGGAGGCGACGACGATGACATCGTCGCGGGTCAGCAACGACCGGGTCGCGGAGTGGCGCAGGCGGTCGATGGCCTCGTTGATCGAGGCGTCTTTCTCGATGTACTTGTCGGTCTGCTCGACGTACGCCTCGGGCTGGTAGTAGTCGTAGTAGGAGACGAAGTACTCGACGGCGTTGTCCGGGAACAGCTGCCGGAACTCCTCGTACAGCTGGGCGGCGAGGGTCTTGTTGTGGGCGATGACCAGCGTCGGTTGCTGGAGCTCCTCGATCACCCACGAGACGGTGTTGGTCTTGCCCGACCCCGTCACGCCCAGCAGGGTCTGCTGGTCGTAGCCCTGGCGCTGGTACCCGTCGACGAGTTGCTCGATGGCGTCGGGCTGGTCGCCCGCGGGGTCGAACGGGGCGTCGACCCGGAACGGGCGCTCGGCCTCCGGTCGGTCGGGCGAGAGTGGACCGCTGGTGTCGCTCATCGTCGGCACCACGGGTGCCAGCCACTTGACCCGCTCGCTTGGGGTCGGGACCCGGGCTACCCCGACTCCGACCCGAACAGCTCGGTGAACCGCGCGGTGCCGGCGTCGGTGCCGGCGACGATGACGTCGTCGCCCTCTTGGATGCGGGTGTCCGGTTCGAGGTCGGTCAGCAGCTGGCCGTCCCGCTCGACGGCGACGACGGTGCAGTCCGTGCGCGCCCGGACGTCCGCCTCTGCGAGCGTCCCCCCGGCGAGGCGGGGCGCGCGGGTGCGGACGACCTCGACCTGGCGGTCCGCGGACAGCACCTCCTCTTCGTCGAGCACCGCCGAGGCGGTCAGCCGGCCGCTGACCGTCGCCAGCGACAGCACGTAGTCGGCGCCGGCGCGGTACATCTTCGTGACGTTCTCGGCTTCCTCGGCGCGTGCGAGAATCTCCACGTCCGGGTTGCGATCGCGGGCCACCAGCGTCGCGAACTCCGTGGCGGCGTCGTCGCCGATCGCGAACACCACGGTCCGGGCCTCCTCGACGCCGGCCGCCGAGAGGGCGTCGGCGTCCGTCGCGTCGCCGACGACGTCGACGCCGTCGAGGTCGCGCCGGTCGACGACGGTGTGCTCGACGCCCGCCGCCGAAAGTTGGTTCGCGACGGTGCGGCCGACCTCGCCGTAGCCGACCACCAGCGCGGGGCCGTGGCCGAGGCGGTGGACCCGCGACAGCGCCAGTTCGCGCAACCGCTCGATGGCGCGCTCGACCCCGGTGACCAGCAGCACTGTCCCGGGGGTCAGCTCGGCCTCGGCGTCCGGCGGCGTCTCGAACTCCCCGCGTTTCCAGGCGCCGATGACGTTCGCGCCGGTGCGCTCCCGGAGGTCGCTCTCGGCCAGCGTCGCGCCCACCAGGGGGCTGTCCCGTCCCAGCGGCAGTTCCACGACCTCGAACTCGTCGTCGAGGTCGATCCCGTCGCCGAGGTCGGCGTCGACGCCGGTGGTCACCTTCCGGGCGAGGCTCTCGCCGAGCAGCCGGCGCGGCGAGAGGACGACGTCGGCACCCGCGAGGTCGTGGTACCGTTCGAGGTCGGGGTCGTCGACGATGCTGACGGTTCGCACGTCGGGGGCGACCTCGTCGGCGGTGAGGATCACGCTCGTGTTGACCGTGTCGCCGCCGTCGGCGACGACCGCCCGGGCGTCGCCGACGCGAGCGCCCTCCAGACCCGCGACGGTCTCGGGGTCGGCGCCGATCACCGAGTGGTCGCCCTCGTACAGCGCGGTCGCGACGCCCGCGTCCGGTTCGACGACGACGTGGTCGACGCCCCACGGCGCCAGTTCCTCGATCAGGGTGTCGGTCCGGGGGGTGTACGAGCAGATCACGACGTGGTCGGTCAGTTCCTCGTCGAGGGTGTCGGGCACCGTCGTCGAGATGGCCTCCTCGAACGCCGGAAACACCAGCACCGGCAGCGCGAGGAAGATCAGGGCGACCCCCGTGAGGTCCATCACGATCACCAGCACGTTCATCGTCGGCGTCGTCCACGGCGACTCCGACCCGTAGCCGGTGGTGGTGAACGTCTCGACGACGAACTGCAGCGAGCGCAGGAACGAGTGGTCCCGTCCCGCCACGTAGCTGATTCCGATGTGGTACAGGACCCCGTAGGCCACCATGATCGCGCCGAGCACAGCGAGATAGCGGATCGTTCGGCGCCGCCAGGCACCGTCGGCGTCGTCGTCTGGTGGCTCCAGCAGGTCGAACTCCATTCGGCGCTCACTCCGACGGGCGGAGACAAAGGCGTTCTCCCCGACGGCCGAATCACGCCGGTCGCCGGGACGGAGATGCCCAGAACGGGCGCCGTCGCAGTCAGTCTCCCGACGTCGAGCGACGCGTCTCCGCAACCTGCGCCGTCGTCACCATCGACGGACTCAAGTTCACCGGAGTGTTCGCGGCGAAACGATACGGATGCGAGTGATCATCGCGGGCGCTGGGCAGGTTGGAATCAGGGTCGCGAGAGAACTCGACACCGCCCACGACATCGTGATGATCGACGTCGACCCCGACCGCATCGACGGACTCAGTTACGATCTCAACGTGCTCACCGTCACCGGGGACAGTTCTGCCATCGACACGCTACGGGAGCCGGCGTCGAGGACGCCGACATCCTGCTCGCGAGCACCGACAGCGACGAGATCAACATCCTCACATGTGGCACGGCGAAGGCACTCGCCGACGTGACGACGGTCGCCCGCGTCAAGGACGTGAAGTACGTCGAGACGTGGGATCAGGCCGAGAACGTCTTCGACGTCGACTTCATGGTCGGCACGAACCTGCTGACCGTCGCCGCGGCGGCCGGCGGAACCGGGCTCGCGGCAGCCCGGAACTTCGACGTGTTCGCAGGTGGGCGGGTGCAGATCGCCGAGTTCGAAATCCCACCGGACAGTGCCATCGCGGGCCAGACGGTCAGCGAGGCCGACCGATTCGAGTCGCTCACGTTCGCGGCGATCCTCCGGGACGGGGAGACGATCGTCCCGACCGGATCGACGCGGATCGAGCCCGGCGACAGCGTGGTCGTCACCGGACGCCCCGAGTCGGTCCACGCGTTCGGAACCGATCTGGCCCCACGGCAGACCGATCTCAAGAACGTGCTGATCATCGGGGGGAGTGACATCGGCTACCACACAGCTCGACTGCTGGAGGAACGTGGCCTCCGTCCGCACCTCGTCGAGGGAGACGCCGACCGTGCCAGAGAACTGTCGGAACGACTGTCTGAGACCAAGGTCCGACACAGGGACCCGACCGACTTGGACTTCCTCGAGGGGGAACGGCTGACCGACGTCGACGTCGCCGTCGCGGCGCTTCAGCAGGACAGCGACGACAATCTGGTGGCTTCGTTGCAGGCCAAACGACGGGGCGCAGATCGGTCGGTCGCCATCGTGGACCACGGCGAGCACGTCGACCTGTTCGAGGACGCGGGCGTCGACGTCGCGGTGAACCCGCGCAGAGCGACGGCCACCGAGATCATCGAGTTCGTTCGCGATCAGGACACGCAAAACGTCGTGCTCCTCGAGGACGAACAGGCCGAGGCGATCGAGATTCGGATCGACCGGGACAGCGTCCTCGCGGACCGACGGATCAGTGAGGCGATCCGCGATCTTCCGGATGGCGTTGTCGTCGGGGCGATCACGCGGAACGGGAGCTTCCTCGTGCCACGGGGCGACACCGTGGTCGAGGTCGGAGATCACGCAGTGATCCTGGCCGACAGCGACGTCGTCGAGGAGACCCTCGACCGACTATGAGTGGGGCCACGGCCCGCCGTCCGATCCGCCGGATCGGTGGTGGATGGGACGGTCCCCGCGCTGGGGGTGCAACTGTATGCAGGTAGCAGTGAACTGGCGCCAGAGCGTCGCACTCGTCGGAACGGTGCTGAAGTACCTCGCGCTGACGATGACCGTCCCGTTGCTCGTCGGGGTCGTCTACGGCGGTGACGTGCCTGTCTTCCTGGTTTTCATCGTGTCGACGGCCGCGTTCGGACTCGGACTCGAGCGTCTCGACGACGGGTCCGAACTCGGACTCGAGGAGGCACTCCTGTTCGTCACGCTCGCCTGGGTCGCCGTCTCGCTGAACGGGACGATCCCGTACCTGCTCGCCGGGATGGGCACGGAGTCGACCGTCGGTCTGTCGCTCGACTCACCGTCCGCGCTGGTGGTCTCGTTCGTCAACGCGCTGTTCGAATCGACGTCGGGGTACACCACGACGGGGGCGACCGTCCTGGGAGAGATCTCGTTCGACCGCCACTCACACGCGCTGTTGATGTACCGACAGCTGACACAGTGGCTCGGGGGCATGGGCATCATCGTCCTCATGGTCGCGATCCTCCCCGAGCTGGCGGTCAGCGGCGCCCAGCTCATCGACGCCGAGGCGCCCGGCCCGGAACTGAAGAAGTTGACGCCGCAGATCACCGAGACCGCACGCATCCTCTGGTTCGTCTACGCGGGCTTCACCGCCCTGTTCGTCTGCCTCGTGTACGCGCTCCACCTGCTCGGGGTCGCACCGAACATGGACCTGTACAACGCCATCGCGCACGGCTTCACGACGCTCCCGACCGGCGGGTTCTCCCCGCAGGCCGACAGCATCGCCGCCTTCTCGCCGGCCGTCCAGTGGCTCGTCATCCCCTTCATCGTCGTCGCCGGGACGAACTTCGCACTGTTCTACTTCGTCCTCCGGGGAGAGTACGTCGAGGTGTTTCAGGACCGGGAGTTTCAGGCGTACGTCGGCGCAATCGTGGGGATCGCGCTGCTCCTCTGGGGGCTGCTGTTCACCGGCTCGGCTCCGGCGCTGGGGGCGCTCGGTGGCGTCACGGCGGGCGTTCCCGAGAACTCGCTTCGGCAGGCACTGTTCCAGACGGTCACGCTCCTGAATTCGACGGGGTACGCGACGAGCGACTTCGCACAGTGGCGAGAGTGGACGAAACTGCTGTTGTTGGCCGTGATGTTCATCGGCGGGTCGGCGGGATCGACCGGGGGCGGGATCAAGATCATCCGGTGGCTCGTCCTCCTCAAGGCCGCTCGACGACAGCTCTCGAAGACGGTCGATCCCGACGTCGTCGAACCGGTTCGCCTCGGCGGACGCGTCGTCGACGAGAGCGTCGTCCTCGGCGTCTTCTCGTTCACGCTCCTCTACATGTTCATCTTCGGCGTCTCCGCCGTGGTCATCGAACTCGACGCGACTCGCGTCGGACTACACCTGACGACACTGGAGGCGCTCAGCGCGAGCATCGCGACCATCGGGAACATCGGGCCGGGGTTCGGACTGCTCGGGCCGTTCGGGAGCTACCTCGCGTTCCCCTCGACGTCGAAGCTCCTCATGATCGTGCTGATGTGGCTCGGCCGCCTCGAGGTGATCCCCGTGCTGGTGCTGTTCACCCGGTCGTTCTGGGAGTGGTAGGATCGCCTCGGCACGCGAGCGTCCTCGCCGGCTGCGGCCGAGACACCCGCAATCGCGAACTTTTTGCCACGAAGGCGACAGGGAACTACCATGTCGAACCAGACAGGAGAGCGCGGGGAGCCGCCCGAGACCCGCCGCGAGGTCGTCACCGAGACCCTCCACGGCGAGGAGATTCCCGACCCCTACCGCTGGCTGGAGGGCGACGACGACGCCGTCGAGGAGTGGACCGCGGCCCAGAACGAGTACACCGACGCGCATCTGGACACGGCCACGCGCGAGCACCTCCGCCCCGACGTCGAGGACCTCGCGGAGGTCGCGAGTTACGAGTCGGTCGTCGCCAGTGGCGGCCGGTACTTCCAGCGCGTCGAGGCCGCGGAAGACGACCACGCGACGCTGTACGTCCGCGACACGCCCGACGGCGAGGGGACGGTCCTGGTCGACCCCAACGAGTGGGATGAGAACCAGGACCCCGACGCCCCGACGCTGTCGGCCTCGTGGTACGTCCCCTCCCACGACGGCGAGCACGTCGCCTACGGCGTCACCGAGGGCGGCGACGAGCAGTACGACGTCCACGTCGTCACCGTCCCCGACGGCGAGGAGGTGCTGGTTCTGGAGGACTGCGGCCGGGTCAACCCCGGGCTGCTCGCCTGGGACGCCGACTCTGCGGGGCTGTACTACGTCGCGACGGGCGGCGCCGAGTCGGGCGCCCAGATGGACAAGGAGCTGCGCCACCGCCGGTTCGACGGCGGCGAGGAGACGCTGCTCGAGCACGACGACCAGCACGTCTGGCCGACCGTCAGCGTCGACGACGAGTCGGGCACCGTCGCCGTGGGCTTCCAGGAGATGGTCGGCGGCACCGACTGGTCGGTGCTCGTCGACGGCGAACTGCGGTCGGTAATCGAGAGCGACGCCGAGACGTTCGTCTCGTTCCAGGGCGACACCGCGTTCGTCCAGACGGACGCCGACGCGCCGAACAAGCGCGTGCTCGCCGTCCCGACCGAGCGGTTCCGCGAGGGTGACCTCGCCTTCGAGGACTGCGAGACGGTCCTGCCCGAGCGCGAGGCGGTGTTGCAGTCGTTCGGGCTCACTCCCGAGCACCTGGTCGCCCACTACCAGGCGGACGCCCACTCGCGGCTGTCGGTGTACGATCACGATGGCGCGCACGTCCGCGACCTGGAGCTGCCCGACTACGTCTCGGTCTCGCAGCTGACCGCCAACGGCGACGGCGAGGAGGTGTTCTTCCAGGTGCAGTCGTTCGACCAGCCGCCGACGCTGTTCCGCGCCGATCCGGCGACCGGCGACCGCACGGAACTCGCCGGCGTCGACGTCGACGTCCCCGACGATCTGGTCGTCGAGCAGCGGTTCGTCGACTCGACGGACGGCGCCGAGGTGCCGGTGTTCGTCTGCCACCGCGAGGACGTCGATCTGGACGGCGACAACCCCGCCTTGCTGTACGGCTACGGCGGGTTCCGCAACAGCATGACACCCACGTTCGGGCGGTTCCGGCTGCCGTTTTTGGCGGACGGCGGCGTGTACGCGCAGGTCTGTGCCCGCGGCGGCACGGAGTACGGCGAGGCCTGGCACGAGAACGGGATGCTGGCGGACAAACAGCACACCTTCGACGACTTCGTCGCCGCCGGCGAGTTCCTCTGTGAGGTGGGGTACACGAACACCGACCGGCTGGCGGTCGCCGGCGGGTCGAACGGCGGCCTGTCGGTCGGCGCGGTCGTCACCCAGCGCCCGGACCTCTGGGGGGCGGCGCTGTGTGCGGTGCCGCTGCTGGACATGCTCCGGTTCCACCGGTTCCTCCTGGGGGAGTCCTGGACGACCGAGTACGGTCATCCCGAGGACCCGGATGCCTTCGAATACATCCGCGAGTACTCGCCGTACCACAACGTCGGCGACGCCGAGCACCCGCCCGTCCTCTTCACCACCGCCGTCGGTGACACGCGCGTCCATCCGAGTCACGCCCGAAAGATGGCCGCCCGGATGCAGGCCGAGGCCGACGGCGGCCCGTTCCTCCTGCGGACCAAGACCGACACCGGCCACGGCGTCGGCAAGCCCACCTCGATGATCGTCGAGGAACAGGTCGACGAGTGGACGTTCCTGTACGACCGGCTCGGACTGGGCGAGTAGGCGCCGGGCGACCCCGGGCCTACGCTTCGAACCGCTCCGCGACCGTGCGGTAGATGCGGTAGCAGCGCTCCAGCACCGCGATCGAGACGCTCTCGTCTGCCGTGTGGGCCTCGCCGGGCTCGGCGGGCCCGCAGACCACCGGTTCGGTGCCCGCCTGCGCCAACCACCCCGCGTCGGTGGCGTGGGGTTTGACGACCGGTTGCGGTTCGTCGTCTGCTGTCTCCTGCACCGACCGCGCCGCCGCCAGCACCGCCGCCCGGAAGTCGGCGTCGTCACAGCGCATGGGCGGCAGGTCCTGATCGGTCCGGACGGTGACGCCGTCGATGTCTTCGAGTCGCTCCAGCGGTGCCCGCTTGCCGGGCACCGTCCGCTCGTCGACGGTGACCGCACAGCGCTCGGGCACCACGTTCATCGCCTCGCCGCCGTCGATCTCGGTGGCGACGACGGTTCCGGACAGCCGTTCGCCCGCGACCTCGACGCTGGGGGTGGTGAGCCCCCGCAGGCGATCGACCGCCTCGGTGGCGCGGTAGATGGCGTTCTCGCCGGCGTCGGGTTCGCTGGCGTGGCTGGCGACGCCCTCGGCGAGGATCGTGCTGCCGCGCCGGCCCTTGTGCGCGACCGCGACGTCGGTCACGCCCGGCGCAGAGTAGCCGGTCGATCCCTCGCCGACGACGGCGTAGTCGGGTGCGAACCCGCGGTCGATCGCGGCCCGGCAGCCCTCGCCGCCGACCTCCTCGCCGACGAACGAGGCGAACACGAGTTCCGTGTCCGCCGCCGGGTCGCAGTCCCGGACGGCCAGCATCGCCGCCGCGACGGCACCCTTCATGTCCGCCGCGCCGCGCCCGTACAGCCGCCCGTCCCGGCGCTCGACGGCGTACTCGCCGTCGGCGACCTGCGCGTCGTCCGGTGGCACCACGTCGTGGTGGCCGACCAGCGCCAGCGAGCGGTCGCCGTCGCCTCGGCGGGCGAACACGTTGCCCGAGGGGTCGCGCTCGACCGCGGCGTCGGTCTCCGCACGCAGCCACGCCTCGATCAGATCGCCCGCAGCCGTCGGGTCCTCGTGGCTCGGCGTCCCCACCAGGTCGCGGGTCAACTCGACGAGTTCGTCCATGGTTTCAGTCCGGGCGGAACAGGCGGTAGGTCGTCGTCCCCGTCGCCACCGTCTGGCGGCCGCCGTCCCGGGGGCCGCTGGTGACGGTGACCTCCGCGACGCCGACCGAGCCCCCGGCGCGGGCGACCTCCGCCTCGACGGACACGTCGTCGGTCGCCGGCCGGAGGAACGAGACGTTGACGTTGGTCGTCATCACGCCGGTGCCCCGGGGGTCCTCCAGCATCGTCCGCAGCGCGAAGCCGCTGGCGGCGTCGGCCACCGTCGAGACGACGCCGCTGTGGACGTACTCCCCCTCGTCGGCGGGGTTGGTCAGGCGCTCGCCGTACGGGACCGACAGCACGACGCGCCCCGGCTCGACCGTCTCGGGTTCGATGTCCAGCCACGAGAGGAACTCGTGTCCGTCGAGGTACTCCCGGACGCGCTCCGCGTCGGTGTCGTCGTCCATCAGCTCTCACTCCGGTCGCGCACACTTGAAAGCTCAGGGGTCGACGAACGCGCCCCCGTTCGGGTGACAACTAGCCAGAGCGGAAGGGAAAGTGGTGACCCGGGGGCGACCGCCGTCGCGCGTCACTCCTCCAGATGGCCGTCGACGCGGGCCAGCAACAGCCCCTCCAGGGTCGCGTCGTTGGTCTCCTGCGAGCGGACCGCCGGCAGGGCCTCGTCGGCGGGCAGGTCGCGGACCGTGATGAACTCGTTCGTGTCCAGCGCGCGCTCGCCGGCCGAGAAGTCTCGTGCGAGGACGTACCCGCGGTGGTGGCGCAACACGCCGGTCGAGCACCAGACGGTGTCCAGCAGTTCGGTCTCGCCGGGCACCAGCCCCGTCTCCTCCTCCAGTTCGCGGGCGGCGGCGGCCTCGTAGCTCTCGCCGTCCTCGACGATGCCCGCCGGGAGTTCGAGTTGCGTCGACCGGATCACCGGGCGGTACTGCTCGACGAACACGACGCGCTCGCCGTCCTCGTCGGCCGCGTCCGTGGCGGCAGGGTCGTCGGCTCTGGCCGTCGCAACGGGACCGTCGGCGAGCGCGATCACGACCACCGCGGGCGGCAGTTGCGCCCAGTAGTAGTCCTTCTCGGTGCCGTCCGGCTGTTCGACGCGGTCGTAGCCGCCCGCGTACCAGCCGGTGTCGTACTCCGTCGCCGAGTCGCGGACCGGCCACCCGGGGTCGCGGTCGTAGGCGGCGGGTCGGTGGCCCCGCTCGCGGTCCGCGGTCTCGTCGCCGTCGGGTGCGTCGTCGTCGCTCATCCGTCCTCCCGTTCGACGGTCACCCGGTAGACGGTTCCGTTCTCGGTGACGTAGACGGCGTCGCCGTCGACGGCCTCGGGGTGCTGGGACCGGATCGCGTCGAGTTCGTCGAACGGCGAGTGGGTGAACGCGCCCTTCAGCCCGACCGGGCCCTTCCAGTACCGCCCGGACTCGCCGTCGGCGATGGCCGCGGTGACGTAGCGGTACCGCCGCTCGGAGAGGTTCTCGGCGGCGACCGGCTCGACGCCCTCGGGGCCCGCCGTCTCCTCGGCGTGGGCGCGGTAGGGGTCGCCGCTGCGCAGCAGACTCGGCAGCGCCCCCAGCGCGAACACCAGCAACACCACGACGGCGATCGCGATCAGGTACCGGCGCTTCATCTGGCGGAGGTAGGGGGCAGCGCCGGATAGCGGTTTCGGAGCCGGCCACCCCAGCGGGCGCCGCGGGCTACAGCAGGTCGTCGTACAGCCGCCCGAAGGCCTGCCGGCGCAGCGTCGCGACCGCGGCGTCGCGCTCGTCCTGGAACGTCGCCGCCACCGCGGCGTCGGCGACTGGGGCGACGTGCCAGACCACGCGGTCGACGTTGTCGCTGCCGGCGACGTGGACGTCGCCGTCGTAGTCCTCGCGCCAGGATTCGAACGTCTCGCGGTCGGCGACGCGCACGGCCAGTAGCGACGCGAACAGCGCATCTCGGGCGGTCTCGACGACGGCGCCGTCGACGCGCTCGTCGTACTCCGCGCGGTCGAACTCCATCGCCTTGGTCGTCTCCCGGACGACCGTCTGGGCTGCCGGCCCGACCGACTCGAACGCCTCGTGGAGGTCCGATTCCGTCTCCGGGGCGAGCCACCCCATCTCCTCGACGTCGTTCATGTCCGGCCCGTTCGGCGCCGTGGAGGTATGCGTTTCCGTCCGCGCTCGGCGGTCCCTTCGAACGCTCGACGCTCGCTGTCACGAACCACTGCGGGTGGGAATGGAAGGGGCCGAGGGGTCGGAGCGTCCGACGAAGTAAGGACCGCAGCGAACGAAGTGAGCGAGGACCGCAACGAGTCAGACGCTCCGAGCGCGAGGGGGCTTCCGAGGCGGTCGAGTCGGTGCAGTCGGAAGTCACACGCTGTTCGAACGATACCGCTCCGCGCTCCACAAGGCGTATGTCGCTGGTGGCGCAACCGTCCCGGATAGAATGGCGTGGCTCTACATCCTGGCGCTGCTGGTGATCCCCGTCGCCGACGCGATGCTGCTGTTGCTCGTGTTCGGCCCGTGGCTCGGCGCCGTCGAGACCGTCGCGCTGGTCGTGATCACCGCCCTGCTCGGGATGGTGTTCGTCCGCGCGGAGGGCCGACGCACCCTCCGGAAGATTCAGCGCTCGCTGGCGAAGGGCGAGCCCCCGACCGACGAACTCGTCGACGGCGGGCTGCTGATCGCCGCCGGCGCGTTCCTGCTGACCCCCGGGTTCGTCACCGACCTCGTCGGCCTGGTGCTGGTGGTCCCGCTCACCCGGTACCCCATCCGCCTCGTGCTCAAGAAGTACGTCGTCACCCCCTACGTCGACGAGAAGACCGGCGGGTTCGCCACCGGGCGCATCTACACCGGCGGGTTCCCCAACGAGGGTGGCGGGTTCCCGAACGACGACGATCGGGACCGCGACGACGACTACGTCGACGTCGACTACGAGGAGAAGTAGGGTGTCACCGCGTGCCGTCGAACTGCCGGAAGGAAACGCTTTTACGATCCACCCGACAACCCGAGAGTGCAGACGCGGGCCAATAGCTCAATTAGGTAGAGCGCCACTCTGATAAGGTGGAGGCTTTCGGTTCAAATCCGAATTGGCCCACTCGGTTTCCTCACGACGTTCGACACACCGAGACACTTCTATCGTCACAGGACCCTGCGCTCGTTACAGCCGGCGTAGTCGGCGGCCTGCTCGATCACTTCCTCGCGGTGAGCGTCGTCGCTGCCGGCGCTGAGTCGCGTGGATAGATGCTCGGACCGGAACCCAGTCGAGTCGGCCGCTGGAGATCCGTGACCCGGTTCCCCGACGGACGAGCGAACCGCTACGGGGACCCGACGCTGGCCCTGCAGAAAATCTGGCGGAGGTCAGTTCCCCCAGTCGTGCACTCAGTCGTCGAGTCCGAAATCGGCGAGTGAATGCGTGTGGTGCCAGACGGCCACGACTTCGTCGACGTCGAACGTGAGGACACCGTCCGTCAACTGGATCGTTATCACACCGTCCTCGATCTCCGTATCGTGGCGGTGCATCTCCAGTGGTTCGTCGAATTCCGAGACTGCAAGCATCAACTCGCCCTTCTCTTCGAGTTCGGCTCGGAGTTCCGCTGTTTCGACCACCATTGCATTAGCGAATTTGTGCTTCGAGATGATAAAGATATAATTGCATTCTCGTAACTCTACTTTCGGCAAAACGTTTTTAATCCGTGGATTACGCCCCGACCGCTGGGTACCGCGATCGCAGGACGTATCGCGGGTGCGACGTGTGCCGCGCTTCCGGGAGCCGCCGACCAGACCCCGGCTCACTCCGGCCCCAACTCGTCCAACAACGCTTCCTCGTCCCACGGGATCAGGACGATTGTGTCCTCGCCGTCGACGGTGCCGATCATGGCGTCGTCGCCGATCGACAGCCCGGACGCCTCCAGAGCCTCCTCGGGCAGGGTGATCACCGCGTCGCCGTCGTCCTCGCGCACCGGGCGCGTGCCGTGCATGTTCGCGGGGCCGTCCTCGGACATGCGTGGGGGTTCGAGGGCAGGAGTGACAGGTCTTCCGCTCGCGGCGTGAGGGTACTACGCGAACAAGATGAACAGCGACACGCCGAGAACCACCAGTCCGAGAACCAGGACGAGGAGCGCGCCCTTCAGCTGGCGGCGCTCGGCGACGTCCTCGCCGGCGTCGGCGACGACGAACGGGCCGCCCAGCAGGCGCTCGGACCAGCTGCGATCGTCCGCCGCGACCGACAGTCGTGCGTCCGACTCCCCGACAGCGGTCCCGTCGCGCTCTGCGGGACCGACGACGTACACGTCCTCGCCGGCGTCGAGGCGTTTCTCGGTGAAGCGGTAGCGCCGGCCGCCAATCTCCAGCCCGCCGATCTCGACGGAGTGTCTGGGCTTGCTCCCGCCGTCGATCTCGCCGGCGACGTGCGCCTGGATTCCCTCCGGAAGGTCGTCTTCCCTGGCGGTGTCGACGCTGAACTCGTCGGAGAGGAGGTAGTTCGCCCCTTCGGGGTCGACGGCGACGGCCCGGCCGTCCTGCTCGATTTCGAAGGGGACGGACTGCTCGCCGCCCTCGACGGGTTCCCAGTTCGAGCCCTCGTCGTCCCGGTCGTAGGCCTCGACCTTGTGATCGCAGATCAGCGACTCGGTCCCGCTGAACGGCGCGGTGACGGTCTCCCCGACGGGGGTGGCGCGACCCTCGAACTCCTGGAGGCCGGCCTCGACCGAGAGCGCCCCCGTCGGGTCCAGGGCACGCATCGTCCACCAGGTCCGCAGTCGGAGCAGACCGGCACCAGTGATCGCGACACCCAACGCCACGAACACACCGAGAAACACCAGCTCACCAGTGCTTGCCATACCGAGACAGGTCAAGGTGGCGTCAAATAAAACCTCGCCCGTCGTCGCCGACGCCCACGCGCCGGCGGACCTGCCAGACGTGTTCGGTCGGCGCCTGCTGATCGACCGCCAGCGGCTCGCTCGGGGCTTTTGCATCGCCTGCGACGGGCCAGCCGAACGATCGCCCGTCGCCGACACCGACGCCGAACGGCCGCGTCGACGTCGACGTCGCGCTGGTCGACCGGGACCCCGTCCGGATCGAGGCCACCCTGTGCAGCGACGGCGATGGGGTCAGCGTGAGGTTCGACGGCGGCGTCGAGTCGATCGCCAGCGAGCGCGTGTGACCGACTCACACCGTTCTCACCCGCTGGGAACGCGCTTCGGTTCATAAGGGCAGCCGTGTCCAACCGGCGGGTATGGGCGAGCACGTCGACGAGCGACGACGGACGGTGCTGAAGGCGACCGCGGCGGCGGCGACGGCGGGCGCACTCGGGGTCGGGGTCCCGAGCGTCGGCGCGCAGGAGGGGACGCTCGGCGAGTTCCTGTCGAACGTGAGCAACTTCGAGTCGGTCACGGACCGGACCGGCGAGGACGCGGTGACCATCTCGGTCGGCGCGGAGGGGAACAACGGCGCGTTCGCGTTCGACCCGCCGGCGGTCCGCGTCGACCCCGGGACCACGGTGACCTGGGAGTGGACGGGCAACGGCGGCCAGCACAACGTCTCCGACGTCGCGGGGAACTTCGAGAGCGACACCAGCGGCGAGTCCGGGTTCACCTTTGAGCAGGCCTTCGAGGAGGCGGGCGTGGTCCGGTACGTCTGTGTCCCCCACGAGACGATGGGCATGAAGGGAGCCGTGATCGTGGGTGACACCGAGGTCGACGTCTCCGCCGCGAAGGGTGACGCCGGGGGGGAGAGCGGCGACGGCTCCGGCGACGGCGGAGACGGGGGCGACTCGGGGCCGACGTACCTCGACGAGGAACCGGACTACGAGGGCTGGTTCGACGGTGTCGGCAACTACGAGGGGACCGTCGACCGGACTGGCGAGGCGGAAGTCACCGTCTCGGTCGGCGCCGAGGGCAACGACGGCTCGTACGCGTTCGACCCCCCGGCGGTCGCGGTCGACCCCGGGACGACGGTCGCCTGGGAGTGGACCGGCGAGGGGGACGTGCCACACGACGTGGCCGCCGAGACGGGCGAGTGGGCCAGCGAGACGATCGACACGGCCGGCGCACGCTACGGGCTGACGTTCGACGGCGAGGGGATCAGCAAGTACGTCTGCTCGAGTCACGCGGACCGCGGCATGAAGGGGGCGGTCGTCGTCGGGCAGTTCGGTGACGACGGCGACGACGAGGGGTTGCTGAAGACGGCGCTGCTGGGGCTGGCCGGCGCTATCGTCGCCGCGCCGGCGGTCGCGAGTCGACTCGGGAACCGCGGCGACTGATCGGCGGTCTGCGGCCACGCGCTCCGTGACCTGGCGACGGCGTCCCACCCGCGCCTGTCTACCCGAGCAGCAGCGCCGCGAGCACGCCGATGGTGATCGCCGCGGCGATGAGCCACAGTCCGATCCACATGAAGCGGTCCGCACCGTCCATATGCGTCGACTGCGCCCGCCAGCCACAAAACTCCACCCCCGCCATCGGGTCGGCTGCCGGGATTCAAGTGCCGGCGCCGCGTGGGGCGCCCATGGACCGCACGCAGACTGCGGGGGCGGCGCTGGCGACGGTCGGCGTGGCCGGCTACGGTGCCGGGCTGGCCGAGCCCTACCCGGGGCGGGCGTTCGCGCTGACCGCCGCGATGGTGGGGCTGGCGCTGCTGGCGCTGGGTGAGGGAGGGACGTCGCCGTGAGCCTGACTGCGCGGACCTACACCGACGCCGGCGTCGAGGAGTACGCCGAACCGGCGGCGGCCAGAGACGCGCCCGGCGAGACGTGGGTCCACGCCACCGCCGGCGAGGACGGCACCGTCGAGCGCCTGCGGGAGACGTTCGGGCTCCACGCCCTGGCCGTCGAGGACGTCCGCGACGGGAGCCGACCCAAGACGACCGCCTACGACGAGCATGTGTTCGTCCTCGTCAAGACCGCGCGGCTGGCCGGCGGCGACGTCGCCTTCCACAAGGAGATACGCACCGAACCGGTCGGCATCTTCCTGGGCGACGACTGGATGGTGACGCTGTCGGTCACCGACGACGCCCTGTCGGCGGCGACCGACCGCCTGCTCGCCCACCCCGACCGCATCACCGCCCGCGGCGTCGACTTCCTCGCGTACCGCCTGCTCGACAGCGTCGTCGACGGCTACTTCGACGTGCTCGACGACGTCGAGGACGACATCGAGGCCATCGAGTCCCGCGTGCTGGACGAGACCGACCCCGAACTGCTCGCGGAACTGAACGACGTCCGCCGGGACCTGCTGGCGTTCCGGAAGGTCGTCTGGCCCGCCCGCGAGGCGGTCGGCACCCTCTCGCGGGGCGACGTGCCGCAGGTCACCGAGGAGACGGAGACGTACTTCAGGGACGTGTACGACCACCTCGTGGCCGTCGTCGACCTCATCGAGACCTACCGCGACCTGACGACCGGCTCGCGTGACATCTACCTCAACACCGTCTCGATGTCGACCAACGAGGTGATGAAGACCCTGACCGTCGTCGCCGCGATTTTCATCCCGCTGACGTTCGTCGCCGGCGTGTACGGGATGAACTTCGCGGGGTCACCGTACGCGATGCCGGAACTCTCCTGGCGGTACGGCTACCCCGCCGTGATGGTCGGGATGGCCGCCGTCGCGGTGCTGTTGCTGGTCGGATTCCGCCGGCAGGGGTGGCTGTGAGGCGTCCGGGAGCGCCAGCGGCCGCGAGCGGGGAGCGCCGCGACGGTTGGCCCGTCAGTCCGCGGCGACGGACGCGTCTGCTTCGGTGGCGCCGACCTCCTCGACGGCCTCGGCGCCGCCCGCGCCGATCACGTCGTCCAGCGCGTTCGTGTGACGCAGCAGGATCACCGCGTACCCGACGACGAGCAGGGTGTCGACGTACGCCCCCAGGAACACCCCGGTGAAGCCGTCCAGCAGCCCGGCGTTCTGCCGCGACACCGTCCCGAGGACGATGTAACCGACCCACGCCAGGAGGAGCAGGTTCGACAGTTTCCCGTACAGCAGGTTTCGGTTCTCCGTGGTCGCTCGGGCGGCTCGCCGCCCAGGGGCGAGCAGGAGGTACGCCGCCAGCGGCAGACTCAACAGCGACACCAGCGGAGCCAACGAGCCCGCGGTGCCCGGCAACAGCCAGCCGGCGAAGTTGCCGCCCGAGATCATGGCGAACGGCACCAGCAGCGACGCCAGCAGGCGGCGGTCCATCCCACCGACGTAGCCGGCCAACAGCAGCATCGGCGCGATGATGAACGCGTACCCGACGTACCTGGTGGCCGGGATGACCGATCCCTCGACGCTGGTGAACCGCAACAGTCCGACGGACATCGCGACGTAGGTCAGGCCCAGGGCACCCGTCGTGTACGTCGCGAACAGCCCGTAGCGCCGCAGGCGGTCCGGCAGTCGCACGGTCCAGGCGAGACACACCACCGCCGCGGCTCCGAGGACGACGGCGGTGTAGCGGTACAGCGTCTGCTCGTTCACCAGTCCCGGCGCCCACTCGAAGAGGAGAATCGGTTCCGTCACGACCCGGCACCTCCGTTGGTCGCGGCGGCCCGCTGGGACACCTCGAACACCTCGACGGCCTCCGAGAGCTGGTTGGCCTGCCCGTCGAGGCGTTGGACCTCACCGGAGACCTCGCTGATGGTCGCGGTCGCCTCCTCGGCGGCCGCGGCGACGCCCTCCGCCTGGTTGGAGGTCTCCGCGGAGACGCTCGCGACGCCGTCGACGATGGTCGCCAGTTCCTGCGCGGAGTCGGCCTGCTTGGAGGCCGCCCCGTCGATCTCCTGGATGCCGTGGTCGACCGCGGCGACGCCCTCTGCGATCTCGGACAACTGGCTCTGGAGGTCGTCGACGGTCGTCGACGCCGAGGTGATCGACTCGTCGACCGCACCGATCTCCTCGGCGCTGGTGGCCGCCCGCGTCTTGATCGACTGGAGGGTGTCCTCGATCTCGTCGACGGCCTCCTTGGTCTCGCCGGCCAGGTCCTTGACTTCGCCCGCGACGACGGCGAACCCGTCGGTCCCCTCCTCGGCGCTCGCCCCCCGAGAGGCCTCGATGTTGGCGTTCAGCGCCAGCATGTTTGTCTGCTCGGCGATCTCGTCGATCAGCGAGATGATCTCCTCGATCTGCTCGGCGTCGCGGTTCAGCTGCTCGATGGTCTCGACGACGGTCTCGGTGCGGGCCTCGGCGTCGTCCATCTCCACCGCCGCCTCGTCGGCGGCGGACTGGCCGCGTTCGGCGCGCTCGGCGACGCTCTGGGACCGCTCGGCGATGGTGCTGGTCGTCGAGGCGATCTCCTCGATGGTCGCCGAGAGGTCGTTGATCTCCTCGGAGGCGACCTCCAGGTCCTCGGTCTGGCGGGCCGACCCGTCGGAAATCTCCTGGATCGACTCGCTGACCTCCTCGCTGGCCCGGCGAATCTCGCCGGCGCTGGTCTCGACCTCGCCGCTGGTGTCGTCGACGCTCTCGGCGAACCGGGTCACCTGGGCGACGGTCCGGTCCAGTTCCGCGACCATCTCGTTGAACGACCGCGCGATCGACTCCATGGCTTCGTTGTCGATCTCGGGGTCGAGTCGCCGCCGGAGGTCGCCGTCGGCGCAGGCCTCCATGGTCTCGCTGAACCGCTCGGCCTCCGTGTTGAGCAGTTCGTTGCGCCGCTGGGTCTCCTCGCGGGCCTCGATCGCACGCTCGCGCTGTGCCTCGAGGTCGTCGAGCGTGACCTCCAGCGAGTCCCGCATCGTCGCGAAGGAGTCGTACAGCCGCCCGACCTCGTCGATCCGGTCGGTCTCGAGGTCGACGTCGAGGTCGCCGGCACCGATGCGCTCGGCGCGGTCGGCCAGTTCCCGCAGCGCCAGGGCGACGTTGCCGCCCAGCACGATCCCCGTCAGCGCGAGGTTCAGCAGGAACACGATCAGCAGTCCGGCCATCCCCGCCAGCGCGGCGTCGGCCGACACCGACCCGTCGCCGCCGGTCTCCAAGACGTGCATCGTGAACAGGACGCCGACGGCCAGCGTCCCGGCGAACACCAGCGCCAGACTCGTCCCGATCTTCACGCTGTAACTCCGCCTGATTCGATCTGGCACGAGGTCGTCGACGCTCATCCCGTCTCCCCCCGGGACGCCCGCGTCTCGCTCGCTCGCTGTACGGTAGCATCGCACACACGATTTCGTCACTGGCGTGTTAATCTCTCTGGCCGGACCGATCGGAGGGGAACCCTTTTGAAGCGATCCACCGACGAGCGGTGTGTGCGTCGAGTCGGCGCCGTCTCGCTTTCCGTCGCGGTCGTCTGTGCTGCCGGGAGCGTCGCGCTCCGGCGCGGCGTCGTGACGCTCCCGACCGTCGGTGGCGTCGACGCGACGGGGACGGCGGCGACGCTGCTGACCGCCCTGACGGTCGCGTTCGCGGCCTACGGCGCGTTCAAGCTGCTGGATGCGGCGGTCGTCGCCCGTGCGCCGAACAAGCGCCGGAGTCACGACGCCCGGACCGTGCTGCGACTGGCGTTCGGGCTGGCGGCGCTGCTGGGAATCCTCGGCGCGCTGACCGAGCAGTGGGTCGGCGTGCTGTTCTCGCTGGGCGTCGTCGGGTTCGCGGTGACGTTCGCGCTCCAGCAGCCGCTGTTCTCGCTGATCGGCTGGTTCTACGTGACGGTCAAGCGGCCGTACGCCGTCGGCGACCGCATCGCCATCGAGGGGACGAAAGGCGACGTCGTCGACGTCGACTTCTTCGTGACGACGCTGTGGGAGATCGACGGCGAACTGGTCGCGTCGAACCAGCCGTCGGGGCGGATCGTCACCCTGCCAAACAGCGTCGTGCTGTCCGCCCACGTCCACAACTACTCCTGGCAGGGCTTTCCCTTCGTCTGGAACGAGATCTCGATCCAGGTCGCCTACGAGACTGATCTCCAGTTCGCGACCGACCTGCTGCAGTCGGAGGCCGACGACATGCTGGGCGACGAGATGGCCGAGCGCGTCGAGCGGTACCGACAGCGGCTCTCGGAGACGCCGGTCGAACTGGAGGTCCGCGAGCGGCCGACGGTCAACGTCCGCCAGCAGGAGTCGTGGGTCGAACTGCGGCTCCGCTACCTCGTCCACCCGCGGCGCGGCCAGCGGGTGAAGAACGAACTGTACGAGCGGGTGCTGGAGGCGTTCAACGACCATCCCGACCGCGTAAAGTTCCCGGTGAGTCGCAACCGGTAGGGGGTGGTTGCGGACCCAGCCGGCGGTCCTCCGGGGTTTCGCACCGTTTATGCCCGGTCCCGCCGACCACCCGCCCATGAAGGCTGCCCAGTTCACGGACCACGGCGAACGGGAAGTCATCGAGTACGGCGAGTTCCCGGACCCCGACCCGGCCGACGACGAGGTGCTGGTCGACATCAAGGCCGGTGCGCTGAACCACCTCGACATCTGGACGCGCCGCGGGTTGCCCCACATCGACCTGGAGATGCCCCACGTCCCCGGCAGCGACGGCGCCGGCGTCGTCGAGGAAGTCGGTGAGGACGTCTCGCGGTTCGAACCCGGCGACCGCGTGACGCTTTTGTCGGGCACCTGGTGTGGCGAGTGCGAGTACTGTCGGACCGGCGACGTGGCGATGTGCGTCAACTTCGGCGTGATCGGCGAGCACGAGCGCGGCGTCCACAGCGAGTACGCGGCCGTGCCGGCGCGCAACCTCACGTCGGTTCCCGAGGGCGTCGACTGGGAGACGGCGGCGGCGGCGCCGCTCGTCTTCCAGACCGCCTGGCGGATGCTGGTGGTGCGGGGCGAACTCCAGCAGGGCGAGGATGTCCTCGTGCTCGGTGCCAGCGGCGGCGTGGGCCACGCGGCGGTCCAGATCGCCGACAACGCGGGTGCGACCGTCTACGCGACCGGCTCCAGCGAGGAGAAGCTGGAGGCGGCCCGCGAGCTGGGCGCCGACCACGTCGTCGACTACGAGGCCGAGAACTTCGCGGACCGGATTCGCGAACTGACCGGCAAGCGCGGCGTGGACATGGTCGTCGACCACGTCGGCGCCGAGACGTGGGACGACTCGATCAAGAGCCTCGCGAAGGGCGGGCGGCTGGTGACCTGCGGCGCGACGACCGGCCCCATCGGCGAGACGAACATCAACCGCGTGTTCTGGAACCAACTCGACATCCGCGGGTCGACGATGGCCACGCCGGGACAGGCCGAGGACGTCCTCGACCTCGTCTGGGACGGCACCTTCGAGGTTCGCATCCGCGAGACGCTGCCGATGAGCGAGACCGAACGGGCCCACGAACTGCTGGAGAATCGTGAGGGCTTTGGCAAGGTGGTCGTAATCCCGGACAGTGAGCTCTGAGGACGACGCCGGCTACGTCCACGACCCCGGCGAGTTCGACGCGTCGGGCGAGCGCGACGGCGACGAGGGCGGCGCCGCCGTCCAGCGAGCGCCGCCGACCGACGCCGACCGGGAGTTCGACTGGCGCGGCTGGGTGCTGGTCGGCGTGCTCGTGGTCGCGCTGTTGGTCGCGCCGGCGCTGATAATCTGGAACCCGCCGGGGCTGCCCTACGAGGCGGCGCTGCTGGCGCTGCCGATGGTGCCGGCGCTGCTGCTGGGGCTGGTGGCGGTGTGGGCGACGACCCGGCCCTGAGACCGGTGACCGGCTGGGTCACTCCTCGGCGATGGTCTCCGGCGGCGGGTCGAACCGCTCGTCGATGCGCTCGACGATGTCGCTGGCGAGCGCGGCGTCCTCCGTGGGGGTGTCCTCGGCGTCGGCGTACGCTTCCAGATCGCGGCGGAGCCGCCAGGCCTCGAACGGGGACAACAGCTTCACCCCGGATTCGAGTTTGGAGGCGATGCCCAGCGCCCACCACGGCTGGTCGTCCTCGTCGGGGTCGCCTGTGAGCTGGTCCAGCATGACGCTGTGAATTACCCACTCCTCGGCGAGCGAGAGCTCGACGGGCTGTGCGTCCGGCGTGGGCGGCGTCGTGGGTGTGGCTGACATGGCTGGCTCCTCCGCGGTCGGTGATCCGACCACACCCGGTGGTAGGGGGGTGGGTTCAAAAACCCTTGTGGCTAGTTACCACACGCCATCTCGGCGCCGTCTCCCTACTCGAAGTCCCGGCGAGTCGCGATCTCGAACCACGGGCAGAGCCGCAGTTGGCGGTACTGCTGGGGGTGTTCGTGCAGGCGCTCGTAGGGGACCCACAGCAGCCCGGCGACCTCCTCGGGGTGGGGGTCGATGGTGGCGTCGGTCAGCGTCAGCTTCAGGACCGCACAGACCTCGTGCTCGACGCCGCTGTTCTCGAAGTACCGCTTGTACTCGAACTTGTCCGTCAGCCGGAGGTCGTTGTACTGGTCGGGGGCGATACCGAGTTCGTGCTGGAGGCGCTCGCTGGCGGCCTCCTTCTGGGACTGGCCCTCGCGGGGGTGGGAGGCGACGGTGCCGTCCCAGTAGGTGCCCCACAGGCGCTTGCCTGGCGCGCGCTGTGCGAGCAGCACGTTCTCGTCGCCGTCGAACACCAGCACGGTGAACGCGCGGTGGCGGATGCCGTCGCCGGTGTGTGCCTCCAGGCGGTTCACCAGCCCCTGTTCGTTGTCCTTGCTGTCGACCGCGATGACGTCCTGGCCCGCGTTCGGGTGCTCGGCGCCGGCGGCCGACTGCCCGGTCTGGCCCTCGTAGCTACTCATGCGGGACAAATCGGACAGGGCTGTGAAACCTCCTTCGATTGCACCCACCGCCCGCCGTTCGGGTCACCCGAGGCGCTCGTTGAGGATCAGGCGCGTGGTCGAGCGTTCGACCTCCTCCAGTTCGCGTGCGCGGGTGATCAGTTCGTTCACGCCCTGGGTGTCCGCGGCGTCGACGACCAGCACGATGTCCTCCTCGCCCGACACTTGCCAGACGAAGTCGACCTGGTCCCAGTCGGCCAGCCGTTCGGACATCTCGTTGGTGTTGACGTCGACGGCGACGCCGATCTCGAGCATCGCCTTCACGTTGCCGGTGCGGGTCGTGACGGTGAACCGCTCGATCGTTCCCTCCTCGGTCATCCGATCGACGCGGTTCCGGACGGTGCCCTCGCTGGTGCCGACGCGGTCGGCGATCTCCGTGTACGGCGTCCGGGCGTCCCGACGCAGGATGTTCAGAATCTCACGGTCGAGGTCGTCCATCGAGGCCCGTGAGTATGCGGCCGGAGCACTTACTCGTTGCGAACTTCGTAGCGTTCCTACGAACTCCGGCAGACGTTACGAAAATCGAAATCAAACTACGAAAGCAAGACTTATGATGGGTCGCTCTGTATGAATCTCGTAATGCAGGGGGCTTACGTAGCGCTCGAAGGTGGTCGCGTACTGGAGGCACGCGGGCGTGCACCTGGCACGGCCCGGGGCGAACTGGTGTTCACGACCGCCTACACCGGCTACGAGGAGAGTCTGACCGACCCGTCCTACGAGGAGCAGATTCTCACGTTCTCGTACCCGCTGATCGGCAACTACGGCGTGCGGCCCGAGCGGACCGAGTCCGACCGGGTCCACCCCAACGCCGCCGTCGCCCGCGAGATGACCGACGACGTCGCGGCGTGGCTGGCCGAGGAGGGCGTTCCGGCCATCGATCGCCTGGACACCCGCGACCTGGTCACCGAGATTCGCGACGGCGGCGCCATGAAGTGTGGCATCGCCGTCGGCGAGGATGTCACGCCCGAGGACGCGCTGGCGGAACTGGCTGCTTGCGAGTCGATGAGCGACCACGAGGAGATCGGCGCGCAGGTCAGCGTCGACGAACCCAGCGTCCACCGCGGCGACGGCGCGGCGACGGTCGCGCTGGTCGACTGTGGCTGCAAGGGCTCGATCGTCTCCTCGCTGACCGATCGCGGCGCCGACGTCCACCGCCTGCCTCACGACGCGACGCCCGCCGACGTGCGCGACCTCGAACCGGACTGCCTGTTCGTCTCGAACGGCCCCGGCGACCCGGCGACGTACACCGCCGCCGAGCGACTCGTCGACGAGTTCGTCGGCGAACTCCCGATCGCGGGCATCTGCCTGGGCCAGCAGATCGTCGCCCGCGCGCTGGGTGGCTCCACCGAGAAGATGGCCTTCGGCCACCGCGGGGTCAACCAGCCCGTCCAGGACCTCGAGAGCGGCCAGGTCGTGATGACCACCCAGAACCACGGCTACACGGTCGCCGACCCCGGCCGACTGGAGGTCACGCAGGTCAACGTCAACGACGACACTCCCGAGGGCCTCGACAGCGAGGCCCTGAACGTGCTCACCCGCCAGTACCACCCCGAGGCCAACCCCGGCCCCAACGACACCCTCGACTTCTTCGACGACGTGCTCGCGATGACCGGCGAGCGCTCGCGGCCCCCCGTCGCCGCGGACTGACCGCCCGCCCGCCAGTTCTCGTCTCCAGTTCCCCCGTAACGCACCCACTAGCCGTCGGTTTACGAGGCTTCTCCAACACGCTCGGAATTTTCCGAACGGAATTATATCACACGGAAACAACTGATTGGATCATATTTCCGGGACAAAAATTATTTAATTAATGGGGGAATGGTACGCTGTAGACATGCGACACTCTCGCAGATCGTTCCTCCGGACCGCGGGCATCGCGCTGGGGGCGAGCACACTGGCGACAGGTGCGGCGACGGCCACCGCCAGCGCCACGGCGGAGCGACCGGACATGACGTGGGATCCGGCCCACTACAGCAACTACGCGTCGATGAACCGCACGGCGAGCGACGTCCGCTGGATCGTCCTGCACACCATCGAGGGGCCGGCCAGCGCCGGGATCAGCTGGTTCAAGAACCCCGAGTCGAACGTGAGCTCTCACTTCGTCGTCGACGCCGAGGGGGACATCACGAAGATGGTGCCCGTCGAGGATATCGCCTACACCAACGGCAACGGTCCGTACAACAGGACGGGCATCAACATCGAGATGGCCGGCTACGCCAACGAGACGCAGTTCTCGGAGGCGATGTACGACAGCGTCGGCCAGCTGATCGCCTATCTGTGTGACACCTACGACATTCCGGTGGTGCACCCGACCGACGACATCGCACCCTGCTCGGCGTACGGCGGCCAGGGCGGGGTCATCGGCCACGACCAGATCCCCTCGCCGTACGACTGTTCGCGGGTCACGAGCGGCAAAGTCGACCCCGGCAGCACCTGGGACTGGGCGTACGCGATGGCCAAGGCCGACGGGGGTGCCGGCGGCTTCGCGATCGGTGACGCCGTCGAGACGAGCACGACGGCGAACGTCCGCACGGAACCGACGATCGGCGACAACGTCGTGTTCACCAATCCCGCGGGCGAGCGCGGCGTGATCAAGGCCGGCGCCGAGTCCGCCGACGGCTACACTTGGTGGAAGGTCGTCTACGAGAACGGCGTCGCCGGCTGGACCGCCGCGTCGACGCTCGACGACGCTGCGGTCACGTTCCTGCACGACCAGCGCGTCACGACCACCGCCGACCTCGTGATCCACACCGACCCGTCGCTGAGCGCCGCCGACGTCTGGACCGCCCCGGAGGGTTCGGGCGGCTACGTCCGCTCTGGGCCCCAGCAAGCCGACGGCTACCTGTGGTGGGACGTGGCGTTCAACTCCGGCGAGCGCGGCTGGTGTGTCGAGGAGTATCTCGATGCCGCGCCCGTCGAGGGCCACGGGCTCACGCCCGAGACCCCGGCCGTCACCACCTTCGATATCGGGCAGGCGGTCACTCCGTCGACGAATCTGGTGGTCCACGACGGCCCGGCTGTAGACGAGCCGAACGTCGGCGTCGTCTCGCCGACCGACACCGGGTACGTCAAGAACGGAATCGTCACCAACGACGGGTACACCTGGTGGGACGTCGACTGGACCGACGGCCCGCGTGGCTGGTCCGTCGAGGTGTACCTCGAGGGTGGTGAGAGCGTCGACGGACGCGACCCCCTGCCGTTCGACGTCGAGACCGACCTCACCGAGTCGGTCGCGGTCACCGGTCGGGAAATCGACGAGGCCATCGCCGCCGAGCGCCCGTCGAGCCCGCTGATCGGGCTCGGCGACACCTTCGTCGCCATTCAGGACGAGTTCTCGGTCAACGCGCTCTACCAGGCCGCCCACGCCATCCACGAGTCTGCGTGGGGGACCTCCACCATCGCCCAGGACAAGCAGAACCTGTTCGGCTGGGGTGCCGAAGACAGCGACCCGTACGGCGGTGCCAAGCGATTCGACTCCTTCGAGGACTGCGCGTGGTACGTGATGGAGCAGGTGAAACAGCTGTACCTCACGCCGGGTGATTTCCGGTACAACGGTCCAGATCTCGACGGGATGAACGTCTACTACGCCACCGACGATCGCTGGGACGTCAAGATCGCCGACCGCTACCGGACCGTCGCGAACAACCTCTGATACCGGGTCTCCTCACCGTCTCAGTGTGCCCCCGGAAGACGCTGTGCCGCGCTCCCGGGCGAAGCCGGAGACGACGCGTCTGAACCTCGTCACGACCCGTCGCGCCGTCGCGTCGGCGGCGAGAGGAACAGGGCGTCGACGACGGCCACCAGTCCGACGGCGGCGCCGAGTGCGAGGGTCTCCGACGCGGACAGCGACAGTATCCGTCCGACCAGCGCTGCGAGGACGAACCCGAGCGGCACGACTGCGAGAACGATGTCGTACCGCGTGAGCCGGTCGAACGGTCGTGTGGCTGGTCTGTCGTCGGCGCTGTTGGCACTCGACATTCGTCTGTGCTCCCCCTTCATCGTACGGTACGGCGTTTTCGGACTAAAATCTTGTCCCCGTGACCACGGGATACACCACCGACAACCCTCGTGTGCTGTTCATCCGGCTGACCGAGTGGCTACGTGGATGTAACGAGAATAATATGAGCGGGTTCCGGCGTCGTCTCACACATGGTCGAGGAGAGTCGTAGGGTTGTGGCGACGAGAACGAGCGGGCAGCCTAGGCGTCGGGCGTCGGTGCGTCGCCCCAGCGCAGCGTCCGGCGGGGGTGCTCGCCGACCGGTTCCACGTCGATGGGGTCGTCGCGGGTCGCGAGTGCGTCGGCCAGCGCCTCGGCGGCGGCGACCGTCGAGACGTACGGGACCTCCTCCTCGACGGCGGTCCGCAGGACATCCGGGTCGTCGCTGGCGACGAAGTCGATCTTCCCCTCGATCAGCGCCTGCACCGGATCGTCGAAGCCTGGCGTCTCGAACTGTGCCGCCAGGTCGTCGACGTCCAGATCGACGTAGGCCGTGCCGTCGGCGGGTGGCGCCATCGAGGCGGCCTGCTGGGCCTTCCAGTAGGCCTTCGCGAACGTCTCGGCGGTGCCCATCACCTCGCCGGTGGACTTCATCTCCGGGCCCAGCCGCGGGTCCGAGTTCGGCAGGCGGTCGAACGGCAGCACGACCTCCTTGACGGAGTGCCGATCGGGCACCTGTTCGTCGACATCCAGCTCGGTGAGGCTCGTCCCGGCCATCACCTGCGCGGCGAGTTTCGCGATCGGGACGCCGGTGACCTTCGAGACGAACGGGACGGTCCGCGAGGAGCGCGGATTGGCCTCCAGGACGTAGACGGTGCCGTCTTGCACGGCGAGCTGGACGTTCAGCAGGCCAACGGTGTCCAGCGCGCGAGCGATCTCCTCGACGACCTCGCGGACCCGGGCCTCGGTCTCGGCGTCCAGGGTCCGGGGCGGGATGACGCAGGCGGAGTCGCCGGAGTGGACCCCGGCGCTCTCGACGTGCTCCATGATCCCGCCGATCAGCACGTCTTCACCGTCGGCGACGGCGTCGACGTCCAGTTCGATCCCGCCCGCGAGGAACTCGTCGACGAGGATCGGCTTCTCCGGGGAGACCCGGACGGCCTCCTCGACGTACTCCCGCAGTTCCGCGTCGTCGTGGACGATCTCCATCGCCCGACCGCCCAGCACGTAGGAGGGGCGGACCAGCACCGGGTAGCCGATGTCGCGGGCGAGTTCCAGCGCCTCGGCCTCGCTCTCGGCGGCACCGCCGGCGGGCTGTTCGATGCCGCGATCCGCGAGCATGCGGTTGAAGCGATCCCGATCCTCCGCGAGGTCCATCGCCTCGACGCTGGTGCCCAGCACCGAACAGTCCAGCCCGCGGCGCTCGATCTCGGCCTCCAGGGGGCGGCCGATGTCGACGGAGGTCTGGCCGCCGAACTGGACCATCACGCCGTCGGCGTCGGTCCGTTCGATCACGTCCGCGACCTCCTCGGCGGTGATCGGTTCGAAGAACAGGCCGTCGCTGGTGTCGTAGTCCGTCGACACCGTCTCCGGGTTGTTGTTGACGACGTGGGTCTCGATCCCGGCGTCGCGCAACGCACGCACCGCGTGGACCGTGCAGTAGTCGAACTCCACGCCCTGCCCGATGCGGATCGGGCCGCCGCCGACGATGACGACCGACTCCACGTCGCGGTCGACCTGCAGCTCGTCTCGGCCCAGTCGCGTCATGCCGCTGGGCTGGCGGGCCGAGTAGTAGTACGGCGTCGAGGCGGCGAACTCGCCGGCGCAGGTGTCGACCTGCTTGTACGAGCGGTCCGGCGCCGCCGCCTCGACGTCTTCGACCGTGTCGTCGGGCGCCGAGCGCGTCCGCGTGCCGATGTCGCCGGCCGTCTCGCCGTCGGCGATGGCGGCGATCTGGCGGTTCGTGAACCCGGTCTCGGCGGCGGCGGCGAGGCGGCCCTCGCGGGCGTCGTCGACCGCGGCGGCGACCTCGCCGAAGCGCTCGACGTACCACTCGTGGATGCCCGTCGCGTCGACGACCTCCGCGACGCCGAACCCACGGTCGAACGCCTCGAAGATGGCGTACGGGCGGTCCGGCGAGGGGCGAGCGAGGTACTCCGATTCGAGGGTCTCGTCGTCCAGCGCGGCCCAGTCGACGTCCGGTTCGTACTCGCTGGAGCGCAGCGCCTTGAGCAGCGACTCCTCGAAGGTCCGGCCGATCGACATCGCCTCGCCGGTGGACTTCATCGCCGTCGACAGCTCGAAGTCCGTCTCGGGGAACTTGTCGATGGGCCAGCGGGGGACCTTCGTGACGACGTAGTCGATGGCGGGCTCGAAGGCGGCGGTCGTCTCGCCGGTGATCTCGTTGTCGATCTCGTGGAGCCGCTTGCC